>Ga0210410_10000055_pt1 | contig 195029 bp, 161 predicted proteins | sample IncBWC4MmetaG_FD_161058 | JGI IMG/M metagenome (GOLD analysis project Ga0210410, IMG submission 161058) | Forest soil microbial communities from Barre Woods Harvard Forest LTER site, Petersham, Massachusetts, United States - Inc-BW-C-4-M | ecosystem: Environmental > Terrestrial > Soil >... | reverse complement strand
AAGCTGAGAGAGGAAGGAAAGAGTAAACGAGAACAGCTTCTTGATTCATCAAAAATAGCGACGGGCTACAAATTCAGCGCCCCGCAGCTCTCGCCACGCATCCAGCCAGGTTTTTTCACAGCTTCATGTTCAAGGGTGCGGGTTCTCTTTGTGTCCATTCGTTTTTCCGACTTAACGATTCCAATTCACCCTATCTTCGCGCGCGGGTGGTTTCAGGAAGAAAAACCCGCACCCTTCACAAAAACCGTGAAGAATGCGGCACCCAATTGCGCGAACTGATCGGCTTGTAAGAAGGCAAGATTTCATCGGCACTCACCACGATGGGTAGCTGCCGGGCAAGCTGACTCATCATCGAAGCTGCTGGACATTTGTCCCCGGATATACTTTCATAGCTCCCGCGACAAATCCTTACTGGAGATTCCTCATGCAAAAGATGGTGCCTGTTCTCATGGCGGCAGCGTTTCTTGTGCCGTGCTCATTCGCGAAACCGCAGCCGCCGCAGCAACAAAAACCTCTGGACATTTATTTCCTCGACACCGAAGGTGGACAGGCCACGCTCTTCGTGTCGCCCTCCGGCCAATCCATGCTGGTGGATACGGGCTTCCCGGGCAATCAAGGGGCGGCGACGCCCGGAGAGGCAAACGCGCCGGGAATCACGCGCGATGCGGACCGGATCACGGCGGTTCTGAAGCAGGCGAACGTGACGGTGCTGGACTTTGTAGTCATCAGTCACTATCACGGCGACCATGCGGGCAACGCGGCCGAGCTGGCCAGCCGGATTCCGATCCGGCATTTCGTCGATCACGGCCCTTATACGGTGGAGCTGCAGCCAAACCGATCGGGAGCCTTCTTGGCGTACCAACCGGTGCGCGAGAAAGCTCACGCTATCGTGCCGAAACCTGGTGACAAGATTGCCATCGCTGGCCTGGACGTGCGGGTGGTGTCGGCGGCGGGCGACGTGATTACCGAGCCTATGGCGGGCGCGCCGGGTGCGGGGGCTCCCAATCCTTTGTGCCGCGACGCCAAATTAAAAGATCAGGATGCCACCCCGGAAAACTTTGAATCGATTGGACTTGTCGTCCGATACGGCACGTTCAGGCTCCTCGACCTTGGCGACCTGACATGGAATCAGGAGCACGCCCTGGCCTGTCCGAACAATTTGATCGGTATCTTCACCGTATTTCACACCACGCGCCACGGGGATCCGCACTCGGGAGCCCCGCAAATGGTGCATGCGATCCGTGCGAGGGTCGCCTTGATGAACAATGGGGAAAGAAAAGGCGGGTCGCCCGAGTACTGGCAAATCGTGCATGAAGCTCCCGGCCTGGAAGATTTCTGGCAACTGCATCGCTCGGCGGTGGGCGGCGCGGAGCACAACTCGCCCGAGCAATTCCTCGCCAATCTCAACGAAATCGACCACGGCCACAATATCAAGATGTCCGTCCGGGCAGACAGCAGCTTCACGATGACGAACGAACGCACCGGATTCGCGAAGGAATACCCGGCGCATGGTGGCGCTCCCCGATAAATTGGACTGGATTTAGGGACGCCACCTGCTACCGATGCGCATCTAGCCGCGCGCCGCTGGTCCGGTCGGCAGTGGTCAACATTGGATGTCGTAGGGGCTTCGTCAAAAACCGCCGATTTCTTCACGCGATAATGAGAAATAGGGTGAATTTTATTACTATCTGATAAATAAAAACAGTAACAAAATGTTACAGGCTATTACTAATCGCGCGAGCACATTTGTCACTTTTTGACCCGTAGACCGCCCGCATCATGGGGCGACCCCCTGCCAGATTTCCCCACGTACTACACTCGTAATATTCTGCCCAGATTGGGCTTAGGAAAAAATAACCAGATTTGGCGAGTCCCGTGCGCCTTTTTCCCGTGCATATCGCACCGAATCCTAGAAGTATGTTTCCGCAGGAAAGGGAGCCGCGAGTACATGGGAAAAGCAAAGCAAACCGTTAGAATATGCTCTGTTTTGTTTTTCGTGGTTTTGGCGGGAACGTGGAGTAAGGTACGTGCGCAGGATCGCGATGCCGAATTAGAGGTGACGTCTATTCCATCCGGCGCGCACGTATCGGTGGACGGAATTGAGATGAGGAAGCTCACGCCCATCCACGTGGATGTACACGTGGGAACGCATGAGGTGAAGGTCTACATACCAAACTCTATCTGGAACCCGGACACGAGGACTGTCAACATCACGCGCGGCGACAATGATCTCCGCGTGACCCTGTTTCCCGGGACTCCCGGAGGCGGATCTGGACCGCGAGGGCCGACGGGCGCTCCGGGACCTCCTGGGCCGGCTGGACCCCAGGGACCGGCAGGACCACAAGGGCCTGCTGGACCTCCAGGACCGGCTGGCGCGACGGGTGCGGTTGGACCTCAGGGACCTGCCGGAGCGACAGGAGCAGCAGGGCCTCAGGGTCCTCAAGGGTTAAAGGGTGACATCGGTTCCCAGGGACCTGCCGGAGCCATAGGCGCGGCCGGCCCGCAGGGACCGGCAGGACCGCAAGGGTCTGTGGGCGCTACAGGCCCCGCTGGGGCAGCAGGTGCGGCTGGACCTCAAGGCCCTAAGGGTGATCTTGGTCCGCAAGGACCCGCTGGCACCACGGGCCCGGCTGGACCTCAGGGACCTGCCGGACCCATGGGTGCAACAGGTCTGACAGGCGCGCCCGGAGCGCCGGGTCCCGTTGGCTCCCAAGGTCCATCAGGGTCTACCGGTTCGAAAGGCGATCCGGGACCCCCAGGGCCGCCGGGAATTGACCGGCTGCAGATCGCGACTCTGCACTGGTATCAGGCGAACCAGTCAGGAGCAACATTCCCGGTCGGACCATCTCCTCTGGGCGTGGCCTTCGACGGCTCCAATGTTTGGGTCGCAAACAATGGCGACAAGAGTGTCACAAAGTTGCGAGCCAGCGACGGCGCAAACTTAGGTAAATTCGCGGTTGGAACCAGCCCCTACGGCGTGGCCTTTGATGGCGCAAACATCTGGGTGACCAACGTTGACGACAACACGGTCACCAAATTACTAGCCAGTGATGGCTCCTCTCTTGGCAGCTTTAAAACCGGGACGAACCCTAATGGGATCGCCTTCGACGGCGCCAACATCTGGATTGCAAACAATAGTGACAACACTGTTACCAAACTCCGAGCCATCGACGGTTCCCTTGCCGGCACATTCAACGTTGGGGTTAATCCCATTGGGGTGGCCTTCGATGGTTCAGCTATCTGGGTGGCTAACTTCAGCAGTGCCAATGTCACCAAGCTACGGCCCATCGATGGAACCGTACTTGGAACCTTTACTACCGGTTCGGGTCCCACCGGCGTGGCATTCGACGGCACAAACATTTGGGTGACCAACGCGAACGGAGGTAGCGTTACGGAGTTTCAGGCCAGCACCGGGAGTGTTGTAAACACTTTCCCGGCCGGTCCTTCCCCAATGGGTGTGGCCTTTGACGGGACCTACATCTGGGTGGCCAACACGACCACCAACAAGGCTACGAGACTCCGAGCCAGCGACGGTGCGCTCCAGGGCAGTTTCTTGGTCGGGTCAAGTCCACAAGGGATAGCCTTTGATGGCGTATTTATTTGGGTAACTAATAATTCAGCTAGTACGGCTTCGAAGTTGTAGCTCTACTCGATACCTCGATGGCCGGAGCAGGCCTTCGCGCAGGATGCTAGGGCCTGCTCTTTCCTCGTTGCGCTCGCTCAATTAGCCAGGCCGGGGCGACAAATTTGCCGGTACCGCTCACTTCTTTTTCTTCGTGGAAGCGGGCCGTTTCGCCTTTGTTCCTGCTTTCTTTGGCTTGCTGGTCCGGGACTTCGGTTTCAGGGATGCGCCGTAATCGAGTGCTCTCGAAACCCATGAGGCAAGTTTCTTCTTGTCGGCCAAGACTTGCGGGGGGACCGCGATGTACTCGCGCATCGGGCGGCCGGGCATTGGCTCAAAGATCTTCGCACCGTCCACTTTCATGAATTCTTCGCGGAGGCTCTCGGGAAGACGCAGGATCATGTCGTCCTGAAAAAGACTCATGAACATGTTGCCGTTCACAAAGGCAGCTGGGTAACCGAACATCTTGCGTTGGACTGCGGGCGGATCAGGTATCACGCTGACAAAGAGATCAATTAGCTGTTGCGGAGATTTTCGCCATTGCATTCCCATTTCCTCACCTCGCTTGGACGCTGCGTTGAACGTTATTTTAGCTGGCTTCCTGTAAAGCGCGCACCCGCCCCGGGATGCACCCACGGCGACTGACAGGATCGAGATTCCGGATTATACTGTTCCACCGCGACAGGTAGAAATATTGTCTTTCGCAACGTCGAGCGCTAGGAGAAGCTTGCTGTCTTGGCCAGAGACGAAATTATGACCGGTCAAAAAAAGAGGATTGTCCTGCTGCCGGGCGATGGAATTGGCCCTGAAATCGTGCGGGTGGCCGTGCGCGTGCTCAAGGATTGCGCCGCCGAATTTGGACACCACTTCGATTTGGCTGAGTTCCCCTTTGGCGGGTGCGCGATCGACTCAGCCGGAATGCCTCTTCCCGCGGAGACGCTTGTGGCCTGCCGCGCTGCGGACGTGATTCTGCTTGGCGCGGTCGGCGGCCCAAAGTGGGATGCGTTGCCGATTGGTAAGCGGCCGGAAAGCGGCCTGCTCGCTCTGCGCAAGGAACTCGGCTTATACATCAATCTCCGGCCCATTGATTTGCGCCCGGCGCTCCAGAGTTTGTCGCCTTTGAGCGCGGATCGCGCGCGCGGCGTTCACATTGATATCATCCGCGAGCTGGCCGGGGATATTTATTTCGGTGAGCATCGCGTGGAGGCCGACTCGAGCGGAGAACGCGCCACCGACGAGGCTGTGTACACGACTGGAGAAGTGGAGCGCGTTGCCAAGTATGCGTTCGCGCGCGCGGAAACGCGGACCGGGCGGCTCGCCTCGATCGATAAGGCCAACGTGTTGTCCACGTCGCAGCTCTGGCGCCGAACGGTTACGCGCCTGGCCGCCGATCATCCCGGCGTGAAACTCGAGCATCTTTATGTGGACAATGCGGCCATGCAATTGGTGCTGGCACCCGCGCAATTCGACGTGATCCTGACGTCGAATATGTTTGGTGACATCTTGAGCGACCTCGGCGCGGCCCTGGTCGGCTCGATTGGCCTGATTCCGTCGATGAGTTGCGGGCCCGGGCCGTCGTTGTACGAACCGATTCATGGGTCGGCACCGTCGCTTGCCGGGAAAGATATCGCCAGTCCGGTGGGAACGATCCTGTCGGCGTCCATGATGCTCCGGGAAAGTTTCGGACTCAGGCAGGAAGCCGAATGGATCGAATCGGCGGTGGACCGTCTGTTCACGCAAGGGATTCGCACAGCGGACATTGCCGAACCTGGAGCGACAACTCTGCGCTGCAGCGAGTTTGGGGAACGGCTACACGCGGAAATGCTGGAAACTGTCGAACGCCACGCCCAGGATGCTTAGCGTGGACTTCGTGTCCTCAACAGTTTTTTGATCAATTGGATCTGCCCGGCGTGATAGACGTCGTGTAAGGCGATGCCTGCGATCAATCGCCGCAGTAAAGTTCTGCTTCGCCGTGAAGGACGATCCAGGTCTTCCGGGTGGAGCGCCGAGACAGCTACCCTAAGTCGCCGATGTTCTGTATCAAGCATCGCCACATCGGCCCGCCATGCCTTTTCGCCGCCATCGACGGGACGCCGAAACCAGTTGCTTCCTAAGAGAGAAAATGAGCCGCGCTTTTCCCCGAGCAGTCGCCGCCGTACGGCGTACTTCCAATACGCGGTGTGAGCGACAATTTCCCAAATATTGTGCCGCCCGGGCTTGGGACGCCACGCTGCTTCGTGTGCTGTAAGGCCGCGCAGCGACCCACGCAAGTTTGGTCCGTGCCACGCTGCCCGCTTGTATGCTTCGTCCAGATGTCCCAAGAGATGCTCGATTTCTGTGTGCACAGTCTTCCTCCGCAGCCAGTGTGGGCCTTCCTCGCAGATTTTCCCCAGCACTATAGCAGAGGTCTGAAAACACAGCAGGGAGCGCTCCTGCAATCGAAAGCGCTCCCTGCGTTCCTTACGGACGGTTCTCGTTTCTCTTGCTTCCTTCTTGGAGCGCCCATCCGTCTTCCCGTCGGAATTCCAGCGGGCTGCAAACGCAGCCCGAACTTGATCACATCCCGGGAAGGACTGCCGTGTGTTCTTTCTGTACAGCCTGCAAGGCACCAGGATTGAGTCCCAACGCTTTCAGGATTGTGGGAGCAACTTGCGTGGTTTCAACCGGGCCGGTGGTTGTCTTGGCCTCGAAGCTGGGGTTCGACAGCAGCAACATCACATTGGTGTCATCGTGGTTGAAACCGCCATGCTCCATTAATTTTCTGGCGCTTCCTGTGTAGACCACACCATTATTCGGCGTCACGATGATATCTGGAGTGCGGGGATCTCCATCGGGAGACAAACCAGGGGCATTAAACAACAAGGCGAGCGTCGGGCCGGAATAAATCTGACCAATTCCGGCACTGGCAGCGTTCGCTTCCAACAGTTTGACCGCGTCCCCGGTCTTGCTCGAATCGGTAAGCCAGATGAGCGAGACATCGTCCTCCGTGGGTCCGATCTGGTTGACCTCGGAGTCAGGGAGAAAGGCAGAGCCAAGGATCGACGATGGCGGCTGACCGTTGGGTACTGCGCCTGGTCCCGGAATCGGGAAGAACCGGTTCGGATCAATGGGCGTCTGGCCATGTTTCGCAGTGATGATGACGAGCGTCGAATCCAGCAAACCGCCGCTCCTCAGGTGCGAAACCATCTCGCCGAGCGAGGCATCAACGAACTTGATTTCACTCAACAATGAATCGGTGGGGGTCCCGATCGAGTCCAGATAGCCGCCAGTTGGCCCGCTCTTCTCGATTAATTTCTGCCCGACGCTCACCGCCTGAAAATTCATTCCAAAAATGGCGGGCACCTGAGCGAGCGATTTGCCATCGTGGGTCTTGCCATCAATTTCATTGAGAACGGCGTTGACTTTCAACGTGTCGTAGCACTGAACGTTCTGAAAGCCGCGTGTATAGTCGCTGGTGTCCGCCGTGTCGGGAATTGGCGTGCAGGATATACCCGTGGGGGTGGTTACCGGCAAGGCCACAACCGGCGAATTGATCTCTGGCGCATAGTAGTCATCGAGATTGGTTCCGTCACCCGGGCCGGAAACTGACGCGTACGCGGGGTGCTTGTCGGACCAAGCGGTGTAACCTCCGGCGGCATGAATGACGCCGAAAATCGTATTCACTCTGAGGAAGTTCCACGGATAGACTGGAGCACAACCTTTGCTCGGATCGCGAACCAACTTGCCCGGATCGATTGAGGCGATTCCGCCGTCTGCGCCGCCCGGAGCTCCCCCATTGAGCTGGGTCTGATCGATGCTAATCCCCTCCTCATATTCCGTTCTCGTGCCGATCGGGTCTGCTCCAGCTGTGCAGGGACCGGCGAGAACTCCGTTGCCTGTCGTCTTGGCGGGAGGATCCAGCGAGCGGTCATAGGCCGCGTCGTAGAATACGCCCGTCACGCGCGGAGAACCCCCAGTCACTAGGGCTGTTAGCCCCGGAAATGAATCGGATGGTTTGGACGCAGATGCCCCCAGGTAGTTCACGCCGTGCTCGCCAAGATTGGCCAGATGGGGGCAGTACGGCTCCCCACTGTTGATGGTGCTGATACCGTTGGTGCAATTTACGAAATCAAGCGCATGCATGCCGTCAATGCTTATCAGCAGGACATGGCTTACCTTGTGGCTTTCGACGTCTTCTTCATGAGATCTCTGTCTAGGTTTCGGTCCGGCGTAGGCACCCGGCATTGAAGACACCATCAGCGCGCCGGCAAGAATGCCAGCTTCCCACTTACTTGCCATTGAATTCCTCCTTCGAATTTTGCGTCTCTAACTCTGGCGGGGCCCGGCTTTTGGCGGGCTTCAAAGAAAGCCCACGCCGAGCGGAGCCCTCACCCGAAGACCTCGCGGCCCATTGGAGTGGCGTACTCTATAGGTTTGTTGTTGAAAGAGACTTTAACCCTGCGTGAATGCTGGGTAAAAAACCCCGTGCAAGGGGAGACGCCCCGTGCCGCGTGCCTCGGGAACCTCCAGCCCTTGCGAATCAGGCCCGAAGAATGTTAGTTTCATGCGGGTCGGACCTGGATCGTTCTTCTCCGCTTTTCTCGATTGGAACTCAGCATTGAGTGACTTGACCGCCCAATACGGTTCCAACAACGGCCACCACGTTCACGAGGGCAATCTCCCAGTCCCTGAGGCGCCGGATCTGCAGGCACTGACTTTCTGGCGCGTCGAGGGGAGTCTGGCAGACCTCGGCGCGATCCGGCCGGTTGGCTATTTCACATGGAACTCCCATACCTACGCCGGGCGCTGGGCGCGCCGTGGAGGGATGCTATTGCTGGCCCTGGTGCGGCCCGCTCTGTACGCCGGCCACCGTGTTTTCGCCACGCGTGTACTGCATACCCTTCTTGCCGGAGTAACCCGCGACCGCCTGGACCTGCTTGGCGAGGAATATTTCGAATACGTTCTCAAAAAGCAGCTCAAACCTGGGGGCGTGGCATGCCTTCGGGAATACCTCGCGGGCAAGGGCGCGGGCAAAGTGGTACTCGTCAGCCAAGGGCTCGATCACGTGATGCGTCCGCTCGCGCAGTACCTTGGCGTTGGGGGCTTGGTTTCCAACCGGCTCGAATTCCGTGATGGGATTGCCACGGGGCGTCTGATCGACCCAGTAATCCGACCCCGGAGCCCCCTGGCATGGGCGACGGAGCGTGGCGCGGACGGAAGCGTGCCCGCCGAACGACTGTTGCGCAACCTGGGACTCGCCGGCCACCCGGAACAACTCGCGAAGGCTGTCCTACCGGCCAAACGCCCCGAAGCAGTAAATCACCATGCCTTGGTCGTTTTCGATCGTAAGCCGGTATGCGAGCCGCTTTCGGTTCTCCGCGCCCTGGCGGGAAAGAAGATTTTGCTCGTCGGAGTGACTGGTTTTATCGGCAAGGTTTGGTTGGCGCAACTCTTGAGTGATGTCCCTCAGATCGGGAAGATTTATCTTCTGGTCCGGCGGCAACGCACGACGACCGCGGAACGGCGCTTCGAGAAAATTTTGGAGGAGTCGCCGGTTTTCGATGGTCTGCAGCAGCACCTGGGTGAGCGGTTCGCGGATTTCGTCGCCGAGCGCGTCGAAGTGGTAGAGGGCGACGTCAGCCAGCCGGGGCTGGGTATGGCCCCGGAAACACGAGCGCATCTAGCCCGCACGCTGGACCTGGTGGTCAACAGTTCCGGCCTAACGGATTTCAATCCTGACCTACGCGACGCCCTCGCCAGCAATGTCGCCCCGGTCATTCACGTGATCAACTTCCTGCGGTCCACCGATCACGCCGGCCTGCTGCACGTCTCCACTTGCTTCGTGGTGGGTTCGAAGGATGGCCGGGTTTCCGAGGAAGTCCGCGCGAATTATACGCCGCTCGGGATTCCCGACTTCGATGCCGAGCGCGAGTTGCGATTCCTGCAGGAAGTGGTGGCACGCGCCGAGGCGCGGTCCGAAAGCGCGGAAATCACGGCGGCGCTGCGCCGGCAGGCACTGGGGAGACATCGAGGGGACGAAGAGCCTTCCGGTCCGGAACTCGATAACCTAATCCGCAAGAATCGTATGCGCTGGTTGCGCAATCGCCTGACGCGCGCCGGGACTCGGCGCGCCAAGCGCCTCGGCTGGCCGAATACCTACACACTGACGAAATCCCTCGCCGAATCGCTGATCCTGCGGTATGGCACGGGACTTCCGATTGCCGTCGCGCGGCCTTCGATTGTGGAGACCTCGACGGAACAACCGTTCCGCGGCTGGAATGAAGGCATCAACACATCGGCGCCGCTTTCCTATTTGCTGGGCACCTATTTCCGCCAGTTGCCGACCAACGAGCGCAAGTGCCTGGACGTAATTCCGGTCGACATGGTTTGCCGCGGAATGACGTTGATCGCCGCCGCGGTCATCGCGCGGCGCCACGAGCCGATCTACCAACTGGCCACCTCCGCAAGCAATCCGTGCGATATGGGCCGCTCGATCGAATTGACCGGCCTGGCACACCGCAAGCACTATCGCTCGCAACAGAGCCTGGAACATTGGATCCGGATGCAGTTCGACACGATTCCTGTCTCAAAATCCCGTTATGAAATATTTTCGGTTCCCGCGCAGAGGGCAGTGGTCCAGGGGATCAACCGTGCCGCCACGGCGCTCCAGATGAAACGTCCCCCGCTGGCCCGCCAGGAGCGGGACCTCGCCCGCGTCGAGAAGCTCATCGAACTCTACGAACCATTCATTCTGCACAACGAGCAGGTGTTCGATGCGGACAACGTACAGTTGCTTTCCGCTTCCCTTCCGGAAGACGAACACGCGGCTTTCCGCTACGATCCTTCCTCGATTGACTGGTGGGAATATTGGATTAACATCCATATTCCGGCTTTGCGGCGGTGGGTTTATCCGCTCATCGAAGGGCGCGCGCCGGAATCGCGCCGCCGCAACGGCTCTTCGCCGCAGCCCGCCGGGAACGGGACGGAACGCCGAAAAGCTGCGCCGCAAGCGGGGGCAGCGAGGGGCGCAGGGACCCAAGCCTGATCCATGGCCATTTTTCTGACCGGTTCGACCGGGTACATCGGCGCGCACATCGCCGCAATTCTCCTCGATCGTCATGCGGACCGGCTGAATCTATTGGTGCGCGCGAAAACGGAACAAGAGGCGAACGAACGGCTGTGGCACGCGCTGCAATTGCATCTGGATTTCCCGCAATTGCGGGACGGTCTGGAAACTCGCATTTCAATATTTCGAGGCGATCTGACTGATCCGCGTTTCGGTCTGGACGATGCCGAGTACTCCCGATTGGCCGGGACGACCGAGTCTGTAATCCACTGCGCCGCATCGCTCAACCGGAAATCAGAAAAAAGCTGCCTCAACGTAAACCTTCGCGGGACGCTTGAAGTCGCGCAACTGGCCCGCCGCGCGCAGGACGCGCACAGGCTGCGCCGCTTCAGCCAGGTCTCGACTGTCGCCGTGGCTGGGACTCGCAGCCACGAGGTGGTGACCGAGGACGCCTCGATCGACTGGAATCGCTCCGACTACGATCCCTACGCGCGCACAAAAAAATTCTGCGAGCACATGGTGCGCGAACTTCTCCCGGAAGTGCCGCGCACGGTCTTCCGTCCGAGCATCGTGCTGGGCGACAGCCGCCGCGCTGAAACCACGCAATTCGACATGGTCCGCGCCTTCGTCTTTCTTGCCGGCCTGCCTGTCCTGCCGTTCCGCCCGTCCGACCGGATCGATATCGTCCCGGTGGACTACGTCGCGGAATCCGTCGTCGCGCTGCATCAAAAGCCGGACCCGTTGCACGAGATCTACCACCTCTCCTCCGGTGCCGGCTCCGAGACTTTCAGCCAGCTTACACGTGTGATTTCGCAGGCAGCGGGAAAAATGGAACCGCTTTATTGGCCCGGGCTCGAACGTCCGTTCTCTTCCGCCGTGAACTGGCTGGCCGGTCATCGTGGAGAATTCGGCCGCGGCGCATCGTTGATGAAAGTTTTCATGCCGTACCTGGTTTGGGACACCATATTCGACAACTCGCGCGTGGTGGCGGAGATGGGCCGCGCCCCGGAGCCATTCTCGAAATACTGCTATCCGCTTTTGCGATTCAGCCGAGATTGCCATTTCTCCTACCCATACCGCGGATGGCCCGCGAATGGCGTGCCTGTCCGCGACGAGGATGCCGCAGCGGCCAGTGTGGGGCACGCTGGGGGATTCCATCCATGATTGATTTTGCCCTGCAAGCATGGACTAGTTCGCTCATCGAGCTTTCCGGCGCCCTCTGGAAGCTCGGCGCGGGGCGTTCCTGGCAACCTGGAGAAAAACTCAAATTGCTCTTTGCAGGCTACAACGGCACACGCAACACGGGGTCCGACGTTCGGGTCGAGGAGATGCTTCGGCAGGTGCGCCGCGTGCTGGGCGAAAAAAATCTCACGCTCAGCGTAATGTCCCAGAATTTGGATTGGAGCCGCGGCTATTTCGGCGACGCACACCAAGTGCACCTGCCGGATATTTATCCGCCATTTCTGTACCGCGAGGTGCGGAAACACCACGGAGTGATCGCCTGTGAAGGCTCGATGTTCAAGAGCAAGTTCGCCGATGCTCTGACTACAATGTTCATCGGCGCGCTGGGAATCGCCTCGGTCGAGAACAAGCTATCGGTGGGCTATGGCGCGGAAGCGGGCTTCATGAACCCCATGCTCGAAAAGATGTGCGCGCGGTATTGTCGCCGCTCCCTGATCATCACGCGTAACGAGGAGTCGCAGGAGGTGCTTAGCCGGTTAGGCGTTCCGAGCGAGGCCGGCACGGATACCGCATGGACCTTCCAGCCCCATCCTCCTGAATACGGCCACAAGGTCCTCGTTGATGCCGGATGGGACGGACGCATGCCGGTGCTTGCGTTGTGCCCTATCAATCCATTCTGGTGGCCGGTGAAACCATCGATCCCGAAGTTCGCGGCGCATACCTGCTTAGGCGCGTACAAGGAGAGCCATTACCGCACGATCTATTTTCACAACTCCGGTTCCGCGGTTGACGGTGCGTACAAAAAATATCTAAGGGCGCTGGCGAACGGAGTTAAAGCGTTCCGCAGTAAACATCGCGTATTTCTCATCCTGGTCGCAATGGAGCGGCTAGACACGCGGGCTTGCGAAGCATTGGCCCCTGACCTTGGCGGCGCGCCGGTGTTTACCGCCGAGATGTACGATATGTACCAGCTTGTGAGCATTCTGCGGTGCTGCAGCCTGATCGTCTCGTCGCGCTATCACGCCCTGGTTACTTCCATGCCTGGGCTGATACCATCGGCGGGTATCACGATGGACGAGCGCATCCGCAACCTGCTCCGGGAACGCGGTCAGGAAGACTTGCTGCTCACCGTGGATGATCCCGACCTGGAAACGAAACTCGTCTCGGTGATGGAGCGACTGGTATCGGATGCGGACGCCATCCGCAGTGGCATTGGACGCTCGGTAGTGCGCAATTTGAAGACCATGGCCCGCATGGGAGTTTTCCTGGAACGGGCAGTGCATCAGCGCTATCCGGAATTCCCGGTGCGCTCGGGCGTGCATAGTTGGGAAGAATACCTTCCACCGCTCACGGAGAATCTTGAGCGGTTGGTCGAAACCTATGAGAGCGCGGCAGCCGCGGCGGCGGGTGACTAGGCTTCCCAATCCGCGATGAACTTCCTAGAAAACATTTTCTCGCGAGTGGATCTTGCCGCCGGCCGCGTGATTCTGGCCGAAGCGCACGCGGGCGGAGATCGGACGGTAACCGGCACGGATTTTCTCGCGCAGATCGCGTCCGCGCGTGCGTTTTTGCGCGCTTCGGGCATCGCAAAAGGTGATCGCTGCGCTCTGATTGCTCCGAACAGCATCCGGTGGGCGGCGCTCGATCTCGCGATTCTCGCCGAAGGGCTCGTTGCCGTTCCGCTGTACGCCCGCCAGGCGCCCGCCGAACTCGTCGCTATGATGCGCGACGCGGGGGTGGGCCTGGTTTGCTGCGGAGACGCGGCACTTCGCGATTCCGTTGTAGCCGCGTGGGCCGATGCTCGGCGCTGCGCGTTGTTTGACGATATTTTCGCGACACCCAACCCCGGGTTGCTGCCTCCACCTGCCGACCTCTTGCCACAACACGTCGTCGCCATTCTTTACACTTCGGGAACCTCTGGTGAGGCCAAGGGCGTGATGCTCACGGTCGGCAACATCGATCATATGCTTTCGTGCACCACGGCTCGGCTCAATCAATTGATGGGGCGGCGTGATGTGCCGGACAAAGCCTTCCACTATCTGCCGTTCAGTTTCGCCGGATCATGGATATTGTTGTTGTCGTGCCTGTCTCGCGAAAGCGTACTCACGCTTTCCGTGGACCTCGCAAGACTTGCCGACGAAATGGGGCGCACCGCTCCCAACTATTTTCTGAATGTCCCCACGTTACTGGAGCGCATACGCTGTGGCGTCGAGGATAACATTCGCAAACGAGGGGGCAAGATCGAAGAGATTTTCAATCGTGCGAAGGCGGCGTGGTTCCGGCTTGACGCGAAGACGCCGCAACCATGGGATTTTTTCTGGCTGGGCCTCGCCGGGCTTATTATCTTTCCTGCGATCCGCAAACGCCTCGGCCCGAATCTTCGCGCGCTGATTTGCGGCTCGGCGCCGCTGGCGCGGGAAACGCAGTTATTTTTCATGATGCTCGGAATTCCCGTGCTGCAGGGATACGGCCTCACCGAGACCACGGGCATTTGCACGTTGGACGACCCGGCCCATATTGAGGCTGGACGCGTTGGCCCTGCCGTTCCTGGCATCGAGATGAAACTCGGCGAGAATAGCGAAATTCTCGTTCGCGGGCCAAATGTTTTCCCGGGCTACTGGAACCGGACGGAACAAACGGCGCAGGCGCTGCGCGATGGCTGGTTCCACACCGGCGATCAGGGGGACGTGAACACGGCTGGAAACTGGCGGATAACCGGGAGACTGAAAAATCTGATCATCCTGAATTCCGGGCACAACATTGCACCCGAGCCGATCGAGGAGGAGTTTCTGCGCGCTCTGCGTGGGGCGCAGCAAGTGATGTTGGTCGGCAACAACCGCAGCTTTCTTGCAGCGATCATCACGGGCGAGGTGACGCGCAGCGAAATCGGGTCGCAAATGGAACGGTTGAACGCTACACTCCCTCACTACCAGAAGATTCGGATGTTTCATCCTGTACGAGAACCCTTTACGATCGAAAATGGCCTGCTAACAGTCAACGGCAAGCTCAAGCGCGACAGTATTGCAGCGCGCTACGTCAAGGAAATCGAGCGGATGTACGCAAAGCCCGGGGGATAACGGTTAGGAATGAACGATTACATGGGAAAATCGCTTTGCTGGCACGTCGCAGGCGGCATCGTTGAGTTGGCGCTCGACCGCGCCCCTGCCAACGAAATTGGTTTGGCGATGCTGGACGATCTGGAACGCTTTGCCGGCGCGCTTGCCGAACTCGAATCGAAGGCCGGCGCACTGATTATATCCAGCAAGCAGAGCGCGGGATTCTCCGCGGGCGCCGACCTGCGGGAACTGTACGCGCTCGTTCAGCAGACGGATGCGGCTTCCGCAGCGAAGGGCGTGCGCGAATTTCTGGAACGCATTCACGCTGTGCTCAACCGGCTCGATATGTCCGCACTCACGACCATCGCGGCCGTTCACGGCGTCTGCTTTGGCGGCGGTTTCGAGCTGGCGCTGACCTGCGACCTGATTATCGCTGACAAGATGGCGCGTTTCTGTTTTCCCGAGCTCCGCCTGGGGCTCATCCCGGGATTTGGCGGCATTCCGCGGTTGAAACGTGACATCGGAAACGGCGTGGTCCGCGATCTGCTGCTTACCGGACGCAGCATCAATGCCACCAAAGCGCTCGCCGTTGGCCTGGCGAGCCAGGTCGCCGCCGAAGGAGAAGCGTTGCGCGTGGCTCGGGCTACTGCCGAACAGGTTACAAAATTCGATCGCCAGACGGCCGCAGCAGCGAAGCGTTTCATCAAACCGCTTCCCGCCGAAGAATTGCGCCGCGAGATCGATATTTTCTGCAAACTGTTCGTGCAGCCCGCGGTGATGCAGGGCTTGCGCAAATTCGTCGAAGACACCAGCGCGCATCCGTACCTACCGTAACCAGATGCTGACGCCATTTTCCTGTAAAATGGACGCCGGCTGCTCCATACCGAACTTATGAAAACTCTCGAACAAACAACCGACGAGATTCTGAATCTCGCGGCGATGCACTTCAAAGTTCCGCGCGCGGATCTCCAGGCCAATGATGATTTCTTCAAGAAATTGGGCATCGACAGCTTGCAGGCTCTTGAATTGCTCACGCGCCTCGAAAATCACTTCGGCGTCGAGCTCCCTGATTACGAAGTGGCAGGCGTCAGCGACTTCCGCACCCTAGCCACCCGCATCCAGGCAAGACTTTGATTCGCCACGGAGGCACAGAAGAAGATATATGGACTCGAATTTCGTTGCGCCTGCTCTGCTTACATCCCGGGCGATGCGGTATTGTAGCCTGCTTGGCAGCGCCGGATTTGTAGCTCGCCTCTTTAGAGGCGAGGGTTTGCTCGCCAATGGCTAGGAAAATCCCCGCGTCTGAAGACGCGGGCTACAGCAGCCACCCCGGCATCACCAGGGATGTCAGCAAAGCCCGAAAGGCTCTAATGATGCAACTGCGCGCGTTGTAATTTTTGCGAGAATGCGATGAACGAGACCAATAAGCTGACGAAGAAGATTATCGGCTGCGCGATCGAAGTGCACCGGGAATTGGGTCCGGGGCTTCTCGAAGGCGCATACAAAGCGGCACTGGCAATCGAGTTGGAGTGCGCCGGCCTCAGCTTTCAACGCCAACTCAAATACCCTGTCTTCTATAAAGGAAAAGCGGTTGGCGAATATCGCCTGGATCTGGTTGTAGAGAATGCCGTGGTCGTTGAGGTCAAGAGCGTAGAGAAGTTTGACCCTATTTTTCAGGCCCAACTGCTCACGTATCTGCGCGTCACCGACAAACGAGCCGGACTTCTCATCAATTTCAATTCGCGACTGCTTCGTGACGGAATAAAGCGAATCATTCGTTGATTTCCTCATATAATCTAGTTTTTCTCCGTGCATCCGTGACTTTGCGACTTTCTTTATGCTGGATTTGAAACAATACGACTCGCTTGGCGCGGCCTTGCGCGATGCGCTCGACCGCTGGCCCGACGAGGTCTGCCTGATCGAGGCCGACCGTGAGCGTGAACCTTTGCGGCTGACCTACCGGCAATTTCGCGAGGCTTCCGAGCCGCTGGCCGCGGCGCTCGAAGATTCGGGCTTTGCCGCCGGAGAGCGCGCCGCGATTATCATGACCAATCAGCCGAAGTGGCTGATCTCCGCCTACGCCACGTTTTTCGCCGGGGGCGTATTGGCGCCGCTCGATTACAAGCTCTCCGCCGACGAGCATCTGCAATTGCTGGCGCACTCGAAAGCGCGAGTGCTTTTCGTGGAATATCCGCACTGGCGCGCGATCGCGCAAGCCAAAACGTTTCGCGAGCATGAGCTGCGCACGATCCTGGTTACAGAAGCGCCGCCGGATGCCGATCTGGCAGGCGGTCTTCGTTGGGAAGAGTACCGCGCGGCCCACACGCCTGAATTCCGACCGCGCTCCCGAAAAGACATGGCATGTATCGTGTATTCCTCGGGCACGGGAGGCCGCCCGAAAGGCTGCGTCCTGACCCATGAGAACTATCTCGAGCAGTGCAGCGCCGTGACGCCGATTTTTCCATTCCAGCCCGGCGCGCGTTACCTGAGCATTATTCCGACGAATCACGCGATAGATTTTATGGGCGGATTTATCATGCCGTTCACCGGCGGCGGCACAGTGATCCATTTGCGCACTGTGCGGCCTGAATTCATCCGCGACGCCTTTACGCGGTACAAGATCACCTATATGGCTGTCGTGCCGCTGATCTTGAAGAATCTGCAGCGCGGCTTGCGAGAGAGGTTTGCGGCGTTGCCAGGTGGAAAGCGTCGCATACTTAATGCCTTGATCCGCGTGAATCGCGCATTCACGCGCCGGCAACCGCGGCTCGGTCTCAGCCGTCTGCTTCTAATGGACATCCACCAGGCGTTTGGCGGCGAATTGCGCGCGCTGCTTGTGGGTGGCGCCTTCACGGAGCCCGCGATGATGGAATTTTTCCATGATCTAGGCATTCCTATCTATAACGGGTATGGATGCACGGAGGCGTGTACAGCGATCACCGTGAATGACCTCAGGCCATTCCGGCCCGAAACGGTCGGCAAACCCGTCCGAGGAATGGAAATTCGCATCGTTGAACCCGACGCGGACGGAATCGGCGAAGTGTCCGTTCGCAGCAAGACCGTGATGTCGCGGTATCTGGATGACCCGGAGATGACGGCGGAAACCATCGTTGACGGATGGTTGATGACCGGGGATTTGGGTCGCCTCGACGCCGGAGGACATTTGCAACTCTTCGGCCGGAAGAAAAACATGATCGTCACTTCGGAAGGAAAGAATATTTATCCCGAAGACATCGAGAACATATTCGAGGGGCTTCCCTTGAAGGAGTTCTCCGTGTTCGCGGCGAACTATATCTGGCCGCGGCATACGATGGCGGGCGAGCAGCTTGTGCTGGTGCTGCATCCCGAGCCGGGGCAGACCGCGGACGGGATGCTGCGCGTGGAAATTTCGCGGCGCAACATGCAACTTCTGAATTACAAGCGCGTCGCGGGATACGTGATCTGGGAGCGCGACTTTCCGCGCAATGCCGGTCTGAAAATCAAGCGCGTGGTCCTCGCCGAACAGATCCGTGAACAAGTTGAGCGCGACGCGATGGTCGCGCTGTGAACGAACGCTACTTCGCGATCGTGAATCCAGCCGCGGGCGGGGGACGGTGCGGGAAGCTCGCTCCCGCAGCGCTTGACAGGCTCCGCTCCACGGGCCTTCCCATGGAAGTGCGGGAAACGCGCGTTCCCGGTGAAGCCGCTGTGCTTGCGAATGGCGCTTATGCAGAGGGTTATCGGAATTTCATCGCTGTCGGCGGGGACGGCACGGGCTTCGAAATCGTGAACGGGCTTTTTCCAGCCGCTGCCTCGGGAGGACGCGCGACGCTCGGGTTTCTTCCTCTTGGGACCGGCAATTCCTTCCTCCGCGATTTCACCGAACGCGGCGCGGACTATGCGATCGAGTCGATTCTCACGCGCCGTCGGCGTCCGTGCGATGTCTTTCGTCTGAACCACGCAGGCGGCTCGCTCTTCTACATCAACACCCTCAACATGGGCTTCGCCGCGGACGTCGCCACGCTAACCAATCGTCATTTGAAACGCCTGGGAGAACTCGGCTATCTAGTCGGAGTGCTGGTATCTCTGGCGCGCCTGCGGCGCCGCCCGTTCCCGTTGCGCGCCGATGGTGAACGCGACGACCGCCGCTGCCTGTTTCTCGCCTTCAGCAACAGCAAGTACACAGGGGGTAAAATGATGATTGCGCCGCACGCCTCGATTGATAGCGGCGCGATCGAATATGTCCACTGGGGCCCCATCGGGCGTTTGGGCCTGGTGCGAAATCTGGCGACCCTGTTTGATGGCTCGCATATCCGGCACCCGCTGGCGTCGCGCCGCACCGCGATGCGCATCGAATTCGATCTGGAAACGCCCGTGGATGTGGTCGTCGATGGGGAAGTGCTCACACTTGAAGTTGAATCGCTCGAAGTGCTCCCCAATGCGCTGGATGTGATGGCATGAACCACGAGAGCGAACAGCAGATTTCGGCAACCTCGGCGGGCAACGTCCCAGCCGAGCAAGGTCTGCGGCGCGCGTGGACACTTGCGCGAAGCGCGTATCACTGGCTGCTGTGCGCGGCTTATTTCTTTCCGGTGTGCGCCTTCCTTGTGCTGCTCGGCATTTTCATCGATCCCCGCAAGAACGATGGCGCTCAGCGCATGCTTTGCCGAGTCACTATGAAACTCGCGGGGGCGAAGCTTGTCGTGCGGCGCGCTGCGGGATTTGATCCGAAGCGCACCTGTTTCCTGCTTGTCAATCACGTCAATCTATTCGACCCGTTTGTGCTCTACGCCACGGTTCCGCAATTCTTTCGCGGCCTGGAGCTGGAATCGCACTTCCGGATTCCCGTGTACGGATGGATGATGAAGCGCTTCGGCAACGTGCCCGTGCCGGACAACAACCGCCCTTCCGACCTGAAACGCATGTGGCGGCTGACACGCGCCGCGCTCGACTCAGGCGTCAGCCTGGCCGTTTTCCCCGAAGGCCAGCGAACCCGCAATGGCCGCCTCGGCCCGTTTAAGGATGGCGTATTCCGCATGGCGATGAAATTTGGCACACCCATCGTCCCGGTGAGCGTGGTCGGCGCGTTCGAGTTCAACAAGAAGACAGGCTGGCTGCTCCGTCCGGGCACGATCACCGTCTATCTGCATGACGTCATCGAAACTAAAGATCTGCGCAAGGAAGATTTCTCCGCGCTTCGCGACCGTGTCCATGAAATCATTTCGCGTCCGATTGATGAAGCTCTCGGCTAACGGCAAAAGGAGATTACTTCTGGTTAGTTTTCGTCTTCAGGATTGAATACTCGTAGCCCGCACTTGTCCGCAATAGCGGCCAATGCTCGGTCAGCCACGCCAAATTCAAGGACCTCTTTGGCGCGAGGAGAGACGTCGGACTGAATCCCTTCATTGAGCCAGATTGCGGTGGAAAGCTGAATGGCGTCTCCGGCTTTTAGCGGATACAGCTCCACTAACTGGGGGAGTCTTCCCATGGTCTCCAGATCGCAGTCGATCGCTGTAAATAAAATTGTCCAATCACTTTCGAAGGTTTCGCGGAGCCTCGTAAACTCCTGCGAAGTTATTTGCTTCTCCCGATGTTTGCGAGCGATCGTAGATTGAACCTCCGCGAAACTAAGCACGGACGTAAAGGTCTCCTGATTTGGTTTAGCTGCCCGGGTGATGACCGCGTTGCTCCCTTTCTCTTTGAAATAGCGTTTAACAATTGCCGAGCTATCTAGATAAAGCATTAGTCCCGGTCTTCCAAAATCATCTTGGAAGCGGGCTTGCCTCTCGTAACTACTGGCTTGAAGGGCCTGAACTTTCCCGTACCCCTCCGCAGATGGCCCTCCGCCTCCAGGCGTTTCAAGACATCCTCAATGCTGTATGTTGCCTTGGGTTCGGGCTCAGCCGGAACGAGACGAGCGACCGGTTTGCCCCGGTCGGTGACGATGATAGTCTCGCCCTTGCCGACCAGGCCCAAGTATCTGCCCAGGCGATTCTTCAACTCACGGCTGCCTACCGTTCTCATGTAGCTACCTCAATGTCCATTGTAGCTACATTGTTCGGTTCGCGTCAACCGGCAGGATCGCAAGGATTGAGCACAACTGGCGGGCGGAAAGCTACAAGCTGAGCCGGATTCCCGGCAGCGTGCGGCCGGCCTTGGTCTCCTGCCAAGTGTGGATGATCCGGTGGATAACCGTGATTGTTGAAACGACGGAGATCACCCAAAGCGCCGGCGCCATGCGATTGAAGATGCCGCCGAGAATGAGCAGCACCATGCGCTCGGGACGCTCCATGAACCCGACCTTGCACAAAGGAATCAGAGACTCGGCGCGCGCACGCGAGTAACTGACCATGACCGATCCCGCCGTCGCGAACGCCGCAAGAATTACGTAGGACGACCTTCCGGCCTCCGCGTAGTAGACAAGCAATCCCAAGTAGAGCGCCATGTCCGAGTAGCGGTCGAGCGTCGAATCAAAAAACGCGCCGAACGCCGTCACGCGCTTCTCCCTGCGGGCTACCTGCCCGTCCAGCATGTCGAGGAATGCCGCGAAGAAAATGACCATGGCCGCGGAACGGAATTTTCCCATGGCAAAGAGCACCGCCGCCCAGCCGTTCACCAACAGACCGAAAAATGTTAGTAAATTCGGATTGATGCCGGTCGAGGCGACCACATCCACAATTTTTTCGAGCAGCCAGCGGCCACCTTCGCCAATCTTGTGTGTGAGCATGTCTGTGTGCGCCTTGATACGCCGATCGCCGCCGATGAATCATACGCCACCCTGCCGCTGCCCTCCAAGCGGGGGTAACCACACGTCAGCCCAGGGAACTACAGGTCCATTTGTGCGGAGAATCTAATGTTTGGCGCGTTCATCCATCCATTCGTACATCCGCCGGACGCCCCGAATTTCGGCGCCGGGACCTTGGATTTGCGGGAAGTCAGCCTTGTGGGATGTGAGGTCCACTTTTTGAGCCGTCTCTTCCGCCGACAGCCCTTGTTTCCGAAGTTCGGCAACTTTGCTCATGAAGTCTTTCAGGTAGCCCTGATAGGCCGTGATCAGGGACTTTTCATGAAACGGTACGCCATGTCCGGGCAGCACGGTGTCAAAATCAAGCTCCTTGACCCCATCGAGAGTAGTGACCCATTCGTCGAACATGGCATCGCCCATGTACGCGAGGCGGGACTCCATCAGGTCCCCGGTGCACACGATTCTTTCCTTCGGCAAAAACACGACCGTGTCGCCCTGCGTGTGGCCGCGGCCCAGGAAGAGAAGCTGGATTTCACGCTGGCCCCGGTGCAGCGTCATTTTCGAGGAATACGTCATGGTGGGAGGAGTCGGCTTGAGCATCTTGAGCTCTTCCAAATCCTCTTGTGTGGCTGCAAGTTGCTTCTCGAGCGTGGCCCGCTGTCCGGGATCCTTTACATCACCCAGTTGTTTCTTGAGCGATTCTATTTGATTCGGCATGTTCGACAGGGCCGTCTTCAAAGGCTCCCGATGAATCACATCCAGATCCGCGATGACATGCCGGACATATTCGTGGCCGATGATTTCCACATCAGGTCCAAAGACAGAGTTGCCATCGGTGTGATCGTAATGAAAATGCGTGTTGACCACCCATCGTACGGGCTTGTCCGTGATCAGTTTCATATCCTGCAGCAGCGCCCTCGCGGCAGCGGGCGTGGTCCCGTCATCAACCAGCACCACGTCGCGATCGTTGATGATTATGGGGTGATTTCCGCCCGTCGCCATCGGACTGCTGGAGGTGGCATAGTAAATTCCGTCCGCGATTTTTTCGAACTGATAAACCTTTCCCGAGATCGTTGTCAAGGCCGATGAGGCGGCGCCTCCGCCCTGCCCTCCGGCATACGCTTCGATCGAAATCCACGCAGATAGCGCGATGCCCAGAATGATTGCAACTGCGCGCATTCTTACTCTCATGAGTTTCCTCCCGGCGATGCCATCTCCGCCCGCGATTCCCCTGATTCCCTTTTTTGTTTTGATCTGACCGGCACTATACACCTTGCGCCTCCTGCGTAGAAGGCTTCAGGCGTGGCTGGAGTGTTGACTCAGTTTGAAAAGAGACGTGCCCTCTCCGTCCCGAAGAACACGGGAGGGAGAGGCCTCTACAAAACCCTTCGTGACGGCAGCGGTTGTTGGTGAGGTGGAGGCGAGTCAGTCTGGAGGCCGCGGCAAGCGACACATGCGACGCTGTTGAAATCTAATTTTGGTCGAAAAGGAAACCTAACGCGTGGACTATCATGCTTTGCCGTTGTAGAGAACGATCCAACTCGCCGGAGGCGGCTTCGTTCCGCGTCAGTAGTGCGAGTTGCTCCGCCAGGACGCGAACGGCGACATCGCGCGGTATGTAAGCGCGATTGGAAGGCGCCTGTAACTGCCAACCCTGCGGGGTGCGGCGAAGTTCCCAGCGCAGTTTTTCCCGGCGCCGTTTTCCTTCCAATCGTTCGCCCGCGATCGAAAGTCTCCCTTCAACTTCTGCGCGCACCCATCCTCGGTCGCGTTTCAGCTCAACGCGTTTGACATTGAGCTGGTCGTAGACCAGCACGAAGCGCTTTGGGTCCGCCGGAGGCCAGCCACGCAACAGATTGCCGGCAGCGCTGGTGAATTCCGAAATAGCCTCGCCAACTTCCTCATCCGTGGGCCGGTTTGCGGCAGCTATGACGACGATACTGGAAGGAAGCGCCGTTGGGCGGTTCAAGGGCAAAGCTGGGCTGGGTGTAGTTGTCGCCGACTCTGCTTTTTCCGGCAAGTCAGTCCCAAGAGGTGGCGCATCGGCGATTTCTCTGCGCACAGGCACCGAGAGGGGCTTTGTTTGGGCCTTTGAAACGTTCGCTGGCCCTGAGACGCTAATTGCAGTGAAGTCCGCAGCCCTTGCCACAACGTAACGGTAGAATCGCGGGCGACCTAGCGTTCGCCAGTAAGGACCATCGTAATACTCTGTGCGCAAACCCGACCGAACAGAGCTGTAGAAGGAGTGGTCGACGCCGTCGATGACGATCCCTACGTGCCCACGCCAAACCACCAGATCTCCTGGATGTGGCGTGGAAACACGCCGAAAATTATCGATTCCTTCGTATAGATCGAAGGAACTCACATAAGGATAGGGGAAGCCTGACAACTCATAAATCTCGTGCACCAGGTGAGAACAGTCGGGCTTGGGCCTTGTATGCGGTTTTTTTTCCAGCGCAGTGTTGACGACGGTCCGGCCCTCATCGACATTCAATAGGCGTACGGGTGGCGGATCATCCTGCGGCGAGGAAAAAGCAGCAGGCGGGCCCACGAGCACCGCAAGTATGAAGAGACATCGAAGCAGAGTTCGGGAGCGCATATTCCCTCTGTTTCGAGTCTGACAGAGGGAGTGCAATGCCGGCCGTGCGTCGCCGAACGTGCCTTCAAACGATCACTTGTACTGTCGGACAGGTGAGCTTCCGTGCTTCGTCAGGGATCCCAAGAACCTCTCGTCCGCCAAGGCTGGGAGATCGAACAACAGGTCTCTTTGACTTGACCCTCTTGTGAGCAGCCCGCTATGATGTTTGTCGAAACGAGTGGTATTTGTTTGTGCCGGGCCTGTAGCTCAGGTGGTTAGAGCGCACCCCTGATAAGGGTGAGGTCGGTAGTTCGAGTCTACCCAGGCCCACCATTCTTCTGCTTTCCTCCGCCCAAAGATGAAGGCGAAGGGCTTTCTGTAGTTGGGATGAACACTTGCCGCATCAACGGTGCAGGTCGACTGCTCCATTCTCAGCTATTTCGCGTTTTCCGCCCGCGTCTGCGTAACGTATGGAGAATGCGCCTTACGCGCGAGTTCTAGGATCCCAACGCAGTCGAGCGCACGCTCTGGATTTTCCGCCTGCTCAAGCTCTCTCAATGAATCCAGGCGTGCCTGTGCTTCCTCCTGTCAGTCGGCGGACTTCGCTTCCCACAATTTCCATGTTACATGGCTGGTTGACAACTGTCACGCAGGAGGTCGCGAGTTCGAGTCTCGTCGGCCTCGCCATAATTTTCAGTCAGTTAGGGACAGCGCCTTTGTGAGTATCGGGCGTTGGGTGAACCTCTCTGCTGAGATAATTGACAGTTCACCCATTTTCTGGGGCTGAACCCGTATCTTGCGTCACTCGGAAAAGACACACTTTGCAGCGAAGGCTACTGCATGTGGCAAAGAGACGAAGAGGACGGTAATTGGTAGGCTACGGTTACATTGACATGAGCGCGCATCCTCTTAGAAAATAATGGTGAGACTGGCCGATTCCTTCCTCGTGCGGACAAGAGCTGGGTGTGAGTTAGATTTCCCATCATGCGTGGCTAAGGACGTCGGATTGATTGGATAAGGCAAGGACTCGACCGGAATCGGTAAGCATACATGGAGAACGTCAAGTCTTGCGGTGACGATACCACTCGCACCGCGTTTTTGGTAGTAGATCAGCCGAAACGATTCGGCACGCCCTGTGAGTATCGGATGCAGGGGTTTATAAATGCAGAAATGCGCCCCTGCGCCGCAGTTAAAGTTAGGGATATTCGCAGATTGCGTAAGCCAAGGTTATTTGGGTGCGCGTATTGATACACACGGGAGGGCACGGCAGTTCACCGAGCCGATGATTGGTGGCCGCGTACGCCGCCGCCTACCTGGTGCAGCACCTAGGTTCACTTATGCAACGTTCATCCACGTCCGGAACTAAAAGTATTGACGATGGGGCGGTCAGGAAATTGCCCCTCTTTTGGATAGTTGTATTAACGGCCATGGCCTCACTCCTGATCATGGTTGCAGTTCTGCAATACCGCTGGACCAGGGAACTGAGCGTGGCCACCGAAGCTCGCATTGGGGGCACCCTACAGCCATTGATGCTGGGATGGCATCTTGATTTTTATAGTGAGTTGTCAGCGATCTGTGTTGCTTTGCAGGTCGGTCCCGATGCGGGCGCGCGCGACAATTGGAATGACTACCTTCACCGCTACGTGGACTGGAGCCGCGAGTCGGTGGAGAATATCTATGCGAATCCAGACTTGATAAAGAACATTTACATCTGGGAAACGAGCGACAGTGCGAAACTTAGGTTGCTGCGTCTCAATGTCGATGCGGCGAACGTTGAGATTTCCAGCGTACCCGAAGATTTGCAACCTCTACTAGCTCGTCTGCAAGCAAATTCGTCAAATCTTTCGGTTGGTTTGCGGGCTTGGGAATTCCACGACGTATCCGCCGGTCAACGCTCTAGTCGCAATGGCCAGCTCTCGCATCCAGTATCGCAGCGAACCGATATAATGACTGGATGGCAGTTCGATAAGAACATTCCGGCGATCGTTCACCCAATTTTAGACAATGGCCGCTTCCCGTTGCAGCTCGACGCACAACCGTCAAACAGGCAGAAACCGGTTAATTGGATTGTAGTTGTTCTCAATCTTGATTACATTCAGAGAAAGATCCTTCCCGACCTTACGAAACGATACTTCAATGGTCCGGAAGGACTCGAATACAAGCTGGCGGTGGTCGATTCAGGGAGGATACCGGACCTGATTTACTCCTCCGACGTCGCATTCCCAAGTAGCAATCACGGCGTTCTCGATTCCAGGATGAATATTTTTGGCCCCCCACCGGAGACCCTGGAAGGCAACTTTTGGCAGACAATTAAAAATGGTGAAACCTTGGAATGGCGCAACTTCTCGGCGCCGGTTTGGTTTCCCGTGATCCAATACGCATCTCACGACGAGCCGTGGATGCTGCTCCTGGAACATCGAACGGGACCACTCGAAGCAATTGCGACGAGCATTTGGCGCAGGAACTTAATTACCGGCGGCGTTGTCCTCTTATTGCTCACAGTGGGCATGGCTTTGATCTTTTTCACGAGTCAGCGAGCGCAAAAGCTGGCGAAGCTGCAGTTGGACTTCGTTGCGTCGATTTCACATGAACTACTTACGCCACTGGCTGCCATTTATTGTACCGGTCAGAATGTCATGGACGGTCTCGCACAGACGAAAGCCGATTCGATCACACATGGGTCGATCATCACCAGCCAGGCCCGTCAACTCACTGACCTGGTAAGACAAATTCTGCTATTTGCGTCCACGGAAAACGGCACGAATCGCTATACCTTGCGCCCGCTGCAAGTTTCGGGAATACTTCGATCTGTTCGCGATAACGTTGCCGTGCTGGTTGAAGGAACTGGGTTCAATGTTGAGCAGCAGGTACAGGCGGATCTGCCGTACGTCATGGGTGATCTTTCCGCGCTTTCTCAGTGCCTGCAGAATCTAATTTCAAATGCGATTAAGTACAGCGGTGAAAATCGCTGGATCGGCATTTCGGCCTCGGTGCATGAGGCGAAAAACCATCACAAAGAAGTGCGCATCAGCGTGCAGGATCATGGGTCTGGCATCAGCAGTTCTGAGTTACCGCATATTTTCGAGCCGTTTTATCGTAGTCCGAACGTTGTGGATGCCCAGATTCACGGAACTGGTTTAGGACTTGCCGTGGCAAAGCGGATTGCAGAAGCGATGGGAGGAAAACTGTCTGTAACGAGTAAAGTGGGCGTGGGCAGCACGTTTACGCTGCACTTGCCGGTCACGTTGAAATCGGATGCCGAAATGGCATCGTTTGTTCCGGAATCGGTTTAGGCTTGCAGAAATGAATGAAAATCTATTGTTGGTGGAAGACGAACAGGCATTAAGGACTGCACTTGAAGTTCGCCTTCGCGCTGAAGGCTATGTTGTTGATACTGCCAAGGACGGCGAAGAAGGACTGCAGAAGGCAACGAACCTACCCTTCGACTTGATTATCCTCGATGTTATGCTCCCGTATCGCAACGGGCTCGACGTCTGTCGCAGCGTGCGCCAACAAGGGTTGGCGACTCCGATCCTGATACTGACTGTCCGCGATCAAGTCGTGGACAAGGTTGTAGGACTCAACCTCGGCGCCGACGACTACATGACGAAACCATTCGAGGCCGCGGAACTTATCGCCCGCGTCCAGGCCCTTTTACGACGCGTACCAATCCGTACGGGTCAAGGGGTTTACCAATTCGGTACCATCCGCGTCGACGTCCGGCGAGCGGAAGTTACTCGAGATGGGAAACAGATTTATCTTACTGCGCGCGAGTTCCAGCTTCTTTGCTACTTGATAGAACGCACAGGAAGTACTGTCCCTCGAACCGAACTCTTGCAGTCGCTCTGGGGTTATGACGCGGGCGCTTTCACTCGAACAGTCGATACGCACGTGGCTAGCCTTCGGCAGAAGTTGGAGGAAAATCCCGGACGGCCTGAGCTAATTCTTACAACCCCGGGAGTGGGCTACAAGTTCGTGGGATTAAGTCAGAAATAACACCCAACCAAGGCCGCCCTCGATCTCCCCCCTTTCGCGCCTCGGCAATCTCCATACTTCCTGTTCTCTATTCATCCGCTAACCTTAGGGAACACTTGACTCGCCGGGCGGGCGGGTTAGCCGAGCGCTCAAAGTCGAGTCCCGCAGGCGCAAAGTCCTTCGTCAGTCTGTCAGAAGAATTCACATCACCGTCGTGCCATCGACGACCTGTAAGGTTTTCAAGATAGATGTCAACTATCTGTCGATTGCGGTCCAATTGTGAATTGCTTGCAAAATATAATTCTCTTTCCCACTATTTGTTAATTACTTGTTAATTACCGTCTTCTTTCCGATTACTATGTTCCAGGTCAAGGAAATAATGTAACGACGCCCTTACTCTTGTGCCCGCACACCACTTTTGTTCCGGGCAGTGCGCGGTAATTGGACGCAACCGCGCGAAGCCAGCAAGTGCGAGGAGAGAGACAATGGACGACTTGAAGGAAAAATATAAATCGGCGAAAAGATCTGAGCTATTTAAAGGTCTGCCGAGTTTTGTTTCAAAAGAAGTGCTCTCCAGCGCTCACACTAGAGATTTCGCGGCCGGCGAATTCATCTATTTCGCGGGCGATCCGATGAGGCAATTGTTGTTGCTGACTGACGGTCGTGTGAAGAAATCGCACCTCATTGAAAGCGGCGGAGAAGTCATTATTCGATTGACCGTGCCTGGCGAAGTAATTTCTGATTTTGCATGGGTGCCTGGGACTAGTCACGCGTCGACCGCGCAAGCACTCCAGGATTGCAAAGTGCTTTCCTGGGAGTCAGCGACCTTCGGGGCTGCTTTAGAATACTTTCCTGGCCTTCGAAGGAACGCAAAGCGCATTCTTGCACGCCGCCTGGCAGAACTAGAACGCCGCTTTTGCGAAATATCAACTGGAACGGCCTCGCCACGGCTTGCGAATAGTCTAGTCCACCTAGCGGATCGTATCGGGCAAAGAGTCAACAGTCATATCGAAATCGGCGTCTCGCAGGAGGCCTTGGGGCAGATGACTGCGATGACCTCAACCTCGGTTTGCCGTCTGCTCAACACGTGGAAAGGCCAGGGCCTCGTGAAACTTCGAAAGAAGACGATTGAAATTCACAGCGTTCCCCGCCTGGTAGGTCTTAGCAGAGGTAGATAATCCGCCGGTCCCGAACGCTCCTCTTCGCATTGGAGACCGCTATTTCGGGAAACTTTATCGCCGGTGTTCATGCTACGCGCGAGTCGGCGGAACTCAAGTCTCAGGTGGCCAGATTGGCCCTCTGCTGTGCCTAAGAGTCCGTAGGAAGCTATCCCATGAATTCAAGTAGGCCAAGCCGGTCGATCTCTCAGTGTATGGCGCGAAAGAAGCTCAAACAGAGCGATACAGCAGATTTGTACTATACGGTAGCCGATCTTCACTGCGAATTTCCAAATCATGATGCGTGCCTCGAATACATAAAAGAACAGCGTTGGCCAAATGGCGTCACTAAATGCGAGAAATGTAATATCGAGCGCAAACATTCCCGCGTCAGCAGCCGCACAGCTTACGCCTGCGATCATTGCGGGAATCACATTTACCCGCTCAAAGGGACTGTTTTTGCGAGGAGCGCTACTTCACTCAAGACGTGGTTTTACGTGATGTACCTGCTGGTCTCTGCAGGGTGCGGTTTTACCGCCAAGCGGATTCAGAGGGAGACAGGCGTCACTTACAAAACGGCCTGGCGCATTTTACGTCACCTTCAACGATTGAGCGTCAATGAGGAACTGCAATCAGCACGCTCGATGATAGAGATAGACAATCCAAGCGTTTTGAGAGTCCCGCAAAACCACGGTGCGGGGGCGGCACCGAAGCCAGAAAGTGAATTCACTGCCGGCACATCCGCATCATAAACGAATCGTGTTGAATCGATGAAATGACCCAACTTCAGCGCTCACGAAGATTTTTTAACAGGTTTTGTGGAAGGCGTCTTAATGGCCTTGGCGAGAATCGCCATAAAAGCCGCTCGTCGTATCGGCCGCATCTGTCGCCGAGTTTCCTTGCGGGGTGTCATTTTTTTTCGCACTTGCTTCACGGATTTATTTTAACACGGTCACTCAAATTTCTAGCTGAAATCTCACGCCCTTCCACCCTAAGTCGCACCCTGGCGGCTGTGACTCGGCGCAGAAATTGTTGTTCTCCGGGAAGCTCCGACCACTCGTTGTTGCGTTCTATCGCTGCCTGGGTGAACGGCGCTTCTTCACAAACTGTAAAAAGCGAAGCGTGCGGTGGCCGGTGGTTGGATGTCGCAAGGAAGTCCATGTATATTACTCTCTACATCAATATGTATATATATTTACTAGTAACTATACCGCGCCCCCTTGTGCTCAGGGGATAATTGTTTGTTTTTCATTTTTCCCCTTTCTATTTGCGAATTTGCAGGGACGTGTGCGCGGCGAGAATGTACCTTGCTCGAAGTTAAATTGTGCGACCGGCGCTCTTCCCTCAGGCCTGACGTTCCCATCGGGCTTCTGAGAGCGAGACGCGGGCGCCCGCAGGTGTGGAAGGAGATTGTCGAGCCATGAGAAAGCTGTGCGAAATCTTATTGCCAATGATTCTGTGTCTTGCACCGCTAACCGCGGGCGCTCAGAGTTTTCGCGTCCAGTGTCCCACCAGCACCATCACCCACCCGGTCGCGGCCAATAATGATTCGGAGCCCGCGTACACCGGTCCGACTTATTCAGGCACAACTGGGTATCCCGCAGCACCCGCCAACGTGAACGGCGCTATTAAATGCCAACAGATCTCGGGCGGCGACGGTTACGCGACGATGGCCGACGGCACGCAGACGTACATGTTCTCCTTCGGACCATTGTCAGGACTCGCGAAGATTGCCAGCGGTCAGGCCGGTACGGACTCTCCCAGCGAGTTTAATAGCGTGTATTTGGGCACTACGCCGCTTCAGCCCGGCGACCCTGCCACGACGATTGACCCGACCGGCACGTACAACTTCACGGGGTCATTCGTTTATAACGGCGCCGTGGGCCAGGTTCCCGACTTGGATGCCGGAGGCAAAATTGATGGACACGTTGATCCCCGCCAAATGATGGATATCGGCGTGATGAACGGCAATATCCCGGCGCCGCTGATGGCGATTGATGAGGATGACGAATATTTCCTCACCCTCAGCAATGTGGGCATGATCATGCGGCCGGACCTGTTCGAGCAGCACACCGTCCACTTCCACGGTTATCCAAACGCTTCGGCGTTCTACGACGGCGTGCCCGACGCCTCGGTCGCCATCAACATCGGCGGCAGCTTCACCTATTACTACCTCGCTCCGGACGCGGGAACTTATTTTTGGCACTGCCACATCACCCCTCCCGAACACTTGCAGATGGGCATGGTCGGGCAACTCTATGTGCGCCCACGGCAAGATCGAGTTACTGGCGACCTCTATGCCGCGCTCCAGAATCAGCAACTCGATCTGCGCACGAAATGCGATTCCAACACGGATATCTTGTGCAGCAACCCTCTGCCCGCTCTAAATACTGGTGCCACTGGGGCAGCAACTATTCGGCAGGGCGGGAAGAGCGGCTACGCCTACAACGACGGTGACGGCTCGACGTACTACGATGTCGAGTATCCCATCCAGATCCACGGCTTCGACCCCAATTTCCATTTCGTGGGCATGACATTCAATCCAGAAGGTTTCGCGAACATGAAGGATAAATACTTTTTGTTGAACGGGCGGAGCTACCCAGACACGGTCACCACAGGTCCTTTGGAGACGCAGTCCGCTGATGGTGTGAATCATTTCTCACAACCTCTACCCGCGATCATCAGCATTCCGGCAGGCAAAAAGGCTCTTCTGCGCATTTCTGACCTGGACGTTTCGGAATATCAAACGCTGGCCTCCTTGGGAATTCCAATGGAAGTAATCGCGCTCAATGCCAAGCTGCTGCGGGACCAGGCGGGAAACAACATGTACTACAACACAAACTCGATCACTTTGGGCGGTGGCGAATCGCTCGACGTGATTTTGGATGCCACCGACACAACGAAGTATCCGTCAGGCAGTGTGTTCTTCCTTTACACCCCCAACCTGGACCACTTGTCAAACGACGCCGAAAATTTCGGCGGGCTCATGACCGAAGTTCGGATCAATTAGGAGAGAGGCAATGAGAGAGACGAAAATGATCAAAGCGATCTCGATGTCCAAGCTGCTCCCGGTTGCAATGCTGGCGCTGGCCTCCCTATTCACGGCTACGGCGCACGCCTCGGCTCCCGGCATCACAGGCCCGATCTTCAATCTGACGGCGCAATCCGCCTACCTGACGCAGCCAGATGGGCAGGCGATTTACTCCTGGGGATACGGCTGTAACGGTGCGCCGAGCGGCTACCTCCCGGCGGCTATCACCAACGGATTTTGCAACGCGATGCAAGTTCCCGGTCCGACACTGATCGTCACGGAAGGAGCCACGGTAACAGTAAACCTAACGAATGGGCTCCCCACCGCAGCTGGCAACACATCGATTCTGTTTCCGGGCTTTAACGTGACAGCGACGGGCGGCGTAGCCGGCCTGCTGACACAGGAGGCGGCCCCTGGCGGTACGGTTACCTACACGTTTACTGCCTCGTCTCCGGGGACGCGGGCCTATTACAGCGGAACGCAAGGCGACCTGCAGGTCGAGATGGGCATGTACGGCGCAATCATTGTGCTCCCGGCCACGATTCCCTCCGCCTGCACCTCCGGGCTGGCTACTGCGAACCGAAATGTGGAAGTGAACTGGGGTGAAAGTGACTTTCGGCTAGCGGCGGCTGCCTACAACAACGCCCATGCCTGCTACGACCGGGAATACCTTTTCCAGTTCTCCGAGATGGACCCAAGAATTCACACCCAAGCGCTGGCGCAGGTCAGAGCGGCGGGTAGCTGTACGGCCGGGGCTGCGGGATGCAGTCTCGATGTGGCGACCGAGCCTTACCACCCGTCGTATTTCATGATTAATGGCCGCTCGATGCCCGACGACATGGACCCCAACTATGCGTTCCAGTATCCGCACCAGCCTTACAACGGCAATCCTCACATGCATCCGGGCGAGCAAGTGCTCCTACGAGTCATCGGCCAGGGTCGGTGGCAACATCCATTCCACGAGCACGGGAACCATGTGCGCATCCTCGCCCGGGACGGGAACTTGATTCTCAGCCCTGCGGCCGCCTTCAGCCAGACCACCCCGCTCGCGGGTCCTCTGCTGTTCACCACTACTACGACTCCGGGGTTGGCCTTCGACGGGATTTTCTACTGGACGGGAAAAGGTCTGAACTGGGATCCCTACGGTCATAACCCAAACTCTTCCGACCCTAACGCCAAGCTTCCTTGTAATCCGGACGCCAATGGCTACAACACCGGCGCAGCGGCGCAAACCCAAATCAACTATTACGAATGGTGCCAGGACCACAACAAGCCTGTTCAGGCTGCTCCTTTCGGCGATGTCGCGAGCGGCGGGCCTGCAACTCTGCCCGATGCCAACATCCTGACAAACGGCGCCTGGTACAGCGGAAGTCCCTATCTCGGTCCTGATGCGACCACCCGCGCCGACGGCGGAACCTGCACCGGCGTGAATACGACCACTCAGTGCACCACAACGGGCACCACTCCACCTTCCGGGACCATTGCGAATAGCCCATCCTCGGAGGCCGGCTTCGCGTTCATGTGGCACTCACACAACGAGCGCGAAATCACCACCAACAATATTTTCCCCGGCGGCATGCTGATGATGATGCTGGTTGATTCACGAGAATTTGTGATTGATGAGTCCATGTAACTTGACGAGTCAAATTGAAGACGAGGGATGACGATGCGAATGAATAATATCAATGCAATCTTGAAGGCGGCAACACTCGCCCTGGCAGCTCTTTTCATGACGGCGGGTGCCTCCTTTGCGCAGCAGCAGGTCAATCTGACCGCGGCCCCGACGGCCACAACATTGCCCGACGGCACCACGGTCCCCATGTGGGGATATAGTTGCGGCACAGCGGCAACTACCAACACGGCTCCTGCCGCGACTTGCGCTGCGTTGAATCCAAACGCCCCAGCTGCGACCCTCACTACGCCGGCCGGGTGGTCCCCCGTTGTGATCACAGTTCCCACGGGCCAGATCCTGCAGATCAATCTTACGAATAGCCTCTCGTTCACACCAATGGGCGGCACGACGCCGTACAACATTCCCACTTCGCTGGTAATCGTGGGCCAGTTGGGGGGCGGCTTGGGAACTCCTGGCACGGGCTGCACCGCCGGCGCCGCTTGCACGCCGAGTCCAGACCATACGAACGCCCAGCCAGTGACATGGCCTATCGCCGGCAGCGCGCCGGGCGTAGCGCCAGTTGGTGTGGGTACTCCGCCAGCTCAGGGGAACCGTGTGCAATCCTTCGCCACGGAAGTGCCTGCGGGAACAACAGCGTCACTGACATTTGGTACTGCGACGAACCCCCTTCGGCCAGGCACATACCTGATTGAGTCCGGAACGCACCCGTCCATTCAGGGGCCAATGGGTCTCTACGGAATATTGGTGGTAACGACCGCCCCCACAGTGGGCGTGGCGGGCACAGCTTATCCATCCGTACTAGCAACCGCCACCACGCCAGCCGTTCCAGCGGTGACCTACAACGCTGAAATACCTCTGTTGCTAAGTGAAATCGACGCCGCCCAGAACAACGCTGTGGCTACGGCGTTGACATTGCCCGGATTCAGCGAAACCACAGTGTGGTCCGGTCAACCAGGCGGCTGCGGCAATCCAGCCACCGTAAATTCCGGCAACTGCTACCCCCCGGCTGTGAACTACACACCGATGTATTACCTCTTCAATGGAGTCGCATTCAACAAGACCGCCTCAGCAACTGCCAATCCCTCGTTGTTCCCGACTTTGCCGGCCGCTGGCCTAACTGCGGGTACCCAAACAGTTTTGGTGCGTTTCGTGAACGCTGGCTTGCGCATGCACGTGCCTTCGATCGTCGGATCGCAAACAGGCGCGACGGGTACGGGCGGATTCTCCCTGATTGCCGAAGACGGCAACCAGCTGCCGGGCGTCCCACGCGTCCAAAGTGAGGTTTTCCTGCCCGCAGGCAAGACTTACGATGTGATGATCAATGTGCCCGCCACTGGCGGCTCAGCGCTGCCAGTGTTCGACCGGCAGTTGAGCCTGTCAGGCAATGCCACCGCTCGCGACGCCGGGATGCTGGCCTACATCGGCATCAATGGTGCTGGACTGCCGGCATCCGCTGCATTTGCTCCCGCGGTAGCCAACGCTGATTCCTACCCCGCCCTGATTGCGGGTCAGACTCTCAACGTCTCGGATCCATCCAAGGGTGTCATCGCCAACGATTTCAATGTCTACGGCGTCAAGGTTATCGGGACTGTGGCTGGACTGACTCTCAACACCGATGGAACATTCACTTACACGGGAGCTCCCACTACCTTTTCATATTGTGCAAACGGTACTGTCACTGGAACGATATGCTCTTCCGGTATAACTGCTACGGTAACGTTGGGAGCGGCGAGCGTTGAGGCAGCCAGCGGAATCATCGTTGGCCCCAAAACGTACACGTCGAACCTAGCCACAGCCCTGAGCATCAAGCCTGCGGGAGTTCTGTCGGCACCTTGGGATGCATGCACCCCAACGGCGACGAATCCCTGCCATGACAGGGACTTGTTGGGTTATCCGCTGACGGTTGCCACGTCGGCCGGGAATGCCCCAGTGGCCTCGGCAGGCTTAACGCTCACTATGGACGCGAATGGCGGCTTCAACGCGTCAGTCCCGACATGCACTACCGCAACCGGTTGTACCTACAATTTTACCTACCACGCGCAGAACTCTCAGGGGACAGTCAGCGGACCAGCGACCGTGACGCTGAACTTCCTGCCAGCCAGCAATCTTTCAGTGACAGTTTTGGACGGCAAAGATAAGACAACCGTCATAACTGACTATCGATGGATTATTGAAGAAGATCGCACTTTCTATGTCAATCCTAATTGCACAACGAACTCGACCGCAACGATAGCAGGCTGTGCACCCCCGGCCGGCACTAGCGTTCCTCTGACCTTCGGGACCAATTTCCATACCAGCTACATGCCGCTGATTGCGACGGGCTGCGTCGGGCCCACGGGCGCCGCGTTGGCCTGCGAGGCAGGCCAGACGGTTTACGATGGAGGCACCCCCTGCACGGGTGCGCTCGTCCCGCCCGCTTGCAGTCTGACCGCTGGCCAGCACGTGCCGGCGGTGTGCGATGTTGGCAATGGCGCCTGCAGACCAGGCCCACAGCAGACGGCTGTAAGTGCCAGCCAAGTGCATCTGGATCCGACCAAGCGCTACTACCTCTCAATCCTGCCGGGGGACGCTGGAAATCCGTTTGCGAACGCAAACCTTTCGGCAGATTGTGTTAATGGTGTGGCGAATGCCACGAATCCAGCTGCCTGCGGCCACGGTATGGGCGGCGCTCCAGTCACACCCACGTGCACTACCACAGGTACCACTACGACTTGCGTCTTCAACCCCGTCACTGTGTTTGTACAGCCTGATCCATTTCCACCGTCGAAACTCTCGGTATTTGTGTTCGAGGACGATTTCCCGCTCAACGGCGAGCAGGATGGTGGCGGCGGAACGGGCGCGGTGAACACCAACAACGAGCCCGGTCTGGGGCAATTCAATATCACTCTCTTTGACGACGCCGGCGGCACGGGCGATGCGACCGGACAGATGACTTACGACATGTTCAACCAGCCGTTGGTGAACAGTCTCGCGGGAACCATAGACCCGGTCTCCACGCTCGATGCGTGCCCGATTTCGAAGATTTCGCGGATTGGTGCGAATGATCCAACTCAAACAGGCATTACCGGGACGATCGTTACCTGCCCGCAGTTCGAATCGGACGGTTCCACTCCGTCTCCGCTGGCAGGTCAGGCCGTCGTGGCCAACCTGATGCCGGGAAGGTACGGCGTCGTGGCCACACCAGGGGCCGACCGAATCGCGAGAGGGGAAGAATGGCTCCAAACCAACACTTTAGACGGCCAGAAGGCCCATGACTCTTTCCTCCGTGTCCAAGAACCAAGCTATTTCCAGGAGTATGGGCCAGCGGGATTCCATGTATCCATCGGGTTTGCCAATCCAGGAATCATTAATTCCCGCAAAGCGGCTGTCTGCAACGGCACAGATCCTACTGTCCCTGGGATCACGAGTTGCACAAATACTGTTACGGGCAGGGTCACCACCGAGCGCATGAGCCGCACGCCGGATGAGAGACTCTACAGTAGCGGTGACAACTCTAGCTTCGCTTTCACTCAGTGCTACGTGAGCTTTGGAGATCCGGACGGCGAAGACTTCGCGTTCACCAAGTGTAACGGCGATGGAACCTTCAGCTTGACTGGTCTTCCCGACGGGGATTGGAGAGTCACTGTTTTTGACCAGTGGAACGACATGCTCGTGGACGGCCTTTCGACGCCCGTCAGGCTGGGCGGAGGGGCAACAACGCCTTTGGGAGATATCGCGACAAACCAGTGGCAAGCGAATATCTACACCAAGAGCTTCTTTGATCAGAACGGCACTGGGGTCTCGACCGACTATTCCGGAACGCAATGCACGTCTCTCACTCCTACGCCCACCCCAACAGGGTGCAACCCGAACTATGGCAATAGCCAGACCGGACTCACGCTCGTTCCGACGAACATCCGCTTCCGCGATGGCAGTTACTCCAACTTCAACAACACGGACCTGGCGGGTAACGCGGGCTTCAACGAGGTGTTCCCACTATTCAGTTGGTATATCGTTGAATCGGATACGGCGCGATTCAAGAACACTGGGACCCACGTGGTCTACGACGCAGGCGGACCCTCCGACGGTTCAACGTGCGGGGGAACCAGCGGAACGGTGTGCGGGAACTCCAACATCGCCGCAAGCCTGGCGAACACTGCCGAACAGATCTCTGTTCCCGCTGCCTTGCGCGTACCGGGCGCGCGGTACTGCGCATCGGCGGACTGTCCTGCCGGCGACACAGCAGGGGGATCTACTGGACGCGTCGATCCGCCCTGGGTTGCCACCGAGGGCTGGCAGGGTTTCTCTGGCCAGAATAGTTTCATCGAATTCGGCAAGAAGCCCTTTGCTCCCACCGAGAACGGCGGTATCCATGGTGAAGTGATTTACGCCTCAACACGGCCATTCGACGATCCCGGGTTGCTCATCCACACCAGTTGGACGCCGGACGTGCCAGGAGTCACCATCAATCTGTACCAGGAGGGGACAGCGGCAGACCATGTTACCCCAACCCTCACGTTGGTTGACACCACCAAAACTACCAGTTGGGACGACTGGGCCCAGGGCTTCAACGCCACGTCTAACATGCCGAATATGAATTGCCCGGGCCAGGGCATCGCCACGGGTACGGACGCCGATCTTTTCTATTTCACGCTGTTTAACCAGCCGGATTTTCTGGACGTGTACAATAACCAGCATAACGGGACTCCCCTCCACACCGTGCCTAATAATTCGCAGTTCAAGTGCTACGACGGCATGCACAATTGGAATCAGGTCCAGCCGGCGCCTTACGACGGCAAGTACGAGTTCCCCAGCGTAACCGGCATCAACCCAACGACCGGGAAGCCAGCCGGAACCAATTGCACGATTTGCGTGCCGAACCCCGATTCGACTGATCCTTATTGGGCCGGCCTCCCCATGCTGCCCGCCGGCAAGTATGTCGTGGAAGTGGTTGTGCCACCAGGCTATGAACTAGTGAAGGAAGAGGATAAGAACATCCTGATCGGCGACAATTACATTGCGCCGGTTACGCAGGAGTTCCCTGGATTGGGATCAGCTATATACATTCTCCCCGACCAGGCTATGATCGGCGCTGCCTACAACGCAAACAACGCACAGAATCCAACCCAGAGTCTTGGCAGAGCGACCTTCCCACAAAGCGAGGGGGACACCGGAAGTGTCGAAGTGTTCTGGCCCTGCGTGGGGGCGTCGCGTATCGTTCCCGATTACATCAGCTTGTTCCCTCAGTCCCACGAAGTATCGCCGTTCGCCGGAGCTACTCGAAATCTCTGCGACCGCAAGGAAGTGACGGTCGAAAACCAGATGTCAGCGCTGGCGAAGTTCTGGGTCTTCACCTCGACCCACGTCGCCGCGCACTTTACCGGCGTTATCACGGACGACTACACCTCGGAATTCGATCCGTTCTCACCGCAGTTCGGCGAGAAATTTTCGCCGGCCAACCTGCCGGTATCCATCAAAGATTGGACGGGAACCGAGATATCCCGTGTCTATAGCGACCAGTGGGGTACCTACGACGGCTTGACCTACTCGACCTGGGAAGTCAACCCGCCCAACCCAACTGGGTATGCGCCAACGATGATGGTCACATGCATGAACGATCCGGGCCCCATTCCAGGTCCGGGTGGCAAGTTGATCCCGGATCCCCTGTTCAACCCACAATACAGCCAGTTCTGCTACGAGATCCCGTTCATGCCTGGGCAAACCCAGTACATGGACACTCCGGTAACGCCGACGTCTGCATTCGCAGGCGCGGGGTACAACAACCCTGACTGTGCCTACCCGGATGCCACGCCGGCGATCAGCGAAGTGGATAGCAGCGATGGAATCGGACCCTATGTGAGCGCGGGTGGCACCCTCACGATTAGCGCGTTGGGCGATCAGATGGTACCCAACTACGCGTACGCCGGACCCTCGGCGACGACGGCTCCATTCAACGCGAAGAACGTTAACCGCCACTATGGCTTTGGCGCTAGTCAGTCAAATGGTGGGACTCTCGCAGCGGGAAGCGTAACGATTGGTGGAGTAGTCGCTCCAGTTAGCTCTTGGAGCGACACGCAGATCGTAGTCACCGTGCCTTCAGGCGTACCACCTTGCGCAGTTCAGCAGCAAGCGCAATACGGCGGTTCGGCCGCGCAATGCGGTGAATTATTGATCACGACCGGCGCCACACGCTCGGGGGGTAATGTCACAGGTGTGTCAGTTACTCCTCCGCCCGCTTCAAGTCACAATCCGGGTCGGTATCCGAGTACCGTTCCGCCCACGATTACTTTCACAGGAGGCGGCGGTGGAACCGGCGCAACGGCAACTCCAAACATGGTCAACACGGGCGCCATATATTTTGTGATGATTACGAACGGCGGAGCTGGTTTCAGGAACACAACCGCATGCAGACCTACCGTGACTTTCTCCAGTGGAAACGCCGGACCCGTCACAGCCTCGATCACCGGCACCGGACCAGGCCCGATAACAGTCGTCGCCTTTGGGAGTACCGCCAGTCACGGCACCGGCTACACGAGCGCACCCACCGTGCTATTCCACCTGCCAGCGGGCTCAGCGACAACTTGCCCCCTCGCAGCAATGAGGTTGCCGACCGCAACAGCCGTGCTCGCGCAGTCCGTCGGCTCGGTGTCAATTACCAGTGGCGGTGCGAATTACACGACCGCACCAGGCGTAAGTTTCAGCCAGGTTCCGGCCGAACCTGGCGTAGCTGGCGGTTTCGGAATAAGGGCACTCGGAACTGCTTCCACCACGGCCATCCAAACCATCAGTGGGAAGCAATCGATTGATACCGTGACCGTCACGATCGGCGGCAAATCGCCGACTCACGTTGCGCCATCGGCTTCAATCCAAGATGCGATTGACGCTGCGTATCCGGGCGACTTGATCATTGTTGATCCCACTTGCACCACGACAGCGGGAGCAGCGACTGCGTGTACTATTCCCTCCGCAAGCAATGTGCACTCCCCCGCCGCCCATAACGAATTGTTGATCATGTGGAAGCCGGTCCGGCTGCAAGGTGTCGGAGCTGCCTCCAGCATCATCAACGCGAATACACATCCTGCTGGCAAGCTGGACGCTTGGCGGCAGAGGGTGGTATGTCTGTTTGGTCTGTCGATCAATGGTTCTCCTACGACCGGCGCCAATCCTTTTGATCCCACGGGCGCGGTCACGTGCGGGAGCACGAACGGGACGCCCTGGAGATTGTACGCCCCGTTCGACAGCAACAACGCTCAGGTTGACCGGTTACCCCTCGAGGCCGTTGTGGGCTGGGATGCCGAACTCAACGGCAATCTTGCCGAACAGTTGCAGGAGCCAAGCCTGATGGGCGCGCTCGAAGGTGCGGGCATTACTGTACTGGCGAAGGGCGTGAATTTCCCTTCGAATCCGTACGACCCAACTTTGCTTGCCGCGTTCCCGACCGGAACGACGCTTCTCATCGGAACTGATGCTTCGGGAAACTTCCTCGCTGGCGATGCCAATGCCAACTGTCACACTAGTGGCACCAATACAACCAATCCGTTCCCGAGCAACTACTCATGCAACCCATCCAGCATCGATGGCTTGGGCATCACCAACAGTTCCCAGGGTGGCGGCGCCATCTTCATCCACGGCTGGGGGCATAACCTGCAAATCGCCAACGACCGGATCGTCAGCAACACGGGAACGCTCTCGGGCGGCATCAACGTCGGTCAGGGCGAGTATCCTCCGGCTTACATCCAGGGGAGCGCCACGAATGCGGCTCCTGGCTCCTGCGAGGACAGCCCAGTACCGAATGCTGTGCTGCCGTACTGCGAAAACGTGAATGTAAACGTTCATAACAACGATATCGCGTTGAACGCCTCGACCGGCGACGAATTGTTCTCCGCCACGCCGGCGGGAGCAGGCGGCGTCAGCTTCTGCACTGGCTCCGACTACTACAAGTTCAACTACAACTGGGTCTGCGGCAACTTGAGCACCGGTGACGGTGGCGGTCTCGGTCACCTTGGGTTCAGCTACAATGGTGACATCGAGCACAACACCGTCATATTCAATCAGAGCAGCAACCCGACGATCCCAACCAACGGCGGTGGTATCATCGTCATGGGCACCCCCGACGCCGATATCGTTTGTAACGGCAACGCCACCATCGACCAGGATTGCGTGCCTTACAACCCTGCCAACAACCCACCTACCGGTGATCCGCGTACTACTGCGATTTCCGCTGTTGGCCCAAGCGACGGCGCCGGTCCGGGCTTGGTGATCAATGCCAACCTCATTATGGGGAACAGCGCCGAGTCCGGAAGTGGAGCCGGCATCGCCTTCCAGGCAGTCAACGGCTCGGACATGGTTGCCTTCCCGACGAATCCTCGACAATGGAACACGGTGACCGTCACCAACAACATCATTGCGGACAACGTGGCCGGCTGGGATGGAGCCGGAATCTCGCTGCTCGACTCAACCGAAGTGAACATTGTCAACAACACGATCGCTTTCAACGCGAGCACTGCCTCGGCAGGGCCGCTCTTCAACACGCTTGGGGCGCCGTTGGCCAGCACGCCGCCAGGCCCGACCCAAACCTGCACGGCAAACTGCGGCACTACGACGCACCCGCAACCCGCTGGAGTGGTGGCAATCCAGAACAGCGCGGTTTTGAGAGCGAATCTCCCCTCGACTGTCACCGTCACTTGTCCGGACGGCCACCCGAATTGCCGGTCCGTCTCCACTCCAAGGCTGGAGAACAACATAGTCTGGCACAACAGTTCTTACTACATCGGTGTGGGCGGCATAGCTCCGGGCACCCAGAACCAGCAAAATGTAGTCGCGCTTTTCAACGCGTTCACAACATCTCAGCCGACGAACCAGGCGGCAACTGGCGCGTGCGTCACCGCCAGCTTTTGGGACATCGGCGTGCGCGGAGACACGACCCCAACCGCTGCGGCCCCTGGCAACCCCAGGCTCACTCCGTCAGACTCGGTAATTTCGAGCGGAGGCTATGGTGGCTCAGGTAACTCCACAACCACTCCGAGCTTTGCGAGTTCGTACTGCGACGGTTCGCGGACGCCCCCGGAAACGCCGGGACCTGCGGCGAGGGGCTGGCAAGTGCCTCCGGGTATTTCGGACGCCACGGTGCCCAACCCAATCTTCAACCTGACACCGTCCGCTACGGTGGACGAGGGCAACAATTGGGTCAACCTCAGCTGGGGTCCACTGTCACTGACGAATCCCACAGTCCTGGGCAGTCCCGCGGTCGCCGGCGGCACCGGGAATTACGGTGGCGGGCCTCTCCTTGGCAACTACAGCATCACGGCCGCAACCTCGGCGAGGGTCACTGGAGCGAACTTTACTGACGCTCCTGCATACGACTTCTTCGACAATCCGAGGAAGACTGGAGGTTCAACTGATGCCGGCGCGGTCAGGTTTGGAGGCGCTGCCAGTAGCACACAGTTCACTCTCTCTCCGGCGGCTGCGGACTTTGGTCTTGTGCCGGCTCATAGTCCTACAACCGTGGATCAAGACATACAGGTCATTAACTCGGGTAGCGCTCCGCTGACGGTTAGCAACGCCACGATTACTGGAGCCAATACGTCAAGTTTCAGCATCCGATCCAACACTTGCACCGGCCTGATACTTAGTGGGGGCGAAAGCTGCGTGATTAACGTGGTCTTCAACCCCGTCAGCTCGATGCAAGCACTGAGGACTGCAAATTTGAACGTCACTGCGGGCGGCATCACTCAGACGGTTGCGCTCAGCGGCCACGACACAATTGCGACGATAAGCGTCTCCCCGATCACCCCGGCCTTGACGACAAATCCGGCTAACGCCACTGCGAAGACCGGCACCATAACAGTCACCAACACGATGAACCCGAACACGAATCCCGATGCTGGGCCATACCTCCCAACAGCCATTACGCTCACACCGCTCACCAACACAGGGACTTTCGCGCTCGGTGGTTCTTGCGCGGTAGGCACCCCCATCAACGCCGGAGGAACCTTGGTGCCGCCCGTGGCAGGTTCCAGCTGCACGATCACGATCACATATACGCCACCTGTGGGAGCAACAGGGGCGGCGCTCAACGGGAGAGTAAACCTCCTAGTATCGGGTTACGGCACCGCCTCAACTGCACCGATAATTAATGCTAACTTCAACGCAAACTAACCAAATCAATCCTGGCGGGGCGGGCATCCAAAAATTTGGATGCCCGCCCTGTTCGGCAAAGTGAAACCTACCAAGGCGAGGACAAGCGAACAATGTTTGAGCGTGATGTAATGTCGAGAACGAAATCGATGCTGCTGGCCGGAGTTCTTGCCAGCGGCATTTTGTGTTTGACGGTTGCCGCCCAATCTCCTGCCCCGGGCGCGCAGGCCTCGATGACTGCCGCTCTAGCCCGCTATCGGCCAGATCGGTTCGCGGGACGAGCGGGTACGTATTACAGAATCGTCTGGGGAGTTGAAGCGCCCAGCGTCAGAACAGTGGAGTCGGGCGAGATCATTCGATTTACCTACCGCGTGATAGACCCGGACAAGGCCAAGCAGCTCAACGATAAGAAGTTCGAGCCTTTCTTGATCGATCCGCAAGCCGGGGTCAAGTTGGTGGTTCCAGCGCTGGAACAGGTCGGGCAATTGCGCCAGAGCGCCCCGCCCGAGGCGGGTAAGACCTACTGGATGGCTTTCTCGAACAGCGGCAGGCGAGTGAAACAGGGGGACCGAGTAAACGTGGTGATTGGGCCATTCCATGCGGACGGACTCGTGGTGGACTAGCGCCCGCTTTCCGCGAATTCGGAGCTGGCCTAGGCACTCCTTGGGTTTGATTCGGCGCGACGAAAGCGGATTTATTCAGTTTATGTTTTTATAACTTATACTATTTCCATAAATCTTACTGTAGTAATGAGGATGAAACAATGCTCGGAAAGTCGTTGGTAATCTTCGTGATTTGCATTTCCTTTGCGCATACCATTTCGCTCGCCACAGCAGGGGATATCCCTCCGTCAAGAGTCAATCTTTCCGCGGCCGCTATTGTGGACAAGAACGTTGCAGCCCGAGGCGGGTTGCAGGCGTGGCGGGCGGTCCAATCGATGTCCATGGAAGGAAAGGTGGGTGCCGGCGGGAATCAGCGGGCTGCGCTTCCAGTGCCTGTCCCGGGCCGTAACCCCAGCCAAACGATTCTCCCGCAGCGGCCGGCCCAGGAGGTTCAACTCCCGTTTGTAATGGAACTGAAGCGTCCCCGTAAAATGCGGATTGAGCTGACATTCAACGGCCAAACTGCGGTCCAGGTGTTTGACGGAAGCAACGGCTGGAAGCTAAGGCCGTTCCTAAACCGGCGCGTAGTTGAACCCTATACGGCGGACGAAATGCAGTCGGAATCCATACAATCAGACCTCGATGGTCCCCTGGTTGACTATGCGAGCAAGGGAACCAAGATCGAGCTGGCGGGCACGGAAAAGGTTGAGGACCGCGATACCTATAAACTCAAGCTGACATTGAAAAGCGGGCAGCCGATCCACGTGTGGATTGACGCACAGACCTTTTTGGAAGCGAAAATCGAAGGGCAGCCCAGGCGGCTCGATGGCATGTACCATCCGGTGGAAGTTTATTATCGCGATTATCGGCAGGTAAAGGGCCTACAGATCCCGTATGTTCTGGAGACGAGAGTTTTGCCGGCGGCCCAAAAGTCGGCGATGTTAAAGGATCCTTCCGTTCCGCCAGAGAAAATCACAATCGATAGGGTCTTGGTGAATCCCAATGTCGAAGAATCCCGCTTTTCGAAGCCGGAAGCCGGAATGGCTTCGAAAGCCAATTAGTCTGCGGTGGTGAAGGGACGAGCCAAATGCAGCGAACGAGTCTAGCGATTGCGGTACTTGCAGCCGTAGCTGCGTCCTACGGACTTGGCCGCTACAATGCGCATTTGCAAACGGGCAACAAGACGGGGCGGCAAGTACTTTACTACGTGGACCCCATGCATCCCTCCTACAAATCCGACAAGCCCGGTATTGCCCCTGACTGCGGAATGGCGCTTGTTCCGGTCTACTCCGAGGATGTCGGGAATGCACAGTCATCTTCGGCCCTGGCGCAATCACCCGCAGGAGCAGTCTCCATTGATGCCGCCACGCAGCGATTAATGGGGCTCCGGGTCGCCCCGGTAGAGAAAAAAGGCACCACCCGCACCATCCGCGTAATTGGCCGGGTGGTGCCAGAGGACACGCGGGTATACAGGATCAACTCTGCTTTGGATGGGTTCATTCGAGAGACTTACAACGATTCTGTGGGAATGCTAGTTAAGAAAGACCAGATGCTGGCCTCCTATTATTCGCCCGATTTCTTAGCGATAGCTTCCGGGTTCCTGGCCGCCAGCGAGCGCGTGCCCGGCGCCACGGGCAACGACGGAAACCGGACTATCCCATTTCCCGGCACTTTGTCCAAGCAGGGGGTAAGCAGTATCCAAGGTTATACCGATCGCCTGCGCAATCTCGGCATGAGCGATGTGCAGATTAAGCGTATGGCCGATAGCCGCCAGTTACCTGAGAGTATTGATATCGTCGCGCCAACTGACGGGTTCATTTTCGCTCGGAATATTTCGCCTGGACAGCATTTCGAGCACAACACGGAATTTTACCGCATCGCGGATTTGAGCCGGGTGTGGGTGGTTGCCGAGATTTATGAACACGATGCGCCGTCCCCGCGCCCCGGTGGCCCGGCACAGATCAACTTGAAAGACGAAGCGCGACAATTGTCCGCGCGCATTGCTGACAGCTTGCCGCAATCCGAGGCCGGTAGCGGGAACGTGAAGCTTCGATTGGAAGTTGACAATCCAAAATTCATCTTGAAACCCGATATGGTGGTTGACGTGGAGTTGCCAATCCGTTTGGCGCCGGCAGTCTCTGTACCGGTGGACGCATTAATCGATTCCGGAGCGCACGCTCGTGTATATGTTGAGCATGGTGAGGGCATCTTCGAGCCTCGCGAGGTCGAAACGGGATGGCGCTTTGGCGACCGAGTTGAGATCCTGCGAGGTGTTATGGCAGGTGAGCGCGTCGTTGTTGAGGCCACCTTTCTCGTAGACTCAGAAAGCCGGCTAAAGACACCAGCGTCCAGGCCAGCACCTGAGCGGACCACGGACAGACCGGCTAGTATGAGCGAAGAAATAACAGCAGCCAGAAAATAGCGGCGCGAGAACTAATGTGCGGAATGCCCGTGAACCCAGCCAAGTCGGCAGTTACCAGAAGTGTGGACACCAACACTTTACCAAGACAGGGGTTCACTCCAAAACTCTGCGCCCAATTTTGTGCCCACTCTGGGTAAGAGTCCTTCGCAAACAGTGGCAAGTGGGCAGTTACAAAAAGCTCCGCTATTAACACGGAGAATCAACGTGATATCAAACCATCGCACTCCATGTTAGAACGCCCGGTGACAACTGATAAGGGTGAGGTCGCTAGTTCGAGTCTACCCAGGCCCACCAGTTTGCGCCGCAAACATCCCGACGTGATGGGGAAGTCCGGCGAGTCGCTTCGTTGGGCTCAGCGTAAACGAGTCTGTCCAGGCACACGATTGCTTTCGGTTCTTCTTCGACGCTTCCCCAGATTGCTATTTCTTTTCCCAGACGGTCATATTGTCAAAAGCCGCGCCGTCCGGGTTGCTGCCCTTGGCACTGATTGTTAGCATCTTCCCGTCCTTGGAGACCGCGAATTTCGTCGTCTCGACGGGTTTACCAGCCCTCTTGAAAGTTACTTCGACCGTGTTGGGGGCGACTTTCTTGCTGGAGATTTTGTCTGCCCCGTTGGGGATCGCTCCTACTGTTGGGTACTCCTTGCCGTCGTTCTTGATCGGGTATCCGTACGACATGGGCTTCCCAGCCGCGTTGACGCCTTTGACGCTTACTTTCCCGGAGGCATCCCACGTTCGCGTCTGACTCTTCGGCGCGGGACCCGGCGTATACTTCGATTTTGCGACGTTGAGCTTCCAGATTCCCACGAACGGATCACTCTGCGCCGATGCCAGCCCTGCGGCAGCCAATGTCATGAACATGATCGCAAAAACCGTAACCAGTCGTTTCATGTGTTGCCCTCCTCGCGTGCATTCCTCATTGTTTTTGTTGAGAGTGCAATTCTACGCCGGAGGTTACGACGGCTTGGCGGGGGCGTCAAGATGTGTTCTGTCCCTTGTAGCAGGTGCGTAAACCGTCGGAATTACCGCGAAAAGGCATGGCAGTGATGTTGCCACAATCTGCCCGACGTTCTAGAATTGCGCCGACGGACTCTATGTTCTGGGAGGCACTATGAATCGTATTGTCAGGAATGCACTCGTCGCGGGGATGGCGTGGGCCGGCTTGATGGCCACGCTGGCGAGCCGCCCGGCAGCTGCCGCCGATGATGCAGTTGTCGCGGCCGACAAGGCTGTAGTGGCGGCGCTTACCAAAGGCGATAGAGTTACAGTGAATAAATGGCTCGATCCGGATTTCACTTGGATCGACTCCGAAGGCATCATGTGGGCCAAGCCGGATGCTTTCCGCGCGGAACTTAAACCATTGGTCCCTGCAGGGGCGGACACTAAAGTCCTCGAACACAAGTACGGAAAGAGCGTTGTCTGGATCCAATGGAATCAGGCGAACAAGTATTCCGCGCGCTTTTGGGTGAAACGCGCATCGGGATGGAAACTGCTGCACACGACCGAGATTGCTTCCATGCCAAAGCGGGATTTCCAAACCGTTGAGGCTACTTTCGATATCCCCTGCAACAATCCGTGCAAGGTTGTGCCGTACAAGCCGCTCTCGGCCGGGGAAAAAGCTTCCCTCGATGAATGGCAAGAGCAAGAGTCAAGCCAGGAAAATTGGGAAAAGCATGTTGCCGACAACATGGACCAGCGAGTCGTCAGCACGTACGGCGGCGCTTCGCCTTCCAAGGCGGACCGAATCGCGGGCATGAACAGGCGCAAGGCGGCGAATGCCAATGCACCCAAGGTCGGCGCCGCGCCGGCGCTCTGGATTCGCACTTGGGACTTCGGAGACGCGGTTGTGATGGTTTCCTGCCAGCCTACTTACGGTGACAAAGCATATTGGTCCAGCCGCTTGCTCGCCCCGAATGACTCCGGCCTGTGGCAGATGATGGAGAGCTATCACAACTACATTCTGGCCTCCCCCGTGATGACCGCCGTGCCGAATGAACCTGAGCTGAAGTAGTGCGCGGCGATTAGAACAATCGAATTTGCCGGTAAAGGGAAGGACACGCGTCAAACGCTCTCCTTCCCCATTCTTGTTTGGGAATGGGATTAGGTTTGTTGCGTGAGCACGGGTTCTGCTGTTATTTCAGGATGTGGAGTTAACCCAAACGTTAAAGCGGCGCCGATCAACATGAACGCGCCGAGCATCGCGAAACCGGAAGTAAAATTCCCCGTGCGCTTGTTCAGGTACCCCACCAGAAGAGGCCCGAAAAATCCTCCCAGGTTTCCGATGCCGTTCACGAACCCCACGACGGATCCAGCCATTTTTCGAGAGAACACTTCGGTAGGAATCGCCCAGAACGGCCCCAGCGGCGCGAAGGCGCCGACGGCGGCCAGACACACCAAAGCGTACGAGATTATCGGGGAGACTTCGTTCGTGAGAACGCCCCCGAAAAGCGCCAGGCCGCCAATGGCCATCGCGAACGCCACATGCCCGCGCCTTTCATTCCTCTTATCCGAGCTGTGCGAAATGAGCACCAGGGAGACCGCGCCCACAATGAACGGAATCATATAAAGAAGTGACGCGATGAAGTGACTCGTGGTTTTCGCCTTTTCGATCGCGCTGGGAAGCCAAAATAAGTATCCCAGTTGACCGCTCAACATCAGGAGCTTGATCACAGTCAGCAAAAGCACCTGCGGGGCAAACAACGCTCGCAGAAAATATTCGCGATCGGCGGGTTCCCGCGCCGCGACATCTCGACGAAGCTCCTCTTCCAAATGTTCGCGCTCCCCTGTTGAAATCCACGGCGCCTGACGCGGATAGTCATAGATGCACAAGACCCAGACCAGGACCCACAACAATGGAAAAGCTCCCTCCACTGCCAGCATCACGCGCCAATTCCAGCGGTCCAGCAGCCATCCGGAGAGCGGCGCGGAAACGATCAAGGAAATAGGAATTGCGATGGAGAACAGGGAGTTCGCACGCGCGCGCTCTTTGCGCGGAAACCAGTGAGAGAGCAGAACAAGCGTCGACGCGTACATACCGCTCTCCGCAACGCCCAGAAGAAATCGCATCGCCCACATCTGCTGCCAACTGTGGACGAGACTGCAACCGATGGCGGCGCCTCCCCATGCAACGAGCAGGATACTGACGAACCATTTGGTGCTCCAACGGGTCGCCAAATATCCGCCGGGAACCTGCAGCGCCAGGTAGCCCCAGAAGAAAGCGCCCACAATCATTCCGCCTTGCGTGGAATTCATGTGGAGTTCCCGGCTCATGGGAGGCAGTGCTTGCGACACGTTGGCGCGGTTGATGAAGGAAATAGCGTATGTCACTGTTGCAAACGGCAGGATTCGCAGCCATCGCTCGCCACGCATGAAGTGTCTCCCGGGTGCGGGCTATACCTGCAGCCCGCGGGAACAAAAACGCAAGCTTTCGCGCATTATATAGCACCGACGGTTTGACGAGAAGCATTCAGCGCGTTACAACAATGCAGGCGTTGCGAGCAATCTGCGTGTCGCCGGGTAATCTGTGTACGCGAAACATCCGTGGGAAAGGAATAGATGGAGGAGTACGACGTCATCGTAATTGGAGGCGGCAACGCCGCGCTGTGCGCGGCATTGGCGGCACGCCACGTCGTTTCACGAGTGCTGGTGCTTGAGCGCGCTCCAGAACACATGCGCGGCGGAAATACTCGCCACACGCGAAACATACGCTGCACTCACGCCGCCGCCGACCAGTTTTTCTCGGGCCCCTATTCGGAAGAGGAGCATTTGCAGGACCTCATTGGAGTAACCGGCGGACCGGCCAATCTCGATCTCGCAAAAATGGTGGTCAGAGAATCAAGCAAGCTTCCCGAATGGATGAGCGCGCACGGCGTGAGCTGGCAGCAGCCTCTTGCCGGCACACTTCACCTGGGACGAACTAACCGTTGGTTCCTCGGAGGAGGCAAGGCACTGCTGAATACTTACTATCAAACGTCGTGTCGCATGGGAATCAGCATACGTTACGGCGCCTTGATTGAAGACCTCGTCATTGAAGATGGCAGGTTCCAGGGCGTGGGGCTCAAGAATGGAGAAACAGAAGAATTTATCCGGGGCCTCACGGTTGTGGTGGCGGCCGGCGGATTCGAAGCCAACATCGAGTGGCTCAAAAAACACTGGGGAGACGCGGCGGACAATTTCATCATTCGAGGAACACCCTACAATGATGGAAAGTTGCTCGCCACTCTCCTGAAAAAAGGGGCGCAAGCGATAGGCGACCCAAAGGGATTTCACGCCATAGCGGTGGACGCTCGCGCGCCGAAATTTGATGGCGGCATCGTTACACGGCTCGACGCAATTCCTTTTGGGATTGTCGTCAACCAACTGGGCCGGCGTTTCTATGACGAAGGAGAGAACATCTGGCCGAAGCGATACGCCAGTTGGGGAGGTTTGATCGCCGCGCAACCAGGACAACTGGCATTTTGCATTGTTGATTCCAAGACTATCGACCAGTTCCTGCCACCCATGTTCAAACCATACCAAGCCGATTCGCATGAGGCACTGGCCGCGGCTCTGGGACTCGATCCCAAAGTGTTTGCGGAAACAGTCGCGGAATATAATCGCGCGGCGGCCGCGAATATAGAGATTCGCATCGAGGTCCTGGACGGCGCTTGCACACGCGGCATCACGCCGCCAAAAAGTAATTGGGCGATTCCAATCGATCGTCCTCCGTTTTACGGGCTTCCACTGCGGCCCGGCATCACGTTCACCTACATGGGAGTCGCCGTGGATGAAACGGCGCGTGTGCTGGATGAAAGTGGCCGGCCATTTGCGAACGTGTACGCGGCCGGAGAAATCATGTCCGGAAATATCCTCACAAAGGGCTACCTTGGCGGCTTCGGTTTGACGATCGGCTCCGTGTTCGGCGAAATCGCGGGGAGAGAGGCAGCGTCGAATGCCAGGGCTTGACGTATTTCAGGAAGCCAACCGCCAGCTAATCGTTTGCAACGCGTGCCGCTATTGCGAAGGGTACTGCCCAGTTTTTCGCGCGATTGAGGTGCGGCGGGATTTCAAGCAGGGCGATGTGTTCTATCTCTCCAATCTTTGCCATGACTGCCGCGCTTGCTACTACGCCTGCATGTTCACGCCGCCGCACGAGTTTGGTATCAACATTCCGAAGATTCTGGCCGAGGCGCGCATCGAGACGTACCAGCGCTGGAGCTGGCCGGGCTTTCTGGCGCGCGCATTCAAGGACCGCGCCATCACGGTTGTTTTGGCGTTTGCTGTCGCCGCGTTAGTGGTGGTCCTATCGCTTCTGTTCTTTCCGATGAGTGGACTCTTCGCGATCCATCTCGGCCCCGGCGCGTTTTACGAAGTGGTCCCTTACATTGCGATGGTTGCCGGCGGACTGATCCTGTTTTCTTATGCGATCGCAGTGTGGATGCGCGGCGGCGAGCGCTTCTGGTCGGAAACACGCAGCGTGTTGCACCAGCCCGGCGGCGTCGAGGCGCTGGCCTCGGCATTGACGGCGGCGCTGGGCCTGCGATATCTGAAAGGTGGAGGCCCTGGCTGTTTCTATCCAGGCGAGCGCCCTTCGTCCGTTCGACGGATCTACCATTCCTTGACTTCCTGGGGTCTTCTTTCTGATTTCGTGGCGACCACTCTGGCTTTTATTTACCAGAATTTTTTTCACCGCCTTCCTCCTTACCCGCTCACGAGCGCGCCCGTAGTTTTCGGCAGCGTCGGCGGCGTGGCGCTCATCGTCGGGACCGGCGGATTGATCTGGTTCAAATGGCGGAGCGACCGACAACCGGAAGGAACTGGCGCGTCGGGCATGGACTACGTGTTTCTCATCACTCTCGGCCTCACGGCGTTGACTGGCATGCTGACGCTAATTTTTCGCGCCACGGCCGCAATGGGAAGCATGCTCATCTTGCACTTGGCGCTCATCGCTGCCTTGTTCGTCACCGCTCCGTTCGGAAAATTTGTGCACTTCGTATACCGATCGCTCGCGTTGATCCGATATGAGATCGAGCAGCGCCAGCCTCAGAAACGCGTCGGGCATTAGGGCCGTCCGTTCCGGGCCATCCATAGAATATAATTACCTGTTGCGTTTGAAGACTTAGAGGAGGCTGATTGGCATGCCCGTGGTGAGGGAATCCTCCGTCCCGTGCACGATCATGCGAGGAGGAACCAGCAAAGCTCTCTTTTTCCTGGACTCTGACGTTCCTTCCGACGTGCAGCAGAGAACGGATTTTCTCCTTCGAGCGTTTGGAAGCCCTGACGTCCGCCAGGTGGATGGCATGGGCGGGGCCGATCCACTCACGAGCAAGACGGCCATTATTCGTGCCTCAAATATGCCCGGCGTGGACGTGGAGTATACGTTCGGTCAGGTCAGCATTACGGAGCCGTTCGTCGATATGGCCGGAAATTGTGGAAACATTTCTTCGGCCGTGGGGCCCTACGCCATCGACAAAGGCCTTGTATCGGCGGTCAACCCGGTAACCACGGTCAGAATTTTCAACACCAATACAAAAAAGATGATCGTTGCCGAGGTTCCAGTGCGGGAAGGGCGCGTGGTCACGCAAGGGACGTACCAGATCAATGGCGTCCCCGGCACCGGGGCCGAGATCAAAATGCATTTCATCGATCCCGGCGGGGCGATCACCGGAAAATTGCTCCCCACTGGAAACGTCGCCGACAAAATCAGATTGGAAAGCGGGCAAACCGTGGATGTGTCCATCGTGGATGCGGGCAACCTGGCCGGGTTTGTCCGCGCGGAGCAGATTGGTATCCGCGGAGATGAATTGCCGGCGGAGATTGAATCGCGCGCGGACATTCTTGTGACGCTGGAAGAAATTCGCGCCAAGATCAGCGAGAGCCTGAGCATGTGCGGCAACTGGAGGGTCGCTTATCAGCGCTACAGAACGAACCCCAAAATTGCATTCGTGTCAGCGCCCGCCGCGTTCCGGACTCTGCAAGGGCAGCAAGTGCCAGCCGACAGCATTGACATCGTGGCCCGGGTGATGGCCATGGGCCGCATGCACAAAGCGTTTGCGATCACTGCGGCCATCCCCACGGCGGCAGCATCCAGAGTTCCCGGCTCCGTCGTTCACGCGCTGTGCCGCCAGTCCTCCTCGACGGTGCGGATCGGCCATCCCTCCGGAATCATGTCCGTCGGAATCACCACGAGCGGTGAGAAAGACAATTTCCGTTTGATAGAAGTGATCGTCGGACGCACGGCTCGAAAATTAATGGAAGGGCGCGTGTTCTTGCCCGAGGCGTGAGGGCTCCCTCACGTACTTCTAACTCGAAAGCGGTTGTATCTCTCGCAATCTTCCTCGACAAAGTCGTGGGGTTTTACGCCGAAACATTTCGCCGCAATCGAATTTGCAAGATGTAATTCTTTCGAGTCTCATTGCACCCTGACTTTGACGGTATATTTTCCGTTGGGAGCGACCTGGACCGCCTCGCCGCCGCTGAGCCACTGTTTGAACACCGCGGGATCCGCCCACTGCTGGTTCCAGCCATTTTCGATGGCCACCAACGTGTATGGGCCTGGAAGAATCTCCTGCAACGTGAAGCTGCCATCGCTATCGCTCTGATCGCGGCGAAATCGAAATGGATGGATTTGCGATTGATCCGGGATCAGCAGGATCATGACGCCCGCTGCCGGCTTGGCGACGCGCAATGCGAAGCCGTCCACCCGTCCGAGACCCTGGCCGATCCGCACCGTGAGGCGAACCTGCGTGGCGCTTCCGATTGCCACGCTGTTGCCAGACACGGTAGCTCCGGCCGCCTGCACTGTGTCGACGTAAAAACCTGGGGCGTTCGCAACGAGCACGTTGTACCTGCCCGGTTTGACGCCGGCAATCTGAAATTCATTCTTCCCTTCGTTGGAAATATTTGCGAAGTGTTGCGAACCGGTTTCAACCGACCGGAGCACGATGCCCACCGAATCTGGCAACCCAACGGTTCCCGTTACCTCCACTTTTCCGCTAACTGCCACCTCGTCTGTAATTTCGGTTAGATTAACTGTTCCGTTCTGCGTCGCGTCGATCTCTTGCTGCAAGCTGTGGTTCCCTTTCCTGTTTTCCGGATCTGCATGCATGTCCAAATGAACGAAAAGATGCCCCGGCGGAATTCCCGCGACCTCGATGGAACCCTTATCCATCGATACGATCTGCGCATTCGCGAAAATCGGTAGACCGCCGAATATTTGCTGCATCACTTGAATCCCCGCGCCTTGAGGCGAGTCGGTTCCGTGAACCGCGAACCTCAAATGAAGGGCGGGCACGGGTTGAAGGGAGAGATCTGCCCGGGCTCGGTCCCCCGACTGAAGTGTAATCATGCTGGCGCGCGCGGCGTCGGTCTCGCGAGGGTAGTACGTGACCGGGTACACGACATCGAGGTTCGCATTTTGCTCCGTGATGGGGTGCATTCCCTCCATGGCATCAACGCTCGGGTCGCTGAAGTGGAGCGTGTTGTGCTGTGCGTACCACGGTCGCGCGGACACCGCCAGATAATAGCGGCCGGGTTGCAAATGTCCAAAATCGTAGCGTCCCTTGTCGTCGGTAGGGGACTGGTTTTGCATTTGCACCGTTTCTTTCCCGTTCAAGATTCCTTTGCGGAACAACATGACTTGAGCATTCCGGACCCCTTCCGAAAATTCGTCCGTCACCTGGCCCGAAATCGCAGCGGCGGGAGTGAGGCGAAAAACAAGATTCTCTGTATTTTGATCGGCTCCGGCAACGATGGCTGTCGAGAAAATTTCATGTTCGTCGAACGATTGCAGTTGATAGCCCTTGCCTCGCGCCGACAAGGCGTACTTGCCTGGCTCCAAATTCTCGAAGACGAAGCGGCCATCCTGTTGCGTGAGCACCGTCACTGTCGTCCGGTCGCGGGTCAAGGATACCTCTGCTCCCTTGACCGGCGCGCCGCTGACCGCATCCACCACTGTCCCGGTGACACGGAAATTACCCGCATTTGGCGGAGAGGCAGGCGCCTGCCGCAGGAACATCAGGAGAACAATTTCCAACCATCCGACATGCATGGTGTGCCTTCCAATTACTTTATTCGCTTTTGCAGTTCCAGTTGCACCGTTGCCTGTCCGTTGGGCGATACGTGCAAAGGCTGTTCCCACGCAGAATAAGCGCGCATCGCTTCGCTATTCGCGTATTCCAAACCATCCACCCGATCAAACGCGATTGCTTTGTAGTCGCCCGGCGGCAAATCGTCTCTTTGAAAGCGGCCATCCGGATTGGCGGGAAACGCTAGAGCGCCTCGGGGATTGGCCTCCGGTATGAGCAGCACCGTTCCTTGTACAGGCTGCCCGTCGAGCGAGACAGTACCGCTTACCATGGCGAAATCATCCCGTAAGACGATCTCGATGGGCTCTCCAGGACCGCCAGTTTGGATGTTAAGGTCCCCCGTGAACAGGTTCGTTTGTCCGCAACGGGCCGATTCGATGTACCAATGGCCGGTAGGCGTTAGCTGCATTGCATACCTTCCCGGTTCTACATTCCTCACCGCAAAGGTCCGAGCTTCGGGTTGGCCTTCCATTGACGCTCCGTAAACCTGATTTGGAAAGATAGTACCCTCGGGCACAAGGGCGACCTGCACAGGTTGCATGTCTTTCGGGAAAGAGCCGGAATTGGCGTTCCGCGTAATTTCGAAACGAACGTCCACTGGAATTGTCGCAAGAGGTGCGATCGCCAAGCTCAACCCCGCGACTTCTCCATTAACGTTCACGATTCGACTCGCCAGGCCTTGGGGGCCGTTATTCCCTTGGGCATAGGCCTTGATTACGTACGAACCCTTGGGAGCAAACACGGTGAACGTTCCGGCACGTGGATCCATTTGCGCACCGTCGTACAGCTGTTCGCCGTCGGAGCCAATAATTTGAATATTCAGTGGCATTTGCTTTGGAGCGCCGATCACGCTTCCACTGACCCGGTAGAAGACTTCACCCTTGACGGAAAAATCTGCTCGAATCTCTTTGCCAGGTTCGACTGTAATAGCAGTAGCGGAATCGAGGTCAGATTTGCCGGGGTAATAATTGCTGGGATATCCTCTGCGGGCCCCTTCGGAATTCGCGCCAGGCTTGAATTTGCCAAAGGGCGTTGATCCGGTCTTGAGATAAAAGGCGCCGGGCGGAAGCCCAAAAAAGCGAAATTCACCATCGTCCTTCGTCTGCTCCGGCCCCACCTGCTGCCAGCTCTTTTGGCCATTCACGATGGCGGCCTGAATCAGCTGGACTTGTAGATTTTGGATCGGATCCCCGTCGGAATCTGTGATCCGGCCGTAAATCGCTCCCTCCGGTGTAAGCTTCAGTATCATCGGTTTCATCCCCGGCCCAACCTGGATGAGTTGGTTGGTGATCGGTCCTCGTGAGATTTCTTGCTCGTTAAAGAATCCAGGCTTTCGCACCATGATAGTGAGTTGCGATGGGGGCACACGGTCGAAGTGAAATTTGCCGTCAGGCCCTGTCAGCAGCGAAATCTGCTGGCCGATCTGAATCTGTACGAGCGCTGTGCGAATCGGTTCGCCTGTCACGGAGTTAATGACCGTGCCCTCGACTGCGTAGGTTGGGGTGGGCGCCGCGCTCATGCCAATTTGCGGCTCCAATGGACCGAGTTGAGCGAGACATGCCGGGCAGCTTAGGGCCGCGATTAATGAGATCAAGTAAGTGGTCCGAAAAGACATGGTGACCCCGTGAAGAACACCTATCCTCTGGCAAGCGCTAACTGAATTTCAAAGATGCATTATCTCATGGCGGGGTTTCCTCAAGAGGAATCGGAAACATGAAGCATCCGGAGGAAAGAAAAGCCCCGCCTTTGCTCGTGCAAAGACGGGGCTCTCGAAATGTCCAGGTCCTGGTCCCTCGTGTTAATTCGCGAGAGGATTCGGGCGCACTTGGATGTGATTAACTGAACCGATTCGAGTTTCCGTAAATTTGGGCAAGTACGAGCTGTACGTCGCCCAAATGCCGCGGCCCTTCCAGCCCGCTTTGGCATCGTCAATCCGGCCATCCAAGCCGCGCGTGTAAAACGGCATCGGATAGGCCATGCGGAATATGGAGAACGTCTCTTTCTTCGGATCGAAGATCAGCATCGAATCCGAAGTGGTTCCCGTGACGATCACCGTATCCTTGCCCAAACCGAAGGTGTCAAATTGATCGACCCACAGGAAATAGGGGTATTCGGTGCTGCCGGTTTCCATGCCAGTGCCCGCGAACTTTGGCCCCGGCAAGTCCCAATACTTGAATGTTCCAGTTTTGGGATCCAAGCGCCCGAGGTGACCGCTGCCGGCCGAGAACCATACGTTCCCGTCCGTGCTGAAGTCGATGCCGTGCGAGAGACGTCCCGGAGGAGGCAGCAGGAAATCTTTGAACTTATTCGTCTTTGGATCCAACATATACAGCTTGTTTTGCGGTCCATCAACTACCGGAACGGATAGCCAAACGGTGCCATCAATCGGGCTCACAGCCGTTGCATAGCCGTTCGTCGGAATGATTTTCTTGGAATCCATGTCGACCCGCATCCAGGCATGCTCAGCAGCCGCCTCGCTTCCTTCGACATTGTTCGGATCAAGTTTGGTCGTGTCGAGCTCCCCCAACACATCTCCATCAGTCCAGATTCGGTCTTGCCAGTCGAATTGCAAGTGATGAGTGTTGTAGGAAGTGTCGACGCCAACAAACTTATTCACTTTCGGATCGTAGAATCCGAGTTGCATTCCATGATTGCGTGCCAGCAGGGCCTTGGCCGCGATTTCAAGCGCCCCCGGATCATTCGTGTCCATGGCGATCGTGCTCGCCGACCATTTTGGGTTGTTTGCCACACCAGGGGGGCGAACGGGTTCGGTCATCCACACTCTGCCATGCTCATCGAACATGGGATTGTGCGGGCTGGCCATCCAAGCTTCCTCGGATTCACGATCGTGGTAATAATCCACTTTGGCGCTGAGACCTTTTGCGTTGCGAGGCTGTACCTGGATTCCTTCGACGGTGTTCTTCACGGGATCCAGAACCCACAATCTTCCGCCACCGGTGCGGTCCGCGCCATACACTTTCCCGTTTGCGTAAAGTGTTGGATTGCGCTTGTCGGTCGAGGTCACATCGTGAATAAAGGATTCCGGAGCTCCCCAATCCCACTGCGACACGACGAAATTCCGCTCCATACCGGCAGGACGCGGCGGAGCGGGAGGAACTTCTCCCGCTTTAATTCGGGTCGCCCATTCGGACAGAGTCTTCTCGAGCAATTCCTTGCCAAGCCGGTTGGCCGCTGCACCCATGGCCTGATTGCGCTGGAAGATGCCGTCCCAATCATCAGGGTCAGTGTAACGGCGTGTGGGAGTCATGCCAATCTGATGGCACTGATTGCAGCCGCCCCTCAATGCCGCAAGCCATTGCTCCTGGCTGGCATAGCCCGCGGGGAGTTGATCCTTCGCGGGAGGATGAATCAACGACGTCCAATAACTGGCGGGATAAATTTTCGCCGCCTCTTGAGGGGTTGCGGCATTGGCGACCTGAAGCTTGACCTGCGCACCCCGCGCGGCACTGACGCGCTCGGAATCTTTCAGTCCGTAGCCGCGCACCCACACCTCGTAGGCCCCGTCCGGCAAATCGGGCGCCAGGAATCGTCCCAGATCGTCGGTGACGACGATCTTGCGGAATGGCACCGCGAGGGACTTCGTTTCGGCAATCACCCAAACCCCGGCTTCGGGCTTCGCGGCATTGCTGTTCAGCACCACGCCGCCGATGCTATTCTTGTCGACTTGCACTCCGGTAGCGTCCGCCTTGCCAGCGGCTCCGCTCTGCTGGCCAACAGCTGGCCGCGCCATCACGCAAAGAACCACCAGAAGGGCCCACAACATCGTGCGCGTTACGCTTCGCATCTCAGTCCTCCTCACTTGCGCCTTACGCTCCAGTTGCCTGTCTTGGGTCAAACCTGCATAGCTATGCCTGGATAGATATACCGACTAGACGCAACTGGCAATCGCTTGGTTTCGTGAGTTTTCTGAAGGAAGGCCTGGAAATCCGTTTGGAGATATGCGCTTGAAGTGACGATGCAGCCCGCGTATGATCTGCGCAATCTCAATAGTGAAATCGGTGGTTTTTACGAACAGGGCTCACGTATTGAAAAAGACCACTACGAAACGTCGAAGATTCGCAGCGATCTTGGTGTGCGGCGCGATTCTTTGGATAGGCCACTCGGCTGGGGCGCAGAATGCTGCATCGGGTGAAACTTTCAAGGCGCGGCTGTCCCCTGTGCCCATCGATGCGACGATGATGGCCACAGTCGCCGGATCGGGCTCGATCACCGCGACGCTCGCGGGCAAGCAGCTCACAATCACGGGAACGTTCGAAGGGCTGCGTTCGCCCGCGACGACCGTGCAGATTCACCGCGGAATGAAGGGCATTCGCGGACTCGTGATACTTGATCTGGATTTGACGATTTCGAAAGCAGTGAAGGGCACACTCAATGGCTCGGTCGAGCTGACGCCCGATCAAATCGCGGACCTCAGGGCCGGCCGGTTGTACGTGCAAATTCAATCCGAGCGCGCCCCCGACGGCAACCTTTGGGGCTGGCTTTTGCGGTAACTGGGACGGAATAGCCTGGGTAGTAACGCAAGTCGGATACGCTTTTGTAGCGCCACCCTTCAGGGTGGCAGTTCTTGGATGCCAGCACGTGCTCGCCTGAAGGCGAGCGCTACAAAGACTGAGACCATGACAATGCTCGAAGCAAAAGCGTACCGGCTGTTGGCATGCAGTGTGGTGGCCCTGTTTGGCGTCGCGATCTCCGCCGGCCAGCAGCCCGCAAGAACCGCGCCTTACACCGCCGAGCAAGCGAACGCCGGCCGCGCAACATATCAGGTCAAGTGCGCAAGCTGCCATTTGCCTGATCTGAAAGGCAGCAATGAAGCGCCTCCTCTCACGGGCATTAATTTCACAAACATGTGGGGCGGGCGCCCGGCCAGCGATCTAGTCAATCGCATCCGGAATACCATGCCCATGACCGAGCCTGGCTCGCTGGGGGACGAAGAGGCCGTCGATATTGTCGCGTATCTCCTGCAAGCCAATGGCGCTGCGGCAGGCTCTGAGGCGCTCACACCGGCCACGATGGCGCCGATCGGGGCAGTGAGCGGAGGCGAAGGCTCCGCAGCGGCGCCGCAAGCCGCCGGACGAACTCCCGCTGGACAAACTCCCCCTGGAAGACCGCCCGGACGAGCTTCCGGCGCGCCTGCAGGTCTTACCTTTTCCGGCGAAGTGAAGAACTACGTGCCGGTCACCGACGAAATGCTGCTTCGCGCCGACCCGAGCGATTGGCTCATGGTCCGCGGGAGCTACAAGGCGTGGAACCACAGCGCCCTCGCACAAATCACGCGCGACAACGTGAAGGACCTCAAATTGGCCTGGGTCTGGGCCATGAATGACGCCGTCGGAGCGAACGAACCCACGCCCCTGGTTCACAACGGCATCATTTACCTAACCAATGTCGACAACATCCTGCAAGCGCTCGACGGCCGCACCGGCGACCTCATCTGGGAAAATCGCTTGCGGCCCCAAGGCTCGCAGGGCGGTGGAACGGGCGCGATGCGCAATCTCGCCATCTACCAGGACAAAGTTTTTGCCGCGACGACCGATGCACACCTCATCGCGCTCGACGCGCGCACGGGCAAGGTCGTGTGGGACACCATCATCGCCGACGTTGGGAGGGGCTACGGAAATTCGAGCGGCCCCATCGTGATCGGCGGCAAAGTGATACAAGGGCTCGGCGGTTGCGATCGCTACAAAGCGCAGGACAAGGATCAGGGCTGCTTCATCAGCGCCTTCGATCCCGCGGACGGCAAGCTGCTCTGGCACTTCAACACGATTGCGCGCTCCGGCGAGCCGGGCGGCGATTCCTGGGGCGACTTGTCGAACATGTTGCGCGTCGGCGCGGAAGCCTGGATCACCGGCAGCTACGATCCCGAATTGAATTTGACATACTGGGGCGTGGCCCAGGCCAAGCCGTGGATGCAGGCCAGCCGCGGCACGAAGGGCACAGCGCTCTACACCAGTTCGACTTTGGCGCTCCGTCCGGATGATGGCAAGCTCGCGTGGTATTTCCAGCACGTCCCTGGCGAGACACTCGACATGGACGAAGTGTACGAGCGCGTCCTGGTGGATATAGGCGACCGCAAAACAGTCTTCACCATCGGCAAAGCCGGCATCCTCTGGAAACTCGATCGCAAGACCGGCGAGTTTATCGACGCCAAGGAAACCGTCTTCCAGAATATCTTCAGCATCAATCACGCGACCGGCAAACTCACCTACCGGCCCGACATCCTGGAGCAGGAAATCGGCAAATGGACTCCGTCCTGCCCCAGCACCGAAGGCGGCCACAACTGGCAGGCCATGAGTTACGACCCCGCAACCGCGCGCTTGATCATTCCGCTCAGCCAGAGCTGCATGGAGATGTCCGGCCGGAAAGTCGAATTCACCGAGGGATCGGGCGGCACGGCGGGCGACCGGAAGTTTTACGAAATGCCCGGCACCGATGGCAACGTGGGGAAACTCGCCGCCTTCGACGTCAGGACGATGAAAGAGGTTTGGAGCATACAGCAGCGGCCTTCGTTTCTGACCGCCGTGCTTTCGACGAACGGAGGCATCGCGTTCGTCGGCGACCTCAACCGCTACTTCCGCGCCGTCGACGTGAACACCGGCAAGGTCCTGTGGCAGATCCGTCTCGGAACTTCCGTGCAAGGCTTCCCGGTAACGTTCAGCATCGGCGGCAAACAATATGTCGCCGTCACCACAGGTCTCGGCGGCGGCAGCCCGAGGAATGTGCCTCGAACGATCCTGCCCGACATCCACCCTGCGACGACCGGCAACGCGCTTTACGTTTTCACTTTGCCGTAGCATCAGACGGACCTTCTCTGTTGGGTCAGGGCGATTGAACCTTTGCCGTGAAACTTTGAAAATGTGGGCAGTGGGCTTTGATTCTTTTGATGTCCGTGAAAAGGGCAATCTCTTGATAGACCTGCGGCGTGTCGGGCAACCCTGTCTCAATCAATCGCTCTACGAAGAGTTCTTTCGCATGCGCGTAGGATTCGAACTGGATTTTCAGCGCTCCCAATCGCCCACGCTTGCCTCTCCGTAGAGCAGCTTGATTGATCGCATTCTCGTCGACCAATAACCAGGTCTCAAGTTCGCATTTAGTCGCATGAAAGCGCACGCTAAATCCTGTTTGAAGTTTTGACGCCACGTAGACTTGTTCCAAGTCATTCTCTAAAGCGGGCGCGTCGGAACAATCGGAGTCCCTAATGACCATAGCTTTATCAATAGAATACTGAGAGTGATACCGAAAATATTTCAAGCCTTTTATGAAAACCTTCTTGAGTGTGCTCACACCATGGCACGGAAAAGGGACGACATGTTCAACATCTTGTCGGATTTTCTTAATTAGCTCTTGATAGGCTGCACCATCGCGGTCGTCCTCGACCACAATTCCGAAGTTCATTTGTCTTCGCCAAGCGCGCCCATGACCATAAGTTCCCCAAGCCCGAGGTCCTTATTCTCAATCAATTCCTTAAGGTGCTGCTTGTCTGCGGGGCGATAGGCTTTGCTAGCGCCATCCTTCTTTTCAATCCAAATAACTTCGTCAAGCGACAATTGATTCACCAAATAGGGTGAATGGGTGGTCAGCAGGATCTGTGGTGAAACGCCGTTTGAGGCGAGGGCTTCTTGCTGGACTTGCCGGAGTAAAGCAACGACCGTCTCCAACAGTCTCGGGTGTAAGTGATTCTCAGGTTCTTCGACGCAGACCACTTCCGAACTCTGCTCGGGAGGGGCGTAAATCAGGGACAGAAGCGCCGCAAGAGCTAAAAAACCGTCCGACATTTGCCAGACTGTCGCAGGTCGCTTTAACCCATTCTCCACAATCTGTAAATATACCTTCCCGTCCCCAGTTGGATGACTCTTGATTTGGAGTACATCCGGATATACATCCCGTAATACCTCGTTCAGCCGTACAAATGCCTCTGGAGCCTTTGTCTGCAACCACATCAACCAAGCAGAGAAGTTCTCTCCTTCTTTTGTAAGAACCTCGCCCAAAGACATGGAGCTTGGTTCCTTCATTTTTGGGGGGAGTAAGTGGTAAAACCTCCAACTTTCGACCCATTGGGCGAATTTGTAGCCGTCCCATCCCGGTGAAGCATATTGCAACGCTGAGACTCCAGATTGGCCGATGCCGCCAACGTTTTTCCCATCAGTATTAAGCAACGTGATGTTTCCTTGTTGTCGCAGGATGAGATCCACTTCTTTTTCAGGAACTAGAACTTTCAACGATTCTTCTTGAGTCGACACCCAGTCACCTTGGCCGGCGATGACCTGGAGCAGATACTTATATTTTGTTTTGGGGTCCTTGGCGTCGAAGCCTTCCAGGGCAATGGAAATGAGTTTATCTTCGCCACCCTTCCAAAAAACCTCGTTTACACCACCTCGTTGTGCGAGGGCGTAGGATAGGCCCTGCCAACTGGCTGGCGGAAAGCACACCTCACGGAGAAATCGGAGCACATCAAGAATGTTGCTCTTTCCAGACATGTTCGGTCCTACAAACGCATTGAGAGGACCCAAAGAAAGATCTATGTCTTTGAAGCTCTTGAAATTCCGCACTTGCAGTCGAGTAATCATTAGGAGGTCTGCAAGATAATACGCCGCTTGAGCTAGTCTTCGCCAGTGCTACCCGAACGACAGTGCATCCACACTGGGCACGCCTACAAACCGCAGTTGCAGCCATCAAACTCCCACCGTGTCACTCGAGTCGTCAGAGTGTTACCATCTGCACCGAAGATGGAACGCCATTTGGCCACTCCTCGCAACGTCGCGTCTTCCCCGCTAGACTCCGGGATTCGCTCCGGTCCGCGCAGCGAGATCTGTTTCATGAGAGCAACGGATCTCGCGGCAATGATCCGTGAGAAAAAGTTGTCTGCTGGTGAAGTGATGGAAGCTCACCTGCGTCAGATCGAGCGGGTAAATCCTAAAGTGAACGCCATCGTTACGCTGGTGGACGAAGACCACTTGATGGCGCAGGCAGGGGAGGCGGATGAAATCATCGCCAAGGGCAAACCGCTTGGCCTATTGCACGGCTTGCCTGTCGCCGTGAAGGACCTCACGGAAACGAAAGGTATTCGGACGACCTACGGGTCGCCACTTTATCGGGACTTCGTGCCGGACTCCGACGCTCTGGTTGTCGAGCGAATGAAAAATGCCGGTGCGATTGTCATTGGAAAAACCAACACTCCTGAGTTCGGAATGGGATCGCACACGTTCAATCCCGTGTGTGGCGCGACCCTGAATCCCTACGATTTGACGAAAACTTGCGGCGGCAGCACCGGCGGAGGAGCCGTCGCGCTTGCGTGCGGCATGGCCCCGATCGCGAGTGGGACGGATATAGGCGGATCGCTTCGCAACCCGGCGAATTTCTGTAATGTTGTCGGAGTCCGCCCTTCTCCGGGGCGAGTGCCAAACGACCCATCGACGCAGCTCGGCTGGTCGACACTCGGCGTCTCGGGGCCGATGGCGCGGTGCGTCACGGATTGCGCTTTGTTACTCGGCGCAATCGCTGGTTTCGACCGGCGGTCTCCGATTTCCATCGAACAGTCCGGCAGCGATTTCTTGCAACCGCTCGGCGGGCGCAACTTCAAAGGCACACGCGTCGCGATGATCCAGGATCTGGGACTACCGTGGGCAACGGAGGTGATGTCGGCTTTCCACGCGCAGCGAAAAATCTTTGAGTCCCTGGGATGCATCGTCGAAGAAGCGGAACCGGATATGCGTGACGCAAATGAGTGCTTCCTGGCATTGCGGCACTGGGCATTCGAGCTTCGGCTTGGTGCGACGGTCGAAGCTCACCCCGACAAAGTCAACGCGTACGGCCACTGGCATGTGGAGGAAGGCCGCAAGCTGACGGGTCCTTATCTGGCGCGGATCGAGGCGAAGCGGACCGCTTTGTATCAGCGGATGCGCCAGTTTATGGAGAAGTACGAGTTCCTCGCTCTTCCAGTGAATCAAGTGTTGCCTTTCGATGTGGAGACAAGATATCCCGCCGAAATCGCAGGCGTGAAGATGGAAAATTACATCGCCTGGATGAAATCAACGTATTACATTTCGATCGTAGGAAACCCCGCCATCTCCATCCCCTGCGCATTTTCCAACAGCGGCCTGCCGATTGGAATCCAGATCGTCGGACGCCACAACGACGACTGGGGCGTTCTGCAAGTCGCATACGCCTTCGAGCAAGCTACTAATATTGGAGAAAGACGCCCCGAAGTTGCGTAGCACGGGCCCCATTTTGTTTTCGGCGGAATACCGGGTAACGTTCTAGTTTCATTTAGCTGAATTCCATGTGTCATCCCTGTTGGGGTTTACTATTCATGTCTGACCAATATCCGCACAGCTTCCGCTGCGGGCTACGTTGTGTCGTCCCTCCGGGACTCCAAGGAACAGAGAATTTGTCCGCTGCTGGAAACCGCAGGCAGTTTCCAACCGATTTCAGTACAATGTCCGACTGCAAGAAAGCGCTCTGGCCGTGTAGTGAGATGCGAGGAGGAAGGAATGGCGGGAGTAGGGCAATCAGCGCGCAAGCTGACGATGGGCGACATCCGAGCGGCGGCGGAGCGGCTGAAAAATTGGGGGCGTTGGGGCGCGAGCGACGAAATCGGCACGCTCAACTACACGCGCCCGGAAGACATCATCGGTGCTGCCCAACTTGTGCGCAAAGGCAAAGTGATTTCGCTGGCGCTGCCATACGACCACCGCGGTCCGCAGGGCGGAAAGACCAAATATCCCTCGCTCGGGCGCTTCAATCCTGTCCACTTGATGATGCGTACTGGGACGGACGCCTATTCGGGCGTGCTCGACAGCCGCAAGATTCGCAGCTCCGATGACGTCATCATGATGCCGACGCAGTGCGGCACGCAGTGGGACGGCCTCGGCCATATTTTTTACGGCGATCACATGTGGAATGGCTACGACTGCCGCACGGTAACTTCCGCGGGCGCGCAGAAATGCGGCATCGAAAAAACCAGCGAGAGAATGGTGGGCCGTGGCGTTCTGCTCGACATCCCTCGTATGCTGGGAATGGAACACCTGCCCGACGCCTTTGCAATCACGAACGAAATGCTCGACAAGGCGGAGCGCCACTTCGGCGTCGAAGTGCGGCGCGGCGACTACCTGATCGTGCGCACCGGGCAGATGGAAGCGATGCTTTCCGCAAATACCTGGGACGGCTATTCGGGCGGCGATGCTCCGGGCCTGGCGTTCGAGACGCTCGACTGGCTGCACGCGAAACAGGTAGCCGCCATCGCCACCGACACATGGGGAGCAGAGGTCCGCCCCAACGAAACCGACGAAGCGAACCAGCCCTGGCACTGGATTTCCATACCGATCATAGGCCTCACCGTCGGCGAGATATTTTTCCTTAAGGAACTCGCCAAGGATTGCGCCAAGGATAAGCGCTACGAGTTCATGTTCGTCGCGCCGGCATTGCCGGTGACCGGCGCCGTCGCTTCACCAGTAAATCCACTTGCGATCAAATAGAAAAGAGTTTCACCGCAGAGGGCACAGAGTCCACAGAGTAAATCAGAGAGTAGGAATATCACGACCCGGGAAAATGGCTGGACAGCGCTCCGCAATTCTTCTCTGTGATCTCTGTGCCCTCTGTGGTGAAATCTCTCTCTTGTGGAACGGGCAAAATTGATGCAGGCCAAAAGGACGAGACTGTGACGACCACACCCGCCGGAAATCCAGCAAACGCCCCGACGGTATCGCAAGCGCTGGCGAAAATGGTGCGAGCCTACGGCGCCGAATACGTTTTCACTCTGACTGGCGCGCCGCAGAATCCGCTGATCGATTTGCAAAACCACGAAGGAGTGCGAGTCGTGCTCGGCCGCAGTGAGCGCTCGGCCTTCGCCATGGCCGACGCCTACGCGCGCATCACCGGCAAGCCGACATTCGGCATCGTGCAGTTCGGTCCTGGCGCCACATATTTGCCGGCATCGATCATCGACGCGTACTGGGCCTCGAGCCCGCTCATCGCCATAAGCGGCACGACGACAACGAACACACGCTATCGCTACGAGTACCAAGAACTGGAGCAGACCTCCATGTTCCCCGCGATCACAAAGTGGGCGGGGGACCTGCCGCAACCGGAACGTATCGCCGACGTGGTGCGCACGGCAGTGCGGGCAGCGGTCAGCGGCGTGCCCGGACCCGTTTATCTCGGCATAGCGGCGGATTGGTTCGGCAAGCGCCTCGCCACCGCTCCCGACATCTACGCGGAAGCAGCCTTCTTGAAAGCTCCGGCGCTCCGAGTGGCGCCGCTCGCGCAGGATGTGGAGCGTGCGATCGCCCTCCTCGCGAGCGCCGAGAAGCCTGTGTTGATTGCGGGAGGCGGCGTCATTCTCTCGGAAGCGTGGGCAGAGCTCACTGCGCTCGCTGAAGCGTTAAACGTTCCGGTCGTGACCACAATGGCAGGCAAAGGAAGCATCTCGGATTCCCACCCGCTCTCTGTCGGCGCTTGCGGCCGCTACTCGCGCAAGGTCGCCAACGATACGCTCGCGGCCGCCGATTTCTGCTTCGCCGTCGGAACGAAGCTGAGTTCGATGGGTACTGATGTTTTCAAGTATCCGCGCAAAGGCACGCGCATCGTACACATCGATCTCGATCCGAATTCACTTGGCCGGACGTACCGCGAAGAACTTTCAATTGTCGCCGATTCGCGCGCGGCGCTCACCATGTTGCGCGAGGCGGCAGTGGCCGCGCGAGTGAACGGCAGCCGCTGGGCGAACTGGACCAAGCAAGTGCGAGGCTCGGTTGCCAGTTGGCTCGAAGATCTGGAGCGCGTTTCACGCGATCCTCTGCATGAGGAACGCCTCAATCCATATCATCTGATGCGACTCTTGAATCAGCATATTGGCGGCAATGACATGCTCGTGGCAGACACCGGCTACATGGCTGCCTGGGCAGTGACGGTGCTGCAACAGAAGCACCCTGGGCGCAACATCCTGCGTGCGGCCGGCTCGCTTGGGTGGGCCTTCCCTGCGGCGTTCGGCGCGAAGCTCGCCGTGGGCGACAAGCGCCGCGTCTTCGGACTTACGGGAGACGGCGGCATCGGCTATCACATCGCCGATCTCGAAACGGCGCTGCGGCTCAAGACTCCGGTGATTCAAATCGTGCTGAACAACTCGTCGCTGGCTTTTGAATATCACGTGCAAAAATATGTGCACGAGGAAATGTGTCCGGAAGCCAGTGAATTCCTGGACGTGCCGTTTGGTGACGTGGCCCGTGCCTTTGGCGCTCACGGTGAGCGCGTGACGTCTCCCGAACAATTCATCCCGGCCCTGCGCCGGGCGGAAGAATCAGGCAAGCCGGCGATTGTGGATGTTGTTGTAAGCCGTGAAGTACCGCCGCCGGTGACGCGCTACGAAGCGGCGGGTTTGCGCAAGGTATGAGCGGCGTCGAGTAGCACAGTCCCGCAAGGGCGGGACTGTGTGGTTTTGGTTTGGGTCTCGAACTAAAAAAAAGCGCACAGACTGAAGTCTATGCTACTAAGACCCCGCCCGCGCCGAAACACAGTCAGGCACCTAGAATGAATAACAGAGGGAAAGTATCCGCCGCGCGATCGTGAAAAATGCGGCCCAGTAGGAACACTAACGAATGGGAAGTATCGCTGATCCCCGAAAACCCGGCAGCCAGGAGGAAGGCCTACCCGCCGCGCTCTCTGACCTTCTCGTCGTCTCGATCGAGCAGGCCGTGGCGGCGCCTTATGCGACGTCACGTCTCGCCGAGGCCGGCGCCCGTGTAATCAAGATTGAAAAACCTCCCGCAGGTGATTTTGCCCGCAGCTACGACGCCGCCGCACACGGAGAGAGCACGCATTTCGTCTGGCTCAATCAGGGCAAGGAATCCGCGATGCTGGATTTCAAGACGCCCGCCGATATGCACCTTCTCCGCGCCATGCTTCGCCGCGCGGACGTGTTCATACACAACCTCGCGCCCGGAGCGGTCGAGCGCGCGGGGCTTCGTCATACGGAGCTTCGCGAACGGAATCCGCGTTTGATCACCTGCGCGATCAGCGGCTATGGTGAAAACAACGACTACGCGGACATGCGAGCGTACGACAATTTAATTCAAGGCGAGGTAGGCGTGTTTGCCGTCACAGGCAATTCGGGCGGACCAGCTAAAGTGGGCATCTCAATCTGCGATATCAACGCGGGCGTGCACGCCTACATGGGAATTCTCGAAGCGCTCCTGGAACGCCATCGAACCGGCCGGGGACGCCAGGTTTCCGTTTCGCTTTTCGAATCCATGGCCGACTGGATGTCAGTTCCTATTCTTTTTCAGGAATACACAGGTCAGGTTGCCGGGCGCACGGGCCTGAGTCACGCATCCATCGCTCCGTACGGGGCATACGCCGCCGGTGATGGACAGGCCGTAATGATTTCCGTGCAAAACGACGATGAGTGGGTACGGTTCTGCACCGCGGTTCTTCAATCTCCGGAAATGGGCCGGCACCCGTTGTTTTCCACCAATCCGGACCGCGTGCGTCACCGGGAAACTCTTGATGAATTCATTCGCAAGGCCCTCGCGCCCATTAACAAGGAACAATTCATCGCCCGTTTGCGGCAGGCTCAAATCGCATTTGGACTCATCCGCAGCGTGGAAGAAGTTCTGCGTCACCCTGCGCTGTCCGTGACCGAAGTGGATACTCCGACGGGGACTGTTCAATTGCCGCGTCGCGCCATTCCGCGCACGAGCTTGACGCAACGCAAGGCTGTTCCGGCTCTTGGCGCGCACACCGAAGCAATTCGTCGGGAATTTGCGGCTGGCCCGTCGATTCTCGATGAGCCACCGCTCTTCGGTCGAACCTGATCGCGTTGCCCCGCCCGATCCGCAAGTTCTGCCCGGGACTGAACGCGTCGCTGGAAGTGAACGCGAGATCGCAGTACCCTAGTTACGTGCCCCCGCGACGACACTGCTGGATTGAGGTGAATATCATGAACCGGCGCAGCAATCTAAGATACTTCGTAGTGTTTGGCACCCTCTTGTCGCTCGCGGGCGTGCTGAGGGCGCAGCGAGCGCCAGATAAAATATTAGTTGTAAATGGAAAAACGATTGATTCACCCCTTATCCAGATTGCTGGCCACTCCTATGTTGCTGTCGAAACTCTGGCCCAGATCACCAACGGAGTCATCGCCGTCCAGCCCGATCGGATCGTGTTGACGATACCTGTCGCGGCATCCAGCGCTCCGCCGCCCCCGCCATCACCCCCATCGCCGGAAGGATTGTCAAAGGAATTTGCGAGGGAAGCCATCGCCGTATTGGCCGAAATGCGGGAGTGGAGGGGAGCCATCGGAACCACGCGAAGTTACAATGTGCCTTTCACCGGGACGTGGCCGCAGGACTATCACGATCACGCAGAAGCGAGTCTCCAGCATGTAAGCGTAGCTGCCTCGACTGCCTCAGACCGGGATGCCCTTCAGTTGCTCAGGAATGAGTTTGACAATCTCTCGAACTGGACCGGCATTGTGATTGCCGAGCGTCAGGCCTTGAATGCCACCAAGACGGTGGACCCCAACATGATGCAGAACGATCAATCGTTGGCGAAGATTTCCAGTTGCAGCAGTTTCTTGAGCGGCATGCTGGTCAGCGGAGCGTTCGCCGACAGCCCAAGCTGTCACTAGGGCTGTTGTTCCCCACTGAAGCTTCCACGGTCATCGACTCGTTCCCACCCCCGGCGAACTGGAAACGTGCGGACTGTGCGCCAGCCTTAACGAGTGGGCGTATATTGCACCGGTTGGGCCCAGGACTGAAACGTGCCGTCTTCCCGGCCAAGTCTCCTCAATACCTCCCCCACTGCGCAGGCCCGCGAAACAAGCTAAACTCCGGGCAGTTGTAAGACGAATCAAGCCTGACCGGAGGATTAAGAGCATGAGCAACTATGGTGAATCGAACAATCAAAACATCGAGTACATAGCGCGCAGGACTATCGGTGGCATGAAGAGGCTGCTCGTGCCGTTGGGAGTGCTCGCAATTGTGCTGGTCTTCGCAATATTTGTTACTCGAGTCACACGCATCGAGGCGGGGCACGTGGGTGTGGAAATCAATCTCGCCGGCAGCCAGCGTGGCGCTTCGGAAATTCCGATCCGCACAGGATGGGTCGTCTATAGCCCATTGCGCACGCAAATCATCGAATTCCCCACCTACGTCCAAACCGTGAAGTGGACGCGGGACACGAATGAAGGTCATCCGGTCAACGAAGAGATGGGATTCAACTCGAAAGAAGGTATGCAAATTTCGGTGGACGTCTCGCTCTCTTACGCGATCGACCCGCAAAAAGTTCCGGACTTCTATGTGAAATACCGTGTCAGCGATCTCGAGGTTTTTACGCACGGGATTTTGCGCGACATCGTCCGCAATTCTCTAAACGAGGTCGCATCCACCTTCACCGTGGAAGACATTTATGGCGAACGTAAGGCGGATTTTCTGAAGAGGGTCGAGGTCATGATTGAACAGAAAATCGCCCCGGTCGGAGTAGGTGTGCAGCAGTTTGGTTTTATCGGCGCGCCGCGCGTCCCGGAGGTGATTGCCACAGCCATCACCGCCAAAGCGCAAGCCATCCAGCAGTCGGAACGCGCGCGCAATGAGCTAGCCACCACTCAGGCCGAAGCCGCGAAGAAAATCGCCGAGGCTGATGGCGAGGCGAAAGCACTGGTGACGCGCGCCCAGGGCGAGGCTGATGCAAACCGCATCCGCCAGACTTCGCTGACGCCGCAGCTACTGGACCTTCGCCGCATCGAAAACAGCCGCGCGCTCATTGACAAGTGGAATGGCCAACTGCCGACGGTCGAGAACGGCGGCCAAGGCAGCGGAATGATCCTGCAGCTGCCGCGCCCGCAGTAAATTCATCCGAGCCAAAGGGGGCGATCAGGCCAGATCTTCCGGCCGAATCGGCAGGCGTCGGATACGCTTTCCGGTCGCGGCGAAAATCGCGCCGCAAAGAGCCGGAACCACGGGCGGCACGGCAAGCTCGCCCGCGCCCGTGGGTTTCTCTTCGCTCGGAACGATGTGCGTTTCAATCACCGGCATTTCGTCCAGGCGAAGCACGGGGTAATTGTTGAAGTTGGTCTGCTCGACACGCCCGCGGGAAATCGTGATCGCGCCGTGCAGCGCCGCCGTCAGTCCATAGACGATGGCGCTTTCGCTCTGCGCCACGATGTTCGTCGGATTCACGACGCGCCCGACATCCACGGCGCAAACGACGTGATGGACTTTCAGCGTTCGTGCACTGCGGTTCACCGAGATTTCCACGACCTGGGCGCAGTAGCTTTGAAATGCAAACAGCACCGCGATTCCTCGGAACCGTCCCGCGGGAAGCGGTTTGTCCCATCCTGCCTTCTGCGCGGCTAGTTCCAGAACGCCCAAGTGGCGTGGGGCTTTGTCCAGCAGATGTTTCCGGAACTCATACGGGTCTTTCTTCCCCACGGACGCAAGCTCATCCATGAAACATTCGCTGAAAAAACCGTTCTGCGAATTTCCCACCGAACGCCAGAATCCTACCGGGACGCTCGTGTCCGTCAGTTGGTAATCCACAAAGATATTGGGAATCGAGTAGGGAAGATTCTCTACTCCTTCGACGCTGGTGGGATCAAGGTTGTTCTTGATGCTTCCGGGAAACCAGAGGTTCATGATCGAGGGACATGCAACGGTTGTGGTCCACGCAACGGGCCAGCCGTCCGCGTCGAGAGCGCCGGCCATTCGCGCGTACGACGCGGGACGATAATAATCATGCTGCGTATCATCCTCGCGCGACCACGTCACTTTCACGGGCGCGCCAATCGCCTTCGACGTTTCCACCGCTTCGATCACAAAGTCGGTGCCGGCTTTGCGTCCGAAGCCGCCCCCTAGAAAAGTCGTATGGATGAAAACGGCTTCCGGCTTCAAGCCGCAGATTTTCGCCGCGGTACCTTGCGCCATGGTTTGAAATTGCGTCGGAGCCCACACGTCGCAACGGTCCGCGCGAACATCCGCCGTGCAGTTCTGAGGTTCCATCGTGGCATGGGCCAGGAAAGGGGCCTCGTAAACCGCGTCGATCTTTTTTGCCGCGCCGGCAAGCGCCGCCGTGGCGTCGCCTTCCTTGCGCGCCTCAGCGCCGGGCCGCGCCGCCCGCTCGGCGAAGAGCTTGCTGATACTCTCGCTGTTGACACTGGCGTTCGCTCCTTCGTCCCACTTTATGTCCAGCGCGCGCCGCCCCTGCATCGCCGTCCAGGTGCTGTCGGCAATGACGGCGATGCCGCTTGAAATCTGAATCACGCTCTTGACGCCTGCCACAGCTTTGGCTTTCGTCGCATCAAAGCTGGCGACTTTCCCGCCAAACACAGGACATCGCGCCACGACCGCGTAAAGCATCCCTGGCCGCCGTATATCGATCCCAAACTCCGCCCGCCCATTCACCTTGTCAGGTGTGTCAAGGCGCTTCGTCGATTTTCCAATCACATGGTACTGCTTAGGGTCCTTCAGCGGCACGTCGGCCGGCACCGGAAGTTTTGCCGCAGCTTCGGCCAGGCTGCCATACGTCAGCTTGCGCTTGGTGGCTTCGTGCAGGACGACGCCGTTTTCCGCGCGGCAGGTAGTTTTTTCGACGCCCCACTTCTGCGCCGCGGCTTCGACGAGCATTTCCCTAGCCGCCGCGCCGGCTTTGCGCATAGGGTCCCAGGACGAACGCACACTCGAGCTGCCGCCCGTCCCCTGCATGCCGAATGCGGGATTGAAATATTCCTTGGCCGCGGGAGCGAATTCGGTGCGAATCTTTTTCCAATCGCACTCGAGCTCTTCGGCCGCGAGCATGCAAAGCGCTGTCTGGATGCCCTGGCCCATTTCCGACTTGTCGATCATGATCGTCACGCTGTCGTCGGCGCCGATGCGCATCCAGGCGTTCAGCACCGCCGGCGCTGCCGTGCCCGCAGGTGCTGCTTCGAGCGCATCAAAACGTCCGGGGAGATAGAATCCAATCACCAGGCCGGTTGTTCCGGCCACTCCCTTTTTGAGGAAGCTGCGACGATCAATTCTTGATATCGTGCCGGTACTCATGCCGCACCTCCCACTTCCACGGTCTCCGCAATCAGCACTTGTTCCGCGTCCTCATCCGCGCCGAACATCGCAGCCTTCGATGGAGCGCCCTGCAACTGCGCGGCGCGGTGGATCGCCTGACGAATCCGCTGATAAGTGCCGCAGCGGCAGATATTGCCCTTCATCGCGTCATCAATTTCCGCATCGCTCGGCTGCGCCTTCGTTGCCAGAAGCGCCGCGGCGGACATGATCTGCCCCGACTGGCAATAGCCGCACTGCGGCACGTCAATCTCGATCCACGCTTTTTGGACAGGATGGCTGCGGTCGGGCGAGAGTCCTTCGATAGTGGTGATTTTCTTTCCGGTGACGGATGAAATGGTTGTGATGCAGGAGCGCGTGGCCTCGCCGTCGATGTGTACCGTGCAGGCGCCGCACAAGGCCATGCCGCAGCCGAATTTCGTCCCCGTCATCCCCAGCGTGTCGCGCAACACCCACAGCAGCGGCATATTGGGATTGACATCCACCGTCTGAGGTTTTCCGTTCAATGTGAATTGAATCGACATAGGAGGTCTCCTGGAAGCAAATGCAGACCACTACAATCTACCAGAGTCTTGCGGAAAGTGCATTTTACGGCGAGTTCCGGTGGTGGGCCAGGTTCCGATAAACCGGGTGGTCTCACTAACTGGCTTGAACGCAATCTAGTTGCTACGATTTCTTCTTATCAAAATTCGTAACTTTGACCACTTTTCCCGTTTTGTCATAAGTCGTCCATTTTCCGACCTGCTTACCCTTTTTGAAATTTCCAGAACGCATTATTGAGCCCTCTTTCCGAAACCATTCCCAGTAGCCATCGGGCATCTTACCCACCATTTTGCCTTTGGCCCATATGCTGCTGTCTTTGTGATGAACAGTACGTTGCTTTGTCGCTGTTCTCTTGCCTGTGAGGTTTTTTGGCATGACTCTCTCTCGTCTACTATTTCAGATTCGGATTTTTTGCGGCCCGCGTGTTACGCCGCATACCCCGTCAACACGATAAATATGCCCCCAAAACCAGTGCCCGCCAAAAATCCGAGGTTCAGCGGGCCAAGCCCTTAGAAACGGTAGTGAGCCCCGCAAACGGGCCGCACACGTCTGCTTGAGGCCGGGCAAATCGCAGCTCGCTGGTTTGCATATCTGCCGTCAACGTCTGCCCAATGGGCGTCTAAGAGAGTCTTGGCGGGATGTATGGCAAAAGCTGCGAATCGTCTAGGACAGAGTATGATTTTCTCCAGCGCTGAACCTGCGTCGGGCACTACTTTAGCGCGTAGATGTCGTATGAGACCGTGGTACCGACACGCTCGCCTACCGCGACCGCCTGCAGTCGAGTGAGCCACGCGTAGCGCGAATCGCCGGTCTCAAAGAGGGGTGCAGCACGCAGCGATGCGCCCGCGTCTGTCGTCTGGCCGATGCCGTTGTACGTCACCAGGATTAGAGCTCCATCATCCGTTTTCAGTGTGAGGCGAACATCGAGCCGGTAGCTGCCGTCGGCCCGGTTGGTGATCCAGTCTCCGGCCGGCGTTTGTACCGATGCCTTGACACGTGGGCCTTCGAAGCGGCCGCCGACGATCTGCACGATTGTGCGCTTCCCCTGCGGGCCGTTTTCGACAACGGTGCGGGTGCCCGTTTCGGCTCGCAGCTTGCCAAGGTATTCGAAAACAGGAGCGCGCGGTGTCTCCATGGCACTTTCGGTCCTCGAAGCCTGCGCACTGGGCACGCTCGTGGAAGTCTGAGCGAGAGAAGATAGACCGCAAATAATCATTCCGAGGCAGATCAGCAAGGCAGTCAGGACACGCATCGGCCCTCCTTAATTGGAAGGCTGATTATAGCTAAGTCGCCGCAAGCCGCACGAGTTGAATTGGGTTCGGCTGGGTAACTCCCGACAAACGATCTCCTCGAAAGGCGCCCCCATACGAAATTCCCCCATTCCGACTTACCAAACGATTCTCATGTGGCACGATTGAGGCAACACTACGCTCTCGTATTTCGCACGAAACGCCTCCACCAGTCACGCCCCATTGGACGTGGGGCAAGTTACTTAGTGTTGCCTTCGGAGGCTGAGTAACGGTATGATCACTCCCACTAAAGGGCCCCCTAGTTTGTAATGTCGCCCAGGATATGCGGGGCGGCGTACACATAGCTCTGCCAACATCTTATCGGGGCTTATCTCAATCGTCCAGGGATGTTCAAATGTGGCGAATTGCCCGAAATTTGCGGAACCTCCTATTGCTCGCCACCTTGGTCGATATTGGTGCCGCCTGCAGTTTTCCGGGCCCTGCCTTTGCGGATCCTAACGATGACCCGGCGTCGGATGGTAACGTCTCTTCTCGCCTTACACCGCCCGCGGCGACTGACCTGTTAAACGGGCTTCCCACGACATTCGAACGCAACGTCGGCCAAGTCCTTCCTGAGGTTCAATTCTTATCCCGTACACCTAACGTTCGGCTTTCCTTTGAATCGCGAGGAATTCTCATTAACTCGCCAAAGCGTATCTCCCGCAAACAGACTACAAACCAGTCGGGCGAAAATTTACTCCTTTCGCCGGAGCCACCCATGACGGGCAATCGTCTTTCCCTCACTTTCCCAGGTGCGGACTCAAAGCCCGAAATCAACGGCCTTGATGCGCTTGAAACGAAATCCAACTACTACCTCGGAGCGGATCCATCGAAATGGCTCACAAACGTCCCAAACTACGGAAAGCTTCGTTACCATGACCTATACAGAGGGATCGACCTGATTTTTCACGGCGAACATGGTGGTTTGGAATATGACTTTGTAGTCGGGCCGGGCGCAGATCCCGGCAAGATCAGAATGAAAGTTGAAGGCGCCTCAGGGCAAATCCGTCTATCTTCGGGAACTGTGCAGATCCCGATGGGAAGCGGGAAGCTGCATTTTGCTCGTCCCGAAATCTTTCAGTTGCGGAACGGAAGACGTGAGAGCGTTCGCGGCAATTTTGTTCTGCTTGGACCGAAAACGCTGGGGTTTCATATCGATTCCTATGATCGCGCTCTCCCGCTTGTCATCGATCCGACCCTTAGCTACGCGACATTTCTTTCGGGCAGTCAAGAGTCGCCACCGGTTGGTGTGGCTGTGGACCCAGCCGGTGAAATCTACGTCGCTGGGAGTACGATGGCGACTGATTTTCCAACGGCAGCGCCTTTTCAGGCTAAGAATGGCGGCTACGAAAATGCGTTCTTGAGCAAGATCAGTACCAGTGGCACATCACTGGTCTTCTCGACATACATCGGCGGAAATGGATTCGACACCGGTGCGGGTCTTGCCCTCGACAGCCAAAACGATGCCTACCTGCTCGGAAACACCGGTTCCGCCAATTTCCCGACAACCTCCGGTTCTTTCCGAACAGCGTGCCCTTCCTTGCCCGCTTGCTCGGCTCCTTTCGTTTCGAAATTCAGTCCGACGGGCTCTCTGATCTTTTCCACGCTCCTGAGCGTTGGCGCCAACGGAAAGGCGATCGCAGTGGACAGGCTGGGCAATGCATACGTTACGGGTGCTATCGACTTTCCCGGATTGGATCTTGTGAATCCGTTTGAGCCCCAATACCAGGGTATCGTTAGTACCTCCACCGGAGATGGGTTTGTACAAGAACTCAATTCCTCAGGCACGGCCCTCGTTTACTCGACCTATCTCGCTGGCGTGCCCGGTACGGATGGCTTGGTGAACACGATCGGGCTAGGCATCGCAGTGGATGCCAACGGAAGCGCCTATGTGACCGGCAACTCCAGTCCCGCGAATTTTCCGACCCGAAACACCTCACTCACGCTAAACGCCGGCAATGGAGTCTTTGTCGTAAAATTCAAGCCCGACGGGTCTGACCTGGTTTTCAGCGCCTCGATTTCAGGAAACGCAACGGCGGCGGGAATCGCTCTTGATCCACTGAATAACGTTTATCTTACTGGGACTGCTGGATCTGCCGACTTTCCGGTAACGCCGGGCGCGTTTCAATCTGCATGCTCTCCGGTTGGGTCCGCCCTCTGTCAAAATCCACAGATTTTTGCGCTCGAAATGTCGGCCGACGGCTCTTCTCTTTTGTACTCGACTTTGCTCGGCTCAGGATATCCTGGTGGCATCGCGGTGGACTCGAGCGGGCGCGCCTACCTTACCGGAACTACTGCGCAATCGAATTTCCCCACCGTGAACCCGATCCAGGCCGCGCTCCAGACGAGTCCAGGCATCTCGCAGGATGCGTACGTCACCGCCCTGGACCCCACGGGAATTCCATTCTTTTCGACGTTTCTGGGCGGCGCACTCACGGTGGATGCAGGGACTGCCATTGCCGTCGATCCGGCCGGGAATGATATCTACGTTGTGGGGACAACGGGAAACGGCGACTTTCCGCTTGTCCATCCGGGCCAGGACGTTACCGGAGGGGGGGATTCGGCATTCGTGGCTACGATCGATGTTGCAGCATCCGGACCCGCGCTCAGCGTTACTCCGCGATGGGATCCCTTTTTGTATGTCAGAAACGTAAGTTCGGCGCCCCTGCATATCAGCTCATTCGCTTCCTCCGATCCTACTCCGCTCGCGGGCGACTGCATTCCCGCTCACGCGCTCGCGCCGGGGACATTCTGCACTCTGGTGGCAGGAGGAGTACTGAGCCATAAGGCCGAGCCGTACTTTACGTTGACCGTCACGAGCGACGCCCCCGGCAGCCCTAATCAATTCCGAATCTATGAAGACACGATTTTCAGTCAGGTTCGGGATGCTCCCTTACTGGTTACGTCGGCGACGGCCCTCTATTTTGGGTACCAGTTGACCGGCACGGCCAGTGCGCCGCAGACATTTACATTGACGAATATCGGTCAAGCATCGTCAACGATCAATTCGATCACCGCGGATACCAGCGCTCTCCTCGTGACGAACACCTGTCCGGCGATACTGGGCGCCAACGCCAGCTGCACGATTCAGGTCGTGTTTGCTCCGACGACCCTGAACACTCTTGGCGGAATCGTCTCCATCTCGCACGAACTGCCAAACCAGCGCATCGACCTCGGCGCCGGCGGACTGCCAATGACCAATGCCCTCCAGGCCTCGACCCAATCCATTCAGTTCGGTTCTCAGTTTGTGGGAATCACCTACCAGTCCCGCACCGTCGTCTTGACGAACATAAGTTCCAGCCCCATTGTCCTGAACTCATTCACTCCATCGAGTGACTATTCCCAGACAAACAATTGCCCCAACCCGCTTCCGCCCGGCGCGAGTTGCCGTGTATTCGTTTCATTTGCCCCCGTCGGAAACGGCGAAATTCAAGGGACGCTGACGGTCGAACACAATGCGGCGGGCGGACAGGTCACTGTCCAACTGTACGGTGTCGGACTGATTCGTTCCGATCTTTCCGTTTCGCCCCTCCAGCTGATTTTTCCGGGTAGCGCCCTGATTGGCAGCATAGATGGCCCCCAATCCGTCACGTTGCAAAATACGTCCACGAGCAGCTTGAGCGTGAGCAGTATTTCGATTGCGCCTTCCGTGTTCACGATCGCTCCGAACACCTGTGTGGGGCCACTCGCTCCGGCTGCTTCCTGCACGCTGAAGGTATCTTTCACGCCTGCGAGCGTCGGCCCAGTCTCGGGAACCCTGACCATTGCCCACACTGGTGTTGGAAGTCCACAAATCATATCGGTGAGCGGCTCAGGTACCACACAACTTACGCTCGGCGGAGAAGTCAACTTCGGAGATCAGGAAGTCGGAACGACCGGTGGCTGGCACTACGTCGACGCCAGCAACTTAAGCTATTCAACCTCCGTAACCGTATCGAGCGTGTCCGTGACCGGCGATTTCCAAATTGCGCAGGGGGCGCCCGGTACCATTCCACCGGGTTACGGCACCGCGTATCAGGTTACCTTTACCCCCACTGCTCCGGGATTGCGCACCGGCACGTTTACAGTGATTGCGTCGGATTCGTCCTCGCCTCACCAAATTACGCTCACGGGGAACGGAGTATCTGCTGGAGTCGAAGTCGCGCCCGGGTCTCTGGCCTTTGGAAATCTTTTTGCAGGTACAACAAGTGGACCCCAAACTGTCACTCTCACAAATGTGAGCGGCAATCCGGTTCATTTCCAGTCCATTTCCGCCACGGGCCCGTTCTCCGAGACCAACAGTTGCGGGACTTCACTCGCTGTCGGCGCAAATTGCGCTGTCCTCGTAACGTTCTCGCCGATGATTCTCGGGGATGTCTCTGGACAAATCATGATTCAAGACGATGCTTCGGGAAGTCCTCAGGCGATCAATATGTCGGGCACAGGAACGGGAACCGCCGTGAAGGTGTCGCCCACAAATGTCATCTTCGCGAATCAGGCGATGGGATATGCGAGCCCTTCAATCAACGTTTCGCTGACGAATCAGGCGGGCACGGCACTATCAATTTCCACGATTTCTGCGAGCGGCGATTTTGGACAAACGAGCGGTTGCGGGGCATCCTTGGCGCCCGGCGGATCCTGTAGCATTGGCGTGACGTTCACTCCGACGGCTGTAGGATTGCGATCAGGGACTCTTTCTATTTCTGACAGCGGTCCAAACAGTCCACAGTCGGTTACCTTAAGCGGAATTGGAACACCGCCGCCCAGTGTATCGCTCTCCCCGACGCGGCTTGATTTCGGGGGCGTCCTCGTAAACCAGAGCGCATTGCAAAACCTCAGCATCACCCCTTCGAACGCTCCCCTCACTTTGCAGGGCTTTGATTTTTCCTCCGCGCTTTTCCATCAGCAAAACGGGTGCATTCCCAGCGTCGCGTCCGGAGTTTCCTGTCAGGTATTCGTCTTCTTCCAACCGACGGGTTTGGGCAGCGTGACGGGAACGATGGCGATACGCGACGATGCCTCCAACGCGCCGCAATCCATTCAACTCACTGGATCGGGCACGCATTTTACATTGCAACCCGCAAGCGGAAATGGGCAAGTGATCACGGCAGGGCAGCCCGCTTCATTTAACTTCAGCATGAATTCACTTTCCGGGCTGAGCGAGACCATCTTGCTGTCGTGCTCTGGAGTTCCAGCGCAAGCGACCTGCAATCTCTCTCAGCCCTCTGCGACTCTGACCGGCAACCCCCAGTTGCTGAGTGTCACGGTCATGACGACCAAACATTCATCGAGCTCTCCGATCTTGTCGGCGGATCCCCGTCCGCTGTCGCCGACTTGGAGCAACATTTTTGTCATGCTCTGGCTATTGTTGGGTTTCAGCGCCTTATTAAGGGCGCCCAGGATTCATGTAGGGCCTCGTCAGGTCGTTCCGCTTGTGGTTGTTATCAGCCTCGCGATGGCCCTTCTATCATGTGCGGGCGGAGGCTCTGGCACCGCGCCAACGAGTCCGCCATCATCCCAAACGGGTACTCCTGCTGGAGTATATGCGATAACCGTGACAGGAACTTCTTCAAACCCAGCCAACCCCGCTCAAGCGGTTCAGCTGCCATTCACCGTGAACTAACGGAGATTTGCGAGTCCACACGCTCGGCGTGATTCAGAGTGATGTTGTTTCTGCCTTAAAGCAAGAATTGTCGCACTCCACTCGGCAACTTATCGGGATAGGTCCTGATAAACGGGGTGGTCTCAATGGCTCGATGCAACACTTGCTCGAAGTTCTCTTGTAGGAGTCCAGGAGGCTGATTTCATTCGCGGCCGTCAATTCAAACAAAACAAAAGCCCTGGTTAGGTTCTGCTGGAGTACTGCCATACGGATTGATTCTCGATGGGAAGTATTGTCAGATCACCTGGTTATACGGTGGTGCATCGACCGGTTGAGCTGGCAGGCGTTATCGCTACCTGGCTTTTCTCGACTGGGCCACATTCCGATAAACCGACTTCAAAGGACTTGGGTGTGGCGTGCAAGTGGCTTAACTAGGGTCTGCCTTCTGCGTACACCGCTACTTTTGGGATTCTGGAAGGACAACATTGCCAATTTTTTTATTGTAGTCCGCCATCTCTGATGGCGCGCAGAATAACTCCGGGATATCGAAGTCGGGCGGTTGCAAATGCAGAGGGAACTTGTTGAGGCCCTGCCAGGGTTCCGCGTACATCTTCGGGTCGTAAATCGTCACCGTGAGTTCCATGTTGTCATGGTCCACGCGGTGAAAGCGTTCCTCCACCCGCAAATCTTCGCTATGCGGACGACCAGCATGATCGAGCCAGGTTTTTGGATTCAGCCCGACCGTCTGGACCACGAACGTGTAATCATCCACCCATTTTCCGACGGAGTACCCGTTCCAGCGCGGGTCCGGGTCCTTGGGGAGTTCTCGCCCATCCGTCCAGATGACACGGTAATTGCCGTAAAATGGACTCAATAGAACCACCTGCCTCGCAGTCTGCAGGAGATTGATGGTCCTAAGTTCCCAAAACTCCATGTACGGGAACCCGAGCGGATCACACGTGTCCGCGGGATCATTCGCAAGCGCGGCGGGGACTTGTCTGACACTCGGTCCCGAGGGCTTATGGGCCTTGAGTGCTTCCAGGCCCAAAGGCGTGTAATGCAGAGGACGCAGTATGCCCGTCTCGTCGGGACGCCCGCCTTCAACGCCCTGTCCCCGGGGTGCTTCCAGTGCCGGGTGTTCTAGCACGCCACTTACCTGGAGGGCCCCATCGCCTTCTGCTGCATCCCAGATCCCCGAAATGTCGCGGCGCGGAGCCGGGGCTGACTTTTTCCCGACGTACGCGGATTTGAGCGGGGGGACGTTATTCCATTTGGGCGGAGCGGTTTGAGCGCGCAGAATCAGCGAGAACGTTAATCCTGCAAGCATGGCGACCATCGAAACCACCAAGCGCTTGGACATTTCAGAAACGCCTCCGGCAACTTCGATCCTAACCGTGTGAATCTACCCTCGTCTAGGACAGTCGAAATCACGGACCAGAGAGTGATAGGCTCGGGTCGCTAGTCGTCGCGGCATGCGCGCGCTCTCGAGCAAACCCTATTGACTTTGCCTTTTATAGAATTTATCGAGCACAACCTCACGGGCGCGGCACATGCATCGAGAACAGGACGAGCACACCATCGATGGAGCTGAACCAATGCGGCGTGTTTTCCGGAACGAGAATGAAATCTCCTTTTGCGATGGTGCGCGACGTTCCGCCTTCAATCGCCGAGCCACTGAGGTTGGTGGAATTTGTTCGAGTCTCCTTAACGAGCTTGCCACCCGTGATCAAAGTCGCTGACCCATCGATGACGTAGAAAACCTCCGCCTCCTTTTCGTGGACGGCGGCGTTGCCAACCGAGGGGCGGTATTCGAGGTGCCCGTCGTAGGATCCCAGCTCAAGCATGGGTTCCGTGACGAGTGGTTGGCCTTCCTTGCGTTCGCTTTTCGCTTTGGCAATCAGTGCGGTGACTTCGGCAGAAGAAGTGAAGGTCTTGGTTGGCTTCTCAGGCGCTTGCGGGGTGGGCTGCTTCGCCATTGCTACCGCGGCCACGAGAATGAAAGCGAAACTGATTAATGTTCTGCGCATAAAACCTCCCAGTGTGCTCCGTCCAGCAAGCGCATCGTACGCTTCTCCGGCCCTCGACACAACGATTTGCCCACGATTTGCCCACGAAATCAGGGAGAGCCCGACTCACCTCCCGATTTACGGGCTGACCGAAAACTGGCCCACCACCCGGGTTCGAATCGAGATAGGGGGACTAAGATGTCGCGGCTTGCTATTTCTCGCCCTTCTTGCGGTCGAGTTTCAGTGTGAGGACATATTCCTTTCGGTTATCGAAGTTCGAAATAGAGCGCGAGGGTGAAGTCCAGCCTTCGTGTTCGGCATGAATCTCATAATCGGCGTTCAGATCGAGGCCACTGAAGCGGAACGTCCCTTCCTTGTCGGAAATGTGGGTTGTAATGTCCTGAGTTCGGGCGTTCTTCAGATACACGACGGCGGATTCGACCGGGGTTTCCTGTTTATCCACCACAGTGCCGCGAACGGTGCGCAGCTCGGGCTCATGCTTACCCTGCGCAAATAGCGCGGTCGCCGAAAATGCCATCAACATGAGGAAAGCGAGTCTTCTGGTCGCGTTCATGGTTTTCCTCCTGCGAGCCGCTCCATTTGGAACGTCAGGTCCTCTCGATTCCCTTCACGTGCTTCAATCTTGCGCGTTTGAGGTTTGAAGCCATGAGCCTCGATCGTGAGTTCGTACTCGGCGCCCTGTTTGACCCGAACTCCGAGTTCACCACGCCTGTCGGAAATGGCCTCCCAGCGGTATTTTGATTCGTCCGTTCGCCGGATGCGAACCTTTGCACCGGACAAAGCAAACCCTTTCTCGGTGAACACGGTCGCGAATATGACGAAGTCGTGGGCATGCGAGTCGCTCTGCTTTTCATCGCCGGCGGCCGTACCAGGAACCTCACCCGGCGCAAGGACAAACATCAGCGTCGCAAAGGGTAGTATTCCTCTCATAATGGGATGATCAAAGGAAGGGAGGGGATGCCGGAAGAATTCGAGGGATTTGCTAAATGTCCTCTTTGTCTTCTTCCTCGTCGTCATCATCTTCGTCGAACTCGTCCCCATCCTCGGACTCCTCGTCCTCTTCATCCTCATCCTCGTCGTCCGAGATGGCATTGACCTTCACGGGATGGATCTGCACGACTTCCATCTCGGTTTCGCACTCGGGACAGGCCAGGATTTCGCCCTCTTCCACTTCATCTTCGTCGACGTCAACTTCCGTAGCGCATTTGGGACAACGGACCACGGCGAAAACCTCCTTGAGAACGGATAGGGTCACCCCGCTGCAGGCGTATTATATAACGCGAAGCGGGCCCAGAGGGAAGCGGGCAAAAAAACGATGACACCGAAGCGGGAATACCCGGAACACCCTATGGTAGGCGTGGGGGGCGTGGTGATCGATAATGGGCGCGCGCTGCTGATCCGGCGGGGCGGACCTCCAATGGAAGGCGAGTGGTCGATTCCCGGCGGAATGCTGGAGTTGGGAGAAACTCTGACGCAGGGCGTCGCGCGGGAACTCGCGGAGGAGACTGGACTCGAAGTGAATGTGCTCGACATTATTGAAGTCCTGGAACGGATCTTTCCGGCGCAACCGGGCGCCGACGGTAGTCCTGGCGACGCCGCGCGGCCACGGTATCACTTTGTGATCGTCGACTATCTGTGCGAAGCACGGGGAGGAACGTTGCGCGCGGGAAGCGATGCCAGAGATTTCGCGTGGGCCCGCGAGGACGAATTGGCAAAATTTGAGCTCACTGTAGCAGCCACGCGCGTCCTGAGAAAAGCGTTCGCCATGGCCTGCGCGAAGCGGTAGGTCGTGGAGGAAGTGCTACAACTCAGCGTCACTTCACTATGGTCAATGTGGGTCGCGGCTTCAGCCGCGCCATTTCAGATTCCGAAATCAGGGGCTTCAGCCACTGAAGCTCCAGGCCCTGAAAGCCCTGCGCTGGACAGAATTCAAATGTCGAACCTAAAGGTCCGACCCCGCAAATCGATTTGGAATCAGCGGCTATGCGATGGTTTTTTCACGAAGGCTTTCGATCGGCCCGTTTCCATCCATACCGCCCCAGCAGAGGCACAAACTTGCAATCGAACAGAGCGCGGGCATGCAACACGCCACCTACCTTCCGCGCCTGCAACAATTCCTGATTTTCCTGGCTGCCAACCGGAATCACTAGGCGGCCACCGTCAGCAAGCTGGCTCGCAAGCAACGGGGGAATCTCCGGCGCGGCGGCCGTGATCAGGATGGCATCGTATGGCGCGGAGTCGGCCAATCCCAGCGAGCCGTCACCGTTGTGCACATGAACGTTCGCGTAACCCAAACGTACGAGGCGTTCCTGCGCGGCGAGCGCAAGGGACGTGTGATTCTCGATGCTGATCACTTCCCGCGCCAGCAGCGAGAGCACCGCCGCCTGATAGCCCGAACCAGTTCCAATCTCCAGAACGCGCTCCGAGCCAGTCAGCTCGAGCGCTGCGGTCATGGCTCCAACCATGAACGGCTGCGAGATCGTCTGGCCTTCGCCGATGGGCAATGGTTTGTCGGCGTACGCATCGGTCTGGAACTCGGCGGGAACGAACTCATGACGTGGAACGGACAACATCGCTTCGAGCACCGGCGGCGACGCAACCCCTCGCCTGCGTACCTGATCCTCCACCATGGCGCGCCGCGCGGCCGCGAATTCATCAACGCCTGCGTCCAGTCTCCGCATAGCGGAAATTATAACGCCGGAATCATGGCAACGATGGCCCGCGTGCGTCACTTGAATCGCGTCTTACGGACGACGTCGAGGCCGAACGTGCCATTTTCGTCGCGCAGGCCGACGATGGAGAACTCGCGGTTAATCGTGTATTCGATCTGAATGACTTGGTACTGCGTCGTGGTGATATCCGTGATGTAAGTAATGACCAGGCCGCGCGCGACTTGCTGCTCGATCGTCACGCTGGCAATGGAGTTCTGCTGCTGCGTGGTCAGTCCGGAGATTGACGGGCCGACGCGGAAATGGCTGATGCCGAACAGGCGCTCGATGCGGCCGCCGAGCTGGCTCGAAATGGCCTCGGACAGCAGCGCGGATGCGCCCAGTCCGGTGTTCTGCCCGGTCGCGGAGCGTTGCGCGCTTTCTTCGCCGGTCTGTCCCAGAGCCAGGAGCGCGATGATATCGCTCGACGGCAACGGCGGATCGGACCGGTACGCGAGGGTAAGGCGGCTTGCGGGACCGGTGAAATCGAGCGTGACCTCATATTGGCGAATCGTGGTAGTAGCTTCGATATTGAGCACGGGATCGAGCCGGAACGGATTTGCGAAATTGATGTCCCCGCGCGAGATCGTGTATTGGTTGCCCCGGAAGCTCATTTCTCCGCTCAGCAGGTGAATGTGGCCCAGGAAAATCGGGTGTTCCCACGTGCCGCGCAAGCGGAGGTTTGCGTCGGTTTGAAACCGCGCCCCGCTCCACTCCATGCGCGAATCGGGGCTGGAATCGGCCTCAATGTCGAACTGCAAATTTCGAAGGAAGGGAGACGTCGTGCTCGGCCCGCTGGCAGGCTGTTTTGCCGACACCATGATCCCGGCGATGTCAAAACCTTCGGCCATCAGCAGACGGTCCACAACGATGCGGCCGGATAGCGTCCCGGCCTGCGTGTTCCCGGACAGGCGTAGCGCGCCACTCAGCAGCCAGCTCATGCCGACGGGATAGCGGATGCGAATCTGATCGGAGCGCACGTTGACCGTGTAGCTCAGCGGGCCTTCTCCATAAGCCGCCGTGCCGCCGATATTCAGATGGCCTCCCCCGCTTTCCGCAGTCACGTTTTCGAACATCATGCGCGCGGCATCGAAATTGATATCACCCGCCACATTGCTCAGCCCCGCCGGGAAATCCGCGTAGCGCAATGCCGCGCCTTCGATGTGAACTTTCCCGTTGAACCGGGGAGAGGGCACGGTTCCGGCAACCTCGGCGTTTACTTGCGCGCGGCCCGTGGCCTCGAGACGCGGCATGAAACCTGCCAGCAACTGAAGGCTGACCGCGCCATCCACGCGCAGGCTGAGCGCGCGATCCCCCGCAAAGCGCGCGGAGCCGGCCACCTGAAAATCGGTGTCGGTTCCCCGCAGCTTCGCTTGCTCAACGCGTATTTCATCCTGGCGATAGGTCAGCCGCACGGGCCCGACATTTTCCAGTTTCACGTTTTCATAATCGAGCGTGACGCGTGAGAGATTCGCTTCCACCGCCAGCGTTTCCGGGCGCGCTCCGAATCCTGCAATCGCGAAGTGCCCGTCAACCAGACTGTGGCCGGTCAGACCGGTAAGGTGCATCGCCGACGTAATGAAAGAGTCGAAGTGGATTTGTTCCACCGTGAGTTCGCCGGCCAGAGGGTAGTCGCCGCCAAGCGTTACATCCAACTTGCCTGACAACCGTCCCTCCGCCATCGCCGATTCTATTTTTGTCGACAACTGATGACCGTCAGACTCCACGGTTCCTTCAAAACTTCCAACCACATCATCGCCAAATTTCAGATCCACCAGGCGGAGCGTTGCGTGCAACTCGGGCGCCGCCAAGGAACCTTGTCCGCGCAACTGGGCATTGAGGCGGCCTCCAATCGGAAGTCGCGCAGTCTGAATTCGCTCGATGGCCTCGAGAGGGATGCTGGCGCCTGTTAAGTCGAAGGAAACCTGCTTGGTGTCGGTATGATAGAGGAAATTTCCCGTGACCAACCCGGAGGGCGCGCCCGGGGCATGCGCCGGCAAGCGCACTTCCGCATTCGTAATCCGCACCTCGCCGTTGTGAATCGTCAACTGTCCGCGCGCGCGGTCAAAGCGCCACGTCCACGCCGTCGCCTCCGTCACATCGAATAGCCCCGAAAATTCCGGATTGGCGTGCGTGCCCTTGCCGTGAAACTGTCCACTGAGTGTGCCGTGAGCTGGATAGGAAGTCCCAAACAGCTGTTGTAGGTCGCCGGTATCCGTGCCGACCAGGGTGGCATCGAAATTCCACTCGCTTTCGGGAGAAAAATTCCAGGTGTCCAGGGCAAGAGAAAGTTCCAGCTCCGCGGAAGAGCGGCCTCGGCTGGCGCGACCCCGGGCAAAACGCAATTCATCCGGTGAATAGGTGAGTTCGCCTTCCAATTGATCCCAGTACAGGGTGCCGTAGCGAGCTTCGGTTCCCTTCACGTGGCCCGCGAACGTGGGCGCGCCCAGTGGACCCGTGAGGCGCCCCTGCCAGTGGAAACGGCCGCCGATCACTTGGGGCTCCGCATTCACTCCACGAATGCGGTTAATGAAATCATCGTAGGCGGTGAGGTCTTCGGTGTCGACAGTTGCATCGAGCGATGAATCATTGGCCCCCAGCGCGCCACTCACTTCGATGCGGCTCGACGGCGTCATAATCTCGCTTGCTGCGAGTTCGACTCTCTGGCCGCCCATGTCATAGTGATATTCAAAGCGCGCTGACGTCGGAATCTGCCCGGAGGGCAACGTGTCCGGAGGAGCCCAGAGCATCACACCGCGGGAATCCATGTGCTTGAAATCGGCAATCCAGGTTGTCGTCGAGTCCACGTCAACGCGGCTTCCCCAATGCAGCGGCACGATCGGCAAATTTGGATTGTCCTCGGCGGCCAGGATCCGGCTCAAGTCCATCCCGCGGGCCTTCGTTTCGGCGCGGAACTTTTGCCCTGCGAAATCCACATGCAGGCGTCCCGTGACGCTGCCACCGAGCAGAAGCGCCTCCAGATTTGGCACATCGAGCGAATGTTGGTCCGCCCGGTAACTACCGCGGGTGGAAACGCTTCCCGGGTGGAACCACTGGTACTTCATGGAAATTTCGCCGGCCGTGTAAAGCCCGGTGACGTTCAGTTCTTTCTCGGAGTATTTTCCTTCGCCAGTAAATTCCACTATTCCGCCCGGAGTACCTGGCTTCCGGAGGATGGACTGAATATCCTCGAAATTGAGCTGGCCGCGATACCGGAAATTCCATGCAGGCTGCGACAAACTGGCGACGCTGGCCTGCGCCTCAATCTCGCTGTGCGGAATTTTCCATTGCAATTGCGTGATGGAAAATGAATCCGGCCTGAGTGCGAATTTCGCCGAGAGGTCTGAGGCAAACGGGAGAAACCGCCAAGCCGCCACTTTGAATTTCTGCCAGCTTATGCGGCCGAGGTAAGACGGGCTTCCGGCACCGTTGGCGTAATCCATGGCAAACTCAAATTTCCCGCCCTCGGCGGCCAGCGGTTTGCGCATATCGTTCCAAAAAATCTCGCCGTCCAGAAGGCGCAACTGAGCAATCTTCAGATCGAGTAGACTCTGGACGGGAGCCCGGCCCTGTGTCACCGGCGTCTTCGGCCCCGGCATGTTCGTCGAACCGTTTCGATCGACACGCATGTGCACCGAGAAATGCGACATGTCAACGTTCCCAAGTGAAATCTTACGGCTCCAGACAGATTCCACATGGACATCGATTTCCAATCGGTCGGCATGAAACAGGGGCGGCGTTCCCGCCGGCTCGCGTCCGTGCAACGTGAGCCCATCGAACCGCACGTGTAAAGACCGCCACTGGATATGGAAGTTGCCAAGTTCAACGCGGGCCCCGGTCGCCTTCTCAAGTTGTTCTACAATCGTGCGGCGCGCCCAAAGGTCCGCGAGTCCGCTCGCGACGATATACGCGAGCGCGAGCACAACGGCCACCACCGCTGTGGCAACCAATCCCACACCGTGCTTTAAGCGAAATCTTCTCTTCTTGTTGCTCATCTTCACAGGATTGTACGAATGCCCTTCATGGCTTCGCACCCGGCAGCATCGTTTCGATCTTCAGGCGCGATTTTGTTTCCTCCAGCCATTTTGTGGCCAGGTCGGTGATGGCGCGCTGCGTGAGCAGTTCGCGGATCTCTCCCTCGACGTCGGCCAAGCGCGGCGTAAGCTGATTTTTCTTGGCCAGCTCCGGCAGCAGTTCTTTTTGATAGTAAGCTTCAATATCGGCGGCTTGGACCTGAACCGTCGGCCGAAATTTGTAATCGATATACCGCTCGACATAAATCTGCCGCGCCAGTAATTGCCGAACCTGCTCCGGGGATAGCCCCAGCTCGCGCAACTTGGCGGCATACGCTTCCGGGCTTCCGAATTGCGCGACCAGCCGCGCGAGTTCGCGGTCGGCTTCCGACTGCGCAGGCTGCGGAAAATGCGACTCGTTGGCCCCGGTCTGCACGATCCACTGCTCGATGAGCTCGGCGAGCAGTCGCTCGTCACTGTCCGCGCGTCCTTCGACCAATCCTTGGAATGCCCCGAGTTCGCGCTCCTGGCTCAACAAAATGATGTCGCCTTCGATGCGCGCCACAATACGGTCGACCACTCGCCCTGTTTGTGCCTGCGCTGTCAGCCGGGCCATTGCCGGCCAGACGGCCACAAACAACAGAGTCCAGACGAGGATGGAAGCCGTGCGCCGCATCAGAATGTCGTCCCCAAATTGATAAAGAATTGGAAGGATGGCAGCCGGGAAAGCGTTGTCTGGCACGCCGCGGCGGCGGTCGCCGGGCAAGTTCCGCTCTGAACTACGAAACGGGCGGGGTTGAGCAGATAACCCAAGTCGATGGCCACGGGCCCGATCGGTGTGCCGTAGCGAAATTCAAACCCAGCGGTGTGAGAAAAATAGTTGAGCTCGTTCGTGCAATTCGTCAGGCACACAGTCGTTGGATGGCCGAATGCATCGACCGTGGACCCGATCGTGGGAACTGGCGGCGCGGTGCGAAACGAGATTGTTTTGACGCTTGGAAACACGTTCCCCGCATCGTAGAAGACAGCGCCGCCCAAACGATCGCCGATCAGTGGCAAGTGCATCGGAAAACGCAAGTCCTGATTGAACACCAGCAAGGCCTGTCCGCCGATTGGAAATCCGGATACGGGGTCGCGCGGTCCGGCTTGATTGAGCGTAAAACCACGCAAGGACGTGCCACCGCCGGCAAAGAACCGCTCGGGCAGAGGGATATCGCTGGAGAGTGTGTTGCCGTACGGCGTCTGCACGCCAAAACGGGTCGATCGCGCGAACACCAGCCGGCGGCCGATCGGGCGGTACGTGGAATTTTGCACGTACACTCGAAAGAAATCGACCGACGAACCAACGGGCTTCATCGCTACCGCAAAGTCGATATTTTCGAAGTCTCCCCGCGTGGCATCGGCGGGACTGTTGCGCCGGTCCCTCAGCCAGCTCGCGCCGAATTCGGCAATGTCCGTATTCTGGTTGAATAGTGGAAGCTGTTCCGACGTGATCGTATTTACGTTGAGGACCGTATTTACTTTTCTATAAGCATAACGATACAGGAATGAACTCGCGCTCGATAACCTCTGCGCCAGTTGCAACGAGGCTTCGTAACGCTTGGAAGTAAAGGTCTGGATGTTGCGCGCCTTCTCAAAAAAACCTGTAAGCTGGAGGCTAAAGTTGGGCGACGCGAAGTAGTTGGGCGCCGTGTAGGCAATCAGCGCGCGCCCCTGGATCGTGCTGGCCCGCACTTTAAAAGACAGCGCGTCCGCGCGCCCGGTGAGATTCCCTTTCGTAATTTCCAGAATGCCCCGGGGGGCGGCGCTGAATCCAGTGCCCGTGGCGCCGCTGCCCAGCCGCTGTGCCTCGAAGCCGAAACCATACGCCAGCGTGTAGCGCCTGGCTTCATCCACCATCACCACCACTGTTTTCTGGGTATTCGCTCCCTCGGGGTTTTGCGGCGCGATCGAAACGCGGCTGAATATTCCCAGGTTGTACAGCTTTCTCTGCGTCTCCACGACAGCGCCTTCGCTCAGCGGTTCTCCCACTTGAATTCCCACCTGGCGTGAGATCACGCCCCGGCGCGTGTGTTCGTAGCCGCCGAGGAGCACGCTGGCGACCCGCACCTGCCTTCCTTCCGTGATGTGATACGTCAGCTGCACACGTGGGGGTTCACTGGGTTCCGGCGGCGGGTCTTTTTCCACGTCTGCTGAAAACCGCGCCTCCGAAAATCCCTGGTCGTAGTAGAGAGCGAGTATATTGTCGCGATCCGAAGAAACGTTGAAATCAGAATAGGGCTGGCCCTTCGTCGAACCGATGACCCCAAGCAGCTCATCCCTGCTGAGCTGCTGATTCCCTGCCACGACCACGTCCGCGACCCGCGTTTGCTGGCCTTCCTTGATATCGAACCGCACAAACAATTCGCCGTGGTGGCCCTGATAGTCATCGATGAGTTGGCTGCGAACTTCGGCCTCATGGAACCCGTTTGCGTCATACAGGGTGCGAATCGAAGCCACGTCATCCTGCAACATGGTCGTCGAATATCGCCCCGGGGAAGCATACGCGGCGGGCTGAATTCTCACCCGGCCAATGAGAAGAGCCTTGCTGAAATACTTGTTGCCGAAAAAATCCACTCCGACCAGGCGATGGCGGTCGCCCCGGTCAACTTGGTAAGTAACGAGTCTGGCGGCGGTGCGCGAAGCATTCGCCGATTTCTCCGCGGCCAGTTCCGATGTGGTGTAATTCACTTGCGCGTCAAAATAGCCGGCGCGTTCGAACCACTCGCGCAATCCCCGCCGCCCTTCCTGAAGAAGGTCCTCGTCCACAGCGCCTTCCTCGTAGATTGGCACCAATTTGCGCAGCGTGCGCGCGGGAACTTTTGCGCCTTCGACCGTGACACGCACCTCCAGCCCGGCATGAAATGTGGCTTCCAGCGGCACGGTATTCGACTCTGCGTCGTAGCCGCCTCGCTGCAACGTAACGCGCGCTCCAAGAAAGTCTTTTTGCGCCAGCCACTTTCGCGCGCTTTCGGCGCCGCGATTCAGGCGGTCCGCGGTGATTTGGCGGCCTGTCTTAAGCCTCAGCCGCCCGCGAAGTTCCACTGCGGGATATTCGGTCTCGTTCCGAATCGTGATTGCGCCGATCCGCGCCCGGACGCCCGGCGTCACGCGAACCAAAATGTCCATCTGAAGCGTGTCAGGATGTCGCGTCGCCTCGTAATCGAGCTTCGCCTGATACAGCCCGTCATCTTCAAGCGTCTGCCGGAGCCGGTCGAGCGCCTCCTTCATGTCGCTCTGGCGGAATATTTCGCCCAGGTTCAGCCGGAGTGAGGAAATCGCCAATGCCTCGCCGGGCGGCTCGCGCAATCCCACAATTTGCACCCGGTTGATGTAAAAGTTCTGGCGGACAACAAAATCCAGGCGCACGCCGCCCGGGACATCCGTCAACTCAGCGCGCAAATCCGCAAAGCGGCCTGACCGGAAAAGTTCTCGCAGACTCGAGCTCTCGGCCTCGATGGAAAACGGCTGGCCGTGTTGGATGGTTAGCCGGGGAGGATCTTGTTCGAGCACCGAGCCGGATTCGGTAACAACGCGCACGGCGACGACCCGCGGCGGCTCACCCGCAGGGCCGTCCTGCGCGAAGACGAAACTCGAATAAGTAAAAAAGATCGCGGACAACCAAACGGCGATCCGCAAGAAGGAACGTTGATCGCTCGACATCACGTTTCACAACACAACTAGCGTAGCATAGGCGACTTGTCCGCCCGGCGCAAAATTCCATTACGGGTAGAAAATGTCACTCACTTTCCACGGCTAGCCCCTCAGGCGCTATCATGGAGCCTGGCGCCATTTTTTGGCGAACTCCCGGTGCACCCTTCACCCGAGGCGATGCGGCCGCATGGATCCGAAACTTTACGAACGCTATTCCCGGCAAATCCTCTTCGCCGAAATCGGCGAGGAGGGGCAGCAGCGCCTGCTCGAATCCTCGGCCGTACTGGTTGGATGCGGCGCGCTGGGTACCGCGTTGGCAAATCTGCTGGTGCGCGCAGGTCTTGGCAGGCTGCGGATCGTGGACCGAGATTTCGTCGAACCTTCGAATCTGCAGCGGCAAACGCTATTTGAAGAATCCGACGCCCGCGAAGCGCTGCCGAAAGCCGTCGCAGCGGAACGCCGCCTGCTCGCAATTAATTCCGGCGTGGCTGTCGAAGGGATCGTCGCCGATCTCGGACCGAAAAACGCGGAAGAATTATTGAGAGGCTTTCCTCTCATCCTCGACGGCACCGACAACTTCGAAACGCGATTCCTGCTGAATGACGCGGCGATCCACCTGAATGTGCCGTGGATTTACGCTGCCGTGGTCGCCAGTTACGGTGTGACGCTCACTGTGCGCCCCGGCCAGACGGCCTGTCTCGCATGCGCTCTCGAATCCGGCGACACAACTGGAACCGATGACGCCTCGCGAGCAGCAGGCGCTGAAGACACTTGTGACACCGTGGGCGTCCTCGGCGCAGCCGCCGGAGTGATTGCCTCGATCGAAGCGGCTCAAGCGATCAAACTGCTCCTCGGAAAAACGGAATCAGTAGGAGGGCGTCTGGTTTCCTTTGACGTCTGGTCCGGGCGATACCAATCCGTGCGCGTGGTGCGCAATCCAGATTGCCGTTCGTGCATCCGCCGCGAATTCCGCTATCTCGAAGGCGACGCGCAACCCCGCCTGACCATGTGCGGCCGCGATTCCGTGCAGATTCACGAACGCCGCAGGCAACTCGATCTCCCCGCGCTAGGCCGCCGCCTTGCCCCAACGGTCGCCGAAGTCCGCGAAAATGGTTTCCTGCTGCGTTTCCGCGTCCCGCCCTACGAAATGACAATCTTTGCCGATGGCCGCGCCATCATCAAGGGAACTCGCGACACCAGCATCGCAAGATCGCTGTACGCGCGATACATCGGCACCTGACGAGTCGGTATTTTCCATGGGGCGACAAAAAGCAATTTGGCCCCTGAGGACCATGTCGAAGGACGCCAACTAGGCGCTAACGATGATATCCATTTCGAAGAAAGCAAAATTCGCCAAGGAGGTTAAACGTGCCTGGTCCTAAGAAACTTCCTGAGTGCTACAAGGCGTACGAGGACGGGAAACACCGCCGCTACGAACTGCTATTTGCGGTGAATGGCGGGGCTTTTGCTGTTGCTAAATTTGCAGCAGACCCCAAATCCGGCTTTGTTCTAGGTGGGCTTTCCTTGTTGTGGCTGTCCGTGGGGATGGTGATATTCACGGCCGCGATGGTCGCAGACATTTTTTTCTTTGGGAAGCTCATGCGGAGTACTCTCCCCTTGGACGCCTTTAATCCAGATGGCGACACGGTAGCCGTGTTCGCATGGCCGGGTAAAGGGGTTCTCATAACTATCGGAGTGCTCATTTGCGTTGGCTGGTTGTTCGCAGCTTTCGGACGAGTTCCCGGTTGTCCTGATCTCGCTGGCTGACCTTTGGGTGCTAGCCTCGAGGACAAGCGTCGCCAAACAAAACTCCTGATACGCACGTGATTGACCTAGGAATGTAAAATTCGGCCCAATGATGTCATTGGGGCAGGCCACTCGAGGCGGAACATATCAGTAGCTAATAGTCTCCCGCGATGTTGCCCTGGGTTCATCACACTCGGAGCTAAACACAGCTGAATTACAATTCACAAATGTCATTTTTCTTGTGCAGTCTTGTGAGGCCGCGGCCCATCGCATTCAGGTTTTCCTCGCCGAGCACGCGTTCGATGCGCGGAAAAACCTCATTCTCTTCAAAGCGTACGTGATCGTGAAGAAGCGTCGCGAGGCGGGCCATCGCTTCGGCCTCGATTGGCATTTTCTTCGCGCGACGTTGCTCCATATCCTGCACGGCGGCGCGGATCTCCGCATGGTCGGCCAGCAAGCGCGCAATTCCAGCATCCTGATCAAGCCGCGCGTGGCGCGCGTAGGCCGGCAGCAGAATTTCTTCCTCTTCGCGAAAATGAACGATGCCCGTCTTATGCCAGAACGCGACGAATTTATCTGCCTGCCGCTCGACCATCGCAAGGCGCATATCTCCCGGGGCTTCTGCCGCGCGCCGCATTTCCAGTGCCTGAACCAGCGCAAAGTGATGGTGCTGGCTTAACGGATGCAAACTCGGATGCCGCTTCAAGCAAAATCCTCCGCAATAGGAACGCGTGCAGGCTCTGCTTTTGCGTTGAATGCCCCGGTGCGGACCGGGACGTGGAGCCCGCCAGAAAATTGTCGCGGGAAGTATTTTACCTCCGAGGGCGGACGATCGCTTGAGTCACTACCCGCCGGTGCGGCCGATAGGTTGCCGGAGGGCGGCGCGATCAAGATTTTCGCGCAGGTTCATCAGCGTGAGAAACGTATTGAGGACGCGGGCCTTCATTTCGTCGGCCAGGTGCAAGCCGCTGGTTGACGCGCGGGCCAGCATTTCTCCGTTCTCGGCGATGAAGCGGATAATTTCCACTTGGCGCGCGTGGGGAGTCTTGCCGTACACGGTTTCGCGGCGCATTTCCGCGCAGGCCTTTTCGATTTGCAGCGTGAAATGAAGCATGCAGAGATGCACCGATTCGAGCGAGTGCGGCACATGTCCCTTGCATCCGTGTTCGCTACAGGCTGTGAGTGTAGGCATAACTCCGGTTTACCCGACATGTTAATTGTAGGCGTCCCCAGGATGAAAAATCCACATCCCCCGAAAAGGATGCGCTGAATCAGGTATCGGCACCCGTGGGCACACCCGTCGAGGGGTTGGCAAAACAGGCGGGCGTAGTCCTTTGGTTTTCAATCAGTTCGGATCGCTGACCAGTTTCCCGCGTGTGTTCCGATTCCAGAGGTCGTATGCTAGACTATCGTGGCAATACACAGGGATAAGTCCCCAAAATTGTTCTTACGAGGCGATTTCCATGTCTGGCCATTCCAAGTGGGCTACGATTAAACACAAGAAAGCGGCCACAGACGCCAAGCGCGGCCGCATTTTCACAAAACTCATCCGCGAAATCACGATTGCCGCGCGAGTCGGCGGCGGTGACCCGGATTCCAATCCACGCCTGCGCACGGCCATCCTTGCCGCCAAGAATGAAAACATGCCTAATGACAACATTGAGCGCGCCCTGGCGCGCGGCACCGGGCAGCTCGAGGGCGAGCAATATGAGGAAGTGAACTTCGAGGGATACGGCCCGGGCGGCGTAGGGATGATCGTCCAGGTCGTGACCACTAACCGCAATCGCATCGTCAGTGAACTCCGGCACCTGATGAATAAGCACGGCGGGAACATGGCCGAAAACGGCGCGGTCGGATGGATGTTCCATCGCAAGGGCGAGATCGTCGTATCCAAGGAACAGGCCAACGAAGACAAGATGCTCTCCATTGTCCTCGATGCCGGCGCAGAGGATTTGCGTGACGACGGCGCGGCCTGGGAGATTCTGACTCCGCCAGAAACTTTTGAAGCCGTCCGCAACGCCCTCACGAAGGAGGGCATCACGCCTGAATCCGCCGAAGTCGGCTGGGTCCCCCAAAATTACGTGAAGCTGACCGGCAACCAAGCCGCCCAGATGCTGCGGCTGGTCGAAGCACTCGAAGAACATGACGACGTCCAGCGAGTCTCTGCCAACTTCGACATCGATGAGAAAGAAATGCAGGCAGTCATGGCGGCGGAATAGGACGGCAACATTCTTGGCTGGGAAGTTTCCGTGCGATTTTGTGGCGCCGGCGTCTCGCCGGCGTTCGTGCGTTATCTAGCCTGAGGGCGTCTCAAGTAGCACAGACCCCAGTCTGTGTGCTTTATCTCAGCGCCCACCCGAATCGAAACCACACAGTCTGAAGCCTGTGCTACTGGACTGCAGCGGAATTCTCGTGAGAAATGCGCACTAGCAGAATTCTGACTTCAGGCCACTCGCGCACGCGGCGGCGAAAAAGATGTGGCCGCGCGCAGCGCCCTCGCCGTACACTCAGTGCCATGCAGGAATCCGCTCCAACGAACGGCGCTTTCTTCCGCGTGCTCGGCGTTGATCCCGCCGCGGCTGGAGCTACCGGCTATGGCGTGATCGAAAGTGACGGCCGCCGCTGCCGGATGCTCCGCTTCGGCGCCCTGCGCGCCTCCCGCAAGGGGCCAGAGCACTTTCCGGAGCGGCTCCGCGAAATTCACGCCATGTTGAGCGGCCTGATCGAGGAGTTCGAGCCTCAGGGTGTCGCCGTCGAATCCGTTTTCACTGCGCTGAACATTAAGACGGCTCTCCGGCTTGCGGAAGTACGCGGCGTGGTTCTGCTGGCTGCGGCCCAGCATCACATCTCCGTGCGCAGCTATTCTCCGCGCGAAGTGAAGGCCTGCGTCGCCGGCTACGGGCACGCGGGAAAAGAGCAGATGCAACTTATGGTGCGCGCACTGCTGGGCATGAGTGAAACGCCCGAACCCGCTGATGCCGCCGACGCGCTGGCCGTGGCGCTCTGCCATGTACAGGCCGCTCAATTCCGCGCCCGCCTCGACGCCGGGGCGGGGCGAGTTACCGCCGCCAACCCTGTCCCGGAAATCCGGCCGCGCGGCACGAACAGCCGCATTGCGGTTTCGCGCATCTGAGTCTTGCGATGATACGGATCCATTCCCAGCCCAGGCTCCTGCTCTTCCTCGTTGCTGCGTTGGGCCTCGTCCCGAGTGGCCACGCGACGCCCGGCGCCGCGACCATCACGTACCGCCGCGTCTTCAAAGGCAGTACGCCCGAATTCATCGAGATCAAGATTGCAGAGCAAGGGAAAGCCACGTTCGAGATTCGTCAACTGGAAGAAGATCCATCTGCCGAGCCCTTTGAAGTCGGCCAACCCGTGCGCCAGAAAATTTTCGAGCTAACCGCCGATCTCAAAAACTTCGCCATCGCGGACCTGGACATTCAAAAGCGCATCGCCAATCTCGGGCAAAAAACATTTCGCTACGAGCGCGACTCGGAAGTGCACGAGACCACCTTCAACTACACGCTGAACGCCTCGGCAAACATGCTCATGCAAATCTTCGAGGGTCTCGCCCGCCAGCAGGGCGACCTCGTCCTTCTCGAGCGCAGTGTGAAATATGACCGTCTCGGGGTCAACGACGCGCTGCGCCAGTTCGAAGCGGACATGGATCACCGGCTTCTCCCCGAACCCGAGCGCCTCTTGCCCGTGCTCGACCAGATCGGCGCCGATTCGCATTTCGTGGACATCGCACGAACCCGCGCCCGCGCTCTCGCCGAGCGCATCCGCACTTCCCGCGACCACTGATCGCCGCGGCAGTTCCAGTAGCGCCGGCGTCCCGCCGGCTCCTCGCTCTCTCCCAAAACTCCAAAACCGCCGGCAAGATGCCGGCGCTACCTCATCGCGTCGCCACATCGGCCCGGCACAATGCCCAACTCGTTCAACATCAAACCGAAAACACTTGGAGTTTCAAACTGCGTCAGTGCTAGTCTTTCCATTCGCTTGACGCACCGCCACAATAGAGAGAGCATGGATCCAGGAAGATGGAACCGCAGGCCCTGCTTCCCGCATCTAAAAAGTGAGTATGGATCCCCCCGAAAGGGGCCCAGTATGAATTGCTCTTTGATCGCCCGAGTGTGTTTGATCGCTGCGTCTGGCCTTGCTTTTCTCTTCGCTCCCGTCGCCCATGCACAAGATTCTGATTATTCGCGCGTCGTCCGCCTGAGCCGGACCGACGGCCAAGTGCTCGTCTCGCATGCTGGCAGCGACGCCTGGGAAGACGCGATGGTGAACCTTCCACTGCAAGAAGGTGATATCCTCGCGACCCAAGGCGGCCTCGCCGAAATTGAGTTTGAAAACGGGGCCACGGCCTATCTGGCCGAAAACTCTATTCTTCAATTTACGCAATTAGGTTTCTCTGATGGCGGCCGCGTTACACAGCTCACTCTGACGCAAGGCGCCGGAACCTTTTACGCCAACCTCACGAGACAAGACTCATTCGCCGTGGTCGCACCGACATTCGAGGTCGCGATCCCGGAGCGCGCCGAGGTTCGCGTCGACGCGTTTCGCGACAGCGCATCGCTTCAAGTTTTGCTGGGCGAAGTTTCCGTCAGCACCCATGAGGGTTCGACGACCTTCGAAAAAGGACAGACCGTTACCATCGATCAAGGTGATTTGCAAAATATGGACGTGGCGCGCCTCCCAGAGCCTGATGGTTTTGATCAATGGGTCAGCGCGCAGAGCGAAACCATTCAGTCCGGCACGACGGACTCGCTCAGTTATATCAGCTCCCCGAACTATTACGGACTTTCGGACCTTTCGATCTACGGCTCTTGGGTCAATTTTCCCGGATATGGAAATTCCTGGCGCCCCTTCCGTGTAGGTTTTGGCTGGACACCTTACTCGGATGGAAACTGGATACTCGATCCGCGTCTTGGCTGGATCTGGGTCAGCAACGAGCCGTGGGGCTGGATGCCGTATCACTTCGGAACCTGGGAGCTTTCTCCGATTTTCGGCTGGGTCTGGGTCCCGGGAGGGCCTTCGGGACTTCGTAGCTGGCAGCCGGCGTGTGTCAACTGGGTGCGCGTTGGCAATCAAGTCGGCTGGGTGGCCAGGAGCCCGAACGATCGTGACGGCGCGCCAGCGAACATCCAACACGGCGTCGTTACCAGGACCGGGACTTCTGTGCGGAATCGAACCGGGTCAAATCAGATTATCGCGGGAAAAGAACTGCAAAGCGTTACGCCTCTGAAACAGCCTCCGGCGGAGTTTGCTCCGCGTCCCGCTCCGGGTGCATTGCGTTCAGGAGTCGCTTCGTCTGTTCGAACGAGCCCGCAACCATCGAGGGGCAATGAGACAGTTGTTTTCGACAGCGGGACCCGAACATTCATAAATGGAAATCCGAAAAGCGGCCCCGCGGAGCGAGCGCCGTTACCTCCATCGAATGCGCGTGCAGGCGCGCAACAGGTCACGCTTCCGACGCCGGGGCAAGAGAGCTCCCAAATTCGTCGCGGCATTCTGCCGCAGGTCGCGCCTGCGCCTCCGTCGAGAATGCCGCCGAATAGCGTCAATCTTCCCGCAAACACAATCACTGCGCCATCGGCCGCGCGGACGGGAAGCAGTCCCCCATTGTTGCCACCAGCGCCAGCCCGGCCTATGAGTCCGCCATCACCACAGGCGCCACGCTATGCGCCTCCACCACCTTCGCCGCAGGCGCCTATAACAACGCCGCAAACCAATTCCTCCGCACACCCGGCTGCGCCAGCGCCGGAACCCGCGCGGTCCACGGGAGCGACGGTGATGCCGCGGCGTTAACGTGAGAAGGATCTGAGGTAGCGCCGGCGCTTGTCCTGAGCGCTGCCGAAGGATCCCGCCGGCTCTTTTGCGCATCCGCACAGGTCGAACAATGCCGGCCCTTCCTTCTTCAGGGCGACCAAGATGCCGGCGCTACTTAACCTCGCAATCAGAGATGTTCTGCGTGTTTTCGAACGGCCTTCAAGTTTAACTTGAAATATATTTGCGCTACCGCTTCTGCTCCATCAATCCGGCGATGGTGCCCATCAAGTCATACTTGGTGATGATTTCGAAGCGGCCGTTGCCCATCTGGACGAAAACGGCGGGTTCCTCGTGGCTCAGGAGATACGTGAGGCGCTCAACCGGAGCTTCGCACGGGACTTGCGGCAGCGGCTCACTCATCACTTCGCGGATCACCATCTTCCGCAGGTCTTTGCCTTGCAGCGCCAGGTTCAGAATTTGATCCTCGTAAATCGCACCTACCGGCGACTGACCCTCGAACACGGGCAACTGCGAAATGTCCTGCGTCTGCATGGCGTGCAGCGCGTGGAACACAGTCTGATCGGGCCCCGCGACGATTAATTCGCGCACCTTCCCGGTTTTGTATTTCGCGTTGACGACGTCTTCGGCTGTGAGCGGCACTTGCGAATCCGTGTAGCCGCGTTCGCGCATCCATTCATCGCTGTACACTTTGCTCAAGTAGCGCATCCCGGTGTCAGGCAGGAACGCAACAACGAATGATCCCTTCGGCAGCGTTTTCGCCACGCGCAGCGCGCCCGAAACGCAACCGCCGCCGGAGCCTCCCGTGAACACGCCTTCCTGCTTCACCAATCGCCGCGCCCAAATGAAGCATTCCTGATCGTTCACTTGCACGACGTCGTCAAGAACCTTGAAATTCATGGTTGCCGGGAAAATGTCTTCGCCGATGCCTTCGACGACATACGTTTTCGCCTTGCCGATTTTTCCCGTCTTTGCGAATTCATAATAAAGCGACCCGATCGGATCGACGCCGATAATTTTTACGTTGGGATTTTTCTCTTTCAGGTAGCGCCCCACGCCGCTGATCGTTCCGCCCGTGCCCATGCCGCAAACGAAGTGCGTGATTTTTCCTTCGCAATCCTCCCAGATTTCCGGGCCGGTGGTCTGGTAATGCGCCTCGGGATTCATCGGATTCTCGTACTGATTCGGGTAAAACGAGTTCGGGATTTCTTTCGCCAATTTTTTCGCCACCGAATAATAGCTGCGCGGGTCGTCAGGCTCGACCGCCGTCGGGCACACGATGACTTCCGCTCCAAGCGCCTTCAACAGGTCCACTTTTTCCTTCGATTGTTTGTCCGTGATGGTGAAGACCAGCTTGTAGCCGCGCACGGCGCCAACGAGCGCCAGCCCAATCCCCGTATTCCCCGAAGTTCCCTCGATGATTGTGCCGCCTGGTTTCAGCATTCCGCGCCTCTCGGCATCATCAATCATCCATTTGCCGATGCGATCCTTCACCGAGCCGCCGGGATTCATGTAGTCGGCCTTGACATACACTTCGGCATCGAATCCGGTCGTCAGCCGGTTGAGGCGCACCAGCGGCGTGCGCCCGATGGCGTCGAGAATGTTGTTGCAGAGCACGTGCCGGCTCCTTCCGAAATGCTTTCACCACAGAGAGCACAGAGAACACAGAGAAATTCCTGACTGTTCTTCTCTGTGTTCTCTGTGCTCTCAGTGGTCTCTGTGTTAAGCCTTTTCTCCCAAGCAAACCAAGCTTAAGGTGTCGCATTGGCGAATGTCCAGTTTCACAGCGCAACCCTGTTCGTGGCAAAATGGCACGCCACAAATCGAGGAGGAATTATGAAAAGGACGAATATTTCAACCGGAACAATGTGGGAGCCTATCGTTGGATATTCGCGCGCCGTGCGCGTCGGCGACACAGTTCATGTAGCGGGCACAACAGCCACCGGCGCGGACGGGAAGCTGGTCGGCGTGGGCGACGCCTATGCGCAGACTGCTCAGACTCTGCGAAATATCGAGTCCGCGCTGCACAAGGCCGGCGCGCGTCTCGAAGATGTAGTCCGCACGCGCATGTACGTTACGAATATCGCGGAGTGGGAGAAAATTGGCCGCGCCCACGGCGAATTTTTCAGCAAAATCCGGCCTGCAACCGCGATGGTCCAGGTAGCCGCGCTAGTTTCACCGGAGATGCTGGTCGAAATCGAAGCCGAAGCCATCGTGACGTCTCGCGCGCTGTCCAAGCCGCGCCCCGCAAAACGCAAACGGCCACGGAAGTAAGTCAATCACCGCGATATCGGCGGTCGAGAACATGCGCCATGAAGGAGCTGCGAACGCAGGTCCTGACTATTGGCGGCAGGTGCGTCGCAGTAGCTGCTCCAAAGCGATTCCATGTTCTTAGTGGAAGTTATTCTGAAGAAATCAACGATGTACATGTGTGCTCTCCCACCTCTCTCGTAATGAACGAAACAATTGTCACTTGCTATTCCAGCAAAGATCAACCGCTCACGTGGCACGCTCGCGTCCCGAATTAGGTCTCCCACCTCAAACTTCTGACCAGGATTGGCCATCAGCAATCGTGAACCGCCCTGTTCGGTATATTTTTGAAGGACAGGGCCGGGAAGTGCCCTTACGTCTGTGACGATGTTGAAATCACGGTTCAAGAACTCCACCAATGCAAGTTGAGAGACTCCAGCGGCCGAGGACTCAATCCTCCGACTCTCGCCCAGAGGCCTTGATTCATGCTCGAGATAGCGCATGACTCCAACACGGACAACGACAAATAAAATGACACTCGCCAAGGTGACCATCCTTACTGATTTTCTGCTTATTGTCATTTGATCTTCAACAATAACAACAGTACGGCGGGTGTAGGTTACCACCGCACACGCACTCGATACTTCAGTACTGACGTGCCGTCTTTGTCGACCGGCACTTGAAACTGCGCGGCGAACGCGGCGGTCTTCCTGAATTTGTACGTGGAGTTGACCATCTCCCAATCTCCGCCAATCGGTTCGTTGGCCTCAACGGTGATGCGCGTGTCTTTATGATTCCGCAGAGTGATCTCGTACTCGAATTCATACAGGCGGTCGGAAAGTTTCTTGAAATCGGTCTGTTTGCGCTCGGCGACAATGTCAAATGCGTTGCCTATGTGCAGGCTGATGGTTTCGTCTTTGGGTGTGTGATCGATGCGGTCTTCGCCGACAAGTAACGAGCCGCCGCGGGAGTCAGCCTGATACACACGGACCGTTCCGGCAGGCAGAGGCATCCCGAGTGCGGCCTTGTCTTCGTTCTTGAATTTGTAGAAGACCTGCACGGGGTCTTTCACCGGCGCTCCGGGCTGTGCTGCGGTGCGGTAGTAGTAGGATAGCCCGTTGACAGCGTACGCCTTCTGCAGCGGGAAACGCGAAGCGTTGAGCAGGCTGATTTGTTTCGACTCTTGATCGAAAATCGAAGTGCGGCGGCCGAGGCTGTAGAGGTGGTACTCGGAGAATGCTTCCTGTTGGAATTGCGGCGCCGCCATGGACTTGGTCCTCCCTGACAATGCGTTAAGTTCCGAGTCGCCCCGGAGTTTGTCGTCATACACGCGATGAAGTTCACCCGCCACCAATTGCAGTTGCGCATTCTTGAACGCCGTTCCACTGTGATTTGCCAGCGTAACCCAACCGTCGAGGTCGCCGTTCGTTTCATCCTTCGCAACGTTCAGTACGTAATCCGCGCTCCAGGAAAGATTCGCTGTGAGGTACGACGCTTCCACTTTGTGTTTTCGCGCGCCGGAATTCTCCAGCGTCCATAGCAGCGTGGGCCGCTCGTACAAATTTTCGGGCAGCTCGGGGAAGCGAATGCTGCCATGCCCGAGTTCGGTAATGATTTCATTCCCGATCTTCCAGACCTGGCCGTTATTGTCGGAGAGAAGTGTCGCTTTCACTTCCTGGTCTCCGCGCATCAGTGTGACTTCGCGCCCCACGTATTTTTGCAGCAGCTTGTTCGGGTCGAGCAGGTCGTATTCGTAGTTTTGCTCGAGTGCGGTCAACTTTGTGGGCTCGGTCAGCGAGCGAAAATGCACCGTCGCCGGATTTATGGATGCTGCGATATCCATAAACCGCAGGCGCGAATCTCCGGCCGGCAGCGTCAGCTGGCGCACGTCCCGAACCAGTGCGACATTCGAGTTGTAGACGGTGACGGCCAGATCGCTTTGGTCGGCAAGCGTGGTGGTCACCGTACCGTCGGCAGCCTGCGCGGCGGACTGACCTGAGGTCTGAGCGGAAACGGAATGGTGAAGCAGAGGCAGAGCGAACAGCAGTGCCGCAAGTCCCGCGGCATACGAAAATCTTAACGATCTGGCGTTTATCATGGCAGTCTCCGATGAAGATTAAGTTTCATCCTTCACCGCTTAGAACGAGACTGCCCGAATTTCTTGCACAAGAATTACGGAATTGCGCGCCAGGTTTTCCCGCCGTCCTGGGTTACGTAACGGCGTTGGTCGCTTGCCGTGATCGTTGCTGCCTGCGCACCGGCCGCCGCAATGTTCATCCAATCGGGATTTTTCCCAGACGAGTCAACCGCCAATCGCGGCGAGGCAATCTTTTTCCAGTGGCTGCCGTCTGTCGTCCGTGCAATTGCGCCCTTGCGGCCCACAATCCAGCACATCGCGTCGGAAATTGCTGCGCCGGCAAGCCATTCTTCCTGCAACGGGCTTTTCTGCAAGATCCAGGTGCGCCCTGCATCGGTTGAGCGTTGAATCTTTCCACCCAATCCCGCGCGCCAGAGGATAGTTCCCGAAGGCGTTTTCACTAGGACGGGGAGTTCTCCCGTTGCACGCAATTTTAAAAGCGCTTGATAATCTCGCCCATTTAGGGGCAAATCCCTCACTGTATTGTTGCTAACTGTTCCGCTCAATGTGCTTTTTGTGGTGTCAACCAGAGGAACTGCCTCGGTAACCACTACAGTTTGATTCGTTGAGCGAGGCTTCTCTGTGTCGGAAGGCGGCTGACTCGGGGCTTGGGCCTTAGCTTGTGCTTGCGGCAGTGGTTCAGGCGATCCAGCCACTGGCGCTTGAAGGGTAGGCGGCGGTGGGGGAGGGGCGATCTTGTCTGTAGGAACTGGTGGAGGAAGAACCTGCCTATCCCGCGCGGGTGCGTTGCCAGCTCCACTGCCTGCGCCATTCCCTGTGCCTGAGACCGCAGGAGCTGTTTCAATAATCATGCTGCGTTGATTCGCTGCGGGAAGCGGCCTTGTAACGATGGGCGCCTGTTGCGCCGCTTGCGCTTGAGGTTCCTGAGGGGAAGCGGGCGCAGAGTTCGAGGGTCGAGGCGCCGGAGGAGCCGCCGCTCGCGCTCCGAACGCTCCTCCGGATGCCCCGCTGGCTGGAGCGCCATTCGAATCGGTTTTCTGTTTCTTTTCATCCCGCGGAGTGCTTACGGCATCACCAGAGCTTGGTGCGACCCCTCCGATGACGCGGTTGCCATCAATTCGATTTTTTGCCAACGCATCTGTCGGGGGACTCGTCGATCGAGTCCTCGCGACGGGACGATCTTTCAGCGTTACAGCATCCGTTTCCGATTTCTTCTTGGGGGCGGCTTCGGAAAATTGCTCCACGGCGAGTGTCTCCGCACTTGGCGGAGGTTCGCTCTTGGGCGCCTGCGCGATGAGGATGCCAGAAGAGTCTTTGTCGGCCGTACGCCAGGGCGGCCGCATCGCGAACCACACGGCCAGAACGGCTGCCACGCCTAGCGCCGGGGCCAGCCAGCGCACGCGCCAGCGGAGTCGAACCGGCTCCGCCCTTGGTGGTGACGTTTGTGCCGGGGCCCGCGCGGCAGCGACCAATTCTCCGAGATGTGCGACCTCTTTTTCGGACAGCGGCGTTTCCACGGCCGCCGCGAGTACGGCTAAAATTTTCCTGCAACGCGCACAGACCGCGAAGTGGTTTTCGCACCGCGCAATTTCGTCCGGCTGGAGCGACTTTTCATGGTATGCCGCGATCAATTCGGCGTCGGGACAGTCGGCGGCGTCGCGGTGCGCGAGTTGGTCCAGGGCATCGCCCACGCGCCGCGCGAGCGCTTCTTCCCGGCGGCGGTCGCGTGCTTCGTCTCTCTTCTGTGAGTCCATCGCCACTCTTCCTTAATTAGAACGATCCAGCATTCGAATCTTGCATCCTTGACTCTCGCCCGCTCGTTTCACTTCTCCGGCAGGTCCGCAGCGGCTTCCCTTTTCGAAAGCGCGCGCGACAAGTCAAACGGCCAGTCCGAAAGCGCGTATTCGAACGTCAACTCCACTTGCGCTTCGTCAAGACCAGACTGCGGCCCGCAGCCATCCCTCGCGGGCGAGCCGCCAAGCAGTGTATGCGTGACGGCCTCTCGCAAGGCGCGCCTCGTGCGGTCGAGCTGGCGCGACACGGTAGATTCATGTTCGCCCATCGTGCGCCCGATCTCCGCCAGGGTTAGCTGGTCCAAGTAATAGCAGGCCAGGAGCATGCGTTCACGCGCCTCCAGAGCGGCGATGGCGGACAAGAGCGCAGCATCGAGCCTCGCGAGATACATTTTCCGGTTCGGATCGCTCGGCTGGAGGTCAGTGTGCTCGGCCAATTGCCGTGGCGCCTCGTCTTCTTCGGTCTCGAGCGAAACCGTCCGCCAGCCCGTTCGCAGCAGGTCCACGTGCCGCTGGGCAAGCACGGCTCGAAGCCACGTGGAAAGCTTGCTGCGCCCGTGAAAATACTCGAAAAGCGATTTTCGCCGTCCGCCGCCGGTCGGAGTGATACCGTAGAGTTCCGCGTAGAGTGAGTCTGCCAACTCATCCGCGCGGGCATCATCGCCCGCGCCGGAGGTGCGAAGAATGGCACGGGCGGCGGCGCGCAGGTCTTGCCGGAACTGTGCGACGAAAAATTCCCAGGCCGCTTCCACGCCCTCCGCGCACGCGACCGCCAGAGCTAAATCTTTCAGGTGCAGCGACTTCAGAAAGGCCTTGACCTCGCCAGCTCCTGCGCACCCACCGCGATATCGCTTCTCTGTGCTGCGTCGCAGGGCCTCCGCAAAGCGATTGCGGGAGAGGCCCCACCTCGAGCAATTCGCATCCGCGTGCAGGCAATCGATCAGAGGCGCATGTTCCGCATAAAAAGCATCGAGCGGCGCGAAGGTGGATTCTTGGGCCATGTAGTGTGCGGACGGCCTTTTAGATGCCTAAATGCATCATAGCGTACCCGGGGCCAGACGGGGGGAGCCTGATCGCGCGGGGTGCGTTTTAGTCAACCTATTTTGGCCGACTTGGTGTACAATACGTACCTAACCGGCAAGCCCGCAGGCAGACCAGAGGTTTCCGCTTCTGTGTCCCGGAGTCAGTTATAAATTCTACCGTGCGATGCGTTCGTTCGGAGAATTAAAAAACGGGACAGGAGAAAGTATGAACAGGCGCCAAAGAGGTTTTTCCCTCATCGAACTGCTGATCGTTGTGGCCATCATTCTGATTATCGCCTCGATTGCCATTCCCAGCCTAACGAAATCAAGAATGCAGGCCAATGAAGCCGCCGCTGTTGTGACTCTGGGAACCCTGAATTCGACGGCCGTCATGTATTCGACGACTTACGGGTCATTTCCACACGCGCTTTCGGATATGGGCCCCTCCGGTGGGAGCACGAATTCCACTTCCGCAGCGGCCGACCTGGTTGATTCCACACTGGCCTCAGGCGTCAAAGGTGGATACAATTTCACGTTTACGCCGACGGCCACTGACCCTGCCGGCCATGTGCTCGGCTATGCGATTACCGCCACTCCGGTGGTACCCGGAACAACCGGTCAACGAGCCTTCTTCACCGACCAGGGCGGCACGATCCGAGCCAGCCCCAGCGGCACAGCGGATTCTTCCAGCCCGCCGATCGGTTAAGCAGTCGTTCACCGCATTAACTGACTATGGGGGAAGCCGCCACACCTTCCTCCCTATTTAACACGTTTGGAGTGCGCCTTTGCGGAAGCTGCCGGCCGCCGATGTTTAGCAATTAAGTTGTAATTTGGCTGTGGGTTCCTCCTGGGGGCCACCTGTACGAATTGCCAGCTATCTCTTTCGCAATTCCGAATACTCATCCCATCGCAACGTCTAAACCTTTAATACAATGGATTCAGGCACAGCCAACGGCTTTCGTTGGCAATGAGGCGACACGATGCCAGAGACCCAGTTCGCTGTAAACAGGACGAATCCGCGCTTCCAATTTATCGCCGAGGCCGAATTAGCGGAACTCGTGGACGGGCCGCGTATCGTCGCGCGCATTTCCGAGCTCAGTTCGCGCGGCTGCTATGTGGACACGTTCAATCCATTTCCCGTGGGCACGGTGTTGCGCATCCGCATCCGCTATGGCTGCAGCACCTGCGAATTGCCCGGGAGCGTCATCTACACACACACCAACTACGGCATGGGCTTGCGCTTTGGAGAGACCTCGGCGGAGCATCGCGCTACGCTCGATGCCTGGCTGCAAGAACTCGCCCGGAAACAGGGCTGACCCGCGCCATCATAAATAATACTTACGATTCGGCGCGTCGGTGCCGACAGCCAGCCATTCATATAGACCTTCCATCATTCTGGCGGGCTGCTATTTTAGAGGAGGGCCACGATGACGGCACCAATGGACAGCGCATTTCTTCTACTGCTCTTGAAAGTCTACGGGGCGATGATTCTCCTGGGACCGATTTTGGTGCGCGCTCAGGTGAAGTTTAGGGCCAAGCTCAATCCTCAACTCGTTCCCGTGGAGACACTCCCGCCCGACGTTCAGCAGTTCATGGCTCCCCGCGCGCAAAGTATTGTGGGCTTGGGGTTCGAGCCCCTCGGTTACGTGAACGTGGGAAGCATGGCGACGGGTACGCAGAGTTTCATGGCGCTCTTCAGCAATCCGAGGACCATGGAATGGGCGGATGTTTCTGTCGCCAAGTCCGCAACAAAGATGGCCGGCTACATGGAATTCATTACGCGCTGCTCGAACGACGCTCAAGTGGACACCAATACGAACTCCATCGCTCCGGTGCTGTTTCCGTGGCCTTCCTATCACGTGTTTCGTTTCCCGCAGGTCAAGGATGCCTTCACGCTGTATCGCGCCCACCGCATGCTGGTGCAGCAAAACACCGGTGGCTCGAAGCCGGAGTTGCCGCCGCGCGGACAGGAAATTGCCGAATTGAAGCGCCGTCTGGAGCGCTTCGGCCCACGGCAGCAGGAACGCGGCTACATGTTCCTGGACGGCGGCGGTGAATATTTCCGCCTGACGTGGAAAGGCGCAATCCTCGGGGCCTGGCGGTCCATCTGGCCGATCTCATTGTTGCGCCGCTGGTGGATGCAGAGCCAGAGCGAAGGACGACTGCGATCGATGGGCGTCGCGCAATATCGGCCGACGTAGCAGGTTACTGAAATATCTCTGAGATTGCCGAGTCATGCCTTTGCAGCTTGCCGAAGGTGTCCTCCGCCCGTCATTCCGATCCGGCCCTGCGGGAGAGGAATCTCTCGGGGTTTGAAAGCCAGGGAAAAGAGGGATTCCTTGGCACGCAGCGAGCCTTGCCTCACCGGGAACGTTCTCTGTTCTGTAAGCCATCAAAATGTTTGCGATGCGCACACTTTCTTGGTTACGGCTTGGTCGCTCTGTGATCCTCTGTGGTTCTCTGTGGCCTCTGTGTTGAGCTTTTCGGAATTTGACACAGAGTACGCAGAGAAAAGCCACAGAAACCACTGAGGGCTCAACGGAGTAGGGGTCGAAATGCCTGCAGCGTCCGTTCCTCAATGGTTCAGGCTTGGCCGCGCCGGGACCGGCATGACAACATTTTGAACTTTCCCGCAACCTGCTTAGATTCCGACCTCCTGAAGTGAAATTCCCTACCTGCTCTCATCATGCTTCACCAAAGCAAGTCACTGCTTGTGACGCATGCGAATTGACGCGACCATGCGCGTTTCGTTACGATGAATTCTTCGCACCCTGCGCGCAGGCGTTTTGGCGCGTCGCCGTGCCGGTCTTTCATTTCCTGCCATGTACAATTGCCGCGAATGCGAAACTGAAATTAATCAAGGGACGGAGATTTGCCCGCATTGCGGCGCCGATCTGACACTATCTGTCGCGGGAGCGGATCCGCCTGCAGCCAAGCCATCCCTTCAAAAGATTTTGCTGCGGTGGGGCGTCCTGCTTGGCGTTCTGCTTGCCGCGATCTGGAGTTTCTTGTGGTTCATCGTGCCGGAGCGACAGGGCAATCCCACGACGCAGGCCGAGGCCCGCGCCGTCGAATCACTTCGCCAGGTGCGCACCGCGCTCGCGGACTACGCAGCAGCGCAGCGCGGAGCGTATCCTCGCGAATTCGAGGCGCTGGGCGAACCGGTGCGCACGGCGGCGCAATTCGCGCAGAGCGTCAACTACCAGCTACAGTACACGCCCGGCCCCGTCGAGGCTGACGGCTCCATTCGCAGTTACACGCTCCAGGCCCGCGCCGGCAACTACGGATTCCTCAGCTTCTATACCGACAATAGCGGCGCAGTCCATGCAACACGTGAAAACCGCGCCGCCACGGCTCAGGATTCGCCTTACTAAATAGCGTCCAACGCGCGCGACCGCAGTAGCACAGGCACTCTTGCCTGTGCAGTTTTTTTGTAGTGCATGCGACATTGCGCACAGCCAAGAGTGGCTGTGCTACTTTCAAACTACCCCGATACCCAGACCGCGTTGCGGTATTTTCACAAGACGCTAGGTGCTATACTCTATGGTGGCAAGCCTGAGCACCGCAAATTCGGCTGATTTTTCCGCGGAGAGGTGCTGGAGTGGCCGAACAGGGCTGCCTGCTAAGCAGTTTCACCCCAAAAGGGTGACGGGGGTTCGAATCCCCCCCTCTCCGCCATTCTCTAGTTGCAACAATAATTCAATAGTAATGAAGTGAACTCGATCTGGCGAGCGGCCTGAATCTTATGCCTTTCACCTTCGCGTAGGGCTCCACATTGCTCTGGGCCTGCCGATTCATCATGGTTCCCACGGATTCACCACTGGCACTTGTGTGGTCGTAAAGTCGCCGGCGTTGCGTGAAACAATGGTTAGGTTATGATGGATCGCCGTCGCCGCAAGCAAGCCATCTATGGCGGACAAGGGCTTGCCCTTAATCTTTGCGACGGCGGCGAGCAAACCCCAGCGATCGGCTACGGCCGCGTCAATCGACAGAATCCTTCCTGAGAAACGTGCTTGCAGTTCAACTTCCAGCCATGACTCAAGGCGGCTTCGCCGTTTGCCTTGCGGGAGGGCTGCCAATCCCTTCCGAATCTCACCCAGCGTGAGGACGCTTAAGTAGAGCAAACTCTCTTCAGCCGCTTCAATCCACGCCGTCACGCGCGGATCGGGCTTAAGGCGGACAACCTCGGAAATGCAATTCGTATCGAGTAGGAAGCCAGTCATAGCTCGATGTCACGCCCTTCATCCTTGTCCCGCTCCAAGTCGAGGTCGACGCCGACAAGTGGCGATTCCCGGAAGAATTGCAATAGGTTTTTCGGTTGATGGGCCTTGCCCACAAGCCGTTCGTATTGCTCGTCGGAGACCATCACAACGCATTCCTTGCCCTGCCGCGTGATGTATTGCGGCCCCTCGGAGCGGGCGCGGCGAAAGAGTTCGCTAAAGCGCGCCTTGGCCACTTGTAGCTGCCAACGACCTTGAGGCGCCGTTTTTTGACTCTTTCCGCGATCTTTCGTGGCCCCTCGCTTTTGCATAACATGCCTCCAGACTAGTCTGACTAGTTTATTATAGAAGGAAAGCCATGGAAGCACAAGACTCAAGACTGGAGTCCCGACTGTGGGCGCGAGTCTCTCAGAGTTGCAAAGCCCTCGCGCATCATATTCAACGGTTTCTTCCGACCCTCACCGACCGCTCACCAGCGGAGATGTCGAGTTCCCCCTCTCGGCCAGATTTATCGAATACCTCTAATTGCAATTGGTTCCGTCACCCGCAACTTAAGCCAAAGCAATCCCGGTCTGATGTGAAATGAAACTCGGTCAGTTTCTCTGCTACACAAGATGACGGGTTTGCTGTATAAATCAGTCGAAACAAATACATGCAGCGAGTACCGTACCTAATCGCGAAATCCGCAAAATGCTTGACGTTCGCTTTTTCTTCGCGTACACTCCATTTCCGGTAGGTGCAGATGGACACCCATCGCATCTACGAAATCCGTTGCCCGGTCCACGGATTCATCAGGCTCAACGACTGGGAATGGACAGTGATCTCTCAACCCGCATTTCAAAGATTACGGAGAATACGTCAGCTTGCCTGGACGGATTACGTGTACCCAGGCGCGATGCATACGAGGTTCGAACATTCTCTCGGTGTAATGCACACAGCAACCGAATTGTATGATGCCATTAAGCGCAATTCCGGAGACGTCTTGAAAACGGAACTTGCGTACAATGACGCTGGGCTTAATCGCGATAGCCAACTTGTCAGATTTGCGGCTCTTCTTCATGACGTAGGGCATTCACCTTTTTCACATGGATCAGAAGACCTGCTTCCGCAAGACGATAACGGAGCCAAGTTTCGACACGAGCAGTATTCAGCAGCGGTCATACGATCTGAACTTCGCGATGCATTAGAGAAGCATCCTCTCAATGCAAACTACGGTTTCAACGCCGATGACGTGGCCTCCTTAATCGAAGGGAGCGCCAGCGCAAAACAGGCAGTTTTCTGGCGTGACTTGATCGACGGCCAGATGGACGCTGATCGTATGGACTATTTGTTAAGAGATTCAATCCATATTGGCGTCCAGTATGGAAAATTCGATCTAAACAGGCTGGTTACAACCATTAGAGCCATACCCAGTCCAGGAGGTCATCCTCCTCAAATCGGTATCTCGAAAGGAGGTGTGCATGCAGCCGAGGCTCTCGTTCTGGCGAGATACTTTATGTTTACGCAGGTCTATTTTCACAAGACGCGGGTTGCTTATGATGTTCATCTACGGGGTGCAATGAAAGAATTGTTGCCTGGCAACCATTTTCCTCGGCCGATAGCCGGAGAACTGAAAGAGTTCCTGGGTTGGGATGATTGGCGCGTACTAGGTCTTCTAGCAGCAGGAAAAGGCGGTGAGCACGGACACAGGCTTTCCTCCCGTGACCACTATCGGAGAGCCTTTGATACTCCCGAAATTTCAAGTGAAGCAGATTTGGACGTAGCAGAAGCAATCAAGAAAAAACTCGGTGCCCTGCTGGCCGCAGAAGAATTTGCATCCAAAAGTTGGTACAAAACGGGACGGCCAGACATCCCAGTTGTGGACGATGATAATCCGAAGGCTGTCCTGCCTCTTTCTAAATTCTCAAACGTTGTTGCAAACTTGAAGGCCAACAATCAGGTTTTCCTGTATGTCAAACCGGAAGATTTAGTGAAAAGTAGAGAACTCATCAGAGAGGTTTTGGAACATGGCAGATAGCAATGAAGAGCGTTTAGCATTGATTCCTGCGCTAGCTGGCCAATCTCCCAGCGGATACATCGGCAGAACAGCTTTGATGAAGTACATGTACTTTTTGCAGGTGTTAAGGAATGTACCCCTGGGGTACAAATTTACACTCTATTCTTACGGTCCATTTGATTCGGATGTGCTAGCTGACCTCGCCAGCGCAGAAAGTTTAAATGTTGTGAAAAGCGACTTGGCGACATATCTAGGCGGATACGGCTACAGGATCAGCCCGGCGGAACGAGCAGAATGGTTAAGAAAGAGATCTTCTGCTTTTCTTTCTCATCATAAGGATGACGTAAAATGGGTACTTCACACGTTCGGATCTTATACGAGTGCAGAGTTAGAGCTTCTAGCAACGATCGTGTTTGTGGATCGTGAGGCACAACAGAAAAAGGAAAGAATACGATTGAACGATATTGTGAAGAGAGTTCACGAAGTTAAACCTCATTTCAACGAAGATAAGATCCAGACGTATGCAAATCGACTTATTAAGGAAAAACTTCTCGCCTACGCATAGTTTAAGATTTTTTCACTCGAATCCGTTGCACAGGGCAAGGCCAGGTACACCATCCTTCGCAATCCAAATCCAATTGGAAAGAATTCGATGTTCGCGTCTATGCTTCGAGAATAATTCCACTGCGGTAAATCATCGGGCACCATCGTTCGAAGAGTTCTGGGGTTAGGAAGCCCTGTCTTTGACGCTTTTCAAGGGCGGGTTCTTGGTTCGATTTCCTGTACCAACGAGATCAAATTTTGTCTTGCGACGTCCTGCTACTGCTGCCAGCCGCCGCCGAGGGCTTGATAGATTTGCACGAGGGAGAGGAGTTCATTGAGGCGGGCTTGCGCCAGGCCGAGTTCCGCGGTGAAGTAGTTTGTCTCGTTGGTGAGGACTTCGAGGTAGCTGGTGGTGCCGCTGCTGTAGCGCTGGCCGGAAAGTTGCGCGGCATCCTGGGCTGAATGGGCCAGGAGTTCCTGTTGCGCGCGGAATTCTTGATCCTTGCGGTAGCCGACGAGCGCGTCGGAAACGCCGCGGAATGCGCCTTGAATCGTCTGCTGGTAGGTCAAGAGCGTTTCCTGCTGCTGCGCCTCCGCCAGGCGCACTCCGGAGCGAAGTTTTCCTGCCGTGAAAATCGGCTGGGTGATCGATCCGCTGAAAGTCCACAGGCCGGAAGACCCGTTAAAAAGGCTTTGCAGCGCCGAACTCTGGAAGCCGGGAGCGGCGGTCAGAGAAATCTGGGGAAAATAAGCGGCCCTGGCGACCCCGATTTGCGCATTGGCGGCGACCATTCGCTGCTCCGCTTGGCGAATGTCCGGGCGGCGTTCGAGGAGCGAGGACGGGAGGCCGGGTGGAATTTCCGGGGGATGAATTTGTGCGGTGAGTTCGGTGCCACGCGGAATGGCGGCCGGATTATTTCCCAGCAGGATGCTCAGGAGGTTTTCCTGCTGCTCGATGCGCCTCTCCTGATCCGCAATTTGCGACGTCGCCGTGTAAACCAATTGCTCCGCCTGGCGCACGTCGAGAATCGAATTGATTCCGTGCTCCTCGAGCGTCTGCGTCAACTGCAAGGACTCGGTTCGGGAAGCCACGGCGCGTTTGGTGATGTCCAGCTCCAGGTCCAGCTCCCGAAGCTGAAAATAAGCGCTGGCAACATTCGCCACCAGAGTGGCGTTCACTTCCTGGCGCGCCCATTCATTCGCCAGCAAGTCGGCCCGCGCCGCCTCGGTTGCGCGGCGATACTGGCCCCAGAAATCAAGTTGCCACGCCGCGGACGCGGTTATGCGGCCGTAGTTGAATTCATACGACGGGATTGGCCCATTCGCGGGATTGCGCAAGCTATTGCCGGAGCCGCTTGCATTCACGGTTGGAAATTGATTGGCGCGTGTAATTCCGAGTTGCGCCTGCGCCTCCAGGACGCGCGCCGCTGCGATGCGCACGTCGTAGTTCTGCTGCAGCGCGGTGCGAATCAACTGCTGCAGTTGCTGGTCCTGGAAAACTTCCCACCATTTCTGGTCTCCGAGAGATGTAGACGTGGTACTGGCCGCTTCCGCATCGGTCAGGCCACGATACGTGTTGGGCGCATTCACAATTGGCCGTTTGTAATTCGGGCCGACCACGCAACCGGAAATAAATAGGACCACCGCGCAGAAAGTGAGCGGGAGAAATAGTGTAGAGCGCTTGTTGCCGAAATACCTGATCATCTTGCTCCAGTCTCAAACGATTTAATCTGCAGCGCCATCCTGAGTCGCGACGGAGCCGCCCGCGGAAGGCATCGCCGAGTGCCCCGAATGGAAGAACGACGTGCGGTTCAACACTTTTGTCTGGAATTGCTCGAGGTACAGATAGATCACCGGCGTGACATACAAAGTGATGAACTGGGACACGATCAGGCCGCCGACGATGACCATGCCGAGCGGCCGCCGGGACGCTCCATCGGATCCGTAGCCTGCGGCAATTGGGATAGCCCCAAAAATGGCCGCAAGAGTTGTCATGAGGATGGGTCGGAAGCGGTCCATGCTCGCGTCATGGATGGCTTGTACCGCCGACTCACCGGCGTCCACGCGCTGACGGGCGAAATCCACGATCATGATACCGTTCTTTTTCACGATTCCCATCAGCATGAACATACCGACGAACGCATATAGTGACGCTTGTTGTCCGAAAATGTACAAGGTCAGCAACCCGCCAACGAGCGCGGTGGGGAGCGTCGAGAGGACTGTCAAAGGATGTACGTAACTCTCATATAATATAGCAAGGATCACGTACATAACGAATACGGCCAGCGCCATCAGGATCGTCAAATCACGCACCGTGTCACGGAACGTCAGGGCTTCGCCTTGCAGGCTTGCGCGTATGGTGAGCGGCACGATTTCCGCCGCTGCTTTGTTGATGAAATCCGTGGCGTCCCCGATGGCCACACCGGGCTTAAGGTTGAAGAAAACCGTGACGCTCGTGAATTGATTCAGATGAGCCACGGTCTGGGGTCCGAGCGACTGCTTCCAGGTGACCAGCGAACCCAGGGGCACAAGATTTTTCCCGTCGTCGGACTTGATGTACAGAAGCGAGAGGTCTTCGGGCTTCGAACGCTCGTCGTCCTTGACTTCAAGTATTACTTGATATTGGTCCGAGGTCTTCTTGATCAAGTAAAGGTAATTCTGCGAATACGCATTTCGAAGAAGATTCAGGATGCGCGTCTCCGAAACGCCATAGATGCGGGCCTGGTCGCGCCGGATGTCGATTTCGAGGTTCGGCGTGTTGGCGAAGTAGTCGGAGGAGACGGTCGCAAACCCCGGGTACTCCCTCAGCCTGGCCATGAACTTCTGCGCGACCTCATACACTTGCTGTGAGTTCACGCCGGACAAGGCGTAGGCGTATTGCCCCTGGTTCTGGTTCGTTGCGCCCGTACTGATTTCGAGCACTGGAAATGGCCGGAGGAACGGGAAGACGCCGGGGATGGTGGCGAGCCTGCCCATCATTCGCCCCGCGACCGCTTCAATGGGCGGGCGCACCTGCGGCGGCTCCAGGAATGCCAGCAGGAGTCCTTGATTGGAGGCAATAAATGTGCCGCCAGTAAGCGTGAACGTCGCTCCGACGGCGGGGTCCTGCCGCATTATTTCGGCGGACTGATTCTGGAGAGCTTGCATCTGTTCAGGGGATGACCCTTCCTTCCCGATCATGACGCCCCAAATGAAGCTGCTGTCGCCCACGGGCAGGAAGGCCTTGGGAACCACAGTGAAAAGCAAGACCGTCCCGGCCATGCAGGCGGCCCAGGTCAGCGCGGAAATCCAGCGATGCTTGAGGAACCACCAAAGCGAATTGCCGTAAATGTCCAGCACGCGTTTCTCAATCCGGCCCGTGGTTCGCTCGATCCAATTTTGCTTGACCCCGTGTCCCCGGGCCTTCAAAAGCCTCGCGCACATCAGGGGAGTCAGCGTCAACGACACCAAACCGGAAGCGATGATGGCAACCACGATGGTGATGGCAAATTCGCGGAAGATGCGGCCCACAAGGCCGGACATAAAGACCAGCGGGAGGAAAACCGCCGCAAGCGAGATGGTCATCGAAAGTATCGTGAAGCTGATTTCCTTGGCGCTGTTGAGGGTCGCCTGGAGCGGCGGCTGGCCTTTCTCCATCAGACGGACCGTGTTCTCCAAAAACACGATGGCGTCGTCCACAAGGAACCCGATCGCCAGGGTGAGAGCCATCAGCGACAGGTTGTCCAGGCTGTACCCGAGCAGCCGCATGGCCACGAAAGTTAGAAGGAGCGACATCGGCAAGGCCACGGCGGGAATCAACGTATCCGTGACCCTTCCGAGAAACAAGAAGATCACGGCCACGACAAGCACGAACGCAATGACAAGAGTCGCCTGCACATCGGCAACGGAATTGACAATCGTCTGCGAACGATCATATATCGGAGTGACGCGCACCGATCCAGGAAGCTCGGCGCTCACGAGCGGCAAAATATCGCGGACGCTCTTGGCGACCTCCACCGCATTTGAACCGGCCTGACGATTTACGGCGACCACGACTGTGGCTCCCGGTTCGGAATAACCGCGCACCCAGAACCTCATCCTCAAACGTTCGTCCTGGACCGAGTCTCGTGCCTCGGCAATGTCATGGAGAAACACGGGAGCGCCATTCACGCTGTTGACGATTAGATTGCCGTATGCCTGGGCGTTGTCCAATTGGCCGTGGGGCTGGAGCAAAGCGGTGCCCGCCGCACCGTCCAACTGACCCGCACCCATGTAGCTGGTGCCGTTCTTGACCGCGGCTACCAAATCATCGACCGAAATGCCGCGAGCCCACATCTTGGATGGATCCACTTTGATGCGCACGGCAGACTTGGTGCCAAACACATTCACGCTGCTGACGCCCGGCAGGATGCTGATTCTCTGCCCGACTTGCGTGCTCCCGTAATCGTAAAGCTGCCCTGACGTCACCGAGTCACTCGTGAGCGCAATGTACAAAATCGGCTGATCGTTTGGATTGGTTTTAGAGTAGGTAGGCGGCGAAGGCAAATCAACGGGCAGGCTGCCTGTGGCCTGCGAGATGGCAGTCTGCACGTCGGTGGCGGCCGCGTCGATGCTCTTCTCCAGCGCGAACTGGAGCGTGAAACTCACGTGCCCCTGCGTGCTCTGCGAGGTCACGAGTTCCAGTCCATTGATCTGCATGAACTGCCGTTCGAGCGGCGTGGCGATGTTGTTGGCCACCGTGTCGGGGCTCGCGCCGGGATAGTTTGCTTGCACCGAAATCACGGGGTAATCCACAACCGGGAGGTCGTTCACGGGAAGACGCCGGTAGCTGAGCACGCCAAAGACAATCACGGAAACGGTCAGGACCGCAGTCATGACAGGCCGGCGGATGAATGGTTCAGAGAGATTCATGATTGCCCCGCAGTCTTCGCGGCAGGCGCGCCGCTGCCGACGGCGTTCCCTTGGTCGATGCGCACCTTGCCTCCAGGACTCACGGCGAGCTGACCGTTGATGATCACGCGCTCGCCGGGTTTGAGCCCCTGCTCGACGACAATCAAATCACCCTGCCGCTGTCCAAGTTTCACCGGCCTCGGCTCGGCGGTGGAGTCCTCTTTCACAACATAAACAAACGGGCCTTTTGCCGAGTCCTGTGGCGTGTTTGCGGGCACAAGTACAGCGCCCGGCACAGTCGCCAGGACTAGCCTGACGTTCACAAAACGCCCCGGCCATAGACGGTGGCCGCCGTTCGGCACCGTGGCGCGAAGCAGCACGGTTCCGCTGCTGCTCTGTACAGCGTTATCGAGGAATGTGAGTTGCCCAACCAGCGGCTTGTCCAATTCATCCGGCAGACGCACCTCGACCTTTAAAGCTCCTCTCGCGGTATGGCGCTGCACATCGGAGAAATCATTTTCGGTGACGGTGAAGTCGGCGTAGATGGGGTCCAGCCGCTCGATATTCAGCAGCGTGCTGTTATTTGCTGTCACGACGTTGCCGACATCGACGAGCCGATGTCCCGCGCGGCCGTCGATCGGTGAGCGGATTGACGTGTACTCTAAATTCAAGCGTGCGGACTCGACGGCAGCGATGTTTTGCTGGACCTGGGCCGCGCCGACGTCGACCGCGTTTTTCCGGGTGTCGTAGTCCTGCCTTGCGATGGCCCTCGACTCCACGAGGTCTTGCACACGGGCAAACTGGATTCTTGCGAAGTCCAGCGCGGCCCTTGACTGGGCCAGGTTCGCTTCAGCAGCGTCGAGCTGAGCCTGGAATGGCCGCGGGTCGACGGTAAAAAGCATGTCACCCTTCTGCAAGTCGGCGCCGTCGGTGAAATGAATTTCCATAATGCGGCCCGACACTTCAGGTTGGACGGAGACCACCTCGCGTGCCACGCATCTGCCCACTTCGTCGAGGTACAGGGGCACATCGTGCGAAATCGCGGAAACAACGGTCACGGGGGCGGGCGGGCGTTCAAACGCGGGTGGGTCTTTTTTCGCGCATCCTATAAGGCCCAGAAATGCAATGCACGCCAAACCAATGGTCTTCCCAACACGGGGCATGAGTCTAGTACTCCAATCGATTGGCATCGTGGCGATTCCCCCACCTCAACTATTATCTATTACGAGCCTGGGGGATTAGATGTTCCAAACCGTTTCAGGGTCATAAGCAAACCGCCTGTAATTTGAATGAGTTCCAGTATTGCACTATTGGGATCGCTGCCCTCAATTTTTTGATAAACAGACGATTGCAAGACCTTCAAAAGCCTCGCCGGCTATTTGAAGTTCCATGGGATGTAAGATTCATGGACTTTGATCGGGTTTTAGGTTGGCGTTTGCGTCGAAGCCAGAGAGGCAGGGTAGGCCGCCATGAACATGAAAATGTGGCTTCGCCTTATGCCTTCGGGAGGATTCTCGAGGAATGTTTCTCAGGAGCTGATTTCATTTTTTGCACTACTTTTTCAATGGAAGCGAAGGGATGAACATTATTTGGCGGAAGCAGCGGCTGCGGAGGACAATCGTTTCAGCTCTTCGTAAGTGAAAACCGTACGGACGGCATTCCCGATTTCTTGTGTGTGCCCCAGACCTAACAGGCGTGAGAACCAACGTAATTCAGGTAGCGGGAGGCCCAGGAGGGCGGCCGCTCTGCGCTCATCAACTGTTCGATTGGCTTCCGGGTCTTCCATGTGTTCCTACTGCAGGGATTCCTCGTGCTGGGTCATTTGGACATGGTGCAATTTGCTGGCCAGGAACTCTATGAACAAGTCATTTAGAATTAATAGGTTTAAACATTTGTCAGACGCAGTCTGCACTTCCTCGGCAATATATTTCACATAATGTAGGAGATCATTCCCGCCGGGTGTTGACCTCATCGTCACACCCGCTGTCCCCTGTGCGTCCTTACGGTAGTCTTAGCAAGCATGGACATACCCACCCGGATCTTGGGCGGGCAGCGGTTTGCTATATCGAGGGCTAGAATCATTCACTGACCTTTTGGATAGAAGCGCCTTGGCCAGAGCAATAAACATCGCCCCGAATCGGCATGCGGTACACCCCTTCGACCTGAAGTATGGGACCGATACGGGTGGGTATCTCCGCCCAGACGAAATCGGCGGCAGCGGAATCCACGATGCGATGAACAATGGCTACTCGGCCGTGGCGCCGTCCGTTTTTCGAGTCGCGTGCCGGCGCTGGCGCGAGACTCTGCCCTCCTCCGCCGCGCGCGTCGAAGCTTACACGTTTGTGGACGTGGGAGCGGGCAAAGGGCGAGCACTGTTGCTAGCCGCGGAGCTGCCCTTTCGCAAAATAATTGGCGTGGAGTTGAATGAGACCCTGGCGCGCATCGCGCAGAGAAACGTCACGCTGTGGAATCGCCGCGCGCGCCAGCGAGCGAAAATCCGTGTAGTGCATGAGGACGCGGCTGCAATCAGATGGCCTAGGACTCCGCTTCTTGTCTACTTAAACAATCCGTTCGACTGCGCACTGGTGGAGCTTCTGGCATCCCAACTCGCAGCAGCGGCAGCATCCGGCCCGGGCCTGCTGGACCTGCTGTACGTAAATCCCGCCTGCGCGGACACGCTCACTCACCAAGGATTCTTCAGGCTGCTATGGAACGCGCAGATCCAAATGGCCGAAGCAGATCAGAAGGCAGATCCTTACAGCGCGACCTCCGACCGCGTGGCGGCGTTCCGGTATTGCGCCAAATAATGAAGAAGGAACGAAAACGGGCCTGCCACCCGGCACTACAATTAACCCACATTTCCTTTTTGAAGTCCGTGTAGGTCGCTGTATGATCGAGCCAACGCCAGTATGGATGCAGCTTTGCGAGCAACACGAACTCTGCGGAGGCCTCGACCCAATGGGTAAGAAGCAAAACCAGCCCTTTCAGCTCTCGTTCAACCCTTCGTTGAGAGTCGATTTCCAGGGATCGCGGGTCACTTCCGACGGCGGCCTGCTGCTGGTGCGCGAGTTGGATGAACGTCTGGGATTGAGTGCGCTCGTCGTCGAAAACATCATGGACGACCGGCGCGGCAAGAACACTCAATTACCGCTGCCGGACCTGTCTTCGACAACTGGAGGACTTTGCGGAGCAGCAAAGATCTCGGTAGGGCCCAGAATTAAACTTGAACCCGCAAACAGGCTCGTGGGCAATTGAGGTCGGGTCATGGTCTCGACTGCAAGAACAGTTGTCTGGAGGACAGGTGCAGGCTGCACCGTGCTCCTCCTCGGCTGGTTGGCGGGGTGCGGGGGAAGCGGCGCTCCGATGGGCAGCGGCCCGCCGATGGTGACGCTGAAATCCATCGCTACTACTCCAGCCGCCTTCAGTATTCCGCGCGGCAGCACGAAACAATTCACCGCCACGGGCACGTTCAGCGACAACAGCACGGCGGATATCACGAGCACCTGCGCGTGGACTTCCTCCAATACTTCGCTGGTGGCAATTAGCAGCACGGGGCTGGCGACCGCGGTGCCGACCGCCGCCCTCACTCAATCCGCCAACATTTCCTGCAGCCAGAGCGGAATCAGCGCCCCCCCAGCCGTGGCAACGGTCATTGCCGGGGTGCTCTCCTCGATTGCAGTCGCTCCCGTCAATCCCTCGGTTCTGGTCAACCAGAACATCAGCTTCAGTGCGACGGGCACTTTCACTGACGGCACTCGGGACGTGACCGCGTCTGTTAATTGGACTGCTTCTCCCGCGGGCGTCGTGACCTTCGCTCCCGCCAATGCTAACGTGGCGACCGTGATCGCCACTGGGACGACGACCATCACCGCAACCGACCCGAGCACCAGTATCCAGGGGACAACTTTGCTGACGGGCGTCACCTTGGCGTCCATCAGCATTACCGACTTTAACAGCAACCCACCCGGAACCATTACCGTCGGCTCGACTGACCAACTGATTGCCACCGCGACGTACAGCGACAACAGCACGGCGAACATAACCAACTCGGTAGCTTGGGCCTGTACCCCGTCGGGCGTCGCCACGATCGACAGCAGCGGGCTGGCGACAGGTGTCGCGTCTGGCACTTGCACCACTACTGTGAGCCAGAGCGGCGTCACCAGTAATACTTTCACTCTGACGGTCAACACGTCTCAGTTGTGCAGTTCGGCCTCGGCAATTCCATACCTGGGAGCACAGGCGGGCGGTGGCGACAGGTTTCAGGCCTGTTTCGACCGCACCCGCAGCACTTTCTCGTTCGTCGACCTATCTTCAAACGCACTCACCATCTCGGGCATGCTTACGTCCAATGCGAGCTATCCCAATTTGTTAAATCTCAAAGTCATCACTCCTACAGATGGCACCGCGGTCGAAATGCCGAGCACTGCGCTCCTGATCAACCCAGGTACCATCCAGACGCGCAAATCCACCCCGCCTCATGAGCCCATCGCGTTTGTATTTCGGCAATCACCGGTCGTTTGTCCTGCGGCGGGGACCGAGTTCCGGTTCGTCACCCTGCCTGACTCACCTTGGACCACCGCGAATGTGGCGTACGGAACCCTCGTATTGTCGAACACCGTCACTCTGACCATCAACGGATCATTCTTGAACGGCACCCTGTCTACCCCCGAAACTGATGGCTACGGTTGCGACCCTATCGGTTCCCTGTTGAGGTATACCGATGCGAGTGGCTTCAACCGCTACTTGGCAGTCTCACCAGGCGGCCTTTTTGTGGGCAGCAGCTCGGACAACATCGCCGGCCTCCCGGTACCGACTTCCCCCGTGAGCATCGCGCTCGGAGATACCTTCCTGGGAGTGATCTATGAGCCCGCGCTGAACCCCGGTACGGTCACGACAGTCGGCTTCAACGCCACGTCCCCCACGACGCTGACGGGTTTCGACCCATTGACCGCAGGCAGTCCTCCCAACGGCCTCGTGATGACTCTCGGTGCGCAATCCAGCCCGGGGCTGTTCGCGGGAGGAACCCTGCAGGAAGGAACAACTACGGATGCCAACTTCGCGGCGATAGCGAACACCTTCGGCGCCGCCCCTGGCAAATTGGTGCTCTATGGCATCACGTTCAATACCGTGAAGAACACGCCGGTAAGTGTTTTGTTACTACAGCAGTAGCCAGCAGGTTGCAACGGTGAGCAATCCTTGGCCTGAGAAGTTTCTCCCGCCAAGTGTCGCCCCTCCTCGCACTATCTCTGCCCCGCCGCTCGACATTCTTGCCGGGTGGGCGGATTTTCCCGATTGAAATGAGATCTTGGCTTGCGATGTTGTTGTATATCGACCATAAATGCGCGACCCAACCGGGGTTTCGAAAAATGTTCTCGGTGCTTACGCTGATCTTCGTATTCCTTTTGTGGTCGCCGTGGCGCCCTTTGCTCTGCCCCGTATTCGGAGTTTGTCCTCTTAAATATCTCGAAATAGCGGATGGGGAGTGAAATTGTCAGGAAGCTCCTGCTCGAATCGCAGCACTTCGGAAGGCTTGTAGAAATACTCTTTACCGCAGCTATCGCAGCGGACCCGGAACGGACCATTGAGAACAGGGCGAGGGTCGACAGGATCGGTTTCTGCAAGAGGAATTCTATGCCTGTAGAAAAGATTTATGCGGAGATGAGCCCAATGGTTCTTGCAGAGCACCACCCAGACGTATTGGCTATCGGCCCACATTTCTTTCTGGACGGGACTCTCCCGGCTTGTTTTGCCGGAAGCAGCCGGAGGCGTCGCGGCCGCGATGCCCGCATTGTCTCGAGCAGTTGTGCCAGAAGAAGGACCGCCGCTTTTGGGGAGAACCCCCACCCTCTCCGCATCTCTCGACGCTTTCTGATCCTGAACGGCATTCGCGCCCTGCGACGTTTGCACTGGGCTGCTGCTGGCGGACACCTGAGCTGCGCTGGCAGATGCGGGCTCAGTCTCCTCGAACTCCTTCCAAAGCGCCGCCCTGATAGCCGCCTTGACGGCAAAAAAGATGAGCACGGCAAGTGTGATACCCGCGGCTGATAAGAAGACAAGCCACATAATGTCCTCCAAACCATCGCTGCGACCGGGCGGGATGATCAGCGAAGGTCAAAGGTATTAAGTCAGAGCCTACTTCTTCCGCCCCACAACTTCCAGAAATGTTTACTGCCGGGTGGCTAATCCTTCCCGTTTCTGGATGGGTTGAGCTCTTTTTCTTCCATTGTATCGACAAAAACCTGATTTGACACGCTACCGGCGCGGCCATCCCGAATTCTTGATCTTTGGTCGCCGAAATCTAAACCTCTCTTCAAACTCGCGGAAACGGCGTTCGAATTCCCATTGCTGTTGAGCGTTTTGGCTGGACTTGAGGGATGCTGTAGGGGTTGCGGCTGGCCTGGCCGACCCGAGGGTGTCCTGCGTGCAGACAAAGGTCACGCAATTCAGCAACGGGATCCGTTCCTAAGCTGACTGGGCTTTTGTTTGTTGTTTGACGCAGACTTTGTTTGCCAGTTCGATGAGCTGCCTCAGATTCCACCACTCCTCTTCGCTCATCATTCTTCCGTCCGGACTTGAAAAATAGATCGACACGAATCCGTCAGTGGATAGCGGTGATCGCACCACGAGTTGCGTCTTTTGCTGCTCCGGCAATGGCTCAGGCATGGATTGTCCCTCCAGGGGGAAGAGGATTCTAACACGGGTTGGCCAATCGCACGTTCCCTTAGAAGCTGGCTTCGAAATCGCGAATGCGGCGTTCGAGTTCCCATTGCTGCTGAGCTTTTTCGCTGGACTTGAGAAAAGTCGCGCACGGGGCTGAAGGTTTTGCCGCGCCGGGAGAGTCCTGCGCGCAGACGGCAGAGGGGTGAGTGAAATTATCCGGCTCGCGCCACAAGCTCGCTCCGGGCAGGAAACCGTGTTCGAGGCCGGCGCGGACCATTTGTTTCAGGTCCGCATAGCTTAGCGCGTAGGTTTCCACGGCGCGCACGTATTCATGCGTCATGTCGATGCGCGAGACTCCCTCGTCATCGGTGGAGAGCGCCACGGGAACGTGGTATTTGCGATAGACGGGCAATGGATGGTCTTTGTCCTTCACGCCGAGAATCACGTCGTTGCTGGTGAGGTTGATTTCCACCATCACGTGTTTGGCGGCCATTTCTTTCAGCAGGTCGTAGGGACGATCTTCGTACATTACGTCGACGCCGTGGCCGATGCGTTCCGCGTGAGCCTCTTCGACCGCGAGCCGGATGTGGCAGCAGAGGCCTTCGGCCGCAACCAGGCCGGGGGCGATTTCGCCGGCGTGCAGGCTGATGTGCACCTTGGGATAAAGTCCGTGCAGAAAGCCGACGATCTTCATGTGCAACGCGTAGTCGGACATCGAGGTGGCGCCATCTTCGGGCATGACGTAGTTGATGCCCACGAAGCGCGGATCGGCGGAAACAACCTCGAAGCCCAGCAGCGTTTGCGCGAAAACCTGTTCCTTCGGAAATCCGCGCAGAATCTGATACAAATACCGGATCGTGATTTTGCACGCGGGCGTTTCCTGCGCCTCACCGCAATGCTCGCGGGCGCGGCGCGAGGCTTCGGCCTCATCCCTTGCGGCACTGGCCACGGCGACATCGTCGCGCAGTCCGTGCGCCAGCAAACCCTCGCGAAGCTGGCTCAAGTCATCATGCCATCCGGTTTCTTTGGCGATCTGAGCGGTATGGCTGAAATCGGGCGTCTCCATCAATTCCAGGTACTGCTCGTTCTGCGAAGCGGCGCGCGCGGCTACCTCATCGAGCCATTCGCCGGAATGGCGGTGGCTCGCTACAGTATTGCCGAAAAAGGAGTCGTAGAATTTGCCGAAGGTGTCGAAGAAACGGTCATGCCCGCTGACGCCGGGCGTAGGCGCGAAGCTGCGCATCGAAAGAGCGTTAATCAACGCGTCGTAGAGGTTCTGGTCCGCGAATGCCTTCGCGGCGGGCGTTTTTCCCGGGCCGCAGATCGGCTGCGGAGGCGTGGATCGCATCACGGCTTCAGGCTTCACAAAAGAGTGGCTGGCGAGATCCACGCACAGGCCTTCTTCCGCGGCGACGCGAACGAAGGACTCGGCGTAGATTCCGCCGCTCAAGTGGTAGTGCAGATCCGCGCCCTTCGGCAGGCGCGCGAGGAAGGCGCGGAGTTCGAGGGGATTCGCGCGAGCGGCCTCCAAAGCGCGCGCCGCGCGTTGTTCGAGGGTTGCTCGCTCTGCGGCGGGACTATCGGCGGCGGTTTGCCCATAAATGTTTGGGGAGAAAATCGACATGGCAGCGACCGCGACGGCGCAGCCCCGGGCGAAGCCAGACAATGTACGTTTATTCATCCGTTAATTCTCAACTTGCCCGTATTTCTCACAAAGAGTAAGAAATAGCGTGGCGATACGCGTCTCTGCGGCGTTGCAGCGTGATTTTGTGGCGCCGGCGTCTCGCCGGCGATTTTCGCTGCGTGGCCCGTTTGAGAAACCGCCGGCGAGACGCCGGCGCCACCAAGGACCCATGCACAGCTGCAACGTTCTTAGATTCCGTTCCGCCAACTCATATCGTCGCGAGCAATACGGGCTAAGGCGCGTGGGGAATCGTCGCTTCGCGGTCGGCCCAGTGCTCGACTAAATCGCGGACCACCTTGTCGCCAACAATCTCCGCCGCCTCGAGCGCAGGCATGTACGCCGAATAATTTCCGCCAACCATGCTCTTCAGGCTCTCTGCGGGAGTCGAGCCGGGAGCTTCGCGGTCGTAGTTGCTCACGGTGCGCAATACCAGCACGCGTCTTAAATCCGCGCGGCCGGCCTGATTCAGGAACGTGAGGGCCTGCAACGTGCCCGTGTCTTCCATCCCTGCAATCATGTAATTGCCCTGGCCACCGGTATAGTAGCGTGTCCAGGCATTCGCCCATTCGTCCATTCGAGTACCGTGCCAAAAGGTGCTGCTCGACATCGTGTCACCGCGGATCACGAACGGCGGCTTGTTCGCGTTAGGGAAACCCGTGTAGCGCGCCCGGGAGGAACGCATCGAGACTGAGTCAGCCAAATGCACGTCCTGCGTGAGCGCGAACGCCCAGCCGACCAGTTCCTGATTGAGCGTATACAGCTCGCCGTCGAGTGGAGTGCGCACGGGTTGCTCGTAGGGCGTTGACATCCGCAGCGGCACGTAACCCGTCGGCCAGTTGGCGGGAATTTCGCGCGCGTCGATTTCGTAGGCAATATCACCGTCAATTACGTGGTTCGCCCAAACCGCCGAGCCGAGCGAGACGTCCGCGGGATCGCCTCCGCCAATGCCGGCGATGAGCCAATACGCCTTCGTGAGGTCGAAGCGCGGGTCCAGGCCCACCGCCATCACCGACGCGGCTGCCTTGGCCGTTCCGACACCGGTCAATATGCCGAGCACGCCGTCCTTGTTCAGCCGTACGTGATGATAGCCGGCCGCGAGAGGAAGGACTTGATCCAGGTGTTCGCGCTCCACCCAGAGCTGAAATTCGCCCGGAGTGTCGCCCGTATCTTCTCCTCGTTCGAACATCGTGACGACGACAACTTTGACCTTGATCGGCGCGGGAGGCGCTGCGGTCTGGGCAAAAATGGGGCCTGCGCCAAAACTGAAAAGGAGGAGAGATCGAACGAGTTGCCCGCGATGTTGGCTCACAAATCCCTCCCTCCGCGCTGATCGGAATTTCAGACAGCCGGAAAGAAAGTTTACATCACGATCCGGCGCGGGGGCCTTCAAGATGTAATAGCGTTGTTGACTTGCCTCTTGGTGCTGGTGGTTGCTGTAGCCCGCCTCTTGAGAGGCGGGGATTTTCCGTGCCACTAGCAAGCAGAGTCTCGCCTCTGAAGAGGCGAGCTACAACGTGGACGCCGCCAGGCAAGCAAAAGCCACGGCATCACACAGTACGTCGATGCAATCAGACTCATTCTAAATAGCGATCGGGACGATATCGAACTGCTTGTTGACGCTGCCGCTCGCGCGGCATATATATGTGCGCGGTTTTGGTCCGCTCTTGGAGGCGCTATGCTCGAGCGGTGGTTCAAGCTGGCCGAAAACAAGACGGGTGTGCGTCAGGAACTGCTCGGCGGAGTGACCACGTTCATGACGATGTCGTACATCATCGTCGTGAATCCCCGGATTCTCGCGGAGGCCGGGATGCCCATCGAGGGCGTCCTCTTCGCGACGTGCATCTCGGCCGCTGTGGCGACACTTGTGATGGGGCTGTGGGCGAACTATCCAATTGCGCTCGCGCCGGGAATGTCGCTGAACGCGTATTTCACTTACTCGGTGGTGCTCGGGAGAGGCGTGCCGTGGCAGACCGCGCTCGGTGTGGTATTTATTTCGGGCGCGCTCTTCCTTCTTCTCACGCTTACGGGCGTCCGCGAACAAATCGTCAATGGCATTCCCGACTGCTTGAAATTCAGCACGGCAGCAGGCATCGGACTGTTTATCGCGTTCGTGGGCTTGCGGAATGCGAAGCTGGTGGTCGCGCAACCGGCGACATTCGTGGGGCTGGGAAGTTTTTCAGACCATGAAGTGCAGATCGCGGTGTTTGGGCTGATTCTCACGGCCGTGTTGTTGGTGCGGCGCGTGGGCGGAGCGATTCTGCTCGGAATTGTCGTGGCGACCGTAGCCGGAATGCTTCGCGGCGTGAGTCAATGGCCGAGCCACATTTTTTCACTGCCGCATCCCGCGGGCACGTGGCTGAAGCTCGACTTGGTTGGGGCCGTGCACATTGGCTTGATCGAAATCATCTGCGTATTTTTCTTTGTGGACCTGTTTGACAATGTTGGCACGCTGGTTGGCGTGTGCGAGCAGGGGGAATTTCTTCGGGACGGCAAACTGCCGCGCGCAGGCCGCGCCTTGCTTGCCGACGCCGTGGGAACAATGTTCGGCGCGGCGACCGGAACCTCAACCGTTACGAGCTACATTGAAAGCGCCGCTGGAGTGGCCGCCGGCGCGCGGACGGGACTCGGCAACGTGGCGATTGCGGGGCTATTTCTTGTCGCGCCATTTTTCTCTCCGCTGGTCAGCGCTATTCCTTCGTACGCTACCGCGCCGGCGCTGATTTTAGTTGGCGCGCTGATGTGCAAATCGGTTGTGCGGGTACAGTGGGACGACTTGAGCGAAGGGTTTCCCGCTTTTCTCACCTTGGTGGCGACTCCGCTGACGTTCAGCGTAGCCACGGGTTTGAGCCTGGGGCTCATTTCCTACACGCTCGTCAAAATCGGCGCGGGCAAATACCGCGAGATCAGCCCGTTGATCTGGATCCTGACTGCGTTGTTTGTGTTGCGTTACGCGTATCTGGCGATAGGATAAATTCACGACAGGTCCGCTAATCCGGGGGCACCCCTCAGTTCAAAATCATTCAAAGCCCGGGCCACCCGCCTGGATGTCAGAAACTCCTCACCCTCGAATGCGGAGGGAGGAGTGTTTTTTCTTGACATCCCCTTTTATAGAACCCGCAGGTTCAACCCAAAGGCTGCGCCACCCGCCCCAGCTATCGTACACTGTGAACTCGGTTCCATTTAGTTTTCCACCGGGGTATGAGCCAAAATAGCTCGATGAAGTATAAGCCCGCTATCAAGAACGAAGGCACAGGATGGAAACGAACAGCGATCGGGAGAAGCAAGAAGGAGATCAAAAGCAAAACATATAACGAAACTCGGACTTTCCCCGGTGGATTTAGTAGCCCCTGACCGATAGGAAGAAGGATCAGCCACGATGCCCAAATCAGAGTCGCGGCCCACCCTGATACGTACCGGGAGAGAGTTTTTATAGGCCAACTGGATGGTGTTGCCAAAACGAACCACCCGCAGTACAAAAAGGCTATCAAATAACCCAGCCAAATGCGGCGCTTCTTATCGTTAATCAACGGCCCGGCCCGTTCCAACACACTATAACTGCGTGCACAGCGTCCCCCGCCACAGCAGCGGGTCCGGCCGCCTCCATCCCCTCTGCTAATCCGGGAGCAATGCGTTTCAGGAATGATGAGACTGCCTTATCTGTAGCTTTGCTGCTCACCTGAAAAACGGTAACTGGAACCATTTCTTTAGCAACGCACATGTCCCTCTCACTTCCATCTGCAATTTTCATCGTGGGAATTCTATAACCCATTTGCTGGTCTAAGTTTTGTTTCGCGGCGTTGACCCGTCCTTGTAGAAAGGCATGAACGAAAACGATGATCCTAATCGCCCAACCGTTCGGATCGATTATTATGGGCCCGGTAAGGCCGGGGCCGTCAAACCCATATATCACTCCACCGCAATAACCGCTTCCGTAGGTACAGCCGTCCGGGTTGCCCGGCCATGAGATGCCGGGGCCCAAGCCCGGAAGTCCTCCCCCGCCTATTTGTGGAATTGGGGTCGATGTCTCACACCAGAGACATCCGAAGGGATCGATCCCGCCGCCATAGCCGCCCGTAGGCGCAGGAGGCGCGTGGGGAGGGGGAGGGGAACACCCTCCAAAAAGACACTCAAAAAAGTCCTCAATGCCGTCAAAAAGGCCCGATAAATTCACATTCACGGAATTACCGCCGCAATCGCTACCAACGCCGTCACTGCATAAGCCCGTCGGATCTGTAGCCGCCAGCGGGTTGTTCAACACATAAGCGTAACGGTTCCAGGATTGCGGATCGTTCGGATTCACCGCGCCCATCCCCAAGGGGTCGGGTGATGGCCAGCGGCCTTGAATCCCGTATTCCCGCGCCGGAAAATCGTACAAGGTTTCCGGATTCGCAGGTTCCACGTCCGCGTTTATCCCAGTCCACGAAAAATCATTGTTGCCCGACGCCGCATAGGTTTCTCCATACGGCGCGTACGCCACATCGCCATATACAGTCTGGCCGGGAGTCGTCTCCAGGCGCGCGCTGCCGAGCCAATCCGAATGGCGGTAATGATCGAGGCCGCTGCTGGTGTAAACCGCCGTCGCCCCTCCCGGCAAGGGAACAAATGCCCGCAGCAATGATTGGCCGTTCATCAAGGCAAGTTTACCACCCGAGGGGGTGTAGACGATCTCGGTATAGGCTCCGCTTCGATTCAACTCGACCATGCGCCCCAGCGCGTCGTAAGTCACCCCGATGCCGTCAATGGTCACAGGACGGTCGTTCGCGTCCCACGTATAAGTGTGCAGGAAATCGTTCGTTACATTGCCATTCGCATCGTAGCTCGGTGTGGACGACCCAATTTGCGTCATCCGATTCGTCGCCGGGGAATATGTCGCGCCAAACGAGCTGTTCCCAGCCTTGTTAATGTTTCCGAAGGGATCAAAGCTGAACGTCTGCGACCAATTCGATCCGCAATTCGCGCTAGCGATGCGGATCATGTCATCGTGAGAATAGCTGCAGGTCTGCGCGTTGGAACTGTTGAACGGATCGGTGATGCCCAGATGTACCAGAGTGCCGTTCGGATTCCAAGTGAGATTTCCCACGACGGACTGCGAGCCCACGTTGAATTTGTACTGCGTCATCCGTCCGGTGTTGGCGTCGGAGTTGAAAACATCGGAATCTCCCGAACCAAAACTGACTGTGGTCTGTGGAGGCGAGTTATACAAGTTGTAGTTCGTGCCGGTGACGGGATTCTGTCCGGAGCCCGCGCTCACTGTGTTGGGCCGGCCCTCTCCGTCCGCTCCGTAGGTGAAAGTTGTCAATCCCGGCAGGCAAGGTTGCCCGCTACAGGACGCGTTGTTCAACTGATTCAGAGCTCCGTTTGCCCAATACGTAGCCGGAACGTGGTAATACCCGCCCGAGTGCAGCGTGGATTCGTAAACGTCGCTAGCTTCGCCGCGCGCCGTATAGCTCAAACCCACATCGGTGACCTTGGCGCATGTCGAGCATGCGGCCGTATAAGCCTCTGCCAGACGCGCGTAGGCTGTCGCCATGGCGACGCCGTTGACGGTGGCGCCGTCGTACACGAAATACTCGTTCGGTGTAGTCGCCGCATACGGCCCGCTATAGGTCCTGATCCTATTTCGATGCAAGGCGTCATAGACATTGCAGGTTGTGTTTCCGACCGCATCGACGGATTTCACCAGGTCACCGTTGTAAGTGCCGCACGTGGAGTCCGAATCGTACGTGTAGTACACAGGCGTCGTTCCCGACGTTCCTCCAGTCTCCGGGTTTGTTTCCGACATCATGCGGCTCAAGTCATCGTAAGTGTAGCTGCGGGTCTGCTGTTGGCCGCTTGTGGCTTGGGCGTTCTGAGTGACGGCCGTCAAATTGCCATTGGCATCGTAGGTGTATTTCGTCCAATAGCCCGTGACAGACGAGGTTTGCGCGCAAGTTCCACTCCCCGTCAGGTTTGTAATTTCGCAGACCGAAGCGAGGCGGCCGAGACCGTCATATTCCATTTGCTTGCGTTTTGCATTTTCACCTGAGGGCGCAGGCCCAAGCGTCTGGTAAACATCGTTCTGCGAGTACGAGTAGGTGACAGTGCCGCCCCCCGCATCCGTCAAGGTCAAGACGCGGCCCAATGCGTCATACGTAGTCGTAGTTGCAGGCGCGGTTGGGCTGGTTGTCTGCCCGGCGGAGGCGCTGTACGGGGTTGTAGTGCGAAATGGTCGGCCGACCACATCGTAGTCGGTTTCGACAGAATCATACGTGGTCGACGAGGGGCTTTGCTTCGTCTGAGAGACGTGGCTGCGGCCCAGACCATCGACCGTCACCAAATTGTCCGAAGTCGAGGTTGTGCCGTTGAAGGGCATGGAGCTCTCAACCGAAGTCTGCCCCCCATACGTCAGCGTCGTAACATTCGATAACTGGTCGGTTGTGGAGTGGGGCCGCCAAAACTGAGTGTCCGTGTAACCCGTCGCGACCACTTTCAAATTCTCATCCGTCGAAGATGTCGCCACGCCGCCCGTGCACTTCCAAACCGTCGATTGTGAGAGGCCCGATATGGGTTCGGTGACACTCGTAGGGAAGGAGTTGCCGCAGGTCGAGGTGGAATCCGGATAATTGTAAGTTGTAATCGCACCGTTCACGTCCGTCATGTTCCGTACGTTGCCGGTGTCGAAGTATGTCAGCGTCTTCGTCAGCGATGTTGAGCCTTGAACCAAGTAACTGATCGTCGTGGGATTTCCCCTGCCGACAGTGGGATTCGTATGCTGCGGCGTTCCGGTCGTCGGCGTGACGCTGCCCTGATCGAAGGTCATCGTCGTTTGCGTCAGAACGTTGTTGGAGCCGTCTAGAATTTGGGCCGTCTGAATCGCCTGATAGGTGCCCACGGTTTGAATCGTGATGAGCTTTTTTCTGAGAAGCGAACCGGGCGCACCGGTTCCATAGGCGTAATCGTCTTCCTCGGTTAGCTGACCGTAGCCGTTATAGGAGGAAGCGACTTTCGATTGCAAATTGGCCGATCCCGGGAGGATGGTCGTAACCGTTCGCGGTCCGGTCGATCCCGTTGTTTGAATTTCCTGCAAGAGGCCAGATGTTTGCAGAGTGCTCTCGGGGATAGGTAAAGATGTGATGGTCGGGCCGGAACCCTGGTAAGTATCGCGCTGCGTTTCGTAGATTCCCTGGAATTGGATTATGGTTTGATTCGCCGCAGAGTCATAAGAAAGTTTTGGCGCGGTCACAGTAGTCTCCGACGCCACTCCTGTGCCCATCACCCGCGTATAGGTCCAAGTATTTGTGTTCGTGCCGTCGTATACCTGGCGCTGCAGGCCCGAGGCGCTGCCGTCGGAACACGTGATATGGCCGCTGCTTCCTCCTGTGTAGGTGTAGGTGATTTTGCCGCCAGTGGGTAGCGTAACGGAAGCGATGCGGCCGGTGACGTCGCCTGAATTGCCGGGAGTGGGTTCGTATGCGAATTGATAGAATGTGTTATCAGGAAGTGTCACCTTGTCGACAAGCGAAATGCTGGTGGGGCCGTAGTCGGAGACTCCGCTGCACCCAAAGTTAGTCTTTACGGTGTACGTCCTGTAGGACATCGCGACGCTGGGGTTCGCCCCGGATGGCGCAGTGTAGGTGAAGTTCTGGGGGTTAGGCGCCGCGCCACTGATAGAGAGAGCGATCGTGCCTAGGGTGTCGGTGAAATGGCCGGCACCGTCGGCAGTGATTTCGTTGCCGTTGCGGTCAGTGAACGTTCCCGATCCTGATCCTACTTGCAGAGGAGGATTGATCGTCTCGCCAGTGCTCTCCAAAATTGTTCCGCCTCCAATGTACGCCTGGAGGGTGTAGCCCGAACCGTCGTTCGCAAGTACTGTTGCGTCCGTCGGACCGGTACACGTACCAAGTATTCCTGTATCGAAGTAATGCGACGAACCGAAGGAATCAAAGTAGTAATAGTGGCTATAGGTGGTCTGGAACCACCAATCGTTACCTCCCCCGCCCCCAAAGCACTTAATCGTGTGAGTGTAAAAGGTGATGTAACCCATCTTCGCGGCTTGAGTTTGCCCAGCCCAGCCGAAGTTTGCAACGGGTTGCCACGCGGTTGTGCTACCCGAAACGACTGGTGACCAAACAGAGCTGTCGTAGACAAGCGTGTAGCTAAACGAGGTCCCTCGCCCGGCCCTGCTGAATACAGGGATTGCCAGGTGGGCGTTCAGATTTGCGAGGTTGATGATGTCTGGACCGCCTCCGAATGACCCAAACGGAGGGATACCCGTAGCCACCTGAGCGGCCAAGTGTGGGGAGGAGAGCAACAGCAGGATTCCGGAAACGAGCAAGAGTTGGTGTGCGCCGTGTCTCATGGTGTGCTCTCCTGAACTACTGAACTGGAAACTCGCTAGAATTTAGGCCCGAATTGAAGGTCACGCTTGTGATCGCTAGGTCCAGACTCAATCCGTTTTGAATGTATTTTTGGATACGAAATGGAATTCGATTTCCATTAACGCTGCGGTAGTCGGAGTACCGAACTTCGACTGGAATATCCAGACTCGCGTTGTTGTCCGGGTGGATGTTGAAGGCGATTACAAGTGGCAACAAAGATTGGGAATCCAGATAAACCTCAGTTTGACTCAATTGCGCCACGAATGAGCTTGCATTCCTGGCGGAATTGCCAGGGACAAGTTTCGTGAAACGGAGATGTACGACGGAAGCTCCATCTCGAGATTCCGGCCCGACATAGCTTACCTGTACGTTTTGGCTGCCGCCGTACGCGGAGAGGAACGCAGGGAAGAACCACGCCGCGTCAGTCCAACAGTTGTGCTATGAATGTTCATGAAGTACACCGTTAGGCCCCGCCCAGTTTCCTGCTGGTCCATTGGGAGATTCGGCGCGGACCTCGCTGTGCGCGCCGGAAGGAAGATTCATCTCGATCTTGGCCGCGCCGCCGACCAAGGCTTTCATTGTTACGGCACCTGTTTCGTCATCTGGGCCGGAGACGCGGCGCGCCACACCTGTAAGTGTCACGTCAACAACGGGTGTCGCTCCCTGAAGCGCGCCTAGGGATTGTTGCAAGAGGGTCGCTCCCTGCGCGCCCGTTGAGGCCGATTGCTGGGCCCAGACTGGAAACGGGAGAAGAAACAAGCACAATAGCCAAGCAGATCGTACGGAACGCATATCGCCCCCTCAGAAAATAAATTCGCCGAACAGCTTTTTGTCTATTCGAGCCTGATACCGAGAAATGGAAGGCCTAAATCTCGCCCGTATACGCAAATCAAGCTGGCAAAGTGGCAGGTAATATTTCTAATTCACGCCGCGTAGGACCGACTTTGTTATTCCTTTTGTTTTTATTAATGTTCTATATAATTCCATTTTCGGGACTATCCCCCAAACGGTATGCTTGCGTCTGTTCAATAAAGCTCACATTTGGTTAAAACTGATTAAAATTCAAGACGAAAGGAATGTTAGGCGGGTGGCAGCAAATAGAGCACGCAGGTGAGTTTAATATGGTGCGAATGCGGGGTTTCGGCTATAGTTGGGGATTGTGTTTGCAGTGCTGACCCCACCTGAGTGGGTCCGCAGGGAATCTTGGCCATGAATCGCGTCATTGAAAAGTTTCAGGAAGCACAAGTGCGGAAAGACTTGCCCGCGCTGCGGCCGGGGGATACGGTGCGCATCCACGTGCGGCTGAAAGAAGCAGAGGGCGAAAAGGAACGCATCCAGCCGTTCGAAGGCGTGGTGATCAAGAAGCGCGGGAAGTCCACCGGAGCAAGTTTCACAGTACGGCGTGTCAGTTTCGGCGTGGGCGTGGAACGTGTATTCCCGGCGAACTCGCCGTCGATCAGTTCGATCGAGGTATTGCGCCAGGGCCGCGTGCGGCGCGCGAAGCTGTATTACCTGCGCGGGCTCAAGGGTAAATCCGCGCGCCTGAAAAGAGTGGAGCGCGTGGAGGTCCCCGTGACAGCGCCTACGGAAGAGAAATCGTAAGTTCTCACATCGCGAACTCAACTTTCAAAGGCCCGGGAGCTTTCCTTCCGGGCCTTTTGTTTTTGTGGCCGCGGATTGGCGAGCCCGGCTCCAAAAGAGGGCGGTGCATGGCGCGACAATACCGGAGCGCGGAGTTTGGACGCTCTTGCGTCGCTCCGTGCTAAAATCCGCGGCGATGCGGAGGCAGTGTTCTTCCCGATTCGAACGCGAAGCGCGCAAGTGCGGCTGGCAACGAATTGCCGGCCTCGACGAAGCGGGACGCGGATCGTTATTCGGGCCTGTCGTGGCTGCCGCTGTGATTCTGGATCCCCAACGCCGCATCGTGGGCCTGGATGATTCGAAGAAACTGCCCGCCGAGCGCCGAGAAGTTCTGGCGCTACGCATTCGCGAGCACGCCCTGGCGTGGGGGGTGGCGGAGGTGGACGCGGGCCGCATCGACGCGTGGAATATTTACCAGGCCAGCCGGCAAGCCATGTCCCAGGCGCTCACTTTGCTGAAAATTACTCCCGATTATTTGCTACTGGATGCCATGCGGCTTGACGCGCCGATCGAACAGAAGCCGCTGATCCACGGCGACGCGCGTTCCGTTTCTATCGCCGCTGCTTCGATTCTGGCAAAGGTCGAACGCGACCGCCTGATGGCCGAATGGGACATGGTGTACCCGCAATACGGCTTGAGGCGGCACAAAGGTTACGCTACTCCCGATCATCTGGCCGCGCTGCGTTTGCACGGCCCTTCACCGCATCACCGGTTTTCCTTCTCCCCGGTCCGGGTGGCCTCCTGTTGGGCCTCTGGAGCGACGCAGACTGCTCTCCCGCTCAGCTGAACCAGGTTTTTGGGGACGCCGCTTTCTTGGCGGGCTCCACGCTTCACTTGAAGCCCTTTGCCTTCACCCCCGCGAGGGTGAAGGACACAGGGTAAACACTCAGCGCAAGAGTGGAACCCGCACCCTATCCATGTGGACAGGACAGGTGCCGACGCCCCTAAACCCGATGATTACTGCCCCGAACGGCTTTCAAAGCGTTGCGTTGACTTGGGTTTTTGCACCGTGCTAGCGTAAATTTGATGCCTGTCAGACTGGCCCTTCGGCCAGCCCTTGCAGCTGCAGTCCGCTTATGGAAGTGTGGCGCGCCAGCCGGCATCGGCCGGCGCGGGAACCACTACGAATGTGCCACTGTCCGGTTTGGTCCCTTCCAGCTTGGGACAGTGGAAAGAGTATCCGAAGATGGCCTATAGCAAAAGCAAGCACATTGACGCGGCACAGAAATACCTGCAGCAGGGGAAGATGCCGCAGGCCATTGCTGAATACCAACAGATCTTGAAGAATGAGCCGAAGGATCAAGTCACCTTGATGACGCTGGGCGATCTGTTCGTCCGCCAAGGCGAAACTTTCCAGGCGCTGGAATATTTCGAACGGCTGGCGAAGATTTTTCTGACTGACGGTTTCACAACCAAAGCCATCGCCATTTACAAGAAAGTTGCCAAGCTCGCGCCGGAGGAAACCCGTCCTTTGGAGCGGTTGGCGGAGCTGTACGTTCAGCAGGGCGTGCTGAGCGAGGCGCGTCCGCTCTATTTGCAGCTTGCCGAGGTTCATTTGAAGGCCGGGCGGCAACCGCAAGCCGCGGCGCTCTTGCGGAAACTGTTGGAAGCGGAACCGGAGAACCTGCGTGTCCATACGAAACTGGGCGAACTGCAACTGGCCATGGGACAGCAGAAGGACGCGATCGAAACGTTCTATCTCGCGGTGCAGCGAGTTCTCGATCACGGCGATCACGCGGAGGCAGTCCGGCTCGCTGACCGTCTCTTGAAGGTCGATGCCCAGCACCTGCCAACTCTCACCTTGAAGGCGCGCGCATTGATTGCCGGGGGTAAACGCGCTGAGGCCTCCACACTCCTGGAATCCTTTCCGGACCAGGACGGCGGCGGGGACACCACGTCCTTGCTGCTTAGGCATTATCTGGAAAGCAGGCAGCCTGAAAAGGCCGCCGCGCTGGCTGAGAAAGTGTTTGCGCGGGAACCCAAGAACTATTCGCACGTGCACGAGGTCGCAAGCGCTCTGATCGAATCCGGCGACCACGACAAGGGGCAGGCTTTGCTCGTGATCATCCGCGACACGATGATCGATTCGGGCGACCACGAAGCGTTGGCACAAACGCTTTCGCGCCTGGCCGAGCGACGTCCGGGGCATATTGAGCCGCTCGAATGGCTTGTTGACCTGTATGGAAGGGCCAGCGATTCCTTCCGCTTGCCCGATGCACTGGCGCAACTTGCGCGCGCGCTCGAGGCAGCGGGGAACGACGAGAGAGCGCTTGAAATGTACGAGCAGTTGCTGGCTCGAAGCCCGGAAGACGAAACGACGCGCCGCCAGTACATGAAGTTGCGCGCGAAGGTCGGGCTGGAGCCCACCGGAGCCGAGATTCCACCGCCGGTAAAATTACAGGCCCCGGTAGTGGAGGCCAAACCTGTATCTGCGGAGCTCCCCAAATCAGACCTGGATGAAGAAACGCAACGCTACGTCACGCAGGCATTGACCGACGTCGATCTGTTTTCCAGCTATGGACTAACGCAAAAAGCCATCGACCTGCTCGAAACCATTCTGGAGCGCGCCCCGCAGCATACGCCGGTCCTGGAACGGCTGCTGGATTTTTCAGTGGGGGCGGGTAATGACAGCCGTACGGCGGAAATTGCCGCAACGCTCGAACAAATTGCGATCGAACGCGAAGACCGTGCCAGCGCCGATCGGTATGCGGAATTCAGGCGGCGTTTCCAGCGCGCGGCGGATCTTTCCCCCGCAGAGGCTGCTGCTCCACCGCAGTCTTCCCCGGATGCGCCGCCGGAATTTTCCGTGCCGACGATTGAAGCTCATCTGGAGGAACCGGTCGCAGAGGCTCCGGCCAAGCCGGCGCCCGTGGCGCAAGTGAGCCCTCCAGTTTCGGTGAAATCCGTCGTGCACGAAGTGGATCTGTCGGACGAGTGGGCGGCGTTGTCCCAACAATTGGAGGCCCCGCCAGAAGAGGCCCCGGCCGATGCCGCAGCGGCAGCTCATTCGGAGGCAGCTCCGCCCGCGCCTCTTGCCGTGCCTGAAGAATCAGAGGAAGTTCATGCAGAGGCGCCTTCATTCGATCTCGAACTGCAGCCTGCGGTGCCCACAAGCGCTTCACAAGTCGATTCTTTGACTGCGGAGTCACTCCTGGCCGACTTGGCAATAGAGTTGGAATCGGCGACAGCATCTCTGGGAATGCCTGAGGAACCCGCTCAGCCCGCGGCCGCCCCTCCGGCTAAGACTCCCGCCGCCCAACCCGCGCCGCCGATGCGCCAAAAACCGGCGAACGGGGCCCCCGCGCCTGCCGCGCCTGCCGGTGGCGAGATGAGCGGGCCCCTTGGCGACCTGTTTGAAGAATTTCGGTCCGAAATGGGCGAGTTGGGAAAAGATGAACACGAGGACCTGGAGACCCATTACAATCTAGGTATTGCCTATCGAGAAATGGGCTTGCTGGAAGAGGCCATCAGCGAATTTCAGAGAGTCGCCAAATCGGCCGACAAGGGACCCGCGTTTCGCTATGCGATGCAATGTTGCACCTTGCTGGGCCTGGCTTTCATGGAAAAAGGACAGCCGGCCATTGCCGCGATCTGGTACGAACGCGCGCTGCAAACTCCGGGACTCGAACAGGAATCCATCCTTGCGTTGCGGTATGATCTGGGAGTAGCACAAGAGCTGGCCGGTGATAAGGCCGGCGCGGTGAAGAGCTTCTCTCAGGTTTATGCGATAAATATCGATTACCGCGACGTCTCCGAGCGAATTAACTTGCTCGGAAAAGCGCGCTAGGCAACGCCAGGATGAAATCCTTACTTCGTGTTCTGCTCAGTCTTGATGTTTTTCTGTTGGGAGTGATGCTGATTCTCCTGCCCTGGCTGGGATATTGGGAACATAACTTCTTTTTGGACAAGTATCCCGGGCTGATTCCCTATCTGTTGCATCCTTCCGTGCGCGGCGCGGTGACGGGCCTGGGCGCGCTGGACATCCTGCTCGCCGGAAGCATGTTGCGGGGACGCGCGAACTCCGTTGCCACCCGAACGTAAGCCCATTCTCTGCTACGTGACCGATAGGAAGACGCTGGGGTGCACCTTCGCCGCGTCTCACGGCGATTCGATCTCCAAAATTACCGCGACAGATCCAACGCACGCGCTGCTGGAAACCATTCGGAGGGCGGCAGCCGCCGGTATTAACTGGATTCAGATCCGCGAAAAGGACCTGGAAACACGCAAGCTCACGGAATTGGTGCGCCTGGCGGCCGAGGGCGCGCGGGAGACTGGGACGAGAATTCTGGTGAACGACCGACTCGATGTCGCACTCGCCGCGGGCGCAGCGGGCGTGCACCTGGGCAAAACGTCTCTGCTCGTGGAGACTGTGGCGGAGTGGAGGCGCTGCGCCGGTCACGCGGAATTTCGAATCGGCGCATCGTGCCATTCAACGGAAGGTGTGCGCGCGGCTGAGGGCGCCGGCGCGGACTACATTATCTTCGGGCCAGTGTTCCCAACGCCATCGAAGGCGGCGTTCGGAGCGCCGCAAGGAATCGAGCGACTCCACGACGCGTGCCGCGCGGTTCGCATTCCCGTGCTCGCGATCGGCGGCGTCACGATTGAAAATGCTCATTCGTGTTTCGCTGCAGGCGCGGCGGGGGTGGCGGCCATCCGGCTGTTTCAGGAATCCGAGGATGTATCCGCCGTCGTGAAACGCTTGCTCGAGTCACAGCAAAACCCCCGGGTCTGAAGACCCGGGCTACAGCAATTGCGCAACGCGCAGCGGGTTGTTGTGGGCCGCCCCTTCAGGGCGTGGGGTATGCTCACGGCAAGAATTGTGCAATGGGGCCTACGCGCTTTTGGCGGCGGTTGAGGGCTCGGCCGGGGGCTGGGCAGGTTGCGGGATATTCTTGCGGCGCAGCAACTCGACGATTTCGTAGTAAAGCTTGGACCTTTGCTGGTAGCGTTCATTCGCGCGCGTCACATAACGCACGAGTATTTCGAAACTCAGGTTGGCCGGGCGGATGCTGATCGCGGGCACGGCCGAGAGTGGGCGCGCCCCATGGATATTTCCGAGGCGCGCCCACTCCTCTTCGGCAAGACGCGCGTTCGCTTCGGTTTCCTTGGTCACAATTTTCTGAATCTCCTCGACGACCGGTTGGGGATCCTGGTCCGCAGGGAGCGCGATTTGCAGCTCATCCCAGAGCCACTGGCCGGACGTCGAAAAATTGAAGTAGTGGCCTTCGATGGCATAGCTATTCACGAACGTTACCCGGCGGCCGGTGGGATGACCGGCATCGTTCCAGTTCCCGGTCTCGAGCAGCACGGTATGGAACAACCCGATTTCGACGACTTCACCGCCGACGCCGTTGACTTCGACCCAATCTCCCTGCCGGATTCCGTTTTTCCCCATCAAGACGAACCAGCCGAAAAAGCCGACGATAAAATCCTTTAGCGCCACGGTGAGGCCGGCGCCGGCCAGCGCAAGCACAGTCGCCATTTGATTCGGCGAACCAAAAATCAAAAGCAGAATCAGAATTGCGCCCACGGCGCGCGCGGCCATGCGAATGACCGCATGCAAAGTGAGCAGCCGCTTGCGGTCCGGCGTGAGGTGCTCGAAGAAGCGGTCCGTGGACCGGTTGAAAACGAAGACAGCGAGCACGAGCAGCAAGATCCACGTGAGAGAGACGAGCAGACCGTGTAGCTGGACTCGTTGCCGTGCGACGGCCAGAGCGCCCCAGCGCCCATAGATTTTCGCCAAATCCTGATCCACCTGGATTCGATTGTCCAGCCCCGCAATCGTTTTCTGTGACGCGGAGAGGGAACGAAGCGAGGATAGAGTCGAATCTGCTCCCTTGAGCGTGGCGGAAGCAGGAGCAGCTGGATTTTGTCCTCCAGCGTTTCCGGACGGTGTGCCGGGCTGGCTGATTGATTGCGGGCGCTGTGTCTGTGAGAGCTGCCGTTCAAGTTCATCGTGGCGGCTGGAGAGCGCAGCGCCTGACGCCGTCGATGCCTGCTGAGCCTGGCTGAGACGGCGCACATCCTGGCGAATTTCGTACCACGTGCGTGCACGTGCGACGAACGAGTTGGATGTTGGCACCCTGGAGCCAGCCTGGGAGCCGACCGCACTGGTATCTATTTCCCCTCCGCGATCGTGCTCGGCGGCATGGTGTTCGTCGACCATCTGCTGAACCCGGGTCTGGGGATCGCCGCCGGCACGGGTCAGATCGCGATGCGCGTCGGAGAGATCATCAACGTTCAATTCCTGGCGGGCCTGGGCGAGGTCCAGTTGCTGGGTTAGAGCCCCCTTTTCGTCTTCGCGAGCGGCAGCGAGAAGCTTGGTGAGGCGGGCGACCGCGGCATCACCATCGGCAACCAGTTTTTCCGATGCCGCGATTCGTTCCCGGATGGCACGGATTTGCGGGTTGGACAGTGGTGACTGCGAAGCGGCTTCGGCGAGCGCCGCGTTGAAGGCCAGATCAACTTCGTGGTCCGCCAAACGCAGTGCGTCGCGCGCGAGGCTTTGCTCGTCGGGGCCTGTGGCAAGTGGAGCCAGGGATTCGGAGGTTTGGAGCTGCTCCATATTTACGAGGGACTGTGCGGCGCCTGGAACGCTGCTGGAACCAGGACTGCCGCCGTTGCTTCGGTCTCTGGTTACCACCACACCCACGCCCACGAGCGCCAGGAGGGCGATCAACAAGATGAGAAAGATACGCTGGTGAATCTGCATTGGCGTCGTCGTGTCCTTTCAGACATTCTAATACGCAATCGGTGGGCCGGTCTTTTAAAATGACGGGCAGAAGATGTCCTCGGTTTGGACGGTGGGCCTGAATTCGCCAAGGCTTGGTGACGCACAGGTACAAACGACGGCTTGCTCCAAGCGGCACGGCTGCGATACCGTAGAACGCACGACGATGCTCGCCGCCGCATTGCCGATCGCTCCCCTGGCGCGCCTGAATGTGCGATCGGCGCTCGACATCCTGATTGTGGCGATCCTGATCTACTACCTGCTGAAACTTTTGCGCGGAACGCGCGCCGTGCAAATGCTGGTGGCCATCGCGCTGTTGATGCTTTTTTACCGCGGCGCCCGCTGGGCGCGGCTGGAAATGGTCGAGTGGCTGCTCACGACCATGCTGCCTTACATTGCAATAACTTTGATCATCCTTTTTCAACCGGAAATCCGCCGCGCTCTTTCGCGGTTCGGGCGCAACCTTTCTCTGGTGAGATTCGCTACGCACAATCCGAAGGCCTCGCATGACGACATCGTGATGGCCGCAGAATATTTTTCGCAAAATCGTATCGGCGCGCTCATTGTCGTCGAGCGCCAAGCGGGGTTGCGAACGTATATCGAGAGCGGGATTCCACTGGATGCGAAGCTTTCCTACGACCTGCTGCTTTCGATTTTCCGGCCCGGCTCACCACTGCACGACGGCGCCGTGATCATCGAGGGATCACGAGTGGCCGCCGCGGGCTGCTTCCTTCCACTATCGTTGAATCCGCTGATTTCGAAACAGCTCGGGACGCGGCACCGCGCAGCGATCGGAGTGACCGAGGATAGCGACGCGATCGTGGTGCTGGTCTCGGAGGAAACGGGATCGATCTCGCTCGCGTCTGGCGGATCCATCGAGACGAACCTCATCCCTGAGGACCTCAGTGACCGCCTGACCGACATGTTCTCGCGCCGGAGGGCGACGTCGGCGCTGCCCGCCGCGCTGGCGAACGTTCGCACGCCGGTGCGGAGATAGACGATGCGGTTCCTGCGCAAATACATTTTCGCCAACGCGACCCTGAAGCTTCTGTCGCTCGGCGTGTCATTCCTGTTGTGGACCACGTACACATCGGAGCCCTTCGCTGAAGTGGGTTTTCAGGTGCCGCTCGAATTCACCAGCATGCCTGCTCGCCTCGAAATTTCAGGCGACGTACCTACTTCGGTGCATGTGCGCGTGCGCGGGCGTTCCGCGTTATTGAGGCGGGTGGTCGCGGCCGATCTCAACCTTCGCGTGGACCTGAAAGATGGGAAGGAAGGGGCTTCCGAGATTCGGATCACGCCCGACATGGTGGGGGCTCCTTACGGCGCGACGGTTGTCCAGGTTTCACCCTCGGCGTTCCAGGTTACACTTGTCCCGCGCCGCGCGCTTACGCCTCCCGCCGGATGAATGAGCGTGTGCTAGACTTTTTGTCGCCCGGCTTGGCTTTCCGTCCATTTTGACTTCACGATGACCAAGGAATTGTTCGGCACCGACGGCATTCGCGGCGTTCCCGGCACGTATCCGCTGGACGACGCCACCTTATACGGCGTGGCGCGGGCGCTCGGAAAATACCTGTTGGAGCGCGACGCGAAACCACGCGTCCTGATTGGGATGGATACGCGCGAGTCGGGACCGCACATTGCCGCGCAGCTCGCCGCGGGGCTCGCCGACGACGGCGTCGACTTCGTTTCCGCGGGCGTGATCAGCACGCCCGGCGTTGCCTGCCTGGTGCGGCAGAAACAATTCTCAGCAGGCATGGTGATTTCCGCGTCGCACAATCCGTTTCACGATAATGGAGTGAAATTGTTCGCGGGAACGGGGAGGAAATTTCCCGACGAAGTCGAGGAACACCTTGAAATCGAGATTCACAATCACAAAGATTATGACACGGCCGTGCACGGGATCGCCGTTCCGGCCGACCGCGCACTCGATGAAGAATATCTGGCGTATCTGCGCGGGCGAATGATACCGGGCGCGAAACTCGCGGGCATGAAACTCGTTCTCGACTGCGCCAATGGCGCGGCGAGCCAGCTTGGGCCATCGCTGTTCCGCTCGCTCGGCGCCGATGTGATTGCCATCCACGACCAGCCGAACGGGCGCAACATTAACGACGCTTGCGGCTCGCTCTATCCGGAAGATTTGCGGAAGAAAGTGATCGAAACGCGCGCTGCGCTGGGCGTCGCTTTTGACGGTGATGCCGACCGCGCGATGTTCGTGAGCGCGAGTGGAGGCCATGTCGACGGAGATGGCGTGTTGCTGGCAGTAGCGCGATTCCTGAAATCCGCCGGGCGGTTGAACGGCGGACGCGTGATCGGCACCACGATGGCGAATCTCGGCCTGGAGCGGGCGCTCGAAGCCGAAGGGTTGAGTCTCGCTCGCGTGCCCGTCGGCGACCGCTACGTGCTCGAAGAAATGCTGCGGAGCGGCGCGAATCTGGGCGGCGAGCAATCCGGGCACATCATTTTTCTCGACGACGCCACCACCGGCGACGGCCTGCTCACAGCCCTCAAGTTAGCTTGCCTGGTGGCTCTGCGCGGGCCTCTCGATAACTTGATACGCGATCTCAAGGTTTTTCCGCAGACCATCGTGAACATAATTGTGAAATCCAAACCGGCGCTGGAATCCCTCCCCGTGGTTTCCGCCGCTATTGATGAAGCCACGAAAACCCTTGGGGCCTCTGGGCGCGTGGTGGTGCGGTATTCGGGCACCGAGCCCAAGGCGCGCGTTATGGTCGAAGCCGAACGCGCTGAGGATGTGACCCATTGGGCCGAGGTCCTCGCTTCTGCCATTCGCAGCGCTATTGGCGCCTGAATTCTCCCAAAGTCCGTAGATGCCGCGACCAAATACTGTGAAAAACTGTAGATTCTCAGGATATTCACGGACCACTGATTAGGGAAACTTTGACTAAGCCTTTTTGAATCAATTGCTTGAACCCTAGCATAAGAATTTCTAATACGTGGCAACGCGCTTGCACCAATACAGCCAAAGTGGTTTTTGATTTTCCCGGGGTGGTTATGTCCCAGGTTTATTTGGGACGGGGTGAAATGGGGTTTTGCTGGAAGGGGCTCGGAATCGAGCCCCTTTCGCTTTTTGGGCAGGTTGTAATCTCCCAAGCCTTGTCAGCGTCCCTTTCTCTTGTCGCGGCAAAAAGCGCAGAAATGAGTCCCGGGAGTGGCTCCCGATCGTTCCCTGATAAGTTTCCTATCTGCGTCCCAACAAGTCATGCAGTACGGGCCATCCAAAATTTTGCCGTCATCCAGATAATAAGCATTGTCCCGAGTGCGAAGACGACCGGCAACGTCTTTCTGCTCGTCTCTGTGGCGTAGTTCGTCCCTAAGCTCACGATTCTCCTCCTCTAGGGCGAATACAGCGTTCTGGAGTTCGGAAAGTTTCTTGTAGAGGTCAAGGTTGTTAACAGTATCAGCAACCTTGAAGACATCTTTAAAGCTGTCGATGATTCCCATCTCTCGCTCCTTTCGGCAAACCTAGTAAGTGGACCGTTCCTCCTCATTGGTGCACCTTCAGACCCGGCGATCTTGCTGTTCGATGTCAAGTCCTGCACAAGACATGCAAACGACCTCTCCGTTAAGGAAACGGCTACAATCCACGCACGGTCCCAAGGTGAGAGGTATCGTTTTCATATGGACACCGGGTTGCAGTTTTTCTACGGTGTCCTTGACACGGGATGTATTCTTTAACGGTCTTCAAAATGGCACTGTTTCTAAAAGGTCGGCGCGATCGCATCAGGCAGCTGGCGAATGATTCTATTAGAAACTTCATTGGCTGGTGCCTCGAAAAAGTCGAAGCACCAGCCAGGTTGAATGCGTTCGAGTTTGTTGATCCTGTTTCAGATGAAACGATCTATCTGAGCACAAGCAAGAGGTATTCAATCTTGTGCGTTGGAGATCGTCGCTTTTACTTCGACAGGATCAGTGGCAAGTTTGATGGAGTCTCAGCCCCCGCGAGTCCTGTTGCCGGGGGGATTGAATTCCGCGATTAACGCGACTTCGCGCATCCTTCTCTGCAGGGCGTTCGTAGAAACTTCTGCAAAGAAATGCGTGATCCCAGCGACTGGCGGGTTCCTAAAATGCTCTGCTAGGCGTGCCCGCAAATCGTTGGTCTGTCCCACGTATAAACAGTCGTAGAAGCCGGGGCGGAATGGAGTTGGCCTAAACAACCCATAAACCGCCCCGACTTCGTTGACCGTATTCAAGGTGGGAACGTCAAACGAAAATGCGTTACCTTGAAATGGCATTTACACCTCCTTTCTAAGCGTTATTTCCAATGGACGGAAATTGTAGAGCTGTCCAAATGGAATTCCCCCCTGCAGCGTTCGCAGGAGCTATTCCCTTATTAAGCGTTTTTGTGAAGATTTTGTTGCGCGGAATGGGTCTCAAGTTTTGCTTCTAGGCCGTCGCGCTTCTTCCAAAAAACGCTGTTGCGCGCGCGACTGGTCTAGCTACATCCGGACGTGCCGCCGCAATTCTCGCATTTGTAGCAAGCACCGTTGGGCGTCATGAGCATGCCGCATTCGGAGCAGGTGGGCGCGCCGTCAAACATCGCGCGCAATCCTGCGCTTGCCGGTGACGGATCGTCATCGGCGGTCGCGACAAAGACAGGAGGCACGGCTCGCGTGGCTGCCACAGTCGGGGCGGGCAAGGCGGCTTCGCCGTTATGCGTTAGATAGTCGGGAGAAATGAATCGTCCGCCGAGCCACCGCGCGATGTAATCAAGCACAGACTTGGCGTACGGGATGGCCGGATGGCCCGTGTAGCCGGCAGGCTCGAAGCGCGTATTGATAAATTTATCGACCAATGCCTTGAGCGGCACGCCGTACTGCAAGCCGATCGAGACCGATAGCGAGAAGCCGTCCATAAAGCCGGAGAGCGTCGAGCCTTCCTTGGCCATCTTGATGAAGATTTCGCCGGGCTCTCCCGTCTCGTACATGCCGACGGTGATGTACCCTTCGTGGCCGCCGATGGAAAATTTGTGGGTGATCGAAGAGCGTTCGCTTGGCATCTTGCGGCGATGTGCGCGGATGAAGAGCTCTCGCTGTTCGGGCAAGCCGGATGCCACCTCCGTTGCCTTCGCTGCGGCAATCTGTCCCTGCTGTGCCGTGTCTTTCTTATCGCCGGCGGCGGAAAGCGGCTGCGAGCCCTTGGAGTTGTCGCGATAGATTGCGACGGCCTTCACGCCGAGCTTCCAGGACTCGATATACGCCTGCATGACGTCCTCGATCGTGGATTCCTCGGGCATGTTGATCGTCTTGCTGATCGCGCCGGAAAGGAACGGTTGCGCCGCCGCCATCATTTTCAAATGGCCGCGCCAGGCGATCGAACGTCCGCCCACTGTAGCGAGCGAGCAATCGAAGATCGGCAGATGCTCGGGCTTGAATCCGGGAGCGCCCTCCATCTTGCCCTCGCGGTCAACGTAGGAAACGATCTGCGAAGTTTCCTCCGGCGAATAGCCCAGCTTCATGAGCGCCGCCGGAACGGTGTTGTTGACGATTTTGATGACGCCGCCGCCGACGAGTTTCTTGTACTTCACGAGCGCCAGGTCGGGCTCGATGCCGGTGGTGTCGCAATCCATCATGAAGCCGATAGTGCCGGTGGGAGCGAGTACGGTGACCTGCGAATTCTTGTAGCCGAATTTTTCGCCGAGTGCGAGAGCGCTGTCCCAGGCGGTCTGCGCGGCGCCGAGCAGCGACGGCTGGACGTTTTCCGCCTTGATCGGACGTAGCGAGTCGCGGTGCATGCGAATGACGTCGAGCATGGGCTCGCGGTTGGCGGCGTAGCCCGGGAACGGCCCCAGCCGTTCGGCGACGCGCGCGGATTGCGCGTAGGCTTCACCGCACATCAGAGCGGTAACCGCTCCGGCCATGTCTCGCCCTCCGTCAGAATCGTAAGGCAGCGCCATGGACATCAGCAGCGCGCCCAAGTTGGCGTAACCCAGGCCGAGCGGGCGGAACTTGTGCGAGTTGTCGGCGATCCTCGGAGTCGGATAGCTGGCATTGTCCACCAGGATTTCCTGCGCGGTGATGGTGATATCCACGGCGTGGCGGAACGCTTCGACGTCGAACGAGCCGTTTGAATTCAGGTACTTCATCAGGTTGAGCGACGCCAGGTTGCACGCCGTGTCGTCCAGGAACATATATTCCGAGCAGGGATTCGAGGCGTTGATGCGCGCGGTGTTCTTGCAAGTATGCCAACGATTCACCGTGGTGTCGTACTGCATGCCGGGATCGCCGCAGCGCCAGGCGGATTCGGCCATGCGGTGCAGCAGTTCGCGTGCGCTGTATTTTTCGACCGGATTTCCGTCGTTGACGTTGCGCGTCCACCAGTCGCGGTCGTCCTCGACCGCGTGCATGAATTCATCGGTGACGCGGACGGAGTGGTTCGCGTTCTGGAAGAAAATCGATGAGTACGCTTCTCCGTCGATCGCCGGATCGTAGCCCTGCTCGATCAAGACTTGCGCCTTGCGCTCTTCCTTCATTTTGCTGTCGATGAACTCGACGATGTCCGGATGGTCCACATTCAGGATGACCATCTTCGCGGCACGGCGCGTCTTGCCGCCGGATTTGATTACGCCAGCGAAGGCGTCGAAACCCTTCATGAAACTCACGGGTCCGGAGGCGATGCCGCCACCAGAGAGCGTTTCGCGGCTGCCGCGTAGCGTGGAGAAATTCGTGCCCGTGCCGGAGCCCCACTTGAACAGCATCCCTTCGGTTTTGGCCAAGTTCATGATCGATTCCATGTCGTCCTGGACCGAGTTGATGAAGCAGGCTGAACACTGCGGTTTCGGTTGTACTCCCACGTTGAACCACACCGGCGAGTTGAAGGCCATCTTCTGCTCGACCAGCAAGTGGGTCAATTCGTCGCGGAAGGCGTCACGCGATGCGGTGTCGGCGAAGTAGCCGCCCTCCCCGCCCCAATGGACGATGGTGTTCACGACGCGGCCGATGAGCTGGCGCACCGAGCCTTCGCGCTCAGGCGTGTTGAGCTTGCCGTGAAAATACTTAGACGCCACGATGTTCGTGGCGGTCTGCGACCAGCCTTTCGGCACTTCCACATTTTCCTGGCGGAAAATTGTCTTGCCCTTCTCGTTCCCGATTAGCGCAACGCGGCGTTCCCATTCGACCGCGTCGAACGGAGATATCTTTCCATCTGTAAACTTGCGCTGAAACTCCAGACCTGTACGGACCTCTACGTCCGCGGTAGTCGCCGGTTTGGACTGGAGCGTTTTTTCGTTTATAGCCATCTTCGTGAATGCCATTCTTGCCTCCGCGCGGGTAGGCTCCCCCGCGCCGAGGGAACCTCCTTATTTTACTCCCGAATGGGTGCCCGGGAGATCGTAGCTGCATGATTCTCAGCAGGCAGCCACTAGATTCGACTGAATGAGCCAGGAATTCCGAAACCTCAATAGAAAACAACTCCCCTTGCGCATCCCGTTGGCTTCACTCAAGCGCCTACGGTCTTGCGCTACGACGTACCGGCTGCACTGGGAGCGCCGGCGATGGGGAGTGGAAGGGTACCCCCTCGATGTAACGATCGAACCCGGCAGGTTGCGTGAAACGGTGTCGCGGCGTTCCCGGGGTGAATCGGTTGTCCGCGCGCCAAATCACGTTCCCCCTGAATCTGACGGCGCACTGTAAACAACGGCGAAAATTCTGTCAAGAGAAAATCGAGGAGAAAGCACAAAATGTGGTTGCTCCGTGTTCTATATGTCTACCCCTTGTGGTGAAGTTCCAATTTGACACAAGCAGGGAAAGGACAGCGTGCGGAGATCACTTCGGCTTTCTCTCACCGCGAACCATAGCACAAAAAATGCGTGGTGGCGAATTTAAGCGGCTTGCTCTCGCCGAACGACTGCGCCGGAGGATGACTCCATGCGCACTGGCAACGCGCACCGGCAATTGACGAGGCATTTGATCCCGCATAGATTGGATTCTTAAGCTTCGCGGGATTCCTCAGAAAAGAGGCCGAATGAAATCGAAAACTGCATGGCTTGACGTGCTGTTGATTTTGCCGCTGCCGCTCGCTGCGCAAGCGCCCTCCATCATCACGATGGCCGAGGAACCGCATCACCATCTGGCGCTGCACAATGATTATGTGAATGTGTACAACGCGGAGGCCGCACCCGGCGATTCCCTTCTGTTGCATCGACACGTCCGCGACGGATTCGCCATCGCCATCGGCGACCAGACGGTCACGATCGGCATTCCCGGCAAGCTGGACGCACACGCAAAGATTACGGATGGCCAGGTACGACTGCAAGCCGGCGGCTACGTCCACTCGACGCACAATGACAGCAAATTGGCGTACCACACCATCGCCATCGAAGTCCTCCAGCCACAAACCGGCGAACACAATCTCTGCGCCCCCGTTCTGGCCGGCAAACCGCTGAGTTGTCCTGACGGCGCGGGGAACAGATCGTCATCCAAGCGCATCGAGGTACAGCAATTTGCCTCGAACCAGACGCACATTCTGACCGTGCACGTCCCCGCGCACCAGGACGTCAAGATCGCGAATCCGGCGCAATCCGAATTGGTCGTCGCGCTCGATCCGGCATCCATCTCGCCTGCTTCGGGCAGTGGCCCGGACGAATTGCTGCGCCCGGGAGAATTCCTCTGGTTCGACAAAGGCGCCCCGGCCCGGACAATGAAAAATGGAAGCGATAAGGAAGTCCGCTTTGTAGAGCTGACGTTCAAGCCTTCGGCGCCGGCAAAGAGTGCGGCGGATGGGACGAAGCCGGCGCACTGATTCAAATGTTCGCTGAACCAACCTAAAATTCACATTCGCGATGTTGATGTTTAGCGGAAAAAGCACGAATGGGTTCGCCGCCCGCGACCCTGAAAGGCCACGCCAATCTCTCAGTGTTGACGAACAGGAGTGATATGATCCGATCATGAGTGTCCGTCAATGGAATAGGACTAAAGAGTAGGCCACCCACCGCTTTGAGCTGTACGCACCGGCCATGACAATGATTTAGGAGGGCGCCGATTATGGATCCGATCAGACGCAACATACTTGTAACGGGCGCCGCAGCGACGGCAATGGCCGCAGCGCCGCGTCTGTTTGCTCAACAGACTGGGCAAGGAGGAGCTGCCATGTCGTTCTATGAAAAAGGCCCCGTTCGCATCCACTTTGAGGAGGCCGGTTCCGGCTTCCCGTTGTTGCTCATTGCCGGCGGGGGATTGAACTCGACGATCGCTGGCTTGGGGAACCCCTTTAACGCGATCGAGGAGTTCAAGGGAGAGTACCGATGCATCGCGGCGGACCTGCGCAACGCCAATCCTGGTCAGTCCTCTGGTCCGCTCGAGATCGACCGTCCGTGGGATGCATATAGTGATGACCATCTCGGTGTGATGGATCATCTGGGCATCAACAAGTTCATGGTGCTGGGCTTCTGCATCGGCGGCCCCTTCATCTGGAACCTCTTGCGGCGGGCGCCCGATCGCATCGTCGCAGCCGTTCTGGCGCAGCCCAGCGGGTCGCGTCCGGAGATGCGCGACCTTTTCTACGAAAACAATATGAAGGACTGGGGTCCGGAATTGGTCAAGCGCCGGCCCGACATCTCGATGGAGATGGTCGACAAATTTCTGACCAAGATGTACCGCACCAACGCCGACTTTGTCTTCACTGTGACACGCGACTTCGTGCGCAATTGCCAGACGCCCGTACTGATTCTGCCGGATGATATCCCGGCGCATCCGTACGCCGTCGCCATGGAGGCCGCGATGCTCGCGCCAAAGGCCGAAGTGAGCATGTTCCCGTGGAAGGAGCCCAAGGAGCGAATTCCGCTAGCGGTGCGCCAGATACGTTCCTTCCTCCGCGCACATCGCCCTGCTTCTGCTTAGACTGCCGTGTGCGCCAGCCTTTGAGCGATTTTGAACACTTGGGTGCCCGGAAAAAAAGTAAAAGGGTCGGCCACCCGCCTGGCGTGACTGACCGCTTGTGGGAAGTTAGTGATTTGGTCACCCTCTGGGAAGAATACGAACGGGGGTTAGAAAGAGCTGCTTAGCCCGCAACGAGGGTTCGATGCAATATTTGATCGTTGATTCCACCATGCCCAAGCCCCACGGGAATTTTATTTGGTCTCCAAGGATTGAAAGTGCTACTCCATTTTCCTCTCCGGGGGATGCCAATGCTGTAAAAAGCGCCGTAGCGGATGCGACAGGGGTGATTGAAGTGGGCGGCGCGTGGTACGTAACCAAAGATTCAAAGTAGCCCACTACATGATTGTGAGCCTTCGTCAACGGAAAAAAGGTGATAGGGTGGGCCACCCGTCTCCGTTGGGTTAACGTGACCCAGTTGGAGGTGAGTATTGATAATGCCCAAGGTAGGCCGGAAAATGGTGGTGCTGGGGACTGATCATGCTCTTCAGGGCGTCGAAAAACTTGACGAGTCAAAAAAGATAGACGACCCAACGTACGGAGTATTGGTTGAGAAGCTGGTTACAGACTTTTCCCTCGATTGGATTTTCGAAGAAGCTTCAGGCCTTGGGCCAACTACTGCCTCAAAGTTAGAGAGGCCCGGCTTGGGATATTTGGATGTTGATCCTCCCGTGAATGAGTACCATTTGTACGGAATTCCGCCAGGACTTCGATTTGACACTTACGTCATTTACGATTCGAATGATCCCCGTATGCCGAAACTGGAGCCGTATGCTGCTCAAAAGATAGTAGCAACGGTATTCGGGCGAGAAAGAGTTTGGATCGAGAGAATCAACAAAGCGAGTTTCACGAACGGCCTGCTAATCTGTGGCGCTGCGCACACATTCAGTGTCGCTTTGCGCTTAGACGTGGCCGGGTTTTCGGTCGATGTTATCATTTACAGGAAGTAATCGTTTCGTTGCTTGTACCATTGACCGGAACGAAAACGCAGCAGAAAGTGGTGACGTAAGGGATTGGAGTAGCTGATGAAGATGACGATGATGGCTATCGCGTTATTCTTGATCGCAGTGTCGACGTTCGGTCAGGAGAGCACAACGAACACAAACTGCAACGTCAACGGTGAGCGGGTAAATTGCACATCAACGACGACGGCCCCGCCTCCGCCAAGTGGTGGAGCGCTCGAAGGCATCAACAAGGCTCTGGCCGCTAATCGCGCACGGGCTGAGGCCAAAAGGGACCAGAACGGTCAACAGGCTCAACAGGCGCAACTGTCGCAGGAGGCGATAAAGGAGCTGCTTGCAGAAGAAAAAAAGGAAAGGGAAAACAAGGACACAGTTGATTTTGTCTACTGCCGCCAAAATCCAAGGGGGGGCATAACGGATTACGAAGCGAAGCAAAAAACATGCGCGGATGTAATCGAGTACACGAAAGCATTCTGTTTGGTGAACCCCGAGGTAGAGAGATGTACTCTTGCGAAATCTAGGGCGGAAGTAGAAAAGGCGTTTACATCCCTCGTTAATGACTACAATACTGATCCACGTAGAAACAAGAAAGATACCCAAATATATTTCGACTCGCTGTTCGCCAAGCTGACAAAGTGGGGATGCATGTCTTTCCCCGACATGACTCTAGCGCAGCGGGACGGAACCTTCCATCCATGCCCTAGCGCGCCCGAACAAAGTCCCGTTTCTGCGAATGCAGTCTCACAGACTAAGTAATCGCCGGGTGATACCAATAACGCAGACAACTTCGCGAAAGTGCTTACGCGCGCGGCCGGGTGCCCAACACTAAATGCTTTCGAGCGTGGGCCTTTAGCTCTTTCCCTTTCGAACCTAGTTTGTTTTCTCGGAGACTCTCAGGCCGGCAAATTCTTGCCCTTGGTTTCTTCGCCGAATGGCACTAGCGCCAAGCCGACGAGGAAAACTAAGGCCGACATTGCCACGGGAATTCCGATGGTTTGAAAGTGGCGGATTCCCGTGCCCACCAGGAATGTAAATCCGGCGGCGGTGAAGCGTCCGAAGTTGGTGATGAAGGCGAACGCGCTGGCGCGGCATTCCGTTCCGTATTGTTCGGGGAGCCAGAAAGAGTAGACGATGAAATTGGCTCCGCCCAAGCCGAGCAGAACGGAGCAGACCATGAACCACGCGATCGCATTGTGCTGCATGTAAAAGACGTGGCCGAACGTCAGCCAGATGGCGAAAAGCATGATGGTGTAGAAAATTCCGAGCGTGGCCCGGCGGCCCACCCAATCGGCGAGCCATGGAACAATCAACGCGCCGAGAACCGTGGTGATTCCGAGAAGCGCAGTGGAATAAGACGCGAGCTGCGCTGCCTCCGCCGCGGTTTTTCCAGCCCTCTCCGCGATAAATGTTATTGCCGTGGGCGCGTAGACGGAACCGGCCCACAAGCCGCAAAGCGAAACTATCAGATAAAAAGTATTCACAACGGTCCGGCGGCGGTATTGCGGCGAGAAAAGCTTCAGGAAGGCGCGATGCATGGTCCATTTCTCGCCGAGCTCCTGCAATTTATTTTCCCAGCGCACGGGTTCTTGAACGTTGTTGCGGATCAAGCCGATCAGAAGCGCCGGAGCGCCGCCGAGCGCGAACATATACCTCCATCCGTAATGGCTGCCGATGAAAACGTTGGCCACGGCGGCAAAGAAAAAGCCGATGTAGTAGCCCGTGTGCATCAGCGCCGCGCCCATGGTACGGCGTTCCTCGGGCCAGTCTTCGGAAACCAACGCGGCCCCGACAGACCACTCTCCTCCAATTCCGACTCCGGCCATGAACCGGAAAATCGCCAGGCTCCATACGCCTGTAGCGAATCCCGCCAGCAAGGTGAAAAGCGAAAAACAAAAAATGCTAAACATCATCGTGCGCACGCGGCCAAACCGGTCGGCAATCGGTCCCCAGATCAGCGCCATTCCATAGCCAATCATGAAAAGCGCGAAAAAAAGTCCTCCGTAATAACCAATGTTGGCGGTGGTAGCGGGAATTCCAGACCGGGGCAACAACTCGGTCAAGGCGGGAACCAGCACGAGGGAATAGATGAACGAGTCCATCCCGTCCATGCTCCAGCCGCCCCACGCCGCCCAGAAACTGCGAACCTGGTTGCGCGTCAGACGAGGTTTGGCTCTGACCTTTTCCGCTTCGAGTGAGGTTGTCAAGCCAATCCCAGCACGGCCGCGGCGTTGCGATCCAGGATTTTATCGGCATCCGCCGGCTTCAGCCCTGAGTCGCGAATGTAGCCGATCGCGCGGTCGTACAGTTCGCCGCCCTCGTAGGGGTAGTCCGATCCGAGGACGATTCGGTCAGCCCCCAAGGAATCCACCGCCGCTCTCAACGCCGGCGCGTGACCGTGCCCCACGCTGCAATACCACATGCGCTTCGCGGTGAGGCTCGGCATTTCCGGCAACGGGTGTTCCCACTTGGAAATGTTATCGAGGCGCTGCAGCACCATGGGGATCATCCCGCCCAGGTGGGAATTTACGATTTTCAGCTTCGGATAGCGCTGCGGGACGCCCGCTTCGATCAAATGCATCACCGAAACTGTGTCCTCCATCGGCGCACCGATCGCCCACCTGAGGTGAAAGGGGGAGACAAAGGGCGAATCCACTCCATTGCCGGACGGGTGTATGTACAGGACCGTGCCGCGACGATTGAGTTCTTCGTAGAAAGGGGCGAAAGCAGGGTCGGCGACGGATCGGCTACCGATAAAAGTTTCTATCGTGGCGCCGACCATTTTTAGTTGTCCGAGCGCCCGGTCCAGTTCCTTGAGCGCTTCGTCCACGTGAGGCAGCGGAACGGCGGCGAAGGCTTTGAATTTCGTGGGCCAGCGGTTCACGGCTTCCGCGTAGAGGTCATTTGCTTTTCGCGCGGCGTTCACGGCGTGCTCTTTATTATCGAAGTGCGGCGCCTGCGGGCAGATGGACAAAATTTGCATCTCCACCCCGTTGGCCTCCATCAGGGCGAAGCGTTTATCCATTTCCTCCTTGCCGAGCCCCGCCCCTTTATTGCGCTGGGTGCCGGTGTCCGTGTTTCCGTAACTCTGCGTCAGGTCCAGATATTCGTCGGTCCAAAGGTGTGCATGAATGTCTATGCGCATGCCCTTTTTTGCCTGGGCATCCAGCTTTGCGCCGAGAAGAATCCCTGCCGCAGTGAGCGACCCCGCGCGAAGAAGATCACGACGAGTGAAACCACATCCGCATCCAATCATTACGATTGCCTCCATCGATGATTCGGCGGTTGATGTGCGGCCACAAGGCCGACTGTAATGACTTTAGGCTACCACAGGGTCGTGTCCGGCCTCCAATTAGAGCTTGCGAGAATTAGGAATTCGCCGCTTTGCAGAAGTCGCAGTCTTCATTGCCCTGGCCGGGCTCAACTTAGAACTGGAGTCAGATCCGTGTGCCTGAAATCATTCCCCTTGAACAAGATCGGCTCGCCCATCGCCTTGGCAAGAGCGTAGGCGAAACAGTCACCGAAATTCAACGCCGCCGCGTGTCCACTCCCCTTGCCGAAATCCCGATACGCTTCGCGCGCAATCCGCGCCTGGGCCTCGGTAACCGGCTCGATGCGCAACCCTGCTTCGCGAAAGAGATCGTCAAACCGCCGGCTGGTGATCGGATTCCGGCTCCCGTCAATCACGACGGCAGCTTCTACGTAATTGACAGCCGACACGCGACGGTTTTTCGCGCTGGCAATTGCCTCGGCGCAGGAGGTAGCTTCCGGCTCATCGCGAAGAACAGCCACGATTGCCGACGTATCAACAATCATCGCGGCAACCCCTTCTCGTCATACAGAAGCTCCCCGTGATCAATTGATTTGTAGGGCTCTTGGAGGTGGGCTGCACAATCTTTGCCAATTTTCAGAATGCGGTCCGCGAGCCCCGCGCCCTGTTCGCTTCGCACACGATCCAAACGTTCGCGAACAGCCTCGGTAACTGCGGCAGTCATGCTTTCGCCCGTTAGCTTGGAAAGCTCGTGGGCAAGCCTTTGTGTTTCTTCATTCTTGATATTGAGAGCCATGGGATACACCTTTCCACCATAATTGATATACCATTCTAGCATCATCAACAGATTTCTGCAATACCCGCCTCGAAGGAATGCCGGGCCTGTATTTTAGGATCACAAAATGCGAACCGACGGAGAGATAACTTCGATTGGACGGCGGGAGACCCACGCTATACATTGCTTCTTCGCTGATCGGGATGCCCGTCAGCGTGTGGCTGCCCGAGGAATTTAATCCTCTGCTCTTATAGGAGATCGACCGAATACCATGACAAAGTACAAACTCGAATACATCTGGCTTGACGGCAAAACGCCGGTTCCTGAACTGCGCGGCAAAACTCTACTCAAGGCGTTTGAGAATCCACCCACGCTTGCTGATCTGCCCAAGTGGGGTTTTGACGGCAGCTCCACCATGCAGGCCGAAGGCAAAAGCTCCGACTGCGTGCTAAAACCTGTGGCTCTGTATCCTGACGCGAGCCGCAAGGATGCCTACATCGTTCTCAGCGAAGTTATGCACGCCGACGGCACACCGCATTCCACCAACGCACGCGCTACCATCGAGAACGATCCGGACCTGTGGATTGGTTTCGAGCAGGAATATTTCCTCTATCAAGGCGGTCGTCCCCTCGGCTTCCCCGAAAACGGATACCCTAGCGTCCCCCAGGGCCCGTACTACTGCGGTGTGGGCTACAAATACATGGGCAGCCTGGCCCGTAAGATCGTCGAAGAACACCTGGACCTCTGTCTTGCTGCTGGGATCAATCATGAAGGCATCAACGCGGAAGTCGCCAAGGGTCAGTGGGAATTCCAGATCTTCGCCAAAGGCTCCGCCAAAGCCGCTGATGACATGTGGACCGCTCGCTATTTGATGATGCGGCTGTGTGAGAAATACGAAGTGGATTTTATGTTGCATTGCAAACCCATCAAGGGCGACTGGAATGGATCCGGCATGCATTGCAACTTCTCGACGAAATACATCCGCGAAGTAGGTGGCGAGGAATATTTTGAAGCCCTCATGGCGGCGTTCTCCGACAACATCGCCGAGCACATCGCCGTGTATGGCCCGGATAACCATCTGCGTTTGACAGGTCTGCACGAAACGCAAGCCATTGACAAGTTCAGCTATGGGCTCTCCGATCGTGGGGCTTCGATCCGGATGCCTATTCACTTCATCAAGAATGGTTACAAGGGCTATCTGGAAGATCGCCGGCCGAACTCCGAAGGAGATCCCTACCAGATCGTTTCGCGCATTCTGAAAACGATCAACAGCGTCCCGAAGCCGGTTGCTAGCGAAGCCGTGGCTTAGGATGAGCGGGCAAGACCGGGAATAGGGCGCCGCAGTTGTGCGATCTGAGGCGCCGTAGCCACATCGGGACGAATAAGGGCGTGGCAGGAAACGCCCTGCCCAGGGCGGTGTTACTCAACCGGCCCGGCGAATTGCAGCACCGCCCGCACGAGAACCTACAGCTTCATGACCTCGCGACAGAGACTCGCGGGCCCATATCGCACGCAAGAACGAATCCACACCTGCAAGAGCTACCGCGAATCCGCGTCCAACTGCCCGCTCAATATTTCTTTTTCGGCGCGAAACCAATCTTCCAAATCAAGGCCGTGAACGCGGCCCCTGCTTTCGAACAACTGGTAAGCTCTCAACGCCACTCTGCCGGGCAATCCGGGATTTTCCCTGTTTTCGCGGTTATCCTTGCTGCGCGGGGTCCTTGCACGCTTCGTCCCGATTCCTCTTTGCATACTTGATCCCCATCCTGCTTCAAATATGCCTATACTCTCGCACATTCATTCAAGGAATGACATGAAACAATGAGGTAAATGCTGTACTTGGCTCCGGAAAACCCTGTAGCACACACCGCAATCTCAAAATCAGCATGACTCAAGAAACGAAAGGTTTAAACGAATCTTCGGAGAGAGGATTGAAAAGGATTCAATCCACGCGAGAGGAGTCGGGTATATATTGGCGGGTGTTCGAATTTCTAGATCGGAGCCTTTGACACGATGATGCGGTTAGCGATTCTCGACGACTATCAGAAGGTGGCTCTCTCGATGGCCGACTGGGATGGCCTCCGCCATACCCTCGAGATACAACTCTTTCACGGCGCGCTTACGAGCGAGGACGCTGTGGCCCAGCGCCTGCGCGATTTCGAAATCGTGGTGGCCATGCGAGAGCGAACAGCATTTCGCCGCACGCTGCTTGAGAGGTTGCCGAAGCTGCAACTTCTGGTTACGACGGGGATGCTCAACGCCTCAATCGACCTCAAAGCGGCGGCCGAGCGGGGAATTGTGGTCAGCGGCACCAGCGTGCTTCGTCATCCGACCGCGGAGCTTACCTGGGGATTGATCCTTGCGCTGGCTCGGAGCATCCTTCGCGAAGACGCGGGCATGCGCAAAGGCGGATGGCAGACCACCATTGGAATCGGTCTGCATGGAAAAGTGCTCGGAATTCTGGGTCTCGGGAGACTTGGCGGCCAAGTGGCCGCCTACGGCAACGCATTTCAAATGGAGGTCATCGCCTGGAGTCAGAACCTGACGGCGGAGGTCGCAAACTCTCTGGGCGTTCGGCGCGTCGACAAGGAAGAATTGTTCCGCAGCGCCGATTTCCTGACGATCCACACCGTACTGAGTAAGCGCACCCGCGGACTCGTCGGACCCGCCGATCTCGCCGCGATGAAACCCACCGCATATCTGATCAACACTTCGCGAGGCCCTATCGTGGACGAGCCGGCGCTCCTTACCACTCTCGAAGGCCATAAAATCGCAGGCGCCGCGCTTGACGTGTTCGACCAGGAACCGCTGCCTGGGGATCACCCACTGCGGCGAATGGAAAATGTTGTGCTGACTCCGCATCTCGGCTACGTCACAGCTGAAAACTATCGCGTCTTCTATGGCGACGCTGTCGAGGATATCCGCGCCTTCCTCGCCGGCAATCCGATCCGAGTCATCACGCCCGCGTGATCGTACCTCGAGGTGCGTTGACAAAGGCGGCGATGCGCGGGCACAATGAATCCGCCTCACGATACCTGCTCTTGTGCCCGAATGGCGGAATTGGCAGACGCGCTAGCTTCAGGAGCTAGTTCTCGCAAGGGAGTGGAGGTTCGAGTCCTCTTTCGGGCACCAAACATTCGAAGCGCTTTGGCTGTCCCCCCACATTATTGTACAGGCGCCTGCGCTCCGCGAGCAGGGCAGGATCGCATCGAAAAGCCCAAAATTAGACCTGCGGAACTCTCAAAGTTGCTCCAAAAAATGACTCTGCACGCTGCCTGTTGCAGTTTGTGTGCAAAAACTTGCGCAATCATGGAGGATCTCTTTTGGATGATAACGTTTCTGTTATTCCGCCACTTCTCGCAGACCTATTTGTTGCTTTTTGTTTGATTACAAGATATAAAAATCTCTCCTCGCCATCCAGTGATCCGGGACCGGAGAAAGCAACCCTTATGGACAAGGTGGTAATCAGCAACGTAGAGGTTGCCGAGGTTGGCGAAGTCCCGCAAGGGCCCAAGAAACTTGAGCCAAAGCTGCCTCCCGAAATCCCCTGGTGGGGAAAGGCCACACTTTCGCTTTTTGTCCTTGTGCTTCCTCTGCTTTGTCTCATCGCCATCATTCTGCGCGTATCCCTTCGGAACCAGCCGCCGCGAACCAAACACGCAATGCTTGCTTATCTCTCCACTCTTCTGGTGATCAGCGGGCTAATCACGTCACTGGCGATCGTTGTGATGTTCTCGCTTGCTCCGCCACCCGCAATTGGCAACTCAGGACTGTCTGAATTGGACGAGCGAACCCAGTTCCCCAACCTCCCATCCATTTCGGTTTTGAGTGGCGCGGAAGTTTCACTGGAGCTGAAACCTCTCGTTGTGGTGATTTCACCGGCGGCCAAGATATGGTTCGGACACCAAGACGAGCCGGCGAATTCGCTCGGCGCGGGCGCATTGCTCGATGTAGATTCCAATGGATACCTATTCGTCACGGCACGGCATGTTGTGGGAGAGCTGGGAGTAAGCGGACGATTGCAGCACGCGTTTCTAGCCGGACTTACTGGGATATGGGCAACAGCCGACATCGTAGGCGTACATAAGCAACTTGATCTGGCCTTGCTTTGGATGCCACGCCGGTCCGGCAAAGCCGAGTTCGTACAGCCCTTGTCGTCCCCAAAAGATGGAGAACCAATCTTTGTGATTGGCCACCCGCAAGGCCTCCGATTCTCACTGAGTAGCGGCATCATCGCGCGCAAAGAGGGCAGCATTATTCAGATCTCCGCTCCCGTAAGTCCTGGAAACAGCGGAGGTCCGGTGTACGACGAGCGCGGAAATCTTCTGGGAATCGTCAGCGCCACCACCGACAAGAGCATTAATCCAAATGCCGAAAATCTGAATTTTGCGATTACCAGTGACGCCTTGCAGAGCGCATCCGATTGGGAGTTCTTCGCAGGCGGCCAGCAGTACTTTGATCGACTGCTGAAGATGCGCGCCACGCTCCGGCCGTAACATCGATGCGCATGGGATTCAAGGACTTCATAAAATGGCCAACATCAATGTAACTGTGTACGATTCCACGGAAAATAAGCGCGTTCCGGTGGAATTGCCGGACGACGCGCCTTGCAACAAGATCATTTCCGTTCTCATTCAAAAGCTGCGGCTGCCCTCGAATGGACCCGATGGGGCCCCGCTGAGCTACAAGTTTCATCACAAGAATTCGGGCCGTCAGATTCAAGACACTCAAACTTTGGCGGAAGCCTCGGTCCAGGATGGGGACATCTTGCGGCTTCAACCGGAAATCACGGCTGGTTGATCGATGTCTTCATTATCGCCAAACGTTGTTCCCGAATCGCTGGAAGAAGACCGGTTTAGCCGGTTTCGGCTTATTCCCTGGTGGGATCAAGCGAAGATACGGTCGACCAATGTGCTCGTCGTCGGAGCGGGAGCGTTGGGCAACGAGATCCTGAAAAACCTCGCGTTAATCGGGTTCGAGAAGATTGTAGTTGTGGATTCCGATCGCATCGAGCGATCGAACCTCTCGCGCGCGGTACTGTTTCGTGACAATCAAATCGGACAATACAAGGCGGAAGCCGCGGCGGAGAGGGTTCGCTCACTGCTGAGCACGTCCAGGATTCGTCCATTGATCGGGAACGTAATCTTCGATTGTGGCCTTGGACTGTTCCGATGGAGTGATGTGATCATTGCGGGCCTGGATAATCGAGAAGCTCGTCTGTGGATAAATCGAGCCGCATGGAAGACGAACCGGCCGTGGATCGATGGAGCCATCGAAGGGATCAATGGCGTGGCCCGGGTGTTCCTGCCAGGTGCGGCCCCTTGCTACGAGTGCACTTTGGGAGAGACCGATTGGGCGCTTTTGCAGCGGCGCATGTCTTGCAACCTGCTCACGTATGAAGGGACAGCGGAGGGCAAGGTCCCCACAACGCCGACGATAGCGTCCATCATCGCCGGAATTCAGGTACAAGAGGCGGTGAAAATGATCCATGGCTTGCCGACGCTCTCGGGCAAGGGCCTTGTGTTTGAAGGACTGAACCACACCTCTTATGTGGTGCAGTACACAGAAAATCCCCATTGCATGAGCCATGACAGGCTCGAACGCATTTCTGAAATTCCACGGTCTTCCACGGAAATGACGCTCGCCGACCTTTTGCAGATAGCACGCGCCGATCTCGGCGAACAAGACGTGGTGATTGAGTTCAGCCGCGAAATCATCCGCGCATTGGAATGCCCCAATTGCCATACGCTCGAGGAAGTGTTTGCTCCCGTGGGAACAGTCGGCGCGGAGCAGGGGAAATGTCCGCGGGACAGCCAAATGCGCGCGGTACTCACAATCCACAGTTTTTCAGGTGTGGAAGCGTTTGGGTCACGCAAGCTAGATCGCCTGGGTCTGCCTTTATATGACATTTTCACCGCGCGCTGTTCGTCGGGAGAAATCTCCTATTTGCTCGCTGACGATGGAGAGCAAATCCTGGGTTCCATTGCTTCGAGAGACGTGGAATGAAATGGCGAAATCAAAATCCAAGTCGAGCGTGTGTGCAGTAGATAGCGAAGTCATTCGCAAGATTCGGCAGCACGCGCGTTCGCACATGAAGACTGAAGTGTGCGGTGTTCTGATCGGGGACATTCGTGAGGGAACGATCTGGGTCGATCAGTGCATTCCGGGCGTGAATGCGTCGCAGGCCGGCTCACACGTCACGTTTACGCAAGACACGTGGGAGCACGTTTATAAAATCAAGGATAAGGAGTTTCCCGAAGCTCGAATCGTGGGGTGGTATCACTCCCACCCCGGATTTGGTGTATTCCTTTCGGAACACGACACGTTCATTCACAAGAATTTTTTTTCGTCGCACGATCAGATCGCGTGGGTCTATGACCCTCACAGTGACGAGGAAGGCTGCTTTGGATGGGTGGGTGATCGCATCGAACGAGTTGCATCGATCAAAATTGCTGACCGGAGGGGCGGCGAGCTGGCTGACTCTACGCGACAACACCAAACCATCCTCGTGAACTCCGAGGAGGAGGAAGCAGACGGTAGTATTGGGGATCGCCCCGGGGACGGCATTTCTAGCGCATGGGGGCGTTGGACGATCACGATACTTTCTCACGTATTGGCGCTGGTCACTGGTTTTTTGGTGGCCTGGTTCGTTTTTCCTCGATTGCTGGTGGTAGGAGTGCCCGTCGATTCGCAAACAGGCCGCCCCATGATGGACTCAACACCCGCGAAATCGGGTGCTGATGGAATGGAAAGCAGTCGGCCCTCGGTAAAGAATGATGCGGACCAGAATAAACTCCGCGAAGGGCCGCCAACTCCGAAGTCAGACGGCGTGAAAGGTAACGATGCCCCCACGCGATGATCCCCAAGTAATCAAAATCACGCTTGACGATTTGAAGGGCGTTTCTACTCCTGACGCAACGGATGCGACGGCAGCTCCTGCAAGCCCGCCTGGGGCAAAATCGTACGGAAATATTGCAACTGCGGTTGAGGAATCTCCTTCGTCGCCCCAGGCCCGACCCAGCATTCTGTTGCAGGCCTGGTTTTATCTTGGCGCCGCGGGTCTGGTCGGCGCACTTCTCGCGTGGGGAATCTGTGAGCCTGCATTCATTGATGGTGGAGGACGCCGATGGGGTAATACGTGGATTCTCCCTAGCATCGTCACGATGCTTTGTGTCGGTTTTGGATTAGCCGAGAGCATCGTGGAGCGCTCGGGGAAGAAGGCTATCTATCGAACGGCGCTCGCGCTTCCACTCGGGATCGTTTTCGGATTCGTGTTCGATTTCATCGCGAACGTCGTGTACAACATCGCCCTGGGAATCGTAGCCAGTTTTGGTGTTCGCAACTACCACAATCCTTCTGCCTGGGTCGCACGGGGGGTGGGCTGGGTCGTTTTCGGCATTGCCGGCGGCTTGGTGTACGGCATCATTGGGCAATCGGCCAAAAAGGCGCAGTTCGGAATCCTGGGCGGAATGTTGGGAGCAGGCATCGGCGGCTTACTCTTTGATCCCATATCGTTCGTCTCGTTTGGATTCCACGGCGCTGCGCTGAGCCGCATGGTGGGTTTTTCATTGTTCGGTATGGCGACGGGGGCTGCGATGGGGATTGTTGAAAGCGCTCTGAAAGACAAGTGGTTATACGTCAGTTCAGGTCCGCTGGCCGGTAAGCAGTTCATCCTTTACAAGCAGGTTACAACCATCGGAAGCAGCCAGCACTGTGACGTGTACCTGTTTAAGGATTCCAATATTTTGCCGGAGCATGCCGTGATCGAGGGCCGCGGAAATCATCTGCAGATTCGAGCGAATGGCCTGGTCTATGTGTCCGGCCAGCCTATTCAGACACGCGTTTTGCAGGATGGCGACTTTGTACAAATCGGACGCTATGGTTTCCGCTACAAGGAGAAGCAGAAGTCATGACCAACTCTGTTTGTCCTTATTGCCGCGCCCCGGTCGACCCTTCTCAAGACGAACAAGTGATCTGCGAAGGTTGTGACACGCCCCACCACCGCGATTGCTACCAGGAGAACGGCGGCTGCACGGTGTTCGGTTGCCGGTGCGCCCCACCAGATGAGCCGAAAGTGCGGGTATCCGCACCGGAATTGAACCCTGTGGCGCGTCCAAGTGCGCCCTCTACCCAACCTCATCACTCCTCCAGTTTATCCATCTTGGGACTAACTGGAGTGGCTCCCGCAGGTGTTCTTGCAGGGCAGGATCTGTCTTCCACCATGCATGTTGGTTTCGAGAATCACAAGAACAAGATGACGTTCGTCATGCTCGGTGTGTTGTTGGGAGCGCTCGGGGCGCACAACTTCTACGCGGGGTACAAGAAAAAAGCTATTTTTCAGCTTTGTATCACCGTGCTGACCCTGGGCTACGGTGCTCCGATGACCTGGATATGGGCCATTATCGACGTCTTAACGGTGGAAAAGGATAGCGAGAGCGTTCAATTCAAATCGTGACGGGAGGTCTGTCGTGAACTACTTCGTCAAACAGGGCGACGAGAAACGAGGCCCCTATACCCTGGCCGAACTGCACGAGCAAGTCCAATCAGGTAAAGTAGCGCCAACAGATTTGGCGCAGAGTGAAGGAATGACCGACTGGGCGCAGGTATCTGTTGTCCTGGGAACCGTTCCGATTCCCGCTGCGACGCCGCCTGCTCCTGCCCCGGCTCCGCTGGTCCAGACTGTCCCGTTGCCCGTTAACATTCACTGGGCGCTTCTTTTGCTGCTCGAAGTCATTACCTTGAATATATTTAATTTTGCCTGGGCCCTATACCTGGCAAACTGGGCTCGAAAACTTGACGGCGAAAACAAGCCGCTGGTTATGATTGCCATGTACCCTGCCGGGTTTATTGCGGCAGCTATCGCGGTCGCAAACGGAAGCCCGGCAATCGGCGGTCTCCTCCGTCTCGCCAGCCTAGTTGCGTACGTCATCGGAATCTTCAGCATCAAGTCCGCCATGGAGACGTACTATAACTCGGTTGAGAAGTACAGCCTCACGTTAAGCGGCGGGATGACGTTTTTCTTCAGCACGCTCTATTTTCAGTACCACATCAACCAGATCGCGAAATGGAAAAAGGCTGTGGCTTTAACCTAGTCCAAACTGCGGAGTGACGTATGCCCTCTCCACGAATCCGGCGTCTCACGCTTGACTACGAATTGCTCCAGAAGCTTCTACGGGAATCGTCCCTCGTGGAGATCTCCGGCGTCGCCGGATTGCCGCCGGAGATTTACCGGTTCACTTATAAGCTTAAGGGCGTCCATGTGTCTGCGTCCGGCGAAATTCTGGAGCGGGATACTCACTTGCTGGAGGTTAATCTAACGCTGGATTATCCGCGTCGCGCTCCCCAGTGCCGAATGCTAACTCCGATATTTCATCCGAATTTCGACGAGACGAGCGTTTGTATCGGAGATTTCTGGGCGGCATCGGAAGGGCTTGATGATCTGATTATTCGGATAGGGCGGATGATCGCCTATCAGGAATACAACACCAAGAGTCCGCTGAATGGCTTGGCTGCAAAGTGGGCCGCAGAGCATGCACACCTGCTCCCTATCGATTCCCGAAATATCTCTCCAGTCAGCGACGCCCCAACGCCTGCGCCTGCGCCTGCGCCTCCACTGCAACCGGCGGGCGAAGTCTTCACGACCGAACCTAAGAAAGATGATCCATGGGAGACCAAAATCGTGATTCAGTAGCTGGCTGCTTCTCTTTCCTCGCCTGCTATGGGTTCACCGCGCAATTCTGCAAATACTGCTCGGCTCCGCGGGTCGTCGCACTCTACCGTCGGACATGCCGGATGTACTACAATCCGTGCCTGAGAGGTAGCTATGAGCCATGCATCGTTGAAAGTGAATGGCCAGGTGCATGTGGTGGATGTGGATCCGAAGTGCCCTCTGCTTTACGTTCTCCGCGACAACCTGGCGCTGAATAATCCCAGATTCGGGTGCGGCCTGGGGCAATGCGGAGCGTGCACCGTGCTGCTCGATGGCCGCGCGGTGCGGTCGTGCCAATTGCCTGTCGCGAACGTGATCGGAAAAGAGATCGTTACGCTCGAGGGCCTGGAGGTGGCCGGGAATCCTCATCCCGTGCAGAAGGCGTTCATCGCGGAGCAAACTTTTCAGTGCGGATACTGCCTCAACGGTTGGGTGCTGACGGCGAAAGCGCTGCTGGACAAAAATCCTGCTCCGAGCGATGACGAGATGCGCGGCGCGTTTGAAAGTTTGGTGTGCCGCTGCGGAAGCCACGTAGGAATTTTCGCCGCCGTCCGGCGGGCGGCAGATGCAACGAAAAGGAGCGCATAAACCATGGCTCCCAAAACCACGCTATCGAGAAGAGAATTTGTCAAGGATACCGGAGGGCTGCTGATCGGGTTCAGCCTGGCCGACTCCGCTATCGTTCCTCGGCTCCTTGCGGCCGCTTCCCCGGAAAGTGTCGCCACTCCTTCCCCCAGCCGGTTGGACGCGTGGCTGCGAATCGGGAAAGACGGAATCGTTCACGTGTTCACGGGCAAACCGGAAATTGGAATGGGCGTCGAGACGGCCTACGCTCAAATTGTGGCCGAGGAGCTCGACGTTTCGATCGACCGCGTGGATTTTGTCCTGGGCGATACAGCACAAACAGCCAATCAGGGCGGTGTGGGCGGCAGCACGTCCATCATGATGGGCGCGAAACCTTTGCGCAATGCGGCGGCGAACGCGCGGTATTTGCTCGCGCAGCTTGCTTCGCGCCGCTTGGGCGCGCCGCCCGAGCAGCTGCAGGTTAAGGACGGAATCGTCAGCGTGATCGGTGATGTGTCGAAGAAAATTTCTTACGCGGATTTGGCGAGCGGGGGCGATCTGAACGACGCGCTGAAAGTTTCCGGCGAGGGATTCGCGCTCAACGTCGAAGGCGCGGGCAAGCCGAAAGATCCATCGACATACACGATTGTGGGAAAGTCCGCTCCGCGAGTGGATCTTCCACCAAAAATTCTCGGGAAATATAAGTATGTGACGGACGTGCGTGTCGAGGGAATGTTGCATGGACGCGTGATTCGTCCGTCAGGAGTGGGCGCGACCCTGGTAAGCGTGGATGAAAATTCCGCGAAAGCAATTCCCGGCTACGTGAAGGCAGTGGTGAAGGGCAATTTCGTCGGCGTGGTCGCGGAAAATGAATGGGCCGCCGTGCAGGCTGCGAAGGCAGTGAAGGTTACGTGGACCGCTCCGAAACAGGCGTTCCCCGAACAGCAGGATTTGTACAAGCACATGCGCGCGACTGCTCCGAAGGCGAGTAAGGAAACACTGAACCGCGGGGACGCTGCTGCCGCGCTGGCGAACGTGGCCAAAAAATTGGAAGCAACCTACGAATGTCCTTTTCAATCGCACGCCACGATGGGGCCGGGCTGCGCCGTCGCGGATGTTCACACGGACGGTGTGACGACGGTGTGGTCGGGGGGACAAAAACCTCACGATTTGCAGAAGGGCTTCGCGCAACTTCTTCGTGTGCCGATCGACACGGTGCGAGTGATCTGGATGGAAGATGCCGGCTCGTATGGACGTCCGGGTTTTGAAGATGCCGCCGCGGATGCGGTATTGCTTTCTCAGGCCGTCGGAAAGCCCGTGCGCGTGCAGTGGATGCGCGAAGACATGACGGCGTGGGGCTCGAAAGGTCCCGCCGTGCTGTGCGATCTGGCCGCCGGCTTTGACGCGCAAGGCGAAGTGAGCGCCGTGCAGTTTACATCGCGCGCGTTTTCAGGCGGCGAGACCCATTTTCGTCCTGATGCCATGGGAAATTATCTGGGCGCTCAACTGACGGGAATTCCTAACACAACAGGTGTCGATGAGTTCGCGCAGTGGGGCGTGCAGGCCCCGCCGTATACATTCGGAAACATTCATGCGATGGCCAACGTCATTCCTGCGCTTTACGAATCCGCGTCGCCGCTTCGCACGACGCATTTGCGCGATCCGGAAGGGCCCGCCACGTCGTTCGCCGTCGAATCGATCATGGACGAAATCGCTGCCGCGGCCGGTGTTGATCCACTCGACTTCCGGCTGAAGTATTTGGATGAGCCGAGGGCCAAGGCCGTTTTGACCGCGGCCGCACAGAGGGCCGGGTGGGACCGCCGCCCGTCGCCGAAGAAAAATTCCGCTTCCGGAGAAATCGCCACCGGCCGAGGGATCGCACTCAGCACACGCAACGGAACCTACGTGGGCACGGTCGCCGAAGTGGAAGTCAATCGGCGGACAGGCGCGGTGCGAGTGAAACGCTTCGTTTGCGCGCACGATTGCGGGCTGATCATCAATCCGGACGCGCTGCGAACCACGATCGAAGCGAACCTGATCCAATCCATGGGGCGCACCCTGCTGGAAGAAGTGATGTTCGACCGCAGCAACGTCACCAGCGTCGATTGGCGAACCTACCCCGTGGCTCGGGCCTCGGACATTCCGTCCCAAGTGGAAGTCGTGCTCCTGAATCACCCGGAACTTCCTCCGAATGGCGCCGGTGAGCCCTCCAGCCGGAATGTTCCCGCCGCCATCGCCAACGCGGTTTTCGACGCCACCGGCGCGCGCGTCCGGCAGATGCCTCTCACGCCGGTAAGGGTGAAGGCGGCGTTTGCTGCAGTTCAGCGGGAATAGGTCCTGACGAGGAGTTCCGGAGTTCCGTCGACAGCGCCAGGGATTTACACGGGCGGGAGTCGCCGTGAAGGGCAAGCGAACGTTTATGGTTGCACAGCCTTGCGTACTCTTCCTTTCAGTACTCCTCTCGACGAGCAGAAGTAGATTCGTCGGGAACCTGATCGCGTAGGGGTTTGCAAGTCCGCGAACACTTTTGCGTTTCTCTCATTTGGCTTCCCGCCGGGCGCGATGACGCCTTATGAGTTGCTGCTCCAACGATTCGGCAAAAAAGAAACCACTCGCCTTGAGTTGTTTGAGCACTTGAGGGAAATCCTTCACGACCCCGAGAGCGTCAGCCCGCTCCAGAATACCGAGAGTTCCCGAGACGGGGAGATTCCGGCTCTGTGCGATCGTGCGCCCAGTCTGTTCGTCGATCAAAATCACATCCGGCCGTAGCATCTCCGCAAGCAAAATGGCCTCGCGTTCGCCTCGATGCAGCGTGACCGGGAATGCGGCCGCTTGATTTTCAGGCGCCTTTCGTACCTCATACCAGGCGGGAAGCGACAATATGCATCGGCGCACGGTCTCCGGCGTTCTTGCCTCTGTCAATTCCTCGTGCACTGCGGCGGGCACAATGACTTTCTCAAACAATTGTCCCAGCAAATGTTGTTTCTCGATGGCAATCAGATAGCGCAGCGGCGTGGTGTTAGAGACAGCAATCATGCGGTGAAAATGCTAGCGCGGGTGGCGGCGCGACGCCGCTTCATACACCCCTGCTTCACGGTCCAAATCCGTTTCTCCTATCACCGACAGAGAAACATGATGTTGGCCCAAAAAATCTTCAGTCTCGACTCGCGACAAACCCAGCATTTCAGAAAGCTCGTAGAGAGTCAGAGTTTGATCGCGGTAGCCCTCTAGCGCAAGCGCCTCCAGAGCGCGGCGAGAGATATCACCACCGGCGGAGGAAAGACGGCGAGCTACCTCATCAGGAATGCGGAGAATGACTTCCATACCTTCAAGTTTAACACGAGCAGGCTATTACTCCCATCTGTGGCAAGGAGTCTGGCGGGCCCGAAAGAAACAAGCGGAACCGGCCACCAAGCAGCGAAGCTGGCACCGAGATATGCAACGCTGTTTTCGATGCCACCGGGGAACGCGTCCGCCAGTTGCCTCTCACACTTGCTAGAGCGAATGCGGCGCTTGCTGCGATTCAGCACGGGTAGCTGTGAATTTGGAAGGTTGGGAATTCCCTCCGGCTGCGCTCCGGGTGATCCCTGAAAGGATTCCGCCAGAAGGGTAAGCAAATCTTGCCGGGCGCACGGCCTTAGTTTTTGAATACATACAACAGAGAGTTGAGAGATAAAATCCCCACTTGTTGCTCCACAACCAATGGGGCGGCTGGACTTTGCACTTTGAAATGAGCCAGGCGATGGAGTACGTTTGCGCTGCTTCCATTTCTGTCGGCAACTGGAGGGGCACGCATGGCATTCATCAAGGTTCTCGCGAAGGAACTCGCGTTTCTGGCCGCTTTTTATGCGGGCGTCCGGTACCTTGGGGAATTTACCCTGCGAGAAAGCATCGTATTAACTTTCATAGCGTGGGTAGGCTATGAACTCTATGCAAAGCTCAACGCTTCACGTCGAGTGGAGAAAGTTTTTGAGCCCTTCTGTGTTTCCGTTCACCCCAACTGGTACGAACTTCTGTCAGATTTCCAACTGATAGCTGGCATGGAAACGTGGCATCGGCTCCGCGAGGAAGCCGAAAGATTGCCAGCATCGGAATACAACGTGCTTCGCAGCGGTTTCCTGTTCACAGTCATACAGCCCCCGTCTGATCAAGGCCTGCTGCCCGGACTGACCTACTGGAACAATCAGAAGATGTTTCTCAGTGAGGTTGAACTCTCTGGGAGTATCGTCGAAATCAAGGACGAATCCATCTTGCCAAGGTTAAGAGAAGAGCACCCGTTTCTCAAGCACCCTAGGTGGGCTCAGTTGCCCGAAGTGTACTTCAAGTGGGGTGCTGGTGGGTACGAACTGGGGTTGGAGGTACAACTAGAATGGTGGGAGAACCTCTGCAAGTCGGGAGCAATAGGGGAACTCGCCGACGCGAAGACTCACAAGGACCACCTGTGCGGGACAACCCGACTCGTGATTGCGACGCTTCCTTACTCGGAGTTTGGCATCTACTACGATGTTCCTGTGGATCGCATGAAAGAATGGGAAAAAGTGAGGGACAAACAACTGGAAGCGTGCGAATGGAAACGCACGGTCGAACGTGACTCTGAAATTAGAGACCCGTGGTCCCGTGTTGCGCATAAGTACTTCGCGGTCGCGCATCGAGGTGTATAAGCGGGCGGCACAGCCTCTCAGCCCGGGTGATTTTGGGGGGTACCGCGCAGTTTACCGATTTTCGTAAAGGGTGCGGGTTTTCGACTCGCGGCGTCGAATCATCTATTCCGGCGGGCTCCAAGTAGAGCGCGCGCCCGGTATGGGTCTGGCCGCACAACCGGCTTGCCGCGCACCTACCGTCCCTTCAGCCAGTAGCCTAAGACCGTACCGATCATCCCGAAAGCCCAGTGCTTGGTCGTCGCATCACCATGCCCGGGAAGCACCATACACAGACTTGCGGTGACAACTGCGAGGCTGAGAATCATCTGCATGAACAACCGCCAATTGACTTTCATCAGCACGTTATTTCTCTTTCGGACGAGGTGCTGGGTTCAGCCTCGGCCTGTACTCAAGGTCTAATATGGATTGGTCTTCGGACATTTTGTACTGACCGAGAGGACAGTTTGTTGACAGGCCCGTTCGACCTGTTTGTCCTGTTACTTTCCTACGTTAAGGCGGGTGGCACAGCCTTGCAGACGGAGCGACTTTGCGCGTGTCGACCCTTTATGATTCCCATAAAGTGTGTGGGTTTTCGGCTTGCGGCGCCGATGCAACGGGAGCGCGAGTCCCCCGCCAACGCAGTCGTTGCTTCGCAACGAATGGGGCACACGGCACGAGATCCGATTTCATGGCTAACGCCTATGATGTTGACTCTCTCACTCGCGGTGGTGCAAAAGCTCTGGCTGGTCAACCCTATCGGACCAATTGCCTCACTTCGGCAGCACCGCAGTTACGTCGATCTCGATCATCATATGGGGCCAGGCAAGTTGGGGCACGTTCAACAACGTGGACGCGGGGATCGGAGCATCGCCAAAGGCTTCCCTGCGGCACTTTAAGGCATCCTGAAAAAATCTGATATCCGTGATGTAAGTCGTGATTCGGACCACGTCATTCATCTTCGCCCCTTGCAGTTGGAGCAGCTTCTTGATCTTGCCGTAAGCATAATTGCACTGACCGACGAAGTTGCCCTCCTCGAGGATCTTGCCGTCGCCTTCGCGTTCGGCCCCAATTCCCGCCAGGAAGATGAACTTTCCCGGATTGGTGACGGTAACGACCTCTGAAAACTTGCCCTTGGTCCATTCGTTGTAACTGAAATTCTCTTTTTTGAACGTGGATTGTTTCTGCGGGGAAGCGGGTGCTTGAGCGAAGCATGAAACGCACGCGAACAGGCTCACGACTAACAACTTTTTCATATCGTCCTCCTTTAGTTGGGACAATCATCCGTCCGTATGCACACACAGCCCCAGCATAGCTTGACGGATATTCTCCAGATGAATTGAGTTGCCGGCATCAGGGTAGTCCTGCCTGGCTCTCCTTCGCAAAACAAATCCGGGGTGGGTGCCGCAACCTTTTTAGCGAAGTGACCTTGGGGTGGCGTACCTTTTATGATTCCCGTTAACTATTAGAACCAACGTTGAGCGAGACGACCATGATTTTCAATCCAGCACATCCCGGCGAGGTATTGAAGGATTATCTGGGCGGGATGACCGTCAAGGAAGCGGCGGCCCGGCTGCGGGTGACGAGGGCGACGTTGTCGCGCATATTGAATCGTCATGCGGGAATCACCGCCGGAATGTCGTTGAGGCTATCGGCGGCGCTGGGCACGTCGCCGGATTTCTGGCTGAAAATGCAAGGGCAGTACGACCTGTGGCACGCCAGAAAGAGAACGCCGAAGGTGCGGCGGTTCCCGAGCGCCGCGGATCATCAACTGCCGCAGGAATCGATTGGGGCTTAAGGAATCAAGGCATCATCTTTTCGAGCGAGCCATTTTAGTTTTTGAATCCATCCAACAAGTCGTTTGAGATAAAATCGCCGCGGATTGCGCCGCAACCAAATTCTGGCGTGCGGGAAGCCAGCCCGCCTAGGCGGGTCGGCGCGTAAAGCGCGCGCCCGGCAGGGCCTGCACCCGATGGGGCAGAGGGAAATCCGGACCAGAGGAGGAACTTCGGAATGCGAAATCATCAACCCGGCATTGCGTTCGCGCTCGGGATTGTTTTGAGTTGTTCGCTGGCGGCATCCGCGCAAACCAAACGACCAGCCAAAGCGGCGAAGGCTCCGAATTCGGCCCGGGTGGGCGACTTGTCTGGGGTCTGGATGTTAGACCGTCCCCGGCTGCAAACCGTCGTGGAACGGTACTGGATTTATGAGTTCATCCCGGAAGAACCTCCCATGACCGCTTGGGGCGAGGCGCAATACAAAGCTGCCAAGTCCTCCTTCGGAACTCATTCGTTTCCGCTCGCGGAAACGAACGACCCCATTTTTCGCAACTGTAGTCCAACCGGCTTCCCGCGGATTTTCACCCATCCCTTTCCCATGCAGGTTGTTCAGACGCCCGGCGAAGTGATCATGCTTTTTGAGTGGGACTCCGCACGGCATGAGATCTTCACGGACGGACGGCCACATAACACCGCTCTCGGCCCCTTGTGGATGGGAGACTCGATCGGGCATTGGGAGGGAAACACCCTGGTGGCTGACACGGTGAATTTCAACGACAAGACCTGGCTCGACCGCATCGGGCATCCTCATAGCGACGCTCTGCACGTTGTCGAACGAATCCGGCGGATTGACCACAATCATTTGGTGGACGAAATCACCATCGAAGACCCGAAGGCCTATACGAAACCCTGGAAGGCGGAATTGGATTTTCTGCTGAGGCCCACGTGGACTCTGGGAGAACAGTTCTGCGAGGATCAGGAAACTTTTCAAGACATCGAGAACAAGGAGACAACGCCGGCGAAATAGACGGCCCGGCCTCGTTTCGTGAAATCCGGTGATTTCAAGGGCGCCGTCGATTGTTCTACACGCCCTGAGGTACTGGGCTACATTCGGTGCGTGAGCCCGAAGTGCCGCCCCTGCCGCGGCTTTCTTGTGATTATCGGCTTTGTTGCCCACGGCTTCCCCTGCCCTTCGCTCAGGGCAAGCGCCGTGGGCTGCGTTGTGGCGTCCGTTCGGGACTCTCGGCAGCATGAAATTGGTCCGCTACCCGGGCTAGCTTGGTATTGACAACTCTCAGATCCCGGTGGGATATTTTGAGGAGTCACTTTCCAAGCGCTGAGAGCCACCGCAGTTGTGTCTCTAACTTGATCCCGCTACTTGCAGGAGGCCCGGAAAATGAAAAGCTTGGCGCTCTGCCTGACCATAACCTTGGCTGTGCTTTTTGTTTCGGGCCCGCTCCTGGCACATCACGGAGAAACGAACTACGACACGGAGAAACTCGTGTCTGTCAAGGGGACGGTGACGGACTTCCAGTTCATTAATCCCCACGTGCAGGTTTTCATGGACGTAAAGAACGGCAACGGCGAGATTGAAAAATGGAGCTGCGAAGCGAGGAGTCCAATCATGCTGGTCCGGCTGGGCGGCTGGGACAAAAACACGCTCAAACCCGGCGACGTGATCACTGCCAGTGGTTTTCGAGCCAAAAACGGATCGACTATTTTGCGTCTTAAAAAAATCGTGCTCGCGAACGGCCGGGAGATGCCCGATCTGTAATGGTTGGCGTCCGTTTTCGAGGGATTAAGATGGCTCTTCGCTTTCAACATCGTAGGCGGTGCCCCAGAAATCTGTCACAGGCGTTTCGAACTCAATCCCCACTTTGAAGCGGCCAGCGGGGTCCTGCGGACCGACCCAACCCACGCGACCACCAATCTCACGATGGGTCTGTTGGTTCATTATTTTCAAGATCGTTCCAACGGGCCACTCCGTAACGGTGATAATCAATGCACCGTGGAGATTGATGACTGCGGTCTCCGCTTCCTCAGGGAATTTCATTGGCTGAACTCCCAACGGCACGCGCGCTACGATCCGACGGCTTCGTCTTTCCTCCTTCATTGTCGCCTCCTAGAGGCACTGAAGTTCACTCGCTGAATGGATGTCTGCTCAGTGCGCGTGGCGGAGAGGCTTCTTCGCTACGCGAATCAGCGTGCGCAAGGCGGTATTGACGGATTGCTCGCCGGGGAAATACTCAGCGACATCCGGTGAGAGGAGCACGAGGTTCGTTCCTGCCCGAAAGCGCGCGACGTATTTTCCGCGGACCGCGCCTTTCAATTTAGACAGGTCGTACTCTCGACGAAGTTCGTCGCGCCGCTGTTGTTTCTCGTTTCTTTTCTTCATATTGTGTTCGCTCGCGCTGCGTTGTTTTGCGGCGCTGATAATCCTGATGATCTTGTTGCGGTCCGCATGGGCGACGATCAAAACTCGGCCCACGCTCGACATTGCAACCGTGATGAACCGCTGTTCCGAAATTGAATGATCCGGGTCGGGTTACGTTACCGAGTGAGGATCATTGAATACGGTTGCGGCCTCATGGAATGAAATCTGCGCTTCCGGCGATTTTGGTTAGCTTTGCCCGGATCCCATTCAAAATGCACCATCTGATTTTACCCCTCGGCCCCGGGTGGAGCAATCACTCCGCGACGATCGGTAGCTGGGCGAGGGACACCCTTTCAGGCGAAGTGATGTTGGGGTGCGGGCTTTCGACTGATTGCCGGTAAATCGCCAGTTCATGGGAACGGTCTTCAGCAGGCGACTATCCATCTGAAATTTAAGTCTTGCCACGACGGCGTCCGTCTGTTCTATACTTCGGCCCGCAACATTTGACTGGGAGGAAACGCGTGTTCAAAGCTTTCGTGGTCGGACTGTTGGTGGGCGTGCTGCTTCTGGCGGGTGGAGTCTATTACTATTTTGTTTCGGGAATGGCGCCGGCAGCAGCCGGCGACCCGCCGTTGCCGTATGAGAAAAGGATGGCGGGCAGATCGCTGGATGCGCATATTGAGAAAGCGAAAGTTCCGGCGCCGACGATACAGGCTAACGAGGAAAATTTGCTTGCCGGCGCAAAGGTTTATAAGGAACAGTGCGCCATGTGTCACGGCTTGCCCGATCAGCCGCCCCCGGTGATTGCGGACAAAATGTATCCCGACGCAACCTTGATGTTCAAAGGGAAGGGCGTCACCGATGACCCGCCGGAGATGAACTATTGGAAAGCGGCCAATGGAATCCGGATGACAGGGATGCCGAGTTTCAAGGGCGCGCTGATGGACACCCAGCTTTGGCAAGTGGCCCTTCTGGTGACCAACGCGGACAAGCTCCCCGATTCAGTCAAGAAGGAGCTGACGCCTGAGCCATCCGCTGCTGCAATGCCCCCGGCAGCAGGGCCAGCTAAGGCTTCGCCTTCCAAGAAGAAATAAATTGAATGAGCAACCTCGTGGCGGACTCCTAGTGGAACCCGCAAGCGAGTGCCAGGAATCGAGATGCTTCCGGGCTCTCCCCTAGACACCCGAAATACGCCCAAATTAATGCATTTGTGTCGCTGTTCCGTTGACGAGTCAAGCAAGCTCTGCTAGACTGCCGGAAATGGCACACACTCGGAAGCCGACGAAGCGCGGCAGCGAACGAAAATCGAGCAGCCCCACTCGTACGCATAAGTCATTGAAAAATAAGAGTGTTAATCCGACTGCGGCGCACGCCGAAGCGGTGCGGCAAATGGTGGATCCGCAATTCGAACAGCAACTCAAGCTTTACGAGCAGGCTGTCCAGCACTTTCATTCGCAAAAGTACGCGAAAGCAAAGGAATTGCTCGAAAAGGCCATGACCGGTCCGAGCAAGGAGCTCGCCGACCGCGCGCAGGTCCACCTGAGAATCACCGACCAGCGCATGGCCAAGCAAGCCACGCCATCGCTGAGAACTGCTGAGGAACACTACCAGGCCGGCGTGGCAATGATGAACCTGGGGCGTTGGGACGAGGCGCGCGACCATTTGCTACGCGCGCGCAAACTTTCTCCCAAGGCCGATTTTGTATTCTATGCGATGGCGGCGCTCGATTGTCTGACTGGGGAAGCCGAATCCGCGATGGAAAACCTCAAGACAGCCATTAACTTACGCCCTGAAAATCGCTACCACGCGCGAAATGATGAGGATTTTGCGTTTTTGCAGGAAGATCCCCGCTTCACAGAACTCCTCTATCCCGAGCGCGAAGCATCCGGCAATTAGTCCCCAGCGCACGCGGGTTTCTCAACACAGCGATGCGAATCCGATGAAGAACGGCAAGCAACAGCGCGCTCCGGGTGCGCGCGTCGTCGCGATCGGCGGCGGCACGGGCCTTTCGATGTTGCTGCGCGGCTTGAAGCACTACGTCGCGCGGCGCCGTCAGGAAACGGACCGCCATCCGATCAGCGACCTGGCCGCCATCGTCACGGTTATGGATGATGGGGGAAGTTCGGGGCGTCTGCGGCGCGAACACAGTGTCCTCCCTCCGGGCGATATCCGCAATTGCATGGTCGCGCTTTCGCAGGACGAGGCGCTTCTCGGACGTCTATTTCAGTACCGCTTTCATGCGGGCCGTGGGCTGCGGGGACACAGCTTCGGGAACTTGTTTCTGACAGCATTGAGCGATGTGACCGGTGATTTTGCCGAAGCTGTAAGAGTCAGCGGCGAAGTGCTTGCGATTCGCGGACGGATTTTTCCCGCCACTCTCGAAAATGTTACGCTGGAAGCCGTGATGACGGATGGCAAGCTCGTCGCCGGCGAAACGCGCATCCCGAAAAGCGGGAAGAAAATTCACCGTATGCGCCTGCGCCCGCGGCGGGTTCGTCCCCTTCCGGAAGTGCTGGAGTCGATTGGGCGAGCCAATCTGATTTTGGTCGGCCCCGGCTCACTCTATACAAGTATCCTGCCGAATCTGCTTGTCTCCGGTGTTACCAAAGCGATTGAGTCGTCCTCCGCCACGAGGGTGTACATAGCAAACTTGATGACGCAGCCCGGCGAAACCGAAGGATATTCTCTTTCGGACCACGTGCGTGCAATTTACGAACACACACGCAGCAAGCTATTCGACTGGGTCGTGGCAAGCAATCAGATCGTCTCGCCGGAAGTCGCGCGCCGGTATACCGCGCAGAAAGCTGCGCCAGTGCGGGTGGATATCGGAGAATTGCAGGCGATGGGCGTCCGCTGTTTGTTGGACGATTTGCTCGAAGAAGACGGCGTCGTCCGGCATGACTCTGCGCGGTTGTCGCAGCTCCTGATCGAAGAATTCGTGGAGCGCAAACCAGGGCGCGAGTGAACAGGCTTGGTCTTGCTTCCCGACCACCACTCGTCTTCGATTCCATTCCTTGCACCGCGTAGTGTTGGTTCGTATACTGGCCCTCTGGTCCTATCGCCCAATTTTGCGGCGTGAGGGCCGGTTCGAACGCGTGGGTTCGCCTGGCTGAATGCATGAAGCATCGTCCGGGTGTCCGAGGAGGGTTGGCCATGGCCACGCTAGTTTCCAGGAATGAATTTAACGTATACGAGTCCGCCGACGCGCGGTTTGAAGCAGCCGCGCGGAAGTTGAATCTCGAAGAGGGTCTGTACCGGTTTCTGAAGTATCCGAACAAGGAAATCACCGTGTACATTCCCGTGATGCTCGATAGCGGGCACCTGGAGGTGTTCATCGGTTATCGCGTCCATCATTCGATCGTGCGCGGTCCGGGCAAGGGAGGAATCCGTTTCGCGCCGAACGTGACACTCGATGAAATCCGCGCGCTGGCAAGCTGGATGACGTGGAAATGCGCGGTTGTAAACATACCGTTCGGCGGAGCGAAGGGCGGAGTGATTTGCGACCCCACGAAGCTTTCCAATGGCGAGCTGGAGCGCATCACGCGGCGTTACACGGCCGAGTTGATCGAATGGTTTGGTCCCGAACGCGATGTTCCCGCTCCCGATCTCGGCACTAACGAGCAAACCATGGCTTGGATCATGGACACTTATTCGATGCACGTGCGGCACACCACGACGGCGGTGGTCACAGGCAAGCCGATCGACTTGGGCGGTTCCCGCGGCCGCCTGGAAGCCACCGGGCGCGGCGTGTTGTTTAACTGCGATCGCGCTCTCGCCAAGTTTCGCATGCAGCATTTAAATACGCGCGTCATTATTCAGGGGTTCGGCAACGTCGGTTCGATGACCGCGAAACTAATGCACAAGGCCGGCTATAAGATCGTCGGCGTCGCCGATATCCACGGCGCGCTCTACAATGAAAATGGCTTCGACGTCCCCAAATTGCTGGATTGGGTCACCGGGGAGCGCAAGCCGCTGCCGGAGTTTCCGGACGGCGGGGCGAAAATGACCGCGAGCGAGATTCTATTTCAGCCCGCGGAGATCGTCATCCCCGCCGCCGTGGAAAACCAGATCACTTCCGAAAACGCGCACCGCCTGCAGACGCGCATCCTTTGCGAAGGCGCAAATGGTCCATGCACGGCGATGGCTGACGAGATTGTGGACCGCAAAGGCATCTTCGTCATTCCGGATATCCTCGCCAATGCTGGCGGCGTGACGGTAAGCTACTTTGAATGGGTCCAGGACCGCCAGGGGTATTTCTGGAGCGAACGGGAAGTCAACGAGCGGCTTAAGGACGTGATCGAACGAAGCTTCGAGGAAGTGGTAAAGTACGCGGAAATTCACGGGGTCAACAACCGGGTTGCCGCATATATGCTGGCGATCGACCGCGTAGCGTACGCTCTGAAAGAGCGCGGATTTTATGCCTGACAGGGGGAAAAGTCTGCAACATTCGCAGACGGTTCCGGGGGACACCGCGAGATTCCGCGGCATCGGGCCGCGATCCGAAATGATTGGGTGCCCCTGACGCATGCTTGCCGATTCTATTTCTCCTGGCACGGTGAAGACGGAGGACGAGCACCGTCGCGAAATTTGCACGGCCGGCCGCTGGATTCATGGCCGCGCCTTCGTTGCCTCGACAGATGGAAACATTTCCATTCGCCTCGATTCGCGCCGCATCCTCACCTCCCCAACCGGGATCAGCAAAGGCTTGATGTCCCCGGACGATATGGTCATCACCGATCTCCGGGGCCGGAAACTCGCCGGCCGCCGCGAACCCTCCTCAGAGCTGGCGATGCATCTGTTAATTTACGTTCGACGGCCGGACGTCAACGCCGTTTGCCACGCGCACCCGCCGATCGCCACCGCTCATGCGGCAGCTGGACTTCCCCTGAACAAAGCGCTGTTGAGCGAGATCGTGCTCTCGCTGGGATGCGTTCCCGTGGCGCAGTACGGCACGCCCGGAACGCCCGAACTTTCCGACGCGCTGGAACCGCTCGTGCAAAATTACGACGCGATTCTGCTGGCCAATCACGGTGTTGTGACTTGCGGGGCGGATTTGCTCACCGCATTTTTTCGGATGGAGACCGTCGAGCATTTCGCGCAGGTTTCCTTGGCGACCGAGCTTCTCGGCAAACAAGTCTTGCTTTCTGGCCGTGATGTGGAAAAATTGCTCGCGGCGCGCGCGCGTTACGGCACGACGACCGCCGCCCCTGTCAGTTCCCATTGCCCGGTGACGAGCGATACGGCAGTGGGCGGGACCAATCGCATTTCGGTAACGCGTGAAGAGCTGGAAGCGTTGATCGAAGAGGCAGTGCGAAAAGACAGGGCGCATCGCTGAGTGTCCACGAAAGTTTGGATTCGGTTTTTGATTTCGCGGAATGGCGCCGGCCGGAATTTCTGGCGGCTGGCCACGGAGGATGAAGCATGGGCGAAGCACTCGGCATGATCGAGACACGCGGCTTGGTCGCGATGATTGAGGCCTCGGACGCGATGGTCAAGGCGGCCAAGGTCACGCTGGTCGGCTGGGAAAAGATTGGCTCGGGCTACGTCACCGCGATGGTGCGGGGCGACGTGGCTGCGGTGAAAGCCGCGACCGACGCCGGAGCCGCGGCAGCACGGCGCGTGGGAGAGCTGATCGCCGTGCATGTCATCCCGCGGCCGCATCAGTCTCTCGAAGACGTGCTTCCCATCGGGAAGACGGCTGTCGCTGCCGGGCACTAAACGCGCCGACACTCTGCGCGTACTTGCCTAAGCCGCAGCACGCGGCGCGGTGTCGTTGCGCGGAGGTTTCCTGTGACGTTGTCGCAAGTCGAATGCAGATTTGAAGGTGGCATCGTTTCGGCGAATCCGTTCGTTGGCATTTCTGATTTAAGTCTTATTGACAACGCATGATTTTGGCACGCATTGTCGGCACCGTGGTTTCGACGCGTAAAGACGCGCGTCTCGAAGGCAAGAAACTCCTCGTCGTCAAACCGATTTCCCCCGAAGGCGCCGACGAATCCGGCTACTTGATCGCCGTGGACACGGTTGATTCCGGATTTCGCGAGACCGTACTGGTGGTGACCGGCAGCTCGGCGCGTATGGCCGCCGAATGCAAGGACCGCCCTGTGGACGCCGCGATTATCGGCATTGTCGATGAAGTGAAGCTCGACGCGCTGCATGAGGCCGAACTCGCCGCCGCGCGAAAGAAATAGCGTGCTGCTCGGGCGCGTTATCGGAAACGTTGTGTGCACGATGAAGGACGCCTCCCTCGTAGGGCAGAAGCTGCTCATCGTCCAGCCGCTCGACCGCAATGGCCGCGACAAGGGCCGCCCCATCATCGCATTAGATTCCGTAGGCGCCGGTGCGGGCGAAACGATCTACTGGTGCCGCGGCAGAGAAGCCAGCTTCCCATTTCTTCCCGCCGAACCGCCCACTGAAGCCACGATCGTGGGTATTGTGGATTCCGTGAATATTCCGGGAGCAGGCCTATTAGAATAGCCTTTCACCTCACAACTTCAGATTTTCAAACATGCTAATCGGCCGTATCATCGGTGATGTTGTCGCGACGCAGAAGGCGCCCTCGCACGAAGGGCGCAAGATTCTCGTCGTCCAGCCGCTCAATCTTGATGGCACCGACCGTGGCGATCCTGTGCTCGCGCTCGACGCCGTGGATGCGGGCATCGGCGAGCGCGTCCTGCTTACCACCGAAGGCTTTTCTGCAATGACCGCCGTCGGCCGCCCCAACTCTCCCATCGATGCCGCGGTCATCGGTGTGATCGATTCCGTGGACCTCCCTGATGGATCTGGCTAACGAGCATTTGCCAAAACGTTGGTTCAACATTGGTTGACGCGCCTTGTTCGTTAGAGTAGCGTCGCCCAATTACTCGATGCAATTCCCGGTTTATCTTCGGATTGGCTGGTTGCAAATTCATCCGCACTGGGTGTTTGAAGCAATGGCATATGCCATCGCTTTTCGCCTGTATCTAACCCTGCGGCGGCGCCTGGGAGATGCGCTTAGTGACGACGCGCGCTGGTGGGTGATTGCGGCAGCGGCTGCAGGCGCGACGGCGGGAAGCAAGGTGCTCTACTGGTTTGAGGACCCAGGTCTTACACTCGCGCACTGGCGCGATCCTCTTTTCCTGATGGGTGGAAAAACGATCGTTGGAGCGCTCACGGGCGGCCTGCTTGCTGTTGAGTGGACCAAGCGCCGCCTCGGCGTGACGCGCCGCACGGGCGACTTGTTTGCTCTGCCGCTCTGCGTGGGCCTGGCGATTGGCCGCATTGGATGTTTTCTCACGGGCCTCGAAGATCATACTGTTGGCGTGCACACCGCGCTTCCATGGGGTGTCGATTTCGGAGATGGTCCCCGGCATCCAACGCAACTCTATGAAATTCTTTATGTGATTTTGTTGGGCGTTGGAATCATGTGGTATTCGCGCCGCCCGCATATTGAAGGCGAGTTATTCAAATGTTTCATGGTGGCGTATTTTGCATTTCGCCTCGCCGTCGATTTCCTGAAACCTGATCTACGCGTCTTCGCCGGATTGTCCTCAATTCAATGGGTCTGCGTATTCACGTTGGGCTATTACGCGGCAGACGTCCTCCGCCGATTGGGTGCACTGGCACGGGCAGTCTCCCAGCCGTCCGCGCGGACCTGAGTATGAGCGCGCGAAGGAGAAGAGTAAGTGCCTGAGCCAGTCAGGAAATCGCAGTGGAAGCCATGGTTGATTGTGTTCTTAAGTGGGATGGTTCTCGGCGCCTCTTCGTGCGCCGGGTTTCTATCTGTAGTGGCCACTCATACCATCTTGGCTGAGGTTCTGGCCGTTGGATTTTTCGTCGGCCTCGCGGTAACTCTTGGCGGTCCGCTTGTTTTGGTGATCCGGTTAATTCTTTCGGTTGTTGGCCGAGGATCGGGAGGCGCGTCATGACGGACCGTGTCCGCCCTTACTTGTTCTATGACGTCGCATTGACGATCTGCTCGACGTGCTATCGGAAACTCGAAGGAAAAATCGTCTTCCAGGATGGCCGCGTTTTCCTGCTGAAACGCTGCCCGCAGCACGGCCCGGAAAAAATCCTCGTCGCCGATGATGTTGACTATTACCGCCGCTGCCGCGAAGTATTTATCAAGCCGCCTGAGATGCCCGCGCATTACAACACCCCGGTGCGCTGGGGATGCCCTTATGACTGCGGCCTCTGCACGGACCACGAGCAGCACTCCTGTTTGTCACTGATTGAAATCTGCGACGCCTGCAACTTGCGCTGCCCGGTTTGCTACGCCGAGAGCGGCCCCGAGCGGCAGGAGTTCCGTTCGCTCGCGCAAACCGAACGCATGCTCGACGCGGTGGTGCGCAACGAGACTCATCCCGACGTCGTGCAGATTTCCGGCGGCGAGCCCACGCTGCACCCGGATTTTTTCCGCGTGCTCGATTTGGCCAAGGCGCGCCCGATTCGCCACCTCATGGTCAACACCAACGGCGTGCGCATCGCGCAGGATGAGGCGTTCGTTGAGCGTCTGGCACACTACATGCCCGATCTGGAGGTCTATTTACAGTTTGATTCGCTTGAGCGCGGACCGCTCGAAGAACTACGCGGCGCAGACTTGCGCCGCGTCCGCGCGCAGGCGCTGGAGCGGTTAGGCCGTCACAAGATTTCGACCACACTTGTTGTGACTCTGAAGAAGAGTCTGAACGACAGTGAGATCGGACGCATCATCGAGTATGCCCTTACGCAGCCGTGTGTGCGTGGCGTCACGCTCCAGCCGGTGCAGGCGGCGGGGCGCCTCGAGCATTTCGACCCCGCAACCGATCGCCTCACGCTCACGGAAGTTCGCCGGAAGATCATCGAACAGACTTCCGTTTTTCAGCCTGAAGACATCTTGCCAGTGCCGTGCCATCCGGACAGCCTCGCGATGGCCTACGCCCTGAAGATCGATGGCAAAGTGATTCCCTTGACCGGCATGATCGATCCCAAGGTCCTGATCGAAGGCGGGCGCAACACCATCTTGTTTGAAGACGACGAAGCGGTCCGCCGCGGTGTGTTCGAGCTGTTTTCAACCGGGCATTCCCCGAGTTCCGGCGCCGCGAGCCTGCGGGATCTGCTCTGCTGCCTTCCCCGGCTCGATGCGCCCGCTGGCCTGACCTACGAAAACATTTTTCGCGTTCTCATCATTCAGTTCATCGACGCCTACGCGTTCGATGTCCGCTCCGTGAAGAAGACCTGCATTCACATCGTGCACCCTGACGGCCGCCTCATTCCATTTGACACGTACAATCTGTTCTATCGCGACGCACGCGAGCAAACGTGTCTCGTCCCCCTGAGACAAGCCGCCGAATCATTCATCCAATTGGGAGGAACAAATGTCGCACGACACCGGGCCATTTGATTACCCAACAGAAGAGGTGGATCCCGGGCCGGGAACGGCACTGTCATTTGGGTTGTGTTTTCTTTCGGATTTTGCGATTACATTCCTCGTTTTTCTGTCAGCTCCGGGTGCTTTCATCGGGGCCGGCGGCAAGACCTCAATATATATCGCCCTTTTCGCACCGCTTGCGGCAAATGGTTTCGCCATCTGGTGGGCCGCAGCAACCAAGAGAGAACGCTGCCTGAAAGGATTGGTTATTTGTACAGGCCTCCTAGTGTTACTGGACACCGCATGTGTAGGGCTGTCATTTTAGGTTTGCCGTCCGCGTTGACACCCTGACTGCGCGCCGCCATAATCGCGAGCCGGGTGATGATCTAGATGATCGCGCAGCTTCGCGGCACGCTCGCCGACAAACGTCCCAACCAGGTTTTGGTGGACGTCGGGGGTGTCGGTTACCTCGTGCATATTCCTGTCTCGACGTTCTACGCGCTGGGCGACCTGCATTCAAACGTGACGCTGCTGATTCACACGCAGGTTCGCGAGGACGCGATTTCGCTCTACGGCTTCCTCAGCTCGCGGGAGAAACATCTGTTCGAGCTGCTGATTTCCGCTTCGGGCGTGGGGCCGGTGCTGGCCTTGAAAATTCTCTCGGGCATGAGCGTCGATGACTTAGTGCCGGCGGTCCGAGCTGGAGATCTGGTGCGCCTGACGCGCATTCCCGGCGTCGGCCGCAAGACCGCCGAGCGCATGGTCGTCGAGCTGCGCGACAAATTGGCCGCTATGGAGACTTCGACAGCGGCAAGACAGCCGGCCGCGACTTCCGGCACTGCGGCGGACGTTGTCTCCGCGCTGCTCAATCTCGGCTACGAACAACACACCGCGGAGCAGGCCGTCGAACGCGCCGGCAAAGATGGCACGCAGGAATCGTTTGAAACATTGCTGCGCGCCACGTTGCAGCAGTTGAGCGCGCCTGCGCAGAAAGGCGCGCGCGCTGCACGCTAATTTTTTCCCGGGCAGTCGTAACGATCGCCGCAAGAGCTTGTGAGGTGACAGAGTGAGTTCCGGTACGGGAAGCGAGCCGCGGATGGAGAATCCTTCGCAGCGCATTGTGACCGGCGCGGCGCTCGATGAAGACGCGCGGATTGATGCGAGCGTCCGCCCGAAGCGCCTTGCCGATTACATAGGCCAGTCGCGCGTGAAGGAAAACGTCGAGATCGCCATCCAGGCGGCCCGCAGCCGCGGCGAAGCGCTCGACCACGTGCTGCTGTACGGGCCGCCGGGTTTGGGCAAGACGACTCTGGCGCAGATTATCGCCAGCGAGCTAGGCGTCGTGATCAAGACAAGTTCCGGCCCGCTGCTTGAGCGCAAGGGCGACCTGACCGCGATCCTCACTTCGCTCGAACAACGCGAAGTTTTCTTCCTCGATGAAATTCACCGGCTGGTTCCCGCGATCGAAGAGGTTTTGTACCCCGCGATGGAGGATTACCGCATCGATCTGGTGATCGGACAGGGTGCAGGGGCGCGGATTCATCCGTTCATCTTGAACCGTTTCACGCTGATCGGGGCTACGACGCGCGCGGGCCTAGTGACCGCGCCGCTGCGTTCGCGTTTCGGCATCGTGCATCGCTTGGAGTTTTACAGTCCGGACGAACTCGTCATTATCGTGCGCCGGTCAGCGTCAATCCTAGGGATTGCCGTGGACGACGACGGCGCCTTCGAGATTGCGCGCCGCAGCCGCGGAACGCCGCGTGTCGCCAACCGTCTGCTGCGCCGCGCGCGCGATTTCGCACAAGTGCGCGCGCAAGGCCATATCACGCTCGCCGTCGCAAACGAGGCGCTGCAAATGCTAGGTGTGGATGAGCACGGCCTCGACGAGGTGGACCGCAACCTCATGCTCACCATCCTGCAGAAATATTCCGGCGGACCGGTCGGACTCAACACAATTGCGGCATCGCTCAGCGAAGAAGAAGACGCCATCGAGGAAATCTACGAGCCCTACCTGATGCAACTCGGCCTGCTCGACCGCACCCAGCGCGGCCGAGTCGCCACCGCTCTTGCCTATAAACACTTCGGCCTCGAACCACCCCGCCAGCAACACGGCCTGTTTTGAAGCAGCCGAATGAAACCACAGATGAACACAGATCAACACAGATAAAAACTGGGAGGAAAAAGCAATTCCTGGGGAATTGAAAGTAACCGGTCGAGCTTTCGCATAATCGTTGGAGAGCAGACTTCCTATTTTCTGCCCCCTCCGTGTTCTCCGTCCTTAGTTTTGCCTTTATCAGTGTTTATCTGTGTTCATCTGTGGTTTCATTCTCGTGTATGCCTGCTAGCAAGCTCATCTACCTTTCCCTCGGATCGAATCTTGGCGACCGCGCCGCGAATCTTGAGCGCGCTATGTCCGCCTTGCGCGAAGCGGGCGTGCGTGTGCTTCGCCGGTCTTCGCTCTATGAAACCGAGCCAGTGGATTTTCTCGCGCAGCCCTGGTTTTTGAATTGCGTCGTGGAGGCGGAGACTTCGTTGATGCCGCGGCAATTGCTGCATGCGTTGCAAGGAATCGAACGGTCGCTAGGAAGCACGAAGCTCGTTGCGCGCGGCCCTCGCATCATCGATATCGATATCTTATTTTACGGGACGAGTGTGATCCGCACCGAAGAAATGGAAATCCCACATCCGCGCATGGAGAAACGCCGGTTCGTACTGGCGCCACTGGCCGAACTCGCGCCAGGGTTGCGGCATCCGGTTTTCGGCAAAACGACCGCCGAATTGATCTCCGCCACGCAGGACTCAAGCACGGTCCGCCTGTGGCAGCGGCAGGAGAGGGACGTTCAACCAAAATAGAAATTGAGGGGAGGAGAATGGCGTGGGATTACCGGTTCTGAGGCTGCGGCTTCTTCCTTTTTTCCTGTTCTTCCTTTTCCGATTTTTCGTATTCCGCAATCTCCTCCTCGGTCATGACGTAGTCGCCGCGCTTGGCGAACATCCCCGTGTCGCGGCGTCCCTGGCGGACGGCTGATTCATGTCCCGCGCGGTTCTCCTTGCGCTTCCTCTCGGCCGCGTCCGAGTCGTGGCGCACGCGGCGAATCGGCGTGGCGAGCGCACTGGTTTCCATCAGCAAATCGCTCACCTTTTCCAGAAAATCGTTGAATTGAAACGGCTTGACCACGTAGGGCAACCGTTCCTTTTCAAGGATCGGCCGCGCTTCGGCGCTCGCCAGTTCCGGCAGAAGGAAGAGAACTCGCGCCCGAACCATCCCCCCTTCGACGGCCGGCGACAGTGCCAACTCCTTGAGAGTCGAGTACACCGGACCCGACAGGCCCGTCATCGAGATATTGACGATCACGAGCGACCATTCTCCGCTCGACAACTCGGGCAGCGCTTCGCTGATGAGCGGCACGATCTGGACGTGCCAGCCTTCCGAGTCCAGTACCTGCCGTAGGGCCGTCTGGCTCACCACGTCGTCGTCGATGATAAGTATCCCGATCCTTGCCACTACCGGCCCCCTTGCCTGCACAGAGTATAACCTTTGGCCCTGCGGCCTAGCCGAACGGTCTACGCGAGGGAGTCTCAAACGTCAACTCTGATACTCACGGGTCCGATGGAGCACTTTGGAGGCTATCTGTGGTTGAGTCGGGTCCGTGTCCCGGCTTTGTCGCCGCGTCCAGGGCAAGAGTAGTGCCACACAAAAGCGAATAAAAAGCGAAATAATTCTTGACATAGCGAACAAAAAGCGAAATACTCTCTCCGTGCTTCCCGAGACGGGTGATGGCGACTGCAACCACAATTCCTACGGCCCCTCAGAACCCCTCCACCAAAGGGGTTCTTCGCGGCCGCAGGAAAGATCCCACTCCCACCCTTTTCCCCGACGTCCCGGTCCAACGGGACAGCGGGCCGGATGCCCTGCTGCCACCAGGGTCTCGGCCCGAACGCGTCGGCATAGCCCGTCTCGCCTCCTCCTCCCCGCTTGCAGACTCAAAACGCGGCACGGAGTATTTCCTGTTGCCAGTGCGCTCGATCCTGAACCACTGTGATTCCGACCGCGTGCCATTTTCCTGGACAGTGAACCCGTACCGCGGCTGTGAATTCGGCTGCCAGTACTGCTACGCGCGGTATACGCACGAATATATGGAATTGGACTCCGCTGATTTCGAGCGCAAGATTTACGTCAAGCAGGATGCCGGACCGCTTGCCTGGCGCGACCTGGCAATGGAAAAGGTTCAAGGCGAGCACATCGCTATCGGAACGGCCACCGACCCCTACCAGCCTGCCGAACGCGAATTCGGCGCCACCCGCGCGATTCTCGAGCAAATGGCCGCGCGCCAGGGGCTGAGCGTCTCCATCACCACGAAATCGAATCAGGTGGTGCGGGATCTGGACCTGCTGCTCCGTATCGCCGCGCATTCCAGCGTACATGTGAATCTGAGCATCACGACGCTGCGGCCCCGCCTGGCGCGCATGCTGGAGCCGCGTGCTCCACGGCCAGACCTGCGTCTGGAGGCGGTACGTGAGTTACGCACTGCGGGAATTGCTGCCGGTGTGTTCGCCATGCCTGTGCTGCCCGGGCTAACGGATTCGGAAGCGGATCTCGACGCCCTGGCCCGCGCCGCCCGTGACGCCGGCGCGCAATGGTTCGCCGCCAGAGTTCTGTACCTGATGCCCTCCGCGCAGAAGCAGTTCCTGCCGTTTCTATACGCGAAGTTCCCGAAACTCGCGCGACGCTACCGCGAATGGTATTCCCGCTCGAACTACGCGCCGGAGGCCTATAGCCGGGAGATTTCCGCTCGCGTCGCCGCATTGCGCAAGAAATACAGCCTGGGCGTGCTCCCCATAGAGACGGCGCGGCCTCGCGAAGACGCGCCTCAACTAAACTTGGGCTTTGATTTCTCTCCTGCGGTGCAGAATCCGCCACAATCTGCCGGTGAGCGCACAGCAGGGCCCCGTTGTCTACCCTCGTCCGGAAATTAGAAGAAAATTCCGTGCATCGTCGTCTTGAAGAACAACTTCGTCAGACTGACGAATCTGACCGCGCTTTGGGTCTTGCGTCGAGACGGCCGCGCGTCCGCGTAAATGCGGAATGGGACTGTTGGTAGCAAGTTAAAATGTCCGCTTTTTAGAGCACACGATATGTCCGGTTTGAGGTCGAGAGATCGCCGCCGCGGCTGTGGGAAAGTGGGAATCCCGCGCTTTTTGCGGGATTTCCAAGCGCAG
>Ga0210410_10000054_pt1 | contig 195756 bp, 150 predicted proteins | sample IncBWC4MmetaG_FD_161058 | JGI IMG/M metagenome (GOLD analysis project Ga0210410, IMG submission 161058) | Forest soil microbial communities from Barre Woods Harvard Forest LTER site, Petersham, Massachusetts, United States - Inc-BW-C-4-M | ecosystem: Environmental > Terrestrial > Soil >... | reverse complement strand
CTCCATCAACCGAGCCACAAAGCGCATCCGCTCGTCCATCTTGGATAACTCCTTCCAGGGCATTTCGCGTCTCCCGCAAAAGCCAAAAAGTGTTACCCATGTGCTCGGAAGAAGTGTTACCTATGTGCCCGGTAGGACATTCCCTTCCAGATCAAAGAGTTAGCATCGACTTGCCGCCGGCACACCTCGCGGGTTGCCGGAAAAGCCTGTGTGACTTTCCTCCAATGAAAGAGGCAGCACGCGAGCTGCCAGCTCAGCCCGGTGATGAATACCGAGCTTGCGGAAAATCGTAAAAATGTGGTCCTTTACGGTCTGCTCCGCGAGATCCATCTCGCTGGCGATCCGTTTGTTCGATACTCCTCGTAGCACCTGCGACGCAATCTCCTGCTGGCGCGGAGTCAGGCCCATCCCGGCCAACCGCGAACGAAGGCTGTCGTGCTTAACTGGCTCAAGCGATATCACCTTGTAGGAACCGGGGATCGTCTGCACGCCCACGACGTAGTCTCCGTGGTCAGCCTGAAAGATCGTGCTTCCTTGAGGGAGCGGCGATTGGCCTATAGGCAACCGGATAGCCTCGGCTGGTCTCCCTCTCAAGATATGGGTTGCGGCCTCGTTGCTATAGACGACGGTGCCGATGTTATCGAGGATCAGAATTCCTGTGGCGCACGATCGTTGGTTCCGCCCCTCGAGCAAGAGGAGCGCGCGCGAGAGGTGCGGCAGCAGTGCTGCGAGAAGGGCAACATCTCGATCGCTGAAATCGGGTTCGTGGCGCAAGCGTTGCAAGGCTATCCCCCCCAGAAGATGCCCCTGAGTGCCCACTAGCCCACCCAGACCCCAACAGTACGGGACACGCGCAGCGTAATCGATGGCGAACTCGGAATTGATGAAGCTGGAAGCCGGGACTAGATCCGTTATGCGGAATGCCCGGTTTGGCTCCTTGGTCCAACGTGTAATGCAGCTCGGATCGAGGGCCCAGTAATAATCGGTGTACTCGCGAACTAGCGGCAAACTCAGCTCAAACATCATGGTGCCGCGTACATTTTCCCTCGTCGGGCGAGGTGCCTCTCCGATCGGGAGGTAAATCGCGCTGTTGCAGCCGATCGCTTTGGCCAGCTTCTCGAACAGCGGCGCAAATAAGCGGTCGGGAGAACTCGCGCTATACGCCAAGTCAATGATGCCCAAGAGTTCGCGGTAATCCTTACCCTTCAAATGCGCGGACAGCCTCACGGTGATCTCCCTGAGCGGGTGGCCTCTTCTCAGGAGGCGGTCCGCGGATTTTATCGCATCGCTTCCTACGTACGTAGGATGGACTCAGTTGCCTTTTCTAGTAGCTTCAAGCTCTTGTTTTTAATGGAATCTGGGACAAGAAAAACTACGTGTCGCAATGGAATCACCCGTCTGGAGCCGTAGGGGTGCACACAGAAAGCCGAACGTTCTTGGTCGTCTGTTGGAGGGTATGTCTATGAAATCCAGAATCATGATTACAGTTGGTCTCGGAATCCTCTGCGCGGGAGTAGCTGCGCCGTCGTCGGCGAGCTCGACTCACATTACCTACTCTTTACCGTTTACGCTGGTTGGCGGGCCGCTGCCAGATTTTTGTCCGATGTTGCCGACTGGCTTCGAGATCAACGGCTCGATTGACGGCACCGATGTAATCACTACTAGCGTTAACAGTGCTGGCGTGACGCACGTCAACGTCAACAGTCTCGAACTGGGAAGTGCCACCGACAGTAACGGCGCAACCTATGTGGTGAACTACCACAACCATACGGGCGAAGACATCCAACCCGGCGGGTTTCCTGTCACCCTGCTCCAGAACGATCACTTCAACCTGGTTGGTGCCGGCGTGGCGGGCAATCTGCAAGTACATTTTGTGATCACCGTGACGTTCCTAAGCAGCTCGGATCCCGGGACCGTAACTGTAGTCAACAAGCACGGTAACGCGTTCGCTTGTGACGTGATTTGATTCACGCACTCGGGTGAACCGGGAACGGTCGGGTCGAGCATCGAAGCTCGATCCGACCAGCTAGCCGATGCTCACTGGTGGGCGCTATCCGAACGAGACCGATTGCGGCTGAGCGCAGGCCGGCGCCCTGCCTGGGTCTCGATCAGGCAAACACTCAAACTCTGGTCAAGGAGGTCACCACGATGAGAGTTACCAGACTTACCGCCGTCCTGACGTCAGCCTCGTTGTTCGCACTGTTCTTCCTGTCGCAGGCATTCGGCGCGCCGGCTACGGCACTGATCTATACGGCTGCAAATGACGGTGCCAAATTGGATAGCGAACTCGCTGCGGCACTCTCGGCTGCCGGATTCACCGGCAACATTCAACAGATATTTCAGCAACGGCTGGAAGCAAACCTCGGACGGCCGATCAACCCGAGGCTTGCAAATCTGGGCCGGCTGCTCTGGTTCGACAAGCTTCACTCGCTGCATCACGACAATACGTGCGGTGGCTGTCACTCGCCGACGAATGGGTTCGGCGATACCCAACCCATGGCGATTGGAATACAGAACAACAACCTGGTCGGGCCGGATCGCGTCGGACCGCGAAATCAGCGGCGAACACCTCTTGTCGTGAACACGGCCCTCTACGCCGCGATGATGTGGAATGGACGGTTCAATTCGTTGTCCGGAGATCCCTTCGACAATTCACTTGGATTCCGTTTTCCACCTCCCGAAGACGACATCCGTTTCTCCTATGCCAACGACCTTCTGCACCACGTAACCCAACTGCTGCAGGCACAGGGGCATATGCCTCCGACTGAGCTGGTCGAGGTGGCGGGCTATACCGGAACCTGCCCGAACGGAGTCCCAGACCCGACGCTGGGAAGTGCATTCTGCCAATTCGACGACGGCCAGGGCGACACCGTGCCGCTGCCGGACGGCACGGGATCCCGTAACGAGCCGATTCGTGAAAAAGCCGCGGCGCTTCTGAATGCCACGCCCGCGTACCGGGAGCTGTTCGGAGAAGTGTTCCCGGAAGTCGCCGCGGGCGCGCCGATTGACTTCTACATGTTCGGCAAGGCCATCGCGGAATTTGAATTCACCCTTGTGTTTGCGGAGGCACCTATCGACAAGTTCGCGCGAGGCGATAGAAACGCCATGAGTGCGGCTGAAAAACGCGGGGCGCTGCTGTTCTTCGGCAAAGCGCAGTGCGTGCAATGCCACGCTGTGGCGGGGCGGTCCGCGGTGGGTGAGTCAAACGAAATGTTCACTGACTTCTCAGAGCACGTCATCGGCGTACCGCAGATCGCTCCTTTCTTCGGACTAGAACGGGGAAATGTGATTTTCGACGGGCCGGATCAGGACGAGGATTTCGGTCTGGAACAGATAACCGGCAACGAGGCGGATCGATACAAGTTTCGTACGGCTCCGCTGCGGAATTTGGCCGTGGCGCCCGGCTTCTTCCACAACGGAGCCTTTATCCGCTTGGAGGATGCCATCCGTCACCACCTGAATGTGTATGAGTCAGCTCGTGACTACGATCCAGTCGAAGCTGGCGTGCCCGCTGATCTCAGCCACCGCCTCGGGCCGATCGAGCCGGTGCTGCAGCGGCTCGATCCGCTACTGCGATCTCCGATTCACCTGAGTGAGAACGAATTCGCTGATTTGGTTTCCTTCGTCAGGGACGGCCTGCTGGACCAAAGGGTGAAGGCTGAGAATCTTTGCAAGTTAGTGCCGCTTGCTGTGCCGAGCGGCATGACGGTGTTGCATTTTGAGGCCTGCCAATGAGGCAAAAAGCACAAGCGGGCGTTCGGGACACTACCTGACAGCGTCCCTGACCGCTCTACGACCGCTTTCGAAAAATCTATTCGACCGGCGCGCCGCTTGCGTCGGCATTATCGAATCCCACGATAGATGCTATCGAGAAAATAGGATTGCGAGTCAAAGGCCGCCGTCCTAGCCTGTGACGTGCATGAGCTCTAAAGTGCGCCTGTTTGGGACTCTGGGGATCGCCGCGGTCGGCGACGCCAGATTTGCTTTTCTGCGATTACGGTACTGAGGCGGGTCGGAGCGGGTTCCCGTGTCGCAGCGACGATTAGTTGAGTGAGCAGCTGCACCCGGTCCATCGATGGGCAAGTGAACGACTCATCCGCGCCAATGAGTCGGAAGCCCCCGCTGATCGTCAGGCTTGTCGGGGTGTGCGTCGCGCGCCCGTGGATGGTCGTCGCATTCCTGAGCATCCTTTGCACAGGCACGGGTTACTATGTCACGCGCCATTTCGCCATGAGTACCGACACCGACGCTCTGTTGTCGCGCGAGCTCCCCTGGCGAGTGCGGCAGGCGGCGTTTGATGCGGCGTTCTCGCCGAACAACTTGGATATCGTCGTGGTCGTCGATGGCCAAACACCGGAGTTGGGCGAGGCGGCAACCGCCACACTCGCCGCACGGCTCGGCACTCAAGCGCGGTGGTTCCACTCTGTCGAGCGGCCCGACAGTGGAGCGTTCTGGGAGCACAACCGCTTGCTCTTCGCCTCGACCGGGGAGGTAAGGAAGGCCATTGCTCAGCTGCTCAAGGTCCAGCCATTCCTCGGATCCATGGCATCCGACCCTTCCTTGCGCGGTATCGCCAACACACTTTCCCTGACCATGAAAGGCGTGACCCGCGACAAGCCTGCACCGCAGGAGCTTCGCACTCCCATCCGCACTTTGGCCAACGCGCTTCAGGACCTCGCTGCAGGTAAGCCGCGATTCTTCTCGTGGCGTACCCTGATCACCGGGAACGAGCCGGACGAACGCGAGCTACGGCACGTTATCTTGCTCGATCCGGTGCTCGACTTCACTCAACTGCAATCCGCTAGATCGCCGATCGAAGCGATCCGTGGCACGGCGCGCCAGCTCCAGCTCGACACCGTCCATGGCGTGCGCGTTCGCCTGACGGGTTCCGCACCGTTGCAGGACGAGGAATTCGCAACCTTGGCGCAGCGCGCGGGTGTCATCGCTTGTCTTGCAAGCGGCGCAGTGATCTTGATGCTTTGGTTCGCCGTACGGTCGCCCTGGTTGATCGCCTCAATACTCGCGACGACCCTGGTGGGCCTCCTGACCGCTACGGCCTTGGGTCTTGCGGTGTTTCATCAGTTCAACGTAATCTCGGTCGCCTTCATCCCTTTGTTCGTCGGGATGGGGATTGATCTCGGTATTCAGTTCAGTGTCCGCTATCGGGAAGAACGCCGACCCGGATGCGACGTGGGTCCAGCCCTCCTCGCGACAGCGCGCAGTATGGGAAAATCGCTGACCCTGGCGGCCACGGCGATTGGCATCGGCTTTCTCGCCTTTGCACCCACAGCCTATTATGGAGTCGCGCAGCTGGGGATGATCGCCGGCCTCGGTCTGTTCGCTGCCCTTGCGTTGAACCTCACGCTATTGCCCGCGCTGATCAAGCTCGCTCGGCCGCCGGGCGCCCCCGAGCGCCAACCCGGCGCGCGGTTGACACTCATCGACAACTATGTGCTGGGACACCGGAGCCTGGTGCTCGGCGTCGGCGGGGTCGCGGCGTTGATTTCTGCGGTCCTGCTGCCGCTATTGCACTTTGATTTCAACCCGATGCACCTGCGCAGCTCGAAGGTCGAGTCGGTTGCCACGCTCGCTGATTTGATGAGAGATCCGGATAAATCCCCGAATACGTTGGAAGTGATGCGACCGAACCTCGCCGCCGCCGACCGCCTCGCCGCGATTTTCAGGACCGATCCGACGGTCTACAGCGCACACACTTTGTCGAGTTTCGTTCCAACCGAACAGCGCGAAAAGATCGCGCTCCTTGCCGATGCGGCAGACCTTCTGGATTTCACACTGAATCCACTCGACGTAGCGACGCCACCCACCGATGCGGAGGTCATCGACAGTCTGAACCGAGGGGCCGACAAGCTACGTCAAGCGGCAACTGAAGATCCCTCGCTGAGCGCGGACGCCCGTAGGCTCGCCGATGAACTCGACACGCTGGCCCGAGGCAGCCAGTCAGCGCGAGCCCAGGCCGAGCAGATGCTGATCCCGGGTTTTGTCACGTCCCTCGAACAAATTCGCAATTTATTGCACCCGCTGCCCGTTAGCATTGAATCGCTTCCGCCTGAGCTCGTACGCCAATGGCGAACCGCTGACGGACGGGCACGTGTATCAGTTGTACCAAAGGGCGACCCCAACGACGATGCGGTCATCAGCCGGTTCATCGCCGCTGGAATGAAGATAGCGCCCGACGCTACTGGTACGGCGATCTACCGTCAGGCCTATGGTCGAGCCGTGGTCGACGCGTTCATCGAGGCAGGAGTGCTGTCATTCGTCGCCATCTGCGGTCTGCTCCTGATTGCGCTGCGCCGAGCGCGTGATGTGGCGATTACCATGACGCCGATCGTACTCACCGGGCTCTTGACCCTGGGCACCTGTGTACTGATCGGGCAGCCGCTCAACTTTGCGAACATCATCGCCTTGCCGTTACTTTTCGGGATCGGGGTGGCGTTCCATATCTACTTCGTGATGTCTTGGCGCGCGGGCGGCTCGCACCTCCTGACATCGAGTCTTGCGCGCGGCGTCTTTTTCAGCGCGCTCGCGACGGCTACCGGCTTCGGCAGCCTCTGGGCCTCCAGCCATCCAGGAACAGCCAGCATGGGGAAGCTCTTGATGATATCCCTGCTATGGACCCTCGCGTCGGCGTTGCTCTTCCAGCCGGCGCTGATGGGTCAAACGAGGCGACAAGACGCGAGAGGGGATGCTACTTCATGAGCTCGTCGCTGACCTTGTGCAGGTGAGCTATCAGGGCAGGAGCCCCTCCGGCGGCGATCGCAGCGACAAAATCATCTCGGCGCAGTGTCAGTTCACTGACGCCGTCAGAATAAACGTCGATAACCTTCCAGACGCCGTCCACTTCGCGCATCCGGTAAAGCAAGTTCACAGGCGTGTCATGGGCGGGAATGATGCGGGTGCGGACGATTTTGTCCTCGCCGCGACTTTCCACGCCGTCGATTGCGAATTTCTCGCCGCTAAAATCGCGAAAATTGTGAGCGTAGTTGGCAATGGTGAAACGGCTGAAGGCCGCGATCAATGCGGTTTGTTGCTCCGGTGAGAAATTTGTCCACCCGGGGCCGACGGCGAGCCGGGTCATGAGCCGCAAGCCAATGACCTGATTGATCACAGGCTCGAGCCTTCGGTATCTCTCAGTCATCGGCTCGGCTGGACCCGCCTGCATGGATTGGAGCAGCGATGTTGTGAGGTTCTGCACTTGACTTGCCGCAGGATCGTTTACCGCGGCATACGCGGGATCAGCGACCAGCATGGGCAGCAGTAGGCAAAGCAGCATCAAGAATTTGGGTCCCATGGACGTCAGAGGCTAGGACGGCGGCCTTTGACTCGCAAGCCTCCATCTCTCGATAGCATCTATCGTCCGTTTCGATATATCGGCTCGCCCCGGGGCGTGGGCGCGTCTAGATACGCCAGCGCTCGAATGATAAGACTGCTCAAAGATCGATGTAAACCGCTGGTCAAATGTAAGGCTTGCAAAAAGGTCGGCGCTGAAAGCGAAGACCACACGGTGGGCAACTCGGCGCTGCGCGGCGACGAAAGCGATTCTAGTACGGTAGCGAGACAACTTTGCGCCGCCGGGCGAGGCTAGCACAAGAAGACCTAAGGCGCAAAGCGACCAATCCCCGAACCGCAGCTGCAGCAAAACGCATTGTTCAAGAAATGCCAAGCCAGTTGTTGTGTGTTACTTATGTGGGCGTCCGATGAACATATCGGGCAGTGCTTTTGGATTTGTAAAGGGCAAACCCACCGAAAGGTGGTGACGCAAAGTCTCCGGTCTAACGAGCCTCGGCTCTATGACAGCGGGACCGCCGTAATCCAGTCCTTCCACCGGACGGCTGCGGTATCACTCTAACGGGTGGAAGGAGAGCAGTCATGCGTGCGTGCGATTTGAACGCGGCGAGCCGGCATTCTGGGGCGGCGTCCCGAGATCTGGCCTTCCTATATAAGCCACCTGAGTTTCATCAGGTGGGAACCAACTCTTGAACCACGGGGCACGAGCGATGCGTAAGCATTTCTTGGTCGTGGTCAGCGCTCTGCTGTGCATCTGCGCACGGTCGAGTCCGGCGGACGAGAGCGCGCGGGCGCAGATGAAAGGTCTGGACGAGCAGGTCCAGGAGGTCAAATCCGACGTCCTCAGCATCGCGGCCGAGCTCAACCAGCTTGAAGAGAAGCTGCTCTATCCGTCCGATACTCACCTCGCCGTGTTCGTGATGCTGGCGCACGGCGAGACGCTGCGTCTCGATGCGGTGCGGATTCAGATCGACGGACGGCCGGCGACTCATTACATCTACAGCTTCAAGGAGCTCGACGCCCTGCGCAAAGGCGGGGTGCAGCGAATCTATAGCGGCAACATCGCCACCGGCGCGCACGACATCGAGGTCTCGGTGAGCGCCAAGCTCGCCAATGGCAAGGACTACACCCAGACCGAGCACTTCCCCTTTGCGAAGGAAATCAAGCCGAAGTTGCTCGGCGTGATGCTCGCGGGTCCGGACGCCGCGCAGCCCGGGATTCACATCGGGGACTGGTAGCCGATGCGTCGTCCGTTGCACTGGCTGTTGATGGAAATGGCGCTGGCCGCAGTGGTGGCGCGGCCGTCGATGGCTGCTGATCTACGCGACCTGTATTTCGGCGAGGCTCTGTACCAGGCCAATCAGGGACAATATTTCGACGCCCTCGAACGGCTCGACGCCGAGCTCGCCCAGCACCATCGCGTCGACCAACCGGAGCTGGATTCGCTGCAGTATCACATCAGGCAGGCGGACTTTTCGGTCGGCGACTTCGAACTGCGCTATCGGATGCATCTGCGTGCCGGCCGCGCGATCAAGGCGGTGCTCGATGCCGATGTCGATCAGCCGGTCAAGAACGAGGCGGCATACCGCCTGGCGCGCATCGAGTTCCAGAAGGATCAGCCCGAGGATGCCCTGCACGCCCTGGAGCGGATTCAGGGGACGGTCCCGGTCGACATCAGCGATGACGTCGAATTCCTTCGCGCCAATGTTTACCTCGCGCTCGGCCGGCCGGCCGACGCGGTGGAGGTGCTCAGGCGCTTACAGAGCGCGGAACGGCTGAAGGGATTTACCGCTTACAATCTCGGTATCGCGTTGCTGCAGGCGGGCCATACCCCGGAGGCGCTGCGGCAGCTGGACAAGGCCGGTCAGATCGAGAGCGGCGCAACAGTCACGGCGGCGATCCGCGACAAGTCGAACATGGTGCTCGGCAGCTTCATGCTGCGGTCGGAAGACTACGCGCACGCCGAGCTCGCTTTCGATCGCGTGCACCTGGAAGGACCGTATTCCAACCTCGCGCTGCTGAGCACCGGCTGGGCGGACGTCTCCGCCCATGACTACCAGAAGGCGCTCACACCCTGGGGCGTGCTCATCGAGCGCGATGGAACCGACGCCGCGGTCCAGGAAGCCAGGCTCGCTCTGCCGTTTGCCTACAGCAAACTGCGCGTCTACGGGCGTGCGGCGCTCCTGTATGGCCAGGCGCTCGATTCGTTCGGCAAGGAACTTGAGAAGGTGGATGCGTCCACGCGGAGCATCCGCGCGGGCAACTTCCTCAAAGCCCTGGTGCGCGAGGAAATCAAGCAGGACGACCTATGGGTCGTGCGCCTGCGCAAGCTGCCCGACACCCCGGAGACTTTCTACCTCACGGAGCTGATGGCCTCGAATGACTTCCAGACGGCGCTGCAGAACTACCTGGACATGGAGGATCTGCGCCGCAGGCTGATTGTCTGGCAGGGCGGTTTCAATGCTTTCGAGGATCTGATTCGTCTGCGTCATGCGAATTACGAGCCGCTGCTGCCGCAGGTCGACGCGCACTTCAGAGAGCTGGACTCGCGGATGCGTGTGCGACTCGAGCAACGTGATCACTTGCAGAAGCGTCTTCAGGACATTCTGACGGCGCCGCGGCCGGCGCTGCTGGCAACAGCCGACGAACGCGTGGCGCTCGAGCGACTGCGGAAGATCGAGACGGCGCTACGACAGGCCGGCGGCGCGGAACCCGCCGCCGAGGAGGCCAGGGTGCAGCGCCTGCGGGGCGTACTCACGTGGCGCCTGAACACAGAGTATCCGGAGCGGCTGACGCAGGCTCACAAAAATCTGCACGCGCTGAACGACGACGTGCGCGCGCTGCAGGAACGATATACCGCCTTCGTACGGGCGCGGCAGGCCGCGGTGCACAGCTACGCCGGCTACGACCAGCCAATTCAGCGGTTGCGCACACGGGTCGATGAGGCGCTCGAGCACGTCGACACCCTGCTGGCCCGGCAGGGCCACGTGATCGAGGCGGTCGCCATCGATGAGCTCAACACACGGCATCAGCGCCTCGAGGCCTATCAGGTTCAGGCTCGCTACGCGGTGGCCGACAGTTATGACAGGGCGCTGAAGGAACGGGCGAGCGGAGGAACGCCGTGATGCGTCTCGTGCCTGCGCGCGCAGTCGTGTTGCTGCTGCCGGTGATAGCGGCGTGCGCTCATCACGTCGACCAGTCGGGGACACTGGCGACCCTTCACGGGGTACGGCCGGACACCAAGGAGGTGCCGGTCAACCAGGGCCTCGATCGGGCGGTGCAGAGTTACCGCGACTTCCTGCAGCAGGCTCCGGACAGCAGGCTGGCACCGGAGGCGATGCGGCGCCTGGCGGACCTGAATATCGAGAAGGAGTTCGGAATCCAGGGCGACGGTAAACTCGTGGAGCTGCCCGCGTCGCAGAGCGGCACGCCAGCGAAGTCCGTCGCGCCGGCAGTCACGAAGTTCGACGCGCGCGCCGCGACGCGGTCCCACCGCGAGGCGCCGGGCTCCGCGCCCGCGGCGGCATCGGAACGTGATCTGGAGCAGCGGGCTGCGTCCCAGCAGGGAATCCCGCCCGCGAGCGCGGCTCCGCAGTTGGCATTGCCGGGCGCAATGGATGGAGATTCCGCGAGCGCCGGCCCGCTCGAGGCGATCAAGTTGTATGACGAGCTGCTCGCGAAGTATCCGCAGTACGCGTTCCGCGACCAGGTGCTCTACCAGAAGGCGCGCGCCTACGAGGAGCTGGGGCAGCCCGAGGAGGCCTTGAGAGTCATGGAGCAGCTGGTCGCTGAAAATCCGCGCTCGCGGTTCGCGGACGAGGTGCAGTTCAGGCGTGCGGAGCGCTTCTTCATCGCAAAGAAATATCGCGAGGCGGAGAGATCGTACGCGGCAATTGCGGACCGCGGGAGCGGCTCGGAGTACTACGAACTCGCGCTCTACAAGCTGGGATGGACGTTGTACAAGCAGCAACTCTACCCAGAGGCTCTGCCCCGGTTCTTCGCACTCCTCGACTACAAGGTCAAGAGCGGCTATGACTTCGATGCGAAGCATACCGAGGCCGAGCAGCGGCGCATCGAGGATACTTTCCAGGTCGTCAGCCTGAGCTTTTCGAATATCGGCGGTCCGGATGTGATCGGCGCGTACTTCGCCGCCAACGGATACCGCGCCTACGCGGACCGTGTCTACCGCTACCTCGCGGAGTTCTACCTGACGAAGCTGCGGTATCAGGACGCCGTCACGGTCTACAAATCATTCGTGGCGCTGTACCCGTTCCACGAGGCGTCGCCGCGCTTCGGCATGCGGGTGGTTGAAATCTACGAGAAGGGCGGATTCTCGCAGCTCGTGCTCGCCGCAAAGAAGGACTTCGCGGGCACCTACGGCCTGCCGGGCGAGTACTGGCATCACTTCGATGTGAACAAGTCGCCGGAAGTGCTGGGTTACGTGCGCAGCAACCTGAACGACCTGGCGAACCACTATCACGCGCAGTACCAGGACCCGAAGCAGCATGAGCAGCAGGCGGCCAACTACGCCGAGGCCACTCATTGGTACCGCGAGTTTCTGACCTCGTTCCACACCGACCCGCAAGCACCGCAAACGGATTATCAGCTCGCGGATCTGATGCTCGAGAATCATGACTACGCGGCGGCGGCGCACGAGTATGAGATCACGGCTTATGATTACCCGGCGCACGCGAAGTCGGCGGCGGCGGGCTACGCGGCGATTTACGCACATCGCGAGTATCTCAAGGTCGCCGGCGCCGAGGTGAAGGACGCGGCCCGCCGCGGCACGATCAACAGTTCGCTGAAGTTCGCGGATGCGTTCCCGCAGCACGAGCAGGCGGCGGTCGTACTGGCCGCGGCGGCTGAAGACGCGTACGAGATGAAGGACTTGGTGCTGGCGCGCGACTCCGGCCGGCACCTCATCGAGAAGTTCCCGAATGCGGCCGTGGGCGTGCGCCGCGATGCGTGGCTGGTCGTCGCTCACTCCACCTTCGGCCTCGCGGAGTATGCGGACGCGGAGCAGGCCTACGGGCACGTACTTGAGTCCACGCCGCAGGGAGATGCATCACGTGCCGGGCTGGTGGAGAACCTGGCGGCCTCCATCTACAAGCAGGGCGAGCAGGCAAGCCAGGCAGGGGATTACCGCACCGCGGCCAATCACTTCGTGCGCGTCAAGCAGGTCGCTCCGGCGTCGACGATTTGCGCGGCGGCGGAGTACGACGCCGGCGCGGCGTTGCTGCGCTTGAAAGACTGGACGGCCGCGGCCCAGGTTCTGGACGAGTTCCGGCGCAGCTTCCCCGAGCATGAGCTGCAGAAGGAGGCGACCAAGCAGATCGCCTACGCGTACCAGCAGGCCGGGCAGCTGGCGCAATCCGCCGGTGAGTACCAGCGGGTGGCGATCGAGTCGCCGAATCCGCAGCTGCGCGCCGAAGCGTTGCTGCAGGCGGGCGACCTGTATGGGCAGGCCAACAACGCCGATCGCGCCCTGGAGGCGTACTCGAAGTATATCGGCGAGTTCCCCAAGCCGATCGAGACGGCGGTGGAGACGCGCTCCAAGATCGCCGAGATCTACAAGTCAAAGGGAGATCGAGTCCAGTACCAGCATCAGCTCGAGGAAATCGTGCGTGTCGACGCTGCGGCGGGCGGCGAGCGGACGGACCGCACGCGCAACGTCGCGGCGCGCGCGGCATTGGAGCTGTCCGAGCCCATCTACGAGCAGTTTGCGTCGCTCAAGCTCACGCAGCCCTTTGAGCGCAGCCTGCAGGAGAAGCAGCGCAGTATGGACAACGCGACCAAAGCCTTCGGCCGGCTGGTCGACTACCAGGTCGGGGAGGTCACCGCGGCGGCCACGTTCTACATGGCCGAGGTCTACGAGAATTTCAGCCAGGCCCTGCGCGAGTCAGAGCGGCCGGCCGATCTCGGCGCGGAGGCGCTCAAGGACTACGAAGGGCAGCTCGCCGACGCCGCGCACCCGCTCGACGAGAAGGCGATCGCAGTCCACGAGAAGAACCTCGAGCTGACGAGGCGGGGACTCAACAACGCATGGACGCAGAAGAGCCTGGACCGTCTCGCGGCGCTCAAGCCGGACAGCTACGCGCGGGCCGAGATCAGCAGCGGATTCTTGGGGTCGCTCGAGCGGTTTGTCTATCAACCGCCGCCGCGTGCGGTTCAAGCAGCCGTCGGCAATCCGACGGCCCCGGGGGGCGCGCCCACGCCGGCAACCGCCTCCGCGCCGGCGGACAGTGCGATCGGACCGGCCCTCACAGCGGGAGCAGGCAATGCAAACTCGCACTGATCTTGAGCGGACAACGGGCGCGCGCCGAGTTGCGGCCGGACTCGCGCTGGCCGTGGCTCTCCTCGGCAGCTGGACCACGGCGTCGGCGGGCAAGCCGCGCGGGGGCGGCGCGGCGCTTCAGCCGGATGCGGGCGGCTTCCAGCTCACTGAAAAAGCGCGCATCCCCGCGGACATTCGTGCCGATTACGACAACGCGATGCGCCTTCTGGAGGCGAAGCAGTACGATCAGGGAATCGGGTTGCTGCTCAAGGTCACCCAGAAAGCACCCACTGCCACCGCGGCCTACGTCGATCTCGGAATCGCCTACGGCAAGTCCGGCAATCTCGACCAGGCGCTCGTCAGCCTCAAGCGCGCAGTCGACCTCAACCCCCGCCAGCTCGTGGCGTACAACGAACTCGGCATCGTCTATCGCACGAAAGGTGAATTCGCCGCCGCCCGCGAAAGCTACGAGCGGGCGCTGGGAGTCTTCCCCGGATTCCATTACGCAAGGTTGAATCTGGCGATTCTCTGCGATCTGTACTTGGCTGACCTCACGTGCGCCCGCGACAACTACGCTGCCTATCAGCAGCTGGTCCCGGACGACAAGCAGGTGGCGACGTGGATCGCCAACCTTAACGCCAGGGCAAAGCCCTAGGAGCACGCATGCTTCGCACGCTCATCTTTGGAGTTTTACTGCTCGCCGCCGTGCGCGGCGCGGCGGCCGACGGGACGGCGACGGCGCCGGCAACGCCTGCGGCTGCGGGGAGTGCGCCGGAAGCCGCCCAATCCGTCGACGCAGCCAAGCGCGGGGCGAAGAAGCAGACCGCCGGCACGAAAGCCGGCGATGGCAAGGCGGGCCCGGCTGCGGCGGCTAGCCAGGCAGCACAGCCCGACGGCGACGTGAAGATGTCGGGTATGTCGATCCTCGGAAACGAGGACGCCCCGAAATCGCTGGTGCTGGTGCCGTGGAAGAGTTCGCAGCTCGCGGACATGCCGAGCGTGTCCCGGCTGCTCGACTCGGCGGCGCAACCGGTGGACAAGGAAGTATTCATGCGCGAGCTGGCGTACTACGAATTCAAGTCGGGCTCGAAGTGAGCGAATCGGCCCGCGCGATCATCGGCTTGAGAATGAATCGTTCAGTTTTGACATATTTGTAACGTTCGAGAGGTGGGCATATGGAATTCTTCTATTCAATCGTCAAGTTCTTCACGTCAGGCGGGGTATTCATGTTACCCATCCTGCTCACGGGCGCGGTCGCGGTCGCGATCACGGTCGAGCGCTACGTCACGCTGGCGAAGATGGGTGCGCGCAATCGGCGCACGTGGACCAAAGTCGAGTCGGTGCTCACTAGCGGTGAATTCGACAAGGCGCGCGAGCTCATGAGCAAGGACGATTCGTCGCTGGCGCGCGTGCTGAACATGGGGCTCGCCCTGCAGGGCGCGGTGCGGCGGCGCGACGACGTGGAAAAAGCGCTGCAGGAGAGCATGATGGAAGTCGTCCCGCAGCTCGAAAAGCGCACTCACTACCTCGCAACGCTCGCCAATGTCGCGACGCTGCTCGGCCTGCTCGGCACGGTGAGCGGCTTGATCCACGCCTTCAGTGCGGTGGCGACCGTCAACCCCGCGGAAAAGGCGAACCTGCTGGCGGCGAGCATCTCGGAGGCCATGAACTGCACGGCGCTCGGGCTCGTGACCGCGGTGCCGATCCTGATCGTGCACGCCTTCCTGCAGTCGAAGACCACGGGGCTGAGCGACGGACTGGAGACGGCCGCAATCCGCTTCCTGAATGCGCTCGCGGCCCGCCAGGCGGCGCGCGCCCAAAGCCGGCTGGAGCTGGTGCAACCGGCGCAGCAAGCGAAGTCGGCCTGAGGGCGATCCCATGCGCAGTCTACTCATGCGGCGCGAGCGCAAACCGGCCGAGCTGCTGCTCGTGCCGATGATCGACATCTTCACCGTGCTGGTCACCTTTCTGCTGATGACCGCGGTGTTCTCGCGCATCACCATCATGCAGATTGACCTGCCGAGCTCCGCGGCTGCGAAGCCCGCCGAACCGCCGCTGTTCCGGCTCGAGGTCATCATCCGCCAGGACGGCTTCGAGCTCAGCGACGGGAAGCAGTTGATCGGCACGATCCCGAAGGTCAACGACGCGTACGACCTCAGTGCGTTGACCGCGCGAGTGCTGGACGTGAAGCGCGAGCACCCGGCCGCCGAGGAGGTGTCGGTGCTGTCGGAGCGGAAAGTTCCCTACAACGAGCTCGTCCAGGCGATGGATGCGATCCGCAGCACGGAAGTGCCTGCTACGGACGCGCTCGTCGCCGGCCAGGCGGCGGCGGGCGCGCAAACCGTGAAAGTCGCGCTGTTCACGAACATCGCGTTGGGAGATGCGCCATGAAGGTGCTGAAGCGTGGTCTCGGGCTGATGCCGCGCAAGGTGCGCGAGGATGCGCACCTGAATCTGATTCCCATGATCGACATTCTGTCGGTGTTGGTGGCATTCCTGCTGGTGTACTCGACGAACGTGGAAGTGCTCCAGAATTCCAAGGGTGTGAACATTCCGCAGTCGAGCGCCGACGTGCACCCGAAGCAGTCGGTCGTCGTGATGGTCACGAAGGACGCCGTGCTGGTGCAGGGAGAGGTGGTCGCGAGCCTCGCACAGGCGAGCGACCCGCGCACGGAGCTGATTGAGCCTTTGCGCACAGTGCTGCAGCGCCCGATCGCCGGGCTCGACGCGGCAGCGCGTGACGCGGCGCTCACCTCGCAGGAGGTCACGGTCATGGCCGACCAGGAACTGCCATACGAAGTGCTGCGAAAGGTTCTGGCGACGTGCACGGCGGCCGCGTACGGCAAGATCTCGCTCGCGGTGCTGCAGAAGGAGGAGGCGGTGGGCTTGGTCAAGAGCCTCTAGCGGCCTTCTCAAGCAGGACACGTTGACCGTCATTTCACCTCAAAGGTAACGGCATGGATTCGGAAACAGCAGAAAATCAGCAGACGCTCGAGGACCCGCAAGATCAGCAGGCGCCGAACGATCAGGCCCTGAAGGATCAGCAGGCGCTCGTCGCGGAACTCGCCACGTCGCAGCAAGCGGTCGATGCCCTGGTAGGCGAGCTGCGGGCACTCGATGCGCAGCTGGAGGCTCTCGCGACCGAGCGCAACCAGCACTACCTGCTGCACCAGGTCTGCGACGCCCTGCGCGAGCTGGGAGAGCTCGGCGGCGCACAGTTGTTCTGGGGTACTGCGGAGGCGGTCACGACCGCTGAGGATCAGCTGAGTCGGGTGCGCGAACGTGTCATCGCCTTCGAGAGCCGCGTGGGCGAGTTGGACGCGCGCCGACAGAGCACTCGCGAACAGATCGACAAGGATCAGTATCGAGTGGAGCTGATCGAGGACGAGCTCTTCGAGGCGCACGAAGAGGAGGAGCGGCTCCAGCAGGAGTGGATCGTCGAGCGGGAGATCAGCGGACTTCACTCCCGTCCGCTCATCATGCCTTGGACCTGGGGAGGAGAGGCTGACCGGCGCTTTCAGAAGTCGCTGCTGAGCGCGCTGGCGGTCTGTCTCGTTCTGACACTGATCTTTCCCTTGATCCGTCTGCCCCTGGAGAGAGCGCTCGAGGTGACACCGCCAGAGCAGGTGCTGCACATCACCATGGCACTGCCGCGGCCGCCTCCGCCGCCGCGCGTGTTGCCCCCGCCACCGAAGCTCGCGGTGCAGAAACCCGTGGAAAAGCCGACACCGCAGCAGGCGCTCAAGGCCCCGACGGAGGAGCCGGTCAAGCCGGCCGTCGAGGCGCCGGTGGAGCCGAAGCCCGCCGGGCTGATGGTGTTCAAGCAGCGGCTTGCCGCGCTCGCGGACGCGCAAATCAATCCGGCACTCGGCGCTCAGGCGCGCATCAACAACGCCGACAACTCGGTCGGCACTCCGCAGCGCGCGATGCTGACCACCAGCGCGCCAGGCGCGAGCGGTGGAATCAACCTCGCGGCCGTGAGTCGCGGTTTGGGCCCGGGTGGCGGTACCGAGCGCAACGCCATTCGCGGCGGCACCCTGACGCAGGCCTCGAGCGGCATCGGATCGGCGGCCGCGGCGAGCCGCCCGGTGAGCGGCGGCCCGGGTCCCGGACGTACCGATGAGGAGATACAGATCGTCTTCGACCGTCACAAGGCCCAGCTCTATCGGTTGTACAACCTCGAGCTGCGCCGGGATCCGACGCTGCAGGGAAAAATGATCCTGCGCCTGACGATCGAGCCCGACGGCGACGTGTCCCTGTGCCTGCTGCACGGCTCCAACATGAATGCACCGGACCTGGCGGCGCAGGTGGTGGAACGGGTGAAGACATTCAACTTCGGCGCCAAGGTCGTACCGCCGGTGACCATCATCTATCCGATCGATTTCCTGCCTGCTGCCTGAGGAGGCGCAATTTGACCTGAGCGATAAGCACTCCCTGGATGCGACAAGGGCAAACCCACCGAAAGGTGGGGACGCAAAGTCACCGGTCTAATGGGCCTCAAGGGCTCCACGATAGCGGGACCACCGAAACTCCAGTCCGAAACTCGGGCTGTCTCGGCCCTTGTCGATGCGATTGATCGACAAGAGGTATGCGATTGAACACGAGTGGGACCATCACGAACGTTAGAGCGCGCGGCGGCTGGATCGCAATCCTCGGCGTCGTCGTTCTGATGATGGGAGCGAAGTCTGCGCTTGCCCAGACGCAGACGTGCGCCATTATCACCGGCGGCGATTCCGGTAACACAGGGGGTGTTAGAGCCAGCTATCTCGCTAATCAAGACGGACGCGCCAATGAGGGTTGCACCGTTTTGATCACCCTCAACGCTGACGGGTCCATCGTAACAACTACCCCCAATCCTGCCTTCTCTTACGAGAACGGCGATGACGACAACATGATTGGGGTCGTCAACAACACCGGTACAACCATCAGCAGCTTGCAGCTGAGTAGCGCAACAGCCCCAATTTTTGGTTTCGACGGCGATGGAATTTGTGGCGGCCCCCCGGGATGGATTTTCAGCGCTCTTGGACCGAAACCCAATTGCACAAGCGTAGCGGACCCGCACCGTTATGGTCAGGGGCCAATTACCTTCACAGTAACGACCCCGTACAAGGGGATCGTCAATTTCGGCAACGGTAACTTAGCACCAGGTACCAGCACGTTTTTCAGCCTTGAGGGGGGGAACATCGCTGCGGGCCTTCAAGTGAAGATTCCCGACCCGGTGCTGGTGCTCCGGAAGTCGGGTCCGGCGACGATGGCTCTGGCACAGTGGGGCGCGTTCGCCCTCGACGTCCAGAACAACGGGGGCAGCGACGCCTGGAACGCGACGATCGTCGACAAGCTGCCGACCGGTGCGACCGGCGGCATGTGCACGGCGGCCCCGCAGATCCTCTCCGCGCAGGTGTTCGCGGCCGATGGCGTGACGCCGGTACCGGGCAAGGGAGCGCTCACGGCCGGCACGGACTACACAGTCAGCTACGCCGGGGCGCCCGCGTGCACGCTGACACTCAACCTGCTGAGCGCCGCGGCGGTCATCAGCCCGACACAGCGCCTCATCGTCACCTACCAGACGAAGCTCGATCCGAACACGCAGAACGGCGTCTCGCTCACCAACGTGGCCGGTGCGACGCAGTGGTACAACGGCCCGACCAGCAACACCGGCCGCCTGAGCTACGCCTGCACGCTGACCAACGGCACGCCGGGAGTGCTCGACTGTCAGGACGCGCACACGGTCACGGTGCCGATCCCCGCTCTCACGATCACCAAGCAGGTGTGGGTGGTGGGGGGCGGCCCGGCGGTGCCGGGCGCAATCCTCGACTACCTGGTGCACGTCACCAACACCTCGGCGAACCCGGTGACCCCGGTGGTGATCACGGACGATTTGAACGCGGCGGGGCCGGGGGCGCTCACATACGTGAACGGCACGGCGACCATGAACGGCTCGCCCAATGGTGTCAGCGTCGCCGGCAACGTCATCACGGCGAACTACTCTGCAACCTACGGACCGTTCGCGCCCGGGGCGACGATCGACCTGCGCTTCCGCGCCACGCTCGGCAGCACGCTTGCCACGGCCACGATCATCACCAACACCGGCGTCGTCTCGTGGAACAACCCGCCGCAGAGCGCCTCGGGAAGCGTCTCGGTCACAGTGGTCGCGCCCACTCTCACCCTCATCAAGGGCGGCCCGACCACGATGTACCTCGGGCAGCTGGGGCAGTTCACCCTCAACGTCCAGAACACCGGGATGACTGACGCGTGGAACGCGACGATCGTGGACAAGCTGCCGACGGGTGCGACCGGCGGCATGTGCACGGCGGCACCGCAGATCCTCTCTGCGCAGGTGTTCGCGGCCGATGGCGTGACACCGGTGCCGGGCAAGGGACTACTCAAGGCGGGCGCGGATTACACGGTTACCTATGTCGGGGCGCCCACCTGCACGCTGACGCTCAACCTGCTGAGCGCCGCGGCGGTGATCGGTCCGACGCAGCGCCTCATCGTCACCTACCAGACGCAGCTCGATGCGAACACGCAGAAGGGCGCCACGCTCACGAACGTCGCCGGTGCGACGCAGTGGTACAACGGTCCGAGCAGCAACACCGGCCGCCAAACCTACACCTGCATGCTGACCAACGGCACGCCGGGAGTGCTCGACTGCCAGGACGCGCACACGGTCACGGTGCCGATCTCCGCGGTCACGCTGACCAAGGGCGGCCCGGCGACCATGTACCTCGGGCAGCTGGGGCGGTTCACGCTCAACGTGCAGAACACCGGGACGGCTGACGCCTGGAACGCGACGATTCTGGACAGGTTGCCGACGGGTGCGACGGGCGGCATGTGCACAGCCACGCCGCAGATCCTCTCCATGCAGGTGTTCGCGGCCGATGGCGTGACACCCGTGCCGGGCAAGGGACCGCTCGCGGCCGGCACGGACTACACAGTCAGCTACGCCGGGGCGCCCGCGTGCACGCTGACACTCAACCTGCTGAGCGCCGCGGCGGTCATCAGCCCGACACAGCGCCTCATCGTCGCCTACCAGACGAAGCTCGATCCGAACACGCAGAACGGCGTCTCGCTCACCAACGTGGCCGGCGCAACGCAGTGGTACACGGGGCCGAGCAGCGACACCAGCCGCCAGACCTCCACCTGCACGCTGACCAACGGCACGCCGGGAGTGCTCGACTGTCAGGACGCGCACACGGTGACGGTGACGACCTCCCCGGTCACGATCACCAAGCAGGTGACGGTGGTGGGCGGCGGCATAGCGGCACCGGGCGCAACGCTCGACTACCTGGTGCACGTGACCAACACCTCGGCGAGCCCGGTGACCCCGGTGGTGATCACGGACGACCTGAACGCGGCGGGGCCGGGGGCGCTCACATACGTGAACGGCACGGCGACCATGAACGGCTCGCCCAATGGTGTCAGCGTCGCCGGCAACGTCATCACCGCGAACTACTCGGCGACCTACGGGCCGCTCGCGCCCGGAGGAACGATCGACCTGCGCTTCCGCGCAACGCTCGGCAGCACGCTCGCCACCGGCACGACGGTCACCAACACCGGCGTCGTCACCTGGGACAACCCGTCGCAGACCGGCTCGGCCAGCGTCTCGGTCCAGCTGAGCATTCCGCCCGGGGCACTGACCGTCAGCAAGACGACTCCGCTTGTCGATGTGACGCGCGGGCAGCTCGTGCCCTACACCATCACCGTCACCAACGTGCTGACCGGGGTTGTCCAGGGCGTAGCGCTCGTGGATAGCTTCCCCGCGGGCTTCCGGTACGTCAAAGGGTCGGCGCGCCTCGACGACACGCCGGCGGAACCCACGGTGTCCGGGTTTCAGCTCACGTGGAGCAATCTCAGTTTCGCAGGTGGTGCGCATCACACCGTCCTGGTGCTGCTGGCCGTGGGCGCGGGCGTGGGCGAAGGCGAGTTCGTGAACCGCGCCCAGGTTTTCGTCCAGGTCACCGGCGCTGCGCTGAACCGCGTCAAGGCACTCGCCGCGGTCACGCGCACTCCCACGAACCGCGCCCAGGCTCCCGCCGCGGTTCTCGGCGGTCCGGTGTCGGCTGAGGGGACCGCCATGATCCGAGTGGTGACGGATACGACTTTCGATTGCACTGACGTGATCGGCAAGGTCTTCGACGACGCGAACGGCAACGGCCATCAGGATCCCGGAGAGAAGGGTCTGCCCGGGGTGCGGCTTGTGACCACCCGGGGTCTGGCCGCCATCACGGACGAGTTCGGTCGATTCCACATCACGTGCGCGATCACGCCCCTCGAGGGCCGGGGCAGCAACTTCGCGCTCAAGCTCGACGACCGGACGCTGCCGAGCGGCTATCGACTGACGACACCGCAGGTGCTCGTGGAACGCGCCACGCGCGGCAAGGCCCTGCGCTTCGAGTTCGGCGCCTCGATCCACCGCGTCGTCAGTCTGGACCTCTCGGATGCGGTGTTCGAGCGGGGAACCGCCGACATGCGCCCGCAATGGGTGCCGAGAGTGGACCTGCTGCTGGCGGAGCTGCGCAAGTCGCGATCGGTCCTGCGTCTGTCTTATCTCGCCGACGTCGAGGACAAGCAACTGGTCGAGCGGCGCCTCGAAGCGGTCGCGCATGAAATCAGGGACGGCTGGCGGGCGATGAACTGCTGCTACGAGCTTAACGTCGAGCGCGAGGTCTTCTGGCTGCGCGGCAGCCCGCCCAAGGAACCCGTCGAGCGACTGCGAGGTGCCAAGTGAGCGGCCTGCGCAAGCGTAGCTCCTGGCTCTTCACCTGTCTGACGCTCGTCGCAGCGAGCGCACAGGCGCAGAGCGTCGACGCATCGCCGCTCGGCAGCGCGGTCGAGCGGCAATTGCCGTCGGAACAGCCGCTCGCGCCATGGGCGCGGGACCCCGAACAGATCAGGACCGAGGCGGGCGACAGGCTCGAGCCGCGGCAGGTGCTGACCGAGAGCTTCGAGACCGTGAAGCTCAAGAACGTCATGCCGCCCATTCACTTCGAATCCGGAGTGGCGAAGATTCCCGACAATTACGTGGAGACGCTGCGCAAAGCTCTCGAGGGCTTGCGCGATCGCCGCAACGTGCGCTTGCATCTGATCGGCCATGCAGACAATCAGCGGCTGTCCCCGGTGCTCGCCAGAACCTTCGGGGACAACACCGGACTGTCGCGCGAGCGCGCAGGAGAGGTGGCGGAATTCCTCAAGCGGGCACTGCAACTGAAGCCGGAGGCGATCGCGTACGAGTGGGCCGGCGATACCCAACCCATAGCCACCAACAACACCACTGAGGGCCGGGCACTCAATCGCCGCGTGGAGGTGCAAGTCTGGTACGACCAGCCGAAAGCGCGCGAAGCGGACGATGAAGTGCTCGTGCAAGAGCACATCAAGCAGGTCAAGGTTTGCCGGATGCAGACGCTCTGCAAGCTGCGCTTCAAAGAAGGCGCGGCGCGGCGGGCACGCGTGAGCAATGTCGTTCCGCCACTGCACTACGGCGAGGAGAACGTGCAGGTCTCGTCGGAGTTCGTCGAGCAGATCAGAAAGGCACTGAGCAACCTGCAGGACAAGTCGAACGTGGTGGTCAAGTTCATTGCCTACACGGATCAGGTGGCGCTGTCGGAGCGCGATGAGCGCATTTACGGCGATCTCGTCGCGCTCTCGAAGGCGCGGGCACACCGCGTGGCGCTCGCCGTGCAGGAAGCGCTCAAGCTGCCCGGCACGCAGATCGCGAGCGATGGCCGCGGAGCGATCACGCCCATCGGTTCGAACGACACCGCTCAGGGCCGCGCCCTGAACCGCCGCATCGAGGTACAGTTCTGGTACGACGACCCGCTGCGGGAGCTGCCCGATGAGCCCCAGATGTGCCCGAATCCGGGCACGGAAGTGGTCACGAAGGTTTATGACCCATCGTGGGGAGGCTTTGCGCCTCTGCAGCTTACGAACGGACGCGCAATCATTCCGCCCGGCTACACCGAGAACCTGCGGCGCGCCATGGCGGAGCTGCACGACAAATCCCACGTGCGGCTGCGCTTCGTCGGCTACACGGGCAATGAGCGGCTTGATCGCCGCACCGCCGCGGTGTACGGCGATGATGTCGGACTGTCCGCCGCCCGGGCGCGTCGGGCGATGGATCTCGTCACGGAGCAGATGCATCTGCCCGCCTCGCAGGCCGAGCACGAAGGACGGGGCTATGTGCAGTCGAGCGACGTGGTCAATGTAGGCTTCACCCAAGAAGAGACCTCGTACGTCGTGGTCCAGGTCGTCTACGACGAACCCGCCGTACTCGATGACGACGGCTTGAACATCACGCGCCTGACGCACGAGCTCACACCGCAGAGCCCCTTCGGCGTCAACACGATGCACATCACCGTGGACGGTGTGCCGATCGACGACCCGGGCAGGAGCTCCGCGGACGTGCAGCGTTGCACGGACGTTGCTCTGGACAAGGCGGCCATTCGGTTCCAGTTCGACAATCTCAAGGCGCGGCGCCGGCTGAGTGTGGCGGTCGCCCCGAGCGTCGTCGTGTTCCAGCAGACCCCTGACGAAGGTCTGATTGCGGCGCCGGTGCGCTTTCAGATGTACACCAACTATGGGGCCTTCATCGCGCGAGCGGAGGTGCGGATCTTCGAGGCGGGGCGTTCCCCGCAGAGCACGCCGCTTGCCGTCGTCGCGATCGACCCGAACGGCTCCGCCGAGTGGCAACCCAGCGCTCGGCAGCTCTCCGCTGCGGGGCAGGAGTTGCAGTACCTGGTCCGCGCCTATGGCAGGGATGGCAAGTTCGACGACACGAAGCCGCTATCCCTGTGGATGGTTCATGATGGATCCCGCGCGGCCAAGAATCCGGAGGCCGCCGTTGCGGCGTCCGGCGCTGACTCACCCGCTGGCACGTCCAGCCTCGAGGCGCCGGGGACAACAGACTCGGCGCCGCAATCCGCGCCTGTCCAGCACGCGGAGCCGGAGCTGCTCGCCGCGTACGGCGAGAGCACGCTCTCGGAACACAACATCCGGGTGAGCGGCGGCACGGTCATCGTGCACGGTGGCGGCATTCCGCGCAAGGATACGGTATGGGTGGCGGGCCACCCGGTGCCGGTGGATGCGAAGGGCAACTTCATCGCCGAGGAGGTCCTGCCCGCGGGCGCTCACACGGTCGAGGTGGCGGTGCTCGATGAGGACGGCAATGGCACGCTGTATCTGCGCGACCTGGAGTTCAAGCCCAACGATCGCTTCTACGTTGCCATGGCGGATCTCACCGTTTCGAAGAACCACACGAGCGCCGCCGACCAGCAAATGCAGGGTGCGAACGCACCGTACGATTACAATGCATCGGTGGCCGGCAGCCTGTCGTTCTTTGCCACGCGGAAATTCAGCGACGATTGGCGCGTGACGGCGAGCGCGGATACCCGCGAGGAACCGGTCAAGGATCTGTTCAGCAACTTCCTGAACAAGACGCCCGACTCGCTGTTCCGGCGCATCGATCCCGTTTACTACTACCCAACCTACGGCGATGACAGCATCGTGCAGGAGCTTGCTCCGACGCTGGGCAAGTTCTACGTGAAGGTTGAGCACCACGACGACTACGGACTGTGGGGCAATTTCAGGATCAACTACATCGACAACGAGCTCGCGCAGGTCGACCGCGGGCTCTACGGTGGCAATGTTCGCTGGCTGTCCGACGCCACGACGAGGTTTGGTGAGAAGCGCTACGCCGTCGATGGGTTTGCAGCCCAGCCGGGCACGATCGCGGGCCGCGACGAGTTCCAGGGAACGGGTGGGTCGCTGTACTTCATGCGCGTGCAGGACATCCTCACCGGCTCGGAGCGTGTCCGCATCGAGCTGCGCGACAAGGATTCCGGGCTCGTTACCGGAACCGTGAACCTGCGGCCCTCGATCGACTACGAGATTGATTATCTGCAGGGCCGGATCGTCCTCGCCGAGCCGCTGTCCTCGACCGCGGCCGATAACCTGCTGGTTCGCACCAGCGGTCTCAGCGGGCAGGTGGCGTACCTGGTGGTTCGTTACGAGTTCACGCCGGCGTTTCAAAACATCCACACCTGGACGACGGGCGGTCAGGGGGATGTGTGGCTCAACGATTACATCCGGCTCGGGGTCACTGCCAGCTCCAACGACGCGGGCGTCAGCGGCAGCAGCCTGCGCGGTGCGGATCTGACGCTGCGGAAGAGCACGGACTCCTGGGTGAAGCTGCAGACCGGGAAGAGCGATGGGCTGGCGTCCGGGTCGTCCTACTCGAACGACGGTGGCTTCGGCTTCACCAGCTACAACCCGAATGCGTTCGCAAACGCCAGCGCCAACGCATACCGTGCCGATGTCAGTCTCGGGCTTGGTGATTTTCTGTCGGGGAACAAGGGTCGCCTGACGTACTACACCCAACACCTCGACGCCGGCTATTCCGCGCCCGGGTTCGACTCGCTGACCGCCACCGACTACTACGGCGGTACTTTCAAGCTACCGATCGGCGATAGCTGGAGCCTGAACGCCAAGGCGGACAAGAAGGCGCAGGAGCAAGGGCTCAAGACCACGGCCGAGGAACTCGACGTCGCCTACAAGATCAGCAAGCACTGGAGCGTGAGCACCGGTGTCCGGCGCGACGACCGCCAGGACAACTCTCCGGTCGTTCCGGCGACACAGCAACAGGGCGAGCGAACCGATGTGGTGGCGCAGCTGGGGTATGACTCCCTGGCTAAGTGGCGCGCATACACTTTCGTTCAGGACACCGTCTCGAAGAGCGGCGACCGGGAGGACAACGGACGCGCTGGTGTCGGCGGGTCGTATCGCGTCACGAACACGCTGCGAATCGAGGCGGAAGGGTCCGAGGGCAGTCTCGGGCCGGGCGGTAAGCTCGGCACCAACTATCTCGCCTCGGATCACACCACTATGTACCTCAATTACTCGCTGCAGAACGAGCGCGCGGACAGCGGCCTGTTCCAGCGCCAGGGGACGCTGGTTTCGGGGGTGAAGCAGCGCCTGACGGACAGCAGCAGCGTCTATGTCGAGGAGCGCTACCAGGACATCGACTCGGCGTCGGGCCTCACACATGCGACGGGCGTGACACTCACGCCCGATGATCGCTGGAACATCGGCGCCAGCGCGGAGGTCGGCACGCTCGTCAACAGTCAAACCGACGCCGAGACGAAGCGGAAGGCGGGCGGCATCCGCGTCGGCTACGGCCACGACAAGATCCAGGTCTCGAGCGGAATCGAGTATCGGAACGATGAGATGCAGGGACCCGATGCAACGTCTTCGAACCTGAAGACCTGGCTGTTCAGGAACAATTTCAAGTTTCAGATCACGCCGGACTGGAGGCTGGTCGGCAAGTTCGACCACTCGAAGAGCGATAACTCACAGGGACAGTTCTACGACGGCGGCTACACCGAAGCCGTGATCGGCTACGGATATCGCCCGGTTCACAGCGATCGGCTCGACGTGCTGGCGAAGTACACCTACTTCTACAACCTCCCGACGGCCGGGCAGGTGACTCCGCAGGGCACTGCGGCGCAGTTCATCCAAAAGAGTCAGATCGCAGCCATCGATGTGAGCTATGACCTGACCCCGCAGTGGTCGGTCGGAGGAAAATACGCCTACCGCATGGGCCAGGCGAGCCTCGAGCGGGTGAACCCGCAGTTCTTCGACAACACGGCGGAACTCTACATCGTGCGCATCGACTGGCATTTCCACCAGGAGTGGGAGGGAATGATCGAGGGCCGTGCGCTCAAGATGCCTGACCTCAACCAAACGCGCTCCGGGGCGCTCGTCGCTGTCTACCGCCATCTCGGCAAGCACGTGAAAGCCGGGCTGGGGTACAACTTCACGAATTTCTCGGAAGATTTGACCGACATGAGCTTCAAGAGCCACGGCATCTTCATGAACGTGGTCGCAGCGATGTGAGCGGCCGCCAGGCTCACCAATAATTTCAATAATTGGCGCAGTTACGAGGAATGGGCTGCGTGGTCGAGATCGGTCTTCATGCCGGCCCAACTGATGCGGGTGCATTCTTCGGGAGTGCCGCCGCCCTTCCAGTGCGTTTCGAGATTGACCGCATCGGAGTAGCCAATCTTCGCGAGTGCGCGGAACTGGGCGGTCCAATCGATGTAGCCCTTGTCGACGGGCGACCACTGCATCTCACCAGCGCCGTCCTTGATGGCGTTCTTGACATGGCAGTGGTGGATGCGGTCTTTCGGCAGAGCGTCCCAGCCGCCGGGATAGGCATCGAGTTCGCCGCGCATGACGGCATTGGCTGGGTCCCAGTTGAGTGAAAGATTGCGAGAGGGGACGCCGGCGAGGGTGGCGGCGGCTTCTCGTCCGGTGGCGGTGTTGCAGGCGAACTCGTTTTCCAGCACGAGCATGATGTTCTGCCCGGCGGCGTGTTCGGCGGCCTGCCGCAGTTTGTCGTTGATGGCGGCGCGGTAGGGCTTGATATCGTCTATGCGCCAGAAGTCGAAACAGCGGACCTTATTCGTTTTGAATTGTTTGGCGAGGGAGATAGAGCGTTCGAGGACTTCATCCTGATGCTTGAAGCTGACCTCGTCGGCGCCGTGCATGTCTTCCTTTGTGCCGTACTGGGAGACGGGCGCGCCGGGCCAGTTCACCTTGTAGAGCGGGCTGCTGATATCGGTAACCTGAAGACCGTACTTGGCGAGGATCTTCTGCGCCTCGGCGATCTGCGCGTCAGAGATGACTTGCAGGTTCTTGCCCCAGACCTCGCGCAGTTCGACCCAGCGAAGACCGAAGTCCTTCGCGATGACGTAGCAGGCGTGGTCGAGGTCCTGGGATATCTCGTCGGAGATGACGCCGACCTTGAACTTCGTGTCCGCGGCGAATGCCCGCAGGGCCGGCAAAACCAATGCGGATGCGCCGAGCGCGCCGCCGACGAACTTCCGTCTGGATAGATGCCTCACTTGTTCGATCTCCTTTTGTCTTCCCTCTTGCGGCATGGCCAGGGATTTAAGGCTGGCTTGCATACCCCATGCCCGCAAGCACGCCGCGCATGTAGCCGAAGCTGCTGATCACGCCGGGCATCGGGTCGTCGGCATGGATCTCGTACTCAAGGTCGACGAAGCCTTCATACTTATTGGCGATGAGCGCTTCAAAGATAGCGCGCACCGGCATCTTGCCGTCGCCCACTGCTACCTGGCTCTCCTTGACGTTCAAGTCGGCCAGGTCTTTCATATGCATGTTGAAGAGGCGCGGTCCGACTTCATGGATGGCCTCGACGACATCCGTGCCGGCGCGCTCGGTATGGCCCACATCGATGCAGCAGCCGATTCGCGGGTCCATGTTTTTGACGAGCTTCAGGATGTCGAGCGGCGACTGCCAGAGCTTGTCTTCCGGACCATGGTTGTGGATCGCGATCCTGATGCCGTACTCCTTGACGAACTTCTCTACTCGCGGAAGACTGGCGGGCGTGGGATCTCCGGCGACGATGACGGTGACGCCGGCCCGCTTGCAATACTCAAATTTGGCGCGAATGTCGTCGTCTTCATCCTTGAGGAAGTAGATGGCACCCGCGGCGTGAAGTTTGATGTCCGCTGCCGTGTAGTCGGCGATGGCCTGCGATTCCTGCGTTGGATCGGTTGGAAGGTGGTCTTTGACGTCCTTTGCGTTCAGCCCCGAGACGTTGAGTTGTTTCATGTAGCCGATCATCTGGGCGCGGCTGAAGTTGCGAAAAGTATAGCTGGCGAGGCCGAGCTTGATGGGTGACGGTTTGCCCGTGGCTGGCAGGGCGGCCGCGGAAAGCCTGACCGGAGTGGACATTGCAGCGCCGGCCATGGCAGTGGCGCGAAGAAAGTTTCGCCGCGGAAGATCTCGCTTCATACGTCCCTCGAAAATGGATGGATCGTCGTTCATGCGGTTGGGCCGGCCTGGCCTTACAGATGCGGAGCCCAGCCCCCTTCGTAGGTGCGGTCCCAGAACGTCATGGCTTCCGGATCGTTCAGCACCTTACCGTCCTTGTTGTTCAGATGCAGTTCGCGCTTCGTCTCCCAGGCGATGTTCGAGAGTTGCAACATGGTCACGGCGACGTTGCCCTGCGCGATGGGCTGCTTCAGCTTTTCGCCCTTCTGAATGCCCGCGATAAAGTTTGCGAAGTGGGCATCCGTCATCGAGTCGCGGCCGACCAGGTCCGCCGAAGCGGTCTTGTTGCCTGCCTTGAACTCAGCAGTCATCTTGCCCTTCAAGTCGTAGATCTCGTAGCCGTCGCGGTCGACGACTACAGTGCCGGTGGTTCCGATGATGGCCGCTCCGCGGTCGCGGCCGTAGTACTGCATCCCGTTGCAGCTCTTCCCTTCCCAGGAGATCATCGCGTCGTCGTAGGCGAAGCTGGTGTTCATGGTGTCGTAGAACTCCCAGTCGTCCTTGAACTGATATCGCCCGGCAATGGCTGCAACGCTGTTGGGATAGTCCACGCCCAACGCCCAGCGGCAGACGTCTACTTCGTGCGTGCCGTTGTTGAGCGATTCCCCAGTGCCCCAGGTCTTGAACCAGTGCCAGTTGTAGGGCTGTACGTTGTCCTTGTAGGCCTGGCGCGGTGCTGGCCCCTGGAATAGGTCCCAGTCCAACTGCGGCGGCACGGGAACTTCTCTGCCTGTGCCAATCGACTTGCGCACGTTGCTGTACCAGGCCTTTGCGAAGTAAGCGCGGCCGATCGAGCCGTTGTGGATCTTGTCCACGATCTCGATGGTGTGCGGCGAGGAGCGCTGCTGCGAGCCCATCTGCACCAGCTTGCCCGTTCTCTTCTGCGCCTCGATCAGCATTACGCCCTCGGCGGGATTGTGGCTGCATGGCTTTTCGACGTAGACATGCTTGCCCGCCTGAAGGCTCGCGATGGCCATCGGCGCGTGCCAGTGGTCGGGCGTTGCGATGGTGATCGCATCGATTTCTTTCCGCGCGAGGAGGTTGCGGAAGTCTTTCTCGATTGCCGGAGCCTCGCCCATCTCAGTCTGCGTGGCGGCAGCGAACTTCTTCAGGATGTTGCTCTCCACGTCGCACACATGGGAGATGCGCGCGTTCGCCTTGTTCGCCTTCAAGGATGAGAGGTGCGCGTAGGCGCGACCGTTCAGGCCGATGACGGCGAAGTTGAGCCGGTTGTTGGACCCTATGATCTGCGCGTAGCTCTTCGCCGTCGAGCTGATCGCTAAACCCGCTGCACCTGCTACCGCTCCATCCAGAAACTCACGCCGCGTCATCATGCTTCTTCCTCCTCGAATCGCGATCTCAACCGGTTCTCTTAGGTGCTTCCCGCAAAGACGTCCCAGCCTGCGCCATGATGCGCCTATCGCTTGGCTTCCCAAGGATTCACGACCTCAGCAGTCAGGTCTGCAAAGTGCTTGACGTTTCTGGTCGCCAGCGTCGCGCGGCGGGCGATTACTATTCCGGCGATCTGCGCGTCGCGCATGTCGACGGGTCGGCCATTTTGTTGTCTTTCGGCCGCGAGACGCGCTGCAGCTTCGGCCGCCGAGCGATCAAAGTCCAATACGCGCTCCTCCAAATCCTCGGCCAGCAGTTGCTCGAAGGCCAAGTCGAGCGCTTCCCGACGTCGACCGTTGGGCAGCAGCACTAGACCGAGACGCGCTTCGAATAGCGTAATGCTTGTTATCCAAACGGACTCGGCCGGCTGTTGATCCAGCCATTCGACAACGGACGGATCTGGAACTTTCTGCATCAGCTCCGACAGAACGTTGGTATCGAGGATGATCAAGGTTTGAATTCAGCCGAGCGTGGCGCTTGGCCGTGAAGCTCCGGCAAATCAGTGGACAAGCCGACGTTCGTAAACCGCGCCGCAATGCGGGAGCCGAGAGAAGTGATCGGTCGACCCGACTCTTTGACCGCGTTGCGCAGAATGTGTCGGATTTCGTCCTCCATACTGCGTCCATGACGCTCAGCGCGTCGCTTTAGCCGCGCCTTCACCTCCTCTTCCAAGTCGCGAACAACGAATTGCGCCACTGCATATCCTTGCGAAATGTGTGTTGATATCACGATATCAATTGTTTGCTGGCCTTTCAATGGGTCGGCTCCAGTGTCGGGCGCTGATGGAGTTATCTGCCGAACCCATGTGGCTTCATTTTGCCATTTTTATCAGTTGGGACAATGGCTTAGACTAGTCGGGACCATCGGGAACCGTAGCGGACCTCCGGCAGAGGTCCGCCATTCAGCTTCTGAAGCACCTGAGGGGCGTTGGCTCCCTGCACCTCGACTAGGAGTTTTGCGTAAGTCGGTTGTGCATTCTGGTGCCCCACGCCTCGATGAAATCAACGTGGGTCTGGTGCTGAGCGCAGGCCCTCCAGGTCCCGCCAAGCAGCCCGTTCGGTGGTGCATACCGGTTTGGCGGCCTCCTCACAAATATTCGCGGTCACTCCGACTTGATCAGTGGCGTTGGTCTCCTTGGTCATTTGCAGTTTTACTGTCGCCCTGGTCGCCCTGGTCGCCCTGGTCGCCCTCGTCGTCGTGCTCATCGTGATGTTCGTGGCCTCTGGCTTTATCATCATCCTTCTCGTGATTTTTGCACTTGTCGGACGGTGGGCCTGAAAGTGTTCCGCAGCCGACGACGCTTGCGCCAGTCATCGTCACGGCCACGCTCGCCAAGGCCCGACCGGCCAGGGTTCCACCGGTCAAGGTGATGGATCCGCCGGTGACGTCACCCGCGAGGATGTTGCCCTTGAACGCCGAAGTCGTCATGGTCGCAGCCGCGCTCGGTGCCCAGAACACGTTGCACGGCTGCCCGCCGCCGGCCATGACTACCGAGAAGTTGGTGCCCGTGAGGGCGCCACTGACGAGGAGAATCCAGACCCCGCTCGAGGGCCCGGTTAGCGTCAGCGTGCCGGCCTTGGCTACCGCGTCGAGACAGTAGACACCGGGCCCGAGGTTCTGGCCCGAAAGGTTGCCGAGCATCGGAATGCAAGAACTGGACTCGAGTTGGAGCGCAGCGTAGGCGCTGAGGAAGTCGGTACGTGCCTGGGCGGCGGCGGCATTGGTAGCAGGTGGTGTCGCGCCCGCAAACGTGCAGCCGGTATCGGTGAACGGAACAGCGCTGCCAGGGGAGACGCCTACGTCCTCGGTGACCACCGAGCCTGAGGTGCAGGTTACGTTGGTGCCGCCCAGGACCGCGAATCCCGATGCTGTGCCCAGTGACACCTGGGCCCACACCGGGGGAACGCCGACGAGCAGGGCAACCGTCGCGATGAACCACGTGAAGAAGGATCTGTGAAGAATATTCATGGTGTGTTCCTTTCATCCCGCCGTCGGGATTCTTCCTTACAGTTGATAACTGAACAATCAACAAATATTTGTATTCCTTAATCCGGAAACGCACCGTACGCGGGCGCACATATCGCGAAATTTTTTCAGCGGTCGGCGCCTAGAAGTGCGGCAGGCACCGCAGCTGCCTCAATTCGACATTGAGAGGTTCAACAAAGCGAACCCCCGCTACCAATTTCTAAAGAACTATAATAAAAACCATAAGTTAATACAGAGAAAAACCTCTACTCGATTTGAACCTGCAGCCATTCGGCCAGCCGCAGTTCCTCGAGGCATCACGGCATCACGGCTTCACGGCTTCCGGCCACATGTTAGCCACTATTTTTGTGGGGTCTCGGCGAACCACAATATCTTCGGGATAAGGTCAGCAGGGAAGAAGTCTGCGAGACGCGCACGCGAAGCCAAAATGTCGGCCTTTGATATAAGGCCCGTAACATCGCATTTCGAATCCACTCGCAGCACAACTCGCGCAGTGCCCGCGCGATATTGCTTCGCATGTTCCGTTGACGCTCTCAGCCAAAAGTAAAAGGCGGAAGGCACCCTTGTCCAAGTCAAGAATCATCAGGTCTGAGTTCCTTAGCGAGACGAAGCCCTCGCGCGCATAGTATTGTTTGAGCTTCTTGGTCGCCGCAACAATGTCGGCGAGCATAGATTTCGAGGGTTCCACAGTTCGAGGAAATGGTCGGCTGACGAGCGGCTGACTCTGCCGAAGAGAGCTGTGCGCTCTGCGGGACTCTCATCGGTAGAAAACGTGATTGCCGATCGTCGCGACGGCTCTTCTGCTCCTGGACCATGCGGGACGGACGCGGGTCGCGTGATAGAACAACGCGCCGGGCACCACCGGCGTGACCAGGTCGTCGTACGCCGCGCTCGCCACAGCCACCGCCTGCTTCCAGGCAGGTCCGTCCTGCGGGGGCGGTGTGCCGAGCTCCGTCCATGAGAAATCCGCAACGAAACGCCGGCGGCTCGGATCCCACCGAGATTCGTGGACCACTTCGCAGATCGTGTGCGGGAAGTTCTGGGCCCATCTCCGGTTCAAGGTGACTTCGGCAACCGCGTACTGGCCCGCGAGCGGTTCGCCTCGAGCTTCAAAATAGATGTTCTCGGCGAGGCATTGCAAATCAGTGGCGCGCTGACGCGCGTGTGTTGCTTCCCGCTGCACGGCCTGAATGCGGGCAGGCTCGATGCGCGTGCCGTCCACGTAGGCGAAATAGACGATGCCTGCCAGCACAAGGATCGGCAGCCCGAGCATCCCTAGGAACGCCAGATTGTCCTTCTCTCCGACGAGCCAGTAATAGGCGAGTCTGCATCGCCAGACTAGCGGCCCGAGACGCGCGCGCATTATGTTGAATCGTACGGAGGACACGCGCTGGCGGAGCACCAGGAACCTGATGCCTCGAGCCCGGCCGGCCACTGCCAATATATTCGACATAGGGTTGCCCTTAGGTCGAAAGTGCCTAAATCAAGACGCCATGTCCAGTAGCGGCCTCACACCCCTGAAGAAAACAGCCCAGCGACACGATAACGCACCGAATTCCCTTGGCAGCGAGTTCGTGCTAAACGGTTTACCACCGTATCCGCTGGAGGATTCCCGAAATGAAGTCGTCTTATTTCCGCCGCCGCGCGCAACTCGCGTTCCTGACTTTTGCGTCAGCCACATCCAGCACTCCCATGTTGGCCGCGGGCGCGCCTGCTCCTTCCACCGAGGTCAACGCCCCGCAAATGATCGACGCTTTCGAAGGCACCTTCGGCGTACATCCGGGCCAGCGCAGGAACCACATCAAAGGCACGTGCGCCGCAGGCGAGTTTGTCGGGACTGCTGACGCGGCCGCCGTCAGCCGCTCGATACTGTTTTCGGGAAAAACGATTCCCGTCATCGCTCGCTTCTCGCTTGGCGGGGGTAGTCCTGAAGTACCGGATGCGGCGCCCGCTCCGCGCGGCATCGCGCTCGAGTTCCATCCTCCCGGCGGCGCCCTGCAGCACATCACCATGATCAACGTGCCGATCTTCGCCGCTGCGTCACCGGCCTCATTCCGCGATGCCATCGTCGCCGCGAAGCCCGATCCCAACACCGGCCGGCCCGACCCTGAGAAGCTCAAGGCCTATGCCGCTACCCACCCCGATGCGATGGCTCTGACGACCCTGGCGAGCCACCATACGCCGACTGCGAACTATTATCAGACTACATACTTCAGCATTCACACGTTCAAGTTCATCGATGCGAAGGGTACCGAGCACCTGGTGAAGTGGCGCTTCATCCCGCGCGACGGCACGAAAGAGATGACCGCTGCCGAAATGAAGGTGGCGCCCCATGACTTTCTCGAGAAGAATCTCATCGAGCGCACCCGCAAAGGGCCGGCGGTGTGGGACATGGTGGTCTATGTCGGCGAGCCCGGCGATCCGCAGGACAATCCGACGTTGGCCTGGCCGGAGACGCGCAAGCATTTCATCGCCGGCACCCTCAATATCACCCAGGCGACGACGCAACAGAAGGGCATGGCCTGTGAACCGATAAACTTCGACCCGCTGGTCATGGCTGATGGTATTGCCCCGACCAACGATCCCATTTTGCTATTCCGCTCGCCGGCGTATGCAGTTTCGTTCGCGAAACGCCTATCCGGTCAGTGAAGGCGCCGAGGAACAAACACCACAGCCGGCAAAGTTTGCGAGCACGCGGGTGCCCAGACTCTGCAGTACCTGTGTACGTGTCAAAGGAGTAGACTGACTTCAGTGTGTGAATCGCTTAGCCGGGAAAAAGGAGCAGTCATGCGCACGACTGTCGGATGTTTCGCGTGTCTCGCCGCCGCCATGGGCTCAGTGGCGTTCGCAACACCCCCAACGCAGACCGAGCCGACTCCAAGCTATTACCTGCGCGGCTACTACAAAATCGACAACCAACGTCCCACGTGGCAGGTCAGCGATAGCTCACCATGGTCCCAGGTAAAGACAAACGCGCCATGGGTGAACCCACTACTCGTCAAGTGGGGTTACGTACCGTTCACGCACGACTCGAAGCACTACTACTGCATGATCGAGGAGGGTGCGCGAACCGGCTCGCACGTTGTCGAGACGACATTCATGTGTGGCGAACCCGATACGGTGCTGTGGCTCCTCCAAAATAACTGGAGACCGAGCGTGCCCATGATCGGCGGCGGCCCGCCGCTGGAATCGAGCTTGCGGCCCCGGCCAACGAGCGGAAATTAGTTTCCTGCCGACGCCGGACTCGCGGTGTCCGACGAAGCTGCGTTGGACTCATCGGGCTTGCTGATCTGAAATACCGGACCGCCCTCGTAGGTGAACACCATCTTGCGGGTCGCGTTGTCTATGAGGACGCGATGCGCCCGAAGGAAATCAATCCCCAGGAGCATGGCAGGCTCGGTTCCGGCAACAACGGGAATTCGCGATCCGATCCGCTGCATGGTTTGATACTTCCCGAGCTCCGCGACGAGCAGCTGGGTGTTGTTGATGCTTTCATCACCCAGCTTGAAGCTCTGGACGTCGACAATCCAGGTTGGGAGTGAGCGGCGTCCGATGCCGACGACCCGAGCGTTGCTACCTAAGTAGCGAACGCCGATGGAATCGGCCACGGATTTCGTCAGGAGAGACACCGATGAGCCCGAATCGATCAGGGCGCGAACGGCGTGTCCGTTCAGCACGACATTGACCCGAATCGCCTGTGCGTCGCGTGGCGAGGCGATGAGGTCGGTCATCGAGTAAGTCTTGGCCCAATACGGGAGTTCGGCTGGCGAACATCCGGAGGTCTTCATGGTCCTGACGACGCCATGCCGCAGGTCGAACTCCACCGAGCCGCGCGCCAGGAAGTCTTCGCCGAAAATGAAATCAATGTCGCTCGGCAGATCTCCGGCCACCGGAAGTCGCACGCCTTTGACCGTGAAGACCTGCACCTGCAATTCCTCGACGAATGTCGCGTCGACGCTCGACTCTCCGCCCAATCCGAACAGTCGCATTCGCGTGCGGCCGATCGAGCGCAGCCCGAGCCGTTCGGCCGCCGACCTCCAGATGAAACTCATGTTCGAGCCGGTGTCGATGAGCACGCGCACCGGGTGGCCGTCGATGGCACCTCGCGTGAGAAGTTGATTCGTATCGGTCGCAACGGGTATTACGGCGACATTCCCTATTTGACAACGCGCCTGCGCATGCAGCGGCACCGCCGCGGCGAACACGGCAACCGCGCTCACTAGGGGGAGTCGCAGGCTGACCACCCTAGCATCATTGATTCCCGGCGCCCGCTTGACGCAGAAACTGATCGCTCTTGCGCAGCATCTGCGTGCGAGCATCGCTGTCTTCCAGGTAATGATCGAGATCGGCCCACGTGATCAACTCGTTGTGCACGCCCGACTTGGTAAGGCGTTCTGCCATCAGACGCGATTGCCCGATCCCGACGTTGCGGTCCAGCTCACCATGAAACAGCAGCACGGGAACTTTGATCTTGTCCACATTCTTTGCGGGCGATCCTTCGCGAGTGTGGGGACCGTCACCTATTTCCTGGCTGATCAAGTAAAAATTGCTCCAATGCCGGTGCTCTTCCTTCAACATCTCCAAGTCCGTTACCGGCGCAATCGCGACCACGGCTTTGAATAGGCCGGGCTCCGTAACCGCAGACTGCAAAGCGGCATACCCACCATAAGACCAGCCGACGACGGATAGCTTGGCCGGGTCGGCGATTCCCTGAGCGACCAGCCAATGCCCGGCATCGAGAACGTCTCCGATGGCGATACGCCACGACTTGAAGCCATTCTTGTGTAACCACGCGTCGCCGTATCCGGCCGAGCCGCGGAAGTTGGGCTGCAGGACGGCGAACCCCTGGGCTGCGAAATACTGAGACAGCCAGTCGAATCCCCAATCATCGCGGTCCGAAGGACCGCCGTGAGGTAATACGATCGCGGGCAGATCTTTTGCGTTTTCCTTGTTGGGAGGTAGAGTCAGATAGCCGGGCACCATCACGCCATCCGCGGCCGGGTAACTGATGGGCTTGACCTGCGCCAGTTTGACGCCCTCCAGTGGGCTTCGAACGACAAGAAACGCCCGGAGCTGCTTGGATGGCCGATCGAATACATAGTACAAGCCAGGATCGTCGTCTCTTCCGGCAAATATCAACAGGACTTGCTCATCGACGCTCGAATCAACGAGCCTGATTATTTGCGCCGGCAATGCTCGCGCGAACGATTTCATCAGCTTGTCGATATCGGGATCGAGAAAGTGTGTCTGGGGCGCATCAATTGTGTAGGAAACGCCGACGACGCGATTCCGCCGACCGATTCGGAACAGTCCCGCCACGTCGACGTCGGGCCGAGCGTATACAAGGTTCTCGCTCAATGATCCGTCGAGCGCGACGGAGTAAATGGCCCATCTGCCGTCCTTCTTCTTGTAGCCGTAGGCGACATTGAGGTCGCGGTCGACCGCCAATGGTTCGAAGCCGGTTCCATCGACACGATTGAATTCGCTCAACGTGAGCCATTCTCGCGAGCCCTGTTTGCGATAACGGTAACCACGAATACCGGAGTCTTCATCTTCGGGGCCGGCCTTCATCTTCTGGCCGATGATTCGAATTTCCCCGCGGCCATCGGAAATGTAGCTGATTGTGTTCCAGGCAGGCTCCTCGATGGTTTTCACCGACAAGGTTCGCGTGTCCAGCAGATCGACTCCCAGACCTTCACGCGTCGACCCTACGCGTGACCCGGTGTGAGCGTCGGGCAAATACTCCCGGCTCATCAGAACGACACCCTCCTGATCGGGCAGCCAGTCCAGAACTCTGCCACCGTCCAACTGGTATCCGCGGCTGTACCCATTGCTTTCAGTACTCAGAACCTTGACGTTGCCTCCGGAACGATCTACCGCCACGGTGCGGGTGAATGGCAGCAATCCGACCGCGCTCTGCTTCACGCCGTAAACCATGCATACCAACCGTTCATTTGACACCCAATGACAGCGGTCAAAGCGCTCGGGCTTTCCGCTCGCCGCGATAACGAAATGCGCCTTGCTTCCGGCGGCGAGGTCGAGTGTCATCAACGCCGACCCTGGTCCGGCGGTCGCAGCGATATACGCCACACTCTTACCATCCGGCGAAAGACTCATGTTTTCCACGCCCGGCCGCGCGCCAAATGCGGCGGCAGCGTCGAATGGCTTCTTCTCCTGCGCCGGCGACATCGACGCGGCTAACATCGCGGCCGATAGGACGATATATTTAAAGATCACGCGGTGCCTCCCTGGCTCGTTAATGTTATCGAGGCAGTCTATCCGAGCGTTCGCGATATGACTGCACGGTTTGCGGGCCTTGGGCAACTGCGGCTACAAGGCAGCCGAGTAGGGGGCAGGATTTCTCGTTAAGATTCAAAATATTAGAGTAATTATCTCGACGCGCGCCAGCGAACTTGCAGTGTCGGCAAGAAATGCCTGTCAGTGTCCAATATGGCTGTTCTCGCTCGTCGTTACAATTAGCCGGACCGGTTGGAAGGGACGAACAAAATGAGCAGATCTCAGTATCGCTGGGTAATAGTTGCGGCCGGCGGCCTCTTGGGCTGCGTCGCAATAGGCGCCATGTTTTCACTGCCCGTTTTTCTCCGGCCCATCTCGCGGGATACCGGATGGTCCATTACCGGCGTATCCAGCGCCATGACCTTCGGCTTTCTCGCCATGGCATTGGGAAGCATCATTTGGGGAAACCTGTCAGACCGCTTCGGTCCGCGGACGATAGTGCTGACAGGGTCCACTGCCTTGGCCACGGCTCTGGCGCTCGCGAGCCGGGCGACATCGCTGATCGAGTTTCAGCTGATCTTCGGCTTGGCGGTAGGGGGTGCGACGGCGGCCATCTTTGCGCCCATGATGGCCTGCGTGACAGGCTGGTTCGACACACATCGCGGCCTGGCTGTGTCCCTCGTTTCCGCCGGCATGGGAATGGCGCCGATGACCATGTCTCCGTTGGCGGCGCGGCTCATTTCCAACCACGATTGGCGAACCTCCCTGCAAATCCTCGCCGCATTCGCCGCAGTCGTCATGATTCCAGTCGCGTTGCTGGTACGTCGCGCCCCGGCGTTGGAATCCGCAAATGTCGTGCTTGCAGCACACGAAGAGCCGCAATCGGGGATCACCCTAGGTCAGGCAATCAGATCGCCGCAATTCATCACTCTGCTGCTGACGAATTTTTTTTGTTGTGCCACGCACTCCGGGCCAATTTTCCATACGGTGAGCTACGCGATAACTTGCGGGATCCCGTTGGTCGCCGCCGTTTCGATCTACAGCGTTGAAGGGCTGGCAGGCCTGGGCGGTCGTGTCGCGTTCGGTTTTCTGGGCGACCGGTTTGGAGCAAAACGCGTTCTGGTCTCAGGCTTGCTGCTGCAGGCGTTCGGCGCACTGGCCTATTTCTTCGTGCGCGATTTGAGCGCGTTTTACGCCGTGGCGGCCCTGTTTGGTTTCATCTACGCCGGTGTGATGCCTCTCTATGCAGTACTCGCGCGCGAAAATTTCCCGCTGCGGATGATGGGAACGATCATCGGCGGAACAGCAATGGCCGGCAGTCTGGGCATGGCGACCGGCCCGCTGGCTGGAGGTTTGATCTACGACAGGTTCGGCAGTTACGGAGGGCTCTACATCGGTGCGTGGGGTATGGGTATCGGCGCCTTCTTGATCGCATCAACCTTCAGACCCTTTGCAGCGAAGCCAATGCCGGAACCCGGCGGGACTATATGGACTCATTGACTGCGATGACTGCGCTCAGCCAATAGGAGATTTGGTGCCACTCTCGAATGCCATCAAGGCCGTGCCGGGCTCGATCGAGGTCCGATCGATCGATTATGTGCCGGATGAGGAGCGCCATGGCGGACTGGCGAGTCAATTCACGCTGTGGCTCGCAGCCAATTTGCAGATTACGGCGATCGTAACCGGCGCACTTGCCGTGGTATTCGGGGGCGACGTGTTTTGGTCGCTCGTGGCACTGTTGCTGGGTCAGTTGGTCGGCGGTGCCGTCATGGCGCTTCACGCGGCGCAGGGTCCGCAGCTCGGGCTGCCCCAGATGATCTCGTGTCGCGTGCAGTTCGGCGTCTATGGCGCAATCATTCCGATCGTGGCGGTGTGCCTGATGTACATTGGCTTTTCGGCCAGCGGGTGCGTGTTGGCCGGTCAAGCGGTCGGTCAACTACTCCATGTCGGCGACGGCATCGGCATCGCGATCTTCAGTTGTTTGATCGTGATCGTGACGCTGTTTGGGTATCGATTCATTCACATTCTTGGGCGAATCGCCAGCGTCGTCGGGGCTGTTGCATTCGCCTACATGTTCAGCAGACTGTTTGCAACCCAAGATGTTTCCGCGTTGTTGGCAGAGCGGCATTTTTCGCTGAGTAAGTTTCTATTGGCGATGTCACTGTCGGCGTCCTGGCAGATAGCCTATGGTCCATACGTGGCCGATTATTCCCGCTACTTGCCGCGGGACACGTCGGTTGCCGGGGTATTCGGCGCCGTCGGGCTTGGATCCGTCATCGGCTCGCAGATATCCATGACATTCGGCGTTCTCGCCGCGGCGCTTGCCGGCAAGCAATTTGCGCATCATGAGGTGGGCTATATCGTGAGTCTCGGGTCCACGGTCAAGGTCGCGGGCCTGCTTTTTTTCAGTATCGCATTCGGTAAGGTCACGGTCACGTCGCTGAACGCCTACGGCAGTTTCATGTCGATCGCGACGATGGTCAGCGGCTTTCGACGCGGCCTTCGGATCTCGGTGCAACACCGGTTCCTCTACATCGTCGCGATGGTCGGCGTATCGGCGATTCTCGCGCTGTCAGGCCGGCAATCGTTCCTGCAGTCGTTCCAGGCCTTTATCCTGTGTTTGCTCGCGGCGTTCACGCCTTGGAGTGCGATCAATCTGATCGACTACTATTGCTTCACCCGGTCGCGTTACGACGTGCCCGCATTATCCGATCCGAATGGGCGATACGGGCGATGGAATATGACCGGCATCGTCATCTACTTGATAGGAATTTTGATTCAGATCCCATTCCTTGCCACCGCGTTTTACACGGGTCCGCTCGTCGCGACTCTCGGCGGCGTGGATATCTCTTGGATCGTGGGATTGCTCGTACCGGCATTTCTGTACTATACCTTGGGGCGTGCCTCGCTGAGTCGCGCTCCGCCTCGGATGATTTTGCCCACCTGACGATGCCGAACCCCTTGAGCGTGCTGCATTCGCGCGAGGTATTCGTTTCAAACATGCCCGGCTGTAGCAGGGGCCGATCAGCTCTATATATCGACCGTCCCGGCTGCGTGCGTCAAGCGGCCAATCCGACGCATTCATTCAAATAGTGCGTTCCTTTTGGCGTGCTGTATATTCGCCAACTATTTTCAACCGCACTCAAGGTTTTTACCTCACAGTATGCGTCTCGCTGATGCAATGTTCATCGGCTGGGCGGGCGGCGTTTTGCTGGCGGCGGCCTCAGCCGTCAACGCCGCCGTCGCCGAGCCGATCGACGCGATCGTCGTTACGGCGACGCGGATTCCAGAGCCGGCGGATCAAATTCCGGCGGAAATTTCCGTCGTTCCCGGCGGGGAACTGATCGCACGCGGCGCGTCGGATATGGCGGGGGCGCTGAGCCTCGTGCCCGGCGTCGAGGCTCCCGCGGGAGGCGATGCAGGGCCGTCGAGTGCGGTGCCCTCGTTTTGGGGGCTGCACGAATTCGACGCATTTCTACTGGTCGTCGACGGCGTCCCGTGGGGCGGCGCGTTCAATCCGGCGATAACGACATTGGATTTTACCGACGTCGAGCGCGTAGAGGTGCTCAAAGGGGCCGCTCCCGTGATGTACGGGGCAACGTCGTTCGTCGGCGTGGTGCACGCCATTCATTATCCGGCCGGCGATGCCGCCGACGAGGCCGACCTGGCATACGGCACGTATGGCTCCATCCGCGGGTCGGTCTCCGCAGCTTTGCCCGAAGCAGCCGGCTATCGTCAATCCGTCGCCATCGACGGCGAGCGGCTGGGATTCGCCGACGCCCGCGAGACCGTGTCCCATGAACGGATTCTCTATCGCGGGGCGAAGGATCTGGGTACCGGTACGCTGCGCTTCGATGCGGATCTCACGTTCGTTCGCGACGTTCCGCCCAGTCCGGTGAGTCGGCAAGGGGCCGGGCTGACGACGCTCAGTCCCATCAACGCCAATTTCAATCCTGCGGACGCCAAGATCGACGAAGACCAGTATCATGTGGTGGTTGGGTTTACGCAGCCCGTCGCCGGCGGCGTCTGGGATACCCTGCTGTCCTATGCCTATTCGAACATCAGGGACATCCGGGCCTTCCTGCATCCGGATCTCAGCGGCACGGCCGACACACAAAATCAGCGCCGTCACATCGATGACGGCTACATCGACAGCCATTTAACCCACGCACTTGCGCGCGATACCACTCTGGTCCTCGGCGCCGATCTCCTCTATGGCCTCGGACGCCAGACGACGTTGAACGGCAACAGCGGCTACACGGTGCCTCTCGACGGCTCCGTGCTGCCGCCGCCGACCACCGGAGTTCCGGTCAGCGAGATTGGCACGGTCGACGATCGACGGGTATTTGCGGGACAGTATGCCCAGCTTGATTGGAAACCCGACGATCGATGGGATGTGCTCGGCGGCATTCGCTTCAACGAGACTTATGAGCACAAGAATTCCAGCGATCTGATCCTTCCGCCGCCGCAGCTCGCTTCGGAGAGCGTCAGCAAGACAATGCTGCGGCCGTCGGAAACCCTGGGCGTGAGTTTTCGCACCTGGGCGCTCGACAAGGATGAAATAGTCATCTACGCGGACTTCCGCAACGCCTTCAAACCGTCCGCGGTCGATTTTGGGCCCGACTACACCCCGGATTTACTGAGCCCGGAGACAGCAAAGAGTTATGAGGCGGGGCTGAAAGGGTCGGCCGCGGACGGTCGGCTGACTTACCAGGCGGAATTGTTCCTGATGAATTTCCACAATCTCGTGGTGAGGACGAACACGGCGGCGCTCGCCAATGCGGCAGGGGAAAAGCTCAAAGGGGTTGAAGCCGAGACGCGCTACGAGATCGCGCCCGACCTCACGGTGGCGGCCAACGCGTCCTATCATGACGCGCGCTTTACCCAATACTTGTTCTTCGATGGAGTATCGAGCGTGGACGTTGCCGGCCGGCGCTTGCCGCTGTCGCCCGTCGGGCTTGCGTCGGCGGGAATTCTCTATAGCCCTGAGCGGGGTTTTGGATCGACCATCGTCGCGAATTATGTAGGAAGGCGCTTTCTCGATGAGCAGAACATGGCGCCGGTTCGGGGCTACACCAGGCTCGACGCAACGTTGAGCTTCAGCATCGATCGCTACCGCATTTCGCTCGAAGGGACCAATCTCACCGACCGGCGGCCGCCGGTGTCCGCCAGCGAATTCGGCAGCGAGTCATTTTACCTGCTTCCGGCCCGTGAGCTTTGGCTGCGCGTGGGCTACAACTGGCGCTGATGAATCATGTACCATGCGCCACCATGCAAAATAGTTGCGGGAGAGTAAATTCATGACGCGTCGGTCCCAATCGTTTGCGGCAGCGTTCGCGCTGTTGATCTTGGTGCCTTGTTGGTGTATTGCGGCTGCCTCCGACCTCGACCCGGCGCTGCTCGCCGGCATGAAGTGGCGGCAGATCGGCCCGTTCCGCGGCGGCCGCGTGGTCGCGGTCACAGGCGTGCCGGGTGATCCGGCGACCTGGTATTTCGGCGGGGTGGCCGGCGGCGTCTGGAAGAGCACCGATGTCGGCGCCACATGGAAACCGGTGTTCGATGAGCAAAAGATTGCCTCCATCGGCGCGATCGCGGTGGCTGATTCGGATCACAACGTCGTGTACGTCGGCACCGGGGAAGCTTGCCCGCGCGGCAACATTTCATACGGCGACGGCGTCTACAAGTCGGTCGACGCCGGCCGCACCTGGAAGAACTTGGGGCTCAAGGATACGCGGCACATCGGCGCCGTGATCGTACATCCAAAGAACCCGGACATCGTGTTGGTGGCGGCGCTCGGGCATGCGTTCGGGCCCAACGAAGAACGCGGCGTATTCCGCAGCGCGGACGGCGGGCACAGCTGGACCCGGGTTTTGTTCAAAGATCGGGACACGGGCGCCATCGACGTGGTGTTTGATCCGGATAATCCCAACGTCGTCTACGCCTCGCTATGGCAGATGCGCCGCCAGCCTTGGAACTTCTCCAGCGGCGGTGCGGGCTCCGGCCTCTACAGGTCCGCCGACGGCGGCGTCACTTGGAAACACCTGGAGGGTCACGGCTTGCCCACGGGAATTCTGGGGCGAATCGGCGTGTCGGTGGCAGGCGGCGGCTCGGGACGGGTTTACGCGATGGTCGAAGCGCAGGAGGGCGGCTTGTTCCGCTCCGAAGACGCCGGCAATACCTGGACACGTGTCAACGACGACCATCGGTTCCGGCAGCGCGCGTGGTACTACAGCCATGTGTTTGCCGACCCCGCTTCTCCGGATGTGGTCTATGTGCTGAATACCGGCGCGTTCCGTTCCGCCGACGGCGGCAAGTCCTTCGAGCTGATGCCGGCCCCGCACGGCGATCATCACGCACTGTGGATCGACCCCAAGGATCCGCAACGCTTGATCAACGGCAGCGACGGGGGCGCGAGCATTTCCGTGAATGGCGGCAAGGCATGGACCGCGCCGTACAACCAGCCCACGGCGCAGTTCTACCACGTGGCGGTCGACAACCGCTGGCCATACCGGGTGTATGGCGCACAGCAGGACAATACGACCATTGCCATTGCGAGTCGCGACGACGAGGGCGTCGTCGGCCGCCAGGACTGGTTCCAGGTCGGCGGCGGCGAGAGCGGTTTCATCGCGCCGGATCCGAAGGATTCGGAGATCATCTATGCGAACGCCGAGAGCGGCCAGATGACCCGCTACGATCACCGCGCCAACAACTTCCGCGATATCTCCGTGTATCCGCTCGACACCTCGGGCAACGGCGCCGCGAACCTGCAATACCGCCTGCAATGGACCGAACCGCTATTCGTCTCTCAATACGATTCGAATGTGCTGTATACGGCGGCGCAATTCGTGTTTCGCAGTCCCGACCAGGGACGCACCTGGAAGGCGATCAGCCCGGATCTCACACGCAATGACAAGAGCAAGCAGCAGCCGTCCGGCGGACCGATCACCCTCGACATCACCAGCGTCGAATACTACGACACCGTGTTTGCGCTCGCCGAATCGCCGCGGCAGCGGGGTTTGTTGTGGGCCGGAACCGACGATGGCTTGATTCAATTGACGCGCAACGACGGCCAGAGTTGGAGCGATGTCACGCCGAAGGACTTGCCGGCTTGGAGCATGGTGAGCCTCATCGATCCGTCGCCGCACGATGCGGGCACGGCCTATGCGGCCATCGATCGGCACAAACTCGATGACTTCAAGCCGCTGATCTACCGGACTCACGATTTTGGCAAGACGTGGACCCGAATCGTCGCCGGAATCCCGGATGGCGCCTACGTGCATGCGGTGCGTGAAGATCCCGTCCGCAAGGGGCTGCTCTACGCGGGCACTGAACTCGGCGTGTTCTTTTCAGCCGACGACGGCGGCCACTGGCAGGCGCTGCAGCTCAATTTGCCGACCACGCCGATCCATGATCTTCTCGTCAAGGAAAACGATCTGGTGGTCGCGACGCACGGCCGCTCATTCTGGATTCTCGACGATGTGTCGCCGTTGCGCCAGGCGGCCGGGGGCGTCCCAGCCGATGAGTTCCACCTCTTCCGGCCGGCACCTGCCGTCAAACTGCACTATCCCGACCAGATTGAGCGCCGCCTGCCTGTCGGCGACAACCCGCCGGCGGGCGCGGTCATCGACTACTTTCTGAAGAGCAAGCCGAGCGACGACGAAGAAATTACGCTCGAGGTGCTCGCTGCGGACGGCGGGGTGATTCGCCGGATGTCGAATCACCGGCCCAAGGATAGCTTCGAACAACCGGAAGAGTGGACGGACCGTGAGAAGCCGTCCCCCACGATTCCGGATGCCGCCGGCGCGAATCGTTTTGCCTGGGATCTACGCAGCGAGAGTCCGGAGAAAATTCCGGGCGCCTTTTATAGCGACGAAGGGCCCCGCGGGCCGCTGGTCGCGCCGGGACAATATCAGATTCGTCTGACGCTGCGCGGCAGGAGCCAGACCGCGCCGCTCGAGGTCGTGCAGGATCCGCGCCTGAAGGGTCAGATCACGGAGGGCGACGTCAAGGAGCTCGCGGATCTGTCCATGCGGACCTGGGCGGACATCGATGCCATGCACAAGGCGGTGAACCAGATTCGCGAGGTCCGGGCGCGGCTGGAGACCATCAAGAAATGGAGCGAAGGCAATGCTGCCGCCAAACCGGTGATCGAGGCGGCCAATGCGCTCGGAACCAAGATGGCGCCTATCGAAGGGCGGCTGCTGCAGGTGAAGATGGCCGCTTCCGAGGACAACCTTCGCTATCCGAACATGCTGAACGAGCAGTACGACACCTTCTCCGCCACGCTCGACAGCGAGGATTTTGCTCCGACGCAATCCCAACGCCAGGTCTATGCCTATCTACATGGCGAGCTCACCGGTGAACTCGCGAAATGGCGCGCCATATACGACACCGATTTGCCGGCGTTGCAAGCGCTGATGCGCGATCGCGGCCTGTCCTTGGTGGGCGGCGTGAGATAGCCTGAGCTGCGGGCGCGTCGTTGGGCTACTGCGTCATCCCGGTCGGCACGAGTTGCGCGTTCGAGACTTCGCTGGGCGCGGGCGCCATGACGTATTTCACGACCAGGCGCGCACTGTAGCCCCGCTCGCCGTCCCAGGAAGAGAAGTCCGTGCAGACCTGTTTCGTCTGGTCGGACTCGGCCCGCTCGAAAGTCTTGTCGGCGAAGCGCGCGCGTCCGAGGTCTTGACCGGGGACTCGACTTTCGGTCCAGGGATTCAGCGAGTCCTCAGGCCTAGCGAACAGAGTCATGGCGGTCACCACGGCCGACGAGGGCACGCTCGCACAGAGCGTCACCCGCAGTGCTTCCTTCTCATCGCAGGCCGGCGCCGCATCCGGGCCGACAGCGCGCGCGCGACACGGCCCAACCGTGGTCGTCACGGCGACGCCTTCGGCCCCACGGCGATCGTCGGCCGAGCGCGCGCTCGAACCATGATCGGTCTGAGATGCCCGCTCCAGCCGCGCCGCAGTCGCGCTGATCTGCGCGAGCTGCGTCTGTAGTTCGCTATGCCGTGCTGCGGACTCGAGGTCCGACTGCTGCCTCACCAAGTACTGCGAGAAGGCGAAACCGCCGACCACAGCGCCGACGAGGAGCAGACCGACTGCCAGCACGGGGCCACGCCGCGATTTCTTGGTAGCTGGTACGCCACGTGCACGCTCCGACACTTCCTTGCGCCAGGCGAACTTCAGTTGAATCAAGGTGCCGATAACGGTGCCCGCGGCGGCAATGGCTGCGGCGGTCACTTTGTCATCGAGATTGGGCAGATTCATGAACACATCCGAAAGGGTTACCCAACGGCCGATCCCCACGGCCGTCGATCGGGGCCCGGGTGCAAGGTTCCGGGGCTGCGCGGCGCACGCGGTGAATTTATCTCTGAATGCAGCATGAGGACTGAGAGATGGTTCCGGTTTTTCGGATACCGACGGCTTGATTGCTGCACCGCGCAATCGCTGGGTTGTGCCCCCTGTGCAACGGGTGGGGTGTTGGGCCGGTTAGCCGACCAACGCACTATGCAACGACTTTATCTGCTGCGCGGTGGTGCTGAGCAGCCGCGTGCAGTCGGCGGCGTCGAGTGCCAGGCGTTGGAACGATGCGATAGCGGCGCCGCGGCCTTCTGCGTCTTTCGTCCCATAACGAGACGAGGGTCCCACGCGTGCGGGTAAATCGTGACACGATGACTCGGTAAATCGCGCGCAGAGTGTTTCACGCCTCCTGGCTCTGGTACCCGACACGGCGCGAATCAATCGACTTTCGGCGCGTTATCCACCCATTCACCTCAGGCAGCCATGCAATGAAGACCGTATTACTGGTCGATGACGACAACGTTTTTTTGCTCGCCGCAGGCGTGCGCTTGAAGGCCCTGGGGTACGCGGTGTGTACGTCCAAGGATGCCGTGAGCGCCGTGTCAGCGGTGCGCAAGAACAATCCGGATATCGTGGTTCTCGATGTCTCATTGCCGGCCGGAGACGGATTCTTGGTGGTCGAACGGCTACAGAAACTCCCTGGAGTTGCAACCGCGCCGATCATCATCATCACTGCGAGCGATGATCCCGACTTGCCCCAGCGGGCGATGAAAGCGGGCGCCGTCGCGTTCCTCAAAAAACCGTTCGATGCCGAAACGCTGGCGAAAGTCATCGAATCGGCTCTGTGTCCCCCAGAGAACTGCCAACCGCTGGCCAAGGCTGTTTAACGGGCGCGTTCCGCACGCATCATGCAGTCGCAAGAGAAATTCAGCATTCTTCTGGTCGACGATGACCCGACGGCTGTTCGCGTCCTGAGCCGTATCCTCGGCAACTTCGCGCCCCTTCGATTTGCAACCTCCGGCCGCGCGGCGCTCAAGCTGGCGCGTGAGTCGGCACCTGACTTGGTGCTGCTGGACGTCGACATGCCCGATGTCAGCGGCTTTGAAGTATGCAAGGCATTGAAGAGCGATCCGGCGCTGTCGGAGGTACCGATCATCTTCATCACCAGCCATGAAAGCAGTCAGCTGGAGGCCAAGGGGCTTGCACTGGGTGCCGCGGACTTCATCAGTAAGCCGCCGCATGCGCCCTTGGTGCTCGCGCGCGTGCGTACCTACCAACGCTTGAAATTGTTGTCCGATACGATGCGCAGCGCCGTCAAGATGGACTTCCTCACCGGCACAGTCACTCGCCGGCAATGGGAAAAGGCTTTGACGCAGGAATGGCTGCGGGCCCGTCGCTCAGCGACGCCGCTCGCGCTACTGCTGGCGGACATAGAAGGATTCACCGCGTACAACGCCGAATTTGGCGAAGAAAAGGCCGATGCCTGCCTGAAACTGGTTGCCGACGCCCTGCGTGCGGCGGCACTTCGACCCGTTGACCTGCTGGGGCGTTATGCCGGCGGACAATTCGCGTTACTGCTGCCGGACACCGACGCTCGGGGTGCGGGCACGGTTGCACAGCGGGCGATCGCCGCGGTTGACGACCTGCAGAGCCGCCATGCGGCACCGGGCAACGGCCGCTTCACGCTGTGTGTGGGCGGCGGCTGTCGAGACTCCTCGCGTTCGAGTGCCTGGAATGCCACTGCGGCCGCCGTCCCGAATGATTTGATTGCGGCGGCCGAGCAGGGCCTGCGAAGCGCCAGGTCCGCCGGGGGGCACCAGGCCAAACTCGTCGACATCGCCGATCTGGATGGTCTCAATTGAAGCCCAGCGCTCCAACCACGCCCAAGCCGGTCGCCGGCGATCCGGAGAGCGGCATCAATATCCGCAGCAGGGAAACACTCGTGGAAGCCGAAGCCCTGCAGCGGGCAATCTTCAACAGCACCAATTTCTCTAAAATTGCCACCGACGCGAAGGGCGTCATCCAGATCTTCAATGTCGGCGCCGAGCGCATGCTGGGCTACGCCGCTGCCGAGGTACTGAACAAGATCACGCCGGCCGACATCTCGGATCCACAGGAAATCATTGCGCGCGCGGAAGCCCTGAGCGTGGAACTGAAAACCCAGATCGCGCCCGGCTTCGAGGCGCTGGTGTTCAAGGCCTCCCGAGGCATCGAGGATATCTACGAGCTGACCTATATCCGCAAGGATGGCAGCCGCTTTCCCGCCGTCGTGTCGGTCACGGCGCTGCGCGATGCCGACCGTACCATCATCGGCTACCTTTTGATCGGCACCGACAACACCGCGCGCAAGCATGCCGAAGAGGCGTTGCTCAAGGCGGGGGCCCTGCAGAGCGCGATCTTCAACAGCGCGAATTTCTCGAGCATAGCCACCGACGCCAAGGGCGTCATCCAGATCTTCAATGTGGGCGCCGAGCGCATGCTGGGCTACACCGCGGAAGAGGTGCTGAACAAGATAACCCCAGCCGACATTTCCGACCCCCAGGAGGTGATGGCGCGCGCCAGAGCGCTGAGCGACGAGCTCGAGACCCTGATTGCGCCAGGCTTCGAGGCGCTGGTCTTCAAGGCCTCGCGCGGCATAGAGGATATTTACGAGCTGACGTACATCCGCAAGGATGGCAGCCGCTTTCCGGCGGTCGTATCGGTCACCGCCTTGCGCGACGCGGACGACGCGATCATCGGCTATCTTTTGATCGGCACCGACAACACCGCGCGCAAGCAGGCGGAAGAAGCGCTGCTCAAGGCGGGGGCGCTGCAGAGCGCAATCTTCAAGAGCGCGAATTTCTCGAGCATCGCCACCGATGCCAAGGGCGTCATCCAGATCTTCAATGTCGGCGCCGAGCGCATGCTGGGCTACACCGCCGAAGAGGTGATGAACAAGGTCACGCCGGCCGACATCTCCGATCCACAGGAAGTCATCGCGCGCGCGCAAGCCCTGAGCGTGGAGCTTGCGACGCAGATTGCGCCCGGGTTCGAGGCGCTGGTCTTCAAGGCCTCCCGAGGCATCGAGGACATCTACGAGCTGACCTATATCCGCAAGGATGGCAGCCGCTTTCCCGCCGTCGTCTCGGTCACGGCGCTGCGCGATGCGGACGGCACCATCATCGGCTACCTGCTGATCGGCACCGACAATACCGCGCGCAAGCGAGCGGAGGATGCGCTGCTCAAGGCGGGGGCCCTGCAGCGGGCGATTTTCAATAGCGCCAATTTCTCGAGCATCGCCACCGACGCCAACGGCGTCATCCAGATCTTCAATGTGGGCGCCGAGCGCATGCTGGGATACACCGCGGAAGAGGTGATGAACAAGGTCACGCCCGCCGACATCTCCGATCCGCAGGAAGTCATCGCACGCGCGGAAGCCCTGAGCGCGGAGCTCGAAACCCAGATCGCGCCGGGCTTCGAGGCGCTGGTCTTCAAGGCCTCCCGAGGCATCGAGGATATCTACGAACTGACCTATATCCGCAAGGATGGCAGCCGTTTTCCCGCCGTCGTGTCGATCACGGCGCTGCGCGATGCGGAAGGCGCGATCATCGGCTACCTGCTGATCGGCACCGACAATACCGCGCGCAAGCAGATCGAGGCAGAGCAGACGCAGCTGGCGCAGCGCCTGCGCGATCACCAGTTCTACACCCGCTCGCTGTTCGAATCGAACATCGACGCATTGATGACCACCGACGCGCCCGGCATCATCACCGACGTCAACAAACAAATGGAGGCGCTGACGGGCTGCACGCGCGACGAGTTGATCGGCGCCCCGTTCAAGACGTTTTTCACCGATCCGCAGCGAGCCGAGGCCGGCATCAGATTGGCGCTGAGCAAAAGAAAAGTCACCGATTACGAACTGACCGTGCGCGACCGGGATGGCAAGGAAACCGTCGTATCGTACAACGCCACGACTTTCTATGATCGCGACAGGAGACTGCAAGGCGTCTTCGCCGCAGCGCGTGAAATCACGGAGCGCAAGCAGTACGAGCGGTCGCTGCGCGAGGCGACGCATCGAGCGGAGCATGCGAACAGCGCGAAAAGCGAATTTCTGGCCAATATGAGCCATGAAATCCGCACGCCCCTGAATGCCGTCATCGGACTGGGGTACCTGCTCGAACACACCATGCTGAACGAGGACCAGCGCCAGCTTCTGTCGAAAATCCAGTTTGGCGGCCGGGCACTGCTGGGCGTCATCAACAATGTGCTGGACCTGTCGAAGATCGAGGCGGGTGAGATGTCACTGGAGGACGAACCCTTCGACCTGCCGGAACTCGTGCGGGATCTCGGCCAGATGCTCTCCCCGCAGGCGGTGGCAAAGGGAATCGAGCTTGTCGTTCAGTGCGCGCCCGCCATGCCGCGCATAGTCAAGGGCGATGCGTCGCGCCTGCGCCAGATTCTCACCAACCTGCTCGGCAATTCGATCAAGTTCACCGAATCCGGTCACGTCGAGCTCAAGGTATCGTGCACCGAACAAAGCGCCGATCGCATCCGGTTGCGCTGCACGGTGCGGGATACCGGCATCGGCATCGAACCCGCGGCAATCAAGGGTCTGTTCACGCCATTCACTCAAGCCGATGCGTCCACGACACGTCGCTTTGGCGGCACCGGGCTGGGGCTGTCGATCGCGCGCCGATTTGTCGAACTGATGGGCGGTGAAATCGGCGTCACCAGCACCGTCAAAGTGGGCAGCACTTTTTGGATCGAAATTCCGCTTCGAATCGCCCATGACATCGACGGCACGCTCACCGAACATGGCTTGAGAATCCTCATCGCCGATTCGAGCGGTGACGCACCGGATCGCCTGGTCGCCATGGCGCGTGCGCTGGGTTGGAGCCCACAAGTGGCCGAAACCGGCGAGCAGCTGCTCACGATCATGAGCAACACCCAGCCGCAGACCTGGCCGGACGTGCTGATCGTGGAGCTGCACCTGCACGATATGGACGCGCATCAATTGATTGCGCGGCTCGAAAAAGAATGCGCTCACTGCGAATTGCCCCCGGCGATCGTGGTTGCCGACCGGATGCAATCGCATGTGGAGCACGAGCGGCTCATGCGGAAGGCGGATGTTCTTCTGGTGCGGCCGTTGACCAGCTCGGCGCTGTTCAACGCGGTCAACGCCGCCGTGTCAAAGCGGCCTGACAGTCTTGAACGCGTGTTGCAGTCCACCAATTTCGACGAGCTGCATGCACAATGGCTGGCCGGAGTGCGCGTGCTGGTGGTCGATGACAGCGACATCAACCTGGAGGTCGCGCAGCGCATTCTCGAAAAACAAGGTGCAATCGTTGCGACTTGCTCCGACGGCCTGGCAGCTCTGGCGCACGTGCGCCTGCATTCCGAGCTCCTCGATGTCGTGCTCATGGACGTGCAGATGCCCACCTTGGACGGCAACGAGACAACACGCCGCATCCGAGGTGAACTGAAATTGGAGTCGCTTCCGGTCGTGGCGCTCACGGCAGGTGCGCTGGTGGGCGAGCGGCAGCGCGCGCTCGAGGCCGGAATGAATGATTTCATCAGCAAACCGTTCGATCCTCAGGCACTGATCCGCAAGGTGCGACGGCTCGTGGAAGTGGCGCGGGGCGAACCCATCGCGATGGTCATCCTCGACATGAAACGCGACACCCAGGCTGCCCACCGGCCGCTCATGCCGTCCATCGACGCCGGCGTCGTTCAGCAGATGTTCGGAGACGACCTGTCCTTATTCAAATCGCTGCTGGCCCGCATGCTGCGGGAATTCGCGGATCTGGCATTGCCCATCGCGGCGGCACCCGAGGATCAGGCCGCGCGAAGCGAGCTGCAGGGACGCACGCACAAGCTCAAGGGCAGCGCCGGCATGATCGGCGCGACCAAAGTCATGCAGCTCGCGGGCGCAGCCGAGATTGCGCTCCAGGAATCCCCGCCGGCCGACGTCTTGGAGGGGATCCTGACGCAACTGGCGCAGGCGCTCACCGCGTTGCGCGAAGACACGGAGCTCTTGCTGGAACGGCCGGAGCGGAATGCTTATCTGGACGCCCCGGCGGCGAACAGCCCGGCCATCGACAACGCACAAATCGATGAACTGCGCGCGCTGCTCGAGTGCCAGAATCTTGCGGCGATCGACAGATTCGCGTCGATGTCCCCGTCCCTGAGGGAACTCGCGGGGGCGGTGCGGTTCGAGCGCCTTCGTGAAGCCATTGACAATCTGGATTTCCAGCTCGGAGCCGAGTTGTTGCGCGAGAGCCTGCCGGGCGGACCGCGCGATGAAAGCCTTGGCGGACGGCTAACGGCGTGAAGCCCATGCCGTCGCCGGCCGGCATACTGGTGGTCGACGATCACGGCATCGTGCGCGATGGCATTAGATCCCTGCTGCGACGTCAGGAGGGAATGGATGTCGTCGGGCTCGCGGCGACCGGCGAGCAAGCGGTTTCCGCCGCGCAACGCCTGAGGCCGGACTTGGTCATCATGGATCTCGTCCTGCCGATTCTCAATGGAATTGACGCAACCCTGCGTATTCTCGCTTCGCTTCCACAAACCAAAATCATCGTCTTGTCCGCCTGCTACACATCCGAGCATGTCCACCGCGCGCTGCGCGCGGGCGCGCACGGCTACGTGATCAAGGAGGCGGCGGGCTCGGAGCTGGTGACCGCGGTGCGAACGGTGTTGTCCGGCAAGCGGTATCTCAGCCCGTCCATCGCGGCTGTATTCAGCCGCGACAGTCCGAACGACTCCGATGAGCGGAGCCCTCTGGAGCGCCTCAGTGCGCGCGAGCGCGAAGTGCTGCATCGGACCGTGGAGGGGCTTTCGAGCGCGCAGATCGCGCTGCAATTGTCGCTCTCGCCGAAAACCATAGACACCTACAGAAGCCGCCTGATGCAGAAGCTCGGCGTGTCCGATCGAGCGACGCTGATTCGCTTCGCCATTCAACATGCAATGGCGCCCTGTTGATGATTTCTGCGACGCAAGTCCGCTGGATTTGCCGGGATTCGAATTGTCACAGTCTCCCTACATCGCCGGCAATTGCCTGCCCTTAGACTGCTCTGGAGCGTAAGTCGCCGGGACCTCCAGGAACAACTTATGAACGAAAGCAGCGTAGCCCACTTTCTCAGGCATAAGGATTTCATTGCCCCATCCGCCAGGTACCGGCGGGCGGGAGCCGCCCTTGCCTCCATCAACCTTCGCGCCACGCCGGCGGCGCGCGCCGCCGTCGACAACCACGACGCATTGACGGGTCTGCCGAACCTTGCCTACCTTGGCGGAATATTTCGCAGCCTGATGAGACGGGCCCGGCGAAGTCACCGTGCGTTCGCGCTCATCTCGTTGGATCTCGACGAATTCCGCTCGGTGTGCGAGGCCTACGGCAGCGACGAGGGCGACGAGGCAATCAAAAGCGTCGCCTCGATATTGCGCGCCGAGTTGGACCCGCAGGCCATTGTGGTGCGCGCCGGCGGCAGTAAATTCATTGTCGTCATGCCGGGGCTCGCGAGCGCGACCGCCGCAATCGGGCCGGTACGGCAAGTCCTCGACGCACTCGCGAAACCGCGCAATGTCGGGGGACAGGACCTGCGACTCACGGCCAGCGCCGGCATGGCGATCTTTCCAATCGATGGGTGCGATTACGAGACGCTGCTGCGCAATTCCAACGCGGCGATGCACGAATCAAACTCCAGAGGCCACGGCGGTCTGCAATGCTACTCGGGCAACGCGGCACTCGACGCCAAGCGGCGGTTGCGGCTCAGGATGGATCTGTGCCGCGCCGTTGAAAACCGTGAGTTGACGCTGCACTACCAGCCGCAATTCGAAGTGCACGGCGGCCGCGTTTGCGGTATCGAGGTGCTCGCTCGGTGGTTTCGCGCCAACGGCGATGTGGTGGAGCCCCGCGTCTTCATTCCACTCGCGGAACAGACGGGTTTGATCGGCGCGCTGGGCGCCTGGGTGCTTGAACATGCCTGCGAAACCGCGGCGTGGTGGCATGTTCCCGGCGAGTTGCCTCCAACCTTGTGCGTCAATGTGTCTACGCACCAGATAGACGCGAACATGTGTGCGGTGATTCGGCGGGCTGTGGAAGGCGCCCGCTTTCCCGCGGAGCGGCTGGAGCTGGAAATTACCGAAGGCTCGTTGATGAGGAACCCGCAGGCCGTGCTCGAATGCCTCGGACAATGGAAGGAGCTTGGGGTGCGCATTGCCATTGACGATTTCGGGACCGGGTATTCCAGTCTCAGTTATTTGTCCCGGCTGCCCGTCGATCGACTGAAATTGGATAGATCCCTGATTCATAACTTGACCACGACGAGGAAGGACGCGGCGATCGTGCGATCGATCATTGCGCTGGGCAAGGACCTGGGCGTCAGCGTCATCGCGGAAGGCGTGGAAACGGAAGAGCAGTTCCGAATGCTGCGGGATCTGGGATGCTTGCAAGTGCAAGGGTATCTATTCGCCCGCCCGGCACCGCCGCAGGACGTGCAAGGCCTCTTGATGAGGCGCTGGGGAATGCGCGATGCGGAGGCACCCGGGCAGTGTCGAACCTAGCCGCGCGATGGCCTGAAATCGACGGCATTGATACCGCGGCGGCGCGTGATCGCTGGTGCGATGACGTGAGGCTGTTCAGACAGATGCTCGAGCGTCTGCTGGGTGAGTCCATCGACGTCGCGATTCCCGCCGCGGCGCAGGATGCCGGTGTTCGGGAGAATTACATTCGAAGCATTCACCGCTTGAGAGGCGGGGCATGCATGCTCGGCGCAAACGTCGTTGTGGAACTTGCGGGCGAATTGGAAACCGCCTGCGCTTCCGGCCGGATCGAACGAGCCGGGATTCTGGCGAAGCGGCTCGCGGTGGAACTGCAGCGCGTGCGCTCGAGCGCCGAGCGCGTGTTCCTCGCGGCGCGTATCGAGGACGGCGGCTGCGCCGGGGGCGCCGGCGGCGAGCCCGGGCCGGGCCTACTCGCTGAACTCGATGCCTTGTTGCGCCAGCAGAATCCCGCGGCGCTGGATCGCTTCAGCGATATCGGCCCGCAGCTCGAGCATTTCATGGGAGCCGCGTCCTACGGCATCATGTGCAGGCACATCGATAATCTGGAATTCGAAGATGCCGCGAATGAACTCATGCTCGCGGCCCATTGACGGCGTCGCATCTGCGCGTCGTTCACATGAGCCTCCACCAGATCAGCCCCGACACCGCTGCGCAGCCCAAGAGCAGCCACCCCAACTGTCGCCATTTTTGAGCCGCCGTGCGATTGTCCGTGACTTCGTAGCGCCGCGGTAGCCGACCGCGCACGGGCGCGATCCAGATGCGATCTTTGGTGTTCACAGTTCGACCTCCGGCAGTGTCCACTTGCCCGCCGCGTTCTTCAATCGATTGCCGCCCGCGCGATCAAATCAAACGGCGGTTTGTTCGCTTGACGCAAATGCCGCCTCGAGATATTCCTGCAATCGCGAATTCTGGGCTGCGAGATTCATATAAGGCACCGATTCGCCGGCAATGTTTTGCTCCGGCCATTCGGACGGAAGACGACGCAGCGTCTCGGCCACCCGCTCAGGCGTACCCAGGTCCGACCAGCCGCAATGCGGCACCGGCACGACCCGCAGAACCGAATCGTGTTGCTCGAGAAGATTGCGGGAGAAGTCCACGGTCGGCAAATTCTGGTAGAGCGCCGCAAGCGGCATGGAATCACTGCCCTCACTTCCGTGCCCGTCCAATGCGGACTCCATCGCCCGGACATGGTTCGCGAGCGACTGCCGAAAAACCTTCATCAGCGCGCGGCCCGAGGCTGCGAGAATGAACATGTTCCACAGTGCGCCACGGTTCAGAAGCGAGCGCGCAAGCTGCGCATCGGGCTTTTCGACAAACTGCGTTACGCGAGAGGGCTTATGGCCGTTTCTATGCTCAGGCACGATATAACCGAATCCCGGGTCGGGTTCGTTGGGTTCGGCACCCAGAAGGTAAATCGCGTCAGCGTCGGCCGCGGCAAGGTCGGCGGCTTGCCGCAGTGAGCGGGCCAACGTATCTTCATTCAGAAGATGATGGTCGGCCGGCAACACCACGACGTTCGCGTTCGCGTCGCGAGCCAATACCCGCAGCAGGGGCAATAGAATGCCGAATGCCGTGCCGCGGTTTTCGGGCTGAACGACGACATTGTGTTTCGGCAGGGACAGTAGGGGCGCATGCCACCAGCGTCGATGCTGTGCGGCAACTACCGCGCAAATTCGCCTCATGGGTGCGACGGCCGACGCCCGGATCAAAGCCTCCTGCAGCAGACACGCGCCGCCCCGCAAGGAGCAGAACTGCTTGGGAACGGAAATTCCGTTCTCCGCCATGGTGAGGGTTCCCAAACGCGTGCCTTGGCCTCCCGCAAGGACTATCGCCCAGGTCGGTGCGTAGCTATCCTCGTGCGATCGCTGCAGACATTGGTTTGGATTGAATGCGCGCTTCTCGCCGAGTCGCTCCGTCATGGTTCCCCCCTGTCCGTCGGGAAAGACGATAAATTCTTCGTCGATGGGCGATGCGCAAAGCAAAATGAATCGAGCGCCGGGTCGCGAGAATCTCGTGCCAGGCCGCGATGATCTCGTGCCAGCGTATGCAAGATGCGGCACCGCTTCCGTACGCCACCGCACAGAGGGGTCTCTTTTATTATTGAGCGAGCCTGGCGCGTGCGGGGCGCCACGGCCACGCTAGAGCACGGTTAATAGAATCAATGGTTTACGCTCGGCCGATCGCCGATCGCCGCCGCCCGACCAGGTAGCCGGCGGCAAAAGGCAGGCCGAGCATGACCAGCGCCAGGAGGATCGCCAGCCGCGGTGACGCTTTCCCGCTCGCTGGCGATATTGGCCGCGAGCGCTTCGCGCTCGACGCGCAAGGTGCGGAGCATTTGCATCCAGGACGCATCCAGCCGGTCCGACGATGTACGTAGGCTGGCGCGCAGTTCGGCGATCGCTTCGTGCGCCAGCTCGGCCTGCCACAGGCTCATGGCCGGGACCCGCTCACTGTAGATGCGCATGCGGTCCGAGACATCGCTGAGCGCCTGGGCCACGGTACCCACGGCGCGCAGTGAACTCTTGTCATGCTGTTCCACCATCCACGCCGACAGCACCGACGCTCGCTGCAAATCCGCGCTCTCGAGCGGGTAGTGCTGCGCGTAAGCCAGCACAAAGGTGTGATACCTCGCTCTCCCCAACCGCCGGCTGTGGGATACTCGAATATACTATCGGGAACGCCCCACAAAGCGAGTAGTGCGATGGGAGGAGACACTCGGGCGGCCGCGGGGAGGTCCAAACTCACGGCCTTTTTTGCGCGCCTGCTGCCAAGCAATGTCACGATTGTCTGGCATAGTCTTGCGCAGACGCTGGGACCGATACTCATTGTCAGCGCGATCGCCATTCTCGCGGCCCTGCACTTCGTTCGCCCGGCCCCGCCCAAAACGCTCACCATTGCGAGCGGCGAGCCGGGCAGCAAGTTCAATTTGGTGGCGCAGCAGTACCGGAAGATCCTGGCGCACAATGGCATCACACTCAAAATCATCGAGACCGAAGGTTCTCTGGACAACTTGAACCGGTTGTTGGCTGCGAATTCTTCCGTTGACATAGCCCTTGTACAGTCAGGCACTTCGGGTGGCGGCGATACCGGCGATCTGGTATCGCTGGGGAGCGTGTTCTACATACCGCTCACCATTTTCTACCGCAGCCCGGCGGCGTTGGAACGGCTATCGCAACTGCGAGGTCAGCGAATCGCGATTGGCGAGACGGGGAGCGGCACGCGCACGCTTGCTTTGGCGCTGCTCAAGGCCAATGAGATCGAAGCCCAGGGGCCGACACAGCTGCTCGACCTTGAAGGGGAGGGAGCCAGGGCAGCCCTGCTCGGGCGACAGGTGGATGCCATATTCCTGACAGGCGACTCGGCGCCGCCGGAGACCATACGCGAAATGCTCCACACGCCGGGCGTACGGCTTTTTGATTTCTCCCAGGCCGACGCCTATGTGCGTCGCTTTCGTTACCTGAGCAAACTGGAAGTGCCGCCGGGGGCATTCGATCTGGGGGAGAATCTTCCTCCGACGGCCATCAACATGCTGGCTCCGATGGTTGAGCTGGTAGCGCATTCAAGCCTGCATCCGGCACTATCCGACTTGTTGATCGAAGCGGCCACCGATGTGCACGGCGGCGCCACGCTGCTGCAGATTGCGGGGCAGTTCCCCACTCCTCGGGCGCACGAGTTTCCGATCAGCACCGACGCCGCGCGTTACTACAAATCGGGAAAAAGCTTTGCGTACCGCTACCTGCCGTTTTGGATCGCAAGCCTGCTGGATCGCACCTTGGTCGTGCTGTTGCCGATACTTCTGGTGGTGATTCCCGGATTGCGCTATTTGCCGGCCGTATACAACTGGCGCATCAAGAGCCGCATCGACCGCCGCTACCGGCAGCTCATGGCGCTGGAGCGTCATTCTCTCGAGGAGGAGGTGTCAGCGGAACAGCGGGCGGTGCTTTTGGATCGGCTGGCGCAGATCGAGAAATCCGTCATTGCTCTGAAGATGCCCGGTTCGCACGCGGAGCCGCTCTACGTACTGCGCGAACACATACAGTTCGTGCGTGAAAACCTCGTTCGGTCGGCGACGAAAATGGAGCAGGGCGGCGCAAAAGCGGGCTGAGCGGTCGGCCGCGCCCGGCCGTTGGAAGGGAGTTTTACCAGAGCCTCAGGGATTGCTTCTTCCTATGCGACGAGATCCAGGCCTCGAAAAGAACTGCAAGCAATCCGATGATGAGAATGCCGGCGAGAACGATCCATAGTGTGGATACCGTGTCCATGTGCCATATCCTATCGTGGTTGACCCTATCGATTCACCGGTCTGCCCACAGCTTGGGCAGGCGTCTCAGACTAATTCCAACGATGGGGTTGTGTCGGTGCGCTAACGCACATCCGATGCGCGCGGCATTGACGTGAACGAGCGGATCATACTTAGGTCGCTAGCCGATATGACCTTGGCGAATGCGGAGCGCGTGGCCTTCGCGAGATCCGACATCGAGCTCGGTGCGGAAGCGAACGCAATCATCGCTCAAGGTCGAGTCCGATTCGAAGCCTACATGGAAAAAAAAGGCGGCTACGTCTACGGCTCGACCACGGCGCCCGGTTCTCGCGCCACGGTCATGCTGAATGAACAAGAATCGCGGCTTCAGGGCGCGACACTTCGCAACTTCGTAGCACTGCGGGCAGGTCCCGGCGGCGAGTTGCTTCCCGAACGGTGCGTCAGGTTGGCTGTCTTCTGCAGACTGTCCAATGCCATGACCGGGTCCGGAAAATTGCGCCCGGGCACGGCTCAGGCAGTTGCAAATCTACTTCGTGCAGTGCCGCCGGTTCCGATGCAGGCGGTCGCCTGTTCCGGCGAGGTCCTGCCCCTGACATGGCTGATGGCGCCCCTCGCGGACTTTCCTTTGGGCTTGGGCGAAGCAATGTCGCTGATCAACGGTTCGCCGTTTACAACGGCAATGGCGTGTGACGTTGCGCTGACCGCTGGGCGCCGTGTGAGGCTGGCTGAGCAGATATTCGCATTGAGTGTTGAGGCTGCCGAATGTCCGGAGGGTCATTTCGACCGGCGGCTGGCCGACCGATGGCTCGATCTCTTCTACAGGAAGAGCCTCGAGCGTCTGCACGGTCTGCTCGGCGATTCGCGGCGAAAACAACTCGAGCATCAGTCGCCGACGTCCTGGCGGGTGCTGCCCAATGTTCTAGGGAACGCTCTTCGGGCAGTGGCCGAAGCGTCGCACTCGGCGGAAATCGGATTGCAATCCTTGAAGGACAACCCGACGTTTCTGCGAGATGACCCGGGCGGCGACGAAGACGCCGTCGTCTCGAGCGGCGGATATCATGACCACCGGGCCGCAAAGGCCATCGATCAGGTCAACAGCGCCTTGACGGACCTCTGCGTACTCGCATCGCGGCAGGTCGCGCACTTGTTGGATGGCGCGGGACTCGGCTTGCCGCCCCTGCTGGCGCGTGCGGGTGATGACGTCGGCGCGGAGTACCTTTCCTGGGGCATGACCGAGCCGCTGGCGAGCGCGCGCCGCGCCGCGGAGGCCACCACATTGGATGCCGGGCTGCACGACCCCGCCGGCAATCAGTCCGACATTGCGAGTCTGGGCTTCATCGCCTACGGGAAACACCGGGAGATCGCGCGATCCTTCGATGCCTGTTTCGCATCCCTGGCCATCACCGCCGCACTCGCCCACGAATTCCGCCATGTTCCGCTGCCGAGCGCGTTGCGGCCGTTGGGGGAGAGGCTCGCGAAGGCCACGCGTTCGGCGGCGCGGCGGGTCGATGTCGTGGGCCAGCCCTTGCGAGACTTTCAGGCGCTGCTCTGCGCGTGCGCCGATGAAATGACCGGTGCGGATTTTGCGGCGTTCGCCGGCCTATAATCGTGACCGTGGCTTGGCCCCTGGGGAGAGTGCCGATGTATCCGACTGAGCGCATCGCCTGGTTTCACAATATTCGAATACTGGCGTCGGTACTGATGGCCTTTTCTCCGCTGACGGGGCATGCGAGTCAGAATTTTCTGCTCTACGTGTCCAATGAAGTTTCAGGGGATGTCACCGTCATCAATGGCGCCGACAACCAAGTGCTGGGCTCGATTCCGGTCGGCAAGCGTCCGCGAGGCATCCACGCCAGCCCGGACGGCAAAACGGTGTATGTGGCGTTGAGCGGCACTCCCATATCGGCGCCGCCTGCGCTGGATGCCAAAGGCAACCCGATTTTCCGCAAGGGGGGCGACGACGACGATGATGCCGTCAAGGCGGACAAATCGGCCGATGCGATCGGCATCGTGGATGTCGCGCAGAAGAAGCTGTCGGGCAAGATCTCCGCCGGTTCAGACCCGGAGGAATTCTCGCTCAGCAAGGACGGCACGCGACTCTACGTCTCCAATGAAGACGTCAAGACGGCCAGCGTCATCAACGTCGCTACCGGCAAGGTGGAGCATATCGTGGTGGTGGGTCAGGAGCCCGAGGGCGTGGCCACTGCGCCCGACGGCAGGCGCTTTTATGTGACCTGCGAAGCCGGCGGCGAAATCTACGCGATCGATACCGCGGGATACACGGCTGCCGGCCATTTCAAAGTGAATTCCCGGCCGCGCAGCATGGATTTTTTGCCCGGAGGCGGCATCGGATTCATTCCCTCGGAATCCGCCGGTGAGTTGAACGTCATCGATACCGTGAGCCTCACGGTGCTGAAGGTCATTGCCCTGCCTCCCGGTTCCCGGCCGATGAAAGTCAAAGTGGCATCCGACGGCCGCAAGGTCTATGTCAGCAACGGACGTGCCGGAACCGTTTCAGTGCTCGACGGCCGCACCTACGAGCTGCTGAACACGATCAAGGTGGGCGTTCGACCCTGGGGAATTGCGCTGTCGCCGGATGGGAGGTTCCTGTACTCGGCCAATGGACCGTCGAACGATGTGTCCGTGGTCGATCTCGAGGCCGACAAGGAAATTGCCCGGGTCAAAGCAGGCGCAAGTCCCTGGGGAATTGCCGTCGTACCCATGGCGAATTGAGCGCGGCCAAGCGGGTCAGTTTCCGACGATGAACACCTCTTGCGTGGTGATACTTCGGGTGAAGCCGTCCTTGTAGGCTCTCGCCCGCAGGACCGTGGGACCCGTGAGCTTGATCGGCTTTTCGTAGCGCATGTCCGATGGTGCGGGCGCGCTCCCGTCCAAGGTGTAGTGAATATCGGCGCCCGGTTCGGTCACGGTCAGAGACACGTCGATCGGTCCGTCGAAATTTCCGCCCGCCGGCGACATTGCGGGCGGGGCCAGGACGGAACGGCCGGGCAAGCTCGTAATCCAATCCCGCAGCAGCTGCACGCCTTTTTGATCGATGGTTTCGCGCGCGATCGGCGGCATCTTGATGTCATCAACCGTGTTCACGCGCATGTATGCGATCGAGCGCCACGGGTCGTGCGGCGAAATCACTCGCGGCCTGTCAATCCCCTGGTCGATCAACACCGGCCCGTCGATGAGCTCCTGCTGTGCGAGGGGCGTGTCGTACCGCGCGTCAAAGTAGGCGACCGTGCCTCCCGGCCGGTGGCATTGCGCGCAGTTTGCGTCCAGATACGATCGGGCCCGGTCCTGCAAACTTCGCGCCGTATCCTCAGCAGCCGCAAGAGTGGGCAATTCTGACAGCTCCACGTCCGCCAATGCGGGCTCGAATAGGCCAATGTGGTTCCATGCCCGCAGCTGGTTGTCCGTTGCCCCTGATGGATACGCAAAGGCGCGGTTCATTTGCCGTGTCTTCACGCCAAGTACGCCCCCCGCTTTCGCGTTGTGGCAAGCCAGACAATCCCGACGGTTCGGGTAATACCATGGTTGACTGCGCATCTCGCCGGCCGCGGTTTTGATGGGAATCTCTTCGGTCTCGCCCGCCGCGAGCAAATCGGCATCGCTGCCATCCGCCCTCCATTTGTAAACGACGCCGTATACGCCGCCGGCGCTGTCGCACACCAGCAGGCGGGTTTCGAGCCGACGCTTGATGCGCTGATCGGACGCATCGGTCGACAGCTCGAAGGTCTTGATGAACACCGTGCCCCCTGGAAAAGTCCACTCGCCGGTGGGTGAAAATTTGACCTTACCGTTGGGAACGGCGACCCATCGCGATTTGCTGGCGCCGTCCGACCAGAAAGCCACCACCAGGCCGTATGGAATCAAGCCGTGGCTGGGGATGAGTTTGCGAGTGTTGCTGAAGGCGCCGGTTCGAGAAAGCAGCACAGGCATCCGGCCGCCGGCATCGTGCGGCATGCTCAGGTAAGGTCTGGGCGCACTCCGGGTCACGAGGCCATAGGCGGGGAGTTCCCTCTTGCCCTGGGCCCGGTCGGTGGGCGCGGCGGTGGGTGCAGCGGTGCGCGCGGCGGCGAAGCGCGCGGCGTCGGGCGCGGCGGCGGGCGCGGCGGCGGGCGCGGCGGCGAGCGCCACGGCGGCGGCTGCAAGAGCGAGCAGCGTGGGGTATCGGATAATCGCGTCATCCTTAGATCGTGACCGGTTCGCAAACTATACCTTCTGAGCCCCGGGCGCCACGGTCGCCGCGCGGCTCGCAGGTCACGACCGGCAGAGCCGTTCACCCGTCGCACGGACTGGCGGGTCGGGTACACTGCCATTCATTTGGCAGCGGCGCCTGATCGTATGAATCGAAGCGACGAAGATCGGATCTTGCACGGTCTTTACTACTTTCGCGAGAGCATCGACGAGGACATTGCGGTCACCGGCGAGCAGATTCTTTGGCTTGCGATGCATCCGCTGCGAGAGGGGGAAAACTGGAGTGCCGAGGGGCGGCTGCAGAGCATCGACACGGCGGCCTTTCCGGCCGAGATTCAGTCCAAGCTGGCCGTCGTTAAACTGGAATTGCCGCTCCGTTATCTGGAATACCGAAGGCTGATCAAGTACACGAAGCGAAAAGATGCGGCGTTCTCCGTCGCGGTGACATTTGCGGGCGCCGATCGGGCGATTCGCCTGCACACGCGGCGCGGGCGCATGGATCTGTGGTATCGCGAGCACAGGGACGGCATCCTCGGGATTGCCGCGACCGTCCTTGTTTCTTTCCTGACCGCATTGATCACGGTGGCGGTCATGATGCGGATCACGAAATGAAAAACGTTATGTCTCGCAACTTCGCCGGCGCGCAAGCGCGCGATTGACATATCCGCGGCAGGCTTGCTTTTTGAGACTCACGTCACGGGCGTTATGGTGAGTGTCGCTATTTCTATACGCCCCCTTCATTGAGAATAATCGTCAGTACATTCTGTACTGATAGCGACCGGGATACGCACCATGTTGACTAAAGCCCGCCGTGGGCGTTGGCTGCCGGCAGTTGCCGCAATGGGCGTTGCCCTGACCCTCATCTTGCTCACCGCGCGCGGCGACCACGCGGCGGCAATCCACGCTGCGCGCTTCATTCCGGCGCATGTCGTTCCGGCCCAAGCGGCGGTGCCGCCGCGGCCGGCAGCTGCGGCGCCTGCCGTGCTCGTCCAAGAGCGACACCGCTACATCGTGCAGTCCTCGAGCGCCGAGGCCGCGCGCAGTGCGGTGCAGAGCGCCGGCGGCGTGGTGACCTTGGATCTCAGCGTGATTCGTGCCGTCGGTGCCTCGCTCGCCGACCGCGAGCTGGCTGCGCTGCGGGCTCTGCAATCCCCGCCACTGCAGGTCTACGACGATACCCAGGTGATTGCGAGTTCCGGCGCGGGAGTCCTCCCGGAGACTTATTATCCGAGTGAAGTCGATGCCGACGATCTGCATGTGGGCGGCGTGATGGGGCGCGGCGTGACCGTGGCGGTGATCGATTCGGGCCTGTGGAACAATCAAGGTCCCCTGCAATACTCCCCGGGCGGCGGAAGTAGCCGAGTGCTCGCGCAATACGACGTGATTTTGGCGAGGCAGCAGCCGAATTATTACCTGCCTTTTTATTGGGAGACGTACAGCCGCAATATCAATGACCCCTATGGGCATGGCACGCACATCACGTCCATCATCGCCAGCAGCGGAGCCACTGCGGCCGGCAACTTCCAAGGCGTTGCTCCCGGCGTCAATCTCGTGTCGGTGCGGGCATTGGACGGCAACGGCATGGGCCTCTATTCCGATGTCATCAGCGGCGTCCAGTGGGTCATCAATCAGCGGGCGCGATACCGCATTCGCGTGCTCAACCTTTCCTTGGGCGCGCCGCCTTCCGGACCGTACTGGCAGGATCCGCTCAATCAGGCGGTCATGGCGGCTTGGGCTTCCGGCATCGTGGTGGTCGCCGCCGCAGGCAATCGCGGTCCCAAACCCCTGACCATCAATGCGCCCGGCGACGTGCCGTACGTCATCACCGTCGGCGCGGTCACGGACAACTACCATCCGATGCAGCCGCTGCAGTACAGCCTGTCTTCATTCTCTTCCGCGGGGCCGACTTTCGAAGGCTTCGTGAAGCCGGAAGTCGTCGGCATGGGAGGCCACAACCTGGCTTACGCGCCTGACAACGGCACCCTGGCAACGGAATTTCCGCAGTGGGTCCACGAGCCCTACCACGATTTCACCATGTCGGGCACATCGCAGGCGACCGCCGTCGTCAGCGGTGTCGTCGCGCTGATGCTCGAAGTAAACCCGGGTCTGACACCGGACCAAGTGAAGTGCCGTTTGATGTCCGGTGCCCGTCCGGCGGTCAATGCCAACGGCAACCTGGCCTACACGGTGTTCCAGCAGGGTGCGGGCTTGGTGAACGCGCATGATTCCGCGTACAGCACCGCCTCGGGCTGCGCCAATCAGGGACTCAATGTGGCTCTGGATCTCGCCGGACTGCAACATTATGGCGGCCGCGCCAACGAGGACTCCAACGGGAATTTCTACATCATGGGCACGGCACCGGTTTCGGCCAGCTCTCCGACGCAATCCTTGCTCGGTGGCCTCGGTGGCGCCGTCGGCGGTTTGTTGGGCACCGTCAGTACCTTGACTGCCCCAATTCCGCTGGTCGGCCCTCTGGTGAAAGATGTGGCGGTGCTGGCCGACGGTCTGTTTTGGAACGGCCAGTACGTTGCGGGCAGCGGCTACACCTGGAGCAACGGCTACACCTGGAGCAACGGCTACACATGGAGTAACGGTTATACCTGGAGCAATGGCTACACGTGGAGCAACGGTTACACCTGGAGCAACGGCTACACGGGTGTCGACGTTCCCGATCAACAATAGCGCCGATCCACAATGTACAGGCGCGGGCGCATCCTTGGATCTCTAGCTGCCTGCGTCGCGATGGCGGCGCCGAACGTGGCTGCTCTTGCGGCCGCGCCGGCCCCGGCCACGCGGCCGATGTATTTCGAGCATCTCACGATGCGCGATGGGCTCTCACAGAGCACGGTCAACGGCATCCTGCAGGACTCGCAGGGATACCTGTGGCTTGCGACCGAGAGCGGCTTGGACCGCTACGACGGCTATTCGATTCGTGAGTACCGCCGCGAGCGCGGCAATGAGCACGGCCTCGCCAGCGACTACATCTGGTCGATGGTCGAAGATGCGCGCGGCGACCTGTGGCTCGCCACCAACGGCGGCGGCGTGGCGCACTGGGAGCGGCGAACGGAGCAATTCAAGCAGTTCAGACACGACGCCGCAAAGCCGAATACTCTGGCCAGCGACGCGGTGCGCACGCTCCTCATCGATTCTCGAGGCCGCATCTGGGCCGGCACCTTGGATCAAGGATTGGATGTCCTCGATCCGGCGACCGGGAATGTCCGTCATTTCCGGCATCGCGAAGGGGATGTCCGTTCATTGGCAGCGGATGCGGTGGTGACTCTGTATGCCGATCGCAAGGGCGCCATATGGGTGGGCACGGACGGGGGATTGAGCCGCTACGAGCCATCCAGCGATGATTTCGTGAACTACGGCGCTGCTTTGAGCGACGTGCGTGTCCGCGCCATCCGTGAAGATCATGCCGGAGTTTTTTGGATCGGTACCTTCCGCGGCGGACTCGATCGTCTCGAGCTGGACACCGGGCGCGTGACAACTTTTCGCCACGATCCGAAGGCGGCCCATTCATTGAGTCATGACCGGGTGCTGGCGGTGCTGGAGGACGACGCGCATCGGCTTTGGGTGGCGACGGCGGACGGATTGAATCTGTTCGACCCGGAATCGGGCACCTTCGTGCGCTACGGGCGCGATGCGGACAATCCGCAGAGCTTGCGCGACAGCGACGTCATGTCGCTGTATCAGGACCGCAGCGGAGTGCTCTGGGTGGGCACGCGCGAGGGCGGCGCCAGTCATTGGAATCCGCGCGGTTGGCTGCTCGGTCATTACCGCAGCGACGCGTTTCGAAATACGCAGGTGGGCTCCTTCGCGGATGACGGCGCCGGCAAGGTGTGGGTGGGCACGATCGGGGCGGGATTGGTCGAAATCGACACCCGCAATCGACGCGAACGGCACTACGGTACCAGCGGGGATGGCGGCGCGCGGCTGACCGACGATCGCATCATGTCGCTGCTTTACGATCGCAAAGGGGTGCTGTGGATCGGCACCATGACCGGGGGTCTCGATCGGCTTGATGTGAACAGCGGCGCGCTCCAAGTGTACCGCTCGAGCGCCGATGATCCGGCGACATTGCCGGCCAACGGCGTCATGTCGCTGTACGAAGACCGGCTTGGCACGCTGTGGGTGGGCACGTTTGGCGGCGGCGTGGCCAGCATCGATCAGATCGGCGGCAAGGTCACTCGGTACCCTTTCGGGGGCGCGAGTTCTTCCTCGCTCAGCAGTTCGCGCGCCAGCGCCGTCGTGGAAGATGCGCTCGGCAACCTGTGGATCGGCACCGAGGGCGGCGGCCTCAATCTGCTCGATCGCAAGAGCGGCCGGTTCTTCACCTATCGGCGCGATGACCGGGATCCGGCCAGTCTCAGCGACAATACCGTATATGCCCTGCACCTCGATCACCATGGTGAGTTGTGGGTGGGCACCGCCGGCGGCGGCCTCGACCGCCTGATCGGCAGCTCCGCCGACCCAAGCGCCGTGCATTTCGAGAATCAGTCCGGGATCGGCGGCATCTCGACCCAGGTGGTGTATGGGATAGAGTCGGATCGCGAAGATCGTCTTTGGCTGAGCACCAACAACGGACTTGCGCGTCTCGATCCGCGCGCCCGTTCGATCAAGTGGTTTCACCAAGTGCACGGCTTGCAGGATGAAGAATTCAATTTCAACGCCCACTATCAAGGCGCCGACGGCACACTGTTCTTCGGCGGCAACAACGGCTTCAACGCCTTTTCGCCCGATTTGATCGCGCCGAGCGCGCCGCCACCGCGCGTGGTCCTGACCACGGCGGCGAAGCTCAACCGAACCGTTGCATCGCAGGAACTGCCAGGTCCCGGCCGGCCAATGGCGCTGGCCTATGACGACAAGCTGGTGACCCTGGACTTCGCCGCCCTCGATTTCACCTCGCCCGCGAACAATCACTATGCCTATCAGCTGGAGGGCTTCGACTCCGGCTGGATCGACGCGGGTCCGCTGCATCGGGCCACCTACACCAATCTGGATGCCGGCGACTACGTCTTCAAGGTGCGCGCCGCCAATGCCGATGGCGTCTGGAGCCAGACGGCGTTGGCCATTCCCGTCCATGTGGCGCCCGCGCCGTGGAAAACCCCGGCAGCGCGCGTCGCGTATTTGGCGTTGTGCTTGTTGGTGTTCGGCTACCTGTGGCGGCTGCAGCGTCAGCGGCGTGAGCGCGAACGGCGCTACAGCCGTGAGCTTCAGCAAACGGTCCAGGTACGCACGCGTGAGCTCGAGGAGCGCAATCAGCAGCTGCAGGTAATGAGCCGCGCCAAGAGCGACTTCCTGGCCCGCATGAGCCATGAGCTGCGCACGCCGATGAACGGTGTCCTGGGGATGACCAGCCTGCTGCTCGACACCCGCATCGATCCGGCGCAGCGACGCTTCGCCGAAGCCATTCACCGTTCCGCCGATTCACTGCTGGCCATCGTCGACGACGTTCTCGATTTCTCCAAGATGGAGGCGGGCCGCCTGCAACTCGATCCCGTGAATTGCGACCTCATCGAGCTGGTCGAGCAGACGGTCGAAATGCTGGCCGCGCGCGCGGCGACCAAGGGCATCGAGCTGTTGTGCGACTCGCCCACGGCGCCGCTGCCCCGGGTTCACGTGGACGCGGTGCGGCTGCGCCAGGTGCTGGTCAATCTCGGCGGCAACGCCGTGAAGTTCACCGAACGCGGCGAGGTCATTCTGCGGCTGGCGGCAGTGCGGACGGCGCAGGGCTCCCTCACGGTACGCATCGAAGTGGCCGACACGGGCGTAGGGATTGCGCTGGAAAATCAATCGAGAATATTCGAGGAATTCGCCCAGGAGGATGCATCGACGACGCGCCGCTTCGGCGGCACCGGGCTGGGGCTGGCGATTTCCCGGCAGATCGTCGAGCTTCTGGGCGGACAGCTCGCGCTCGTCAGTTCGCCGGGCAGCGGGTCTACATTTTCCTTCGAGCTGTCGCTGCCATTGGTCGATCCAACCGCTCGAGTACAGGCGCCGCCGAAGAGTCTCGACGACCTGCACGTCCTCGTGGTGCACGAGAATGCGGCGGCGCGCGCGCTCATCGGCAAGGCGCTCTGCGATTGGGCGGCGCGTCCAACCCTCGTCGCGTCTCTGGCGGAGGCGGTGTCAGCCTCGGAGGCGGCCACCTACGACGCCGTGGTGGTCGATGATTGGCTGCTCAATGGCGCCGACGGCTTGTGGACGGTTCTGCGCTCGCGGCAGTCGGCGGGCCTGCGCACCGTCCGCTTGCTGAGCTTCGTCAGTTTGGCCACCGATTCGGCCAGGCCCCCGGGGCAGTTCGACACGGAACTCACCAAACCCATCCGCATGGGTGAACTGCATCGGGCGTTGAGCGGCGGTGAAGACGACAGCGAGACGTTCACCGCAACCAACGTCTACTCGCCCGCGATTAATTTGACGCCCCTGACGGGCCGCGTGCTCGTGGTCGAAGATCAACCCCTGAATCGCGAGGTGGCGATCGGCATACTGGCTTCACTGGGTCTTCGAACCGACACGGCGAACCACGGCCGGCAGGCGCTGGACGTTTTGCGCGGGCAGCACTTCGATGCGGTGTTGATGGATTGCGAAATGCCGGTCATGGATGGCTTCTCGGCCACCGTCGCCATCCGCCGGCAAGAGCCCGCCGGGACCCGCATCCCCATCATCGCGCTGACCGCCGATGCCACCGCGGCAGGCCGCGAGGCCTGTCTCGCCGCCGGCATGGACGATTATCTGGCAAAGCCCTTCAGACGCGAGGCTCTGCACGCCACCCTGGTGCGGTGGTTGGCGCCCAGCCCGCGGACCGAGTCATCCGCGTCGATGGCGGGCGGTTCCACGGCTGATTCCACGGCGCCCGCTGAATCGATCTTGGATGGCGCCACGCTCGATGCGCTGCGTGCGCTGCCGCGCAGCGGCGCGAAAGGCATGCTCGAGCACATCGGTGAGTTGTATCTGGTGGATTCGCGCGGCCTCATCGCGTCGATCGAGGCATCCTTGGGCGCCGGAAATTCGGCTGATCTTGCGCGCGCGGCGCACGCCTGGCGTTCCTACAACGGCAATGTGGGTGCGCACGGCCTGGCGCGGTTGTGCCGCGAACTCGAGGACGCGGCGCGGCAGAGCGACTTCGCAGCGGCTCGCGAAGTCTTCGCGCGGATAAGCGCACTGCACCTGCGTGTACGGGATGAGTTGGAGACGGCCATGCGGAGGTCCGCATGAGCGTCCAGGCGCCGCCGATCCGGGTGCTGGTCGCCGACGACGACGCCATCCTGCGGGAAATCGCCGGCGCGATGCTGCGTGACGCCGGTTTCATCGTGCAGTGCGTTGCCAGCGGCGACGCGGCGGTCGCCGTCTGCGCGCTGCGCCTGCCGGACATCGCACTGTTGGATGTCGAAATGCCCGACGGCAACGGCTATCAAGCCTGCACCAATATTCGTTCGCTGCCGGGCGGGGCGGATCTGCCCATCGTCATGGTGACCGGGTGCGACGACACGGCGTCGATCGATCGAGCCTATGAAGCGGGCGCCACGGATTTCGTCGTCAAGCCCATCAATTGGGCGCTGCTGGTGCATCGCATTCGCTACGTACTGCGCGGCGCGCGCAGCATCGTCGACTTGCGATTCAGCGAACAAAAGAACGCGGCGCTGCTCAAAGCGATACCCGACGGCATCTTTCTCGTGAACGGGGGCGGTGTGATCGAACACTGTTTCAGCCCCGCCGCGGGATTGACCGTCGCGCCGAACAGCGGCCTGCGGCCGCCGCGCTTTCTCGATTTGATTCCGCGCGGCGCGCATGCGCACGCCATGGATTGCCTCGACGCCACGTTGCGCGGCGAAGCGGCGGCATTCGAATTCTCCATGGACGCCGAATCCCAGGCGAGCCGGCATTTCGAATGCCGCTATCTGCCGAACGCCGGCGGCCAGGTGCTGGCGATCGTGCGGGATGTGACGGCTCGCAAGGAGGCGCAGGCGCGCATCCACAGGCTGGCGTACTTCGATGGGCTGACCGGTTTGCCCAACCGCGAATGGATCCACGATTATCTGACCCAGTCGCTGAAAGTGGCGGCGCAGGTGAATCGCGGCGTGGCCTTGCTGTACGTTGATCTCGATCAATTCAAGCGCATCAACGACACCCTGGGTCATGAGACGGGCGATGCGCTGCTGCGGCAGGTGGCGGAACGGCTGCAGGCCGGGCTGAACCTGGATGCGGACGGCGACGAACCCGTCGTGCCGCTGAATATCGGCGCGCTCGTGCCCAACGGCCCGGATCGCGCTCGAGGGCGGCTCGCCCGCGTGGGCGGAGATGAGTTCATCGTCGTGCTCACGGGGCGCACCGATGTCACGCAGGCGCAATGGGCGGCGCGGCGAATCCTCTCGATTCTTGCCGCGCCGTTTCAGCAGGAAAGCTACGAGCTGGTGGTGACGCCGAGCATCGGCATCGCGATGTATCCGGAGCACGGCGGCGATGCGCAGAGCCTGCTCAAGAACGCGGACGGCGCGATGTACGAGGCGAAGGCGAACGGCCGGAACCAGCTGCGCATCTACGACAGCACCATGAATGTGCGCGCCCTGAAGCGGCTCTCGCTGGAGATGGAACTGCGCCGCGCGGTCGAGAATTCCAGCCTCGAAGTCTATTACCAGCCGAAATACCAGGCGCGCAATTTGAAATTGATCGGCGGCGAAGCGCTTTTGCGCTGGTTCCATCCCGAGCGGGGTCAGATTTCCACGGCCGACTTCATCGCCGTGGCCGAGGAGACCGGCTTGATCGGCGACATCGGCCGCTGGGCGCTGCAGAGGGTCTGCCGGGATCTTTGCCAATGGCGCAGCGAGGGTCTGGAGTTGCCGAGCGTCGCCGTGAATGTGTCCGGCCGGGATTTCATGTATCCGGAAGCGCTGCTTCGCTTGAGCGATACGGTGACTCAGGCGAATTTGTCGCCGTCGCTGTTCGAGCTGGAATTGACCGAAGGCGTGCTGATGCAGGACGCCGAAGCAGGGCGGCGCTCGCTGCAGGCCCTGAAGGAATTCGGCTTCGCGCTGGCGATCGACGATTTCGGCACTGGGTACTGTTCGCTCAACTACTTGAAGCGTTTTCCGCTCGATACGCTCAAGATCGATCGCTCATTTGTCGCCGACATCAACGAGGACCCGGACGACGCGTCGATCGTCCGGGCCATCATCGCGCTCGGCCACAGTCTCGATCTCAGCATCGTGGCGGAGGGCGTCACGACCCAGGCGCAGCTGCAGTTTCTGCAGGCCGAGTCGTGCGATGCCATTCAAGGATACCTGATGAGTCCGGCAATCCCGGGCAACGCCTTCCGCGATCTGCTGTTGCAGCCTCGCGCATCGATCGAAGCGCGCGAATTGGAGCCGAGGCGGCGCGCCGTCTGAGCGTCACGCCGGGAGCGGCGGCGCGGCCGTCTCGAGTCGGTGCAGCGTCGGATCCTTGACCAGGTGCAACACGCGCGCGTACAGATGCTCGCTGGTATCGGGACGGCCAATGTGAATGAGACCGGTGCGCTCCAGATCCTTGGCGAAGACCTCGAGAATGCGCTGGTGCGTGTCCTCATCCAGGGAATCGAGAACCTCGTCCATGAGCACCCAGGGCGGTGCATGCAGAACCACGCGCGCCAGGGCGAGGGTCTGCTGTTCATCCTCGCCCAATTCCCGGTCCCAGCGCTGGGCGACATCGAGCATGGGCACCAGCCTGTCCAGATTGAGCCGAACCAACGCCTGGGCGAACGCGCCCGCCTCGAAAGTCTCCGTCGACGCAGGGTAGGCGAGCACTTCGCGCAGCGTGCCCGGAGGAAGGTAAGGGGTGCGCGGCATGTACAGCAGCTCTTCGCCTCTCGGGTGGGAGACCCTTCCCAAGCCCCACGGCCACAAGCCCGCGAGGGCGCGAAACAGCAGAGTCTTCCCGGTACCGGATTCGCCGACGATCAAGACCCGCTCGCCGGCTTCGATCTCCACTTTCTTCTCCGCGAGCATGGTGGCGCCCGCGGGCGACGCGATCTCGAGGGCATCGATGCTGAATTTGCCGGGGTCGCCGGCGACGAAGTCGATGCGGCTCTGGACGCCGTGCAGCACATCGGTGTCGATGACGGCGCGGCGGAAACTTGCGACCCGCAGCAATGTCGCGCGCCAGTCGGCGATGGTGCTGAAATTGTCCACGAACCAGCGCAGCGAGGACTGCACTTGATTGAAGGCGCCGGACGCCAGCATGAGACCGCCGAACGAGAGATTTCCGGCAAAATACAGCGGCGCCGCGGCGAGAATCGGGGCGACGAGAGTAAACCAGCCGTAGCCGCCGGTGATCCAGGTGAGATTCGTGAGCCCGGTCACCAGGCGAGCCGTCGCCGCAAGCACCGCGGCGAGATCCACCTCGGCGCGCCGCGCCTCGTCCGCTTCGCCTCCGCTCAGCGCAATGGCGTCGATGTGCTCGTTGATGCGCACCAGTGAAAAGCGCAGGTCGGCTTCGCGCGCGTAGCGCTGCGCGTTGCGATCGATCAAACTGCGGCCCACCCAATAGCTCAACAGGGAGGCCGACCCGGAATAAAGGATGGCGGCCCACACCATATATCCCGGAATCGTGAACTGCCCGCCCCCGACGTGGAAGACAAAATCATTCGACAGCGACCACAGTACCGACACGAAGGTGCCCAGCAGGATCGAGGACTGTAGCAGGCCGATGCCGAGATCGGCGGACAGCTCGGTCAAATGACGTGCATCCTCGTGCATGCGCTGATCGGGATTGACGCCGATCGGGCCGGCATTGGCCAAGCGGAACGCCCGGCCCGGGCGCATCCAGTTTTCAATCAAGTCGTGCACCAGACCCAGGCGCAGTTTGATCTTGAGGGTTTCGCCGACCCAGCGCTGCGCCACATTGAGCGCCAGCAGCGCGCCGGCAATCAATCCAAAGACGCCCAGTTGCTCCAGAAATTGCGCAAAGTCGCGGCGGGACAGTGCATCATAGAACGGCTGATTCCAGGCATTGAGGCGTATCTGCCCGTAGGCGGTCACGGCGATGAGGACAAATACGGCGGCCGACAGCAGCAACAGCGTGTTGCGCACCGGCGCGGACCACAGAGCCCGGGTCATCATGCCGAGTTGCGGCGCAAGGCGGGAGTCGGCAATGTCTTCGGTATTCGATTCGAGGTTCATACGCATGTCTCTGGAGCGATGTGATCACGACATTATCGGGTAATGGCGCCGCCGTGGAGCGGAAATAAGTGAGCCGGATCGGCGACTTGATCGGCCGCATGACCCTGGCCGAGAAGCTCGGTCAGCTCACCATGACTGCCTCCGGCTACACGGTGACCGGACCCATCATCGCCGGCGATTCGACCGATGCGATCAAGGCCGGCACGATCGGCAATCTGCTCAATATGGTCGGGGCGGCGCACGTGCGGGAGATGCAGCGGCTGGCCGTGGAGGAGTCACGCCTCGGCATTCCCCTGCTCATCGGGCTCGATGTGGTGCACGGCCATCGCATTTTGTTTCCCATCCCCCTGGGCGAAGCAGCGCTGTTCGATCCCGACACCTGGGCGCTCACCGCGCGCGAGTCCGCCCAGGAAGCAGCGGCCGACGGACTGGCCATGACCTTCGCGCCGATGCTGGATGTTTCGCGCGATCCGCGCTGGGGGCGCAGCGCCGAGGGTCCGGGAGAGGACCCCTGGCTCGCCGCACGCATGGCGGAGGCGAAGGTGCGCGGCTTCCAGGGTGCCAACCTCGCCGCGGCGGATGCGCTCGCGGCCGTCGCCAAGCACTATTGCGCCTACGGCGCGGTCACGGCGGGACGCGACTACGCCGAGGTTGATATCTCCGAACGAACCCTGCGCGAGGTGCACATGCCGGCGTTTGCCGCGGCGGTTGCCTCGGGCGTCGCGGCCGTCATGCCCGCCTTCACGGATCTTGCGGGCATTCCGATGACGGCCAATCGGGCATTGCTTCGCGGCTGGCTGCGCGGGCGTTTCGGCTTCAAGGGCGTGATCGTCAGCGACTACAACGCCATCGCGGAACTCATGCACCACGGGATCGCGGCCGACCTGGCCGAGGCGGCGGCTCACGCACTCAAGGCAGGCGTGGATATCGACATGATGGCCGATGCCTATCGCCGCGGGTTGCCCATCGCCCTCGAGCGCGGACTGGTGACCGTGGCGGAGATCGACGAATCGGTATGGCGCGTCTTGATGCTCAAGGAACAGCTGGGATTGTTCGATGATCCGTATCGCCGCGGCGCGAGGCCCGAATCCGCGGCGGCGCTTGCCCAGCGCCGGCAGCTGGCGCGCGCTGTCGGCGCGCGCGCCATTGTGATGTTGAAAAATGACAGGGAAACGCTGCCGCTGAAGGGGTCACTGCGGCGTCTCGCCGTCATCGGTCCGCTGGCGGATGCACCGGTTGAGATGCGCGGCCCTTGGTGGGGTGCATCGGATGCGGACGGCCATGTCAGCGTCGTGGCGGGCTTGAGGGCGGCCCTGCCCCATGCCCAAGTGCTGCATGCGCCGGGCGTTGCGATCGAGAGCGAGGATGTCTCAGGTATCGCGGCGGCCGTCGATCTGTGTGCCGCCGCCGATGCCATCCTCCTCTGCGTGGGGGAAGCCGCGGGCATGAGCGGGGAGGCCGCAAGCCGCGCGCACCTCGGGCTTCCCGGGAAGCAGCGCCAATTCGCGGAGGCAGTCCTGGAGCGTGCGCGCGCGGCGAACAAGCCGGTGACCGTCGTATTATTCTCAGGCCGCCCGCTGGTCGTGCCGTGGCTGGTCCAGAAAGCGGACGCCGTGCTCGCCGCGTGGTTCCCGGGCAGCGAGGCGGGCAATGCGATCGGCGATGTCGTGACCGGACGCGTGTCCCCGAGCGGCCGCACGCCGGTGACCTGGGCGCGGGCCGTGGGGCAGATTCCCATCTTTTTCAGTGAACGCTCGGGCGGGCGCCCCGCGAACCCGAAGGACCGTTTCACCAGCAAGTATCTCGACGTTCCGAACGAGCCGCTGTTTCCCTTCGGCCACGGTCTGACCTACGGGCGATTTGTGCTCTCCAATCTTCGCGTGACGCCCGTCGATGCCCTGGACATCGACACCCTGCGGATTCGCGTCGACGTGCGCAACGAGGGTACGAGGATGGCGCAAGAGACGGTTTTTCTGTTCACGCACGACAAGGTCGCGAGCGTCTCGCGGCCGCTGCTCGAGCTCAAAGGATTCGCCAAGGTCGATTTGCGGCCCGGCGAAACGGGAACGGTCACCCTGTCGTTGCGCGCGGAGGAATTGCGTTTTCTCGGGGCCGATCTCGAGCCGGTATTCGAACCCGGGGAGCTCGAGATCCTGGTGGGTCCCTGCGCCGACCGATCGCAGCTGCTGGCCGCGACCATCCGCTTATCGTGGTCGCGCCCCTGCTGAGTCCGCAGCGCAGGCCCAACGAAAAATCAATTCGCTTTGCGTGCCCGGAACGATCGAATCCCACGTCGCCTGCTTGGGATCGGCTTCTTCGGTTTGCTGGCTGCCGGCAAGATTGTTTCCCGCGTAGTAAACGGCCACCAAGACTCGAGCCCTCTCCTTGGCGCAGTCGTACTGGACCTTCTCGACGGCGCTCGAGTACATATCGCCGGCGGCGCTGCGCAGCGGTTCGGGGTACTCCTGCCTCAGCCACGCCGTCACCAGGTGACCTGATCGCTTCATTTGATGCTCGGTGCTGAAGGCCGCCCAGGATCCGTCCCCGGCAACCGCCCGAAATACCCAGCCTCCGGGCGCCATGGGATCGAGCGTGCGCACCCACGCCATCGGATCCGCTCGGCGAGCCTCGCGCTGCCTGGCGAGACCTTGCGCCGCGGCCTTCTCGTCCACCTGCCTCTGGGCCCGCTGGGTCTCCCATATCTTTTGCTGCTCGGGGGTTTGACCGACGGCCGCCGAAACGTGCATGACGCAGGCCGCGGCAAGCAGAGCCGCTGCAAACCCTCGAGACGTTGTCAAACTCATCGGTGCTTCCTTGGGAGTTCCCGGGCGGCTTCTCATGGGCGCTGCATGCTGCGGTAATTGTAGGCGAACCGATGGTAGTAGTGACGCACGACCCGGCCGTCCCGCACCAGCACATCATCCTCGACCGGTCCGAAGCGTTCGGCGTGCGATTCTATGGTCTTGCCGGTGAGATCCGCCGGATCCCATGCGACCAGCAGGAGAGTTCGGCCTTCCTGCAGCGGGGCGGGTGTCCACTGCGCGTACATGAGACCCACTCCCTCGAACAAATGGTTGCTGGACGTCGGCACCTCCGCTTGCGTGCGCTCGGCGCCGTAGAATGCCAACTCGCTGGCGATGGCGTAGCGATCCATTCCGACAATCAGCGGGTCGATGCCGGATGTCATGCGGTATTGCGCCGCCGTCGCTCCTACCTGACGGCTGAGATCGCGCCAGCCGACCGGAATCAATTCGATGTGTTTGCTGTAGCCCAAGCCGGGCAGGCCCAACACGAGGTAGTGCAGGCCCGCGCCGTAGATCAGCAGCACGGTCAGGAGTGTCGGCGCCCAGGCGCCGCGAATCCAGGCGTGCACGCCGCTCGGCGGGGCGAGGGTCCTGACCATTCCCACCGCCAAGATGGGGAGCGCCGCGGTCCACAGCGCGCCGGTCCAATCAAGCTTTACTTCATGCCGCAGGCTGAACAACGCGAACGCCAACAGCGGAACGATCACGGCCAATGTCATGAACAGTTTGCGCCGCGCGGCATCGCCATCGCCCGCGCCCGCCATCGCGAAGGCCCCCGCGGGCTTTGCACCCAGCAGCGCCGCCCCGACCGCCGCGACTCCCGTCGGGGTAATGAGCACCAGGGCGGAGGCGATCAATCTATGCAGAGTGAATTTGGCGGGATCCGCAAGGCGCCGCATCGTTTGGAATGCGAAGGAAGCCCATTCGTGCTGCGCGTTCCACAGGATGACCGGGGAGAAGATCGCGGCCGCTACCAGCGCCGCCGCGTATGGCTCCCAGCGCCGCCACCAGCGGCGCGATTTTTGGTCCCACAGCATGAAGGCCAATGCCACGGGAACGATGAGGCAAATGGAATATTTCGAGAGCATGCCGATTCCCAGCGACAATCCCACGCGCCACCACGCTCCGGAGCGCCCCGTGACCAACGCGTCGTAGAGGAAATAGAGCGAAGCGGCCCACGCCGCGGTCAGCGGCGCGTCGGGAGTCATGAGCAGCCCCGACAGAAAGAAGAAGGGCAGGGTCTGTGCCAATACCAGCGCCGCCAGCGCGCTTGCCTCGCCAAACAGCTTGAGCGTCAGACGATAGGTAAATACCGAGGTAATCACTCCGCAGCACAGAGCGCCAATGCGCACTCCGAACTGCGACTGACCGAAAGCGGCCGTGCCGAGCCTGATCAGCCACGCCACCATCGGCGGATGGTCGAGATAACCGATGTCGAGATGACGCGAGTAATTCCAGTAGTACGTCTCCTCCGGAAGCAGCTCGACGGATCCGAGATACACCAAACGCAGCATGACGGCATAGCTGACGAGGCCTATCGCCAGTGCGCGCGCCCGCGCTCCGGGCTCGGCCGAAGACAGCGCATATGAGAACCCCGGCGTCGTCACCGCCAAACTCGCGATCACGGCGAAGACAATGGATACCTGGGCCGGCCAGCCCCAACCCAGTGACAGCAAGGAGAGAATGCCGCCGCGCAGGAACAGTGCCATGACGATCACCACGCCCAAGTGGACGTATAATCGCCAGTCGCCCGTGCGCTTCTCCGCGACGACCGTCGAGCGGACTTTCAGCAAGTAATTCAAGATCATGGCGGCGGCGAGGCCGGCCGCATTGCTGAACCGCAACGATGCGCCGGTGAATATCAGAACACAGAATACGCCCGCGTCGACGAGCGCTACCGTTGCCTCGACGAGCGGTACCGTCGCCTTCACGCCGTCACGATGTTGTTGACCGGGGTCGCTTGAGTAGAGGTGGGCGAAGCCACGGGCGCTTCTGCGCCCGCCGCATCGAGAGGGATGGCGAACGCCACGCGCAGTCCCGGATTTCGATCCGATAGCTCGAGCGTACTGCCGTGCAGCTTGGCCACTGCCTGCACCAGGCTCAAGCCCAATCCGACGCCCGGAGTGCCGCGGCTCGTGTCGCCGCGATAAAAGCGCTCCACCACCTTGCCCTTTTCCGCTTCGGCGATGCCCGGACCGTTGTCCGACACTGAAATCTCTGCGCCACCCAGGCCGCGCTTGACGGCAACCTCGATCGCGCCGTTCACGGGCGCGTACTTCAGCGCGTTGTCGATCAGGTTGCTGATCGCCTGCGCAAGAAGCACTGCATCGCCCGATACCCATACGGGCCCGTCCGAGCGAATTGCGAGATCGATGTTTTTCAGCTCCGCGGCGGGTGCGTAGAATTCCACGGCACTTGCCGCAACGTCAGCCACGTCGACCGCGACGAAACCGGACCGGCGCATGCCGGCATCTATTTCGGCAAGGCGCAGCAAGGCGTCGAATATGCGAATCACCCGGTCGATGTCGGCAACGGCGCCGTCAATCTCGGCGTACGTCCGCTCGGGCGGCGGCCGAACGAGCGTCAGTTCCTCGAGCCTGGAGCGCAGTTCGGCCAGCGGCGTGCGCAGGTCGTGTGCGATGGAATTGGACACATTGCGCACGCCGTGCACCAACAGTTCGATTTGTTCGAGCATCCCGTTGATGGTGCGCGACAGTATATTGAGTTCGTCGTCATTGCGTCCCGTCGGCAGCCGGTGTTTCAAGTCGCCGTGAATGACCGCCGATACGGTTTGCCGGATGCTGTTGACCCGCGACATCAACGCGCGGCGGGTGATGAGACCGACCAGTAATCCGGCGATCGACAGGACCGCGATCGCGGCGGCCAGGCCGTACCAGAAACGCGTCTGCAGCGGCGCGAACAGCGTGTTGTCCCTGCCGACGAGGAGTCTATAGTTGCCCAGAATCGCGACGTGGACCAACGCCCCTTGATCGCCGTGATTGCCCACATTGACATGGGTCGTGAAGTTGCCGGGTGCCGTGGGCACGCCGGGGGGCCACGCCGGCAGATTACCCGCCAGCGGCCGCATCGACGCATCGGTCAGCAGCAGAATTCGGTCGCCGGCGATCTGCATCTCGACGCGGGCATCGATGAAGTTCTTGAGTCCCGTGGGCCCGTCGCGGCGAAAAACATCGGTGAGACGCTGTGCGTCGGCCTGCAGGATTACCGAGCGGCCCTCCTGGATGGTCACCTGCCAGACGTACCACAGCGGCGCCGCGAACAATACCAGTGCGGCAATGCCGAGCGCGACATAGCCGAGCGCCAGCGACACCGCCGACGAGCGCATCATGCTAGTCACCCGCGGTCACCGAATAGCCGGCATTGCGCACGGTGCGCAGCAGCGGCCGCTCGAATTCGGCATCGATTTTCTGCCGTAGCTTGCTGATATGCACATCGACCACGTTGGTCTGAGGATCGAAGTGATAATCCCACACATTCTCCAGCAGCATGGTTCGAGTAACCACTTGACCGGCATGGCGCATGAGGTACTCGAGCAGCTTGAATTCGCGCGGCTGCAGCGTGATCGGCCGATCGCCGCGAGTCACCTTACGCGTCAACGGGTCCAAAGCCAAGTCGCCGACAACGAGCGGAGTCTCGGTGTTGACGCCCTGTGCGCGGCGATGCAAGGCGTCCAGACGCGCGAGCAACTCGCCGAAGGCGAAGGGCTTGGTCAAATAGTCGTCTCCGCCGCTGCGTAGCCCGCGTATCCGGTCGTCGACTTCCGAGAGGGCGCTCAGGATCAGGATCGGGGTCCGTTTGCCGGCCTTGCGGAGCACTTCGATGATGGCGAGGCCGTCGATCTCGCCGGGCAGCATGCGATCCATGATGATCACATCGTACGGTTCACTCGCCGCCAGGAACATGCCGTCGCGGCCATTGCCCGCATGATCCATGGTGTGACCGGCTTCTTGCAGGCCTTTGACGACGAACTGGGTGACCCGTTCGTTGTCCTCGACCAGTAAAATCTTCACGTCGTCTCCTCGAGCGGCGGCAAAACATGATCGGGCGGCTGCGAACCGTGCGTCGGCGCTTTCTTGCGACGGCGCCGAGTCTTCAGCCACAGGCTGAGCTCGTCCAAATAAAGGTAAACGACGGGCGTCGTGAACAGCGTCAGCGCCTGACTCAGTACCAGACCGCCGACCATGGTCAGTCCCAGCGGCCGCCGCAGCTCCGAACCGGTGCCTTGCCCCAGAGCGAGCGGCAAGGCGCCGAGCAATGCGGCCATCGTGGTCATCATGATAGGCCGAAAGCGCAGCAGGCAGGCCTGACGAATCGAGTCATGCGGCGACAGATGCTGTTCGCGCTCGGCCTGAAGCGCGAAGTCGACCATCATGATGCCGTTTTTCTTCACGATGCCGATGAGCAGGATGATGCCGATCATCGCCATCACCGATAAATCGATGTGAAATATCAGGAGCACGAGCAGCGCGCCGACACCCGCCGACGGCAGGGTGGAGAGAATGGTCAGCGGATGAATATAGCTTTCATAGAGCATGCCGAGAATGATGTACACCGCCACCAGCGCCGCGAGAATCAAGTACGGCTGGCTCTTCAGAGAACTTTGAAAGGCTTGCGCGGTGCCCTGGAAGTTGCCGGTGATGGTGGCGGGCAGGCGCATCTGGGCGGCAACGCGGTTGATCGCATTGACGGCTTGCCCAAGCGCGGCGCCGGGCGCGAGATTGAACGACAGCGTCACGGCCGGAAACTGTCCTTGGTGATTGATCGACAGGTACGTGACATGCTGCGTGTCGTACTTGGTCATCGCGGAGAGCGGCACCATCCGGCCGGTCAACGGCGATTTCAAATAGAGCTTGTTGAGCGTGGCGGGATCGCCCTGCAGGGACGGAGTGATCTCCAGAACTACGTGATAGCTGTTGGCCTGGGTAAAGAACTGCGCGGCCTGGCGTTGGCCAAAGGCATCGTAGAGCGCTTGGTCGATTGCCGCCGGCTGGATGCCGAAGCGTGCCGCCTGATCGCGGTCGATGGTCAGCGACAGCATGCCGCTGCTGGTCTGCTGATCCGAGGCCACGTCGCGCAGCATCGGCAGCTTCTGCAGCTCAGCGAGCAGCTTCGGAGCCCAGGCGTTGAGTTCGATGATATCCGAGTCCTGCAGTGTGTATTGAAACTGCGTGCGCGAGGTCCGGCCGCCGACGTTCAGATCCTGCGACGCCTGCAAGAACAGGGTCGCACCCGGCACCTTGGCGAGCTGCGGCCGCAGGCGGGTGATGATCTGGTCCGCCGAGGCGCCGCGTTGGTCGCGCGGTTTCAGGCCGATGACCGCGAAACCGTTGTTGACAGGCCGGCTGCCGCCGACCGACGCGCCGTAGCTCTCGATGTCCGGATCCTTTGAGACCACATCCAGCAGGGCATGATGCCGGCGCACCATTTCGGCAAACGAAATATCCTGGGGCGCGTCGGACAAGCCGGAGATGATTCCGGTGTCCTGCTGTGGAAAAAAGCCCTTGGGTATCTCGATGTAAAGCGCGACGGCGGCCGCGACGGTGATCAAGAAAACCGCCAACGTGGCGCGCTTGTGATCGAGGCAAAAGTCGAGCGCGCGGGTATATCCGGCCAGCAAACGATCGAAGGCCCGCTCGACCGCCATGTACGCTTTGCCGTGTTGCGCGTGTTTCTCGTCGTGCAAAAACAGGGCGCACATGGTCGGGGACAGCGTCAAAGCCACGAAGGCCGAGATGACGATGGTCATCGTCATGGTGATGGCAAATTCGCGGAACAACCGGCCGATGATTCCGCCCATCAGCAAGATAGGAATGAAGACGGCGACCAGTGAGATGCTGATGGACAGGATGGTGAAGCCGACTTCGCGGGCGCCCTTGAGCGTCGCTTCCAACGGCGATAGGCCCGCCTCAATATGCCGATAGATGTTCTCCAGCATCACGATGGCGTCGTCGACCACGAAGCCGACGGCAATGGTCAGCGCCATCAACGACAAATTGTCGAGACTGTAGCTGAGAGCGTACATCATCGCCGCGGTGCCCAGCAGAGCCAGCGGCACCGTGACTCCGGGGATGATCGTCGCCCAGGCATTGCGCAGAAATAAGAAAATCACCATGACGACCAGTGCGATGGTCAGGGCAAGGGTGAACTCCACGTCGCGCACCGCGGCCCGAATGGTTGTGGTGCGGTTGACGATCGTGTCCACTTTGATCGACGGCGGCACCGAAGCGAGCGCATGCGGCAGCAACGCCTCGACGCGTTGCTCCGCATCGATGACATTGGCGCCGGGCTGCTTGAAGACCTGCAGCAAAATGCCGCTGCGACCGTTTTGCCATGCCGTCAGCAGGGTATTTTCCGGACCGTCGACCGCGACGCCGATGTCGCGGATGCGCACCGGCGCGCCATTCTTATAGGCGACGACCACATCATTCCATGGAGCGGCCTTCAACAGCTGGTCGTTGTCGTAGATCGTCATGCTGCGGTTCGGACCGTTGATCGAACCCTTCGGCGCGTCGACCGTGGCGGCCGTGATGACACCGGCCACGTCCTCCATCTGTAAACTCAGCGCGGCGAGCCTGGTGGGATCGACCTGCACGCGCACCGCGGGTTTTTGTTGGCCGCCGATCGACACCTGCGCGACTCCCGGAGTCTGGGAAATCTGCTGGGCGAGGATGTTCTCGGCATAGTCGTCGACGGTGGTGACCGGCAGTACGTCCGAGTGCACCGCCAAGATCAAAATCGGCGAATCGGCGGGGTTGACCTTGCGATAGGTCGGCGGCGTCGGCAGATTTTTCGGTAGTTGCCCGCCCGCGGCGTCGATTCCCGTTTGCACGTCCTGCGCGGCTGCATCGATATTGCGGTTGAGGTCGAATTGCAGCGTGATCTGCGTGGTGCCGAGCACATTCGTCGAAGTCATCTGCGTCAGGCCGGAGATTTGCGCAAATTGATATTCCAGCGGCGTCGCGACCGATGAGGCCATGGTCTCGGGGCTGGCGCCCGGCAGTTGCGCCGAGACGAAAATCGTCGGAAAGTCGACCTGCGGCAGGGGCGCGACGGGCAGCAGCGGGTACACCACGAGTCCCAACAGGAAAACGCCACCCATCAACAGTGAGGTGGCGATCGGCCGCCGGACGAATGGTTCTGAAATGCTCATGATGCTTTTGCAGCAGCCCCTTTGGTGCCGCTGGCAGAGGCTTCAGCGGTCGTCGCACGCACGTGCGAGCCCGGCTGCAGACGGTATTGGTTGCTCGTCACCACGCGCTCGTTCAAGGCGAGGCCGCCAATGACGACGGTCATGCTGCCGCTCTGCTCGCCGATCTTGAGCTGGCGCACCTCCACCGTCGAATCCGCTTTCACCACGTACGTGAAAGGACCGTTGGGTCCGAGTTGCACCGCGGTCGTCGGGAGCGTCAGCGCGTTGCGCGCGGTGCGCACCAGCACGCGGGCGTTGACGTACTGCCCGGGCCACAGCGTATTGTGGACATTGCTGAACGCGGCCTTGAGCTTTGCGGTACCGGTGCCTTGGTCGATCTCGTTGTCGACCAGCGTGAGCGTGCCTTGATCGAGTTCGGTACCTCCGTCGCGGGACAGAGTCGTGACCTGGACCGGACCGGCGGCCAGCGCCGCATTGACCGCGGCCAAGTCCTCCTCGGGCAGGGTAAAGATCACCGAAATGGGCTGCACTTGCGTGACCACGACGATTCCCGTGCCGGCTGCGCCATGCACGATATTGCCCGGATCCACCAAGCGAATGCCGGTGCGGCCCTCGATGGGCGAAGTGATCCGGGTGTACTCGAGCTGCGTTCGAGCGTTGTCGATCACGGCCTGATCGAGCTGCAGCTGCGCGGTGAGTTGATCGACCAACGCACGCTGAGTGTCGACGGTCTGTTTGCTCGCCAGATCCTGCGGCTGCAATATCATGTAGCGATCGAGATCTCGTTTGGCGTTTGCCAGCTGAGCCGCATCCTTGGCCTTGGCGGCGACGGCCTGGGCGTACGCTGCCTGATTCGGTCGGGGGTCGATTTGCGCGAGCAGGTCTCCCTTGTGCACCGTCTGACCTTCGGTGAACCCGATCTTCTGCAATTCGCCGTCGACGCGCGCCGTGACCGTCACGGTATAGAAGGCCTGAACCGTGCCCAGGCCCAGAAGATAAATCGGCACGTCCGCATGTGTCACGGCGGCCGTGTCGACCGCGATCGCGGGGGGCGCGACGGCGGCGTCGGCTGGGCGGTGCACAACCGCGCGCCACACGAACAGCGCCAGCGCCGCCAGCGCCAGCACCGCGATCACTCCCGGCTTGCGGAATCTGGAAATATCGTTCATCTGCGCTACCCTTGATGCCAGCCGCCGCCAAGCGCGGTGAACAAGTCCACCAGCGCCTGCAGACGCAGGTAATTCACCTGGACCAGCTGATCTTGCGCCGTGAACAGCGCATTTTCGGTGTTGAGAACAGTCAGTATGTTGACGATTCCGGCAGACATCTGGGTCTGCGCGAATTCAAACGCGCGCCGCGCGGTGGTCACCGCGTCCTGCTGCCGCTTTTGCTGTTCTGCGGTTTGTTGAGCCGCCACCAGTGCGTCTTCGGTGTTGCTGAACGCCGTGATCACGGTCTTGTGGTAGGCGGTCAGCAGCTCCGTGTAGCGCGCTTTGCTGAAGGCGACTTGACCCCGCAGCGCGCCGCCATGAAAGATCGGCTGCGTCAGACCCGCGGTGAGCGCGTACACGCGATTGGCCGGACTGACCAGGGATGTCAGCGCCGAACTTTCGTAGCCGCCGCCCGCGGTCAGTTGAATGCTGGGAAACAACGCCGCCCGCGCGACGGTGATATCCGCATTGGCGGCAATCAATTGCTGTTCCGCCTCGGCCACATCCGGGCGGCGCGCCAAGAGCTGCGACGGCAGACCCTCGACCACACTCGGGCTCGAAAGGTTCGTCAGCGTACCGGTCTCGACGTCGAACGATTCCGGCGTGCGGCCGACGAGCACGGCGAGGGCGTGCACGGTCTGGCGATACTGCTGCTGCAGCGGCGGCAGGGCCGCGTTCAACAGGGCCACCGTGGTTTCCTGCTGCGCCACATCGAGCCCGGTGGCGATACCGGCCGACTGCTCGAGTCGGAACCCGGAGAGGATCTTGCGGCTGTTCTCGAGATTCTGCTGTGCCACCTGGATGCGGTCGCGCAACTCGAGCGCCTGAAAATAGGTCGTCGCGACGCTGCTGATGACCGTCAGTGCAATGGTCTGTTGATCGTAGCGGCTGGCCGCCGCTGCGGCGCGCGCGGAGCCGCGCTGGGCGCGAATCTTGCCCCAGAAATCAAGCTCATAGCTGGCGCTCAACTCGGGATTGAAATCATTGGACAGGCGCGCACCCGAGCCGGGGGCGTGCGTGCGCTGGCGAGTGGCGGTGGCGCCCAGATCGAGGGAGGGCAGAAGGGCACCCCCTACTATCCGTACCTGCGCGTCCGCTTCCTGCACGCGGGCAATGGCGCCGGCCAGGTCATCGTTGTTGCGCTCGGCCTCGAGTATCAATTCGTCGAGCGTCGCCGATCCGAAACCGCGCCACCAGTCGGCGGCGGGCCACACCGATGCCGCGCCACGCCCGGCGTCGGCGGCACCACCGGCCGACTCCTGCCATTGCGCGGGCGGCGCGCTGTCCGGCCGTTTGTAGGTGGGTCCGACGCTGCACCCGCAGAGTACGGCGCAGACGCCGCCGAAAACCGCCAGCCCGGAGGGTCGCCATTTCATTACAGCACCCTGGACTCGTGGCCATTAAACGCGTGTGGTCGGATTGTTAAGATCAGTTAATTTCGCGGCAGATACGCATCGATGAGCGCCCGTACGGCGGGCAGTGCCGCCGAAATCGGTCCGCTGCCGAGCGGGAAGATCAGGCGCGTGAAGTATCCGCCGTCCAACAGCAACATGAGCGCGTCGCCGAGGCCCTCGGCATCGCGTGCGCCCATGGCACGCGCCATGGCGCGCAGCCGCTTGCGCACCTGGTCCTTGTAGGCGCGCACCAGCACGCTCAGTTCGTCCTCATCATCGGAGATTTCCACGGCCGCGTTGCCGAGCGCACAACCGCGGCAGCCGTCGGACAGCGCGATTTCCAATTGCGATTCGAACAGAGCCTCGACCTGGCGGCGGGGATCATCGGGATGGCGGGTCACGGCGGCGTCCCACCAAGCCCAATACTCGCGCTCCTGATCGCGCAGGTATTCTGCGACCAGCGCGTCCTTGGATGCGAAGCTGCGGTAAAAGCTCATTTTGTTGGAGCCGGCTTCCTCGGCAATCGTGTCAACGCCGACGCCGCGAATGCCGTGGCGATAAAACAGCTCGCAGGCTGTCTCAAAGATGCGATCGCGCACGCGCGACTTGGCGCCCGGCGCCGCGGCACTGGGGTCTGATTGCGCATCGCCGCGGTGTGTGGCTGATTTGTCGCTGCTCATGCAGGCACCCGCGCGAATAGTTACCGATCGCCAACGGTTAATATGTTACTTACTAGTAACTTAAGGGAGGATACGACCTCGCACCCTGAAGTCAAGGTCGGCGCGGAGGAGAGCGCAACGGCCGGTCAAGCGGGAGGCTGTTTCCAGCGCAGAAGAAAGCCGGTTACCGCGGAGGATTGCATGCCGCGCATGGCCTCGAATTCACCGGCCTTTTGGCTGTACAGGAGTTCGCCGTGCTCCCCGAGGACGGCGAGGGCGGGAACGCCTTTGCGCAGCGGAATCTGATAGCGCTCCGCGATGTCGAGATTCTCATCCATACGCCCGATATTGACGTGAACGAGGATGAAGTTGGTCTCCAGGAGGGGCTTGTTGGTCGAGTCATGAAAGTACGTATCGAGCACGTGGCAATCGGGGCACCAATTGCCGCCGAAATCGACGATGACGCGCTTGTGAGTTGCGGCCGACTCGGCAAGAGCGGCGGCGAGATCGATTTTCGCTTGCGCAGGAGCCGGGTAAATGTCGCGCTCGGCGGCAAGCGCGGGCATGAGGGTGAACGCGACCAGAATGCTCAGCATTGCCGATGTAAATTTTGCACGAAGGTTAGCCATGACGAACCATACCTTCGCGCGGGAGGCGTTTCAACCTGCTGACGCTGCCGACCGGCTTGCGGGCCCTTGACTCGGTTATCCTCCCGGCGAATGACCCAAACCGCAATCGCGCTTCTGCTTGCTGTTACGGCGTTCGGTTCTCTCGCGCACGCAGCCGATCCTCAGCCGTATCGCGTGGAGATTGCCTCGGTCGGGAACAGCGACATCGACGCGGCGCTCAAAGCCACGTCCGACCTAATCTCGCTGCGCGGAACGGCTCCGGTCAGTCCCTTTGGCCTGATCGCGCGTGCGCGCAGCGATGTAGACCGGCTCACCACGGCGCTCGAGAGCTTCGGCTACTATCAATGCAGTGTGGCGATCAAGATCAACGGTACGTTGGTGAACAATCCGGGTCTCGGCGACATACTGGCCGCGCTGCCGAAAGGTAGGGACGCCCAAATCGCGATCAGCTTTACCCTGGGGACGCTCTACCACCTGGGCCGCATCGATGTCGACGGTGACTTGCCCGATGGCGTAAGAAGCACGCTCGGACTGGACACGGGTCAGCCCGCCGTGGCCTCGATGGTCCTTGCGGCAGGCTCGCGCATGCTGGCTGCGATGCAGGACCAAGGATACGCCTTCGCGACAGTGGATGCGCCGGTCGCTTACGAGTCCGCGGACTCGCCCGCGCTCGACCTGCGTTTTCACGTCGTGACGGGACCCAAGGTGAACATCGGCGAGATTCATTTCGAGGGATTGCATCGGATGCACGAGTCCCGGCTGCGAGCCAGACTGCCGATGCACACCGGCGATCGCTACCGTGCGTCCACCGTCGAGCGTGCGCGCCATGACTTATTGGCACTGGGGGTGTTCAGTCAGGTCAGCCTGGCGGTGGGCACAGCGGTGGATGCTTCCGGAGGCGTGCCCATCACATTCAAAGTCCGCGAGCGTTTGCGCCACGCGATTGCCGTCAATGCGGCGTATTCCAGCGACCTGGGCGGCAGCGCCGGCGTCAGCTGGACCGACCGCAATGTGCTCGGCAATGCGGATCAGTTGACCCTCGCTGCGGCCGTGATCGATCTTGGCGGCAGCGACACGACCGGAACCGGCTATGACACGAGCGCAAAATACTTGATGCCGGATTTTGGCCGTCCCGATCAATCGCTGCAGTTCACGGTCGGTGCGATCAAACAGTCGCTGCAAGCCTATGATCAGACGGCGCGCACCACCAGCGCGACACTGACCCGCAAGATCTCCAGCGTCTGGAGCGTCAGTGTGGGCGGCGCGACGACCGATGAGCAAATCATTCAAGAAGCCGTGACCCACTTTTACATCCTGCTCGCGCTGCCGCTGAATGTGAGCTTCGACTCAACCAGCCTCACCTCACCCCTCGACGATCCCCGCCGCGGGATCCGTGCATCGTTGACGTTGAAGCCCACGCTGGCGCTCGGTCACCCAAATGCCAGATTCCTCATCAGCCAGATCAAAGCGTCTGCCTACTTCGACTTGAATCACCTGCTGCCCACCGAGCCCGGCCGCACGGTGCTCGCCGCCCGCGCGCTCGCCGGACTGGCACAAGGGGCCGGGACGTACAGTCTGCCGCCGGATCAGCGTTTCTACGGCGGCGGCAGCGACACCATACGCGGCTATCGATACCAGTCGGTCGGGCCGCAGTTTCCGCTCACCAAGCAGTTTCCCACTCCCACGCCGATCGGCGGCACCGCGATCACTGCGGGTGGCTTGGAATTGCGGCAGCGCTTCGGAACGAATTTCGGCGCCGTCGCATTCGTGGATGCCGGACAGGTCAGCGCCAGCCTCAAAGCGCAGCCCGGCGAATTTCGCATCGGCGCGGGCGCCGGCCTGCGCTACTACACACCGATTGGTCCCATCAGGCTGGATATTGCCGTCCCGGCCCCGCGTCGCAGCGGCGACGATGTCTTGGAGTTCTACATCGGTCTGGGACAGTCGTTCTGATGCGCCGGGCACTAAAATTTTCGGCGTGGGTCATATGTTCGCTGACGGTGCTGATTTTGTTGTCCGTGGGTGCCCTGTTCATTGCGGGCAACACCGGTTCAGGCCGCGCGATGATTGCCAAGTTGAGCCACCGCCTCACCTCAGGGCACGTTTCGCTGTCGGGATTGGCCGGCTCGTTTCCCGCGCACTTGACGCTGGAGCGCTTGGAGCTCAGCGACGATCGGGGGGTGTGGCTGACCGCGGAACGGGTGGCTCTCGACTGGTCGCCGTCGGCACTGCTCGCGCGGCGATTACAAATCGACGCGCTGCATGCGGCATCGGTGGACATGGAGCGCTTGCCGGAATCCTCGCGCAACGCCCGCAGCAATGCGCCGGTGTCCATACCGCGCATCGACGCCGCGGCCGTCACGGTTGACATCGTCAGGCTGGGACCGGAGCTCGCGGGCTCGCCGGCGTCGCTGGTACTGCAGGGCAACGCGCATCTGCGCTCGCTGCAGGACATGATCATCAACGCCGCGGCCCATCGCATCAACGGCGATGGGGATTACGACTTGCAGCTGCGCTTCGATCCGCAGCGGATGGATGCCGCATTGACCCTGCACGAGCCGGCCGGCGGACCCCTGGAGAATCTTCTGCGGCTTCCAGGTCTGGGTGCGTTGGCCGCGACGTTGAATTTGAGCGGCCCTCGCGCGGCGGAGCGCTTGGATTTGTCCATTGACGCCGGCGGCTTTCGCGGACGCGCGCAGGGCAGCCTCAATCTGGATGATCCGTCGGCGGATGTCGATTTTGCGGTCGACTCACCGGCCCTGGCACCGCGCACCGATCTTGCCTGGCAACGCGCGAGCGTGCACGGACGCTGGCATGGCAGCGTCAAGGCGCCGCAGGCGCAGGCCCATATCGAAGCCGATCAACTGCGCCTCCCGGGCGGCACAGAACTTGCCACCCTCCAGGCCGATCTCACGGTCAGCTCCGGTAACGCCGCGCTTCATGCGCTCGTCGGCGGGCTGCAGCTGTCCGGTCGGCAAGCCCGCCTACTGAGGGATTCACCGGTGACCATCGACGCATCGATGCGGTTGGATCAGGCCGCGCGCCCGGTGGATCTCACGGCGTCGCAGCGGTTGTTTTCCCTGCATGCCGTGACCGAATTGAGTCCTGCCACCGCGGGAAGGCGCAGCGCGACGCTGGAACTGCGCCTGCCCAATGTGACCCCATTCGCGGAGATCGTCGGCCAAAATGTTCGCGGCAGTGCGCTCCTCAAGGCCCAGCTCAGCATGGAAGCCGAGGCGTGGCACGTGGTGCTGGACGCGACCGCGGCGCTCGGCGTCGGGACTCAAGTTTGGTCGGGCGCGGTGGGGGAGCGCCCCGCCTTGCAATTGACGGGAGCGCTCACCGAGCGGGCCATTGTTCTCGAATCCATGAAGTTCACAGGTCGTGCGGTGTCATTGACGGCCAACGGCGAGGTTTCGCGGTCGGCGCCCGGTTCACCGAATCAGAGCCCAGCGACGGTGCGTGCGCGTTGGGATTTCATGGCCTCGGATCTCAAGTTGTGGTCGCCGCTGCTCGCCGGCACTCTGCAAGCGACCGGACAATTGGACGGACCGGACACCGCGCTCACCGCCGAGGCACAGGTAACATCGTCTCTCTCGGTGCGAGGGTCGCCGACCGGCACGCTGTCGGCCGCGATCGCCATGCGCGGATTGCCATCGGCGCCCAGCGGCACCTTGGTGGCGCAAGGATCGTTGGACGGCGCGCCGGTGCACGTCGACGTTGCAGTAAAGCGAAGCCAACCGGGGTCCGTGCGGGCGTTGATTGGCCGCGCGGATTGGAAAAGCGCCCACATGGACGGTGACATCACCGTCGCCACGGCCACAGGGCAATCACAGGGCCAGCTGCGCCTGCAGATGGGACAGCTCGCAGAACTCGAGCACTTGATCGGCATGAAGGTCGCAGGCTCCTTGGCGGGAACTGTCGTGTTGCATCCCGACCAAGGGCGCACTCATGCGCAGGCGCACATCGACGCCCGGGATCTCGCGGTAGGACCGATCGTTGGCAATGCACAGCTCACGGCAGACGGGATCGGCGATGCTGTGGGCTTCAAACTCGAGCTGCAGGTGCCGAAATTGAATGGCAACGCGGCGAGCATGTCGGCAAGCGGGACACTGAACGTCGACTCGCGGGTCATAGCCGTGGCGCAGGCGGTGGTGAATTATCGTGACCAGCACGTGCGCTTGCTGTCTCCGGCGCGTGTCGCCTTGGCAAACGGCGTGTCCGTCGACATGCTGAAATTGGGAGTGCAACAGGCGTTATTTCAGGTCGAGGGAGAAATCTCACCGGCGCTGAATTTGCGCGCAACGCTGCGCCAGCTGCAGCCCTCCCTCGTGAATGTGTTTGCGCCTGGATTGCTGGCATCGGGCACGATCGAGGCGAGCGCGCAACTGCAGGGCAGCCTGGCATCGCCCACGGGTCAAGTGCGCCTCACCGCGAGCGGCTTGACGCCGTCGGATGATGCTGCGTTCGGCCTGCCGCCGCTCGAGCTGCGGGCGACGGCGCAGTTGACGGGAGATACCGCGGACATCGATGCTCGGCTGCTGGCAGGTTCGACGTCGCGGTTCAGCGTCACCGGCCGGGCGCCGCTCTCCGCGGATGGTGCATTGAACCTGAAAATCAGCGGCACGCTCGACGTCGGAATGATCAATCCGTTGCTGGAGGCGCGCGGCCAGCACGCTGCGGGTGAGCTCCGCGTGGATGCGACCGTGGCCGGCAGCGTTGCCGCGCCGCAGATAGGCGGGACGTTGAATTTGACCAACGGCAGTGTGCGCGACTATGTGCGCGGTTTGAGTCTGACGGCTATCAGCGCGGCGATCATCGGCAGTGAAGGAGCGCTGCAAATCAAGACCTTCACCGCGACGGCTGCGCCGGGAACCGTGTCGATGACGGGCACAGTGGGCGTACTGCAATCGGGTCTTCCCGTGGATCTCAAGATCAGAGCCGCCAACGCCCAGCCCATCGCCAGCAAATTGATCACCTCGAATCTCAATGCGGAACTGCATGTGAGCGGCACTGCACGCGCGCGGCTCGACATCGCCGGGACCATCCATCTTAATCGCACGCTGATAGGAATTCCGAACAGCCTGCCCCTCAATGTCGCGGTCCTCGATGTACGCCGGCGCGGCAAGGCCAAGCCCGCCGCTCCCGACAAGCCGTTGGTGATCGGGCTGGATATCGCGGTGCAGGTCCCGCAAGAAATTTTGGTGCAGGGCCGTGGGGTCGATGCGGAAATGGGCGGGGACCTGCATATCGGCGGTACGACGGAGTCGCCGTCGGTGACCGGGGAATTTGACTTGATCCCGGGGCGCGGCAGTCTCTCGATTGCGGGCAATCGGCTCAGCATCACGGCGGGCCGCGTCACCTTCAGCGGGGCGGGCCTCAGGACCAAGATCGACCCGATACTGGATTTCACGGCGCAGACGACGGCCTCGACGCTGACGATTGCCTCCGTTCATATTTTTGGTCTTGCAGATGCCCCGCAATTCGAATTCACGAGCAATACGGGAGCGCCGCCGGACGTCATCATGGCGCAACTCATGTTCGGCAAGGACCCCTCACAGCTCTCCGCGCTGCAGCTGGCGCAAGCCGGCGCGGCGCTTGCGACGTTGAGCGGGGTGGGCGGCGACGGCGGCCTCAATCCGCTCGCCAAGCTGCAGAAGAGCTTGGGGCTGGACCGGCTGACGTTCGCCTCCGGCACGAGCACCACTCCCGGCGGCGAAAATTCCGGTGCCGCCATCCAGGCCGGGCGCTATATCTCCAAGCGCGTGTACGTCGAGGCGAAGCAGAGCACCACGGGTACCAGCCAGCTCGTGGCGGTGGTGGATTTGACCAAGCATTTGAAGCTGCAAACCCGTGTCGGAAACGGTACCGCCACCGCGGTGGGGACCACGCCGGAGAACGATCCGGGCAGCAGCGTGGGCTTGCAGTATCAATTTGAATATTAGAGCGGCGCTCTCCGAACCGCGTTTGTCGTTTCGGAGATACAGCCAGTGGCCCGATGAACGGCGGCGATGCCAAGCGAAATTGAACCGGTGAATTTGTAAGAAATTCAAGTACTCGCGCGAACGCCGCTGAAATCGCGCGAGCGCTGCCGGGAATCGCGCGAACGCCGCCGGGAATCGCGCGAACGCCGCTGATTTTTTGAGCTCGGGCAGCGATGGTATATATATTGCTTGGAATCCGGTGCGGCGATTCCAAAGCGAATCAGTCCACGTATAATTGTGTCAAAACCGTGACGTTGTCGTATGGGAGGGGGCTCCATGCAGCATCAAGTGCACACGGAATCGGCGATGCATTCCATGTCGAATGCGCAGCCGCTGCACGTGTCTTCGGCGGGGTCCTATCCAGGAAGCGAGCTGGCCTCGGAGTTGTTGACGCGGCTGTTTCGCCGGCTGCCTCTGAATCTCACCATCCGTTTGTGGAACGGCGCCTCCGTGCAGGTGGGTGCGGTCAATTCGGGCGCCCCGGAGTCCCCGTTTACACTCGTGTTTCGCAATCCCGAGGTGGTGTGTGCGGCGGTACTGGGAAGGGACCCGCTGCGGTTTGCCGACGCCTATTTTCGCGGGGAGATGGATATAGAAGGCGATTTCTTCGCCGCTCTCGGGCTCAAGGATCATCTGCAGGCGCTGCACATGTCCGTGGGCGAGAAGATCGGAGCAGCCGCCACCGCTCTGCGATTGCGCGCGATGAACGTCGACGGGCGGCATGCGCGAATCCGGTGGACCCCCGCTCGCGGCCGCGCCGTCAGGGCGCATTCCAAGGCTGAAAATCGCGATGCCATCCATTTCCACTACGACGTGTCGAACGAGTTCTATGCTCTATGGCTCGACCGCGCCATGGTGTACTCCTGCGCCTATTTCGAGAATCCCGACGTCGACCTCGACGGCGCCCAACAGGCAAAACTCGACCATATCTGCCGCAAGCTGAGGCTGCAGCCGGGAGAGAAAATGCTCGATATCGGGTGCGGCTGGGGAGCGCTGGTGATTCATGCGGCGCGGCACTACGGCGTTCGGGCGCATGGCGTCACCCTGAGTCCGCAGCAATTGAAGGTGGCGCGGGAACGCATCGCGCAAGCCGGCCTCGAGAATCAGGTCAGCGTCGAATTGCAGGACTACCGCGACATTCCGGGCGACTCCGTCTATGACAAGGTCGCCAGCATCGGCATGTTCGAGCATGTGGGCCTGAAGAACCTGCCCATCTATTTTTCCACGGTCCATCGGCTGCTCAAACCGCACGGTTTGTTCCTCAACCATGGGATCACGCACGACGCGGAAGGGTGGAAGGATTCCCTGGGCACGGAATTCATCAACCGCTACGTGTTTCCCGACGGCGAACTCGACAAAATCAGCAATATCCAACGCGTCATGGAGACGGCAAGATTTGAAATCGCGGATGTCGAGGCGCTGCGGGCGCATTACGCGATGACGCTGCGTCATTGGGTCGCGAGGCTCGAGCGCAACCGTGAGCGCGCTTTGCAGTTCGTCAATGAAGCGACTTACCGGGTCTGGCGGTTGTACATGGCCGCCTGTGCGCTGGATTTCGAATCAGGAAGCATCGGCATCTATCAAGTTCTGGCGGGCAAACGCGCCGCAGGCACTCTGCCGCTGCCGCTCACGCGTCGCGACCTGTACGCCTGAATTTCTTAAAGAGCGCTCTGCTCCTGTTTGATCTTGATCGCGTGCATCAGCGCATTGGCATCCGCGGGTTTGGTCATTTCCGCCACCTCCGAATCCGGGTGTTCGCGCAGTGCCGTCAGCTCGCGCTGCAGCTCGACGACGAGCTGCAGAATCTTCGTCACCTTCTGTTCGCTCAACAGATTGATCTGTAGATCGAGGTGGGCCCGATGTTCGGCGACGTGCCACATGCGGTTTTGGCGGATGAGGACGGCGACCGTCAGCAACAAGGCGTTGGAGCTCACGAATCCCTGCAGCCAAAAGAACGGCGGCGGGTCAACCGGACGCCATCCGGCGTGGGCCACCCACGCGTTGACCAGCATCCACGTGACGATGAGCACCACCGCGAAGGCGAAGTATGCCGGGCTGCCCAGGAAGGTGCTGATGCGCTCGATGAGCAGCCTCATGCCGGTGATCTGCGCCTCTTCGCCGTCTTTGAACGCGTTGAGCAGATCAAGATTGCCCCTGGCGGATGAGGAGAGTTCGCGGGCCAACTCGGACGCGTCGGATTGCGGGGTTTGTTCTTCCATGTGTTTCAGACCGCGGGAACGACAGAAGAGTTCGACGGCGGAGCGGCGCTGCGCTGCAGGGCGGGTCAGCGGCGGTTGCCGTGTAGGCGGACGCCTACAACACGCCCGCCGTTACTTTGCTGGACGTCGAGGAAGATTCAATGGAATACTTGAGACCGTCCAACGCGCACTCAGGAACGCGTATGAAGTGGAAACTTCCCGCTCTCGCCGCCGCCGGATTGCTCAACGCCCCCGCAGGAGTCCAGGCGGCGTTCAAGGATTGGCCCAGCTACAACAACACCGTTACTTCCGATCGCTATGCCACGCTCGATGCCATCGACTCGAAGAACGTCGCCGGGCTCAAGGTTCTCTGCAGCTTCGACACCGGCGAACAGATGTCGTTTCAGAGCGGACTTGTGGAAGTCGAAGGCGCGTTGTTTGCCACGACCGAGCACGATACTTTTTCTATTGACGCCAACACCTGCCGGCTGAATTGGCGCACTCATGGAGAGTTTGCTTCCGGGGATCTCAAGGTCAACCGCGGTATTGCATGGCTCGACGGCCGTGTGTTTCGTGGAACGGTCGACGGCCGCGTGATTGCATACCTTGCCAAGACCGGCAAGCCCCTGTGGTCGACCATCATCGCGGACCCGGCGAAAGGCGAGTCGGTGCCGGCATCGCCCATTGCCTGGAACGGACTGGTGTTCATCGGCAATGCCGGCGGGGACAACAAGGGCGTGAAGGGGCGGATGTACGCGCTTGACGCCAAGACCGGCCGGATCGTATGGGAGTTCTACATGGTGCCGAAGGCGCCGGGCGACGCGGCGCGCGGACCGGCGGCGCCGGGTACGGCGGCCAATGCTGCAGCGTCATGGAAGAACGCGAAGGACATACCCATCACCGGCGGCGCGACCTGGACATCTTATTCGTTGGACCCGGTGACGGGGCTGTTATACGTGCCGGGCGGCAACCCCGCGCCGGATTTTGCCAAGGCATCTCGTCCGGGCGCGAATTTGTTCGCGAGTTCGATCGTGATTCTCGATGCCAAGACGGGCGCCTACCGGAAGCATTTTCAACTGGTGACGCGGGATTTTCATGATTGGGATGTTTCCAGCGCACCGGTGCTTTTCCTCAATAGGACGGGTCACCGGATGCTCGCCGAAGCGCCGAAGGACGGACACTTGTACTTGATCGATCTCAGCAGCGGCAGGATGGTGTACAAAAAACCCGTCACCACGATATCGAACATCGAGGCACCCTTGACGGCGGAGGGGACGCGGTTTTGTCCGGGCGCCCAGGGCGGCGCCGAGTGGAATGGTGCCGCGTTCGACCCTGCGGATAATCTCATTTTCACCGGTGAAGTGGATTGGTGCACGACAGTGCACGCGGCGTCCGCGTCCGCACTTGCCAGTGCGCCGCCGGGGAAGCCCTGGAGCGGCGCGACCGAAGCCTTCGGTCAGCAAGACGACACGAAGCTCTGGAGCGGATGGATGACGGCGACCGATGCCGATACCGGCGAACGTAAATGGCAATTCCATGCGCCTTTTCCGTTGATGGGAGGCGTGACGCCGACCGCCGGACGCCTGCTATTGTTCGGCGACATGGGCGGCAATTTCTATGCCTTGGATGCGGCAAACGGCAAGAAGTTGTGGTCCACCGATCTTGGCGGCGCAATCGGCGGCGGGGTGATCACCTATGAGGCCGGTCAAGGACAGAAAGTCGCCGTCGCGGCGGGCATGACGTCGCCTATTTGGCCGACGCCCAAAATCAACGGCAAGGTGGTGCTGCTCGGCCTATGAGCGTTTCGCGGCGCACACTTCGCGCAGCGAACTCATCTGCTCGCCCCACCACAGGCCCATCATCCGGGCGAAGTCTGCGCCTTGCAGCCCGTGCCGCGCCGGATGATCGGCGGGCAGCGAGGACCAGCCGCGGTGGGTCACCGTCACGAGCGTGCCTGCGGTGGCCGGGACAAATTCAATATCGACTTCGGTTTGTTCATGCGCGGCGAAGTTGGCGTTGTGCCACGTGAACGTCAGCCGCCGCGGCGGATCCCAGACGCGTACCCGTCCCACCTCGAATACATGCGGGCCGCCGTCGCCGTCGATGGATTCGAACAGGCGGCCGCCGACTTCGGGCTCGATGCGCAAGAAGCCTCCGCGAGTGTGGCGAAATTTGATGCCGCGCCGCCACCAACGATCGATTTCCTCCGTGAAGATCTCGAATGCAAGCGGCGGCGGCACCGCGACCGTGACACTGACGCGTGCGCTGTCGCCGGTCATGCCTTGGACTTTCGGCCGCGCGGGGAGTTCTCGGCGTATGATTTGAAGGCGTGCAGCTGGACGCGCCACAGTTCTTCGATCTGCGCCAGCCAATGGTGCACCGGCTGAAACGCGGCGGGGTGCACGCTGTAGACGCGCACACGGGCATCGGCTTCGATGCCTTCCTCCGAGACCAATCCTGCCCTGCGCAACACTCGCAGGTGCCGGCTGAGTGCCTGCGGACTCATATCGACGCTTTCCGCCAGCTCGCCAGCGCGCCTTGGCTTGTGCAGCAGCATGCGAATCATTTCGCGGCGCGACGAGTCCGACAATGCGGCGAATGCGGCATCCAGGTCAGGCTTGGCTCGGCGTTGATCCACGATGCTCGACCGCCATCAGCGCGCCGGCCGGTTGAGCAGGCGCTCGGTGATCCACCACAGGTGGCCTTCCGGATCACGGGCCCCATAGCTCATATCCGACCAATAATCGTCGCCATAGTCGTGGGTCGCGGGCTCCTCGACGATCTGCGCGCCGCGGGCTCGCGCGTGAGCGCAGTGCGCCGCCGCGTCGTCGACGAAGAACATGATGCTCTGGGTGCAGGCGCCGTTGAGCGATTTGGGGCTGCGTACGGATCTCTTCCAAAGCCGCTCAGAGTCCGGGCTTTCTTGGCCGACCATGATCAGGCCTTCGCCATAGATCAGCTCGCTGTGTTCGATGCGGCCGTTGTCGCCTTCCACCTTGAGCCGGACTTCAAAGCCAAAGGCGTCGCACAACCAATCGATGGCCGCCGCCGCGTCCCGATAGAAGACACTGCTGGAGAATCGCTGCCAGTCGCTGGGAGTGGGTTTCATGCAGGTCTCCGCTGAGTAAAGATTAACGAAAGGCGATAATGTTAACGGCACCGTTAACTAATAGCAAGACCTGCCGTGCGGCATCATTCGCGGCGGTTCTCGCCGTTACGGCGATTCGGGCGCCACCCTGCGCTGATTATCTTGCTTATCGTTGCGCCAAGCCGCAGGCTTTATCCGGCATACGACTCGAGCGGCAGCGGGGGATCGGAGAGAACACGATGTTTTCGGCAATTCGCGTGGTCTTTGCTGCGGTGGGGGCGATACTTGGCGCGAATATCGCGCCCAACGGCGGATGGTTTTTAGCCGCGCTCGTCGGCGCGTTCGTCGGCTTCGCCATTGCGGAATTAATACAGGTACGGGGTCGCATCCTGACCCTGGAGGAGGAGGTCGCCAAGCTGCGGGCAAGCCTCAGGCGGCGCGATGCCGAAGCGACGGCGCCGCCACCGCCGGCGGCCTCGCCACCGGCATCACCCTCCGTGTCGCGGCTGACGGCACTCGAAGAACTGCGACGGGAGGAGCGTCCCCATGCGCACGAAAGTTTGGCAGCCCCGTCCGGCAAATCTGACACGCCGATACTGCACGCGCTGCGCGAATTCTTTACCGGCGGCAACTCCCTGGTGCGCGCAGGGGTCATCGTTCTGTTCTTCGGCGTGGCCTTCTTGCTGCGCTATGTGGCTGAGCACAGCCGCATACCCATCGAGCTCCGCTTGGCCGGCGTCGCCGTGGGTGCCATCGCACTGCTTGCGCTCGGTTGGTCGCTGCGCAGGTCGCGGCCCGGCTACGCTCTCGCGCTGCAGGGAGGCGCAGTCGGCATTCTGTACTTGGTCATTTTTGCCGCCTTGCGCCTGTATGCCCTGATGCCCGCATCTGCGGCGTTTGTCTTGCTTGCCGCTCTGGCCGCCGTGTCCGCGACCCTCGCTCTGCTGCAGAATTCCATGGCTTTCGCCCTGCTGGCGGTGACGGGCGGATTTCTCGCGCCGATTCTCGCCTCCACCGAGCAGGGTAGCCACGTCGTCCTGTTCAGCTACTACGCGGTTTTGAACGCAGCGATTGTCGCGATCGCCTGGTTCAAGGCGTGGCGTCCTTTGAATCTCGCGGGATTCGTGTTCACTTTCGTGATCGGAACGGTGTGGGGTGTGCTGCGATACCGTGCCGAGGATTTCGCGACCACGGAGCCGTTCTTGATTCTGTTCTTTTTGATGTACGTGGCCGTCGCCGTGCTGTTCACGCTGCGTCAAGCCGTGAATTTGCGTGGCTATGTCGACGGCACGTTGGTATTCGGGCTGCCCATCGTCGCCTTCGGATTGCAGTCCGCTCTGTTGCATGATAATCGGCTCGGCCTGGCGTATAGCGCTGTTGCGGTGAGCGCCCTGTATCTTGCCATCGCCTGGCTCCTGCACCGCGGGCATCGCGAGGAGCGGCGAGTATTGACGGAGGCCTTTGTCGCACTGGGCGTTGCGTTCCTGACGCTGGCGGTGCCGCTGGCGCTCGACAGCCGTTGGAATGCGGCGACCTGGGCGCTCGAGGGCAGTGCTTTGATCTGGATCGGCTGTCGGCAGCAGCGTCGCCTGGCGCGGGCATTCGGCGCGCTATTGACCATCGCGGCGGGCTGTGTGGTCGCTCAAGACTTCGAATTTCCCCATGGTCAGCTGGTGCTTGAGCTGGGTGGTTATCTCAGCGTACTCACTTTGAGCGCGGCGTCGGTGTTTTCGGCCCGCACACTGAATGCGCATCGGCAGCGCCTCGAGGAATACGAATACGCTTTCGCCTCGGTGCTGTTCCTGTGGGGTTTGTGTTGGTGGTCGGTGGGCGGCATGGGCGAGATGGCGCAATTCGTCCCGCATCCCTACATGGCCGCCGCGGTATTGAGTTTTGCGGCGTTGACGGCGCTATTGTCGAGCGAGATTTTCATGCGCACGCAGCTCGGCATTGCCGGAGTGACGGCCTTGTTCTTGCTGCCGGCGATGGCGCTGTCTGCGGCCGACGCGGTGGGGAGCGTGCAGCACCCCTTCGCGCAGGGCGGTTGGATTTCCTGGCCGATCGCCGTCGCGGTTTTCTATGTGCTCGCGCGCCGGCATGAAGGCGTGCCGGGCGGCGGACTGGCAAAGGGCCTGCACGTGGGGTCGGCATGGCTGCTGTGTGCGCTGGTGAGCTGGGAGGCGGCATGGGCCGTCAATGCCGGTGTGCACGGCAGCGGGTCGTGGCGGGCTGCCGCATGGGCCATGGGCGCAGGGATGGCGGTGGTTTGTTTGCCTCGGCTGGTGACGCGCGTCCACTGGCCGTTCCGGATGCACCGCGAAGCGTATCTATTCACGGCCGGCATCGGTTACGCGGTTTATCTCGGTTTGTGGAGTCTGGCGACCAATCTTGCGCTGCGCGGCGATTCCGATCCGTTGCCTTATCTGCCCCTGCTAAATCCGTTGGACATCGCGCAGGCGCTCGTTCTCGTGGTGATCGTTCGGTACTGGCGGTTTCTACGCGCGGTGCACTTGAAGGCATTCGCGGAGTTGGACCCTCGGCTACTGCCCTCCTGCCTGGCGGGACTGGCATTCATCTGGGCGAACGGCATATTGCTAAGAACGCTGCATCAGTGGGGTGGCGTGCCGTTTTCGCTCGAGTCCTTCGCGGCGTCGACACTCACCCAAACCGCGCTGTCGATCTTCTGGGCGATACTGTCGCTGACCGCGATGCTCGTCGCGGCGCGCAAATCGATGCGCGTGTTGTGGCTGGCCGGCGCCGCGCTTCTCGCGGTGGTGGTGGCCAAGCTGTTCTTGGTGGATCTGTCACGAATCGGCTCGATCGAGCGCATCGTGTCGTTCGTCGGGGTGGGCCTGCTCATGTTGATCGTGGGATATTTGTCGCCGCTACCGCCGGCACTGGAGCGTCGCCGATGAACCGAAGTGCCGCCGGAGTGCCTGTGTTGTTGCTGCTCGCGAAGGTCACATCGGCGGCTGACCTGTCACCCGCCGACTTTGCCTTCGGTATGCCGGTCGCGACCGCTGCAAATGCCGCGGCTTATCGAGTCGCGCTTCCGCTGGGCGTTTATCAAGGCGTGGCGCGCGAGGATCTCGCGGACATCCGAGTGTTCAATGCGCACGGCGAAGTCGTACCGTACGCGCTAAGGCGTCCAACGGCCCGCACCCTGTCTCGGGGTCCCGGCACTGCGCTGCCGCTGTTCGCGCTGCGCGACGATTCTCGGGCGGCGGCCGATGCGGTGCGCGTGACCATCGATTCGCCGACCGCCGCCGTCAAGCTGCAGACCCAGGGCACCATCGCGGCAACTGGTGCAATCAAGCAATATATCCTCGATGGGCGCCCGCTCGCCGTTCCCGTGGCGGCGCTGCAATTGGCATGGCCGGATGATGCCGCCGATTTCACCGGTCGCCTGCGCATCGATGCGAGCGATGACTTCGCCATATGGCGCACGCTCGCCGAGGCGGCGCCGATCGCGAATCTGCACGCCGATGGCCGGCAACTAGTCAACAACCGCGTCGAATTGGCAGCGTCGCGGGCGAAGTATTGGCGGCTGTCATGGATCGGCAAAAGCGCGCCTTTTGAATTGACTGCGGTGGTTGCGGAACCAGCCGATGGCCGCATCGAGGCGGAGCGCTCGACGCTCGAAGTCGCCGGCAGCGCGCGCAGCGGCGCGCCCGGCGAATACGAATTCGATGTAGGGGCCCGGCTGCCGATCGAACGCATCAACCTCAGGCTGCCGGAACTCAATACCGTGCTGGCCGTGGAATTGCAGTCGCGCCGGCAGACACAAGATCCCTGGCATCACGTGGCCACTCGGCAGCTGTATCGAATCAATACGGCCGATGGCGAGCTACTCAACGAGCCGATCGACATCGCCACCGATTTCGATCGCTATTGGCTGGCGCGCACGGTGGACCGCAGCGGTGCGTCGACGGCGAATCCATTGCGCCTGCAAGTCGCCTGGACGCCGAGCGACCTCGTGTTCCTGGCCCGGGGTGAGGGCCCGTTCATCGTCGCCTATGGCAGCGCTTTGGCGCCGGCGGCCGAGACGGACTTGAGCTCGATGCCGACCGCGGTGACCGTGATGCGTGCGACGCTCGGCGCGCGCCGGGAACTGGGCGGACCTGCGCGGCTCGCCCAGCCTGCGGCCGAATTTCCTTGGAAGCGCGCCCTACTGTGGGCAGTGCTTGCCATGGGCGTGTGCCTGCTTGCGTGGATGGCCTATCGCTTGTCCAAGGAAATGGATACAAGCCTTCCCGGCCAGCGTTGAGAATGCGCCGCGGCGGGGCCAGGCTGATGTTAGTATTTTCAGCGGGATCCACAACAAAAGTACCAACATGGCGGCAAAATTCGCCGACTTGATGATCGAAAAGCGATCGATCGACTACGTGCCGATCGCCGAGCGGCACGGCAAAGTGTGGCATCTGTGGCCGGTATGGTTTTCAGGCGACGCGCACCTGGCGACGGTTGCCACCGGCGTGGTCGGCATCGCCCTCGGCGGACATCTGCTTTGGATGGCGCTCGCGGTATTTTTCGGGTGCGCGTTCGGAACATTCTTCATGGCGTTCCATTCCACGCAGGGCCCGCAACTTGGATTGCCGCAGATGATTCAATCGCGGCCGCAGTTCGGCTATGTCGGCGCGCTGCTGGTGTGGGTCGTGGCGCTCTTTGCCTACATCGGCTTCAATGCGTTCAATCAGATCCTGGCGGCGCAGACCGTGCAGTCCCTGTACGGCGGCGATCCGACGGTGACGAAGCTGGTGTTCGCGATATTGTCGGCGTCGCTGGCGGTGATCGGCTACGACCTGATCCACGTCGCGCAGCGTTGGGTCGCGTACCTGTTGATCGCAGCGCTGCTGGTCTTCACGGTGGCGGTGCTCGTGAGGGTACAGCTGCCGGCGCAGGAGGCCGCACTGGGCGAGTTTCGTGCCGTGCCGTTTTTGGCGCAATTCTTCGCGGCCGCTTCTTATCAGATAGCGTGGTCCATATACGTCTCCGACTATTCGCGCTACCTGCCGCGCGACGTGGGGGTGAGCGCCTCATTCTGGTGGACCTACCTGGGCGCCTTTGTCGGCGGCACCTGGATGATGCTCGTCGGAACGCTGGCCGCCGCGCTATACCCGACCCTGGAAGTCGCGACGGCCTTGCGGACCGTGGCCGACGCCGTGTTTCCCGGGTTCGGCAAGCCGCTGCTGCTGTGCTCGTTGTTTGGGCTCGTGACGATCACATCGCTCAATTATTACGGCGCGTCCCTGACGCTGTTGAGCGTCATGGACTCGCTCAAGCCGAGCCGTCCGACGCTCGCCAAGCGTCTCCTGACCATAATCGCATCGACGGTGATCGCAACCGGCCTGGCGCTCGCGCCGTCGCACAACTTCGCGGCGAAATTTGAAGAGTTTCTCGCCGTCCTTTTGTATCTTTTCACGCCCTGGACCGCGATCAATCTGGTGGACTTCTACCTCATCCGCAAAGGGCACTATTCGGTGCGTGAGATATTCAACTCCCGCGGCATGTATGGCCGCTGGTGCTGGCGCGGCTTGTCCGCCTATGTCATCGGATTCATCGCCATGATTCCCTTCTTCAGCACTGAGTCGTGGAAGGGGCCGGTGGCGAGGGCGCTGGGCGGCGCGGATGTCGCGATGTTGATCGGGCTGCCGGTATCGGCACTGGTGTACATCTTTGCATGCCGCTCGCTGGATGTCGTCGCCGATCGTCATCGGGCGCATGCCGCGGATTTGGGGCTCGACCCCGATGCTGCCTAGGACGGTGCGTCCAGGAAGGTGTTGATGACCTCGGCTACGCCGCGCGGATCCTCCCAGAAGGGATTGTGACCGAGACCGTCGAAGACTTTCACCTTGGCGGTGGGCAGCGCATCACGCAACGACCGGCGCACGTCTTCTTCCATGAGCGGATCCTGGCTGCCCCAAATGAGCAGAGTAGGGGCCTTGAGGCGCGGCAGGGTCCGCTGCAGGTCGGCAAAGGCGCTATTGCCGCCGGGCAGCGCTTGATCGAGAACCGCCAGCCACACCCGCAGCGGGATGCCGGCCGCATCCTTGCGTTGTCGACGAATGAAATCAGGATCCACCGGCGTCGGTGAATCCCACCAGGCGACCATGAAGGGCGAATCCGCGTCGATGGGTTCCTTGAGTTTGCGAATCGCGGCGGCGAAATCGAACTGCGGCGTCTTTTTCGGCCGCTCAGGAGGCGAGCCGCCGGTCGAGGAAATCAGCACCACGCGCGCCGTTCGTTCCGGCCAGTATTCCGCGAACGTCTGAGCAATGATGCTGCCCAGGGAATGCCCGACGATGTCCGCCTTGCGCACGCCGAGTGCGTCCAGCAGCAGCTTGATATCGTATGCAAAGTCGAGGCGGGTGTAGCAGCACTCAGGTTTGCTGGATTGTCCGTGCCCGCGGATGTCGACCAGGATCAGACGGTAGCGCTTCGACAAATACGGCAGCAGGGGCACCCAATCCCGGGCATTGTCGGTGTAGCCGTGAATCAACACCACCGCGGGACCGGAGCGCTCGCCCCAATCGACGTAGGCCAGCGACTCGCCGTTTGGCAGGGCCAAGGACTTCTTGCCCGCATCGAAGGCGTCGAGATCGATCTTGAGGGGAGGCGGCGGGGTCGTGGACGCAAGAGTGGCGGACGCGGCGGCATAGGCAACGGCGCATGCGATGACAATTGAGTTGCAGAGCAGCACCAGCGAACGACGCTGGCGCCCAATGCTCGAGCTTGGGGCGCGGGTATCGATGCGATTCATATGTCGGATGTTACTCGAACACAACGGAGATTTGATTTTCACCCGCCCCCCATATAACGTATTTTTTTGCGCTGACGTTTCGACGTTTTAGGGACCCCTTTAGCGACACAACGTCGAACTTTTAATAGCAATATAGGTACCGGCTCGATCCGCCGCGGGCGCCCGGGTGCTGCGCTAATTCTTCAGCCGAAATCCCGTTTTGAAGACCCAAGCGACCACGCACAGGCAGGCAATCAGGAATCCCACGGTCATGCTCATGCTGATGCCGACGCTCACGTCGGCGGTGCCGTAGAAACTCCAGCGGAACCCGCTGATCAAGTACACGATCGGGTTGAACAGGCTGAACGTTCGCCAGGCCGCAGGCAGCATGTCGATCGAATAAAAGGCGCCCCCGAGGAAAGTCAGCGGGGTGATGATGAGCATTGGAATGAACTGCAGCTGTTCGAATCCTTTGGCCCAGATGCCGATGATGAATCCGAACAAGCTGAACGTGAACGCCGTCAGCAACAAAAAGGCGATCATCCACACAGGATGCAGGATTTTGATCGGCACGAACAGCGATGCCGTCAACAGAATCGTCAAGCCGAGAACCACCGACTTGGTCGAGGCCGCGCCCACATAGGCAATGACGATCTCGACGTAGGACACGGGAGCGGACAGCAATTCGTAAATGGTGCCGGTGAATTTCGGGAAATAGATGCCGAAGGAGGCGTTGGACAGACTCTCGGTGAACAGCGCGAGCATGATCAATCCCGGAACGATGAATGCACCGTAGCTGACGCCGCCCGGCGTGGACAGGCGCGAGCCGATGGCCGCTCCGAAGACCACGAAGTACAGTGAGGTGGTGATGACCGGCGTCACCAGGCTCTGCACCAAGGTGCGGAGCGCACGCGCGATCTCAAACTTATAGATCGCCCAGACACCGTGCCGATTGAACGCGATATGCGGAATCGACAGGCTCATGCGTTTTCCCTCACCAGCTTGACGAAAATATCCTCGAGGGAACTTTGATGCATTTGCAGGTCCTTGACCTCGATCGACAGCTCGCCTATTCGCTTGAGCAAGGCGGAAATATCGATGCTGTTCGCGCCGTCGACGGTGTACACCAGATCCTGACCGTCGGCTTTCAATTCGAGGCCCCATGAAGCCAATTCGAGGGGGATCACCTGTATCGGCTCCTTCAAGTGCAGCGTCAGCTGCTTCTTGCCGAGTTTCTTCATCAGCTCGGTTTTCTCCTCGACCAGGACCAAGGCGCCCTTATTGATCACGCCGATTCTATCGGCCATCTCCTCGGCTTCCTCGATGTAATGCGTGGTCAAAATGATGGTGACGCCGCGGTCGCGCAGGCCGCGCACCAAGTTCCACATATCACGGCGCAGTTCGACGTCAACGCCCGCGGTCGGTTCATCGAGAAACAATATCTCGGGCTCGTGGGACAGGGCCTTCGCGATCATCACCCGACGCTTCATTCCGCCGGACAAGGTCATGATCTTGGCAAAGCGCTTGTCCAGAAGCGATAAATCGCGCAGCAGGCTCTCGATGAACGCGGGATTCGGCGCCCGGCCGAAAAGGCCGCGGCTGAAGGACACCGTCGCCCAGACCGTCTCGAACGCGTCGGTCGTCAGTTCCTGCGGCACCAGTCCTATCTTGGTTCGAGCCGGACGATAGTCGCGCACGATGTCATGGCCGTCCGCCATCACCGTGCCGCCGCTGGCGGTGACGATGCCGCAAATGATGTTGATCAACGTGGTTTTGCCGGCGCCGTTTGGCCCCAGCAAAGCAAAGATTTCCCCCTTGTCGATCTCAAGATTGATGGGCTTCAACGCTTGAAAGCCCGTGGCATAGGTTTTCACGACGTTGCGGATCGAGATGACCGGCTTCACGGCGGCTTCGCGCTTTGACGATGCGATTTCAGGCATTGACGATCCGATTTCAGCCATTGGCGATGCGACTGACCAGGGTCCGGGTGAATTCGGCCGTGCTGCTGTGCCCGGCCAAATCGCCGGTTCTCACCTTGTCCACATTGAGAGTCTGGTCGATGGCGGTTCGCAGGCGGGCGGCCATGTGCGGCAAGTGACAATGCTCCAGCATCATCGCCGCGGCGAGCAATAGCGCGATGGGATTCGCCACGCCCTTGCCGGCAATGTCCGGCGCCGATCCGTGCACGGCTTCGAAGATCGCCGCGCTGGCTCCGATGTTCGCGCCGGGCGTCATTCCCAAACCGCCCACCAGGCCCGCAACCAGGTCGGACAGGATGTCGCCGAACAAGTTGGTGGTCACCAACACATCGAATTGCCACGGGTTGAGCACCAGTTTCATGGCGCAGGCATCGATGATGACGGTTTCCAAGATGAAGCGGCCCTTGTATTTGCGTTCGTATAGTTCCTGACCAGTTTCCAGGAAAATTCCCGTCAAGGCCTTCATGATGTTGGCCTTGTGCACGATGGCCACTTTCTTACGGCCGGTTGCGACGGCGTGCTCGAACGCGAATTCCAACAAGCGGCGGCTGCCCTGACGCGTGTTGACCCCCGATGCCATGGCGACCGCGTGCGGGTCGTCGTCAATCTGGATGTAATACTCGTGACCGATGTACAGGCCTTCCAGGTTTTCGCGCACCACCACCAGATCGATCTTGTCGAACCGGCCGCCGGGGATCAGGGTGCGTGCGGGACGCAGGTTGGCGTAGAGCTTGAACTCCTCCCTGAGGCGCACGTTGGAGGAACGGTATCCGCCGCCCGAAGGAGTTTCGAGCGGACCCTTCAGCGCCAGGCGCGTCCGTCGGATGCTCTCGATAGTCTTGTGCGGGAGAGGATCGCCCGACGCCTTGAGGCCTGCCAGGCCTGCCGCCTGAGTATCCCATGCGAAGGGCGCACCGAGCGCTTCCAGCGCGGCCAGGGTGGCGTCAACGATTTCGGGACCGATCCCATCGCCGGGAATCAGCGTGGCGGGAATTGAGTGTGGCATCGCCGTCGGCTCTTTGGTGGTGAAGCGAGTGATTAGGATACCCGAAGCGGGTGGGATTAGACTGCGCGCCTGTTGCGGAGATGCTCATTAGCAACGACGAAATCATCGCGGCGACTCGACGCTGGCTGGAGAGATCCGTCATCGGCCTCAATCTGTGCCCGTTTGCCGAGAGGGTCTACCGCGACGACCGGGTGCGCTTTTGCCTCAGCGAACAACGATCGGCGTCCGCGCTGCTGGAAGAACTTCGCTCCGAGTTGACCTACCTGAACACCGCAGATCCCGCTCTCTGCGAGACCACGCTGTTGATACATCCATGGGTTCTTGCGGATTTCATCGAGTACAACGATTTCCTCGAGGTCTGCGAGGCAACGATCGTGGAACAGGGTCTGGAAGGAGAGTTGCAGGTGGCCAGTTTCCACCCTCAGTATCAGTTCGAGGGGACACGGTCCGACGATATCGAAAACTACACCAATCGCTCTCCCTATCCCATGCTGCATCTGCTACGCGAGGCGAGCATCGAACGCGCCATCGCCTCGCTGCCGGACACCGAGGAGATATACCGTAGAAATATCCGCACGCTGCGCAATTTGGGGCATGCGGGTTGGCGGCGGCTATGGCAGGACTAGCGCCTTGCGCATGGGTATGAATTCGATAGTCTCGCCCGCACCCACGTCGAAACGCACCATGGGCGACCCGACGTAGCCGCGCGCGGCATAGAGCTTGACGCCGGGCAGAGTCGCCATGAGTTCCACTTGCGAGAAACCATGATCACGCGCTTCTTGCTCGCAGCGTTCGAGCAGGAGCGTCCCGATTCCGCGCCGGGCGTCGGTCGGATCGACAAAAAAGGCGCGAATCTTCGCCGCCTGGGTGCGGGGATCGAGCATCGAAGAGTCGCGGCCGGTTCGTGCATCGCCGCCGAATAGGGTCGACCTGAAGCTCCAACCGCCGCAACCGACGAGCCGCCCATCTTCTTCGGCCAAAAAATAGGTTTGATCCGCCAGCAACTGAGTGTCCACGCCGAATGCGCCGCGCAGGGCACCTTCAATCTGCGAGGGTCGGTAGTCGTCTACGCTCAAACCCCGGGCCGAGCGGGCAATCAGCGTTTCGAGCCGCGGTATATCTTCCCGTGTAGCCTTACGCAATACGATCGCCACGAACTGAATGCTCCGCTTGTTCCGAGTACACCGCCGCTCCTACGTGAGCAAAGTGTAACCCGTGACGCCGGGGACTGCGATTCGTGCCCCAGCGCCGTCCGTGCTAATCTCCTTGCAAGAGCTGCAGCCAAGGCTTTGCGCCAACGGCAGACAAGGCTCAGGGAGGATTCTGTGTACGTAAAACCAACCGCGCCCCGCAGCATCGGCGGAATCGTCGACGATGGCATCAAACTTTACGGCAGCGCGTTCGCCAAGTCTTGGCCGCTGTCATTGCTGGCTCAGGTGTTGCTCGCGGTTCCTGCCCTGATTCTTCGATATCAGATGAGCGGTATGCAAATTTCGGTCACCAATCCGCAGGCGACGCAGGCGATGCTGGCGATATTCAAATCTCCGAGCGTGTGGCTGTCGTACATCGTCATGGTGATTGTGTTTGTCGGCTCTTACAACGCGCTCCTCGTACTGCTCGATGGGGTCGCTGAAACCAAAGCCGAATCATTCGGTCGATCCCTGGCCGCCGGTTTTCGATTGATGCCCAGGACGATTCTGCTGTTTATTGTCTTAGGGCTCGCGGCAGCCGTGGTCACTCTCGTCGTCGGTATCGTCGGCGGCATATTGACCGCCGTCTTGTCCCGCGTTCTTGGCTCTGTTATTTCGCCAATCGTGATAGTACTCTTCGGCGGGTTCGTGATCTATGTGTGGGGAAGGCTGTTTCTCTCGAATATCGTTCTTGTGGTCGAGGACGCCGGAGTATTCAAGTCTTTGGGGACCAGCTGGGCTCTGATCAAGAATCATTGGTGGCGCGCCGCGACGATTTACACCATGGCTTTGATCCTTGTGATTGTATTTTACTTTTTGATTGGCTTTGCCACCGCCGCGCTCGTGGGCGTGACAATGCAGGGTGCTTTCGGAATGCGGGCAATTATTGCTCAACTGGTATCCATGGCGGGCGGCACCGTGTTGATGTCTTTGGTTCCGGCGGTCTTGCTGACCATGTATCACGATTTGAAACTGCGCAAGGAAGGCACCGACCTCGCCGGCCGGGTGGACGCCTTAGCGGCACGGTGACCATCTCCTTCGGTCGGCTGCTGCGGCTGCGTTTCGCCGCGGCGCTTGGGCTCACACTGCTTTGCTCGTGGGCCGCCGCCGCGCCGCTTGACGTGCTGCGCGGCTGTGCGGCGAGTGCGTCGGGCACAATCTCCGGCATCAAGGACCTCAATGCGGTATGCCCGCAATTGGAAGACGCACTGCAATCCCTCGGTCTGGAGCAGACCCTGTACGATGGTTCGCGCCTGAATCGCGATGCCCTGCGAGACTTGGTGGAATTGGCGGAGGACTACGGCGGATCCAGACCCGCGGGTGGGCCGGACGCCGGGACATTGCCCGATATTCTCAAGACCCTCGAGCATGAACAGACGCCTTCGGCGAAGTCGTGGTGGGATGCGTTCCGAGCCTGGCTAAGAACCTGGCTGACGCGTCACTCCGATGCGTTGACGTGGTTGGACCGCTGGCTGGAGCGCCTCGAGCAGTCGATGACCGTGGTCAATGTGATCACCTATTCATTGATTACGCTGGTGCTCATCGCGGCGGCCGCCGTCATCGTGAACGAACTGAAGGCCAGCGGGTCACTCCGACGCAGGCGCGGCCGTTTGGCGCCGGCGGGGAATGAACCGAGCTCCGCTGCCGCAACCTCGGACCCCGGGCGATCGGAGCCGCTTGCGCCGGCTGACCGGTTGAAGGCGTTGCTGCGGATGCTCGTCAGCCGATTGCTGCAGACCCGGCGGCTCATGACGGAACGCAGCCTGACTCATCGCGAGCTGGTGGCGCAGAGCATCTTCGACAACGAGTCGCAGCGAGTCGTGTTTGCCAGGGTGGCGGGCAGCGCGGAAGCGATTCTCTATGGACCGCACGGCGCGGCCCCGGATCAGCTGGATAGAGTGATCCAGGAGGGTCAGACCCTGCTGGCGCAGCTGCCGGACTCTTCGAGCGGGCATTGAAGGAGAGATTGGTCACCTTGGGGCTGGCACTGTGTGCGCTGGCGCTTTTCTATGCATTGTTCCTGCCGAAGCCGGCCCCCGCGAATGATTCGCCGGCGCTGCCCTTGAGTACCGAATCGAGCCCGAGCGGATACCAGGCGGCATGGCGCTGGCTCAAGGCCGAGCGGATACCGATGTTCGCGCTGCATGAGCGCTACGATCGCTTGAACACCGACGCGCGCTTCAGCTCCACGGGCAATCTATTGCTGACCACATTGCCGCATAAGTTGCCGATGCGGCCCAAGGAAGCGACTGAGCTAGACGCGTGGGTGGAACGCGGCAACACGTTGGTCGTCATGGCCGCGCTCGACGACACCCCACTCTGGGCCCTCGGTGACTCAAAACTGCTGGACGCCGTCGGCCGGTTGACGCGCCTGAAATTCAAGGTCATCGGCGACGAGCCGCCGGCAAAGGCGTCGGCCGCCGCCCCCGAAGGCGCGCCCGCGGCACCGAACGGCGCGCCCGCGGCACCGAACGGCGCGCCCGCGGCACCGAACGGCGCACCCGCCGAGCACTCCAACGCGCCACATCGCTCGTTGAGCTCGGTGTTGAACGGGATATTGCAATCGCAGCAAAGCACCATCGAGCCGCGCGGCGCACATCCACTGATGGAGGGTGTGCATTCGGTGCAGGTGGTTTCGGATCTGCCCGCATCGCGGTGGCGTGCCAGCTCCATGGACCGGTCCGCGGTGCTGCAGATCGGCCAGGTCGCGGGCAACGCAGATCCGGCCATTTGGCTGCGCCGCCAAGGCAAGGGTCAGGTCATCACCTTTGCCGTCGCCAGCATCTTCAACAATCAGCTCGTCGCCCGGCAGGACAATGGCATCTTGCTGTCGAACCTCATTGCGTGGTCGGTGAGGAATGGCGGCGCCGCGATCTTCGACGACGCTCACCAGGGTGCGGTGAGCTACTACGATGCGAAAGCATTCTTCGCCGATCCGCGTCTGCACAGAAGTCTCGGCTGGGTCCTGCTCCTATGGTTCGTGTTCGTGCTCGGCGTTCAGCCCTTGCGGACCAGAATTCGCGAATGGAATCCCATCGATGTCACCGGCTTCATCGCGATGAGCGGTGAGTTCTTCGCCTCCAGCCTGACGCCGGGGGCGACGGGTGCGCGTTTGCTGGAAAATTTCTTCAATTCCATCCGGCATCGTCTTGGCATGACTGCGGACGGCGGCGCCGTCTGGGAGTGGCTGTCCGCGCAGGCCGGCGTGGGCTTGAGCGACTTATCGGAATTGCGCCGGTTGCATGATCGGATACAGGCCGGCCGGAGCGTCGATTTGCTGCGGCTGCAAAATCTTTTGTCCCGGTTGCAAGGATCTCTCGCATGAGCACGGCTTTGGAAGTCTTGGAGCATCGTATTCAGGAGGCGCTCGGCGCAACGGTAATCGGTTTGGGGCCGGTCATCCGCGCGCTGACCATAGCCATCGTCGCGCGAGGTCATGTCTTGCTGCAGGGACCGCCGGGCCTGGGCAAGACCTTGTTGAGCAAGACGCTGGCAAACGCGCTGGGCGGCACGTTCAGGCGGGTTCAAGGCACAGCGGATCTCATGCCGTCGGACATCATTGGCGTGCACGTATTCGATGCCGCGAAACGTGACTTCGAGTTTCGCCCGGGGCCGCTGTTTGCGGATGTTCTGCTGGTCGACGAGGTCAACCGCGCCAGCCCGAAGACTCAGTCGGCGCTGCTCGAAGCGATGGAGGAGCGGCAGGTGTCGGTCGAACGCAGAACCTACGCGCTGCCGCCCGAATTTTTGGTGATCGCGACGCAGAATCCCGGAGATTTCGAGGGCACTTATCCGCTGCCCGAGTCGCAATTGGACCGGTTCATGCTCCGCATCGATATGACGTATCCGCTACGTGTGGATGAGCAGGCGATTCTGACGCATTACGCGCCGCTCAATGTGCCGCCGCAGGCGCAACCGCCGCCGGCGGTGTCGGCATCGGCTCTCGAGGCGGCAAGATCGTGCGTTGACGAGGTGCACACGGCGCCCGAGCTGCTCGGCTACATTCTCGATCTCGCACAAGCCTCGCGGCAACACGCACACTTGAGTTTGGGACTGTCGACCCGAGGAGTGCTGGCGGTATTGCGTGCCGCCCGCATCGCGGCGGCCCTGCGCGGCGGCAGTTTTGTCGCTCCGGATGACGTGAAAGAGGTGCTGGCCATGGCGATTTCGCACCGCTTGGTGCTGGCGCCGGAGGCGATGCTGGAAGGGGTGACGACGCAGGGAATTGTGCAGCGCCTGCTCGCACAAGTGCCGGTGCCTCGTTGAGCGGTATGAGCCTGCGGCCCAACGCGCTGCTGCTCGTGCTATTGACGGCGGTCATCGCCGTCGTAGGCTACTGGAGCCGCGATGGCGCGCTGGTAGGACTTTGGCTGTTTCCCGCCGCCCTGCTGATGCTCGGCCTCGCATACGAATCCTGGATCATTTCCCGCAGCGGTCTATCCTGCGAGTTCGAGCCGCCGGGGAGACTGTTCCTCGGCCGCGGCAGCGCAGCCCGATTCCACTGCCGGCACAACCTGCGGCGCAGTCTTGACATTGAACTTGCGCCATCGGCCCCCGATTCGTTCGAGATTGAAAGCGGCGTCATGCCGCTGCGCATCCCGCGGGGCGCGCCGGCCAGCATTGAACGCGGCGTGAATCCCACTCGGCTCGGCGTCTATTCCTGGCCGCCACTGCCGACGCGAGTCGCCGGACCCGTGGGCCTGGCCTGGTGGCCGAAACGGCTGACTTGTCAGCGTGAGGTTCAGGTATTGCCCGACCTGTTTCGCAGTGAAGCCGAAGCAAGGGGTTCGGCCGCATCCGGAGCCAAGACCGGAACCGCGATCGGAACGGGCGCCGAAGTCATGCGCCTGCGGGAATACCGCGCCGGCGATCCGCCCCGGGTCATCGATTGGAAAGCCACCGCGCGCGCCGGGCGGTTGATCAGCCGCGATTTTGCGCAGGATCATCACCTGCAGATCGTCATTGTGGTCGACGCCGGCCGTGCGAGCGCGTTGCGCGCCGGCGCGCTCGATCGCTTTGGACACTATGTGAACGTCGCGGCACGATTGGCACAGCACGCGGCGGTGCAGGAGGACCTGGTCGGCTTGGTGGTCTACGCGGATCGTCCATTGGCCGCGTTGACGCCGGCTCGAGGCATGCTCGCGGTCGCGCGGCTGCGCGCCGTGCTTGGTGCGGCAAGGGTCGAGCGCACGGAATCGAATCCGCTGTATGCCGCGACTCGGGTGCGAAGTTTGGTGCGTCATCGCAGCCTTATCGTGATGCTGACGGACGTCGACGATGCGACGGTGGCCAGTCAGCTGGCGCAGGCCGTGCGGCTGCTGCTGCCCAAACACCTGCCGTTCGTTGCCGGTTTGTCGAGCGCCGCCGCGGAAGCCATGTCGCATGCGCCGGCGCGGCAGTGGCTTGATCCTTATCGGACGCTTGCGGCGCAGGAATACTGCATCGGGCTGGAGCGCAAGGTTCGCGCGTTGAATGCCTTGGGCGCGCCCGCCTTGGTGGCGAAACCCGAGCAGCTCGAACACGCCGTATTCGCGGCCTACGAAGATTTCCGGCGCCGGCGCCGCGCCTAGGAGACAGCGCGCCAAGGAGACAGGGCGCGCTAGGAGACAGGGTCCAAGTGGGCCGGGGGTTTCGCGAACAGCCGCCCGCTCATCAGCGCCCACATCACCACCCAGTAGCCCACGCCGATCGTGACGCGGCTGGCGATGGGAAATCCCGGATCCGGGGACACGAAGCCCTCGATGAAACCGCATCCCACCAGAAGCATCGCGCACAACAAGAGCAGCGGCGCGACCCGATGCGCGCACGCCTGAAAAGAATCGCGGCGCGTGCCCGACACCGGACGCACGATGGACTCGCCGAGCGCGACGCCGGTGGCGCCCGCCACGCAAATGACCGACAGTTCCACCGGTCCGTGGGCAATGATGAAGGTGAACAGGGCGGTGGCCAGGCCGTGCTGATGCACGAAGGCGAATATTCCTCCCAGCATCAGCCCGTTGAGCGCGACCAGATAAAACGTGCCGAGCCCGAGGAATATCCCGGCGCAGAATGCAAACACGCTCACCACGATGTTATTGGCCAGGATGTTCACCGACAAAATCGAGGACGGCGTGACATTGATGATGCCCTCGGTCCATAAATGCCCCTGTTCGACGTGCTCGATCATCTCTTCGCCCGCGATGAGGCTGATCAGCATCGGAAAAGTCGTGATCGTCCACCAACCTGCAGCCGCGCTGAGCGCCATCAAACACGCCATCCCGGCGATGCGGGAGCGCAATTCATGGGCGGCATTCGGAATGTCGACGCGCAGCAGTCCGAGCAGCGCGGCCGCGCCGGCGCGCGGTCTGCGACTGATCAATGCGTGGAGCTGGGCGTACAAGGATTCGAGGCCGCCGGTGGTGCGGCTGTTCGGCGCGAGTCGGCGCGAAGTCGCCAGGTCACGCGCGAGGCCGCGGTAGGCTTCGACCGCGCCCAACGCTTCGTCGACGGTTGCGCGCTGCCGCCGCTGCAGTTCCTCCATGCGTTGAACCAAATCGCGCCAGGCGCCGGCACGCGCGATGATCCACGCACGCATATCCGCGCTGTCAGCCACTCGCGCTCCCGCCGCCGGCCAGCAGAGCCGTCAATCGTGCGTGAAGCGCGGCATCGCCAAGGTTCGATAATTGCACGGCGTCGCATCCGGGTTCAACGCGCGCCAGCAGCGAGCGCGCAATTTGCATGCGATTGGGCGACTCCAGAGAAGGCCAGCGCTCGAGAATTTGATCCACCAATTCCAGGGCATCGAGCGGCAGGCTCGAAGCCGCAGCGAGAGCCTCCATGCGGGCCAGGGCCTTGACGGCAGCCTCATCGTCGAGCACCAGCAAGGTACCTGCGGCCATGTCGCCGATGCGCACGTGATTCACCGTGAAGAAACAGCTGACCAGGCCAACCACATAGAAGGCCGGCAGACCGTCTATCAGCCGAAAGACATTGCGGATCAGCAGCGCCGCGGTACCGGGTGCGCCGCCGCTGCGGTGGACGATGCGCAGTCCCGCCATGCGCTTGCCCGGAGTCCGGCCGCGCATGGCGACTTCCAAAATGGGGTGATACAAGAAGTAAATGATGGAGGCGGGCAGCAGACTCAGCAGCGCGTCCTGCGATTTCAGGTTCAGGTTCAGCTTCAGGATGAAGCCGGCGAGGAGCAGCCATGCGCCGGCAAGCAGCAGGCGGACATGCCAGTCGATCACAAATGCGTAGCTGCGACTTCCGGGGCCGGCAATGTTCAGCGTCAAATCAACGCCGGTGGCGCTTTGCACTGACACCTGGTCGTCGGCCATGGAGGATCAGCGCTCGGCCCGCGCGGCGGAGCGCAGCATGGCGAACGCCGCGTAGGCAATGACGACGATGACCAGCCAGCGAAGCCAGACCAGCGGCAACGATTTGACGATGTACGCGGCGATGAAGACTCCGACGACTCCGCCGAGGGCAAGCCCCAGCGAAGGACCCCACGCGAATTTGCCGGTCTGAAAAAAGCGCAAACTCGCCACAGGCTGCAGCAGCGCGCAAGATCCCATCATGATGGGGAAGGCGGCAAGGGGATGCATCCCGAGGAGCGCCAGAGTGATCATGCACGGCGCATACATTCCGATGCCGGCGCTCATGAGCGCGCCCAGGACGAAATTGATTCCCACGGCCAGCCCAAACTTCCAGCTGATAAGGCTCATGGCCGTGCCGCCGCCCGGTAGGGCACCCAAATTGATGGCGGTGAAGACGCTGCCGGCAATGAGCAGCGCAATACCCATGGTGACTTGAATCGCGCGGCGCGGTAAGCGCGCCACCACGCCGGCACCGAGCCATGCGCCGGCCGCGGCGCTGCCGACCGTGGTGACCAGCAGGAGCGGGTCGACCACGATGGCCGTCACGAATATCAGTGCCTCGGCGAGGGCGGCGGGGGTATGACCGACGTTGAGCGTACCCGGAATCAATTCATCGGCAACGATGTGCCGCAATTTATAGATGGCCGTGGTGGGTGCAAAGGAGCCGATCCCGAGGGTGTCGAAGAAATCGGTGACGAAACCGATGACAAGCTCGACGGGCGTCGGCCAGCGCACCGTGGGGCTGCGCCGCGCGGCGCGTATCCCGCCGATGATGAAGGCTATCCCGGCCAGGCCGATGGCCACATAGAAAGCAAGTTGTGCGGCATTCATGCACACAATATACCTGGCCGCGGACGAGAAATACCCGGCAACGCGTAGCAGTATTCAGTTTGCGCCGCTTCACGTACACTGGACTGGAAGAAGGCGATCCGCATCGACAAGCACCGGCCTCAAATTGACTGCGCCCCGACCGCGGCTGATTCTCGCGACGAGACGATACTCACGACCTGTCCGCGTGATTGCTACGACAGCTGCGGCATGTTGGTGCACAAGCGCGACGGCCTGGTCACGGCGGTTCGCGGAAGTCCCTCTCACGCCGTCAGTCGCGGCGCGTTGTGCGGCAAGTGCTCCACCGCTTACAACCGAGAGTGGCGCGACCCGCAGCGGCGGCTGACACAACCCTTGCGGCGCGTGGGCGCCAAGGGGGGCGGGCAGTTCGAGTCCATCTCCTGGGAAACCGCGCTCGGCGAAATCGCGCAGCGGCTGCACAAAATCGCCGCAGCGCATGGCGCACCATCGATTCTCAACACGCACTACACCGGAACGATTTCGCTGCTCGCCGGGATGGCTCCGATGCGTTTCTTTCATCGTTTGGGCGCCACCGAGGTTGCGCCGGACACGATTTGCAACATGGCGGGTCACGTCGCCTTGCGCTACCTCTACGGTTCCTCGGTGGATGGGTTCGATCCGCGCATGGCCGGGGATGCGGCGTGCATCGTGGTTTGGGGCGCGAACCCGCATGCCTCTGCACCGCACGCTCACGAGTATTGGCTGCCCGAGTCCGGGGCCGCGATCGTGGTGGTCGACCCGGTTCGCACGCCGACGGCGGCGCAGGCGGATATTCATCTGCAACCGTTTCCGGGCAGCGACGCCGCGCTGGCTTTTGCGCTGCTGCACGTCATACGGCGCGAGGGTCTGGTCGACTCCGCATTCATCGCGCGCCACGTGCGGGGGTGGGAGGAGCTCGAACCTTTGCTCGACGCCTGCCACCCCAAGTGGGCTGCCGCCGTCACCGGCGTGCCCGCCGCGTTGATCGAGGAAGCCGCCGTTCTGTATGCACGCGGCCCTTCATTGTTGTGGCTGGGCCAGGGTCTGCAGCGCCAGGCGACCGGCGGAAACGTCATGCGCGCCTGCGCTCTTTTGCCGGCGGTCACGGGCAACCTATGCAAGCGTGGAGCGGGCTTCCTGTATCTGAACGGCAACTTGCGGCAGCGGCGGATGGATGAAGACTACCTGACCGCCGCGCATCTGGCGCCGCCCGGCGGCGCGCCGTCGATCAGCCACATGGATTTGGCGGCGACGCTCGAAGATCCGGCGCGGTCGCGGGCGATGTTCGTATGGAATATGAATCCCCTGGCATCTTGTCCGCAGCAGGCACGATTGCGCCGCGCGATGGCGCGGGAGGACTTGCTGACGATCGCTTTGGATCTGTTTGCCACCGATTCGACGCGGATGGCGGACTACGTGCTTCCCGCGGCGAGCTTCCTCGAGTTCGACGATCTCATTGTCTCGTACTTTCAATTGACGCTCTCCGCGCAGGTCAAGGTGATGGAGCCCATGGGCAGTGCGCTGCCGAATCTGGAGGTTTTCCGCCGGCTGGCGCGGGCCATGAATTTCTCCGAACCCGAGTTGCGCGAGAGCGACGCCGCAATGCTGGCCGTTCTCATGGAGCGCAGCGGGCTTGGGCTTGACTTCGCAGCGCTGGCGAAGCGCGGCTCGATCTGGGTGCCGGAGCAGCCTGCGGTGCAATTCGCCGAGGGCGTGTTCAATACCCCCAGCGGCCGCATCGAGATCGCGTCCGCGCGCGCCGCGGAGGACGGACATCCGCGGCTGCCGCAACCCTGGAGCGACCCGCGTCCTGCGGCGGGCAATCTACGCTTGCTGTCTCCGGCGCATGCGTGGCTGATGAATACCAGCTTCGGCAATGTAAGGCAGATCGAGCACCGGCTCGGGGCTGCGACGATCGCCCTGCATCCGCAGGACGCCGCCGACCGACGCTTGGCGGCGGGAGATTCGGCCCTGGTGCGCAACCGCTGCGGCCGCCTGCAATTGAAGGTGCTGATTTCGGACGAGCTGCCGCGCGGCGTGGCGCTGGCCCACAAGGGCCGCTGGCTGTGCGCGGATACGGCGAGCGCCAATGTGAACGTGCTGAACCCCGGACAGAAAAGCGATATGGGCGAGAGTACCGCGGTGCATGGCGTCGAAGTGTCGGTGGCGCCGCTCGCCGAGGCGCAACAATGACCGAGGCGGCGGTCGCCGCCGGCAGCGGCGACGCCGGCGCGGCAAAGCTCAAACGCTCGCTGGGGTATTGGGACCTGGTGCTGTACGGCTTGGCCTACATCGCGCCGTTCGCGCCCTTGAGCACTCTGGGCTTCGTCTGGAGCGAATCGAACGGCCTGATCGTGCTCGCCTACATGCTCGGGGCGGTGTGCATGTATTTCACGGCGCAAAGCTACGCCACCATGACGGAAACCCTGCCGACGGCGGGATCGGTGTACGGCTTCGCGCGCCATTCATTGGGCGCCTTCCCCGGTTTCATCGCCGGCTGGATGCTGCTGCTGGATTACCTGTTGATTCCGGCGTTTGTCTACGTGCTGATCGCGGTGGCGTTGGAGTCGCTGCTGCCCGGCATGGATCGCGGCATCTGGATCGTATCGATGGTGGCGATGACCACGGTCGTCAACTGGTTCGGCATCACGGTGACCTCGCGAGCCAATTTCATCGCGGTCGCGCTGCAAGTGATCATTCTGGTTGGATTTCTGATATTGGGCGTGCTGGCGCTGTACGCCGGCAAGGGCAACGGCGCGTTGACGCTCAGGCCCGTGTTCGACACGGCCACCTTCGACGCCGGCAAGATATTCAGTGCCACCTCGATTTGCATCATGTCCTTCCTCGGTTTCGACGCAGTGTCGACGCTGGCCGAAGAAGTGCAGGGCGGCGATCGGCGGGTCGTCGGCAGGGCCATCATTGCGGTACTGGTCTTGTCGGCGGTGTTTTTTATGGCCGTGACCTGGGTGCTGGGCAACTTGTTGCCCGGCATTGCGATCAAGGATCAAGCGGCCGCCGTATATGAACTGGCAGCTTGGGCCACGGGCCCCTGGACCGCGGTGGTCCTGGCGTGGGCGTATGCCGGCATTGTCGGGCTGTCGAACGCGTTGCCGATGCAGGTCGGCGTGGCCCGGGTGGTGTTCGCCATGGGGCGCGATCGACAGCTGCCGCGGGTCCTGGCACGAGTCCATCCGCGGTATCACACGCCTTACGTGGGCATGCTGGTGACGGCCGCTTTGTCGCTTGCCGTGGCGATGTACATGAAAAACCGGCTCGACGATTTGGCTTCGATCGTGAATTTCGGCGCCTTGAGCGGATTTCTGTTCCTCCACCTCTCGGTACTGGCGTATTTCGGGGTCAAGCGGCGCTCATCCGCGTGGATCAGGCATTGGATGGTGCCGTTCTTCGGGATTGTCGTGGTGCTTGGCGTGTTCTCGGGCATGAGCGCGCTCGCGGTGAAAGTGGGCTGCGTCTGGCTGGCCGTCGGCTTATGTTATGGAGCCGTTCTGAAGGCGAAGCACCGCGAGGAACTACACGTCTAGAGGGTCGGCTTTGGCGCCTGCACGGGCGCCCGATTGCGGGAATCGCGCCCGTAATAGTCGGGATAGTCGGGGCTAAGACCCTTGAAGCGCCGGTGCATCCAAAGATACTGTTCGGGCACGCGGCGAATCTGCGCCTCCAATAGGCGATTGAAACGCTCGGCGTCGCCGATTGCATCGACGCCGGGAAAATCTTCGAGCGCAGGCCCGATCCGGACCCGATAGCCGGCGGCACCCGGCAGCCGCTCCGGGAAGTAGGTCAATACGGCGGCGCCGGAAATGCGCGCCAGACGCGAGGTGGCGGTGTTGGTCGCGGCCGGAATCCCGAAAAAATCCACCATTGCCGCACCCTTGTTGCGGTAGCTCTGGTCGGGTGCGTACCACACCGCCTCATTCCTTTTCAGGGCGCGAATCATGGATCGAATGTCGTCGTAGGCGATGGGTTTGCCGTTGCGCGAGAAGCTGGTGAACATGGTGTGCGACAGGACGGCGTTCTTCGTCGGGCGATAGACCACATTGAGCGGCACGACCGTGCCCAGGATGCGGGTGGCGATTTCGATGGTCGTGAAGTGACCGCCGATCATGATCGCCCCGCGCCCCTTGGCGAGCGCCGCCTGCAAATGCTCGAGGCCCTGGACCTCGGCGAGCTGCCGCACCCGCCGATTGCTGCTCCACCACGTCGTGGCGGTTTCGCACAGGCTCATCCCCAAGCTTTCACAGTGGCGGTCGACCAACTCGGCCTGCTCCGCCGCCGACAGCGCGGGCATGCAGAGTTGAATGTTGCAGCGTGCGATGCGCACATAGGCGAGCGGCAGGTGTCTGATGAGTCTGCCCAGGGCCGAGCCGACCCGCAATCGAGCCGGAAACGGCAGCATCTCGATGACGCGCAGCACGCCCAAGCCCGCCCAAGTTGCCCAATACCTGGGCAGATAGAGTTCTAAGGAACTTGCCAATACGCGGGCGCTCTGGAGGCTGCAGCAGCGCCGAAGAATAGCTGTGTTGCGCGGCAGTTACCAGGATTTGTGCATCGCACCAAACCATCGTGTGACGCCTCCGGCGCACTCCCGGCGGCGGCTTGAGCCGCGACAAATATTCGTAATTATCAGCAAATTGCTGTAGTATCCGCCGCGGTTCGTGAATTTCTACTTGGTCCGTTTCTGGTCACCGCGCCGCTCCGGCGTCACCTTGACCACAACCCACAAAGCAGGTTTCTTCGATCCAGGTGGCAGGCACTCTGCACATTGCATCGCAGTACGCAGCGTGATCGGCCGATAGCTTCTTTTGTAGTAGGTATTCTTCACATGACGAAAATGTATGTTGGCAATCTCCCGTTCTCAATGGACGAGTCCGCGGTGCGCGCGCTGTTCGAAAAGCATGGCGCCGTACAGTCGGTTGCGCTGATTAATGATCGCGACACCGGTCGGCCCCGCGGCTTCGGCTTCGTTGAAATGGCCAGCGCAGATGCTGCGCGCGCCATGCAGGCCTTGAATGGCCATGACGTCGACGGGCGAGCGCTGAAGGTGAATGAGGCGCAGGAGCGCACCGGCGGTGGCGGCGGTGGCGGCGGTGGCGGTGGTGGATCGCGCGGTCCGAAGCGCTGGTAAGGCGTTTGGTATCGAGCGAGATCTGGGGCCGCAGCGATGCGGCCTCAGTCGTTTTAAAGTTTAACCTTGCGCGATCAGGGTTTACGCCCATGTCGGCTTTGCCTATAATCGCGCCCCTCGGCGGGGGACCCCAGTCAAGTCGGACCCGCGCCTGAAAGGTATTAGCCCCATAAGGGCTTGTTTGATGCGAGGGGGCCGATGGTCCCCTTTTTTGTTTGCGTAGGGATTGCAAGAATGCGTGACGCCTTGATGCGCTTGCTAGAGCCGCCGATCGAGGCGCTTGAATTTGAATTGGTCGATATCGAGTTTGCCCGAGAGGGGCGCGGCGGTGTTTTGCGGATATTCATCGATCACCGCGCCGAAAATTCGCGCCTGGGCGTCACGGTCGACGATTGCGCGCGCGTGAGTCACGCGGTGAGTCAGGTGCTCGAGACCCAGGACCCGATCAAGGGCCATTACACGCTGGAAGTCTCTTCGCCGGGATTCGATCGGATCTTGCGGACTCGCGCGCACTTCGAGCGATTCATCGGCGAACGCATCTTCGCCGAGTTGAAGGTGGCCGTGGAAGGAAGGCGGCGCTATGTCGGCGTTTTGAAGTCGGTTGAGGGCGACGCGATGGTGGTGGAAGTCGACGGCACGGCGCACAGTCTGCCGCTCGAGCGAATTCAGAAGGCGAGGTTGCGGCCTTAAGTGACGAGGAGACTACAAGGACCATGAACAAAGAAATTTTGATGGCTGTCGACGCGGTCTCCAACGAGAAGGGCGTCGACAAGGAGATTATTTTCGAGGCCCTCGAAGCCGCGCTCGCGTCGGCGACCCGCAAGAAGCACGGCGAAGAGATCGATGTGCGCGTCTCGATCAACCGCAAGACCGGCGGCTACGACACCTTTCGCCGCTGGAAGGTGTTTGCCGACGACTCCTCCGAACTCGAAGTACCTGAGCGCGAACTGCGCCTGGACGATGCGCGCGATATCGACAAGGACGTGGAGCCGGGCGGCTATGTGGAAGAGCCGATGGAGTCCGTGCCGTTCGGCCGGATCCTCGCGCAGACCGCCAAGCAGGTGATCGTGCAGAAGGTGCGTGAAGCCGAGCGTGCGCAGGTCGTCGATGCCTACAAGGATCGGGCGGGCACGCTGGTCAGCGGCATCGTCAAGCGCGTCGACCGCAACGGCGTCTACGTCGATCTCGGCGCGAACGCCGAAGGCTTCATCGCGCGCGAAGAGATGATTCCGCGCGAGCCGGTGCGATCCCAGGACCGGATCAAGGCGTATTTGAAAGAGGTGCGCACGGAGCCGCGCGGTCCGCAGCTGTTCCTGTCGCGCACCGCCCCCGAATTCTTGATCGAATTGTTCAAGCTCGAAGTGCCGGAAGTGGGCCAGGGCCTCATCAACATCCTGGCGGCCGCCCGCGATGCGGGAGTGCGCGCCAAGATCGCGGTGCGCAGCAACGATCCGCGCGTCGATCCGGTGGGTGCCTGCGTCGGGATGCGCGGCTCGCGGGTGCAGGCGGTTTCCAATGAAATCGCGGGCGAGCGGGTCGACATCATTCCCTTCGACGAGAACAACGCGCAGTTCGTCATCAACGCGATGGCGCCCGCGGAAGTCACCTCGATCGTGGTGGACGAGGATTCTCACTCGATGGACATCGCGGTGTCCGAAGACAAGCTGTCGCAGGCGATCGGCAGAGGCGGCCAGAACATCCGTCTGGCCAGCGAACTGACGGGCTGGGAATTGAACGTCATGAGCGAATCGCAGGCCGAGGCGAAGAGCGAGACTGAGTCCCTCGCGCTGCGCGAGACTTTCATGAAACAGCTGGACGTCGACGCCGACGTCGCGAGCATCCTGGTGCAGGAGGGCTTTTCGACGATCGAGGAGATCGCCTACGTGCCGGCCAGCGAATTGAACGGCATCGAGGAATTCGACGAGGAAATCGTCAAGGAATTGCGCACGCGGGCACGCGACGTGCTGCTGACGCAGGCGATCGCCACCGAAGAGTCCGTGGATGGCGCGGAGCCCGCCGCGGATCTGGTCGAAATCGCCGGCGAACCCTTGGCCAAGACGCTGGCGCGCAAAGGAGTCCGCACCCGCGACGACCTGGCGGACCTCGCCGTCGACGAGCTGGTCGAGGTCGGCAGCATCGACGAAAAGCAAGCCGCGCTGCTGATCATGGACGCCCGCAAGCACTGGTTCGCGGAAGAAGCTAAGGTTTAGGAGCAACTATGGCAGATGTTACCGTCGCCCAATTCGCCGAGGTCCTCAAGGTCCCGGTCGACCGGCTGCTGCAGCAGCTCGATCAGGCCGGGATCAAAGTCGACAGCGCGGAAGACATGATCAGCGAGGACGCGAAGCACGAACTGCTCACGCATCTTCGCCGCAGCCACGGTCATGGCGACGTACAGGCCGATGCGGCTCCGCGCAAGATCACCTTGCGGCGCAAATCGCAATCGGAGCTGAAGCTGGCGAGCCCTCAAGGCCGCGCACGCACCGTGAACGTCGAGGTGCGCAGCAAACGCACCTACGTCAAGCGCGAGGTGCTCGAGGACCAGGCGCGCCATCAACAGGAAGAGATCGAGCGGCTGCGGGAAACCGAGGAGCAGGCCAAGGCCGCGCTCGAGCGTGCGGAAAAGGAGCGTCTCGAGAAGGAACGCCTGGATCGGGAGCGTCTCGAGGAAGAGAGCCGGCGGCGAACCGACGAAGAAGTGCGCAAGAGAACCGCCGAGGAAGAGGCCCGCCGCCTGGCCGAACAGCTGGCGCGGGATCAGGCCGATCGCGAACGCAAGACGGTGGTTGCGGCCAAGCCCGGCAAGGCGGCGCGCGAGGTGGCGGACGACAAGGCCACCCGTTACGGCCGCCAGGAACTGCACATCGTCGGCGATGTGAGTTCGCGGCACAAGAAGAAGAAATCGCGCGACGGGCGGCGCCGCTCCGTCGGCGGCGAGTCCGATACCAAGCATGGATTCGAGATGCCGACCGCGCGCGTGGTGCGCGAGGTGCCGATCGGCGAGGCCATGACGGTCGGAGAGCTCGCGCAGAAAATGGCGGTCAAGGCCACCGAAGTCATCAAGGTCATGATGAACATGGGCGTGATGGCGACGATCAATCAAATGATCGAGCAGGACACCGCGGTGTTGGTGGTCGAGGAAATGGGCCACACGCCGGTGCTGCGCAAGGAAAACATCATCGAGGACGACCTGCAGGGAGGAACCGATTCCTCGCTCGAGGTGCTGCCGCGGCCGCCGGTCGTGACCGTCATGGGACATGTCGATCACGGCAAGACGTCATTGCTCGATTACATTCGCCGCACCAAGGTGGCGGCGGGCGAGGCGGGGGGAATCACCCAGCACATCGGCGCGTACCATGTGGAGACAGCCAAAGGCTTGGTGACCTTTCTCGACACGCCCGGTCACGCCGCATTCACCTCCATGCGCGCGCGCGGCGCGCAGGTCACCGATATCGTGATCCTGGTGGTGGGCGCCGACGACGGCGTGATGCCGCAGACCATTGAAGCGATACAGCACGCGCAAGCCGCCAAAGTGCCGATCGTGGTGGCGCTCAACAAAATCGACAAGCCGGAAGCGGATCCGGAAAAGGTCAAGCAGGATCTGACCAAGTACGGCGTGATCCCCGAGGAATGGGGCGGCGAGAACATTTTCGTGCCCGTCTCGGCGAAAACCGGACAGGGCGTCGACCAACTGATCGACAGCATCCTGCTGCAGGCCGAAGTGCTCGAGCTGAAAGCGCCGACCACGGGGCTCGCGGCGGGCTACGTGATCGAGTCGAGCCTGGAGAAAGGCCGCGGGGCCGTTGCAACGGTGCTCGTGCTGCGGGGCACTCTGAAGCTGGGGGACCCCTTGCTCATCGGCCAGGAATTCGGCCGGGTTCGGGCGCTATTCGATGAGGCGGGGCAACCTGTCGAGTCGGCGGGACCTTCGATTCCCGTGGTCGTACTGGGTCTTTCGGGTGCGCCGAACGCGGGCGACGAATTGCTGGTGGTCGAGAGCGAGCGCAAGGCCCGCGAAGTCGCCATGCATCGCCAGTCCAAATCGCGCGACGTCAAGCTGGCGCAAAAGAGCGCGAACATGCAGGACGTGTTCTCCACCATGGGCGAGAACAAAGCCGATCTGGTGCAGCTCCTCGTCAAGGCCGATGTGCAGGGCAGCGCCGAGGCATTGCGCGACGCGCTGAATGCGCTGTCGACGGGCGAAGTCGCCGTCAACATCGTGGCTTCCGGGGTCGGCGGCCTGACCGAATCCGATGTCACGCTGGCCGCCGCCTCCAAGGCGCGCATCATCGCGTTCAATGTGCGCGGCGACGCCGCGGCGCGCGCCGCCATCAAGGAGCACGGCGTTGATGTCCGCTACTACAGCATCATTTACGAAGCCATCGACGACATCAAGGCGGTGCTCACGGGCATGCTCGCGCCCGAGGTCAAGGAAGCGATCGTGGGGCTTGCGGCGGTTCGCAGCGTGTTTCGCTCGAGCAAATTCGGCACCGTCGCGGGCTGCATGGTGATCGACGGCTACGTGCGTCGCAACTTTCCCATTCGCGTGCTGCGCAACAACGTGGTCATCTTCGAGGGCGCCTTGGAATCCTTGAAGCGCTTCAAGGACGATGTCAACGAAGTTCGCGCCGGAACCGAATGCGGCATCGGCGTGAAAAACTACAACGACGTGCAGGAAGGCGACCAGATCGAATGCTATTCGAGAGTCGAAGTTGCCCGAACTCTTTAATTTAATGTCGGACGGGGTCGCTTCGACCCCGTTAAATCCGGCGCGTAGCGCCTGGACAAGTCATGAGTAAAGACAATCCGCGTGCGAGGCGGCTGGGCGAGCAGATCCAGCGCGAGCTGGGAGACTTGCTGCGCCGCGATGTCAAGGACGAACGAATCGGCAACGTGACCATCACGGCGGTCAGCGTTACGGGCGATTTGCGCACGGCGCGGGTGTACTACCTGGTTTTCGGCAAGGACGGCCCGGACCCCAAGGTGCAGCGGGGTCTGGAGAGCGCCGCGGGCTTCCTGCGCAACGCGCTGTCGCGTTCGCTGATGATTCGCTATACGCCGACCTTGAGCTTCGAGCTCGACACCTCGATCGAACACGGCGTGCGCTTGACGCAGTTGATCGACGCGGTCAACAAGCCCAGCCGCCAAGATGCGGACGACTCTCGCGCCGCGCAGGGCGAGGGCGCTCAGGGCGAGGGCGCTCGGGGCGAGGGCGCGCAGGACGAAGACCACGTGATTGATGAAGGCGATCCTTCGCCGGGAGGCCGGTGATGCCGGCCGACATCCACGGCATCCTCCTGCTCGACAAGCCCGTGGGAATCAGCTCCGCGGGGGCGGTCGCGCGCGTGAAATGCCTGTTCAATGCCCGCAAGGCGGGACACACGGGATCTCTCGATCCGCTCGCGTCGGGAATGCTGCCCATCTGTTTTGGCGAAGCGACCAAGTTCGGTGCGCAGCTCCTGGACGCGGACAAAACATACCGCGTGACGGTTCGCCTCGGCGAGCGCACGCCGAGCGCCGACCGCGAATCCGAAGTGATGGAGCGGCGTGTGCTGCCGCCGTATTCCTTGCAGCAGCTTACCCAGGCACTCAGCGCTTTTCCGCGCGAATATGCCCAGGTGCCGCCCATGCATTCCGCGCTCAAGCAGGACGGCCGGCCGCTGTATTCTTACGCGCGCTTAGGGCTCACCCGAGAACGCCTACCCCGCGCCATCGTCATTCACGACATGCGCCTGCTCGATTGGCAACCGCCCGATTTGTCATTCGATGTGCGCTGCACGAAGGGCACCTACATCCGCGTCCTCGCCGAGGACCTGGCGGCGCAACTGGGGACAATCGCCCATTTGGCGGCGCTGCGCAGACTCAGCGTGGCGCCATTTGGTGCAGAACCGCAATGGTCCTTCGAGGCGTTGGACTCGATGAGCCCGCAGCAACGGCAGGACGTGTTGCTGCCCGTGGATGCCGCGCTGACTACCTGGCCGCGGTTCGATCTGTCGGCGGGAGGGGTGAGCGCGTTTCGGCAGGGGCAGACCGTCTCGGTTGCCGAGGACACGCCCGGAACCGTGCGTATCTATGCTGCCGGCTTGGGATTTCTCGGTTTGGGGGAGATTGAGGCCACCGGCCGCCTGGTTCCGCTGCGACTTATTTCGGCGGCGACGAATCGCGCTTGAGGGTGAGTGCTGCGACGCGTACAATGCGCGCCTTCTTAAAAGGTCTAAGTTATTGATTGAGGTTTGATTTCAATGCCACTTACTCGTGAAGAAAAGACGGGCGTCGTCGGTAAATTTCAGCGCAGCGCGCAAGACACCGGTTCCCCCGAAGTTCAAATTGCCTTGTTGTCCGAGCGCATCAACGGCTTGAGCCAGCATTTCACCACGCACAAAGCCGACCATGCGTCGCGCCGCGGGCTGCTCAAGATGGTCAATCAGCGCCGCAAGCTGCTCGACTATTTGAAGAGCAGAACTCCGGATAAGTACGCGCAATTGGTCGAACGCTTGGGGTTACGCCGTTAAGGGCGCCGCTGCAGACCGCGTGCTCGAGTGCGTGCGTCTGCGTCCATACAATTCCGATTACGCAAAGGGGCTCTAAGTGAGCGCTATCAAAAAAAGTTTTAAATATGGTGATCACACCGTAACCATTGAGACGGGCGAACTCGCGCGTCAGGCCGACGGTGCGGTGCTCGTCACCATGAGCGACACCGTGGTGCTGGTGACGGCGGTGGGCCTGAAGAAGGCGACGCCCGGGCGCGACTTCTTCCCGCTCACGGTGAACTACCAGGAAAAGACCTACGCGGCGGGACGCATTCCCGGCGGCTTCTTCAAGCGCGAAGGCCGCCCGACGGAGAAAGAGACTCTGACTTCGCGCCTGATCGACCGGCCGATACGGCCGCTGTTCCCGGAAGGCTTCATCAACGATGTGCAGGTGGTGGCTTCCGTACTGTCGGTGAATTCCGAAGTGGACCCGGACATCGCATCGCTGCTGGGCGCCTCGGCTGCGCTGGCCATTTCCGGCATGCCATTCATGGGTCCCATCGGCGCCGCGCGCGTGGGCTATCTTGACGGCAAATACATTCTCAATCCCACCGCGACGCAATTGACCGAATCGAAACTCGATCTCGTGGTCGCAGGCACCCAAGAAGGGGTGCTGATGGTCGAATCCGAAGCCAGCGGCTTGAACGAAGAAGTCATGCTCGGCGCCGTCATGTTCGGTCACGAGCAGATGCAGGTGGCGATCAAGGCGATCAACGAACTCGCGGCGCAAGCCGGCAAGGCGAAGTGGGAGTGGGTCGCGCCGGAACCGAACACTGCATTGAAGGATGCGGTGGGGTCGCTGGCCGAGAAGAGTCTCGTGGAAGCGTATGCCTTGACCGAGAAACAGCAGCGTCATACCAAGATCAGCGAGATCAAGAACAAAGTCCTTGCCGCCTTGACCGGCGGCGATGCGCCGAAGTACACGGCGGACCAGATCGGCAATGAATTTTTCAATCTTGAATACCGGCTGGTGCGGGCACGAATCCTCGACGGGCACCCGCGCATCGACGGCCGCGACACCAAGACCGTGCGCGGCATCAATATTCGCACCGGCGTGCTGGCGCGAACTCACGGTTCGGCGCTGTTCACCCGCGGCGAAACCCAGGCGTTGGTGGTCACCACCTTGGGGACAGGGCGCGACGCTCAGATCATCGACGGGCTGACGGGCGAGCGCAAAGAGCCGTTCATGCTGCATTACAATTTTCCTCCCTTCAGCGTCGGCGAGACCGGCATGATGGGTTCGCCGAAGCGCCGCGAAATCGGCCACGGCAATCTTGCCAAGCGCGGCGTCAAAGCCGTGATGCCGGGTGTGGAGAGGTTTCCCTACGTGATCCGTGTGGTATCGGAAATTCTCGAATCGAACGGCTCGAGCTCGATGGCCTCCGTTTGCGGCACGAGCCTCGCGCTGATGGATGCCGGGGTGCCGATCAAGGCGCCGGTGGCCGGCGTGGCGATGGGCCTCGTCAAAGAAGGCGCAAAGTTTCAGGTGCTGACCGACATCCTGGGGGATGAAGACCATCTTGGCGACATGGATTTCAAGGTGGCCGGCACCAAGGACGGCATCACGGCGCTGCAGATGGACATCAAGATCACGAGCATCACGCGCGAGATCATGAAGGTGGCGCTCGATCAGGCCCGCGACGGCCGCCTGCACATCCTGGGCGAGATGAACAAAGTGCTCTCCAAGCCGCGCGAAAACATGTCGGAGTGGGCGCCCACCATCATTACCTTGAAAATCGATCCGGAAAAGATCCGCGACGTGATCGGCAAGGGCGGTGCGGTGATCCGGCAAATCACCGAAGAGACCGGGACCTCGATCGATATCGAGAACGACGGCACGGTGAAAATCGCGTCCGTGCAGGGGGCCGCGGGCCGTGAAGCGCAGCGGCGCATTGAACTGATCACCGCCGACGTCGAGGTGGGCAGGGTCTATGAAGGCAAAGTTGCACGGTTGATGGACTTCGGCGCCTTCGTGACCATACTTCCGGGCCGCGACGGCCTGGTGCACATCTCGCAGATCTCCGAAGAGCGCGTCGAACGCGTCGGCGACAAATTGAAGGAAGGCGATGTGGTCCGGGTCAAGGTCCTCGAGGTGGACCGGCAAGGGCGCGTGCGCCTGTCGATGCGCAACGTCGACGCGGCGTAGCGCGGGGATGACGAGGGGCGCAGCGTCGCGCTGCGCCCATGCGCATTCCTGCGATCTCCCGCCCCCGCTTCACTCAAGGCGCGCCGAGTTCACTTCGTATCGACGTGCTCGTCGCGATCCTTATCGCCGTCGCGGGGTCGAATCGTCGACAGTGCTTTGAAGGACTCATCCCCTGCCGCTCGGACGCGCGGCGGTCGAACCTGCGGCTGCTGACTCATGATCTGCTTCAGGTTCTGCTCCAAGTGACTGCTCACCACACCTTGCGCGCTGGTGCCGTAGGCGCGGATCACGTTGACCATGAAATCCTGACTCAGCATGGGCTCAACGAGATGTTCCTGCTCGGCAATGACCTGCAATAGGATGCTGCGCGTAATGTCGGCATTGTTCTTCTTGTCGACGACGACGAACTCGATTCTCTCGACCACCAAGCGCCGGACATCTGCCAGCGTGATATAGCGGCTCTCGACCGTGTCATACAGGCGACGATTCGGATATTTCTTTATCACTCGCGGTTCGCTCATAAGGCTCCTCGCTCGTGTTGGCCGACGCGACGCCGGAAGATGCCGGGTCGTGCCTGACCACGCGTGCCCAATCCTTGAAGGGCCAATCAAGGATAGCGCAATGCAGCGCTAAGGCAAATGGGCATTTTTTTGATTATTTTTCAGTATGTTACGCGCACATTCAAGCGTTTTGGCACCTGCTCGATGTCGAAGCGTTGAGTGGCCCATTCCCAGGCGTCGGCGACGGTTGCGCCGGCCAGCGCAGGGGGGACTTCAAGGCCCAGCATGGCGAAGACCGCCAAAAGCTGCGGCAGAACCTCTCCTTGATCCAGACGCACGCTGCGCCGCGACTTGGCAAGTTTGGCATCGTCGGGTTCGGTCAGTACCGGGACGTGCGCATAGGCGGGCTGCGGCAGCCCCAGCAACTGCTGCAAATAGATTTGGCGCGGCGTGTTGTCCAGGAGATCGGCGCCTCGCACGATATGGGTCACCCCCTGTGCGGCATCGTCCACGACCACCGCCAGCAGATAAGCAAACACCTGATCACGCCGCTTGAGAATGACATCGCCCACGGCGGCGGCCACGTCTTGGCGGTAGGTCCCCTGGATGCGATCGGAAAACAGAATGCGCCCCGGCTCGACCCGCAGCCGCGTTGCGGTCGGTACGCCCGACACCGATGGCCGAGCGCGGCAGGTGCCGGGATAGCGGCTCTCGTCCTCCAGTTGCATTCGGCTGCAGGAGCACTCGAAGGTCAGGTTGCGCTCGCGCAGGCTCTGCAATGCGCCGGCATAGAGTTCCGAGCGATCCCGCTGGCGCACGATGCCGCCGTCCCAAACGAAGCCAAACGCCTCCAGAGTGCGCAGGATACCGGCCGCCGAACCCGCCACCTCGCGCGGCTGATCCACATCCTCGATGCGCAGCAGCCAGCGTCCCTTGTGCGACCGCGCATCGAGGTAGCTCGCCACCGCCGTGTAGAGTGAACCCAAGTGCAAGTCGCCCGAGGGTGTCGGGGCGAATCGGCCCACATAGGGGCGCGTATCAGCGGTATCGCGCGTATCAGCGGTATCGGTCGTCGCGGTCGCCGTACTGCTTTTCGCGGCGTTCGCGCCGCTCCTGGGCTTCCACCGACAAGGTGGCGACGGGCCGGGCTTCCAAGCGCTTGATGCCGATTTCCTCGCCGGTCTCGAGACAGTAGCCGTAGGAGCCGTCTTCGATGCGCTTCAGTGCTTCGTCGATCTTGCGAATCAATTTGCGCTCGCGATCCCGCGTGCGCAGCTCGAGGCTGAATTCCTCTTCTTGAGTGGCCCTGTCATTCGGATCGGGGAAGTTGGCTGCCTCGTCCTTCATGTGCAGCACGGTGCGGTCGACTTCAACCATCAGATCGCGTTTCCAGTTCTGCAATATGCGGGCGAAATGCTCCAGCTGCTCCTTGTTCATGTACTGCTCGCCGCGGCGGGCGATGTACGGTTTCACATTGCGCGGACCCGCCAGTAGACTGGCGGAGACGGCCGTTTCGGCCTCGCCTTCCTCATCGGGCTGCGGCACGCGGGTCATCACGAGGGGACGCGTATCGAATTTGATCGGCGCAACTTTTTCGCTGCTGCCGTTGGTTGTTTCGGGTTTTGGGCGCGGCAATTTGACGGACTCGGGTTTGACCGCCACGGGCTTGACAATGACGGTTTTGGCGATCAGGGGTTTGACAATGACGGGTTTCGCAATTGCAGGTTTGGCAACTGCGGGTTTGGCAATTACGGGTTTAGGCGCTGGCTTGTTGGGTTTCACTGTTACCTTCGATGTGGGACGCGATGGCTTGGGCTTGGCAGGCGGCCGGACCACCTTTTTGGAAGCGGCCGCTTTGTGAGCCGCTTTCTTGGGTGCCGCCTTACCTGCCCGTTTAACCGGTTTATTGGGTTTTTTCGAGGGCATTTGCAGTCTCCGCCTCCTAACGAAAGAGCGCGCGATTATACCGGCGCAATCAGGCGTGTACAGGCGCCGAGGCAACATATTTTTCCGGCTTAAGCCCATGATTGAAAAGCGAAACGGCAGGCATTGCCGCAAAGGGCGCCGCAACGCCTTGCAACCGAGGCCTTAAGGAAGGGTAATTGGGCCGGCAGAGGCCCAGCCGGGCTGCCGGTGTTCCGCCACCACAGTGGTGTAAATGCCGCCTCGAACGTTGAATTCCGCCAGCAGGCGCATGAATCGGGGCGCCGTCGCCGCCGCCAGGGCCGCCAGTATTTCGTTGGTCACCGCCTCGTGAAACCCTCCTCGGCTGCGAAAGGACCAAATGTAGAGTTTCAAGGACTTGAGCTCGACGCAGAGCTTGTCGGGAACGTATTCGAGCTTGAGCGTGGCGAAGTCCGGCTGTCCCGTTTTTGGGCACAGGCAGCTAAACTCCGGAATGGTCATGCGTATGGTGTAGTCGCGCTCGGGCGCAGGGTTTGCGAAAGTTTCCAAGCAATTGCTGGGTTCAGTCATGGACTTGAAGCCGTTGGCATCGTCGGGGGTTTACGAAAGTGACGTTTACTTTACACTACGCGCCACATCGACGCCCACGCGCCTAGGTACACCAAAAGAATGCGCTTAACGAAACTCAAGATTGCCGGATTCAAATCGTTTGTCGACCCGACGACGGTCACCTTTCCGAGCAGTCTGACGGGGGTCGTGGGCCCCAACGGATGCGGCAAGTCCAACATCATCGACGCGGTGCGCTGGGTGATGGGTGAAATCTCCGCGAAGCATTTGCGCGGCGAATCCATGGCCGACGTCATCTTCAACGGCTCGGCCGCCCGCAAGCCGCTGGGTACCGCGTCGGTGGAACTCGTTTTTGACAATTCCGACGGCAAGATCGGCGCGGAGTATGCGAGTTACAACGAGGTCGCCCTGCGCCGCGCGGTGAGCCGGGACGGGACCTCCGACTATTTCATCAACGGCACCAAGGTACGCCGCAAGGACATCACTCAGCTGTTCCTCGGAACCGGGTTGGGCACGCGCAGCTATGCCATCATCGAGCAGGGGATGATCTCGCGCATCATCGAAGCGCGGCCCGACGATCTGCGCGCCTTCCTCGAGGAGGCCGCGGGCATCTCGCGCTACAAGGAGCGGCGCCGCGAAACGGAAAATCGCATCGGCCACACGCGCGAGAATCTGGATCGGCTGAACGATTTGCGCGAGGAGGTGGACAAGCAAATTCGCCACCTGCAGCGCCAAGCCGCAACCGCCAGGCGCTATCAGGCGCTGAAGGAAGAAGAGCGCAAACTGCAGGCGGAATTGTTTGCTTTGCGCATACAGAGCCTGGACGCGGAGGCGGGCGCGCGCGATGCGGCGACCTTGAGCTGCGAGACCGCGATGCAGGCCGTGCTCGCGGATCTGCGCGAGATCGAGGCGCAGATCGAACACATTCGCGCCGACCAGAACGCGAAGGCCGACGCCCTGGGCGCCATTCAGACCCGCTTCTACGAGGCGGGCGGCGAGGTCACGCGCATCGAACAGGGCATTCAATTCACGCGCGAGCTGCGCCAGCGCCAGCGCTCGGACCTGGAACAGGCCGAGGTGCAAGTGGCCGACCTGACCCAAGTTCTGCACCGGGATCGCGGCCAGCTCGAGACGCTATCGCAGGAACTTGCGACGATGGTGCCCGGTCTCGACAGGGCGCACGGCGAGGAGTCGAGGACGTCGCAGGCATTGCAAAGCTGCGAACAGGCGCTGGCGGAGTGGCAACTCGCGTGGGACGCCCATAACCAAGCCGTGAGCCTCGGCCAGGCGGAGACGGGGGTCGAACGTGCGCGCATCGAGCAGCTGGAGAGTCAGCAGCGGCACCTGCTGCAGCAACAGGAGCGTCAGGAGAGCGAACGCGCGGCGCTGATCGAATTGCGTCCGGCGATCGCGTTGGAGACTCTGGAAGAGCGCGCGAGATTGGCCGGTGATGCGGGCCGGACGGCGGCCGCCGAGCTGGCCGAATTGCTGGCGGAGCTCTCGGTGAGCCGGGATCGCGAGCGCGAGCAATCCCAGGCGCTCAACGCCCTGCGAACGCGCTGGCAGGAGGCGCTGGGGTCGCAGGTATCGACCGAGGCGCTGCAGCAGGCGGCCCTTGGGAAAGTCTCCGGCAAAGTCACCGAGTGGCTGAAGTCGAAGTCGCTCGACCGCCAGCCGCGCGTCGCGCAGCAGTTGCGCGTCGACCGTGGCTGGGAGCGGGCCGTGGAGACGGTGCTCGGATCCTACTTGGAGGCGGTGTGCGTCGACGGACTGGACAGCGTCACGGATTTGCTCGGGAGCTTCGATGGCGGGCACCTGGCAGTAGTGAGCATGGGTCATGCGTCCGCCGTCGCGCGCGAATCCACCACGCTGCAGGCGAAAGTGCAGGGCGCAACCTTGCTGAGTTCGGTGCTGTCCTCGGTGTATACGGCGGAGACTCTGATCGAAGCGCTGGCGCGCCGGCGCCGCCTGGCGGCGGGCGAATCGGTGGTGACGCGCGATGGAATATGGCTGGGGTCCGATTGGCTGCGCTTGTCGCGCGATGCGGATCCTCACACCGGCGTGATCGAGCGAGAGGAGAGCTTGCGCGAGATCCGCGCGCGGGCGACGGGCCTCGCGGATGAGGTCAAGGAACTCGAGCGCCGCTTGGAACTCACGCGTGAAAGCGTGCGCGACCACGAAGATCGGCGCGACCGCCTGCAGGCGGACGTCAATCGGCTGCACCGTGAACATGTGGATCGGCGCGCCGAGTTGGATTCGGCCCAGGCGCGCAAGCTGGATGCGGCGCAGCGCCTGGCGCAGTTGGAGACGGGACTCGCCGACGTCCGCGGCGAGCTCGAGCGCGCGGAGACGGATTTGCGCGCGGCGCGCGGAAGAATGGCAACCGCCATCGACAAACTGGCCGCTCTCGAGCCGCAGCGCATTGCGCTCGAACAGGAGCGCGAGCGCATGCGCGCGGAGGCCGGCACGGCACGCGCGGCGGCGCTGACGGCACAGCAGCTCGCCCGGGAACTGGCGCTGCAAGTCGAGTCGCGCCGCTCGTCGCACGCCTCCCTGGCCACGGCATTGACGCGCATCGAGAAGCAGCTGGAAGGCTTGGAAACGCGGCGCAACGAACTTGCGGGCCAGCTGACGGAAGGCGAAGCGCCGCTTGCCGCCGCGCAGATCCAGCTGGAGCAGGCGTTGCGCGTGCGCGCGGAAATCGACGCGCAGCTGCAGGCGGCGAGAATCGCCAGCGACGAGTTGGATGCCGTACTTCGCGATCGCGACGCCGAGCGTCTCGCGGCCGAACAGCGGGTGGAAATGGCGCGAAGCGCGCTGGATGAGACAAGACTGGCCGCGCAGCAAGTGCGCGTGCGCCGTGAAAGCATCGCCGAGCAACTCGCGGCAACGAATTTCGAGCTGGCCGCGCTGATCTCGCAACTGGCGCCGGAGGCCACGGTTGCGGACTGGGAATCGCAGCTGGAGGAGACCAAGGGCAAGATCGAACGATTGGGCCAGGTCAATCTCGCGGCCATCGGCGAATTCAAGGAGCAATCCGAACGCAAGGAATACCTGGATCGGCAGTGCAAGGATCTGACGGACGCGCTGGAAACCCTCGAATCGGCGATGCGCAAAATCGACCGTGAGACCCGCACGCGTTTCCAGGATACCTTCGACAAGGTGAACGCCGGACTGAAGGAGAAATTCCCGCGGTTGTTCGGCGGCGGCCACGCGTACCTGGAGCTCACGGGCGAGGATGGCTCGGCATCGGGCGTGTCCGTCATGGCGCGTCCGCCGGGGAAGCGCAACAGCACCATCAGCCAGCTCTCGGGCGGCGAAAAGGCATTGACTGCCGTGGCCCTGGTATTCGCGATTTTTGATTTGAATCCGGCGCCGTTCTGCCTGCTGGACGAAGTCGACGCGCCGCTCGATGAGAACAATGTCGGCCGCTTCTGCGACATCGTGCGCGACATGTCGCGCAATGTGCAGTTCATATTCATCACGCACAACAAGAGCACCATGGAGCTGGCGTCGCAATTGATCGGCGTGACCATGAACGAGCCGGGAGTGTCGCGCTTGGTGGCGGTGGATGTAGACGAGGCCGTGCGCATGGCGGCGATGTAAGGCTGGGAGCTCCTGAGCACTTGGCCGCCGAGCTTCGCTGGGTACTGCTGGGACTGAGTCTGCCGCTGCTCGCCGGCATTTGGTGGTGGACGGCGCGGCGAAGCCGCCAAGCACCTGGTAACGCGGAGCTGCGCGAGTCGACCATGCCGCCCGATCCGCATTACAGCGCCGCCGGCGCCGACGAGATGATGGCGGAGCCTGAGATGAGGCCGTCGCCCGAGACGAGACCGGCGCCCGAAATGCGGCCGTCGCCCGAAATGCGGCCGTCGCCCGAGACGAGGCCGGGGTCGTTACCGGAAATGAGGCCGGGGGCGGCGCCCGAAATGAAGGCGGCGCCCGCGCAACGCGACTGGGGCGTGCCGCCCTTCGAACCGCTCAGCATCCGCACCGGCAACTTCGATGGAGTTCCGGTGTTGGATGGTCCCATGATGGTGGGCGCCGATCCGCCGCCTACACCCACGCCGCTGGCGCCCGCGCCCCGGGCCGCGCCCGTGACTCCGGCCGCGGCATCGGCGCCGCCCGCTCCCAGCGCCGCCGAACTGCAAAGGATCGTGACCATTCGCGTTTGCGCCGTGGGCGAGACGCGCTGGTCAGGGAATGAGCTGCTGACGGCCCTCGAAATGCACGGACTCGCGTTCGGGCGCTACCAAGTGTTTCACCGCAAACACGTCGACGGCCGCAGTCTGTTTTGCGTTGCCAGCCTCATCGAGCCCGGAACCTTCGATGTTGCCATGATGCCGGACCAGGAGTTTCGGGGCGTGACCCTGTTCGCCGTGCTGCCGGGGCCGATCGTGCCCCTGGAAACGGTGGATGAACTTTTCAGGACGGCGCGCGGATTGGCGGAGGAATTATCCGGCATGGTGCAGGACGCGAAAGGAATGCCGCTGTCGCCGCAGCGCGCGGCCGCCGTGCGCGAGGACGTTGCGCGTTTCCAGGCATCGCTGTCCGGGCAATAGGCTCCTAGCATGGACCCGCAGAAGGTTGGCGCAGTGAGAAAGGCGGCGGCGCGCGCTTTGGAGCTGAAGGAAACGCTGGAGCGCTACAACTATCGCTACCACGCACTCGATGATCCGGAGGTTCCGGACGCTGAATACGACCGGCTCATGCTCGAACTGCGCGACCTCGAAACCCAGCACCCCGAGTTACTGACGCCCGATTCGCCGACGCAGCGCGTGGGGGCGGCCCCCGTCGCGGCCTTCGGTGCGGTGAAACACCGCCTCGCCATGCTCTCCCTGGACAATGCATTCAGCGACGACGACGTGCGCGAGTTCGACCGGCGGATCCGGGAACGGCTCGGCCAGCCGGGCCCCATCCGCTATTCGGCCGAGCCAAAACTGGACGGCCTAGCCGTCAGCGCCCGGTATGAGGGGGGTGTTTTCGCGCAAGGAGCGACGCGCGGCGACGGTGAAACCGGCGAGGACATCACGCAGAATCTCAAGACCATCGCGGCGCTGCCGTTGAAACTGCGCGTCGATCGGCCGCCGCGGGTGCTCGAGGTTCGCGGCGAGGTGTTCATGCCGCTGGCCGGCTTCCAGCGTTTCAACGAGGAAGCCCTTGCGCGAGGCGAGAAGAGTTTCGTCAACCCGCGCAATGCGGCGGCGGGAAGTCTGCGCCAGCTCGATCCCCGGATGACGGCGGCGCGTCCGCTCGACCTGTTCATCTACGGCCTCGGAATCGTGGAGGGCGGCAAATTGCCCGCGAGTCACAGCGGGACCTTGCAGGCGTTGCGGAGTTGGGGATTCAAGATTTGTCCGCAGTCGCGGGTGGTGGAGGGTGTCGACGGCTGCTTGGACTACTATCGTGAGATCGGGGCGCAGCGCCCGACGCTGCCGTACCAAATCGACGGCGTGGTCTACAAAGTCGACGACCTCGGGCTGCAGCAAACCCTGGGATTCATATCGCGCGCGCCGCGCTGGGCCATCGCGCACAAATTCCCCGCCGAAGAGGCGCTGACGACGGTGCGCGCCATCGAATTTCAAGTGGGGCGCACCGGCGCGCTCACGCCGGTGGCACGGCTCGAACCGGCGTTCGTCGGCGGCGTCACGGTCAGTAATGCGACCTTGCACAACATGGATGAATTGGCGCGCAAGGATGTGCGGGTGGGCGATACCGTGGTCATCCGCCGTGCCGGCGACGTGATTCCGGAAGTGGCAAGGGTGCTGCTGGAACGGCGCGCCGACCCTGCGCCCGCCGCCGTGGTGCTGCCGAGCGTGTGCCCCGTGTGCGGATCGCCGGTGGTGCGCGAGGCCGAGCAGGCGGTCGCGCGCTGCAGCGGGGGCCGAATATGCGCGGCGCAGCGCAAGGAGGAGATCAAGCACTTCGCGTCGCGCCGCGCGCTGGACATTCAGGGTCTCGGCGACAAGCTCGTCGAGCAGCTGGTGGACCGCGACTGGGTGCGGACACCGGCGGATCTATTCTCCCTCGAGGCCGAGCAACTCTCGACACTGGAGCGCATGGGCGAGAAATCCGCGCAGAAATTGCAATCCGCCATTGCCGCCGCGAAGCACACGAGCTTGCAGCGCTTCTTGTACGCCCTAGGCATACGCGATGTCGGCGAGGCGACCGCGCTCGCGCTCGCGCAGCATTTCGGCGGCATCGCGACATTGCGCCAGGCCGCGGAGGAGCAGATCCAGCGCGTTCCCGACGTGGGGCCGGTGGTGGCCAAGCATGTCGCAGCCTATTTCCGCGATCCCGAGAACTTAAGGATCGTCGATCGGCTGCTCGCCGGCGGCATCAGCTGGCCTGACCCGGCGCCCATCGATGCCAGCGCGCAATTGAGCGGAAAGATCTTCGTGCTTACCGGCACGCTGCAGGCACTGACCCGCGAGGCGGCGGAGCAGGCGATCGTGAAACTCGGCGGCAAAGTGAGCGGCAGCGTGTCGAAAAAAACGCACTACGTGGTGGCGGGCGAGGACGCGGGTTCCAAACTGAAGAAAGCCCAGCAGCTGGGCGTCGCGGTGCTCGACGAAGCGGCGTTTCTGAACTTACTGAAGTCGTAGCGACAAAATCGCAGGATGCGATTTTGGACGCCCGCAGGGGCGCCCGATCACGGAGGCAGGATGCCGAAGCAGTGGCCCGCCAGGACGCGCCCGAAGGGCGGGGACCAGGATGGTCCCCGTCAACGGCGCGGGCCCACGACGCGCCCGCGTCGCGAATCCGCTACTTGTTGAAGGATGAATCAAAGCTTCTTTTCGATCTTGGCGTCCTTTTTCAGGCTCTCGATATAGGCCTGGACTTTCTTTTGCATGATGCCGTTGGTCAGTTGACCCTTGAATTGGTCGAACGGGGCGTCGCGCGTATCTTCGAGCTTGATGATGTGCCAGCCGTACTGGGTCTGCACGGGCTCGGCGGTGACGTCGCCTTTCTTGAGGGCCTTGACGGCGTCGCCGAACGGTTTGACCATGCGCGCCAGCGTGAACCAGCCGAGGTCGCCGCCATTCGCCTTCGAATTGTCGGTGGATTCGGCCTTCGCGACGTCCTCAAACTTCGCCCCCTTGTTCAGCTTCTTGATGAGCTGCTCGGCCTTTTCCTTGGTCGGCACCAGGATGTGCGAGGCGTGATACTCGGTCTTGTCGGTGGCGGAGTCGTACGCGGCATGCAGCTCCTGGTCCGTGGGCTCGTTGTTCTTCACGTACTTCTGCGCGGCGGCCTCTGCCAAAATTTGCGTGCGCACCAGCGCGATGCGGGTGGCAACCTCCGGGTCCTTGTCCAACCCGTCCTTCTCGGCCTGAGCCGCGATGAGCTGGGTGTTGATCAGCTGGTCCAGGACCTGATTCTTTTCGTCCGCAGTGAGGTCGCTCGCCGGTTTGCCGCGCAGCAGGCCCTTGAGGTAATCGTCGTAGGTTTCACGCGAAATGGGTGTGCCGTTGACGACGGCGACCGGCGGTATGGCCGGCTTGTCGGCCGGGGCCGCCGGCTGCTGTCCTTTGTCGCAGGCTGTCAGCAGCAGGGTGATCGCTGCCACGGTGGACACGCAGGTCCACTGGGCTCTGAAAAAATGGGTCATTTGTTTCCTCTACGCACGAAAAAAGGCCGCTATGGCCGACATGGCCGACGCGCCCGGGGGCCGCAGTTTAGCCTGTACCGCGTGATCTCTCCAATTATCCTCAATTCGACCAAATCTCGTCTTAGCCGGGCGGGGGCGACGCCTCGATCGCCAACGCGTGAATGTCGGTTTTCAGGAGGTCATCGACGGCGGCATATACCAGGCGGTGGCGCGCGAGCGGAGAGACGCCGCGGAACGCCTCGGCCACGATGGTGATGCGGAAATGGCCGAGGCCTCCCGCCGCTCCCGCGTGTCCGGCGTGCAGGTGACTCTCGTCCTCGATGGAGAGCAGCACCGGAGCAAAGCGGCTCTCGAGGCGCTCGCGCAGGCGTTGTTCGCGACTGGAGCCCGTCCGATCCACTGTGTCATCCCTGATCCGGTTGCGCGGTCTTGGTCTTGCCGCTCAGCCACAGAACCTGCGGCAGCATGAAGATAAACAGGGCGATCGTGATGCCGTACACCTTGAAGTGGACCCAGGTGCTTTCCGTGAAGTTCCACGCCACATAGATATTGGCGGCGGCGAGCAGGGCGAGCCAGCCCGCCCACAAGAGATTGATCAATAGCCAGGTGCGTGCGCGCACCTGCAGCGGTTCGTTGAAAACAGATTCCAGCATGCGCCGCGCGAGGGGCTGCTCGCCGACAACCATGCTGCCGAGAAACGCGGCCGCTCCAAGTCCCAGCAACACCGTCGGTTTCCATTGTATGAAGCGATGGTCGTGCATCAGCAGCGTGGCGGAGCCGAGCGGCAGCAATACGGCAACCGTGATGATGTGCATGGTCTTGAATTTGCCGCTCCTCAATCGGTGCACGACGAGCAGCAGCACGCAGGCGGCCATCAAGGCCGCGGTGGCCCAGTAGATGCCGAACAATTCGAAAACGACCAAAAAAATGATGAGCGGCGAGAATTCGAGTAGCTGATTCATCCGCGTATCATAGCTGACGAGATGAGCATCTAGCCGACCCCATGAGCACCTAGCCGACCCCATGAGCACCTAGCCGACACCATGAGCACCCAGCGGACCCCATGAGCATCTATCTGCAACTGCATCCGATTTCTCCGCAGCGCCGCTTCGTGAGGCAGGCCGTCGAGGTTCTGCGTGGCGGCGGGGTGATCGTGTACCCGACGGATTCTTGCTACGCGCTCGGCTGCCATATCGGCGACAAGACGGCGCTGGCGCGCATTCGCGAGATCAGGCAAACGGATCGAAACCATCACTTCACCCTGGTGTGCCGCGACCTCGCCGAGGTCGGAAAGTATGCAATGGTCGACAATTGGCAGTACCGGCTCCTGCGTGCGCATACCCCGGGTCCGTACACCTTTCTACTCAAGGCTTCGCGGGAGACACCGCGGCGCCTGAAGCATGAACGACGGGGCACCATCGGATTGCGCGTTCCGGATCATCCGGTGACCGCCATGCTGCTGGGTGAATTGGGGGAGCCCGTCATGAGCTCGACGCTGCTTCTGCCCGGTGAACAGCTGCCGCGCACCGACGCGAAGGAGATCTACGAAAAACTGGAACACAGCGTCGATCTGGTCTTGGACGGCGGCAATTGCGGGCTCATCCCCACGTCGGTGATCGATCTGTCCAGCGACCGCGCGGTCGTGGTGCGTGAGGGTCGCGGCGACGTAAGCCCCTTTGGGACATGAGCCACCGTATAATGCCCGCCTCGTGCGAGTGATTGAACTCGCTAGATTCTCAAATAGCGAGTGTAAGCATTGGATTTAAATGCGTTTCTTACCAAGATCTCCGTCTACGCAATCCCGGTGCTGTTTGCCGTCACCCTGCACGAAGTGGCGCACGGCTGGATGGCCAGATACTTCGGCGACCGCACCGCCGAGCTGCTCGGGCGCTTGAGTTTGAACCCATTGCGCCACATCGATCCCGTCGGCACCGTGCTCGTCCCCGGCCTGCTGCTGGTGGCCGGCGGCCCCCTGTTCGGCTGGGCGAAACCGGTGCCCGTGGCGACCGGCGCGCTGCGCAATCCGCGCCGCGCCATGATCGTGGTGGCGCTGGCCGGTCCGGCGGCAAATGTCTTGATGGCCGTCCTGTGGTGCGGCGTGCTGGCGGCAATCGCGCGCAGCACCGTCAACGACACATTGGACTATTGGATCGGGCTCATGGCGCAGGCGGGCATCGTGACCAACGTGGTTCTTGCGGTGTTCAATCTGCTGCCCATTCCGCCTCTCGATGGCGGACGGGTGCTGTCAGGCTTGCTGCCGCCGCGCTTGGGCGCGCGTTTGGACAGCGTTGCGCCGGCCGGCCTCATCATCGTCATGGGACTGTCCGTGTTCGGGCTGCTGGGTTGGCTGTTCAATCCGACCTTCCGGGTGGTCGGGCGCGTCATCTATGTCCTGATGAGACCTTCGGCGTGAGCAGTCCCGTTCAAAACCGGCGCGTGCTGTCGGGCATGCGGCCCACCGGACAGCTGCATCTGGGCAATTACCACGGTGCGCTCAAGAATTGGATCGAACTGCAATATCAATACGAATGCTATTTTTTCATCGCCGATTGGCATGCGCTGACGACCGGCTATGAAGACACTTCGACGCTCGAGGAGTATGTCTGGACCATGGCCATCGACTGGCTTGCAGCGGGCCTCAATCCGGGCGTTGCGACCCTGTTCATTCAATCCAAGGTCCCGGAGCACGCGGAACTGCACTTGCTGCTGTCGATGATCACGCCGTTGGGGTGGCTGGAGCGCGTCCCGTCCTACAAGGATCAGCAGACGCAACTCGCGGATCGCGACTTGAGTACCTACGGTTTTTTGGGCTACCCCCTGCTGCAGTCCGCGGATATTTTGCTGTACCGCTCGCAATACGTGCCGGTGGGGGAAGACCAGGTCGCTCACGTGGAAATCACCCGCGAGGTGGCACGGCGCTTCAACCACATCTACGGCCGCGAACCGGAGTTCGAACAAAAGGTGGAGAAAGCCATCAAGAGCCTGGGGTCGCGCAATTCCGCCATGTACCGCACCCTGCGCAAGGAGTTCCAGGAAAAAGGCTCGGCGGACGCGCTGGGCAAGGCGCGCGCGCTGGTTGAGTCGAACGCCCGTTTGACCGTGGCCGACCGTGATCGGCTGTTTGGATTTCTCGAAGGGACCGGCATTTCCATCCTGCCGGAACCCGAAGTACTGCTCACGGCGACCCCCAAGGTGCCGGGGCTGGACGGACGCAAAATGTCAAAGTCCTACGGCAACACGATTGGCTTGCGCGAAGATCCTGATTCGATCGCCAAGAAACTCAAGGCCATGCAAACGGATCCGGCGCGCGTGCGGCGCACCGATCCGGGCGATCCCGACAAGTGCCCGGTCTGGGATTTGCACAAACTGTATTCAAACGCCGACACTCAAGCCTGGGTGCAAGCGGGCTGCCGCAGCGCGGGCATCGGTTGCTTGGAATGCAAGGCGCCGCTCATCGAAAGGATCATCGAGGAAGTGTCCGCGATCTCCAAACGGGCGCAAGAGTTTGAAGAGAATCCCGAACTGGTACGGGGTATCATCGCGGAAGGGTGCGAGCGGGCACGGGGAGCAGCGCGCGATACACTCGACGCGGTCCGGCAAGCCATGGCAATGGATTACCGATGAAACCAGAATTGACGCTTGTGCAGAACACCGCCGCGCCGCCGGCGGTCACCGGCCTGCAGCCCGCACAGGGCGAAATGCCGTTTGCGATGGTGGAGGGTCAGCCCGTTACCGAGATGCCGCGAGATCTGTATATCCCGCCGCAGGCGCTCGAGGTGTTTCTCGAGGCCTTCGAGGGACCGCTCGACATGCTGCTGTACCTGATACGGCGGCAGAATCTGGATGTCCTCGACATTCCGATCGCCGAGATCACGCGCCAGTACATGCGCTACATCGAATTGATGCAGGTGCTTCAATTGGAATTGGCGGGCGAGTATTTGCTGATGGCGGCGACTCTCGCCGAAGTGAAATCGCGCATGCTGCTGCCGCGAGTCGACACCAACGTGTCCGCCGACGAGACCGATCCCCGCGCCGAGCTGGTGCGCCGGCTGCAGGAGTATGAACGGTTCAAGCGCGCCGCCGAAGGCATCGATCGCATGCCGCGGCTCGAGCGCGATACCTGGGTCGCCACGGCGGAATTGGTGGACCGCAAAGTCGTGCGCATGCCGCCGCAGGTGACCCTGCAGGAAATGCTGCTGGCTTTTCAGGACGTGCTGTCGCGCAGCGATATGTTCGCGCATCACCACGTGCAGCGTGAGCCTTTGTCGGTGCGGCAGCGGATGACCGAGGTGCTGTCGTCGTTGACGGCGAGCACGTTCGTCGATTTCGTGAAATTGTTCCGCGCCGACGAGGGGCGGCGCGGAGTGACGGTCACCTTCGTCGCCATCCTGGAGCTGCTGCGCGAGGGACTGATAGAAATCGTGCAGTCCGAGGCTTATGGGCCGCTGCACGTGCGCCTCGGCAATCCGGCGCCACACTTGAGACTCGTGGCCGACGATGACGCCGCCAATGACACTTCAGCGAGAAACCAATGAACGATCATTATGTGAAAAATGTGATTGAGGCGGCGCTGCTCGCAGCCGGCCGCCCGCTGACGCTGGACGAGCTGGTGAGCGTATTCGACGAACGCGACGGATCGAACGCGGAGGAAGTTCGTGGGGCCATTGCGGCATTGACGGCGGAGTATGAGACACGCGGACTGGAACTGCTCGAGGTGGCGAGCGGATATCGGATTCAAATCCGGCCGGGCGTGGCGCAGCCGGTGTCGCGGCTGTGGCAGGAGCGGCCCGCCAAGTATTCCCGGGCTCTGCTCGAGACCCTGGCGCTCATCGCCTATCGCCAGCCGATCACCCGCGGCGAAATCGAACAGATCCGCGGCGTGGCCGTCAATCCCAACATCATCAAGACGCTGCTGGAGCGCACATGGATCCGGGTGGTCGGTCACCGCGACGTCCCGGGCAGGCCGGAACTGCTGGGCACCACCCGCGAGTTTCTCGACTACTTCAGTCTGAAGAAGCTCGATGACCTGCCCACGCTGGCGCAGCTCAAGGAACTCGAGGACCTGCGCGTGCAATTGACTCTGCCTGGCGCGGATCCGCAGGTCGCGGCGGCGACGGACGCCGGCGGGGCGAGCGATTCCGGGCCGCTCGAGGCGGCTGCGGATCTCGATGCCGGCGCGGACCTCGAGGCGGGCGCGGACGACGACGAAGAACGTGACTCGTCAAGTCCGGACAGCGAGTCGCCGCAACCGCACGGGCTGGTTGCGCGCGGCGCGCACGACGATCCGATTTGATGCGACCCAGAGCGCCCCGCAAGAAACCAGCGCCGCGAAAAGATCAGCCGCCGACCGAGCGCGTGCAAAAGCTGCTGTCGGCGGCGGGCATCGGCTCGCGCCGCGAAGTGGAGCGCTGGATTCGCGAGGGACGGCTGCAGATCAACGGTGAAGTGCCGGCCTTGGGCGCCAAGCTCGAGCCGCGGGACCGCATCACGCTGGACGGCCGGCCGGTCAGATTGCACACCCCGGCGGTCAAGGAATTGCGCGTGCTGCTGTTTCACCGCTCGCCCGGCGAGACTCTCGACCTCAAAGCCGCGACCTCGCGCGCGGCGGAGCATCTGAGCCTGCCGCGCTCCTCCGGCCGCTGGCTCGCGATTCAGCCCATGCCGCCGGTCGACGGCGGCTTGGAAATTCTCACCGACGACGGATCTTGGGCGCACCGGGTGTCGCAGGGCGTGCATGCGCTCACCGTCGACTATATTTTACGGATGCGCGGACCGCTCAACGAGCAACTGGTCGAGGAGTTTCGCGCCGCCACGGATTGCGAGGGCGAGGCCATGAGCATTCTGCAGGCGAATGCCCAGTTTGGCGAAGGGTTCAATCACTGGCTCAATGTCACGGTGCGAGCCACGCGCTCGGCCCAGGTGCGCCATTGGTGGGCGGCGCGCGGCATCATCGTGAGCCGCTTGATGCGCGTGAGATTCGGTCCGGTGCACCTGTCGCGGGAACTGCCTCGCGGGCACTCGCGTGCGATGCTGCCGAGCGAACGCAACGCGCTGATCAACGAGATCGACGCGGCCAAGCCGGCGGCCGGCCGGTCACCCGGCGCGATCTAGCGGCACGATTTACCCCGACAGGCTCCTACCCCGGGGGCTGCGTGGCCTCGAGCAATTGCGCGAGATACTGCTGCCACAGGACGGCCCAGGTGTGCGTGCCGTGTCCGTGCGTCTGATCGGAGGCCGGCAGCAGCACGAAGCGCCCACTTTTCACGCGCTTGATTTCGCGCTCCGCGATGCCCAGCTCCGGCGGGTTGATGAAGTCATCGGCCGAGTTGACCAGCGTCAACGGGACCTTGATTTTCTCCAACCCGGGCGAGGGATCGTAATCGCGGGATGCGGCCACTTGAAAGAGCAGGTCATTGGCGTCCAGCTCGTCCAGCTGGCGCTGCATGTATTTTTCCAGGAATTGATCCGCGGCATCGCGAGTCGGCAGGGTCAGCTGCATCGGGATCGGAGCGCTTCCGGCGATCATCAACAGGCCCGCCGCCGTGCGCAACGCCTCGACGGGTTCGCTCTTGTACTCGCCCTGCAGCCACTGCGGATCGGTGCGAATTCCCTGCATGAGCAGGTTGCGCCACAGGCGGTTGCGGCCCGCAATCTGCACCGGCAGACAGGCGAGCGGCATCAGCGCATCGACGAATTCCGGATACGCCTCGCCCCACATGAATGTATGCATGCACCCCATGGAGGTTCCCATCACGAGGCGCAGATGGTCCACCTGCAAGCCCTCGAGAACCAACGCATACTGGGCAGCCAGCATGTCCGCATAGGCGTACTGGGGAAAGCGCGCGTGCAACCCGTCGCTCGGTCTGCTGGATTTTCCGTGGCCGATCCCGTCCGGCAGAATGATGTAATACCGGTTGCTGTCCAGCAGCTGTCCGCGCCCAAACAGCACGCCCGCGAAATGCTCGTTGAGCAGACTGCGGCCGCTGCCGCCGGTGCCGTGCAGGATCAGCACCGCGTTGACGACCCTGCCGTGCGAATCGCGCCGCGGCTGTCCGAGAGTGGTGTAATGCAGCCGCAATTCCGGCAGCGTCTCGCCCGATGCAAAGTGAAAATCACGGACGACATAGTCGCCTTCGGCCGGGAGCGCGCCCCGCGTGGGCGAGTCGGCGCGGGCAGCGGCGAGCGCCAGACACAGCGCAGCCGACATCGCCATGGCGGATAGAAATGGCCGTGATCGCATCAGTGTTCCCTCATTGAGCCTCGACATACTGCCCATCAATACCGCGACTTCGCGCGCTCAGCAAGTACAAAAAGGGACCGCTCAACGATTCCGGCGTGGGCACGGTGTTCGGGTCCTCGGCCGGATAGGCGGCCGCACGCATTGCCGTGCGCATGCGGCCCGGATTCACGCTGTTCACGCGAATATTGGGCTCGCCGTCGAGTTCCTGGGACAACATGCTGCGCACCGACTCCAATCCCGACTTGGCGACGGCATAGGCTCCCCAGAAGGGTCGCGGGTTCTTCACGACGCCGCTGCTGACGAAGATGATGGAGGCGTCGGCGGATTTGCGCAGATTGGGCAGCAAAACTTGCGTCAATATGAAGGGCGCGGTCAAGTTCACGTGCAGCACTTTGCACCAGGTCGGCACGTCGTATTGTTCGAGCGGCGTGCGGTCTCCCAATAAAGCCGCGGCATGGACCATGCCGTCGAGCTTGCCGAACTCATCGCCGATGGTCTTCGCCAGATTATCGTAGTCCACGGCCGTTGCGACGGCGAGGTCGAGCATCGCGATGGCGGGCCGCGGGCCGCCCAGGGCTACGATGTCGTCGTAGACGCGCTCCAGCTTCGCAAGATTGCGGCCGGACAAGATCACGGTGGCGCGAGCGCGCGCGCACTCGACCGCGAGCGCCTGACCTAAGCCGCTGCCGGCGCCGGTGATCAAGATGACGCGTCCGGCCAGCAAGTCGGCATCGGGCGTGAATTGTTTGGGAATCTCGGTGCTCATGCCGCCGCTTTGAGCGCGCTAATCCGTGCCTCGTACCAACTCAAGAGGTCTGGCTCGGCGACTGCGCTGAAAAGCGGTGACTCGTTCCCGCTGACGGACGGGGGATACCTCCCCGCGAAGAGGATATTTAGGGCCGCATTGACGTCCCGGTCGTGAGTGACACCGCATCTCACGCAAATCCAACTTCTTACATCGAGCATGTCCAGACCCGCAGGGCCCGTGAGGGCTCTGCAGCTGCTGCATGTTCGCGTGGTGTACTTCTCGTTGATGATTCGAACGCATCGACCGGCCTGCTGGCTCTTATACAGTAGCTGCGTCTTGAGTATCCCCCAGCCGGCGTCGAGGACGGACTTCGCCATCCGGGTCTTCGCCAGTTGGGTACTGCTCACATCGCCAACGTATATGTTCTGATACCTGTCAACAATCTTCCGCGAAAACCGATGCAAAGCGTCTTTGCGCCGGCGCGCCGCCGTGCGGTGCAGGCGTTTCGCCTGACGCTTGTGGCCGCGGCGCTGGGCTTGGGCGATCTGCTGTTCAATCGATCGATAGAAATGTCCGGCCTCGAGCTTATCGCCGTCGCTGGTGGCAACCGTCGTCTTAAGCCCCAGATCCAGTCCAACGTCATCGCTGGTCGCTTCGCACTGCTCGATCGATCGTTCCACGGGAAGGCACAGCCACCAGTCCCCGATCGCATCTTGGGCAAAGCAGCCTGTTTTCCACTTCACTTCCTGGAATAGTTCTGGCTGAAACACGCGAATGGCTTTGCCGGAGAAGCGCAGCGACTTGGCTTTCCGCTTTAGTTGCACTGCTTTAAAGGGAATCCAACCGAGCGATCGCTTCGCGCCCCGACTCACCCGCCAACGGAGTTTTGCTTTCTGGAATTGCCGGCGACGGGTAGCAAACTCCGCATTCACGCGCTGAATGGTTTGCGAGCCGATATGCTCGAAGCACTCCGTGGCGCCAGCAGTGAGATTGTTGAGGTCAAATTCACTGAGCCACCGGGGCGGACCCACGAAGGGCCGTGCCGCCTTGAAACTAATCTCGTTCGCGTAATTCCAAATCTGATTAACTTCCGTGGCCGCGGCGTTGAGCCAGGGGTAGGCTTCCGCCTTTACCTTCAGACGCAAGGTTCGGATACACGTCGCGCTCTCGATGGTCATGCGGCCTCTCATCAACCAATCTCGCCAATGTATTGAACTCTGGTCCACCGTTCAACGGCTGTTTCTGCCCGAATCGAGCAGATCGGCGAGAATGAGCGGCATCAGTGTATCGCTTCCACCGAGCGGCTCTGCTCCACTTCAATGCGCGTCCGCCGCCTCTTGGTCGAGTCATCCCTGAAGCTCCGTCGGGCTCCGCAGTCATTGTTGAGCGCGCCGCGCCGTCGTCCAGGCGAGCAGCATATCCTTGAGCCGCCTGCGCTCCGGCAGCGGCGTACGGCCGATCAAATGGCGGCGCCCGAGTGCCGCCAGCACCAGCAGGTGTCGATGCCGGCTGCGCAGCGCGCGCGGCAGCGCCTGCGCGGCGGCCTCAAAGTAACCCGCGGCTGCGTCGCGCGAGCGGCCGAGATAGCCCTGCAGGCGCGGCGGCGGCGATTCGGCGGCGAGATCGGCATTCTCGACGCCCGCCTCCAGGAGCTCATCGATGGGAAAAGGAACGCGCCCCACGCGCGCTTCACGGCGATAGTCGCGGATCGCCTTCGACAGGTAGTCGGCGGCCGCGAGCGCCTTCGTGCAGTTGCACAGCGCCGTCTCATCGGGGAGATCGGCGGCGAGCCGCGACACCAGGGCCAAGGGCTCGCCCCACAGCGCCTGGGCCAGCGGTTCCAGTTCGGCGCCGCGTTCCAAGGGTACGCCGCTTACCTGGACGGCGGCGGCCTGCACGGCGCGGAGCAGCGGGGTGAAATCGACCGCGGCGGCGCGGGGTAATGCGGCGAGATAGCGGCTGATGGGATGGACGGGGGAGCCCTCCTTAAGCCTCTGCATTTCTTCCTGCCACCAGCCGAGCTTCAAGTGCACCACGCCGGGCTCGGTCGCGGGATCCATCAGCGCCTGCCACTCGGCGCCGAGAGCGTAGATGCCGAGCAGCGGCGCGCGCGCTTCCGCCGCGGCGAAAAGCCAGCTCCAATAGCGAACGGTGCCCGGCGGCAGGGCGCGCGATTGGTAGGTCGCATCAAGTGATTTCAGAATCTGCCTCGTCCGATGGGTCCTGCGGGGTGTCCGCGCCGCGCGGGATGCGCGTCAGCGCCTCCACGGGCTCGAGCGGCTCGATCTCGCGACTGACCCGAAGCCCCAGTCCTTCAAAACGGCGCGCACCGGGCAATACCTGCTGCTCGAGCGATCCCACCGCCTTGTTGAAGGAATCGACGCTGTTGCCGAGGGATTTTCCCAGCCTGCCGAGATGCTCGCCGAATACCGCCAGGCGCTTGTACAGGTCTTCGCCGAGGCTGCGAATTTCCGCGGCGTTCTCGGCCAGAACCGTTTGCTTCCAACCGTGGGAGATGACTTTCAGCAGGGCAATCAGACTGGTCGGCGTGGCGAGCATGACGTTCTGCCGCATCGAATCGTCGACCAGTCCGGGATTCTCCTGCAGCGCCGCCCACAGGAACTGATCGCCGGGCAGGAACAACACCACGAAATCCGGGCTGCGTGAGAACTGCGCCCAGTACTGTTTCGAGGACAGCTCCCGGACCCGCGCGCCGACGATTTGCGCGTGACGGCGCAGCTGCGTCCCGCGCTCCTCGTCATCCTGCGCTTCGACCGCCGCGAGGTAGGCATCGAGCGGTGTCTTCACGTCCACCACGATGTCGCGCCGCTCGGGCATGTGCACCACCATGTCGGGCCGAACGGCGCCGGAATCGGTGCTGAGATGCAGCTGCTCGGTAAAATCGATGTGCGCGGTCATGCCGGATAACTCGACCAGCCGGCGCAGCGTGATCTCGCCCCATTGTCCGCGCACATTCGGCCGGCGCAGCGCGGTGACGAGGTTGCGCGTTTCGCGCGACAGCGAGGTTTGCCCCAGGGCCAACGCTTCCATCTGTGTCTTGAGGGTGGCGAATGAATCGATGCGGTCGCGTTCGATGGCCTGGATCTGCACCTCGGTCTTGGCCAGCGCCTCGCGGATGGGTTGCACCATGGATTCAATCGCCGTCTCGCGCTCCTTCAGCGCCTGCGAGGCATCCATCTGCTGGCGGGCGAGCCGTTCACGCGCCAATTGCAAGAACACCTCGCTGTTGCTCTGCAGGCTGTCGCGCGCGAGTTCGCCGAAGACCCCCTGCAGTTGATCGCGCGCCCTGGACAAGGCCTGTTCGCGTTCTGCGCTTACCGTCTCCTCGCTTTTGAGCCGCGCCCGCAGCAGCTCGGTTTCGATCCTCAAGGACTGTTCGCGCCGCGCGCGCCACAGCAGCGCCGCCAGCGCGCCGAGTGCGGCGCCGACCAGAAGCGCCAGCCAGCGGGCGCCGCTCATGCGCGGCCGCTGGCGTCGAGCCAGGCCAAAAGATCGAGGGCCTGCGTCAAATAGCCGTCGGCGCCCCACGCGGTCGAATCCTCATCGGCCCGCAGGTAGCCATAATTCGCCACCACGGCCGGCATTCCCGCCGCGTGTGCGGCCTGCACATCGCGCTCGGCGTCCCCCACATAGATGCATTCGCCGGGCGCGACGCCGGCGAGCTTCGCGGCATGCAACAGGGGCTGGGGATGGGGCTTGCGCTCGACCAGCGTATCGCCGCTGACCACGCAGGCGAAGCGGGCGCGTAAACCCAACTGCTCGAGCAGGGGATCCGTGAGCCACGCCGCCTTGTTGGTGACGATTCCCGATTTGAGGCGACGTTCGGCGAGCGTATCCAAGACTCGTTCCATGCCGGGAAAGAACCGTGTGCCGCCGCTCAAGGCGCCGCGATAGATCTCGAGGAAGCGGCTCTGCAAAGCGGCCAAGCTCTCAGGCTCAGCGTCGGGAAATCCGCTCTTCACGACGCGGGCGGCGCCGTGACTCACCGCGCTTCGGACCGCATCGTAGGCCAGCGGCGCGAGACCCCGCTCGGCGCGCAGGGCGTTGAGCGCGCCCACCATGTCGGGCGCGGTGTCGAGCAAGGTGCCGTCCATATCGAACAAAATCGCTCGCAAGCGCGGCGCCATGTCACGTTGCCGTCCTGGTGAAATGAGCCAGGTAGTTGACGCGCGTGTCGGGCGACAGCCGGAAAGAGCGCGTCAAGGGATTGTAGGCGATGCCCGTCAGATCGTGCAGTTCCAGGCCCGCCTTGCGCCCCCACCGGGCGAGCTCCGACGGACGGATGAATTTCAAATATTCATGCGTGCCCCGCGGCAAAACTTGCGCGAGGTATTCAGCCCCCACGATCGCCACCGCAAACGCCAGCGGATTGCGATTGAGCGTGGAGACGATGACGTGGCCGCCGGGCTTCGCCAATCCCGCCAACGCCTCGACGCCGGCGGCCGGATCGGGCACGTGCTCGAGCATTTCCATGCAGGTCACCAGATCGAAAGCGGCGGGGCGTTCGTGCGCCAGTTCTTCGGCCGCGACGGCTCGATATTCCGCAGGCACTTTTGCCTCGAGCGCATGCAGTTCCGCCACATCGAGCACGGCCTGCGAGAGGTCGATGCCGAGCACCCGCGCACCGGCGCGCGCCATCGCCTCGGAAAGGATGCCGCCGCCGCAGCCGACGTCGAGAACCGCTGCATCCTGCAACGGCACGGCGCGCTCGACGTAGCGCAGACGCAGCGGATTGAGGTCGTGCAACGGCTTGGAGGGACCCTTCGGATCCCACCAACTCTGCGCGAGCGCGGTGAATTTCGCGAGTTCCGCAGGGTCGACATTTCGGCTCGATGAATTCACGCCTCACCCCACCCAGTATGATAGAGGACCCAAGCCCGGCACGGGCTCCGATTGGGTCCGACGGCCAGCCCAAGTATATCGGCTAATCCGCTCGCGGGGCGTTAGACGGCCGCTGATATGTGCTAGAATTGCGCGATGTTGAGACCATGTCTCGCCTCCTTTAAACCCGCTAAATAAAGCCGCGAAGGCTTCACCGGACTCTCGCAAATGGCCGAGATCGCTCGCGAAATATTGCCCGTAAATCTCGAAGACGAGATGCGCAAATCCTATCTGGATTACGCCATGAGCGTCATCGTCGGCCGGGCCCTGCCGGACGTGCGCGACGGTCTGAAGCCGGTGCACCGGCGCGTGCTCTACGCGATGCGCGAATTGAGCAACGACTGGAACAAGGCGTATAAAAAATCCGCGCGCGTCGTAGGCGATGTCATCGGCAAATACCATCCGCACGGCGATGCGTCGGTGTACGACGCCATCGTGCGCATGGCGCAAGACTTCTCGATGCGCTACCTGCTGGTCGACGGGCAGGGGAACTTCGGGTCCGTGGACGGCGATCCTCCCGCGGCCATGCGCTATACCGAAGTACGCATGTCCCGATTGGCCGGGGAACTGCTGGCCGACATCGACAAGGAAACGGTCGATTTCAATCCAAATTACGATGAGTCCGAAAGCGAGCCGGCGGTGCTGCCGGCGCGAATCCCGAATCTGCTGATCAACGGATCGTCGGGTATCGCGGTCGGCATGGCGACCAATATCCCGCCGCACAATCTGACCGAAATCATCAGCGCGTGCGTGGCGCTCATCGAAAATCCCGACATCACTCTCGCGCAGCTGATGCAGATCGTGCCCGGTCCGGATTTTCCTACCGCCGGATTGATCAACGGCGCCCAGGAAATCGTCGCGGCGTACAAAACAGGCCGCGGCCGCCTGCACGTGCGGGCGCGCTCGCACATCGAGGACGTGGGCAAGGGCGATCGCCAGGCGATCATCATCACCGAACTGCCTTATCAAGTGAACAAGGCGCGGTTGATCGAGCGCATTGCCGATCTGGTCCGCGACAAGCTCATCGACGGCATCGCTTCGGACGGGCTGCGCGATGAGTCCGACAAGGACGGCATGCGCGTCGTGATCGAGCTCAAGCGCGGCGAAGTCCCCGAGATTTTGCTCAACAATCTGTACGCCCAGACCACCATGGAACAGGTGTTCGGCATCAATATGGTGGCGCTGGTCGACGGGCAGCCGCGCCTGCTCAGCCTGAAGGAAATGCTCGACGCATTTCTGCGGCATCGCCGCGAGGTCGTCACCCGCCGCACCGTGTTTGAACTTCGCAAGGCGCGCGAGCGCGGCCACATCCTGGAGGGATTGGCGATTGCACTCGCCAACATCGACGAGATCATTGCGGCCATCAAGGCGTCGCCGTCGCCCGCGGAGGCGAAGGTCGCCTTGATGTCGAGGCCCTGGGGCGCCGGCGCGGTCCCCGAGATGCTGGCCCGGGCCGGCGCCATCACGACGCGGCCGGAGGGCGAAATCGGCGCCTTCGGCATCGTCGAGGGCGGTTATCGTCTGACGGAAATCCAGGCGCAGGCGATTCTGGAGATGCGCCTGAACCGGCTGACCGGACTCGAGCAGGACAAGATCATCGCCGAATTCCAGGAGCTGCTCGCGCAGATTCGCGACCTGAGCGACATCCTCGCCCGGCCGGAGCGTCTGCTCGAAGTGATCCGCACCGAACTCGAGTACATCCGCGACACGTTCGGCGACAAGCGGCGTACGGAAATCCTCGTCAATCACGAAGATCTCACGACGGAAGATCTGATCTCTCCCGAGGATGTGGTGGTGACCCTCTCCCATGGGGGTTATGCCAAGGCGCAACCGGTGTCCGACTACCAGGCGCAGCGCCGCGGCGGCCGCGGCAAGGCGGCCACCAGCGTCAAGGACGAAGACTTCGTCGATAAATTGTTCGTCGCGAACACGCACGACACGCTGCTGTGTTTTTCCGATTACGGCAAACTGTACTGGCTGAAGGTGTATCAGCTGCCGCAGGCGAGCCGCGGTTCGCGCGGCAAGCCCATCGTCAATCTGCTGCCGCTGCAGGAGGGTGAGCGCATCAGCGCGATGCTGTCGATCAAGGAATTCGTAGAGGGCAATTACGTCTTCATGGCGACCAGCTTCGGCACCGTGAAGAAAACCTCGCTGGCGCTTTTCTCGCGTCCGCGAGCGAGCGGCATCATCGCGGTCGCGCTCGATCCGGGCGACAAATTGGTCGGCGTCGCGATCACCGACGGCACCAAGGATATCCTGCTGTTCACGACGGGCGGCAAGTCGATTCGTTTCATGGAGGACGAAGTGCGCCCCATGGGCCGCGAGGCGGCGGGCGTGCGCGGCGTCAAATTGAGCGTCGATCAGCGGGTCAATGCGCTGATCGTGGCCGAGGCCGAACAAGGATACATCCTCACGGCATCGCAAAACGGATTCGGCAAGCTCACGCCGCTCGAGGAGTTTCCGAAGCACGGCCGCGGCGGCCAGGGCGTGATCGCCCTGCAAATCACTGATCGCAACGGGCGGATGGTGGGGGCGCTGCAGGTGAGCAAGGATGACGAGATCATGCTCATGAGCCAGAACGGCGTGCTGGTGCGCACGCCGGTGAAGGACATCTCGGTGGTGGGGCGCAATACTCAGGGCGTGCGCCTGATCAGGCTGGAAGAGGGCGACCAGCTCTCCGGGCTCGAGAGAATCGACGGCTTGGCGGGCGACGCGGAGGGCGGCGATGCCCCGGGCGGCGACACCGACGGCGCCGATGCGGCAGGCGGCGATGCGGCAGGCGGCGATGCGGCAGGCGACACTGACGGCGCCGATGCGGCAGGCTCCTAGTCATCCGCCGCGTGCGCGCTTTCAATTTCTCGCCGGGACCCGCCGTGCTGCCGCTCGAGGTATTGGAGCAGGCGCAACGCGAGCTGCTCGATTGGCGCCGCAGCGGCATGTCGGTCATGGAGATCAGCCACCGCAGTACGGCCTTCATGCAGGTGGCCGCCGAGGCCGAGGCGGATTTGCGCGATCTGATGGCGATACCGGGCAACTACAGGGTGCTGTTTCTGCAGGGAGGGGCGTCGGCGCAATTTTCATTGGTACCCATGAACTTGGCCGGGCCGCAGTCCACGGTCGACTACATCAACACCGGACACTGGTCTCACAGGGCGATTGCCGAGGCGGGGCGCTATTGCAAGGTTCATGTGGCCGGCGATGCCGGCGGCAATTACACGCGCGTCCCGCCGCAGAGCGAGCTCAAGTTCAGCGAAGCCGCTGCCTACGCGCATTACACGCCCAATGAGACCATCAGCGGCGTCGAGTTTGGCTACGTCCCGGAGACGCGCCGCGTTCCGCTGGTGGCGGATATGTCGTCGAGCATCTTGTCGCGCAGCATCGATGTGCGCAAATTCGGGCTGATCTATGCCGGCGCGCAGAAGAACATCGGACCCGCGGGTCTCACGGTGGTGATCGTGCGCGATGACCTCATCGGCCGGGCGCACCCCGCCACGCCGCAGGTGTTCAATTACAAGGCGGTCGCCGACAATCAATCCATGCTGAACACGCCGCCGACCTTTGCCTGGTACATGGCGGGTCTGGTGTTCAAATGGCTGAAAAAATCCGGGGGACTGACCGCGGTCGGTGAGCGCAACCGCATCAAGGCGCAGACCCTGTATGCGGCGATCGATGCGTCGCAGTTGTACGCCAACCCGGTCGCGAATGATGCGAGGTCCTGGATGAATGTGACATTCACCCTGAAGAGGCCGGAGCTGGATGGCGAATTTCTCGACCAAGCGGCCGATGCCAATCTGCACGGCCTCAAGGGACACCGCGTGCTGGGCGGTATGCGCGCGAGCATCTACAATGCCATGCCGCTCGCCGGTGTCGAGGCGCTGATCGCCTTCATGCGGGAATTCGAGCGTCGACACGCATGAGGCGCGACCATGGCAAGCCGTAAAGCCGCTCCGAGGAGGCGTCAGCCCGCCAAAGCGTCGGCACCCGCCGAATCGTCGGCGTCCGCCAAAGCGACTCCGGGGCTGATGCCCGCCGGCGAACTGGGAAATATCCGCGACAGCATCGACGCCATCGATGCGCAGATTCATGCGCTGCTCAACCAGCGCGCGCGCTTCGCGCAGCTGGTCGGCATCTCCAAATCGGCATCGGGCAAGGCGGTGGATTTCTATCGCCCGGAGCGCGAAGCCGAAGTTTTGCGATTGGCGCTCAAGCGCAATCAAGGTCCGCTGCGCGATGAAGAAATCGCGCGGCTGTTCCGCGAAATCATGTCCGCGTGCCTGGCGCAGCAGGAGCCTCTCAAGGTCGCATTCCTGGGACCGGAGGGCACTTTCACCCAGGCCGCCGTTCTCAAGCATTTCGGTTCGTCGGTGCGGGCATTGCCGATGCAGGCGATCGACGAAGTATTTCACGAAGTCGAAGGCGGCATCGCCGACTTCGGCGTGGTGCCGATCGAAAATTCGAGCGAGGGCACGGTCAATCACACACTGGATATGTTCCTGTCGTCCTCGCTCAAGATCTGCGGCGAGGTGGAATTGCGGGTCAATCATTTCTTGATGGGGAAAATGACCGGCGTCGACGCCGTGAAACGAGTGTGCGCCCACCCGCAGGCACTGGCCCAATGCCGGGTCTGGTTGGATGAACAGCTCCCCGACGTGGAGCGGGTCGCCGTATCCAGCAATGCCGAGGGCGCGCGGCGAGCGCGCGACGAGCGCGGCACGGCGGCGATCGCCAGCCGCGCAGCCGCCGAGATCTATGGCCTCACGCTGCTCGCCAATGAAATCGAGGACCGCTCCGACAACACTACCCGGTTCCTGGTGGTGGGGAGAAAATTATTCAGCGCCAGCGGGGCCGACCGCACCACCCTGCTGGTGTCCGGCGCCGACACCGATGATTCGGGCGCGCTGTTTCGATTGCTCGAGCCACTGGCCCTGCATCGCGTCAACATGACGCGCATCGAATCGCGTCCTTCGCGCAAGCGCAAATGGGACTACGTGTTCTTCATCGATGTGGAAGGGCACGTCGGCGACCCGCCGGTGGCCAAGGCGCTCGCCGCACTCGAGGAGCGCGCCTCGCTGTTCAAAGTGCTGGGCTCGTATCCAAGGGCCGTGCTGTGACGGCCGGGGCCGGTTCCTGATGCGCAACTACGAGGCGCATCCTGCGCGCCGCGTGTCGGGCGCGGTTGCGGTTCCGGGCGATAAATCCATTTCGCATCGCTCGCTGATGCTGTCGGGTATCGCGGAAGGCACCAGCGAAGTGACCGGCTTTCTGGCGAGCGAGGATTGTCTGGCTACTTTGGCCGCGATGCGCGCCCTGGGCGTGCGCATCGAGCAGCCGAGCGCCACTTCCGTGGTGGTTCACGGAGTGGGCCTGCGCGGTCTGCGGAATGCGGGCCGCGCCCTCGACATGGGCAACGCCGGCACCGCCATGCGCTTGTTCACCGGCCTGCTGTCGGCACAATCATTCGATTCGCAATTGATCGGCGACGCATCGCTCATGAAGCGTCCCATGGAGCGGGTGGCGGTACCGCTGCGCGAGATGGGAGCCGATGTCCGCACCAGGAACGGCACGCCGCCGGTTGACATCGGCGGCGGACGCAGCCTGCGCGGGATCGACTATCTCATGCCGGTGGCGAGCGCGCAGGTGAAGTCGGCGGTTCTGCTGGCCGCGCTGTACGCCGACGGCGCCACGACGGTCATCGCACCGGCCATCAATCGCGACCACAGCGAGCGCATGCTCGCGAGCTGCGGTGTGGAGCTTGATATCGAGGGCCTGCGCACGACGCTGCATCCGCCGAAGCGCTTGGCGAATCAGCGTCTCAATGTGCCGGGCGATTTCTCCTCCGCCGCGTTCTTCATCGTTGCGGGACTGCTGGGCGCCGCGGTCGATGGCTTGTTGATTCGCAACGTGGGACTGAATCCAAGCCGCACCGGCCTGCTGGATATTTTGCGCGCCATGGGCGGCGAAATCGAAATACACAACGCGCGCGAGAGCGGGGCGGAGCCGGTGGCGGATTTACTGGTGCGCGCCTCGGCGTTGCGTGGGGTCGAAATGCCGGCGGCCCTGGTGCCGCTCGCCATCGACGAACTTCCGGTACTATTCATTGCGGCCGCCTGCGCGGCCGGCGAGACCGTGGTCACGGGAGCCGAAGAGCTGCGCGTGAAAGAGAGCGACCGAATCGCGGCGATGAGCGCCGGCTTCACGTCCCTGGGCGTGGCGCACACCGTGTTGCCCGACGGCATGCGAATCGAGGGTCGGGCCGATGGTCCGGCGTTCAGCGGCGGCGAAATCGACAGCTTCGGCGATCATCGAATCGCCATGTCCTTCACCATCGCGAGTGTGCGGGCTGCCGAGGCCATTTCGATTCGCGATGTGGCGAATGTGGCCACTTCGTTTCCGGGCTTCGTCGGGCTGACCCGGTCGGTGGGCCTGGATGTTCGCGAAAGCGCCGGCTAGGAGCTTCAGTCCCTTGAACAAGGTGCCGGTCATGACCATTGACGGTCCCTCGGGGTCCGGCAAAGGCACCGTCAGCCGCGCCGCCGCCCGAGCGCTCGGCTGGTCACTGCTCGATAGTGGTGCACTGTACCGTTTGGTCGCCCTGGCGGGCCGGCAGGCGGGGGTCAGCCTCGACGACGGCCCAAGACTCGCCCAATTGGCGCAAATATCGGCCATTCGGTTCAGTTCCGACGATTCCGGCGAGGAGGCCGTCTGGCTCGACGGTCGGGAAGTCACCGGCGCCATCCGGACCGAGGAGGCGGGCAATGACGCCTCCAAGGTCGCCGCCCTACCCGGGGTGCGCGCGGCGCTCCTGGAGCGCCAGCGGCGTTTTGCCGTACCCCCGGGTTTGGTGGCGGACGGCCGCGACATGGGAACCGTGGTATTCCCCCAGGCGGAGGTGAAGATTTTTCTCACCGCGAGCGCGGTGGAGCGAGCCTCCAGGCGCCATAAGCAGTTGAAAGAAAAGGGGGTTGCTGCTACCCTTGCCGCCCTTTCGCTGGAGATAGCGGAGCGTGATCTGCGGGATATGAACCGCGCGATTTCGCCTCTGGTCCCAAGCGCAGACGCGGTCCTGCTGGATACCACGGCCATGTCCGTCGATGCAGTGGTCGAGCGCGTCTTGGAAGTGGCCCGCGAGCGTCTGTCGCGTGGAGTTTAGGCGGAAATAGGCTGCGGCTGTCATGGATCGATCGCCGTCATTTTATGGCAACCCCTCGGGCACACCGGACGTGCTAGGGAATAGTAAGAGAAAACATGACAGAAAGTTTTGCGGAACTGTTCGAACAGAGCATCGCGAGCCAGCGCATTCGTCCTGGCACCATCCTCAACGGATTGATCGTCGAAGTAGGCCAGGACTACGTCATCGTCAACGTCGGACTGAAATCCGAAGCGGTGATTCCTTCCGACCAATTCAAGAACGAAAAAGGTGAAATCGAAGTCGTCGTGGGCGAGACCGTCGAAGTCGCTTTGGACAGCGTCGAGGACGGCTCCGGAGAAACGCGCCTGTCGCGCGAAAAGGCGAAGCGCGCCAGAACCTGGACGCGCCTCGAAACGGCTTTCGAAAAGCAAGAGGTGGTCATCGGCATCATTACCGGCCGGGTCAAGGGCGGCTTCACCGTCGAGATCGACAATGTGCGCGCCTTCTTGCCCGGTTCCCTGGTCGATGTGCGTCCGGTACGCGATCCGTCGTACCTGGAGAACAAGCCGCTCGAATTCAAGGTGATCAAGCTCGATCAGAAGCGCAACAACGTGGTCGTGTCGCGCCGCGCGGTGGTGGAGCAGGAATACAGCGCCGAGCGTTCCGCGCTGCTGGACAATTTGCAGGAAGGGGCGGCGGTCAAGGGCGTCGTCAAGAATCTCACGGACTACGGCGCCTTCGTGGATCTCGGCGGCATCGACGGATTGCTGCACATCACCGACATGGCTTGGAAGCGCGTCAAGCATCCGTCCGAAGTCGTCAAGGTCGGTGAAGAAATCGACGTGCGGATTTTGAAGTTCGATCGCGAACGCCAGCGTGTGTCGCTGGGCCTCAAGCAGCTCGGCGCGGATCCGTGGCAGAATATCGCGCGGCGCTATCCGGCCAACACCCGGCTCTTCGGCAAGGTCACGAACATCGCCGATTACGGCTGCTTCGTCGAAATAGAAGAGGGCGTCGAGGGTTTGGTGCACGTTTCGGAAATGGATTGGACCAACAAGAACGTCAATCCCGCCAAGGTGGTGCACGTCGGCCAGGAAGTCGAAGTCATGGTGCTCGACATCGACGAGGAACGCCGCCGCATCAGTCTCGGCGTGAAGCAGTGCAAGACCAATCCGTGGAAGGAGTTCGCGGAGAACTACAATCGCGGCGACAAGGTCAGCGGCCAGATAAAATCAATCACGGATTTCGGCATTTTCATCGGACTCGCCGGAGGCATCGACGGTTTGGTGCATCTGTCGGACATCTCGTGGGACATGCCCGGTGAAGAAGCCGTGCGCAGCTATCAAAAGGCTCAGCAGGTCGACGCCATGGTGCTGTCGATCGATCCGGAGCGCGAGCGCATCAGCCTGGGGATAAAGCAACTCGCAAAGGATCCCTTCTCGGCTTACATTGCCGAGCATCCGAAGGGCAGCATCGTCACCGGCGTGGTACGCGAGGTGGACGCGAAGGGAGCGATCATCGATCTGGGCAATGGAGTCGACGGTCAGTTGCGGGCTTCCGAGCTGTCGCGCGATCGCGTTGAAGACGCCCGCCTGCTGCTCAAGGTCGGCGAGGAAATCGAGGCCAAATTCACCGGAGTGGATCGCAAGGGCCGCAGTATCTCGCTGTCGATCAAGGCAAAGGACATCCACGAGGAACAAGAGGCCATGCAGAATTACCGGACCGATTCGCCGACCGGAACCACTCTGGGAGATCTTCTCAAAGAACAAATCTCCGGCCAGGATTGAGGGGACCAAAGGCGAGCGCGGCGGCGCCGGTCTGCCGCTTCCGCCCTCTTAAGCATGTCAAGTGATGCCCACGGATCGATAATGACGAAATCGGAACTCATCGAGATCATTTCGGCGAAACAGAAGCACTTACCGGCGAAGGATGTCGAGCTTGCGGTCAAGCAGCTGCTGGAAATCATGAGCGATGCCCTGGCGACGGGCGAGCGGATCGAGATTCGCGGCTTCGGCAGCTTCTCCCTGCATTTTCGGCCGCCGCGGCAGGGCCGCAATCCGAAGACCGGAGAGGCCGTCGCGCTCGCCGGCAAGCATGTCCCGCACTTCAAGCCGGGTAAGGACCTGCGCGAGCGGGTCAACGACGGCGCGGATCAGCCGATCCGCGACTAAATGGGTGGGCCGATGGCCGACCTACCGCTGCTGACGTGGGTCTTGGTGGTCGCGGCTTTGGTGCTCGGGATACTTGCCGGGCACTTCGGCTGGGGCAAGCGCTGGCCGGCCTCTCTCGGCAAACTTCATCCGGATTATCTGACCGGACTCGACTACCTCGTGACCGAGCAGCCCGATCGGGCGCTCGATATGTTCCTGAAGCTGATGGACGCCAACGCCGACACGATCGAGACCCACTTCGCCCTGGGCACGTTGTACCGGCGCCGGGGAGAAGTGGAGCGCGCCATCCGCATTCATCAAAATCTGCTGGCGCGCAATGAACTGGCTCCGGAGCATCGCGAGCAGGCGCTGCTCGCGCTTGCGCAGGATTATTTGCGCGCGGGTCTCCTCGACCGTGCGGAAGGCTTGTTCCAGCAGGTGAGCGAGGTGCCGCGCTTGCGCGCCAGTGCGCTCGATGCGCTGCGCTTGGTGTACGAGCGGCAACACGACTGGCAGCAGGCATTGGGCGCCTACCGGCAACTGGCGCACATCAAGGCGGCGCCGCCGCCGACGGTGGCCGCCCACTACCTGTGCGAGCTCGCGACGCTTGCGATGGAGCGCGGCGACATGATGAGTGCGCGGCAGCTGCTGCGCGAAGCGCGCGCGGAGGCAACACCGCTCCCGCGCGCGGCGTTGCTGCGCGCGCGGATCGCGGAGCGCGACGCTCAGCCGCAGCTGGCCGTGCGCCTGCTGAGGCAGGCGCTCGCCGAATCGCCGGAACTGCTGCAGGACGAGCTGCCGCACCTGCTCGAGCTGGTGGAGCCGCAGGGGCGGGATGCGGTGCTCGCCGAGCTCGTGGCGCAGGCGGAGTCGCATGATTTCGGCGAGCTGAAGCGTTTGGTGTTCGCGGCGATCGCGGCCGATCTGGCCGGCGCGCCGCCGCTTCGCGCGTCGCTCGAAAAAGTCTTCTCGCAGGACGCCGCGCTGCAGGCGGTGTGGCGGGCGGGTCCGGCGCAATACGAACGCACCGCACGCGAGATCGCGGCGCTGCTGACCCATGCGGAGAAATACCGGTGCAATGAATGCGGCTTTTCGGGGCGGAGCTTCTATTGGCATTGCCCGGCCTGCCATTCTTGGGCCAGCTTCGAGGCGTATGCCGTCGTCAAACTCGAGTAGCGGAATGAATCCCGCCGGCGTGTGAGATGGTCCGACGGCAGCGTTCGCCGAAATCCGTTATTATTTGCGCATGCCACACAAACCGGTCAAAACAGCCGTTTTCCCCGTCGCGGGACGCGGCACGAGATTCCTCCCCGTCACCAAAGCGAGCCCGAAGGAAATGCTTCCGATCGTCGACAAACCGCTCATTCAGTATGCGGTCGACGAGGCGCTCTCCGCCGGCGCGGACACTCTGGTGTTCATCACCGGAAGCTCCAAGCGCGCCATCGAGGATCACTTCGACAGCAATCCCGAACTCGAGTCCGTGCTTCAAGCGCAGGGCAAGCAGGAATTGCTCGATACGCTGCGCGGGATTCTGCCCACCTGGGCTTCATGCGTGTACATTCGCCAGCCGGCGCCGCTGGGCCTGGGCCATGCCGTGCTGTGCGCGAGGCCGGTCGTCGGCGATGCACCGTTCATGGTGCACCTTGCGGACGATTTGATCGACGCAAAGGTGCCCTGTCTCAAGCAGATGGTCGAGGTGTTTGCGGCCCACCAGGGCAGCGTGCTCGGCGTGCAGAATGTGCCGAAACAGGACACGGACAAGTACGGCATCGTGACGTTGGAGCGCAAGATCGCACCGCGCATCGGCAAGATGTCGCACATCGTCGAAAAGCCCAAGCCGCAGAACGCGAAGTCGACGCTCGCCGTCGTCGGCCGCTACCTTCTCACGCCCTCGGTCTTCGATGACCTGTCGAAAATCGGCAAGGGTGCCGGCGGCGAGATTCAACTCACCGACGGCATTGCCCAGCTGATGCAGCGCGAATCGGTGTACGCCTTCGAATTCGAAGGCAAGCGCTATGACTGCGGCAACAAGCTCGGATACCTGCAGGCAACCGTGGAGTACGCGTTGAAGCATCCGAGCTTGGGGACGGACTTCGCAAACTATCTGCGAGAACTGGTCCCCAAGCTGCCTTAAGTTTGGTGCTAGCGGAAACGCCCGCGCTGCTGCTGGCCGAAGCTTCTCGTGCCCGAGCCGGCGGGTGCGCGACGCGAATCGCGTCCCGCTGGGTGGCCGCCCTGGCGGCCGTGTCCCTGCGCCGGACGGCTGCTCTGACGGTCGCCATGGGGACGGTCGCCATGGGCACGATCGCCCGAACCCCGGCGTTCGCCCTGTGAGGCCGGCTGCGGCGCGGACTCGACGATCTTGAAAACCGGCGTTGGCAAAGTCGGAATGCTGCGGCGTAGAACCCGCTCGATGTCGCGCAGCAATGCGGATTCATCGGCGGAAACCAGCGAGATGGCCTCCCCGGCGGAACCGGCGCGGCCGGTGCGACCGATGCGATGCACGTAGTCTTCCGGCACATTGGGCAATTCGTAGTTGACCACCTGCGGCAGCTCCTTGATATCGAGTCCGCGGGCCGCGACCTCTGTCGCCACCAAACAGGTGACCTGCCCGCGCTTGAACATGTCGAGCGCTTTCACGCGCGCTGCCTGGCTCTTGTTGCCGTGGATGGCCGCCGCTTGAATGCCTGCGCCCTCCAGCTGCTGCGTCAGGCGGTTCGCTCCGTGCTTGGTGCGGGTGAAGATCAAGACCTGGCGCCACTGACCCTCTTGAATCAGGTGCACCAGTAAATGCCGCTTCTGCTCCTTTTGAACGCGGTAGGCGCGCTGTTCGACCAATTCGATCGGCGCGTTGCGCGGCGCCACCTGTATCGACAAGGGGTCGTGCAACAGCCGCTCCGCCAAGCCGCGAATATCGTCCGAATAGGTGGCGGAGAACAACAGGTTTTGACGCTTCGGCGGCAGCAGCTTGATGATCTTGCGAATGTCGTTGATGAAGCCCATGTCGAGCATGCGATCGGCCTCATCGAGCACCAGCATCTGGACCTTGGACAGGTCCGCCACGCGTTGCTGCGCAAGATCGAGCAGGCGGCCGGGAGTCGCCACCAAGATGTCGCAGCCGCTGCGCAAGGTGCTGATTTGCGGATTGATGCTCACGCCGCCGAACACCTGGTAAGTGCGCAGCTGCATGTACTTGCCGTAGTCGCGCGCGCTCTGCGCCACCTGGGCGCACAACTCGCGGGTGGGCGTCAGCACCAGCGCACGGGGAGCGCGGCTGGTCCCGTTTGCCTGATCCAGGCTAAGGCGCTGCAAAATGGGCAGCACGAAGCCCGCGGTTTTGCCGGTGCCGGTTTGGGCGTTGGCGAGCACATCGCGGCCGCCGAGCACTGCCGGGATAGCCTGAATTTGAATGGGGGAAGGCGAGTCGTAGCCTTTATCGGCGACAGCACGCAGCAATTCGGGCAATAGCCCGAGATCGGAAAATGACATTAAACAATCCTTAATGATTTGTGGACTCGCACGACAGAAGCAATCGCTTCCGCAGCGGTCAGCAGCGAGGAGAAACTCAAACGAAGTGCGTCAAGGACGGACCGCGGGCTTAGGGTGGCACTGACCGAGCGCCGACCCGAACTTAAGCGCTGCGTACTCTACACACTTGACCATGCGGCGTCCAGTTTGGGCGCCACGCTTGGCATTTCTTGGCGTTTTACGTCACGAACTCTCGTGCCGGTTCACATAAGCGCGCCAGCCGCCGTACGCTGTGACATCGGCAGCGCCCGCCGTGGCGTACGCCTCGCACAAAAAGCCGAGCGCGGATGCGCCGTCCTCGAGTTCCAGCGTGCCCAAGCCCAAAGGCGCGGGAATACCGGCGGCAAAGGACCCCAGCGATTCGGTGGGCAGCGCCCAGACTTCGACTTCGATGGCCGCGCCGCCCATCGCCACGCGAATCAGTCCGGGGCGAATTGGCGGCCCGCCGGGGAGCGCGAAGAGCCGGTAGCGCGGCGCCGTGCGCGCCGTCCGAAGCAGGTAGCCCCCCCGATCTCGCAGCTGATGGTTGAGCGGCAGGCCGTTCATGTGCGCGCCGCAGACGGCCAGGCCCAAGTATCCGGGTGCGAGTCGCGGCGATTGCGCCTCGGGCGCCGGAATCGGCGCGGCCGATATCGGCACGGCCGCTATCAGTGCGGCCTTTGTCGGCACGGCCGGCATCGGTCTATTCAAGGCGCCAAGCGTGCGCACGCAAGCTCGATGCAATCGTGCGCCGATTTCGAGCAGGGCACGATCGGTCGCGCGCGGCCCGACCAACGTGACGCCGAATGGCAACCCATCGGCGCGAAAGCCGGCCGGCACGGCCACTCCCGCGAGATGGAAAAAATTCATGAAGTTCGTGTAGTAGCCCAGGGTTAAATTGAGCCGGATGGGATCTGCCTCCACCTCGGCGACGGAGTAAATGGTGCCGGCCGTCGGCGTGAGGATGAGGTCGACCTCATCCCAAGCGCCTTCTTCGCTGGCTCGCCGCAGCGCCTTCAGCTTGTGTTCTCCTCGAAATGCATCCACCGCCGAGGGCTTCAGTCCCCCCGCAATGATCTGCCGAGTCACCGGATGGAGCGCATCGGGATTTTTCTCCATGAAGGCGCCGATGGCGGCATAGCGCTCCGCCACCCAGGGTCCCTCGTACAGCAAGCGCGCCGCCTCGAGAAACGGCGCGAAGTCGATCTCGACCCGAATTCCGCCTGACCGTTCGAGATGCCGTGCGGCCTCCTCGAAGAGCCGCGCGTATTCCGTGTCGCCGAAGAATTGCAGTTGTTCGCGGCGCGGAACTCCGAAGCGCATGGAGGGAATGGACGCGTCCGTCATTTTGCGCGAGTACGGATCCTCGGCATCGTACCCTTCGGCCACACCAAGCACGCTCGCGGCATCCTCCGCGGTCAAGGCGAAAATCGATACACAGTCCAACGAGCGGCAGGCGGGCACGACGCCGTGCGTACTCAAGCGCCCCACACTGGGCTTGAGGCCAATGATGTTATTGAAAGCGGCGGGTACGCGCCCGGACCCCGCGGTGTCGGTCCCGAGCGAAAAGCTGGCGATGCCGGCGGCGACCGCGACAGCCGATCCGGAACTGGAGCCTCCGGGGACAAATGCAGGGTTGATGCTATTGCGGCAGGCGCCGTACGGGGAACGAATGCCGACCAGTCCCGTCGCGAATTGATCCAGGTTGGTCTTGCCCAATGGAATGGCGCCGGCATCCAGTAGCTTTTGCACCACGCGTGCCGAGCGTTGCGGCGTATACGCGTAGCCAGGGCACCCGGCGGTCGTCGGCACGCCCTCAAGATCGATGTTGTCCTTGATGACGAAGGGGATGCCGTAGAGCGGCAATTCGTCCACCCTGCGCCCCTGCAATGCCTGCACGTAGCGCATGACTTGATCGTGCGACAGACGCGTGACCCACATATTGCGCGACTCGGCTAGATCGGCGACTGCGGCCAGCCGCTGCATGACGAGCGTCGGCGTCAGGCTGCCGTCGCGGTAACCCCGGCGAAGATCTGCGATCAACAGGCTGTCTGGCATCGGCACCCGCCAAGAATACCCGGCGCGGGGCTTCGGGTGTGCGGCAGTCGACTCGCGTCGGCGCGGGGCATCGGGTGCGCGCCTGCCGGCGCGTCGTTGCGGGTCGGTGCCATTATTTGGAGCGCGGCAAATCGAGTCCTGCGCCGATTCGGTGCGGCGCAGGAGCGGGGCTCCGAGCTGGAGCCTCGCGAGGCGTGGCGAATCTCGGGTAAATCGTCTGATTCTGCCGAAGAAAGCACGGCGGCGGCCGCAGCTCGCGCGGTCGGCACGGGATTTGCATTTTCTCCGTGCAAATGTGCGTCTAGGGTTCCGGTCCGCGTCAGCGGGCGTCCGGTCCGAGAGAGGCAGTCCTTACGTATTGTAAGGATACACGGCGGGACAAAAGCCCGGGAGACCCATCGAGGAAAGCCGCGTCCTCGGGATGGTCTCCCTGCCGAAAGGGAACTTCCCGATTCGAATGAGCAGTTTCCTTGATGGCGCGTGTGGAGCTCGGGGAGGCGGTTCATGACAAATGGCGGCGCCGGAACTTACGAAACTTCAGTCGAGGGCGGCAAGCACTGGTCGTTCATCATGCGCAGCGGCATGCAGCTTCGCATGATCGACAGTCGGGGCGGCGCCAATGTGGGGATGTTGTTCTTCAACCCGCAGAATCCACTCGAACGATACAACGCACCCGATACGCTCAAATGCCAGCATACCTTCAAGCTCACCAAGGGCCATTGCCTGTACTCGGACATGGGGCGGATCTTCTGTTCGATAGTTGAAGACAGCGTCGGTTGGCACGATACCGTGTGCGGCACGACGACGCGCCGGCTGGTGGCCGAACGCTGGGGCGAACGCAGCTACCAGGAGTATCGCAACGAGTGGACGCAGAACGGCCACGATGCTTTTTTGGTGGAGGGCGGCAAGTACGGATTGGGACGACGCGACCTCGCAGCCAATGTCAATTGGTTCAGCAAGGCCTGGGTGGCCGACGACGGCGCTCTGATTTTCGATGCGAATAATTCGGCTGCCGGACAGTTCGTCGATCTGCGCTTCGAGATGGACAGTTTGGTGCTGCTGCATACCTGCCCGCATCCCTTGAATTCGGCCGGGCAATATCCGCGAAACCCGGTGCTTCTGCAATTCAGCAAGGCACAGCCGGTGCAGAACGATGACTTTTGCCTGAATTCGCGACCGGAAAACGCGCGTGGCTTCGCCAACACGGAGCTGTACCGCTTCGGGAACACCGGAGACGGGCGATGAGCGGGTACGGCAAGTGAGCGAGGTACGGCAAGTGAGCGAGGTACGGCAAGTGAGCGATGTGCGCCAAGTGAGCGGCTTTGGTGCGGAAGGCGGCCTTGGTGCGGAAAGTACAAGGCTGCCCGGCGAGGCGGTCTTCCGTCAGGTGGTGCCGGCCGGAGAGTACTGGATTAACTCGGTCAAGCGAGACCAGGTGCTGCGCATCGTCGATACCGAGGGCAATCAATCAGCCGATACCCTGCTGTTCAATGCGGCGGATATTTCCGACCGCTACAGCGCCGTCGATACCATCCGCGCGCAGCGCAATGTGTACTTGAGCTGCGGCTCCCGACTGCTGTCGACCGGCGGCAATGTGCTGGCGCAGATCGTCGCGGATACCGTGGGCCGCCATGACACATTGGGAGGAGCTTGCGCGGCGGAATCGAACACGGTGCGCTACGCGCTCGACAAGCGCAGCATGCATTCCTGCCGCGACAGCTGGCTGCTGGCGGTGGCGCAACACGATCACTTGGGGTTGAACAAGCGCGATCTCTCCCACAACATCAATTTCTTCATGAACGTGCCGGTCACGCCGCAGGGCGGATTGAGCTTTGCCGACGGCTTGAGCGGCCCGGGACATTACGTCGAATTGCAGGCCGCCATGGACATCATCGTGCTGATATCCAACTGTCCTCAGCTCAACAATCCTTGCAATGCGTACAACCCAACACCGCTCGAGGTTCTGATCTGGAACCCGGATGTTCGCTAAGGTTCTGATCGCCAATCGCGGCGAGATTGCTTGCCGCATCATTCGAACCCTGAAGCGCCTGAAGGTTGGTTCCGTCGCGGTTTACTCGGAGGCCGATCGGCACTCGCTGCATGCGCTGCAGGCGGACGAGGCGGTGGCATTGGGACCGGGGCCGGCGGCGGAGACGTACCTGCGGCAAGACAAGCTGCTCGGCGCCGCGCGCGCCACGGGCGCGCAGGCGATCCATCCCGGCTACGGGTTTCTGAGCGAGAACGCGGCATTCGCGCAAGCCTGCGCGGCCCAAGGTTTGGTGTTTGTGGGGCCCACGCCGGCACAGATGCGTGAATTCGGACTCAAGCATCTGGCGCGCGATGTGGCCGCGCGCAGCGGCGTGGCACTGCTGCCGGGCAGCGGGCTGCTTGCCACCATCGAGGAAGCGCTCGCCGAGGCCGCGCGCGTCGGCTATCCAGTGATGCTCAAAAGCACGGCGGGCGGGGGCGGCATCGGAATGCAGCTGGTCAGGCGCGAATCCGACCTCGCCGACGCGCTCAGGGCGGTGGAGCGGCTTGCCGCCCAGAGCTTCGGCCGCGGCGGCGTGTTCCTGGAAAAATACATCGAGCGCGCACGGCATATCGAAGTGCAGATTTTCGGCAACGGACAGGGTGAAGTCGTCGCACTCGGGGAACGCGATTGCTCGACGCAGCGGCGCAATCAAAAAATCATTGAAGAGACTCCGGCGCCCGGATTGTCCGATGCGGCGCGTTCACGTTTGTACGAGTACGCCGTTCGGCTCGGCCGCGCCGTCCGTTACCAATCGGCCGGCACGGTCGAATTCGTGTACGACACGTCCGCGGACGAGATTTATTTTCTCGAGGTCAACACGCGCTTGCAGGTGGAGCATGGCGTGACCGAAGAGGTGACCGGCGTCGATCTCGTCGAATGGATGCTGCGTCAAGCCGCCGGTGAGCCACTGGCGCTGCAGCTCCCGCCGCCGCGGGGCGCATCGATCGAGGTGCGCCTCTATGCGGAAGATCCCGCGCGGCAATTCCGGCCGTCCTCGGGACTCATCACGCAGGCACGGTTTGCGCCGGGCGCGCGGGTCGACACCTGGGTCGGCGACGGCACGGAGATATCGCCGCTGTACGATCCGCTGCTTGCCAAGATCGTCACGGTGGGGGCGAACCGCGTCGAAGCCCTGGCAAAGATGCAAGAGGCCCTGCGAGACTCGACCATCGCCGGGATTGAAACCAATCTCGACTATGTGAGGCAGCTGGTCGCGGCGCCGCAGTTCGTGTCGGGTGGAATGACGACGCGGGCGCTGGAATCGTTTGCCTACGCGCCGCGCACGGTCGAGGTCATGGCGGCAGGCACGCAAACCACCGTGCAGGACTATCCGGGGCGAGTCGGCTACTGGAATGTCGGCGTACCGCCGTCCGGGCCGATGGATGACCTATCGTTTCGCCTTGGGCTAAGCGCGCTCGGCAATTTGCCGGACGCGGCAGCTCTCGAGATCACGGTCTCGGGACCGGCTTTGAAATTTAATACCGATGCCCTCGTTTGTCTGACCGGCGCGGCCATGGCGGCGGACGTCGACGGCGTGCCGGTGGAGTTTTGGAGTCCCGTGGCGTTGCGCGCCGGCCAGACTTTGCGGGTGGGCGCGGTGACAGGCGCGGGATGCCGCGCCTACTTGAGCGTTCAGGGCGGCTTCGACGTGCCTGCCTATTTGGGCAGCCGCGCGACCTTCACTCTGGGAAAATTCGGCGGTCACGGCGGCCGCGCGCTGATGATGGGCGACGTCCTGCACCTCAAGTCTGCGCCGGCGGGCGCTGCCTGCGCCGTCCCCGTGGAGCTCCGACCCGTGGTCGGCGATTCCTGGGAACTGGGTGTCCTGTACGGACCGCATGGCGCGCCGGATTTTTTTACCGAGGACGATATCGCCGCATTTTTCGCGACGACGTGGGAAGTGCATTACAACTCCAACCGCACCGGTGTGCGCCTGATCGGGGTGAAGCCCGGTTGGGCGCGCACCGACGGAGGCGAAGCGGGCCTGCATCCGTCAAATATCCACGACAATGCGTACGCCATCGGCGCGGTCGATTTCACGGGAGATATGCCGGTGATCCTAGGGCCCGACGGCCCATCTCTCGGCGGCTTCGTCTGTCCCGTCACGCTGGTCAAGGCCGAATTGTGGAAACTCGGTCAACTGCGGCCGAACAATCGCATTCGATTTCGGCGCCTCACCCCCGATGATGCCTGGCGCGCGGAACTCGCGCAGGAGCGAGAGATCGCCGCCCTCAGCGCCGACCCACGGCGTGAGCCGGATCGGCCGGCGGCGCGTGTCGGCGGGCGCAACGGCCCGGATGCGCCGGTCATTGCGGCCTTGAGGGAGACCTCGGCGCGGCCCGCCGTGGTTTATCGGCGCGCCGGCGACAAGTACATGCTGGTGGAATATGGTCCACCCGTCCTGGATCTGGAGTTGCGGCTGCGAGTCCATGCTCTCATGAGCCGGCTGCAGCAAGCGGATACTGAAGGCATCATAGAATTGACGCCCGGCATTCGCTCGCTGCAAGTTCACTACGACAGCCGCGCTCTGCCGCTCGAGCGTTTGATGGATCTGCTCACCGCGGCGGAAGATTCATTGGCGCCCATCGATGAGATGCAAGTGGCGACGCGAATCGTCCGCCTGCCCTTGTCCTGGGACGATGCCGCGACGCAGCTGGCGATTGCCAAGTACATGCAATCGGTGCGAGCCGATGCGCCGTGGTGTCCGAGCAATATTGAATTCATCCGGCGCATCAATGGTCTCGAGAGCGTCGATGCGGTCAAACAGATCGTGTTCGAGGCGAGCTACCTGGTGCTGGGATTGGGCGACGTGTACCTGGGCGCCCCCGTCGCCACGCCCATCGACCCCCGCCACCGCCTGGTCACCACCAAGTACAACCCGGCGCGAACCTGGACGCCGGAGAATGCCGTGGGAATCGGCGGCGCGTATCTGTGCGTGTACGGCATGGAAGGCCCCGGCGGCTACCAGTTCGTCGGGCGCACCTGTCAGATGTGGAACACACATCGCGTCACGAAGGAGTTTCCGCCGCACCGACGCTGGCTGCTGAAGTTCTTCGACCAGATTCGATTCTATCCGGTGAGCGGCGAGGAACTGCTGGATTTTCGGGACAAGTTCCTGCATGGCCGGGCGCGCCTCGACATCAGCGAAGAGCTATTCCGTTTGCAGGACTATCGACGCTTCTTGAGCGCCAACGCGGCGAGCATCGCTGCCCACAAGGCCCGGCAACAGAACGCTTTCGACGCCGAGCGAAGGCTCTGGGAAGCCACCGGCCAGATCGGCTATGCGGCGGAAATGCCCGCCGTCCACGACGACGCGGTTGCGGAATGCCTGGAGGCGGGCCATGTGGCCGTGGTCAGTCCGGTGTCGGGCAGCGTGTGGAAGATCGCCTCGGCGCCCGGCCAGAGCGTCAAAGCCGGCGACACGCTGGTGCTGGTCGAATCCATGAAGATGGAGCTGCCGGTGACGGCTCCGATGGACGGGGTGGTCATGCAGCTCCGTTGTACCGAAGGGCGGGCGGTGCTGGTTGCACAGACCCTGGTGATCATCCGCCCCGAGGTCCGCGCGGTGGCTTAGGGGCACATTGAAACGGGGAGAATTCATGTTGATTTGTCGCAAAGGTTGGTCACGTACATTGCCGCTGCTGCTGATCACGATGGCGGCGATGGCGGTGCAACCAGGGTTGGCCGCGGAGAAGACCACGTTCAACGTGGCCTGGACCATTTATGTGGGATGGATGCCGTGGGATTACGCGGATCAGAGCGGAATCTTGAGTAAGTGGGCCACGAAGTACGGGATCAAGATCAAGCTCACCCAGGTCAACGACTACGTCGAATCGATGAATCAATACACGGCAGGCACCTTCGACGCCTGCACGATGACCAATATGGACATGCTGACGATACCGGCGGCCGGCGGTGTGGACTCCACCGCGTTGATCGTCGGCGATTTTTCCAATGGCAACGACGGCATCGTCTTGAAGGGCAAGGGCAAGAAGCTCGAGGACATCAAGGGGCAAAAGGTCAACCTGGTGGAGCTGTCGGTCTCGCATTACTTGCTGGTGCGCGCGTTGACCGGCGCCGGGCTGCGCGAACGCGACCTGAAGATCGTCAATACCTCCGATGCCGACATCGTTGCCGCATTCGCCACGCCCGCGAGCAGCGCGGTCGTGACCTGGAAGCCGCAGCTCTCCGCGGTGCTGTCCGCGCCCAATGCGCAGCTGGTGTTCGATTCCACCAAGATTCCCGGTGAGATCATGGACCTCATGGTGGTCAAGACGGCCATCCTCAATGCCAATCCAAAGCTGGGCAAGGCCTTGGTCGGCGCGTGGTATGAAACGCTGGCATTGATGTCCAAGAATGACGCGGCGGGCAAGGCGGCCCGCGCCGCCATGGCCAAGGCGGCGGGAACGGATGCCGAAGGGTTCGACAGCCAGCTGAATACCACTCGATTGTTCACGACGCCGGCGCAGGCCTATGAATTCATGACGGGTGACGGAGTCATCAAGACCATGGATCTCGTGCGCAGGTTTTCGTTCGACCACGGGATCCTGGGGCAGGGCGCAAGTTCGGTCGATGCCGTCGGCATCCAATTCCCGCAAGGCAAGTTCCTGGGCGACACTCGGAATCTCAAAATGCGCTTCGATACGACATACACCAAGATGGCCCTGGATGGATCTTTGTGAGCCGTTGACGAGCGATGCGCCGACTCATCAATCAACGGCCGGGGCGGGGCGGTGCGCTCATGTTGAGCATACTGCCCTTTGTTCTGGTGGTGTCGACCTATCTCTTCTATTCGCACGCGCGGCTGATCGACAATCCAGGGGACAAGCTGCTGCCGGCGCCGGCAACCATCGCCGCCGCGATTCACCGTCTTGCCTTCGAGGAAGATGAGCGGAGCGGGGAGTATCTGTGGTGGACCGATACCGGGGCGAGTCTGCAACGGCTCGGCATAGCCCTCGCCATCAGCGCCGTCATCGGCTTGAGCATGGGGTTGGCCATCGGTGTGCTGCCGTACCTGCGTGCCGCCATCGCGCCGTTTGTCGCCGCTCTCTCGTTGATACCTCCGCTCGCGATCCTGCCGATTTTGTTCATCGTGGTGGGATTGGGCGAAGTGGCCAAAATCACCCTGATTGTCATCGGCGTCGCACCGGTCATCGTGCGCGATCTGGCGATGCGGGCCGCCGAATTGCCCAATGAGCAGATCATCAAGGCGCAGACCTTGGGCGCGTCCACTTGGCAATTGGTGCTTCGCGTGGTGTTGCCACAACTGTGGCCGCGTCTGATCGACGCCCTGCGCCTGTGCCTGGGGTCCGCTTGGCTGTTTCTCATCGCCGCCGAAGCCATCGCCTCGACCGAGGGCCTGGGCTATCGAATCTTTCTGGTGCGGCGCTACCTGGCGATGGATGTCATATTGCCCTACGTCGCGTGGATCACCTTGCTCGCCTTCTCGATGGACTGGGTGCTCAAGGTGTTGCGGGCCAAGCTGTTCGCGTGGGCGGATTCAAATTGACGCAGGTCACGGTCAAGCATTTGTGGAAGGAGTTCGGCACACAGGTCGTGCTCGAAAATGTGAACTTGCACATCGGCGATCATGAGTTTGTGACCATCGTGGGGGCGTCGGGATGCGGCAAGACCACGTTCCTCAAGATGCTGCTGGGGGTTGAGGTTCCGAGCCGCGGCGAGTTTCTCATTGACGGCGAACGGTTGTCCTCGGAGCCCGGATCCGACCGCGGGATCGTGTTTCAACGCTACTCGCTGTTTCCGCATCTGACCGTGCTCGAGAATCTATTGCTGGGCCTGGAATTGCGCAGTGCGCCGCTGTTGGGGCGCTTGTTCGGTGCGCGCCGGCGCCGCGCCTTGGAGAAGGCATTGCCATTGCTCGAAGCGGTGGGGTTGCACTCGGCAGCGGACAAATATCCGGCGCAGCTGTCGGGCGGCATGCAGCAGCGCCTCTCGATCGCGCAGTCGGTGATTTGCGAGCCGAAGATACTGCTGCTGGACGAGCCGTTCGGCGCCTTGGACCCCGGAATCACGGCCGACATGCACGCGCTCATTCTGCAGCTGTGGAATACCCATAAGATGACCATCTTCATGGTGACGCATGATTTGAAGGAGAGCTTCCTGTTGGGCACGCGGCTGCTGGTATTCGACAAGGTTCGCCTCGATCCGCAGGCACCCGAAGCGTTCGGCGCCACCATCACGTTCAACATTCCGCTCAAGGGGCGCCGCCGCTCTTCGTAGCGGTGCGCAGAGAATCACCCCCGCCTGCACGGCGGGGGTGACCGGCCGGCTATTGCGCTCTTTCGATTGCCTCATCATCCATCTTGAGGCGGAAATACAGGGCCTTCTTCAAAGAATGGATGGCTCTGCGCATATCCGCAATTGCAGCCGCCTTATTGCCGCCGAAATCATCCGGGGCCGCTTCCAATTCCTTCAGCCCCTCGCGCATTTTGATGATGGCTTCAACGATTCGTGGATGCGCCGCTCTCTCGGATTCGACTGTGACGCCCGGTGCCGCTGCCGCCACCATCGGCTCTGCGCTCAAGCCGAAGCCCAGCAGTAGACCTGTCACGACTAACCTGTTCAATGAATTCATAGCAAGATTTCCTCATGTGACCCAACATGAATCAATAGTCTCCCCCACCCGCAACGCGCGAGGGCGTGGCCCGCCGGGCGTAACACTCCCGACTTAATCCAAACTTCACGTGGGTCCGGCGTTACGAGAGCAACGCCGTAGCAATGCAGTTTTATGTCATGAGCAGGTCGCCGGGAAATCCGGTTTCCCGGTGCATCGGAAAATCCTGTGAAGGGCGTACCCACCATTGCGGTGAAGTACGCCCTATTTGCATCGTCCCCAAGATCTCGATCAATGCATCGAGCCGCTCGCGCTGCCGGCCGCAGCGGCGGAAGTCGTTCCTTTCGAGTGCTGCGCGTCGAGTGATCCATCCGCGCCCCCCGAAACGTTGTGACGTCCGGCGGTGGCCGACTGATCCGCGCCCCCCGCAAGGCTGGCCGACTGATTGGATTTAGCCGGCGCCGCCGTCGGCGCTGTTGGGCTGGGCGACTTCGCTGTCGGGCCGGACGGCTTTGCAGTTTCGCGGGGCGACTTCGCAGGGGCTTCCGATGTCGGGCCATGCGACCTCGAAGCATCCGCGGCGGCGGCAGTGTTCGCGGCGCCGGAGGCCATGCTGGTGGCGCCGGGGGCCATGCTGGTGGAGCCAGAGGCCAGGCTGGTGGCGTCGAGGGCCGTGCTGGCGACGCCGGGGGCTGTTCCGGTGGTGCCGAAGGCCGTGCTGGCGACGCCGGCGGCTGTACCGGTGGTGCCGGCGGCCGTGCCGGTGACGCCGGCGGCTGTACCGGTGGCGCCGGAGGCCGATTGCGCGGCTGAAGTGACTCCGCGATCTGCCTGTGAAGCTGCTGTGCCACCGGCCTTTTTGACGCTTTTGGAGGCAGGCTTGGTGTCCATCGATTTGCGCGAGCCGTTGAGCGTGCCCTGCGACCCAAGGCTGCCCGTGCCGCCAATGCCGTTCGCAGCGCCAAATCCGCCGGCGCCGCCGATTGCGCCCGCGCCGCCAAATCCACCCGTACCGCCAAATCCGCCTAAATTACCGCCGATCCCGCCGACACCGCCCAGGTGTCCCGCGTACGCCGGCGAGGCCAGGGCCAATACCGTGGCGGCCGCGGCCACTGAAAGAATATGTGTGCTTTTCATGTCGTACTCCTCGAGTAGCCGTGGACATCCCGCGGCCTTCACTGTTGATACGACGCAGCCCGGAGGTTTCTTCCATCCACAAAAATCAATTGTGAATCAGCGGCGCTGGATCGATTCGATAGTCCGCGCCCACGAGTCCAAAGCCATATGTCAAATCCCGGCCCGGCCGCCCGAGGTGGACCGCGCTCTTGGCCAGCGCATCGATGGCGGCGGCCGCATCGGCGGAGCTGGGCCCCGTCAGACCCGAGGCCAGCAAGGCGGCGACGAAGGGCGCGGCAAACGAGGTACCCCGAACGGCGGCATAGGTGCGGCTGCTCGCAGCCGCCGCCAGGTCAGCGCCGGGCGCGGCAAACATCACCTGTGGTCCGCGCGCCGCTTCGATGAGTACATGTTGATGCGCATCGACCGCCGTGACCCCGACCACATTCGCATATGAAGCGGGATAGAGCGGCGGGGCGGCGGGCCCATCATTGCCGACCGCCGCGACGATGATGTAGCCACCGGCGATGAGAGCCGCGATGACTCGCTCCAGCATGGCGTTCTTCGCACCGACCAAACTGACATTGATGACCGGAACCTTTTCCTGCACCAGCCAGCCAAACGCCGCCACGAGGGCATCCACGGCTCCGCCGGTGGGGCGGCCGCAATACACGTCGGCCGCGAACAACTCCGCATCCGGGCGAACGCCGTGAAATGCGTCGCTGCGCCCGATCAACAGCGAGGCGACCGCGGTCCCGTGAGCAGCGGGAATGGCGCGATCGCCGCAGCCCCAGGCATGGACGATCGATTCGCGGAATACCGGATGAGTCACATCGACGCCCGTATCCAGCAAACCGATGCGCACCCGGGATTGGCCGGGATTGGCCGCTGTGGGAATGGAGGAGGCCGGAACCTGGGCTGAGATACCCATCGTGACAATGCCGCTGCCGCTGTACGCGAGCATGCCGCTGCCGCTGTAAATATGGTTGTAATCGTAGCTTCCGCCGGGGTCGGCTTCGCGCAGAGTGCGCAGAGCCTTTTTCGTCGACATGCCCTGCGGCGCCCTGAATACCACCACCCGAATATTCATCCCGCCGATGGATCGTTCGCGATCGACGGTAAATCCCAGAAGTCGCGCACGATCAAGCGCCGCGTCCGAAGGCGAAAGCCCGACGATTTCGTTACGCACAACGGGCTCGCCCGCCGCATCCGTATCGACGAGCTGACGATTTGCGCGAACCAGGCGAGTGATCTCGAGCCGGCGAAGAGCACTCAGCTGGTCGAGGGATCCGCGCTGCACCGGGTCAAGCGTCTGCGGCAGGGCCTGCAGGGGCGCGGCAGGCAGGGGGATGGAGGGCAGGCGCACCTGCGCCGTTGCGGACGCTGCAACCAGCGTGATCGCCAAGAGGCAGCGTGTTGAACGTGGCATATCAAGGTCTCGCTTCGCTGGGGAGCGTTCGCTCATTCTAGGGCGGTTATTCATCATCGGCTGATACAATCACTGGAAGAAACATCGCATCTCGAACGTCTATCCCATGAATACGAGCGAGAACCCGCAAGACATCCATGAACAAATCGTCACGTTACTGCCGCGGCTGAGGCGATTTGCGCGCAATTTGGCGCGCAATCCGCATGACGCGGACGACGTGGTGCAGATTGCCGTGGAGCGGGCACTGGCCCGATCGGATCAATGGCGCAGCGATGCGCGTCTGGATAGTTGGATGTTCAAGATTGTCAGAAACGCCTGGATCGACGAAGTTCGTTCGCGCGCGCGGCGGGGAAAGATCTTCCTCGCCGAGGAGGCGGGCGAGAATATCGGGACAGACTCGATGGAGCGAGAAGGCGAGTTGTTATCCGTGCAGTCGGCCATGGCTCGCCTGCCGGAGGATCAGCGGGAGGCGGTCACACTGGTTCTGGTCGAGGGGTTGCCGTACAAGGAGGCAGCGGAGGTGCTGGACGTGCCGATCGGGACGCTGACCAGCCGACTTGCGCGGGGACGCGCGGCATTGCAAGCGCTGTTGGGGGCGGAGGGTGAAGCGACATGACCATTTCCGACGAAACTCTCATGGCCTACGCGGATGGCGAGCTGGACGCCGCCCAGAAGGCGGCGGTGGAAACCGCCATGCGCGAGGATCCGCAAATAGAAAAGCGCCTCGCCCAGCACCGAGCACTGCGCCAACGCGTACACGCGGCTTACTCGGCCGAACTTTCCGAACCGGTTCCTGAAAGACTGCTGACTGCGGCGCGCGGTGCCGCCAGAACACAGGGGAGCAAGGTGGTGAGCCTCGAAGAGGCGCGCGCGGCGATGAAACGCAACGTGTCCCATGCACGGCCGGCACGGCCGCAGTGGCGCACGGCCGGAACCATTGCGGCCAGCGTGGTCGTCGGTGTGAGTCTGGGATTCATCATGTGGGGCCGGACCGAGTCGCCGCTGATGCGCAGCGCCGGCGGGGCGCTGGTCGCCCGCGGCCAACTCGCGAGGGCGCTGTCGGACCAACTCGCCGCCGAGCAGACCCGGACTTCCGCCGTGCAAATCGGGCTGAGTTTCCTGGCCAAATCCGGCGATTACTGCCGCACCTTTGCACTTTCCGGTGCGGTGTCGCCGTCCGGTCTGGCGTGCCGACATGGCAAGGACTGGGAGGTACAAGCCCTCACCCAGGGAACCGACCGTGCCGGGCGCGATCCCGACTATCGAACCGCAGGTTCGGCGATGTCCGCGCCGGTCTTGAAGCTTGTCGAGGGACAGATTGCCGGCGAGCCGCTCGATCAAGCGGGAGAGAGAACGGCGCGCCAGCGGGACTGGAAATCGGCCGGCCGCTAGCGAGGGTAGTGTGCAGCCTGAAGAATACATTGCGTTCGATGCCGTGGGCCTCGCAGCGCTGGTCCATCGCGGGGAAGTCACACCGTTGGAACTCACGGAAGCCGCAATCGAGCGAATCGAAGCGCTCAACGCCCGCTTGAATGCCGTCGTCGAACGCGACTACGGCGGCGCTCGAGCCGCTGCAGGCGCGATGGATTTGACGGCGCCTCTGGCCGGGGTCCCGTTTCTCGCCAAGGATATGAACATTGAAGTCGCCGGGCTGCATCTCACCTCTTCGTGCCGCTGGCTCGACGGGCTGCCGCCCGCCAGGGTGGACGCGCCGCTGGCGGCACGCTGGCGACGGGCCGGTCTCACGATACTGGGCCGCACCAACACGCCGGAATTCGCCGGGGAATTCGTGACCGAACCGACCTGGCGGGGACCGACGCAAAACCCCTGGGAACCTGGTCGAAGCCCCGGCGGGTCGAGCGGCGGCGCGGCCGCGGCCGTGGCCTCGGGTATGGTACCCATCGCTCACGGCACGGATTCGGGCGGTTCCATCCGGGTTCCTGCCGCTGCTTGCGGTCTCGTGGGACTGAAACCGAGCCGCGGCTGGGTGCCGGTGGGGCCGCAGCAGGATGAATTGGCGGGCGGCTTGGACTGCGAACATGTCCTGGCGCGCTCGGTGCGCGATTCCGCCGTGATGCTCGATTTGACGAGCGGTGCGGAACCCACGTCGCGCTATCCCGTGCAGCGTCCGGCTCGGTCATTTGTCGCAGCGACGGACGCCGCCGTGGCGCCGCTGCGCATCGGGATCGCGCTGCGAGCGCCGGGCGGCATGTTGCCGCTGGACGAGATCGGCGCCGCGGTGGAGCAGGCGGCGATGCTGCTGGAGCGTGCCGGCCATTCGGTCAGTGAGTTTCGCTTTCCGGAATCGGCGAATGTCGGTGAGCCGGCGGGGCTCCTCTGGTTGAGCGCCATCGCCGAGGAAATCGACTACTACCGCGGTCGGGTGGGACGGGATCCGCAGCCGAATGAACTGGAAGCGCTCACCTGGGCCAGCATGGCGCTGGGGTCACGCAGTACCGCCGTCGACTACCTGCGCGCGCGACGCGCGCTCACGGCCACGTCGCGCGATATGGTCGACGCGTTCAAACGGGTCGACGTGCTTCTGTTGCCGACGACCGCCGGGCTGCCGGTGCGCACCGGGCAAATCGACGGCCGAACCGAGGCGTTCGATTTCGATCGTTGGAATCGGGATTCTTACGGCTACGCTCCTTACACGGAAGTTTTCAATGTGACGGGTCAACCCGCCATTTCTCTGCCGCTCGCCACGTCGAGGGACGGACTGCCCATCGGAGTGCAGCTCGCCGCGCCGCTGGGCGAGGATGCGCGACTGCTGACGCTGGCGGCATGGCTCGAGCGCGAGCAGCCCTGGGAGCCGCGCCTGGCGCAATTGCGCCGGCGATTTTTGATCAAGTAATTCGAGCGCGCCGGCCGGAGGCAGAGGGCCGCGCGAGGTTTGGCTACGCTTGCATGCCTGACTTAGCCGCGGGCCTTCCGCTCCCGGCGCCGCGCGTGCAGTATCCATTCGGTGTAGCCGTTCGGCTGCTCTCGTCCCTTGAAAACCAGGTCGCACGCGGCCTTGAACGCAATATTGTTGTCGGAGTCATCGCTCAAGCGCTGATACGCGGGATCGGCGGCGTTTTGCCGGTCGACCACGACCGCCATGCGGCGCAGCGCCTGCATCACCTGGTCGGCTGAACAGACGCCGTGGCGCAGCCAGTTGGCGACATGTTGGCTGGAGATGCGCAGCGTGGCGCGATCCTCCATCAGCGCGACGTTGTAGTAATCGGGTACCTTCGAACAACCGACGCCCGAATCGATCCATCGCACCACATAGCCCAGGATGCTCTGCGCATTGTTGTTGAGTTCCTCTTCGATGTCGGCCGCGCTCCAGCGGGGAGCGGCGGCGAGCGGCGGCGTCAAGATGTCATCGAGCGAGGCGCGCGGCCGGCCGGCGAGCTGGGTTTGCACCTGGGCCACGTTCACTTTGTGATAATGCAGGGCATGCAAGGTCGCGGCGGTCGGAGAGGGCACCCACGCCGTATTCGCCCCGGCCAGCGGCTGTGCGACCTTTGTCTTGAGCATATCGGCCATCAGGTCCGGCATGGCCCACATCCCCTTGCCGACCTGCGCCCTGCCGCGCAGACCACAGGCGAGTCCCACATCGACATTTTGGCGCTCGTAGGCGTCGAGCCACACGGCCTTCTTGAGGTCGCCCTTGCGCAGAACGGGCGCCGCTTCCATCGAGGTGTGAATTTCATCGCCGGTGCGATCGAGAAAGCCGGTGTTGATGAAAACCACCCGATGCCGTGCGGCGCGGATGCATTCCGCGAGGTTGACGCTGGTGCGCCTCTCTTCGTCCATGATGCCGATTTTCAGAGTGTTTCGCGCCAGCGCCAGCAGATCTTCGACGCTCGTGAACAATTCGTCGGCAAACGCGGCCTCATCGGGTCCGTGCATTTTGGGTTTCACGATGTAGATCGATCCGGTGCGCGAATTGCGCCGCGCGCCCGCGCCGCGCAAGTCGTGCAGCGCAATGAGCGCCGTGACCGCCGCATCGATGAAGGTTTCCGGTATGGGAGCGCCCTCCAGGGTCACGGCATCCGACATCATGTGGTGACCGACGTTGCGCACCAACATGAGGCTGCGGCCGGGCAGCGCGAGGTCCGCTCCACCCGGCGTCCGATAATGCCGATCCGCGTTCAAGCGGCGCACCAGTGCCTTGCCGTTTTTTTCGAGGCGCGCTTCCAGGCTGCCCTTCATCAGTCCAAGCCAGTTTCGATACAGCTGCACTTTGTCCGCGGCATCGACCGCGGCCACCGAATCCTCGCAGTCTTGAATCGTGGTGATCGCGGATTCCAGCAGGACATCGCTGATGCCGGCGGCATCGCCGCGACCGATGAAGTGGGCGCGGTCGATGTGCAGTTCCACGTGCAGCCCATGGTGGACCAGCAGCAGCACCGACGGCGAGCCGCCGTCGCCCTGAAAGCCGCGAAACGCGGCGGCCTCTCGTAGCTCTGTCACGGAGCCGCCTTTCAGCTGAATTTCGAGTCCGGCGCGCGCAACTCGATAAGCCGCCGCGTCGTGATGCGAGCCGTCGGCGAGCGCAAAGTGCTCGTCTAGGAAATCGCGGGCGAAGGCGATGACCCGAGCACCGCGCTGCGGATTGTACTTGCCGGCGCGGGAAGCCCCGTCCTCCGGTATGGCGTCGGTGCCGTACAGCGCGTCGTAGAGGCTGCCCCACCGCGCATTGGCCGCATTCAAGGCATAGCGCGCGTTGCCGACCGGCACCACCAATTGCGGTCCGGCGATCTGTGCGATTTCCGGATCGACATCGGCGGTATCGACGGCGAACGGTTGTCCCTCGGGCACCAGATAGCCGATCTCGAGCAGGTAGTTCTTGTAGCGCGAATGTTCGAATGCCGCTCCCGGGTATTGGCGGTGCCAGGCGTCGATCTTCGACTGCAATTCGTCGCGCCGCCGCAGCAGCGCGGCGTTTCGCGGCGCCAATGCTCGAACGAGCGCCGCAAATCCACTCCAAAACGGGCGTTCTCGGACGCCGCTTCCCGGCATGGCTTCATCGTTGACGAAATCGTACAGGACCTTATCGATCTTCAGTTGATCCACACTGACGTTCGGTCGCATGAGATTTTTCCTACGGGGCGAGGGCGAACCATCCACTATATTGCCAAAAATCCCTAATGGGGTTCGACGTATATCGCGACTCCGTCGCCTGATTCCTGAGACAGGAACACCGAGGTGCCAAAGCCGAGCCCGTAGGGTGAATGCCCGGATTCCGACTCGGTGCTCACTCCGGCGCCGATCGATCCGGCGGACCGCGATCCGACGCCATGGAGAAGCACGCCGTTCGCCCCGAGACGCGCCGCCTTGTTCTTGAGGCGCTCCACCACCTTGTCGATCTTGCCGTGCGTCGTGAGGGCGAACGAACCGCGGCTCGATGCGGTGATGTTTGCGATCTGCTCGTAGGGAGATTCAGGCGGTTCCAGATAAACCTGTACTCGATCCGGGGATATCGGCGGCCGCGTCCGGCCGACCAGCAATGCCTGCGACGATACGCAGGCGGTCAAAGCCGCAAGCATCAGCGCACTCACGGCCTTCTGGATCTGCGGCGGATTGCTCTCATGGCGCACAGGCGTCTCGGGACATCACTCAGGGGTGCGCCGCAGCCTCGAGCCGCTGCGCGCAAAGAGCCAAGCGATCTCGCCCACGAAGCCGCGCCGAAAGATCATCACGCACACCACGAAGATGGCACCGATGATGACGGACACCCATGCGCCCACGTGATCCGACAAATATTCCTGAAGCGTGACGACGACGCTCGCTCCGACGACCGGGCCAAGAAAGGTTCCGCTGCCGCCGAGCAGAGTCATCAGGATCACCTCGCCGCTGGTTCCCTGGTTGACGTCCGAGAGCGTTGCGAATCCCAGAGTCAGCGCCTTCAAGGATCCCGCCAATCCCGAAATGCCCGCCGACAGCACGAAGGCGAGCAGCTTGTAGCGTGCGACTTTGTAGCCCAGGGATACGGCGCGCGGTTCGTTTTCCCGGATCGCCTGAAGTACGTGGCCGAAAGGGGAGCGCACGATGCGCTGGACGAAGACGTACACGGCCGTGAACACCGCCAGCACGAAGTAATACATCGTATCGTCGCGACCGAGTCCGATGAGCCCGAAGATGCTGCCCCGTGGAATGCCCTGCAGGCCATTCTCGCCGCCCGTGAAATCGGCCTGCAGGCAGATGAAGAACACCAGCTGAGCCAGCGCCAGTGTGATCATCGCGAAGTAGATACCCTGACGGCGTACCGCAATCGCTCCGATGAGGAACCCCAGCAGCAGGGATGCCGCAACGCCCGCCAGGATCCCCTCGATCGTTCCCCAACCGTGAACCGCCACCAGCCATCCGGTGATGTAGCCCGCCGACCCGAAATAGGCGGCGTGACCGAAGGACAGCATCTTGGTGTAGCCCAGCAGCAGGTTGAACGCGCAGGCGAACATCGCGTAGCACACGAGCTTCATCAGAAATACGGGATAGACGCCGAGGAGCGGCGCGGTCAGCGCCAGAATTCCGAGAACGACATAGACGGCGGCGCGGGCGCGAATGTCAGTGCTCCCTGCCAAACAGCCCCGCGGGCCGCCACATCAAAACCACCGCCATGATGATGAACACGACGATATTCGAAGCTTCGGGGTAGATCACTTTGGTGAGGCCCTCGATGAGCCCCAGACTCAAGCCGCTGACGATGGCGCCGACGATCGAACCCATCCCGCCGATGACCACCACCGCAAAGACCACGATCACCAGCGATGAGCCCATCAAGGGGCTCACCTGCACCACCGGCGCCGCGAGTACGCCCGCCAGCGCTGCGAGCGCCACGCCCCCGCCGTAGGTGCCCATCACCAGGAGCGGCACATTGATGCCAAAGGCCTGCACCAAGCGGGCATTTTCGGTCGCGGCGCGCAGCATCGCGCCCAAACGGGTGCGCTCGATCAGGAACCAGGTCATTCCACACACGCCCAAGGACGCGGCGACCACCCAGGCGCGATAAATCGGCAGGACCATGAAGCCGAGATCGAAGACGCCCCGCAGACTCTCCGGCACGGGATAGGACTTTCCCGAGGCGCCGAATCGGTCGCGCATGATGCCTTCCGCGATCAGCGCAATGCCAAACGTCAGCAACAGCCCATAGAGCGGATCGAGCCGGTAGAGATGGCGCAGAAACAGGCGTTCTATGAGGACCCCCAAGAGCCCCACCGCCAGCGGCGCGAGTATGAGCGCGAACCAGTAATTCACCCCGAAGGCCTGCAGCCCGATGTATGCCGCGAACGCCCCGAGCATGTAGAACGCGCCGTGCGCAAAATTCACGATCCCGAGGAGCCCGAAGATCACCGCCAAGCCGAGACTGAGCAGCGCGTAGAAGGATCCGTTGACCAAGCCCAGAGTGAGCTGGCCGAGAATCGCCGGCAGTGGTACACCGAGCACGGTTGCCACGTCGGATCGCGCCTAGGGCTTAACCAACGAACAGGCCGGGTCCGGTTGCGATCCGTAAGCCTCCTCGCCCGGCATGACCCTGATCACCTTGTAGTAGTCCCAGGGATACTTCGACTCCGCGGGCGTTTTGACCTGCATGACGTACATCGTGTGAACCATCAAGCCGTCAGCCCGAATGTAGCCATTCTTGACGAACATATCGTTGAGTTTGGCCTTCTTCAGTTCCGCCATGACTTTGTCGGAATCCGTCGTGCCCGCCGCCTTGACCGCCTTCAGGTACTGCAGCGTGGCTGAGTAGGCGCCGGCATGGTCCATGGTCGGCTCCCGCTGCATTTTCGCGAACAAGCGCTTGCCGAATGCGCGGGTTTCTTCATTCAGATCCCAGTACCAGCCGGTCGTCAGATACAGTCCCTGAGCCGTTTGCAGCGTCAAACTGTGAATATCGCTGATGAAGGCCAGCAGCGCCGCCGGCTTCATCGTCTTGGTGATGCCGAATTCGTTGGCACCTTTGAGAGAATTCGAGAAGTCGGTGCCGGCGTTCGCGAGACCCAAGACCTGTGCGCCGGAGCTCTGCGCCTGCAGAAGAAACGACGAGAAGTCGGTTGCACCCAAGGGAACGCGCACTGAGCCCAGAACCTTGCCGCCGCTGGCAAGCACCACCTTCGTGGCGGAGTCCTGCAGCTGCGTCCCGAATGCATAGTCGGCCGTGATGAAGAACCAGGACTTGCCGCCGCCTTTGACGATCGTGCTCGCCGTGCCGTTGGCCAGCGAGGTCGTGTCATACACATAGTGTATGGAATAGGGTGTGCAATCCGCTCCGGTCAGCGAGGCCCCGCCGGCTCCGATGACGATCAACGGCACCTTTTTCGCGGACGCGACCTTGGACATGGCGATGTTCACGCCGGTGTTCGAGCCGCCAATTAGCATGTTGAGGCCGTTCTGATCGGCCCACTCGCGAAATTTCGTCGCGCCGATATCGGGCTTATTCTGATGGTCGGCCGTGAGCAGCACTATCTTCTTGCCGAGGACCGTGCCCCCGAAGTCCGCAATCGCCATATTGATGGCCTCGATGCCGCCCTGACCCTGCGCATCCGCGTACACTCCCGACAGATCGTCGATATCGCCGATGACCACCTGGTCGCCGGCAGCGCCTGCCTGCGCCGTCAACACACTGAGTGTCGCAGCGAGTGCGACGTGCAACGAGCCGAGCTTCATTTCCCTCTCCTTACGATGACGACGTTGATTCATACGCCCAGAAACTCGCGCAGCATCCCCATTTGCGCGGCAAGCTGGGCCTGTTCAAAGTGCCGGACAATGCGGCCATGTTCCATCACATAGAAGCGATCCGCCAGCGGGGCCGCGAAACGAAAGTTCTGCTCGGCCAGGACCACGGTAAACCCCTTCGACTTGAGGCTTCGGATCACTTCGCCGAGCTTCTGCACGATCACCGGCGCAAGACCTTCGGAAATCTCATCCATCAATAGCAGCCGCGCGCCGGTGCGCAGGATACGCGCCACCGCCAGCATCTGCTGCTCGCCGCCCGACAGGCGCGTGCCGGGGCTGGCGGCGCGCTCCTTCAAATTTGGGAACATGGAGTAGATCTCCTCGACCGGCATCGCCTGGCCACGGTCGAGCAGCGGGGGCAGCAGCAGATTCTCCTCGGCCGACAGCGCCGAGAAGATTCCGCGTTCCTCGGGGCAATAGCCGATGCCGATGCGGGCGATGCGGTGCGGTGCAAGCCGCACCGTCTCCACCCCGCGGATCAGGACGGAGCCCGTGCGGGCGCCGATCAAGCCCATGACCGCGCGCAGCGTGGTCGTGCGCCCCGCCCCGTTGCGTCCGAGCAGTGTGACGACTTCACCCTGCCGGACGGCGAGGTCGACGCCGTGCAGGATGTGCGACTCTCCGTACCACGCGTCGAGATTCGCGATCTTCAGCAGCTCGCCGGCCATCAGAGGCGTTCCCCGAGTTCAGCGCCCGAGTTGCCCATGTAGGCTTCGATAACCTGCGGATTCGTCGAGACCTCCGCATAGGGGCCCGCGGCAATCACCCGGCCGCGCTGCAGTACCGAGATGGTATCGGCGATCGACGATACGACACTCATGTTGTGCTCGACCATGAGCACGGTGCGGTTCGCCGCGACCGTCTTGATCAATTGTGTGACGCGCGAGACGTCCTCATGTCCCATACCCTGCGTCGGCTCGTCCAGCAGCATCAACTCCGGCTCGAGCGCCAGCGTCGTCGCAAGCTCCAGGGCGCGTTTGCGCCCGTAGGCCAGATCGGCGGTCAATGTGGGCGCGCACTCTTCGAGGCCGACCTGCGCCAATAGCTGCATGGCGCGATCATCGAGTTTCGTCAAGTCTTTTTCCGAACGCCAGAAATGGAACGACGTGCCGAGCTTGCTCTGCAGCGCCACCCGCACATTCTCGAGGACCGTGAGGTGCGGAAAGACGGCGGAAATCTGGAAGGACCGCGCGATGCCGCGGCGAGCGATGTCCGAGGGCTCCTCGCGCGTAATATTTTGGCCGTGATAGAAAATCGCGCCCGATGTTGGCTGCAGGAATTTGGTCAGCAGATTGAAGAGGGTGGTCTTGCCGGCACCGTTCGGGCCGATCAGCGCGTGGATTTCTCCGCGGCGAACGCGCAGCGACACGCCGTCCACGGCGACGAATCCCTTGAATTCCTTCACCAGACTCCGCGTCTCGAGGATTGTGTCCTGCGCCATCGTTCTTGCCGGAAGCGTAGCATGGATTATGGCATTGAAAATGGAGGCCGGAATACTTGTCTATCGCGATGGAATCTGTTCACATTTGCCGGGTGGATCGCGCGTAATGATTGGGCCGGGAGGTGGCCATGTTAATGGTTAGAATCGCCTGTGCCGCCGCCCTTCTGGCGGGCCCGGCCGTGACCGCCCGGACGGGGACAACCCCTATGCCGGCCATCAGCGAGAAGTCGTTTCGCTGCATCACGGAGATGACGCACGTTCGGCATTTCTACGTGGACAATCTGGCTCACGACCTGAAAGGCACCGTGCGAGTCGCGCAATCCGCGACCGGCGGGGCATATCCCGTCGGTTCGGTGCTGCAGCTGGTGCCCACCGAGGTCATGGTGAAACGCGAGAAAGGCTTCAATGCCGCCACGCACGACTGGGAGTTCTTCGAGCTCGACGTATCCCCGGACGGGTCGAAGATCCGCACGCGCGGCTTCGTGGAGGTCAACAACCGGTTCGGCGGCAATTGCTTCACTTGCCAGGTCAAGGCTCATCCGGAATGGGATCTGGTTTGCGACAACAGCCACGGATGCGATCCCATTCCCATTACCCGCGCCATGAGCGGTGCTCTGCAACGGACCGACCCGAGGTGCAAGAATCGCGCGCCGACCAGCGCGGAGGACGCCGCGGCGCTCACGCAGCTTGGGCTTATCGTCAAGGCAATTGGTGCGGCAAACGCGAGCAAGCAATGAGGCCTGGTTGAGGGGGGTCAATCGATCGCGTACGGCATCGATCGCCTACGGCGTCGATGGCGCATGGCGTCAATGTATGTGCAATGTGGGCTACCGAACAGTCAGCTGTTTCCGGGCGGCGCATACCGTGCATAGATCCGCGAGGAGACAACATGACGCATCTAGGGAATGGATTCGAACACCGCTGGGGAGAGCGGTTCCGAGTGAACATACCTGTCCACGTGTCGGCGGCCTCGCTCACCCGAATTGACGGCTGCATGAAGAACCTCAGCTTGAGCGGAGCGCTCATGAAGTCCGATTGCGATTTGCGACTTCACACTCTTCTGGAGGTCCGATTCGAACTGCCGCCGCCATCATCGCGCGCCGGCGTGGTCAAGGCGTACGTCTCGCGCAAGCTCAAGGAGGGCGTCGGTATCGAATGGTGCGATTTTGCGCCGGCGATCGTCAAGGATCTGCTGCGATCGCACGCGGTGCGGTTCCCGCCCTGACACATTGCGCGCTGCGCGCGTCCGCGCAACGCGAGCAGGGACCCCCGTTGAGAGCTGTTTCGATGTGTCCGAACGCACAGACGCTGCGGTGGAAGTCTGCGCATATGGGGAGTTCATGTACACGGTCCGGCGTCTTTGACGCCGGAGAAGGACCCAATGCCTCAACACATACTGTTGATCCAGGAGGATTCCGCTGATGCCGCCAGCGTTCGAAACGCACTGATCAGCTCGAGCGAAGGACCCTTTCAGGTCGAATGGGTCAGGCTCTGTTCCGAGGGGCTGGAACGGTTGGGTGGAGACGGAAAACAACGGGCGGAACGGACCG